>Ga0189278_10008_pt1 | contig 474380 bp, 442 predicted proteins | sample N26A9minimetaG_FD_130326 | JGI IMG/M metagenome (GOLD analysis project Ga0189278, IMG submission 130326) | Marine microbial communities from the Costa Rica Dome - N26 A9 mini metaG | ecosystem: Environmental > Aquatic > Marine > Oceanic > Photic zone | place: Costa Rica: the Eastern Pacific... | reverse complement strand
GGCCGACACCTTTGTCGGGAGATGATTTGAATGCGGTGATGGTGGGCACGGGTTCTCCAACGCGAATTTTGGATGGGTGCGTTTAAGAAAAGTCTCTTACAAAGCTGACTTTGCTGCAAAATGAAGCATTGGTCAAAGCGGGCTCCAAGCAGCCTTTCGCCGTCGTGACGCGCCTATCCCTACCTCGTGGTGCTGGTCGACACAAACGGCCGATTCCGGACATTCACCTTCGATTGGTTCAATGGCGGCTTCGCGGCCCCACATAGGTCGTTTAGTTCCGTATGCAAGTTTCCCTGAAGCAGACATAGGCAGCGCAACTCCTGTCGGGAATTGATTTGAATTCCAGCAGCTAACATTCGATGTCTTTTTAGAGGTAAGCCACTTAGGAAGTGTTGTACCTCGAACCATTGAACAATGCCCCGTTCGTGTATTTGAGGCCGCTGTCACAAGCGACTGTAACGACGGTGGCGGTCGATCCGAGTTCTTTTGCGAGTTCGATTGCTGTCAGCACGTTTATTCCAGTCGATGTTCCGGCGAAGATGCCTTCTTCGCTCGCCAGGCGCTGACATACAACGCGGGCCTCGGTCTCCAGCACGCTGCGTGCGTCTTGGTTGCCACCTACGCCTCAAGCGATAAGCAGCGATGCTTCAGGTTGCAGCTGAAATAGTGCGGCATGAGCATAATTTGGACAGATTGTGGAAAGACTGGGCCTGCCACGGCCAGAATGATGGGTTGATCGATAGGCCAACCTTAAAAACAAAAAATTTCAATGTCTTGGAAAGAGAAATGGCGGACAGAGAGTCCGTCATATTATGAATTTAAGATTCTGATATATATAATATAATTTTCTAGATTTTAGTTTATGCCTACATTTGTGCCTACTTTAGACCGTTGTGCCTGTAGATTTCACATTTCTGTGATTCTTATCTGCGCGAAGCCAGGGCTTGAGTGTTATTGGACATTTTTAGTGTGCTAGTTGTATCTGAGGTTGCGTGAAGCCAGTGGCCGAGCGAGATGACAGTATGGCAAGCAAATGAGAAATTGCATGACAAGCTCGAAACGGGGGCTGCTTTCTGCGGCTGCACTTCTCATGTCTGTTAACAGCGCATTCGCGTTTTGTAGCGAGCCGAGCTTCTATGAAAGCACACCGGACGCTCCAGGAAGCTTCTATAAGCCAGATGTGCCATACTGCCTTTCTCAGTACAAATGGACAAGTAAGCACACCTGTGACCAGTGGGAAATCGACTCGTACATTTCAGACGTTAACGACTACATCCGCAAGTTAAACGATTACGCTGACGAGGCGCGGGACTTCGCCGAAGCTGCAACCAATTTTGCGAACGATGCAATCGATTATGCAGAATGTGAAGCCGAGGATGCGAAGTCTCAGCACGAGTGAGTGCGGAAGGTTTCACGCGTCATTTATTCGATGCGTTTGCTTCAAGGGCTTCCAAGCGTCGCAATAGGTCACCTGTTTCAATCGCCTTTCGCTGCGCCTCGATGATCGACACGACGCCTTGAGCTTCGGTTGGTGCAATTGCTCCGGAGGATACAGCCTTTGTAATTGCTGCCATTGCCTGCGTGACACCCTCAATCGTGGAAGTGTCCGGCAACTCTATTTCGATGCGGTTAGCAATCGGAGACGGGCGAGGGTGAATGTAAGGCGCGGCTTTCTCGGCAGCCCAAGCACGGTCCTTCGTATCGGCTTTTTCGTCGCGCATGACAGAAAGCATATATTCGATAGGTGTTAGCCCAGCTTCTGCAGCTGAAGCCAGCAACTCGCTATGCTTCTTATTCAATGCGCCTTTGGGCCTGCCTGCTCCCATACGTGCGCCGCCTACTTTAGCCAATGTGCGCTCCCGGTTTAATTGAGTTGATCGTAATGGGGTATTCACAGTCAATCGGACCTGCTTCTCCTGGCCGGACAATTTTCCTGACTAGTGCCATGTCTGTTTTATCGTCAAAACCGTGCCCCCGGAGACAGGCCTTTATTTCGTCATCAGTTTGACCACCGCACTTAACCGAAAAGATGCGGCCCAGCTCCTTGTCGCCAGAAATCCGATCTTCAAGCTTGGTAAGTCTCTTTGCTAAGGTCTGCATGGTATCACCTGATTTAATTCACGCCTGCGCGGGAAAGAGATTTCTCGTGTATTTTCCTGCCGTTCTTGGCGATGTGTGCAAGAAGATGTTTCCAGTGGGCAAGGTGTCGAGCCTGGTATTCAGTCGAATAAGCATACTCTAGTCTTGATATTCTGCGAGTAAACGTCATAGCCATGCTCCCTATATCTATCGTGATCTGATTGCGCTTGTCTCAATGCTTGATCGTGCCAATTCTACTAATCATGCCGTCACAACGTTCGTGGTTTTTTACAATCCAGCTAGCCAAACCAAGGGCGCGCTCTTCTGTAGACCTAAACCATTGCTCGCCAACGACGCCCGACCAACTGCAAGTCGTAACGGCAAAAATCTCGTTTTCATCCCCGTGTGGGCTTGCGTCCTCCTGGTCGATCAGCACGTAGAAACGATCAAAGTCTGGCGGGGAATATTCATGCGTCACCCACAGTGAAGAGTGCACGGGAGAAGGTAAGAGCCGTCGCTGAAGACCTCGACAACATCGGTGCAGGTGATTTTTGCCACGGTCTTGGCCCTGTGAATGTCGTCCTCCTGAGGCCGTCCGCAACCGTCGCCGTTACTGACGACATAGTCGCCATTCTTCACGACGTAATCGGGAGACATTCTGATCAGGTAAGCCCCAAGTGACGCGATATAGGCTGTGTTTTCTTTTTTATCAGTGTCCCATGCCATGAACACGCCATAGACAGAGCGGGAGCCTTCCGTGTCGCTAACCTTGAACTTGGCAAGCTGGTCATTTTCCTTTCCAGACCATTGGCACTTGGCATCGATTGCCTCAATAATTGTGCCTCTTTTGATCTCAGGCCTGGAGCCATCCGCAAGCTGCGACCAGTGCGAACCGCAAAACGAGTTATACGAGACGGTCGTACCGGATACTGAGATATTACCCTTTGCCGTTCCGCTCGTATTGATCAGGACAACAGCGCCATCGTCATTCCTGTTGAAGGATGCGGACCAGCTGTTCGGATAGGAAGAATAGATACGGCCATCCGCAGTGATCGCAGAACCTACTGTCGTATTGCCTATACCAGGCCCAGCGCTGGCAGCTGAGCCAGCGAAAAACCCGTCGCTGTCAATCCGGCACCCATACGCACCAGAGAAGGCAACCCCGATGCTATCAGCGCCAATCCTGTAGAAGCCTGTGTCGGTTTCGTCCGTCCAGCGAATGCTGGGTGCAGATGCGCTGCCATCGGCAAACGTCAGACTTCCAAACGATGGGTTTTTCAGGAGCCACGCCCCGGCTGCTGAATTGGCGCTGGCATCATATTGAACGGTGTAATGGCCGCCTGCGAGTATTTCACCGCCCGCAAGTGCCAGGTCGTCTTCTTTTCGAATGGCCTTTGCGCCGGTCCCGTCAACATTCAATGTTGCAGTTGAGGTGTTGGCAAATCCAGCAACAAAAGACACCATTTGTCCATCGGCAAGGGTCGAAATAACGCCATTCGTAGTGACCGTCTGCGCGTTCGCTGAACCGCCTGAGGTGATTGACCCGCCAATATCATCGCGCCATTTAGCAATATCTGCCATCTGCGCACGCATGGCGTTATTTACCAAGCCTGGGTTCATCCCTTCAGCCGTAGACACGCCGCCCACTGAAGTGTTGCTTGCAGCTGTCTGGCTGTATTCGTTAATGCCGCCCATTAATAAAGCCCCCTTGTGGCTCTTTCGATCTCGTTGCGTGCGGCCTGAGACATGGAGTCCAGCGAGACATCACGCTGGTTTCTGCCAATAGGGCCGTTGAAGCTGACTTCGTTTTGATTGGAATTACCGCCGAACAGACCGCCGACTGCGTTGGCTGCTTTTTGTGGTGCGTTGAACAGCCCGCCAGCGAAGTTCTGGAGCGGGTTTCCGTTAAAGAGATTGGAGAGGAAGTTGTTGCTCTGCCTCGGCTGCTGCCATTGCTCGCGGGGAACAGCGTCCATCTTGCTGGCCAGCCAATTCGTGCCACCAAGAGCATTTGCAGCCGGGATCGCCAAAGCGAGAGGACCAAGACCCGCCACCGCTGCACCCGCTCCCAGAGCAGACGCAAGAGGCGTCATCATCTTGCCGGGTGACAGTCCGATATTCGTGCCAAACTCTTTGTTGATTGCGCCAAATAGGCCGGGGCCAGATGCTGCAATCTTGGTGCGGTCGTCCGCGCTGTCGTGGATCTTGGCAACGCCTGAACCCCACGGGGAATACCCGTAAGAGAACCCATCCCCTGCATCATCAAACAGGCCATAACCGGAGACGGTATCCGCAACGGAAGGAGCAGCGTTAGGCACAAGGTCAAGCTGACGCTCTTGTGGCTGTGCTACCTGGCGAGGCGCGACGGACTGGGAAGGCGCAAGGGGCTGAAGGGGGGACTGCTGCGGCTGTTCCGGCGCCAGAGCGATGTTGCCAGATGCCGAGCCCGCAATACCTGCTGAAGGTCCACCAGAGACGGTTAAGCTAATCTCCGGGCTATCGCCAAACAGCCCACGCGGTCCAAGGCGCTGCGAAGGCCCGTAAGATAGCGTTTCCGATACTTGCGGCTCTCTCGGCGTGAACAGCTCCAAGCCATCAGACATGGTTGGCTGCATAGCTGCGAAGTTGGTAGGCTCATCAGCGAAAAGGCCTGCGACATTAACACCACCATTGGCGTTAGCCATCAATGGCCCATAACCGTCGGCTGTCGCTTCCACCTCCGGGCGTGATGCAAATAACCTTTGGCTCGGTACCGGCTTGTTGACTGGCACGCCGCCCGACCACGCTGCATCGTATAGGTCGCCTTGAATGGCTTCAGCACCGGTGATGGGGTTATATCCGTGTGCACGTGACCAGCCTGCTGAGCCTGGAGCCTGTGGCTTCACAACGTCGCTATGAATGCGGCCCAACCCCATGTAGCCCCCATCATTAGCGTAGCCTGTGCTTCCGCCAGTCCTGGCGGCAATAGCTTTGGTGACATCTGCAAGTGTGCCGGGGTCTGTGACCACGTTTCCGCCCGGGTCAACGATGTCGTAATCAAGCGCCTTGCCGGTAGGGTGCCGGTGTGCTGCACCATAATCTCCCTGGCCGGAAATCCCACGCACGGTGTAGTCAGGCCCTAGGATCTCACCCACAACGCCGCGCACAACACCTTGGATGCCGCTTGCAGGGGTGTTGGGTCGCTTGGGGCCATAACTCTCAATGAAGCCAGCCATCGGCCTATCTTCAAGAGGCATTGAAGACCGCCCGCCTGACATCATGGCGTTAATGGCCTGCTGCTCTGTCTGCGGCGTGCGCTCAGGTGGCGTAGGGCCTGTTTCCGCATAGGAGAACAGTCCAACAGTTTTGGGCGATCTGTACCCGGGGCTTGTCTTGATCGACCTGTTCTGCGGATCGCTAAAGAACTTGTGACCGTCTGTCGAACTGACTTCTTTCAACCCGCCAGGCAGGTGTTTGGTAGCGCTGGGAGTGGCATAGAAGGTTGCGTCATGCACAGGGCCATTTGTACGGACCTGCTGCAAAGCCTGAGAGGCAAGTCTGCGATACTTATCTACCCCAGACGGCAGAGACTTTCCGTATGCGTTGAACTCAGAACGCACAGAGACGACTTCTTCGGGGGAAACGCCAAGCTGCTTCGCCCGGTTCTCAATGACAGAGGCAATGGCAAGCATGTCCTCGTACGAACCAGCTTTTGCTTCGCCCAAAATGACATCTATAACGGACTTCGCAGTCATTCTCCGCCCCTAGTTCTGCTCATCTTCGAGGCGGTTACTGGGCCGCGTGTTGCGTGTCTTCGCTCAGGAATTTGTAAATCGCAGCCCGAACCAGCCGAGCGCAAGACATGTCCCTGTCTTCAGCGGCTTTCTTGAGTGCAGCACATTGCGCCGTTGTCAGGGTGACAGGGAGCTTTTCCGTATATTTAGCTTTTCTCATCTGACAAGTTTCCCAAAACAATATATTTGCTTAAAATATTGCATTAAAAATGATGAGTAAATTTCAACAATACTTGGGGGCTAAACTCCAGTTGGGGGGCAAAAGGAAAGCGCGCGGCAGGAATAAGCCCGTCGCGCGCGTAATGGTCTCGTTGTCAGATTGGCTGAATTCTAAGCCGGTTGCAGTGCCTCGAACTCTTTCATGAGCTCCAACATCCGCTCAGGGCCATGTTCTTCAACGCGGGCGCGAAACTCAGACAGCCTTCCCATGCGTTCATCTTCACGCCGCTGTCCTTCGCGGAGTGGCTCTAGCTCAGCATCCGTGATTTCTCGAGGTTTTGGAACAAGACCTTGAGCTGTCAAAAGTCGCTTCGCGTCCTCGCGTGCAGAAATGAGTGTTTCATCCCTCCAGGCACCGCCGCCATCGATTGTGCCGAGCAAAACCTTGACCGCTATTTCTTCGAAGGTGTTCGCTGGAGTTTCATCAATCTGCTCCATGAGGGCGTCGTATTCTGCTTGGTGCGGCATCAGTTCGAACATGTCGACGAAGTCGAACTCCTGGAGCAAAGGCAGCTGTGCCAAATCTATGGCAAGCCAATCCGAATAGATCGGCCCGATTGCTGCGATTGCAGGAGCCGCGCATGACGAAAGAGCAAGTGCAGGCACCGAAGCGGCAGCGGAAACCGAACCCGTCAGAAATGCACGACGATTGAACATTGTGCGGTCACTCGGTATCGTATTAATAGCCATGTCAAATTCCCCGTGATTGGATTTCGTGGTTAGGGTAGGTTGGGCGCGTCACCGCCTAACCTGCCCGGCATTCAGAACAAGTCGCCTTCAAGCACCTTGTCCAAAACTAAGATTTCTCCTTTCATTTCGTTTGTGATCTCGTTGAGCATCTCCGCGAGCACGCGAAGTTCCTTGTAAAACTCCCAGCCCTCAGGCGTGGACGGCGTGAACCCGTAAATCAGCGACAGTATGACTCTGGACAAAACCACCTGCCTTTCATTCACATGGTTGATAAGCTCGACCCGCTCGCAAATGCGTTCGGTTGCGTGTCTGGAAAAGCGTTTCTTGGTCATGGCCGGTTCCGTCAAAAGTCGTTGACGATTTCATCGATGCGGCCCAGCGCGGACGAATACTCCCCGAAGCGGATCTGCCGAGCGATGAAACCCAGATGCTTGCGCACGTCACCGGCAAGCGCCTTCACGCTGTCCGCAGTCGCTGCTGCATCGGTGTCTAGGCTCTGAAGGTCTTTGGCGAGCTTCTCAGCCTGCGTTTCCAATTCGCACAGGTGGCGCAGCACATGGCCACCCTGCCCGGCCAAAGGATCTGCCAGGCAAAGCGATTGCCTGAGTTTGACAATGAAGTCCGTGAGCGTCCCGGCCTGTGACAGGCATTCAAGCGTGACCTGCCGTGACCGCAGCCATTCGAGAAAAGACAGCTTCTCCGCGTCATCCGACCCAAGCCGTTCCAGCTTCCAGACTATGAGCGTGTCACCGGGCTGAAGGTGTAGTTTCATGCGCTCGAATTGGAGACGGCGCTTTTTGGGTTTCGCCATCCAGTCCTGAAACAGATAGTCAACATTTCGTCGAATGAGGGCGGCGCGTTCCTGCGCTTGTTCCTTTCCGTCCGTCACCAGAGTGTACGCGTAGGTGCGAGTTTCGGCTTCCATGTCACGCACCCATTGCCGCCAGTTCTGCGGATAGAGCGCTCCACCGGGCATAGTCCGGAGCGAACAGACGGGTTTTCATTTGAAGGCGGATCACTTCGCCCCGAAGCCCTTCCCGGCGCGGATTGGCCGTTGCATCGAATTTGCCAGCCTTGGCGTCACGCCATGCACCGCGAAGGCAAAGAGCGAAAACGGCAGCGTAGGAATAGCCAGCGTAGAGCTTCGGAAAGTCCGTCATTTCCTGACGGGTTCGCTTGTGGGCTTCTTTCATGATCCGGGATTTGTCGAACATCTCGCGTTGTTCCCTTTTGCATCAAGTGATATAAAACATATCACGAGATACAAAGGTGATCAATATGAGATCAGAAGATATTTTTCATATCACTCCCGCACAGCTCCGAGCAGCTCGCTCACTGGTGGACTGGAGTGCTCAAGAGTGTGCGGATGCTGCAAACGTTGGGGTCGCTTCAATTCGACGAGCCGAGCGCAGAGAAGGGGACAAACTTGGTGTTCTGCCAGCAGTTGAGGCGGCGATCCGGCTTTCGCTTGAAGAGGCAGGTGTTGAGTTTATCCCTCGGAACGGCGGCGGGCCTGGAGTTCGTCTCAAAGCGGGCTGACGGTTTTGTGGGTGAGATTAGCCTGGAAGGTAATTTAGGAGCCAAAAGCAAAATAGGATCAATGTGATGGCTTTGACTACATTATGGAAAGCTCTGACTTCAATCGCAGTGGCGGTGATCGCTGCAGCCTGGGGACTTAGCTCAGCGAGCGCCCAAACCTATGAATGCGAGATGACCGGGGACCCAGACCCTGAAATCGAAGAACGGACAATCGACAGAATTACGTTGACCCAAAATGAAGTGAAGTATTTCTTTTCCGGTGTGACCAAGGATGGTCAAATGCGTGTCGTCGATTCCCCCTACGCCATTGTTAACGTAACAGATTCAGCTATTACCGCTGTTTCTTCTGGCGAAAACAGCGTTTTCGTGTTCCTGATTGCCCGACAACCCGATATTGACGGATCACACAAGGTGTCCCGCACGGCACAATTCCCGAATGTCGTTTATGTAGAGACGTTTGATTGTAAGAGTGCGCAGTGACTGACACAAGAAAGTTGAGCGACGAAAATTATCGGACAGCCTATTTCCGCGTTTCTTCACATACGTTTATGTCCCAATCGGCCTTCCATTCGCACTTGTAGCCGCACTCGTAATCGCCTCGGGTTGGACTCGACATCAGCTTGAGCGAGCTTATCGCCGCGCTTCGACATTCTTCGAAAGTCGCGAACCGGCCCAGGTTTGTTGAAACTGTCAGATCGTTGCGGTTGGGGTAAACCCATCCCTGCCACTGCGGTTGTTGATCGCAGCCAACCAACAAAATGCCCAGTCCTACTAACAACCTTAGTTTCATGCCAGAATACGTTGCGCTACCCTGAGGTGGTAATTAATACTGTGAAGCGGTTCAAACGATCCGTCAATTCAAAGACAAGTCGATGATATCCAAGCCGTTGATATATATGGCCACGTTAGCAATCGTTGCCAGTTGGAGCTCGATAGCGCTTGTGCGTGCGGGAGAGCCGATTAGGGTTGTTGTTTACAATTCGGGCAACCAGCTCCTCAAAATCTGCCAAAACGGAACTGCGCAAGACCTTGCCTACTGCCAAGGATATGTTGTCGGGTTGTCGGAAGCTTATCAACTTGTCAGCGTGAACAAGGTTTGCCTAACCGAAAGAATTGTTCAGACACAGCTACGAGATCTCGTTACGCAATGGCTCATTGCACATCCCGAGACGAGGCATCAATCATCTTTATCGATCATTGGTGATGTCCTCGTAACTCACTTTTCGTGCGACTCATAGTTAGGCATCGGAAGATCAAGTTTGAAAGGTACAACTCTTCTTATCTTCGCCATAAACGGAGGCGGAAACAGCTGCAGGGATGTAAATGAGGCAGTAGGTGGCAACGATAGCAAGGAGGCGAGTTGCTAAAGCGCGGACGGGGCAACGTTGTAAAATTTACGCTGCGACGACGGAAGCGAACATACCTGCTTTGGTTTCTGTGTATCGTAGCCCTCTCTGTATTTGTCGGCACAAGAGAAGACCTGCCCATTGATGGCATGCTGCACGAGTTGATGCAGTGGCGTCCGGAAGCACCTACCAACGGTTACAAAGTTATCACATGCAATTCACTGACAGCGGTCGACGGCGACACCATCAAATGCGATGGTGTGAACATGCGCGACATGGGGGACGGAAAGCCGTTCGTGTCTGGGTATGACACGCCAGAGATACGCCGACCGAAGTGTCAGCAGGAGTTGGAGCTGGGGCGTGCTGCCAAAGCTCGGATGCAGGAGCTACTCGTAACGCCTGGTGTTCAGGTTCGCGGCTCTGGGAAGGTGGACAGGTACAAACGGCCCTTGGTGTGGGTCGTGCTGCCGGACGGCCGAAGTGCCGGGTCTGTGCTCATTGCGGAAGGTCTGGCTAGAGTCTGGATGCCGAGTTATCAGGCAAATTGGTGTCTTTAGATCAATTTGCTATCGTGCCACCTACAGGTGGCATGCCGTCAAAAACGCGGTCTTGTTGCCCACCAAGAAATAATCTAATGCATTCAGAAAGCTGATACTGTTGCTCGTTGGTCAGCGGGTAAGTTTGAACATTGGCGTTGGCGATATTGCCAGCTGCAGTGCCAATGCAGAGATCTTCTCCTCCGCAAAAAAAGTATAAATTGTCAAATCTATAATTGACGCTAAATATATCAAACAATGGTATAGACAGAGATCCCGTTTTAGCAAAAAAACCAGGCGAGCAATATAATTCAAAGCCGTCAAAATGACATTTGTGACTATAGATAACTGATGATACAGTTGTTGCAAATTGATCTAGCGTACATGCTTGAGTGGCATTTGCTGAAAGCATGAGGCCAATACATGATAAAGCGCTACCAATTGCTCTGGAGTATGACATCATGAATTTCTCTTGGCGCACAAATACGTTGATTGCAACCATTGCGATTATAGCACTGTTGCCTTTTGAAGCCAGTGCTAAATGTAGCCAGCAGCAGGTGTCCTCCTGCAAAGCTGGTTTGCGCCAGGAATCAGGCCTTGTTTTCAACCGCGATAAGGCGCTGGAGGGCTATAGGATGTGCCGTCAACTTTGTGGTGACCAGACGCACACCCCTCCAAAAAGAAACAAGGGTTCGACCGGCTCACCGGGATCTGGTGGGTATAGGGGTGGTCCGGTGAATCGTTAGTTTATTTGAGAATTAATCATTTCGGGCTGCATATGGGTTTCGCGTAAGAGTGAGATAAATTCGCATGTGCGGTCGCTTCACCCAAATCAGACCTTGGCGCGAAATCGTCCGCCTCTACCGGCTTACCGATCAGGCCGAGACCAGGAACACCGAAGCGCGGTACAACATTGCACCGACGCAAGATGTGCCCTTCGTTCACCTCGACAAGGGCGGCAACTGGAAAGTCTCAGATGGGCGCTGGTGGCTCGTACCGCACTGGGCGAAGGAATTGCAGTCCAAGTACCCGATGTTCAATGCCCGCTCTGAAGACGCTGAGAAGAAGCCAGCCTTTCGGGATGCCTACAAAGCCCACCGCTGCCTAATCCCGGCAGATGGCTGGTATGAGTGGACCAAGGGCGAGGACGGTGGCAAGGATCCTTGGTTTATCCATCTGCCTGACACAGAGCCGTTTTCATTCGCTGGCCTATGGGCGCACAATTCAGCGCTTGATGTCACGTCCTGCACGATCCTGACGGCGGCGGCGGTTTCACCCATCGACCAGGTCCATAATCGGATGCCTATCGTGCTCGAGCAGTCCGTCTACGAACAGTGGTTGGCCCCGACCACAGCAGTTGAAGACGCCAAAGCGCTCCTTGCTCAGAACAAGGGTGCCGAATTCGAGTTCTACCGAGTTGGCAGGGCGGTCAATTCATCCAGGACCGGCAACGACCCGAGCCTTATTGAGCCCGTTTCGGAATAGCCTCTTGGTATTTCCGCCAGCATCTGAAATTCATAACTCCGGTTCGGGTTTAGGCTTGCGCGGCTTCCTCTTGATCGTTTTTCTCGGAGGTTTCCGCGCCTTTATATGTTCTTGAAACTCTAGCCGATTTCGTTCTTGTAGTGCCTCAACTGCGCGAATTCCCTCGAATAATTGTGTCTCGCCTGCTGATGCTTGGGTGCGTTGACGAAGAAATTCTGACGCGACCAATTGGAATGACCCGGCAACGATACGCTCAATCCCAAACCGCATCTCATCGAACGGTTGCTGATCCATATCCTTCCTGAAATCCAATGCTCCGGACACTTCGTGAGATGCCGGGTAACAGCCCTCAACCTCTCGATATTGTTGGTACGCACTGACGACGGCGGCGCAATTGGCGCCAACTTCGTAGGCTTTTCCTGCTCCTCTGCTGACTCTGAGCAGGTTCGCGAACAGCACCCTAAGTTCTCGTTCCAATTGGTCGAGTATCTGACGACGTGCAATTTCTTTAGGATCATTTTCAACGACAAGCTTAACCATGGGACCTCTCCGGTTTATCGTCCCCTGCATTGCCGCTATCGCATTAAAACAGAAATCAACACGAATACCAGAGCCAAACCTGCGCCGGTTGCAATGGCCCATGTTCCCTTGGCGTGGAACACAAACCCACCAGGCAATTGAAAAAACAAGCTGTCCTTTTCCTTGTCCATAATCGATACACCTCCGTAAGGAACTGTTTATGATTATGGCGATGAAAAGTTACCATTTTCGTATCAATTGACCTCATTAACGGCGGTCGCATGCGTTTGCAGAATAGTTATATCTGAGTTTCTGGCGACTACGTCCAGCGCCCGTGAGCAGATTCAAGTTGCGCGTTTTGCAATTTGCACGCAACCTCTGGTGAGCTTTGGGAGGCTAATATGAAGAAGATGGCGTCAATATTGATTGCCGTTGCCGTGATCGCCAGCAGTGTTCTTCCGGTTTACGCGCATGGTGGAGGGTGCCGAAAGGACAGTCCTCAAGGACAGTGCTGTCATGCTGGGAAGAAGCCGTATCACTGCCACAGATGAGCGAAACGGATTTAGTGCAAATCGAACCAAATAGAGTGTCGAGCTATTTTCTTTAAACTCTAACGACGGTTTCTTTTAGGTCTTTCGCTTGGTGGCAACCAACCTACTGGTGGATTGTATTCGTCTGGTCGGCGAACGAAGCCTCCGTCTGGTTTTGGCACGTACTGCAAGTGCAGACTGTCTTCAATATCGGTTCTTTTTATCGAGAAATGAGCGTCAGAAAATTGAATTGATTTTTCTGGTGGTCGCCTATCAGGTGGCGCGACTGCCGCAAACCATTTGTCCGGGAACCGCTGCCGAAAAACCCTAGCTGTTGCGGCTTGGTCTGAATCGGCACTCAGCAAGTAAACGCAATCTACAATGTCATCCGTCGCGTCACAGATCAGTGATAGTGCTACATTGATGTCTGACTGCTTCTCAGAATACTTATCAGCGTCCGAATCATAGATATAATGTCCGTCAATGACAGTGATCCCAACGGCCTTTTGCGCTTCACAAAATGCTTGGTGCCGTCTGCACACTCCATCATTCATGTGAGTCGGGTAAGCCGTGCAGAGCACAACTTTGATGAGTTCGTGGTTATTTGGAGCGCAAATCCGTTCGCTCAATGTCCGCAAGTTGCACCATTTGAGATGAGGTTCATCCCATTCCCGCACTGGGTGGTATAGATTGAAGCCATCAATGTACACACCAGCGCGATGAGGTACGTTTTCTTCTTGATAACTAATTGCCGTTATCCTATTTATCTGGATACCACGTTGCGCCTTTCAAAGTGCAACAGCCCCAGCGACAGGCCCAGCCGTCGACTGGGGTTTTCTTTATCTGTGTATCGCAACATTGATTTGCGTAAGTGCTCATTCGCCAAGCTATCAATCGAATCAAAGCGCTGCAACTAATCCGGTTAAGCATCTCAAGTTGAGGCACGCTATAGGCGCTCCGGCGACTTCCAGAAGGGCGCTGCGGTTATTGTCCAGCCCCTCGCGCCTAGCGGCTTCCTTGGCTGCTTCCGAGATACTTGCAACCTTGACGGAGCGCTGAGCGTCCGTGCGTTCGATGCCGAGTTCTCGGGATGCTGCCCTTACGCCGCTCTCGGGGCGACCGCTTGAGGTTTTGGCGCAACTTGCGCCGAAACTGATTTAGCTTCGACAAGCTCCACCCACCGCGCAATCTGTTCCGACCGCTCAAGCTGTGTCAGTTCTGATCGGTGCAGGTTCTCGGCAATCTCGCGCAGCTCTGAGACGATTTCATCGGATTCGTCTCGAAATTGTTGATAATTCTTCGCACTTATTTGTGCAGCGAGGCAGACGATAGGCGTGGGCTCAATGGTGCCGTGTCGCCAACAAAGGTTGCGACTGACTAAAAATACTCGTTATGTGAACGTGGTGACACGGTGTGATTTTACGAGGGTGGAATGTCCACAGAAGTATTTACAAGAAATAAAATTACAGTTATTGAATTTGATTGCATTATAAACACAGATGCAATTGAATTTGCGCGTCCAGAACTTATAGAATTCGAAAGTCTTTCAGAGTCTATATTTTTAGAACTTGATCATCAATATAGCTCCAAGAAATTCCGGGAAGAGTTGTTGTGGAGATTGAAAAATTCAATAATTTCCGAAGTTAATGGATCGTTTCGTCATAGTGAAAGAATTCTCCCCAAGAGATACCTCGAGTACTGCCTAGACCGAAACTTAAATTTCGAACTCTCGTACGATGAATACAGGGGGTCGATAAAATTTAAGAATGGAAAGCTTATAGTAGATGCTAAGCTCTTAGCTATCATAGGATTGCTTTGGGCGAGTAGTATAACATTCTTAGAAGATTATCCTGATGTTCGAGTTGGTTTGAAGGCGTTTTCTGGCGACGTTAGTAAGTATATCTTGAGTGCACTCGACGAAACTGCGGAAAATAACTTTTGCCGTCTGGAAAGCATTGCAATTGAAAGAATCGATCCCAGTAAGATGCAGGGGCTAATCGATGCATGTCTTCGTGAGGAGCGTCTTCAAGGCTACCACGCACTAAAAAACCAAATTAGAACTGAAATGCAAGGTACAGACTATTGAATGTGAAGCGAACTGAAGATTGGGTTCGCAGCACGCGGTAGAAACCCTTGAATAGCCTGCACGGGACCGAATGCGATTGAGATAGGCTCAAATATCAAAAATAAGATTCATTGACGCGATTTCCGACCCTTGTTGGTGGGTTGCCGCTGAATTTTTCAAAACGCGCTGTGCGGGCTTTATTTTAGCTCTGAGCGATAACAGTCCTTTTTCGTGCGAGAGACTGCGTCCTTTATTGCAAGTTGCCAAAACAATTGATTGCCATTTGGAAATGCGCGAAGATTTTGGCCGTTGAAGCGAAATATGGCTTGTTATGCGTACCTTTGCCCTGATCGTTTGGTTTTACATATGTTCATGCGCTATTGCGCTCGCTGACTATGGGCAATCGAAAGCCTGGTTTTATGCCCAGAGTTTCGAAGACCGTATTGCGATCCAGCTGCTACTGATTTTCTCCGGCGACTATGTTGCCATCGTAGATGCAACATTTGGGAAGCGCACCTACGAAAGCCTGATCAATTTCCAATACCGGCACGGATTTGCAGCGGACGGTGTTCTCGATCAGCGTGAATTCGAAACCCTTCAGGTAGAGGGGGGCTCGGTTATGGAAAAAGTCGGCTTCGAGTTTCGCGACGAGTCCTCATCTGGTGTGACGCTCGGCATTCCGGAAAAACTCTTCATCTCCGTTGATCCCACTCGGAGAGGCGCGCGTTGGATATCCAAGGATCGACTGATCGAATTGGAGACGCTTCGGATACCCCATTACGATACTGACTATCGACAATTGTATGATCGGTTGTCGGCCGAAAATCGGACCAGGCGCGTTGAATACAAGGTATTCAGAAACGACTATTTCGTAGTGAGCGGAACAACGAACGGCAAGAAATTCTATCTGCGGCTGTTCAAAACCCGGAACGACACACGAGGATTTTCGTTGTCTTGGAACAACGAGCTGAGTGTGCTTATGGACAGGGTTGCCATCGCCATGTCCAATAGCCTTACCCACTATGACGGATCGAGCCAGGCCAATCTAGTTCCGCAACCGCAGCAACCCACGCCATCAATAACCAATGCACCGACACCAACGCCCAACACGTCAAGGCGTTCGTCTGGGTCCGGATACTTCATTTCCGATCAGGGACATGTAGGGACCAACGCTCACGTCATCGAAGGATGCAGCGCCATTAACGTGGTTGGGCATGGTCGAGCTATCGTGGTTAAAGCGGACGAAGCTAATGACCTGGCTATCATTCAGGCGGTTACGCCCAAACAGCATGCCGTCGCCCGTTTCCGCCCGTTGCCAGTTCGCAGAGGAGAAGACGTTTTCGTCATGGGGTTTCCACTAGGATCGTTGCTAGGGGACAATCTTACGATCTCAAAGGGGATAGTTTCCTCGCTCGCAGGAATTGGTGGCGATATACGGCACTTTCATCTTTCCGCTCCTGTGCAGCCGGGAAATTCTGGAGGGCCGGTCTTGGATGCATCGGGAGCAATAATTGGCACCGTGGTTGCCAAACTAGACGCGATGGCAACGCTTGAAGTCGCGGGCTCCTTGCCAGAAAATATCAATTTCGCAGTCCGAGGCAACATGATGGCTGCGCTAATGAGCAGCGTGAACGTCGAGCCTGTTTACATGTCGGTCGATGCGCCAAACCAGAAAGGCGCAGCTGAGATTTCGAGCGAAGCTGAAAACTTCACGGTACAGATCACGTGCAATTAGGGCAGGGGCTCAGTCAAACATGCCTCTAACGTGGTCGAAAAAATGGTCACCCAAGGTTTCGCTCCGCTTGTACCCCTATGGTAATATAAGGATGTCTCAAAAATTAAGACGAACGGTCACTGAAAACATCCCAATTCGTCATCTTTTTTGAGATGGGTCTTCTCAAAATTTAAGACGCCTCTGGCAAATTCGTCATCATTTTTAAGACGGGTCTTCTCAAATTTTGAGACAGGGTTTTGTTTTTCTGGCGACCGTTTTTTCCGTGCGGATTGTTTGCTGTCGCCTTGTGAACTGTATAGTCGCGGCCTGCCTTCCAGGCTCGATACAGTTTGCGCCCTTCCGAACGATCAGAATGAGGCAAGCCGAGTTCAGTGATCTCGTATGCTGGTGAATTGCCTTCACCTTCCAATCCCAGACACGCAGGTTCAGTGACGACAATGAACCCTTTTGCCTGAAGGTCATGAAAGCCCTTTGCGGCCGTGTTGAGGGCTACTCCTATGCGCTCTGCAGCTTGGCGAACGCTCAGACGGATCTTCCCATTGTTGTTGAATTTGGGGCCGCGCCATTCGAGCTTTAGCCAAGGGTACAAGGCTTGTGCGACAGGCGAGAGGGCTCTCCAGGCGGGCTCTTCCATCGTGGCCCTGATCATCGAGGCATGATGCTCGGTCCTGCCGGACTTCTGGCGTCTAGTTCTGTCCATTGCTCTGCTCATGAAATGATTCAAGGAGTTGCGCAGGGACACTTGGCCCCTGGCATTCTCTCAGCGTCTGAAATTCAGACCTTTTCGCGCTCAAAGACCTCTGCCGGTGCAGTCGCATCTGAGAACGTCGGTTCATTGTCGTTCACATTGGAGAACCGCAACCGTGCCCAGCGCCTGGCGATACACTCATCGCGGCTGAACAGCCTGTGCCCGAGTTCATTGCGTCCTCGGCTGAGGTGTTCGCAATTGTCGTGCATCGACGATGCGCCAGCAGTTGTTACCATCATGACTGCGGCGGCCTGACCGGTGAAAAGCAACGGGGGAAGGTGCGCAAACTTCTCGATTTCCTCTGCCAGGGATGAAACCGGTAGCGGCTCAAGAACGGATCTACTCATTCCGAAGCACCTCCGACGTTGTCGTTGGCAGGTGTGCCGATCAGGAGCCCGAAGGCATGCGCGCGGGCATCGACAGCGCAACGAAGGCACGAATAGGTGCCAAGCTTGACGACTGTTCCGCCGACGCCAATGCAGGCCAGATACGTTTGAGCCTGTCGCTGCCAGCTCACGCCTACATGACCAGTATTTGATCCGGCGGGAGCGCAACGGTTCAGGTTATTTTCCCAAGGTGTGACTTCGCGCAGATTGGAGTTAGACGGATCGTTTTTGATCAGCCGGTTATCCGAGCGATTGCCGTTCTTGTGGTCGATGTGCCTGACAGGCTCGCGACCAGTGACCATCTTCCAGATCAGCCGGTGCGCGCGATAGGCGATGCCGTCGACAAAGACTTGCACGTAACCGTGAGAAATCGTCCCGGCCTCGTCTCCGGCACGTTGCCCGCCCCTGGAAACCTTCCACGTAAGAACACCGGTTTCCGGGTCATAGGAAAACAGCTCAAGAAGGCGCTTCAGTGTTGGCAGTGGCTTACAATAAGATGCCTCTGCTGGCTGGAAATCAGACAGAGCAGCCTGGACCTTCGCTGAGTTCTTCAGTCGCCGTTTTTCGTCGAATTCACACCCTGTGTCAGTTGCTTTTCCGCGTTTGCAGATGCATAGTGAAACCTGCCTAGCAGCAATGATTTGACCTCGCGTGCCATCGCTGGTCATGACCCCGGAGCTAACACCTCCGGGGTTTTCATTTGTCCTGGTGAAATCCATAAGTGCCGCCCCCTTATGCCGCTGCCGGTTCGTCATTATCATTGACTGCCGGGTTTGGCCCCTGGCGTGCGGGGAGGGCGTTAAGCTCTTCGATTTTGAGAAGGGACTTGGAGCCCAGTTTGTAGAGGGTCAGTTGGCCGGACGCTACGCGCCGGTAGATTGTTGCCCGGCTGCAGTCGCCCAGGAATGCTCGAGCCTTGTCAAAGTCCAGATAGCCTATGTTCATAACAACTTCGCTCCGTTGAGTTGGAGCGGCACAAGGTACTAACGCCGCCTATCCAGGCTGTGGGTTTTACTCCCAACGTTGCCTGCTGGCTCTGTATGCGCCTTTCTGAAATGCGGCGGTAAGGAGAAAACTAGGATGAGTTTCAGCAGCTATTTTCCCTACTCTTCATTTCGCGTCGTATTTTTTGAACGGTATCTGAGAGGCCAGCAAGTGTGTAACTCTTTCGAAAGTCGGACGGAAATTCTTCATTTTTCAAAATTGCGTAGACAAACTTGATGAATGGCGACGCCATCGAAGGATCTTCGTATTTAGCTGCTGAGACAGTAAGCTTTTGTGCCTCGGCCCAATTTATCAAATTGATGAGAAACTGGCGCCAGGCGCTGCCCTCAACGTGTCCGGTCTGATCATCTAGGTCTTCACGCGTTTTTCTGATCGCGACGATCAGTGCCCCCATCGCATCTGCGATCAAGTCGAGGTTCTTTCCTGACCATGCAAATGTGGTGTTGCTGGCCTGATCAGTTGGCTGCATATCTTCAGGCTCATAAGCTTGCGCTGCTGCGTGCAAATCATCTTCGCCGTACGGATCGGCAGCTCCGGCCCAGTAGGATTGAAGGTACTTGTTTAAGGGGCCTTCAGCGTCGGCCACTGCTTCCGATATTCCCCGCTCTACGATACGACGTTGCAACTCCCCGGCTGGCTTTTCTAATCCGTCTAGAAAATCAAAGGTCCGTTTTGCATCTTCTGCATTTCGTTCAAAATCGGCCCATACGAAATAGCTTTCGACGATGGTCTGAAGCTCTTCCCGTTGTTCGTTCGTGAACACGACTTCATACGGATGTCCGATTTGCTCCCATGCTTTTTCGACTTGATCGCCTCTAACTTGCGCGTGCTCGAGTGTGTCCCCATCAATAGGGCGAAGAAATTTCCAATCGGCGTGTGAACTGGCGCCCATTGTCTTCCTTTTTTTGGGGCCTCGGGTTCCCATTAGCCAAATGCCTTCACAACGTTGTCTACCGTTCTTCCTGCGCAATAGTTGGCCCATGCGTTCAGCAGGTTTCGACGCTTCTTGAGCGCTGTGCTGCGCCGGTAAGCGTTCTCGGTGGCGTCTCCTACCTTGTGTGCCAGACAGCCCTCGGCAACTTCGCGGGCGAATTCGGTTTCATCGCCAGCCCAATCGCGGAATGAAGATCTGAAGCCGTGCGGGGTGAACTGTCCGTAGTTCATCCGGCGCAGCAGCATCTCAAGCACCATGCCGGAAAGAGGCTTGTTGCGCTTGTTGCCAGGAAATACCCATTCATCCCGGCGCTTGTTGTAAAGGTCTTGCAGCAGTTCAAGAGCTGGATCAGTTAGCGGCACCACGTGCGGGACCTTCATCTTCATCCTCTCTTTAGGAATCGTCCAAAGTCGCTGCTCAAGATCGAATTCAGGCCATTGAGCGTTCAGCACTTCGCCGGACCTGCAGCATGTATAGACGAGGAGCTCAAGAGCTCGCGCTGACAAGCCCGGACGTTCTGAAAGTGTCGTCACGAAAGCTGGAACATCCTTGTACGGCATGGCCGCGTGATGCTTTACGTCTTTGAGCCTGGACGGTTTGGGCAAAATGGCGTCGAGGTTGCCGCGCCATGCCGCTGGGTTGTCACCGCCTTGCCATCCTGCCTCGGGTTTGTTTGCGTTTAATACGCGCTCTATACGCCCCCGGAGCCGGGTCGCTGTTTCTGTTTTCGTTGCCCAGATCGGATTGAGCACAGCCAGCACATCGGCCTTTGTAATTTCAGACGGGCGCTTCTTCAGGATCTTGGAGCAATAGGTCGGACCAAGGGTCATCTCCCATTGGTCGCGGTGTTTTGCGTTCGCCCATGCCTTTTCGTTCTTCTCAAGGAAGTCTCTTACGCACTCAGCAAACGTCTTCTCTGCTGTTTTCTCAAAAAGCGATTTGGGGTTCTCTCCTCGAGCCACGGCTTCCCTGCAATCAGACGCCTTGGATCGAGCAAGGGAGAGTGAAACGGCTGGATAGGGGCCGAGGCCATACTCAGAGCGGTTGCCGCTCTGGTTCCACATATAGGACCAGGACTTCGATCCAGATTGCGAAACGCGAAGATAGAGGCCGCCGCCATCACTCAAGCGACCTGCTTTGTTCGCTGCTTTCACCTTGGCGTCGTTCAGCTTGTGGATTGCGCGTGCCATCTCATGCCTACTTCTATGCCCACTTTTAGTGTGCGTTACCTAGCGACACTGAGATTAGCATAGAGACAAACAAGCGCAATTAACCCAAGAGACGCCTTGGGTTTTGAAACGTGCTGATTTGTGGAGAAACAAGATAATGGCGGACAGAGAGGGATTCGAACCCTCGATACGGTTGCCCGTATACACGCGTTCCAGGCGTGCGCCTTCAACCACTCGGCCACCTGTCCGTCGCAAGCGTCACCCGCTTGAGTGGGGCGCAATATACCCATGGCGCGATCAAGTGCAAGCACTTGAACAAGTTTTTTTTTCGGTGCCTCGCCGCTGTGGATTGTCGAGGGGTTGCGGGGCTCGGACGAGCTGCAAAAAACGGCTGTAACGTGCCAAGCAGCCGGCAATGCCTGGACCGAAAAAATCTTTCCTGTCGTGGCAGTACCAAGGCGGTTTGTCTGCGGCTGGAGGCTGGCCGGGCGCATGTATGGCCGCGCAGAATCAGCGTCTGGTGTTTTCGAAGGTCGAGAGACGTCTCGCAGGCAAGGTCATGGCATGGCTCAGTCTCTGTGCGGGAAGATAACCTCGCTTGGGGTTCGGCGTTGCGATAGGCCGGGGAGACGAGGTGGCCACGGTGTGACACAGGTCTGAGCAGGCGGCTTTGTGCTTGCGTATTCGGGAAATGCTGCACTGCAACTAACGCGCTGCCTGAATTAATTTCGAAGCATTTGAAACGAAAACACTTGCGAAAGCCGGGAACCAAAGTCACAAGAATGTGTTGAATATCAAATCTTGTTCCTGCGCGGGGTGATATTACCCTAAAGGAATGCTCAACATCCGGCGGCTACTATTTGAAGGCCTGACTGGAGCGAGCGCTCCGTTTAATATTTTGGCGAAGCTGAAAGCAAAGCGATGATCAGTGTTTTGAAGTTTTTATTCCGCATCCTCGGCTACGGCTTTGTCGCCGTCGCCATTATTGCCGGCATTTCCGATGCAAGTTCTTCCATTGCCCTGTCCGAAATCCGTCTGGCCCAGCTTGGCCAGGTCTGGCAGAACCTGTCGCCTGCCTCTCTCGAAATGGCGGAAGCCCACATCGTGGCGTCTTTTGATCCGACGGTCTGGCAGACCCTGAAAGAGACTGTCCTGACCTGGCCGGTCTGGGCGGTCTTCGCTCCGATCGGCCTGGCGCTGCTTTGGCTGGGAGCCAAGCGCCGCAGCCAGCGTGCGCTTTACGCCTGACACGGTTTCTTGCAGCACCAGACGAGGTGTCGCAAAACGGCAGTTTCCGCTCACACGCGAACACCGTTGCGTGACGGGCCTCTTGGAAAGCGGGCGCAGCTGCGCCACATTAGCTCCTGAAATAAGCCGACTGCTTCCCGGGCATCCTCGAGAAGCTTTGTCGGCATGTGTGGGAGAAAGCCATGTCGTTCATGACGATGCTGACCAAGAAATTTTCGCTGCCGGCCAAGGACGAGGCCCTGCCGGGGCGTTCCGAGGCGATCCGGCCGGCCGAGCCGCATTTCGTCAACGGACGGCCGCTCGCAGGCCCCTATCCGGACAACATGAAAACCCTTGTGGTCGGAATGGGCTGCTTCTGGGGCGCTGAACGCCTGTTCTGGCAGCTGCCCGGTGTCTATGTCACCGCGGTCGGCTACGCGGGCGGATATACGCCCAACCCGACCTACCATGAAACCTGCACCGGGCGCACCGGCCATACGGAAGTGGTCCTGGTCGTTTATGACCCGGCGGAGATTTCCCTTGGAGATCTTCTGAAGGTCTTCTGGGAAAATCACGATCCGACCCAGGGCATGCGCCAGGGTAATGATACCGGTACCCAGTATCGCTCGGCCGTCTACGTGAGCGAAGGCGACGACCTTGCCGGAGCCGAACAGTCGAGGCAAGCCTATCAGGCCGCCCTGAAGGCCGGTGGCGTGGCAAGCACCATCACGACGGAAATCCGGGAGCTGGATACCTTCTATTTCGCCGAGGATTACCATCAGCAGTATCTGGCCAAGAACCCGGCCGGCTATTGCGGGATCGGCGGCACGGGCATCTCGTGCCCGGTCGGGCTGGGCCAGACCGCCTGAAGGCAGTCCGATCGCTAGCTTGGTTCCGGTTGAGTTCAAGACGGGGCAGTGCCAGTGACGGCGCTGCCCCGTCTTTTTGCATTCTCCGGCGCCTGAAGCCGGCAGTGTTTCAACCGTTTCCCTGCCGAGGTTGGCCATATTGAAAGTCAGCTGGCGCGGGTCAAAAAAGTCAGGATCTACATAAGTACAATTTCGTACATAGCTTATATCTTTCAGTACCCTAGGGAAGTTTCAGGCTTTTTTAAATTTGCGCTGCGAGGATTGACCTGACGCATGGGCGTTTAAGGATCGACTTCGTGAGCCGTTCGGCAAAAATTTTTGCAACCGGATACTTCCTGGCCAGCTGCCTTTTGATGCTCGTCGGCTCGTTGATGCCAGCGCGCGAAGGGCCGGTCGCGGTATTCGCATGGCCCTGGGGTGAAAGCGCGGTCAGTGTCATCGCCAGATCGGGTGGCCCGGTACTGTTCGTCGGGGACAGAAGCTGGGTGGCGCTCACCGAAGCCGGTGAACAACAGTCCATCGCAAATCTTTACCGGTCAGGCGCCGGTTTTGTGGCGTCTTCCTTCATCGCGCAAGCCTGCGCGCGATTGAGCGGTGTCTCCCTGGAGCAGTTGAAATGAACGGTGTGGAAATGTCTCAAGCGGATCAGATGTCGGGTCAGCTTTCCGGTCTGGACCAGTTCCGGCAGAAGTTTGCGCGGATGCTGATCCATTTTATCTGGGTGAATGTTTTCCTGGTCATGGGAACGGCCTGGTGGGTTGGCTATGTTTCGCTCGTTGCGGTTTGCGGGGCAGCCTTGCTCCTTGGTGTTGCGGCCACCGGTACATGGATCAAGTTCGGAGCGGGCGTCGAAACGCGCCTTGCCACTTCCATGTCCCTTGCCGGGCTGGTTGCCCTGTTCGTGGCCGCTCTGGCGACGCCGGATGGGCAGATCACCTATCAGCTCGACGCGCATATGTATTTCTTCGCCGTACTGGCCATCCTGGCCAGCTGGGTCGACTGGCGGGCACTGGTTGCCTATGCAGCCGTCGTCGCCGTGCACCACCTTGTCCTGAATTTCGCCATGCCCTGGGCCGTTTTCCCCGGTGGGGCGGATTTCAGCCGCGTGGTCTTTCATGCGCTTGTCGTGGTTGCGGAAGTCGGCGCACTCTGGTGGATGACCGACAGTCTTGCACGAGCGTTTGCCGCTTCCGACAAGGCACGCGAGGAGGCCGAGGCCGCGCGCGCCCAGGCAATGGTGCTGCAGCACCGGACCGCTGAAAATGATGAAATGGAGCGCGCCAAGCAGAAGGTCATCAACGAACGCATCATGGCGTTTGAAAGTGATATCGCTGCCAAGCTGGACGGTGTCGGCCTGAAGGTGCGCGAAATGCGGGATGCCGCCACCGAGCTGGGCACCGTTGCCGAAAACACCTCGTCGCGTGCAGGCTCCGTATCGGATGCGTCCGAAACGGCGTCCTCAAACGTGCAGATGGTTGCTTCCGCCGCAGAAGAACTGTCGTCCTCGATCGCGGAGATTTCGCGCCAGGTCGAACAGACCACCGGCATCGTCAACCGGGCGACGGAAAACGCGCAAACCAGCAACAGCAAGGTCGCGGGCCTTGCGAATGCGGCCAATCGGATTGGCGAGGTCGTCACGCTGATTCAGGCGATCGCCGAACAGACCAACCTTCTGGCTCTCAACGCCACCATCGAGGCGGCCCGCGCGGGCGAAGCTGGCAGGGGCTTTGCGGTTGTTGCTGCCGAAGTGAAGGAACTGGCGACACAGACGTCCAAGGCAACGGAAGAAATCGGCGCCCAGATCGCGGCGATCCAGGCGGAAACCAAGGACGCGGTAGAATCCATCGGAGTGATTGCGACGACGATGGACGAGGTCAACAGCTATACGGCCGCCATTGCTGCCGCCGTCGGTGAACAAGGCGCGGCGACCCAGGAAATCTCGCGCAATGTGGCGGAAGCCGCGGACGGCACGGGACGGGTTGCCAACAACATCGACGGTGTGCGGGAATCTGTCGAACGCACCAGCCACTCGGTCGGTTCCATGGTCGAGGCGGCCGAGACCCTCGATCTGGAGACCCAGGACATGCGCCGGGCAATCACCGCCTTCCTGAAGGATGTCGCGGCCTGAGAGTACGGCCGCAACAGATCGTGATCTTCTGAAACCGGCGGCCAGTCCGCCGGTTTTTTCGTTCTTGGGGTGCTCTCCTGTCCTGCATGCTTGACCTGATGTCGCTTGAATGCCATGAGCCGCCCCTAACGAACCAGCGTTGCGGATGAAAACGCGCCACGCTGGCAGCATTCTTCACCCTTGCGGACACTGACGCCAAACGATGCCTGCATCCTCCTTCGCGCCCGGAACGGTCCTGCTGCTGGACCTGTTGAAGCAGCGGTCTGCGCTGTTGTTTCAGGCGCCGGATGAGGTGATCACCTGCTCCCGGCTCGAGGAGGTTCAGGGCTGCCTCGAGCGGCTTGAGGCCGCCCAGGCGGACGGGCGCCATGCGGCAGGCTACCTTGCCTATGAACTGGGTTTTGCCTTCGAGGAAAAACTGCGGCAACGGTTTCATCAAACAGAAGAGCCGTTGCTCTGGTTCGGGCTGTATGGCGCGCCGGAGGAACTGGGTCTCGACGAAGCCAAAGCTATGCTGGAAAGCGTGGCTGGCGACGGCGAGGCTGCCATCGGCAAGCCGGAGTTCGATATGGACAGGGCCGCTTACGATACGGCCTTTGCCCGCGTCCGCGACCATCTGGCGAAGGGCGACATCTATCAGGTCAACCTGACCATGCGCGCGCGGTTCCGGCACCAGGGGCCTCCGGAACGGATCTTCCAGACCCTTCTGCGTCGCCAGCCGGTGGAATTTGCCGCTTTCCTGCGTCTTGAAGACCGGACGATCCTGTCTCTCTCGCCGGAACTCTTTCTGGAGCGCCGGGGCACCTGCCTGCGGACCAAACCCATGAAGGGCACCGCGCCCCGAGGGCGTTACGCTTCCGAGGACGCCACGATTGCGCGCACGCTCTCAAGCGATCCCAAGCAGCGGTCCGAAAACACCATGATCGTCGACCTGATGCGCAACGACCTGTCGCGCATCGCCGACACCGGCACGGTCAAGGTGACCAGGCTGTGCGAGGTGGAGCGCTACCAAAGCCTTCACCAGATGACCTCGACGGTCGAAGCTGAAGTTCCCGATCACGTCGGCTTTGCACGCATCGCCGAACATCTCTTCCCCTGCGGTTCGATCACGGGAGCGCCGAAACTCAGCGCCATGCAGATTGCCCAGGATCTGGAAACCGGCCCGCGTGGCGTCTACACCGGTTCGATCGGCTATCTCGCGCCTGGAGGCGATTTCCGGCTGAATGTCGCCATCCGGACGCTGGTGCTGCGAAACGACGGCAGCGGCGAAGCCGGAAGCGGGTCCGGCGTGATCTTCGACAGTGGCGCGTCTCCCGAATACGACGAATGTGCCCTGAAACTGAGGTTCATGAGTGAAGACACGCCCGGCTTCGATCTGATCGAGACGCTGGCTTATCACCCGGGCGACGGCTACCTGCTTCTGGAACGGCACATGCAGCGCCTGCAGGCCTCATCTGCCTATTTCGGCTTTCCTTTCCGCGAAGAAGATGTGCGTGAGGAGCTTCTGCAGCATGTTCGCACCTTTGCCGGTTCGAGGCGTGTGCGGCTGTTGCTGTCGGCGGATGGCGGCATTTCGGTCACGTCGACGGATCTTCCGCCGGCCGGTCAGGAGGCCGTTTTCAATCTGGTGATTGCGCAAGAAACCACTTGGTCAACAGACAGGTTCCTGTTCCACAAGACCACCAACCGGGCCTTCTACGATGACACGCGCCAGCGGTATCAGGCGGAAACCGGTTGCCAGGAGGTGCTGTTCCTGAACGAGAACGGCTATCTCACCGAGGGCAGCTACACCACTCTTTTCGTGAAACAGAACGGTAGTTTGCTGACGCCTGCGCTTCGTCACGGGCTTCTGCCCGGCACCTTCCGGGCGGGGCTTCTGGAACGTGGTCTGGCAAGCGAGGCAGACCTTACGCTTCAGGATCTGCAAGAGGCCGAGGAAGTCTACGTCGGCAATTCCGTGCGCGGTCTGATACGCGCTCGCCTGCTTTCGGAACAAGCGACTGGTTCGTGGCACATAGAAGCCGGGCAACACAATGAAGCCACCCGCAAGGCGGGGTGATAACCGGTACGCCAAGAGAGCAGCGCTGACATCTCAGTTACTGTCCCAGGGAATGACTGTCAGCTCCGGCCAGAGGGCCTTCATCCGCGCCGCTTTTTCCGCATAGGTCTCCGGGTTCGGCTGCGTGTAATTGGGCACCAGCCGCATACCGAACAGGTTGGCAAGGCCGAAAGGCGCATGCAACACCATGCGCCCGTCCTCTTCGAGCCGTGCCGCCACCGAATGGGTGCGCGAGGCATAGGTCGTCAGCGAATCCATGGCACAGTCGAGAGGGCGGTATGGCCTGCCGAAACGGCGCTCGTACCACAGGTGGACACGAGCCTGATTTCTCACTTCCAGAAGGCTCGCCAAGTCGGGCAGGGCCTGGTTGACCTTGCCGATAACGTCGTCCTCAGCCTCATAGGATAGATCGGTTCCGTCGAAATAGATGATGTCGAAATCCTTGATGCCGTGCAGCAGGGGGCGGTTGGTGAGGACGTTCCAGACAGTCTGGTAGATACCACCCGACACCAGCCAGGCATCAGGAAGGGCAAGGTTGCGGATGGTGGTCAGGATTTCCATCACATGAGGCACGGTCCTGAGGATCTGCTCAAGACTTGCCAGCCGCGTCTCCTCGCTGGCCGCATAGGGATCGCCTAGCCTTGCATCGCGTACATCCATCTGCAAATCGGCGGTCATTTCCGGATCCTCTTTTCGCGAAGGGGCAACCTATCCGATTCTCAAGGTATCGCGAGCCGTGCATGATGAGGACCATGCACGCGAATGTGTCCTCCGCAGATACGCGCGCTACCGGATGAGGGGCACCGACTTGACATGAAGCAGGTAGGCGCCATCTCCTTCGGAGACGTTTGGTTTTTTCAGGAATTGCCGATGTACCTCTTGCCACGCACACAAATGATTGCCGCACTGGCTGCTTGCGGGGCGGTGCTTGTCACCGCTCTGCCATCCGCGGCCCAATCCGGACGGCCGAATTCCACCGCAATGTCCTGCGGACAGGTTCAGTCCATGATAAATCAGCGTGGGGCCGTCGTGCTCAGCACCGGGCGCTATACGTTCGACCGGTATGTGGCCAACCGGAGCTACTGCCAGCATGGCGAGGTCACGCGCCGGGACTACATTCCAACGAGGGACAATGCGAAATGCTACGTGCTTCGCTGTATCAATCCTCAACCCTGGCGGTATGACTGAGCCGTATCCGGGGCGGTTGCCCTCCCGGACTTCAACAGGAGACGTCATGTGAACCGACTTTCCAGAAACGCATGTTTCGGCTTCCTGGCGTTTACCTGGCTCGGGGGCACTGCCGCCGTAGAACCGGCCATGGCCCAGGCCGGGCGCCCGGACACGCGTTCGATGACATGTGCCCAGGCTCAGGAACTGGTCAGGAAAAGCGGCAGCATCGTCCTGACGACCGGCCAGTCGACCTTTGACCGCTTCGTTGCAAACGGCAGCTATTGCCGGCCGCAAACGGGGCAGGTCCGTGCGAAATTTGCTCCCACGCGAGACAATCCGCAGTGCTCCGTCGGCTACAGATGTTTCCAGAACAGGACGCAGCGGTAAACGGGATCCTTCTGCAAAAACAGGATAAAGAGGCACAAGTCTTAACCGCCTTGCAGGCTTTTCTTGCTATTTCATGCGCGGACGGGGCAACGCTGTGTTGCATTTGGAAACCGTTTCACAAATATGAAATACGGATTACCTACTGCTGGAAATCATAGCCATTTAATACATGACTTCGCCTGAATACTCAGGAAAGGCCTTGCGATGAACGAGAATAATACAAGAAAACAACTGTTAATTGCGAAGTCCGCACTTCAGGCAGGCCTGTTTATGTGTGCGGCTCTTGTCCCTGTGCTGCAGGCGGAAGCGCAAACCAGGCGTCAGCCCGATACCACGCAACTGACCTGTGACCAGACGCAGGACCTGATCAAGAGATTCGGGGGCATCAATCTGAAATCAGGCCCTTACAAGTTCGACCGGTTTGTCGTCGGCCGGAACCAGTGTTTCTCGGGCCAGACGGTGCGGCCGACATTCGTGCCGACCAAGGACAACCCGAAATGTTCCGTCCTTGTCTGTGCAGAGATGGGGCAGGCCCGCCAGTAAAAAGGCCGCGCGATGGTGTTCGCGCAGCCCCTTTTTCCAGTCTTGTGAAACGCCGGTTCAGCCTCTCAGCGTGCCACCGGTTGCCTTCTCGACATTGGCAATGATCTTCTTTGCAACGGCGTCGATTTCCTCGTCCGTAAGCGTCTTCTGACGCGGCTGCAGTGTCACGTCGATGGCGACTGACTTCTGGCCTTCCGGCACACCCTGACCTTCGTAAATGTCGAATAGTGTGACATCGCTGATCAGCGTCTTTTCCGCGCTACGAGCCGCTTTGAGCAATGCCTCGGCCGAAATGTCCTTGCCGACTAGGAACGCGAAGTCGCGTTGAACCGGCATAAGGCCACTGACATTGAGGGCACCCTTCGAACGGCCCCCCTTGCCCTTGGGTTCGGGCAGCGCGTCGAGGAAGATCTCGAAGGCTACCAGCGGTCCTTCGATGTCGAGCAGCTGCAGCGTGCGCGGATGAACTTCGCCGAACACCGCCAGAACGTTCTTCGGGCCAAGCTTGAGACAGCCGGACCGGCCCGGGTGGAACGTTGCCGGGGCATCTGCAGACACCATCAGTTTGTCTACCGGCGCGCCGATGGCTGCCAGCGCTGCTTCGGCGTCCGCCTTGGCGTCGAACACGTCGACGGCCTGGGAAACACCCGACCAGTGCCGGCCTGAACCCTGAAGCTTCGCAGACCCGCGGCGCACGCCGGTTGCGACCATCTTCTGGCCTTCCGGAGTATCGTTCTCGAACACCTGACCGACTTCGAACAGGGCGACGTTGCCATAGCCCCGGTCGGCATTGCGCTGTGCCGCCAGCAAAAGGCCCGGAAGCAGGCTCGGGCGCATGTCGGACATCTCGCTGGAAATCGGATTGGCCAGCGCAAGCGCAGCGCTGCCGCCACCGAAGAGTTCAGCGTGATCCTTGGCAATGAACGACCAGGTAACCGCTTCATTGAAGCCACGGGCGGCCAGTGCCCGGCGCGCCTTGTTGCGGCGGATCTGTCCGGTGGTCAGCACCTTCTGGCCGACGGTACCGGTGCGCGGCAGTGGTGTGAACGGAACACGCTCCAGACCGATGATGCGCACTACCTCTTCCACGAGGTCGGCCTTGCCTTCAATGTCCGGCCGCCAACTGGGCGCGGCCACCTTGACCGTGTCACCGGCGCCTGAGATCCAGAATCCGAGCGACTTCAGGGTGACGTTTGCTTCAGCGGGCAGAACATCGACGCCGGACAGGCGCCTGATTTCCGAATAGGGGAAATCGATGATGTTGCTGGTATCCGGCACGGAACCGGCCTGAACCGTTTCGGACGGCTCGCCGCCGCACAGGTCCATGACCATGCGCGTGGCATATTCCAGACCCGGCATCATGTAGTTGGGATCGACACCACGTTCGAAGCGATAGCGTGCGTCCGTATTGACGCCGAGCTTGCGCCCGGTGGCGGCTATGTCGTCCTCGTCCCAAAGGGCGGATTCGATCAGCACGTTGACAGTCTCTTCCGTGCAGCCGGAAGGCTCGCCACCCAGGATGCCGCCGAGACTTTCAACGCCGTTGTCGTCGGAAATGACGCAGATCGTGTCATCGAGCTCGTAGCTCTTGCCGTTGAGGCCGTCGATCTTCTCGCCCTGCTTGCCGCGGCGGACAACAAGATTGCCGTGAACCTTGTCGGCGTCGAACACGTGCAGCGGCCGGCCCTGATCGAAGGTGATGTAGTTGGTCATGTCGACGAGGGCGTTGATCGGGCGCAAGCCGATGGCGGTCAGGCGGTCCTGCAGCCATTTCGGCGAGGGGCCGTTCTTCACGCCCTTGACCAGGCGCAGGCCGAAGGCCTTGCACATCGGCTTGGTGTCGCCGAAATCGAGCGTCACGTCGACCGGGCAGAGGAAGCTGCCGCGAACCTGTTCGTTGCTGCGTTCCTTCAGCTTGCCGAGGCCGGCTGCGGCAAGATCACGGGCAATGCCGTATACACCGGTACAGTCCGGGCGGTTCGGCGTCAGGCCGATTTCGATGACCGGCTCATCCAGGCCGGCCCATTCGGCATAGGCCATGCCAACCGGCGCATCCGCCGGCAGATCGATGATGCCGTCATGTTCGTTGGAAAGTTCCAGCTCGCGCTCCGAGCACATCATGCCGAAGCTTTCCACGTCGCGGATCTTGCCGACGGAAAGCGTGACATCAAGGCCGGGAACATAGTCGCCCGGCTTGCCGAGCACGCCGACAAGTCCGGCGCGGGCGTTCGGCGCACCGCACACAACCTGCACCGGGTCGCCTTCGCCGGTGTCAACCTTCAGGACGCGCAGCCGGTCGGCATTCGGGTGCTGTTCGGCTTCCAGAACCTTTGCGATTCTGAACGGCTTCAGGCGGTCGGCGCGGTTGGTGACTTCCTCGACTTCCAGGCCGATCAGGGTGAGACGTTCAACGATCTCTTCCAGGCTGGCGTCGGTTTCCAGATGCTCCTTGAGCCAGGAAAGGGTGAATTTCATCTTTCGATCTCTTCAAACTTGGTGCGGTCTCAGGACCGCGAAACGGGACGTGGAGGCCTCAGTTGCCGAGCCGGTCCACTTCGGGAATGATGGTCGCAGCGCCGTAGTTTTCGGCAAAGCGGCGGCCGATGTCGGAAAAGTCGCGGGTCCAGCCGCGCACGATCTCCGGCGTGATCTGCTGTTTGGTGGCAATCGCCTGGGCAGCTTCCGTCTCGATCCGGTCCCGCAGGATGCCGAGTTCGACCTGGGCCGCATATTCGGCCCGGTACTTGCCGAGCCAGCCCATGGCGACAATCAACACCATCACCAGAAGGGCCGCGGTGCTGGTCAAGCCGGCCCACTTGGCGGTGCCGCCGATCCGCCGGTCGCTGGCGATCAGAACGATCGAAGCGATGGTCAGGAACGCGACGATATAGATTGCCTGCAGGAAGCTCTGGTACTTTTCGGCCGAGCTTGCCTCGTGGCCGGCACGCAGACGCGTGATCCGGTCACGGAGATACAGCAGCGCATCGGCTTCGGTGCCCAGCTTCTCCCGGAAATAGGTATCGCAGAACCGCAGCCGGCCCCGGTTCTCGATCTTGTCCGCGCAGGCCTCGAGGAACGAGGTCGGCGTCGCGACGCGTGTTTCCTGGTCGCTGGTCTGCGCGGCTGCCGGCAACAGGGCGGCAACGGTCAGCATGGCGGCAAGAACGATGCGGATCAGCAATGACATGATGGCGCCCCCAAATTCAGGCGGTTAACTGGACAGACCGCCGAACAGTGTCGGCAGGTCGAGTGGGCGGAAGCCGTAATGCTGGATCCAGCGGACGTCGGCGTCGAAGAAGGCGCGCAGGTCCGGCATGCCGTATTTCAGCATCGCGATGCGGTCGATCCCCATGCCCCAGGCAAAACCCTGGTAGACATCCGGATCGAGGCCGCAGTTGCGGATGACGTTCGGATGAACCATGCCGCAGCCGAGAATTTCCAGCCAGTCTTCGCCCTGGCCGATTTTCACTTCGCCGCCGGACCGGTCACACTGGATGTCGACTTCCATGGACGGTTCGGTGAACGGGAAGAAGCTCGGGCGGAAGCGCATCTTGATGTCGTCGACTTCGAAGAAGGCCTTGCAGAATTCCCGCAGCACCCATTTCAGATGACCGAAATGGCTGTCCTTGTCGATCACGAGGCCTTCCACCTGGTGGAACATCGGCGTGTGGGTCTGGTCGCTGTCGCAGCGATAGGTCCGGCCCGGAATGATGACGCGGATCGGCGGTTCTTGGTTGCGCATGGTGCGGATTTGCACCGGCGAGGTGTGCGTGCGCAGCAGCAGCCGTTCGCCGTCTTCCTTCGGATTGAAGAAGAACGTGTCGTGCATTTCGCGTGCCGGGTGGCCTTCTGGAAAGTTCAGCGCGGTGAAGTTCAGCTCGTCGGTCTCGATGTCCGGGCCTTCCGCAATGGAAAAGCCCATGTCGGCGAAAATCGCCGTCAGTTCGTCGATGACCTGGCTGACCGGGTGAATACGGCCGGTCTCCGCCGGTGTTGCGCGCAGCGGCAGGGTGATATCCACCTTCTCGCTGGCCAGCCGTGCTTCCAGGGCCGCTTCCGCCAGCACATCCTTGCGGGCGGCGATAGCGTCGGTGACCTTCGCCTTGAGGCCGTTGAGGGCAGGGCCCATCACCTGGCGCTCTTCAGGCGTCATCTTGCCGAGCGTTTTCATCTGCTCGGAAATTGAGCCCTTCTTGCCAAGGGCGGCAACGCGGATGTCTTCCAGGGCGGCTTCGGTCCCGGCGCCTTCGATGGCGGCCAGAAGATCGGATTCAAGTGTGTCGAGGTTGGACATGCGTACTCGGTCGTCGGTTCGCGCGGTGCGCGCGGAGGTGTCGAAACAGAAAGTCGGGGTCTTTTAGCGAATAATGGCGGTGATTGCCACGGCCTCATGCGCATTATTGCGTGAGTTCCCGAAGAGAAGAAAAGCGCCGGAATTAAAGCGCGTTAGCGCGTAAATCGACCGCAGGCGGGGCCCTGCAGCTCGATGAGGCGCACGTCGATCCCGGAAAGAGGCTGAGAGCCACTGCAAAGGCCGGAACGGCGGATATGTGCGGTAAGGTCGCTCATGGGGCGTCAATGTAGCGAAAGGCGAGGCGTTGGCAAGCGGAAAAGGAGAGGCAGCCTTGCGCCTCAATCTGGCCAACGCGAAGAGGCGAGCCCCAGGTACCGGAACTCAATCCCCTCCCGGGCGTTTACCTTTGAATTCCCTGCTGTTTGCCAACGTCCGTGGACAGAAGGGCGTGGGCAGGCAACTGAGGGGGGTAACATGGCACGTGGAAGAGATGCGGGCAGTCCGGAAAAGATCCCGCCAATGGGCTGGCTGGATATCAGCTACCGGGTGTGGAACGCGGTCCAGCGCGACCACATTGACCTGATTGCCGCCGGCGTTGCCTTCTACGGTCTTCTTGCGATCTTCCCGACCATAACTGCGTTCACGGCGCTGTCAGGGCTTGTGGTTGAACCTGTCGAGGTCAGCCGTCAGCTTGAAATGATCGAGAATTTTCTGCCGAAGGAGGCGTCGCAAATCATTCTGGCGCAGGCCGCAGATGTAGCAGGCAGCGAGAATGCGGGGCTCGGCTTCGCCTTCGTCATCGGTCTGGGCATCGCGCTCTATTCCACCTCCAAGGGCATGGCCAGCCTCATGGAAGGACTTAATATCGCCTATGACGAGGTTGAGAAGCGGGGCTTCATTGCGCTGAAAGCCCGAACTTTCGTGATGACGATCCTGCTTGTTTTCGCTCTGGTCTTGGGGTTGGTGTCCGCCCTTCTGCTGCCGGTTGTCTTCAGTTATCTCGCCTTGCCGGACTGGTTGGAGAAGGTCCTGTCATCGGCCCGCTGGATCATTCTGGGATTTCTGACCGTCACCGGTCTTTCCTTCGTTTACAGGTTCGGGCCGTCTCGAACCGATGCCAAATGGAAATGGATCACGCCCGGTGCGGTCATCGCCTGCCTCTTGTGGCTTGCCGCGTCCTACGGATTCTCGGTCTATGTGGCGAACTTTGCCAGCTACAACAAAACGTTCGGCAGCCTTGCCGGCGTCATCATCCTGCTGATGTGGCTCTGGATTTCGGCGTATATCATCTTGCTCGGGGCCGAATTGAATGGCGAGATGGAAGCGCAGACCCGCCGCGACAGCACCGTTGGTCCGGACCGGCCAATGGGCACACGTGGTGCCGTGAAGGCCGACATACTGGGCAAATCCATTGCAAGTGCTGAGTAGAAGTACGCGATGAGCGAAAAACGCTCACGCCTCCACCATATCGGCTCCTTTCGGTCTGCCGATGGAGCCTTGCAGCTCCTCCCGCAGCCAGTCGCCGAAAGCCTTCTTGGCCTTTGTCTGAGGGGCGTTTTTACCGCTGACCAGCCAGTAGGCGCTGCCCGTGGCGGGGCGCTCGGGGAAGGGGGCAATCACCTGGCCGGACTTCACGGCATAAACCGCAAGCGTTTCCCAGGCCAGAAACACCCCGTGGCCGGCAATTGCCGCATCCAGGCACAGTGAACCGTCTGAAAAGGTCGGGCCGTCCTGCAGGATGCTCTCATCGAGGCCGAAGAGATCAAGCCAGGTTTTCCAGGTAAACATTTGTCCGGGGTCACGGATGATCGGCAACTTGCCGATGTCCTTCGGCTCCTTGATCTGTCTGGCCAGCGCCGGGCTGCAGACGGGAAACACCCGCTGGTGCAGCAATTGCTCTGCCTTGACGCCCGGATAGGGTCCCTTGCCGACACGGATACACAGATCGACATCGCTCATGTCCGGATCGACCAGGTCCACCGTCGCTTCCACCCGAACCCGGATCCCCGGATGCATCTTGTTGAAGTTCTTGAGATGCCAAACCAGCCATTTTCCGGCGAAGACCGGGGCAACCGAAATCGTCAGCGCATCTTCCCGTCCGCGCTGGGTGGTGGCGATCGCGGTCGAAAGCGAGGACATGGCGCTGGTCAGGTGTGGCTGCATTGCAAGCACGTGAGCGGTTGGCAACAGCAAACGGTTCTGCCGCTCGAACAGCTGCACCCCAAGCTGGGCCTCGGTCTTGTGAACCTGCTGGCTGACGGCGCCGACGGTTACACCGAGTTCCTCCGCTGCCGCCTTGACAGAGCCCAGCCGGGCGACGGCTTCCACGGCGCGAAGACCGGAGAGGTGAATGCGATTGAGATTCTTCATTTTAGAAAAGCTAAACTGAAAATCAGAATAAGTCGATTTTTTTAGCGAGTAGTGGCGTCTATATAAGGAGCATAGCTAAATTCAAAGAAGGAATTTGGCCATGCAAAAAACAATAATAAGGAGAATGAAACTCATGATGAAACTGTTTATGCGCCGACACCTGACGGCTCGTCCGGCTTCCGCATATGACCGCACCGACCCGATGTCCCATCCGGCAATCGTGCGCATGTCCCAGCGTGAACTGGCTGACCTTCCGCTCAACCGGCGCTAAGGCTGAAGACCGGCTGAAAGGCCGGTCCCCAAACCTTCCGATCGACCCTCCGCAAGGACAGGCCGGTTGGACAAGACTTCCAAACCAGAAAACGGCGCCTGGGCGGCAAGCCCGGCGCCGTTTCTGTCTTTGGGAGGCAATCCCGCATTTTAGTGCGTTCGCTATCTTGCTTGGTGATCAGGTCGACCGGCTTCCTGTCCGGTTCGGATCAAACGGCGACCGGTTGCCTGTCGGCATATTGCGCGACGCCATGGCCGAACGACCAGTTCTCAAGCCTTGTCTCGACCAGGTTGATGAAGATGTCTTCGGAACGGATGCCGACTTCGCGGGCCAGGCCCTTTGCGATCCGGGCAAACAGCGCTTTCTTCTGGTCGACGCTGCGCGTATCGCTGACGGTCAGCTGGATGATGATCAGGTCGTCCGACCGGTCGATATTCATGAAGTGGCGGCCGAACAGGAAATCTTCGCGTGGATGTTCGGTGATCATCATGAACTTGTCGTCCTGCGGCACGCCGAAGGTCTCGCGCATTGCCTGATAGATCTCGTCCAGGATTGCTGATTTCTGCGCAGCGGTCTTGGAGCCTTTCAGCAGGGAAACATTGGTAAGCGGCATCTTGTCCTCCGTCATTCGGTGATGCTGCCAACCTTATTGCGGCACCAAAGATAACAGAAACAAATCTTTGATATTTCAAAAATCATAAATTAGAATGATTGCATGACCGATCTCGACATGGATCTCTTGCGCGCTTTTGTTCGAGTTGCCGAAACAGGCAGCTTTACCCGGGCAGGACAGATGACGGGGGCAAGCCAGTCTGCTGTCAGCGTCAAGATCAAGAAACTGGAAGACCGTCTCGGCAGCGCCTTGCTCAGCCGATCGCCCCGGTCCGTCCGGTTGACGAGCTTCGGTGCTCGTTTTTTAAGTGACGCCCGCAGTCTGATCGACCTGCATGACAGGGTGACGGCCCGCGTTTCAGGTCCTTCCGTTCAAAAGCGGCTTCGGTGCGGTATCAGCGATCACGCCGCGGGAGGCCGCCTCCCGGAGATTATCGCCTCCCTCAGCAAGGCCTTGCCGGAACATCGTCTCCATGTTGCGGTCGGTTATTCCGATACGCTGTACAATGACTTCAAGGCAGGTCTGTTCAGCGCGATCATGGTGCGCTCCGAGGACGTCGAGGGCACGGGTCATGTGGCGTTCGAGGAAAATCTCGTCTGGACTGCCGCCAGGGATTTCACCTGGGAAACCGGTACCCCGTTCCCCTTGGTGGCGCTTTCGGAAACCTGCGCCCTCCGCCGCTTGGCAACTGGCACGCTCAAGGATGCAGGGATCGCTTTTGAAGACGCCTTCACCGGCACCGGTGTCGGTGCCATACAGGGGGCCGTCAGCGCAGGGCTCGGCATTGCCTGTCTCGACCGGCGAAATATTCCGGAGGGATGCCGCGAAGTCGGGGAACTCTATCGGCTGCCCGAATTGCCGAAAACAAGGATGACGCTCTTCTGCCGGGAAGACCCGACAATTGTTTCGGCTATCCTTCAGGTCTTCCGGGATGCGGCGTAAGCGCTCTCCCGGGGCGTGTTGATCAGCTCAGAAACGAGCTGATCAGGCCTTCTTCACGAACTCTGTCAGGATGACGATCCGCTGATCGTTCACGCGGCCTTCGATCTGGGTGGCATTGTCCGCAACAAGGGAGATGTTGCGCACTGCAGTGCCGCGCTTGGCGGTGAAGTTGGCGCCCTTGACCTTGAGATCCTTGATCAAGGTCACCGTGTCGCCAGCGGCAAGAATGGCGCCGTGCGTATCCTTGTGGATCACGCCGTCGTCACCTTCGCCCGCGCTGCCGCCAAGGCCGGCCTTGGCCCAGGCAAGCGTTTCGTCGTCCAGATACAGCATGTCCAGAAGATCGCGAGCCCAGCTTTCGTCCCGCATTCTTGAAAGCATGCGGTAGGCGACAACCTGAACCGGGGGAACCTGGCTCCAGGCGGCTTCGTTGAGACAGAGCCAATGCTTCGGGTCGATATCGGCGGCACCTGAAATCTGGTCGGCACATGTGGCGCAGGCCAGAACCGCCATTTCGGCCGTGCCATCCGTATCGGGGCCGACATCCAGCGGCCGCAGAGCTTCGGTAGCGCCGCAGAACTCGCAAGCGTTGCCGGCGCGGTCGGAAAGGGTCTGTTCAATACTCATGGCAAGGCCTTGCTGGGATTGGCGCGGTGCGCCAATCGGTTTCTCACTCGTCCATCTTCAGGGCCTGGATAAAGGCTTCCTGCGGGATCTCGACCTTGCCGAACTGACGCATCTTCTTCTTGCCGGCCTTCTGCTTCTCAAGCAGCTTGCGCTTACGGGTGGCGTCGCCGCCGTAACACTTGGCAGTCACGTCCTTGCGCAGGGCGGAGATGGTCTCGCGGGCGATCACGCGGCCGCCGATGGCTGCCTGGATCGGGATCTTGAACATGTGCCGCGGGATCAGCTCTTTCAGCTTTTCGCACATGGCGCGGCCACGGCGTTCCGCCTGGCTGCGGTGCACGAGCACGGAAAGCGCATCCACCGGCTCTTCGTTGACCAGGATCGACATCCTGACCAGATCGCCGGCCCGGTAGTCCGAAATCTGATAGTCGAACGACGCGTAGCCCTTGGAGATCGACTTCAGGCGATCGTAGAAGTCGAACACGACTTCGTTGAGCGGCAGGTCGTAGGTTACCATCGCGCGGGAGCCGACATAGGACAGGTCGATCTGAAGACCGCGCCGTTCCTGGCACAGTTTCAGGATACCGCCCAGATATTCGTCCGGCGTCATGATGGTTGCGCGGATCCAGGGCTCGCGGATTTCGGAAATCTTCACCACATCCGGCATGTCAGCCGGGTTGTGAAGTTCGACTTCCGCACCGTCCGTCAGGGACATCTGGTAGACCACCGACGGCGCCGTCGCGATCAGGTCGAGGTCGAATTCGCGGTAGAGACGTTCCTGGATGATTTCCAGGTGCAGCAGACCGAGGAAGCCGCAGCGGAAGCCGAAGCCAAGAGCTGCGGATGTTTCCATTTCAAACGAGAACGAGGCATCGTTGAGGCGCAGCTTGCCCATCGCAGCGCGCAGATCCTCGAAGTCGTTCGCGTCGACCGGGAAGAGACCGCAGAACACGACCGGCTGAGCCGGCTTGAAGCCCGGAAGGGCTTCCGTGCAGGGTTTCTTTTCCAGGGTGATGGTATCACCGACACGGGTGTCGGCCACTTCCTTGATGGACCCGGTGATGACGCCGATCTCGCCGGCCTTCAGCTCGTCCACTTGCAGGAATTTCGGGGTCATGACGCCGACGCGGTCGACATCATAGGCAGCGCCCGTACCCATCATCTTGATCTTCTGGCCCCGCTTCAGGGAGCCGTCGATGACACGGACGAGCACCATCACGCCGAGATAGGTGTCGTACCAGCTGTCGACCAGCATCGCCTTCAGTGTCGCTTCCGGGTCACCTTCCGGAGGCGGCAGCTTGGAAACGATCGCTTCCAGCACGTCGTCGACACCAAGGCCGGTCTTGGCGGAGATCATGCAGGCTTCTGACGCATCAATGCCGATCACGTCCTCGATCTGTTCCTTGATGCGGTCCGGTTCGGCCGCAGGCAGGTCGATCTTGTTGAGGACGGTGACGATCTCATGATCGTTGTCGATGGCCTGATACACGTTGGCGAGCGTCTGGGCTTCCACACCCTGAGAGGCGTCGACCACCAGCAGCGAGCCTTCACAGGCCGCCAGCGAGCGGGACACTTCATAGGCAAAGTCCACGTGGCCCGGCGTGTCGATCAGGTTCAGCGTATATTGTTCGCCGTCCTTGGCATTGTAGATCAGTCGCACTGTTTGCGCCTTGATCGTGATGCCGCGCTCGCGTTCGATGTCCATCGAATCGAGCACCTGCTCGGTCATTTCGCGGTCGGTCAGCGTGCCGGTCATCTGGATCAGGCGGTCGGCCAGCGTCGACTTGCCGTGATCGATATGAGCCACGATGGAAAAGTTGCGGATGTTGGAAAGCTTCTTCGTCGTCATGGCCGCCCCTTTACCATTGCAATTCGATTTCGCCTAGTAGATTGAAGCCTTCGGGCGTTGAATTCCGGTGCTTTTTTGCACCCTCGGGCGAATGCCGGGTTTCACCGCTCCGACAGGGATATGGCGCCTCCGGCAAATGACGTAGCCCGCAGGTGACATTTGTCGTGGCAAATCAACCTCAAAGTGTGATCTAGATTGCAGCGGCACTGATGTGTCGAGCAGCCTGACAAGAGAGCATGATGTTGATCCGTAATGCAGAACCGAAGGATGTCCCGTCGATCCTGGCGCTTTATAACCAGGCTGTGCGCGAGACGACGGCTGCCTGGACAAATCTTGAGGAAACGCTGGACGACAGGCTGACCTGGTACGAAGGCCGGGTAAAGCAGGGGCTGCCGGTTCTGGTGGCCGTGGACGATGCAGATACTGTTCTCGGGTTCGCCAGCTTCGGGCCGTTCCGGCCTCGCGAAGGGTACCGTCTGACGGCGGAACATTCCGTCTATGTCGACCCGGCGGCACAGCGGCGCGGCATTGGGAAGGCGCTTCTGGAGCGGTTGGTCGACATTGCCACCGACATGAAATTACATGTGCTGGTCGGCGTCATCGACGGGGACAATTCTGCCTCCATCGCCCTTCACGAGAAACTTGGTTTTCATGTTGCCGGCCGTCTGCCGGAAGCCGGCACCAAGTTCGGCCGCTGGCTGGATCTGGTCTTCGTTGCCAGGGTTCTGGGGCCGATGCAATCGCCGAACGCCTAGGCGTCACCCAGCCGGTCTCAATTGGCCGTCAGCACCGACCGGCAGTCATTCGGCAGGGCTGCCAGAGCCATGGGCCGTTTCTTGACCACCTTCGGAGGTTCTCCAGGCTTGGGGGGATTTTTGGGAACCCAGGGTTCGTCGGACAGCCAATAGGCAAGGTCCGCGCCACAGCCATCGCCCGGGGGCGGCGGGTTCTGGTTCTTGCAGCCGGCACTGCCTGCAGGGCAGGAAAGGCGTACGTGGAAGTGATAGTGGTGCCCCCACCACGGCCGTACCTTGCGCAACCAGGCGCGGTTGCCGCCCTTCTCGAAATCGCACAGAGCTTTCTTGATCGTCGGGCTGACGAAGATGCGTGCAACACGCTGGTCCGATGCGGCGCGCCGGATCAGCCGAGCATGGTCATCCGACCATTTCCTGGGGTCGACACGCCGGTCTGCACCCTTGACGTCCATCGGACCGATCAGCATCGAAATAGCGGAGATGTCTTCGCGTTCCTGGGCGGTCAGGCGCCGGTTCGGCATTTCCGTCAGCCAGATATCGGCATCGAGGCCAATCTGGTGGCTGGCATGGCCGGATGTCATCGGCCCGCCGCGCGGCTGCGCGATATCGCCGACAAGCAGACCGTTCCAGCCGACCTTGGGGGCATCGCTCGCCAGATCCTTGAGATAATCGATCAGGACAGGGTGGCCCCAATTGCGATTGCGCGACAGGCGCATTGCCTGCCAGGTCGGGCCGTCCGTCGGCAGTTCCGCTCCGCCTGCGAGGCAACCCTTGGCGTAGGATCCGATCGAGCGGGCTTTCAGTTGAGCGGGGCCGGTGGCGGCGCCGAAATAGTCTCGTGCTGGCTGGTCCCCATAAAGCACCAGCTTGGGTTTGTTCGCGACATAGCCTTCCGGCACATCGCGTTTCTTTACCGGGACAGGCACACCGGCCACCAGTTCGGCGGTCGGCGAATAGTCCTCGGAGACAGGATCGGCCGGTTTGGCTGTCGGCACTGGCGCAGCTGACGCGACGAAACAGGAAACCTGGAACGCGGCTGCAAATGCCATGAAGCCGGACACCGAAGGTGCCCAGCGATTTCGCTTGCCTGTTTTCCCCGTTCTCACGTCGAAACCTCGTGCGCCAGTCTGGGTGTTCCGCCGTCGTTGCTCCCGCCGCGACGATCACCTCACTCGTCAGGCAGCATGCACCAAATCGGGTGCTTCCGCATCCGATTCGCTATTATCCACATGCGCCGCGATCATGTCGGCGAACGCGTCGAGGAAAACCGTGTTGTCGCGGATCACCCTGTCTGCAGCACCATTCAGCGTGATGATGTTGCCGGGACGGGCATTGTCGATGTCTTCGGCTTCCGGTGGAAGATCGGCGTCGAGCCTGTGATAGGTCACGTTCGGCAGTTCTGCAAAGAGCTGCCGTGCCTGATCGGAGGTCGTCTGGCTTTGCGCGTCGGCCAGGATCGACATCAGCGGCGCGCCCTTGGAGGGCTGCAGCCAGCCGAGGGCACCCCAGCCAACGGCGTCCTTGTAAAGGAACGACCTTGCCGGTGCCCGGCCGGTGCCAAGCGACAGGATGACGATCTCGTCGTCGCCCCAGCCAAGATTGCGGGCTTCCAGATACGCTGCCACTGTCGGGTCTTTCATGAAGACCGTTCCATCGATCAGGGCTTCCTCGCGCCGGCGGCTGAGATTTTCAACGCGTGCCGGTTCGAAATACGAGGGGGTGGCTGTGGTCGCACGCACAGCCTGCCAGAAGTAGTAGTCGTCCGGCCGGCCGCTGCTTGCTTCAAGGCCGTTTGTCAGGAACACAGGCTTGCGCTGTTCCAGATCGTAGGCGGTCAGGACAAGGTGGGTCAGGCCGCTGGCCATGGAGGTCCAGCCGAAGCGTTCCTTCAGCAGCTTTTCCAGCGGCCGCGGATCGTAGGTTTCATCGAACAGGCCGAGCGAGCTTGTAACGGTTCTGGCCAGTCGTGCCGAGATTGATGATTTGAAGATTTCCCGCGCGTCGCGTTCGAAGAAGCTGCGCAGCTCATCAATGGTCGCGGCAGGTGCGCCGGCGGTGCCGCCTGGGCGTGGTGCGGATAGGCCTGCAGCAATGAGGCCGCCGGTAGAAGAACCGGCCATCAGATCGAAAACCTGGTGCAGCGGCTCGCTAACGCCGCGCTGGCTCAATCGGCTTTCAAGTGTCTCAAGCAGCCGAAGCGGAATGAGGCCACGAATGCCGCCGCCGTCAATGGAAAGAATAAAACGTTTTTTCTGGGTCATCGGATTCCCCGGGATCGTCGCAATGGAAGGCGCTACATCTCTCCGAGAAGACGGGAGACGCTTTTTGCTTACCTTTAGAATGTTGTCATCAATTGCGACACTGCAATGGCAAAGCGAAAAACAGGCGGACGATTTTTCGAAATTGGCGAGCAAGAAGTTAAACCGACTTCGCTAATCTGCGAAGACCGACCGCAGTTTTCCTTTTCTTTCGACGGCCAGCAGCCAGCCCGGGTGCTGGATCACGAAACATTCACCAGGAAACTGGAAATGGTTTCAACCAGCAGGTCCGGGCATTCCCTGTGAGGCGTGTGCCCTCTTCCTTCCAGGATGACCTTTTGTCCGCCGGTGCTATTGGCGATGTGTTCCGGGTGGCGGGTTGATCCGTATTCGTCCAGTGCGCCGTGGATCGCAAGGGTGCTGCAGCGGACACCGGCAAGCGCATCGTCAAGGGACCAATGGGCGAAGGCGGGCGAAAGCCATGACTCCGTCCAGGCATCCAGCACCCAGCGCGCCTTGTCGCCGTGATAGAGCGCAAGTCTGTCGAACGCGCCGGGATCGGCAAACGCGGTGCGTGCTTCGCGCACACCTTCCAGGGTGCGGTCCTCGATAAGCGCCTGAGCGGCAATCGTGACCAGGGCCGTGACCTTCTCGGGATGCTGTGCGGCCGTATGCACCGCCATGCCACCACCGACGCTGTGCCCACAGGCAACAAATCGCGTGAGGTCCAGCTGCTCGCACAGCGCGGGCACAACCGTTCTGCCTTCATCCGCAATGAAGCTTGCGGGCAGGATGTCTTCGCGCACCGACGACTGGCCGAAGCCGGGCCTGTCATAGGCAATCACGACCCGTCCGCTGGCCACGGCAAGGCGTTCGGGAAAATCGCGCCAGAGGGCGATACAGCCAAGAGAATCGTGAAAAAGAAGCACCGGCACCTTGCCGGGCAAACGAACTTCAGGTGTCCAGCAGCGAACGTGAACGGTGGAGTTGCCGACCGTGACGGCGCGCGTTTCGACATGGACGGTGCCGGACAAGAGAGTGGTCAAAGAAGAAAACCTTTCCATTCGCATTGAAGGGCTGTGCCGGAAAACGGCGGAACGGTCTGTCAGGATTCGCATGGGGGATGCGGTTTCCTGCCGAGGCTTATCGCAGGCCATGCACCTGCAACAAGCCTCTCTTTTCGAACTAATCTGTCTTGGCTCTTTATCCCGCGCGGTCTTTCGGACTAGGATCGTGCCGATTTTCCAACCTTCACAGGAAGTTCCATGAATATCGATCTGCTTCGCCGACTTTGCGAAACGCCGGGTGTACCGGGTCACGAACACCGGGTCCGCGACCTGATTCAGGCGGAAATCAAGGGCTTGTTCGACGAGGTTACCGTCGACCCGATGGGTTCGCTGCTTTGCCGCCGCGACAGCCGCAAGGCTTCCAAGAAGGGAACCCCGAAGAAGGTCATGCTTCTGTGCCACATGGATGAGATCGGCTTCCTGGTCTCACATGTCACGGACAAGGGCTTCGTTCACGTGCAGCCCGTTGGTGGCTTCGATGCCCGCAACCTGTTCTCCCGCCGCGTGCTGGTGTCTACCGATGAAGGCGACTTCAAGGGGGTGATGAACCCGGGCGGCAAGCCGATCCACATCTCTTCTCCGGAAGAGCGCAAGAAGGTGCCGGAGCCCAAGGAATTCGTCATCGACATGGGCCTTGGCGAAAAGACCAAGGAGATCGTCAAGGTCGGCGACATGGTGACCATGGACGAGCCGCTGATCGAGATCGGCGACAAGGTCGTCTCCAAGGCACTCGACAACCGCATCGCCTGCTGGCTCGGCATCGAGGCGATCAGGGGTCTGGGCAAGGCCAAGCATGATTGCGAAATTCATGTCGCCTTCACCTGCCAAGAAGAAGTCGGCCTGCGCGGCGCGCGCACCGCGTCCTTCGCCATTGCGCCGGACATCGGGCTTGGCATCGATACCACGCTTGCCTGCGACACGCCGGGCGTTCCCGAGCAGGACCGCACCACGGTGCAGGGCGAAGGCTTCGGTCTGCACGTCAAGGATTCCAGCTTCATCGCGGACCGCGATCTGGTGAAGGAAATCGAAGCCATTGCGGTCAAGGAAAAGATCCCGTTCCAGCGCACCATGCTGGCGGCTGGTGGCCAGGACGGCGCGGCTGCCCAGCAGGCGGCTGCCGGTGCCAAGGCAATCGGCATCGTCGTCGGTACCCGCTACATCCACACGGTCACTGAAATGATCGACAAGGGTGACCTTCAGGCGGCTCTGGACATCATCGTCGCCTACCTGAAAAAGGCGTAAGGCATGGAAAAGGGGAGCTGCGGCTCCCCTTTTTAAGTCAGGTGTCAGATCTGGCTCTTTCCCGCCCGCGTCATTACCGGACTTGATCCGGCAGGTCCGGTCCAGTCCACGTCCCAACCGGAGCGTTCGCGGAAGGGCTGCCTGCTCAGGCTACCAGGCCGAGGAGGTTCGAAACCTGGTCGCCGGTGCCTGCATAAAGTTCGCTGACGGCAGCGCTCTGGTAGCTGAAGGAGCCGTTGTCGAAGTTGCCTTCGATGGAAGAGGCGTTTGCGGAGCGGACGGACAGCCCGGTTTCACTGTCGTAGGACACCCGCTCAAAGGATACGAACTGCGCGGAAACGGTTTCACCACCGATTTCGGCTTCAATGGTGGTCGTTGAAATCGTCGCGCTTTCATAGGCGATATTCGCCGAAGCGCCGCTTTCCTCCTCACCAAGAGCCACCTTCAGTTTGCCGGCCGTCTTCTGATAGTCCTCGACGGTCGCCAGCGCGCCGTCCTTTTCCTTGTCGTCGTCCTTGCCTTTGCCTTTTTCGACCGCATCCTGAAGGGCGGCGATCACGACCGCGTCTTCCTCGGCCTGTTTGCTGGCTGCTTCCAGAGCATTGACGGCGGGGGACTTGTCGTGGCCATTCCGCTGGCCGATCTCGTGGCCGTAGGCGTTGCCCTTGGGATCGTTCTTCTGGCCTTCAGCGCCGCCATTCGAAAAGGAAGCCGTAAAAAGGCTCGCGCTTTGCGTAGTGGTTTCGATGGAAATCTGCATGGCTTCGGATCCCGGCTTGTCCGGCCCTTTCTGGTCCGGCACAGTTGCAGAAAGCATCCTGCAAAACCGTTAACAGGCTATTAACCAATGCAAGACCGTCTTCAGACCGGTTTCGCCGGGCCAAATGCTTTTTCCAGAAACCGCCCGCCCAGCACCATGCCGCGCTCGTCAATTGAATGGCCGAGGTCGGCCAACAGGTGCAGGCTTGAGGAAACCCCGGCGTCGTCAAGCGCCTTTTGTGCTGCCTGGGCATGATAGCTGGCAACGACATCGTCTTCCTCGCCATGGACAATCAGCACCGGGCTCTGCGTGTTGACCGGGCCCAGCTGGCCGGCTCCCGGCAACAGTCCGGAAAAACCGATCAGGGCCGCTGGCGGAGACGGGCGGCACAGGCCGCATTGAAAGGTCATCATGGCTCCCTGGCTGAAGCCGACCAATGCCAACGCGCTGCCCTCCAGCGAATGGCGGGCCAGTTCGTCGTCCAGAAACCGGTCGAGCACCGGTTGGGCGGCCTGCGCACCGAGGCGGTATTCATTGGGATCGCGCTCCTGGAGCGCAAACCATTGCCGCCCGCCAAGCGCTTCGAAGGGAAGATGTTCAGGAGCGTTCGGCGCAACAAAAGCCGCATCGGGAAGCTGTCCCTGCCAGGCGCGCCCGAGGTCGATCAGGTCAAGGCCATCCGCGCCGTAGCCATGCAGGATCACAACCAGCTGACGGGCGGGTTTGCCGGAAGCCGGTGCAAGACGTGGACCGTCGAGAAGGGGAGGAAAGGTGCCTGTCACTTTTGGGGGAACCTGATTATTCGGCTGGTGTCTTCCGGTCGGCCGCCTCGGATGGTGACGGCAGTCTTTCCTGAAGACGCATGAAGGGAAGGGCGATCAGCATGGCGGCAAGGATCAGCACGCCTGCCAGGGCAAACGGCGCGCCGGGAAAGGAAATCGCCGCCTCAGGACCTGAAAACGTGGCAAAGACCTGGGTCATCACCAGCGGGCTCACCACCATGGACAGGCCGGCGGCACTGGCAATCAGGCCCTGCAATTCGCCTTGCGCATTGTCCGGGACACGGACCGACATCAGACCGGTGAAGGCAGGCGTCGCCATCGCACCAAGCGCCGCGAACGAGATCAGCAGATAGGCCATCCAGCCGGTATCGGCGACGGCGAGACCGGCAAAGGCCACGAGGTTGGCGGCCAGCCCGATGAAGAGTGTCCGACCGGGCCCGAGCTTCGGTTCCAGGACACGGATCAGGTATCCCTGAACGAAGGCAAATCCGACACCGACGGCCGCCAGAGACAGGCCGATGTCTCCGGGGCTCCAGGCGAAGACCTCCTCCGCATAGTAGCTCCAGACGGACGGGTAGACGTAATGGGCGATGTCGAACAGGAAGATGGCCAGAAGCAGCGTGCGCACCGCCGGATAGGCGGCGATCTGCTTGAAGGCCCCGAATGGATTGGCCCGTTTCCAGTCAAAATCTCTTCTGTTTTCGTCCTTCAGCGTTTCCGGCAGCATGAAATAGCCGAAGAGGAAATTGACGAAGGAAAGGCCTGCGGCAGCATAAAAGGGCGCACGCGGTCCGTATTCGCCGAGATAACCCCCGATCATCGGCCCGAGTACGAAGCCGACACCAAATCCGGCCCCGACAAGGCCGAAGTTCTTCGCCCTGTCCTCCTTGGACGACACGTCGGCAATGAAGGCTGATGCGGCCGAGAAGGTTGCTCCGGCGACACCCGACAGGGTTCTGCCGATGAACAGCACGGCCAGATGCCAGGAGAAGGCCATGATCAGGTAGTCGACGGCCATGGCGAACATGGACACCAGCAGCACCGGACGGCGGCCAAAGCGGTCGGACAGATTGCCGAGCGTCGGACCGAAGGCGAACTGCATCAAGGCGTAGACGACGCTCAGTGCACCGCCCCAGCGGGCGGCTTCGCTCACAGGCAGCGAGGTGAGTTCGGTCAGGAGCGAGGGCATGACCGGCATCATCAGGCCGATGCCCATGGAATTGAGAACCAGCGTGACCAGGATGAACCCCAGCGCGCTGCGTTTGGAGATACCGGACCGCAACTCTTTTCCCGCCAATCCCGTCAGCCGAAGGAGGGTGACCTTATCCGATTACTCGGCGGCCACCAGCGCCGGCTGTTCCCAGTTGCCCTTTTCGATATCGGCAATCTGCTTGTCAATCTGGGCAACCACGAACCGGGAGAACGGCCCCAGGTGCACATAGAGCGCAAGCATCATCATGACCGGCTTGATCGCCCTGAAATTGGTGAAGGCGGTCTTGATCAGGGTTTTCCAGAAGGGCCCGCGATAGGTGGTTTCCTTGAAGGTCATTGCCAGGATAAGACGGCCGAACAGCTTGATATCGTGGAAGAACCCGGCGCCGAAGATCGAACCGTTTGCGCCGCTCATGTCGAGCATGGAAGCCACTTTCTGGACACGGCCGAAGTAGGCCTCCGGACCATAGACCCGGTCGATGACCTGCTTGAAGTCTTCCAGGATCTGCGCGCGCGGGCGCACTGTGGTGAAGTTGAGGCCGGCGGTGCACTGATCGCCATGTTCCGTATCCGGATCATCGGTGGCGAAATCCGCATGCAGACGGCCTTCCTTGGCGAGCCGGCGCGTCAGCTGGGTGTTCGGCAGGGCATAGAGCAGCCCGGTCATGGCAACAGGGATCGCGGCTTCCTCGATCAGTGCCGAGATCTCGTCCGCCACCTTGTCGCTTTCCTCATCGAAGCCGACAATGAAGCCGGCCAGCACGAAGATGCCGGCATCGTAGATCTTGTGCACGCTCTTGGCGATGTCGCGGCGTGTGTTCTGCTTCTTGCGCGTCGCCACCAGGACTTCGGGGTCGGGGCTTTCGATGCCGATGAAGACCGAGAAATATCCGGCCTGCTGCATCATCTTCAACAAGGCTTCGTCATCCGCCAGGTTGAGGGAGGCCTCGGTCGACATTTCGAACGGGTAGCTGCGTTCCTTCTGCCATTTCGCCAGTTCGGGCAGGAAGCCCTTCACGGCCTTCTTGTTGCCGATGAGGTTGTCATCGACGAAGTCGACGTGACCCCGGTAGCCAAGTTCGTACAGCCGGTCGAGTTCGGCCAGCATCTGGTCGTTGGTCTTGGTGCGCGGCACCCGGCCATACAGCTCGATGATGTCGCAGAATTCGCAAGTAAACGGACAGCCGCGCGAATATTGCACGCCGATCTGGACATAATCGTCGAATCTCAGAAGGTCAAAGCGCGGTACGGGACTGGAGGAAACGTCTGCCTTGAATTTCTCGGCCGAGAAACGGCCGTTGCGGACCCCTTCCTTCCAGGCATCGACGAAGGTGGTGAGAATTCCTTCGGCTTCCCCAAGGACCAGGAAGTCGGCCGCTTCATAAACTTCCGGAGAAGAGGTTGCGTCCGGACCGCCGACCACGACGGGAACATTCTTTTCCTGTGAACGGCGGATGACGGCGAGGCAATCGGCCTGCTGGGGCAGCATGCCGCCGGTCATCACCATGTCGGCCCAGGCGAGATCGTCGTTCGTCAGGGCGCCGGTGTTGCGGTCGATCAGGCGGACATTCCAGTTATCCGGCAGCATGGCTGCAACTGTGATCAGGCCGAGAGGAGGAGCGGGATATTTGGCACCGACCATTTCGCAGGTCGCACCATAGTTCCAGAATGACCCGGCATTGAAGCGCGGATACACCAGCAGAACATTGCATTCCGACATTAACGGTCCCTCCAAACGGACACTCGTTCCCAACGGCGACACCGTAACAACTTTACGCCCCGGCACAACCGCTTTAAATGTCCCTGCACGAATTCACTTGCTGTCCGCGCGGACAGACTGTCACGACTGGCTGGCGCCTGGCTTGCGGATGTGAAAAACGAGCCCATTCACATCCTTGCCGAGTTCCTTGCGCAGAATATCCCGTTTCTCCCGTGCATAGAGAAGGCCCGCTGCCTCCGCACAGCGCTTTAGATATTCAGGCCGGTGGGCGTAGCGCCCCGTAGCATCCACGCGGTAGTCCGGCCCGTCCGACGTATCGAGATGCTCGACGCTCGCGACGAGCATTCCGCCCGGGGCAAGGGCTCCTGCAAGCGCCTGCATGAAAGGCTGCAGATCGCCGAGATAACACAGCGTGTCGACACAGACTGCCAGATCGAATTGGGCCGGCAGGTCGGAGGACAGAAATCCAACGAGCTCACCCTCGACCAGGAAGTCGTAGACCTTCAGCGCAGCGGCCTTGCGCAGCATGCCCGGTGACAGGTCGATGCCGGTGAGCCGGGCACAGTGGTCGCGGATCAGTGGTCCGCAAAGGCCGGTGCCGCAGCCAAGGTCGACCAGATGGGCAAATGGCAAGTCGCGCTCCCTGGCCAGCTCCGCGACGTCCTCGGCGACAAGCTTCGGCGCCTGGTAGCCGAGCCCGTTCAGGACGTCGTCAAAGCTTTCCGAAAAGCTGTCGAAATGATCCCGGACATAATCCGCGGGTGCAAGCGACAGGTCTTCTCCGCGGATCGCGGCAAACTGATAGCGGATGACCGGGTCGTCCGGGTAGTTTGCGACAAGCATTTCCATATGCCGCGTGGCGACTTCGGTTCGTCCAAGCGCGCACAGTACGCGCGGATGCCAGCCCTTGTCGCTCCAGACATCTGGCGGGAACTGCAGACACCGTTCGAAAGCGTCTGCCGCTTCCTCTTTTTTGCCGTCAAGCATCAGAGATATGCCGAAGTTGTGCCAGCCGCTGTGATTGTTCGGGTCGAGGCGCACGACTTCTCGCAGCATGGGCAGAAGCTCGTCGTTGTTGCTGGCTTCCTGCAGCATCATCGAGATGTTCTTCCAGGCTTCCTCGTGGCGAACTTCAATTTCTACTGCGCGCAAATAGGCCTTCAAGGCTTCGTCCTTGTCGCCTGAAAGCTTCAGGATGTTGCCGAGGTTGTTCCAGGCGGAGAAATTGCGCGGGTTCCTTTCCAGGGAAGCATGGATAAGCGCAACCGCATTGTCCGCCTTGCCGGCATCGAAATGGAGCAGCCCCAGGAAATGCAGGCCGTCCGCATGGTCGGGATCTTCCGATAGAACATCCTTGTAGGCGCTGAGGGCGGCTTCCAGATTGCCGCTGCGGTGGGCGGAGATGCCCTGTTGTAATCTCTCGTCAATTTGCATCTGAAAAAAATCCAATAAAAAAGGGCGGTCGAACCGCCCTTGTACCCGGTAATGACCTGTAAGTGACCTTACAGGACTTTCAGGTCTTCAGCCACCATTTGACCGCGGCGCCACTCCAGATCGAATGCCACAAGCTGGCCTTCCTTCAGAGTGTCAATACCGGACCGGCGCAGGGCCGAGATGTCGACAAGGATGTCCTCGCCGTCCTGCGGTTCGATCGTGCCGATACCTCGGCGCTGATCAAACCATTTCACGTTTCCATGTAGCATGGAGTCTTCTTTCCAATTCTTGGCATCTTGGCATACGACGGCTTCCATAGCTGCCTTTTTCAACGCCTTGATGACAGTGTTGATGATAATACTAAAGTACTTTTCAGACCCTGCTCGGAACTGGACATCGACGTGCGCAGTCTTTTCGCGACTGCCTCACTTCAAGAAGCCGTTCCATTTGGCGGAGGTCTGGTTGCCCGGTAAAAACACCCGGGCTTTTCCATAGTGTCTATTAGTATGGTAATGAAATTGTTAATTTCAAGACCTGCTCACCGATCGAGCTTCCCGAGTATAACATATTTGAGGATATCGACGACTTGTTCGGAGGTCTCGGCGACCGCAAGAGCAGCTGCGTCAACTTCCTTGAGCGGGTGGGTCAGCGACGGGTCGTGAACGACAATCAGTGACTTTCCGAGCGCAGCGGCATAGCCGGCATCGAAGGCTGCGTTCCATTGCTTGTATTTATCGCCGAAGCGGACCACGACGATGTCGGCTTTTTCCAGCAGCGTCCGCGTGCGGATCGCGTTCACCTTCGCGCCCTTGTGGTCGTACCAGAACTTGTTGTCCTCACCACCCAGGATGGTCGCGCCGCAATCGTCGCTGGCATCGTGATCCGTTACGGGAGAGGAAAATTCCACCGGCAGCTTGAGTGCGGATGTACCTTCCATGATCCTGTCACGCCAGTCGGTATGGATTTCGCCGGATAAGTAGACGCGCCAGGTGGTCATAAGGTTCTCCCATGCAAGCTTTTGAATTATGTGGCGAAAATCCCCGCCTTGTTGTGACTGGAAACTGGGGGCTGAACCAGGCAACGTCAACCCCTGCGTTCATTTGCCCCTTGGTGGAAGGGGTCGGGAGACTCGACAAGCCTGCGCAAAAACTGAAGGGTAAACCGCCGCAAAACTGAGATTGCGGTCCGTAATTTTAAGGAGCTCATTCATGTCTGCACTTTTGCTCGGAGACGAGGCACCGGATTTCGAAGCCGACAGCACGGATGGTCCGATCCGTTTTCATGAGGCGATCGAAGGATCCTGGGCGGTACTGTTTTCCCACCCCAAGGATTTCACGCCGGTCTGCACTACCGAACTGGGAATGACCGCCAAGCTCAAGGACAAGTTCGCAGCCCGTGGCGTCAAGGTTTTCGGCGTTTCGGTCGATCCCATTGAGGATCACCATGCCTGGGTTGGTGACATCGCCGATACGCAAGGCGTTGCCCTGAACTTCCCGCTGATTGCCGATCCGGAGCGTAAGGTGGCTACAGCATACGGCATGATCCATCCCAATGCCAACGACACGCTGACCGTGCGGTCGCTGTTCGTTATCGGCCCGGACAAGAAGATCAAGCTCAAGATCGAATACCCGGCCTCCACGGGCAGAAACTTCGATGAAGTCATCCGCGTGATCGACAGTCTGCAGCTCACCTCCGCGCACAAGGTCGCCACCCCGGCCAACTGGGTGTCCGGTGAGGATGTCATCATCGTCCCGGCAGTGAGCGATGAAGAGGCGAAGGAGAAATTCCCTGAAGGCTGGAAGACCCTGAAGCCTTATCTGCGCGTCGTGCCGCAGCCCAAATAACGGCTGAACAGAACGGATGAAACGGCTGGCGGCGCATGAAAAAAGGCGCCGCCGTCTCTAGGTCTGGTCAGGGCAGGGACCTGCGACGGGATCACACCGTCGCCAGCAAGGCCTTGAGGGCAACACGGTAGTCCGGATAGCGGAACGTAAACCCAAGCTCGTCCTTGAGGCGCTGGTTGGAAACCCGCTTGTTTTCGCCGTAGAAGGACCTGGCCATCGGTGTGAGATCCGCGGTTTCGAACGGGATCTCGGGCGGGGCTTCGACGCCGAGCAGCTCCGCGGCGAAGGCAACCACATCCTGTGGCGGGGCCGGTTCATCGTCCGTGACGTTGAAAACCCGCGTCGACGGCTTTGTCATGGCAGCCTTCAATGCGCCCGCAATATCGGCAACGTGAATGCGGTTGAAGACCTGACCCGGCTTCACCAGCCGCCGCGCCGTGCCCTTCCTGAAATTCTCGAATGCATTCCGGCCCGGGCCATAAATGCCCGAAAGGCGGAAAATCTGCACCGGCAGGTCATTCTGTTCGGCAAATGCCAACCAGGCCTCTTCTGCCGCGACACGCTGGACGGAGCGTTTGGAAACGGGGTTGAGCGGAGTGTCCTCATCGACCCAGGCACCGTCGTGATTGCCGTAGACGCCGACTGTGGAGAGGTATCCTATCCAGCGCGGTTTCGCGCCGGCAATCTCATTGGCATATTGGTTCAGCACCGGGTCGCCGGCTTCATTCGGAGCAATCGAAACCAGTATATGCGTCGCTTGCTTCAGCGCTTCGGTAACGCCGTCGCCTTGGGAGTTGCCGTCGAAGAGAAACGGTTCGACACCCAGTGTCCGGAGCGCCTCCATCTTGTCCGAAGAACGCGTTGTGCCGCCGATCCAGTCGAACTGGTCACGCACTTCTTCCACGAACGCCTTGGAGGAAAACCCGGTGCCAAAGATAAACAGACGCATAGGTTCTAAAGCTCCAGATGCTTGCGGCGGATTTCATAAAGCGCAACGCCCGTGGCAACGGCCAGGTTCAGGCTGTCGGCCTGTCCGACCTGCGGAATACGGATCAAGGTACGGCAGGCGGCTGCCATGTCGTCTTCCAGGCCCTTCTGCTCGTTGCCCATGACCAGCAGAACCGGCTCGGCATAGTCGGGCGTGCGATAGTCGACCGATCCCTTCAGGTGGGTGGCCGCAACGGTGCCGGGCCACTTTTCGGCCAGTGACTTGAATTCGTCCTTGCCGAGTTTGGCCAGCGGCACATGAAACAGCGAGCCCATGGTGGCGCGAACAGCTTCAACCGCGAAGGGATCCGTGCAATCGCCGACCAGCATGACACCTGCGCCGCCGACCGCATCGACCGTGCGGATGATCGTGCCAAGGTTGCCCGGATCGCGCACCCGGTCGAGAGCGACCCAGAGCGTGGTGCCGGCGGGATCAATGTCGCGGGCTCCCAGAAGCTTCTGCTCGTAAACTCCGACAACCATCTGCGGATTGTCCTTGCGCGTCATCGCGGACATGACGGCGGTCGATGCTTCCAGGATCAGGGCGCCGCGTGCCTTCGCGGCAGCAGCGGCCTTCTGCGCGACAGGATTGTCCCGCGCGTCAGGCCCGAGCGCGAGATAGCGCACGCCCCAGCCGGCTTCCAGCGCATCGGTGGCCAGCTTCAGGCCTTCGGCCACGAACAGGCCCGACTGGCTGCGGTGCTTGCGTTGCGCGACGAGCCCCTTGATTTCCTTGACGATCGGGTTGGAATGGCTGGTGATCTGTTTCACCGCCCCCTGGCGTTTTTCGATCATCTGCTGCTCCAGCGCGAAAAGAGCGACGTGGACAGCGCGCGCTTGCCGTCCTCCTCGCGGATGACCAGTTCGCCGGATTCCAGCAAGCCGCCTTCGGTGTCCAGGGTTTCGGCCATGAGTTCGTGAATGGACACGAAACTGGAGCGGATCGCATAGGCGGTCAGGATCATGAACAATGCGTCCTTGTCCAGAAGCTGCTTCAGGTCTGCGAGCATGCCGGGCAGGCTGGTGTAGATATCCCAGACCTCGCCCTTCGGGCCGCGGCCGTATTTCGGTGGGTCGAGAATGATGCCGTCATAGGTGTTGCCGCGCCGCACTTCGCGAGCAACAAATTTCGAAGCGTCCTCGCAGATCCATCGGATCGGCAGATCTTCGAGACCTGACATCTCCTGGTTCTCGCGGGCATAACCGATCGCCTTCTTGGAGGCGTCCACATGGGTCACCTGCGCCCCTTCCGTCGCCGGGAGCAACGAGGCAAGGCCGGTGTAGCCGAAAAGGTTCAGGATCTTCAGCGGCTTTTCCGGCGCGCGCTCGCGTTCAGCGCGGATCTTGCCGTTGACCCAGTCCCAATGGGCGGCCTGTTCGGGGAAGACGCCGACGTGGCGGAACGACATGAAGCGACCGTTGTAGCGAACAGGGCCATATGACATCGGCCAGGTTTCCGGCACGCTTCCGGAAAACTTCCAGCGGCCCGGGCCTTCTTCTTCCGTGTCGCCGGAAAAGACGGCATCGGCACGGTTCCAGACACTTTCCTTCTGCCGCCGAGCCCCCATGGCCTGCGGTTCCGGACGCACGATGGTGAACCGGCCATAACGCTCCAGCTTCTCGCCCTGGCCCATGTCCAGAAGCCGATAGTCCTTCCAGCCCTCGGTTTCCAGGATCACCGGCCAGCTCTGGTGTGCAGGCTCGCCGGACGGGGCATAGGTGGAGGCACTGGTCTGATCCGCCACGGGTCTCACTCGTTTTCTGTCAGGTTTGAAGTTGTTCCGCCATAGAACATCCTGCCTTCTTTTGAAAGTAGATTAGACGTTCCTGTGTGGTCGAAAAGGTTTCCTGGCCGGCTTTTGAACCCCTCCGCTCCGGAGGTTTCGTGATCGGCTACAGCAGCACCGCAAAGGCAATTTCCCGCTGTCGTCGGCGATCCTGTCGAGCGCAAAAGAAAAGGGCGGGGAGCCGAAGCTCACCCGCCCTCTTCGGTCAGATGTGTGCGATCAGGCTGCGGCAACCTCGGAGAGGAACTGCTCGACTTCACGCTTCAGTTCGTGGGTCTTCTGGGTCAGTTCTCCGGAAGCCGACAGCACCATGTCCGCAGACGAGGAGGTCTGGTCAACGGCCTGAGATAGCTGCGACATGGACGAGGACACGGCACCGGTTCCTTCCGCCGCGCGCTGCACGTTCTGCGAAATCTCCGCGGTGGCAGCGCCCTGCTGTTCGACAGCTGATGCGATGGCCGTGGTGTAGGTGTTCACCTCGGTCATGGTTTCCGCGATCTCGCCAATGGCAACGACGGATTCCTTGGTCGCGTTCTGGATCTCGGTGATCTGGCTGGAGATCTCCTCCGTTGCCTTGGAGGTCTGGGTGGCCAGCTCCTTCACCTCGGCAGCAACAACAGCGAAACCTCTTCCGGCTTCACCGGCGCGTGCCGCTTCGATGGTGGCGTTGAGGGCCAGAAGGTTGGTCTGTTCGGCAATCGCCTGGATGAGGGTCACCACTTCGCCGATCTTTGTGGCGGCTTCCGCCAGTCCTTCGACCTTCTGGTTGGTGATCCGTGTTCCGGTGGTGGCCCGGTCGACGATTTCTGTCGTCTGGGCAACCTGGCGGGAGATCTCGCCGATCGAAGCCGCCAGTTCTTCGGCGGCGCTTGCCACGGTCTGAACGTTGTTGGTGGTCTCGTTGGACGATGCCTGGGTTTCGCTGGCGTAGCCGGCGCTGTCCCGTGCGATTTCCGTCAGGGCCTGTGCGGTGTTGTCGAGGCCGCCCGCGGTGGTTTCCACGGAGCCGAGCGCTTCTTCCGCCTTGGTGCGGAAAGAATGGATCAGACTGTCGATACGGGCCTGGCGTTCCTGGCGGGAGGCTTCCTCGCGGGCATTCTGCTCCTGCAGCTGAGCGCGTTCGACAGCGTTGTCGCGGAACACCTGCACCGTGCGGCTCATGTCGCCGATCTCGTCGCCGCGATCGATGCCCGGGATCACAACTTCATTGTTGCCGTTTGCCAGGCGGTCCATGACGCCGGTGATCGTGCGGATCGGACGCGTGATGGCCAGGTTGAGAATGAAGGCAAGACCGATGCCGCCCAGGATGGCGAGCAGGATCGTGACGGCAATCTGGACCTTTGCAGCCGTGGCGGCGGAATTGGCGGCCTGCGACTGGGCAGCGGAGATGGACGTGATGTCGGCGCTGACCTTTCGGGTCAGGTCGTCAAGTTCCACTCGTTTGGCGGCCAGATCAGCCTTGGTGACAAGCATCTCGCGGAAAGACTTGTCGAGCGTTGCAACGGATTCAGGGATGGCGTTGATCGCGTCTGCGGCGGAGGGAAGGATCATGGCGTATTTGACCATGTCCTTTTCCAGGCCCTGCAGATTGGCGATCTGTTCTTCCACGGCCGACTGGTCGCTGACACCAAAGGCGCCGAAGAGGTAGAGTGTTTCCGCGCGGGCGGCCAGCGCCATCTCATTCAGGCTGGTAGCTTTCTCGGCAATGGAGCGCACTGTTGCAAGGCGGGTGGAGGCGGTCAGCGCGTCGGTCTTTGCCTTGGAAACGACCGGGTGAACTTGCCCGAGAATTTCCTCGGTAAACCCGTTCATCCCGTCGATCGCATTGCCGACGGCCTGGCGTGCTTCATAGGCTTCGGAAAAGCCGAGATCCTTGGTGAGGTTCTCCAGAGCCGCGTTGAGCTTGTTCGCCTGCGAGGCCAGCTTGCTCACGGTCTTGCGGTCGATACCGTCGATCTGCTTGTACTTCATCTGCTTCGTGGAAGAGACGAGGTTGCGTGCGGTGTCGATGGCTGAGGTAAGATCTTCACCGTCAATGTTGCCGCTGCCCTTCAGGTAAAGCATGTGAACCTTGACGACTTCGTCTTTTAGTTCGAACACGGTTCTCTGAAGCTGGTTGGCATCGTCCAGCTGACTGTTCGCCGCGAAAGCTTCGGCGCTGATGCGTTTTTCTTCCGTCAGAACGGCATCACTGATGTTTGTCGCCAGTGCTTCCAGATCATTGGTGCTTTTCTGAAGTGTCGCGATACGCTCGGCCTGCTGCACCGTCTGCTCGGCGACCTGATCGAAAGTGGTCGAGAAACTGGAAACCGCGTCCTTGGCCCCCGCAACCTGAGCTTCAGAGGCGGTGTCGCCCGCAATCTCGTTGGTCAGGAGGTCCAGTTCGCCTTGCAGCGTCGCCACACCTTCAAGCACGGAATTGCGAAGGTCTGCCGAAGGATTGTTGAGATAGTCTTCACGAAGCAGGGACGTTGCCTGGACCTGTCCGGCGACCTTGGCCGCCTGATCGGCAACGACGAACCGCGCGGACAGACCATGGATGGCCAGAAATCCCACGCCACCTACGACTGCCGTCAGCAGCAAGACAGCCAGAAAACCGCCGCCGACCTTGAAGCCAAATTTCAAGTCGGTCAGAACTTTCAATATTCGTTTCATTTTATCCCCGCACAGCCGGAACAACTGCATTGTCGTTCTGTCAGTATTGCGGAGCGCAATGAACATTAGGTAAATCACGCATTTTTAGCTTCAGGTAATATTTAGCTGAAGAAGAAATGCGTCGTTTTTAAAGTCAGGTTTAGGTCCCGCAAATATATCGGCAAGCTAGAAGAGGGGCGGGTTGTATAAATGATTTATACATGCTGTCCGCCGTTGATGTGAATTTCTGCTCCACTGACGTAGGAAGACTTCTCGGAGCACAAGTAATAGATCGTGTCGGCAACTTCATTCGGCAGGCCAAGGCGGCGGAGCGGAATGTCTTCGATCATCTTTTCGGTGCCAGGTGACAGGATGGATGTATCGATTTCGCCCGGTGCGATTGCATTGACGCGAATGCCGTGCGGACCGAAGTCGGCCGCCATCTCCCGCGTAAGCGATGCGAGGGCCGCCTTCGAGGTGGAATAGGCGGTACCGGCGAAGGGATGCACCTTCATGCCGGCGATCGACGTCACGTTTACGACCGACCCCTTGGCATTCTTCAGTTCCTTGAAAAGGCCCCGGCCGAGAAGGATGGGGGCAAAGAAGTTGACCTGAAAAACGGTTCGCCATTCGTGCATGGCCGTTGTCAGCGAATCCAGTCGTTCCCCGTCGGGGCCCTTGGGGCTGATCCCCGCATTGTTGACCAGTGCATGAAGGCGCGAACCGTTGGGCTCCAGACGCTTGCGGATTTCCTGGGTGGCAAACCCGAGGTTTTCCGGATCGGAAAGATCCACCTGGATATGGTCCTCAGGCCCCATCGGCCATGGACACTTGTCCGAAAACGCCTGCCGGGAGCAGGTGATCACCCGCCAGCCTTCCGCGGAAAACCGCTTGACGGTGGCATGTCCGATGCCGCGGCTCGCGCCTGTCAGCACGAGTGTCGGACGCTCGTCGGGGATACCCTGGCCGGTCATGTTATTTCCCTGCTGGCGTGCAAAAGTCGTGGAAAAAGTTGACTCTTGCAGTCGAGTTTCGTTATTGCGCTGGAATTCGTCAATGCCAATATGTTCGCATATGAGGACGCGCGCCGGATCCTACAATGATCATTTGCTCCTGTAACGTACTGTCTGACAAGCAACTTCGCGAAGCCGCGGAAGAAATGCGTGCAGACCCGAATGGCAAGGTGCCAACGCCCGGAGCGGTGTTCCGTCATCTGGGGTGCAGGCCGCGTTGCGGAAGCTGTTTTCCGTCGGTCATTGACATCATTCACGAAAAAAGTTCTGAAGAGCAACCAAAGTCGGAAGAGTCGCCTGCAGAATTGAAGCAGGCTTCAAACCGCTAGGACTTACCGGCCCCTGCCAGAGAAAAGGCTTGGTCCGGAACATGGATTTCGATCAACATCCGGGCACATGTCCAAGTGACAGAGCACCCCGGGGGGATCTCGCAGGGAGAGGGTCATGAAGGGCGAAGCGCGCGTAATCGAGTATCTCAACAAGGCCCTGCGGCACGAGTTGACGGCAGTGAACCAATATTGGGTCCATGCCCGGCTGCTGGCCGACTGGGGCTTCGGCAAGCTGGCCGACAAGGAACTGGCGGAAGCTGAAGAAGAGCGTCAGCACGCACAGGATCTGATGGACCGGATCATCTTCCTGGAAGGTCTGCCCAATCTTCAGACCCTGGACCCGCTGCGGATCGGCCAGTCGGTCAAGGAATGCCTTGAAGGCGACCTTGCAGCGGAATACGTCGCGCGGGCCCTTTACCATGAAGCCCGCGAAGTCTGCCGCGAGCTCGGCGACTATGTTTCCATGGCGCTGTTTGAACAGCTTCTGAGCGACGAGGAAAGCCACATCGATTTCCTCGAAACGCAGCTTGAACTGATCGAACGGATCGGCATCGACAACTATTCCCTGCTGCAGGCCAAGTCTGCGGACACCGCCGAATAAGCACCAGGGTTTACAAACCTGATTTCCGTCTGCCGTCGTCGGAGCCAACCCGGCAACGGCAGACATCTTCTGTCTGCCATCAGAAGACTATTTAGGCGGCTCAGTTCTTCCGCGCGTTTTGGCCGTACGTCCTGTTCGCCGATAATTGCACCTATGTGGCCCCTTCTCAGGCGCAGCCGTTGCCTGATCCGCTTTCATCAAGAAAATGTACCTTGCCACCGGCTGTGTCAGCGTCTTCCTCGTCGTGCGTGACAAGCAGGACGGGCAAGCCCTTTTGCCTGGCTGCGTCGAAGACCAATGCCCGGATGTCAGCTTGCCGGGCCTTGTCGAGACTTGAGAAAGGTTCGTCCAGCAGCAGCGCATGCGGCTCGGCAAGAAGCGTTCGCATCAAGGCGACGCGGGTCTGTTGACCGCCGGACAGCGTCGCAGGGTCCCGGCTACCGAAGCCGGAGAGCCCGGCATCGGTGAGCGCCTGTTGAGCCATGTCCCGCCGGAGGGATCTTTTGCGGATTGCAGCGGGAATGGCGAACATCAGGTTCTGCAGCACGGACATATGCGGGAACAACAGCGGCGTCTGGAACATCAGGCCGATATGTCGTTCCTGTGCAGGCAGAGGTGTCAGATCCTTGCCATCAAGTATCACCTTGCCGCTCGCCTTGAAATCCGGCCGGAGGAAACCGGCAATGAAGTCGAGCAGGCTGGATTTGCCGCTGCCGCTTTCACCCATCACGGTGAGTACTGTTCCCGGTTCTATCCGGCAGTCGATCCCAAGCAGGGGCGCTCCGTCCAGGTGGAGGGTGACGTCCTGAAGAACCAGGCCCAATGGCTCGTTTGGGGTTTGCATTGCTTGCCTCACCTTTCCAGCCGCATGGCGGCCCGGTTGCGATGAAGCAACGCCGGTAACAATGCGGCCAGCGTAAATCCGGCCAGTGGTATGCCAAGTTGCAGCAGGGCCAACAGCGCAGTTGCCTGTCGGCTGCCTCCGCTGGCCAGGGCGACACTCTCGGTCGTGACCGTGGCGACCCGTCCGGCACCGATCATCAAGGTAGGCAGATACTGGCCGACGGAAACCGCGGCTGCCACTGCAAGCGTTACCAGAACAGGCCGCAGCAGCAATGGCAAACGGATCTGCCAGAAGATGCGGGCACGCGACGCGCCGATGGAGGCTGCGGCCTTGGCAAAGCGCGGATCGAGACGGGCCCAGGGATCGCTCAAGGCCAGGAAGGCGTAGGGCAGGACAAAAACCAGGTGGGCCAGCAAAACAGCGGAGAATGTGCCGCTGAAATCCGCTGACAGGAAAAGCAGCTGCAGACCGAACAGAAAGCTGATCTGCGGCAGCAGCAGCGGCAGGAAGACGAGTGTCTTGAGACGGCGCGAAGAGGTCGACTTGCGGTGATCGCGCGCTTCCAGAACCCAAAGTGTCAGGGCTGTTGCAACAAACGCGGAGGCACAGGCCAGAGCGACAGTCGTACCGAGAAGCCCGAGGCTCATGCCGAGGGTGTCGGTCATTTGCATGACATTCCAGGCCTGCGGCAAAACGGAGGGAAACCACCACGAGCGGGCGGCAGACCAGATCCCGAGCAGAAGCAGCGAGAGGATCATGGCCACGATGATGATTACCATCACCAGAAGTCCGCCATATCTTGCCGCACGCTCGCGCAAGTGACGATGCCCTGTGACGAGGCGGCGCCTGGAGGCCGAGGCGACCAGCCGTTCGCCTGCCAGATAGGTGGCAAGAGCAGTCGTGCTGACGGCAAGTTGCAGCAACGCCCCGGCAGATGCCATCAGACGTTTGCTCAGATCCGGGTCGTTCATCCAGCTGACGAGACGCGGGGCGAGGGGAGCCGGTGTCGTCGGCCCAAGGATAGCGGCGACATCAACGACGGACGTGGCATAGGCGACCACTGCCAGCACCGGTAGGCGGATGAGCGGGTAGATCTGCGGCAGAACGATCTTGAAGAAGGTTGCGACACGGCCATAGCCAAGGCTGGCACCTGCCTTGAAATACTCCTGAACGTGAGGGCGGTTTAGCGCGGCGAGCGTCATCAGGAACAGAAAAGGCACTTCCTTGGCGACAAGACCAACTGTCATGGCGATGCCGAACGGATCGTTGAGGATCAGAACGTCGGGTGGCCTGGTCCAGCCAGTCGCCCAGGGCGAAACGAGGCGAACCAGAAATCCCGATGGCGCAATCAGAAAAGCAAGACCGATGGCCGCCGCCGCGTGCGGCACTGAAAGCAGTGGCGACAGAAACCGGGTCAGGCGCCGGAACGTCGTCGTTCCGGACCAGCCTGCCACGAACAGGAGCACGATCGCCAGCGACACGATGGAGGCCGTCAGGCCGGTGGCAATACTGAGCCAAACGGAAGTCAGCAGACCGGGTTGTTGGAACAGGTGCCGGACAGGTTCAAGGGAGAAGCTGTTGTGGCCCAGCGCGGGCAGATAACCGAAGGCAGGCAGGATCGTACCCGCCAGGCCGGCAAGAACCGGCCCGGCCAGAAGAACCGACACAAGGATGATCGGTATGGCCGGGACGGCTTTCGGCTGGGTTGCCACGTACTCCGGCTCACTCAGCGCCGTAGCGGGTGGTCCAGGCCTCTTCAAGCGCACTGACCCAGCTCGGATGCGGTTCCGGCAGGACCGGGCCGAGCTGTTCGGGCGTCAAGGTCGCAGGCCCAAGGTCGAGCGTATCGAAGAGAACCTTTTCGGTTTCAGGCAGTCCGGCAACGTTCAGAACCGTCGGGTCGCCCCAGATGCCGGGATCCTGCTTGCGAGCCTGTGCCGCGGGTGACAACAGGAAGTTGGCGAAGACCTTGGCGCCTGCCTGGCTGGAACTGTTGAACGGAATTGCAACGAAGTGGGTGTTGCCGATGGTGCCGCCATCCAGAACGAAGGTGCGCACGCTGGGCGGCAGTTCGCCGTTGGCAATTGCGCTCGAGGCATCGGACGGATTGAAGGAAAATGCAATATCCAGTTCTCCGTCGGCAAGCAGCTGGCGCATATGCGCTGCATCCTTCGGGAAAGCGCGGCCCTGGCGCCAGAGCGAGCCGTGCAATGCGTCCAGATAGGCAAACAACGGTGCGGTCATTTCTTCGAAGCGGGCTTCATCCACCGGTTTCGTCAGAGCGGCCTTGTCCGGAACCGTGCTGACGAGAACCTGTTTCAGAAAGGTCGTGCCATAGAAATTGGGCGGTTGCGGATAGGCAAATCGGCCCGGGTTCGCCTTGGCGTAGCTCAACAGCGCATCGAGCGTCGCGGGAGGGGTGTCCAAGCGGGCACTGTCATACATGAACACGAGCTTGGCCATCCCCCACGGGCTTTCCTGGCCATCCGTAGGCACGGTGAAATCCTGGGCGACCGTCGGCTTGTTTTCCACGTCGACGTAATCCCAGTTCGGCAACGTCTGCGCCCATCCAGGTGCTGCCAGCAGGCCCTGTTCCTTCATGGCCGCGAAATTTTCGCCGTTGATCCAGACCAGATCGACCGCGCCGCCAGAGACCTTGCCAACCGATTTTTCGGCAAGCACTTGTGAGACCACCGATGCCGTATCGCTCACCTTCACCTGAAGCACGCGAACGTCAAATTCATTTGCCACTTCCCGGGCAGCCCAGGCGATATAGGCGTTGATGCGCGGCTCGCCGCCCCAGGCGTGGAAATAAACGGTCTCGCCTCTGGCCTCATCCAGCACTGCCTGCCACGCCGGATCATTGGCCGCTTCCTGTGCAGAAGCAGCCACCGGTGCCATCAGTGATCCGAGAAGACCAAGCGTTGCGGCAAGCATGCGTTTCATCAGAATTTCCCCTGTTGCGGATCGTGTCCGGTCCTCGTTCCCTCGCGCAAGGCGCATGGCACGGTCAAGACAAGGCTTTGTGAACGATGAGTGTTCGTGCCCGTTTGATTTCAGCGCAAATCAGACCGGCAGGATATGGGTGTCCTTGATCTCTTCCATGACGGCGTAAGTATGTGTTTCACGCACGCCCGGCAGCGCCAAAACCACATCAGACAGGAAGGCCCGATAGGCTTCCATGTCCTTGACGCGGCTTTTCATGAGGTAGTCGAAGCCGCCTGCCACCATGTGACATTCCATGATGTCGGTCGAGCGTTCGACGGCAATCTTGAAGGCGTCGAAAATTTCCGGTGAGGTGCGGTCAAGCCGGATTTCGACGAAGACCAGCAAGCCCCGGTCCACCATCTTCGGATTGAGGCTGGCGGAGAAGTGCTCGATGTACCCTTCGCGCACCAGCCGCTTCATGCGTTCGGCGGTCGCGGTTGCCGAAAGATGCACCCGTTCGGCAAGGTCCGTATTGGTAATGCGGCCGTCCTGTTGGAGAACCTTCAGAATCCTCCGGTCTGTTGCATCAAGCATGGCGAATTTCCCTAGAATAAAGAAATTTACAGAGAAATACACGGAGATTGGCTTCAAAAACAGCGAAAAGCGGACTTCGATTCAAGATATTTTGGAGGCATCTAGTGACCTGGCCCCGCGGGGCCCCTTTGGGAGGCTCTCATGACCGCAACTGTTGCAGCCATGAAGACAATCAATTCGACCGAACTCGAGCCGTTTCGCCCGGCGTACGCCCCCGATGACAAGACGCTTGTCGAAGCGCTTCTGAAGGAAGCCAACACCGACCCCGTGGTGGAGAAACTGATCGACCAGCGCGCCCGCGGTTATATTCAGGACATGCGCTCGGTCCAGGTTGGTCTCGGCGGCGTGGAAGACTTCATGCGCGAATTCGGTCTGACCACCCGTGAAGGCCTGGCCATGATGGTGCTGGCGGAAGCTCTGCTGCGCGTTCCGGACGCAAAGACCGCGGACAAGCTGATCGAAGACAAGCTGGCGGCAGCCCGCTTCGATGATCCCTCAGGCCCGAAATCCGACACCTGGCTTGTCTCCGCCTCTTCCTGGGCGCTGGGCGTCACCTCTCGTCTGCTGCATCCGGGCGACACGCCCCAGTCGATCCTGTCGAGCCTCGTCAAGCGCATGGGCATGCCGACCGTGCGCATGGCAACCCGCAAGGCAATGCGCCTGCTCGGTCATCAGTTCGTGCTTGGTGAAACCATCCAGAAGGCTCTGGAACGCGCCAGGACCCAGGAAGCGAAGGGCTATCGCTATTCCTATGACATGCTGGGCGAGGGAGCGCGCACCCAGAAGGATGCAGAGCGTTACTTCCAGTCCTATGCCAAGGCGATTGCCGCCATTGGCAAGGCTGCCGGTGACAAGCAACTGCCGGACCGTCCGGGTATTTCGGTAAAGCTTTCCGCGCTGCATCCGCGCTATCAGGCCGTCAACGGCGAGCGCGTGCGCGACGAACTCCTGCCGAAGCTGCGCGAACTGGCGCAGATGGCCAAGGACCACAACCTCAACTTCACCGTCGACGCTGAAGAAGCCGACCGGTTGGAGATCTCGCTGGATATCATCGCAGCCATGTTGACCGATCCGGTCACCGAGGGCTGGGATGGCTTTGGACTGGCGGTTCAGGCCTATCAGAAGCGCGGCATTCACGTGATCGACTGGCTGGTCAACGCAGCCCGCAAGACCAACCGCAAACTGATGGTGCGCCTCGTAAAGGGCGCCTATTGGGATACGGAAATCAAGCACGCCCAGGAAGGCGGTGCGGAAGGCTATCCGGTGTTCTCGCGCAAGGCGGCGACGGATCTGTCCTATCTGTGCTGCGCCAAGCGGATGCTGGCGGCACGGGATGTGCTCTATCCGCAGTTCGCCACCCACAACGCACTGACAGTTGCCCAGATCATCGAACTCTCCGGTGGCAAGGCGGAAGGGTACGAGTTCCAGCGCCTGCACGGCATGGGCGAAAGCCTTTACAAATCCGTTGTCGAACGCGACGGCTTCCCGTGCCGGATCTATGCCCCGGTCGGTGGTCACAAGGACCTTTTGGCCTATCTCGTCCGCCGCCTTCTGGAAAACGGCGCCAACTCCTCCTTCGTCACCATCGTGGGCGATGCCTCCGTGCCGGTTGAAAAGATGCTCAAGCGGCCGAAAGAACTGCTGGATAGCGGCCACCATTCCATCAACCGGTCGATCCCGCTGCCGAAGGACCTTTACGGTGATAGCCGGCAAAATTCCGACGGCGTGGAATTCGGCTGTGCGGCGGAGCGCAACCTGCTGACGTCCGGCATGGCGAAAACCACAGCACCGTTCACCGAGGCCGCCCCGCTTGGAGCGGGGCTAAAACCGTCGGGCGACGCCAATCCGGTGTTTGCCCCGATGGACGGCTCGACCAAGGTCGGCACGGTGCGCTTCGCGGACAGCGAAACGGCCCGCCTTGCTGTCGAAAATGCCCAGAAGGGGTTCGAGAAATGGTCGCGCAGACCGGTTGAAGAGCGGGCGGCTGCCATCGACAAGGTTGGCGACCTGCTGGAGGCCAACCGGGACCGTCTGATGACGATCCTCTCCATGGAAGCCGGCAAGTGCCTGACCGATGGCATTGCCGAAATCCGCGAGGCAGTCGACTTCTGCCGATACTACGCGGCCGAAGCCAGAAACCTTTTCGGTGAAGGCAAGCTGATGCCCGGACCGACAGGCGAGGAAAACCGCTACCGCTATCGTGGCCGCGGCGTCTTCGTCTGCATTTCTCCCTGGAACTTCCCGCTGGCGATCTTCCTCGGTCAGATCAGCGCAGCTTTGATGGCGGGCAACGCCGTCGTCGCCAAGCCCGCGGAACAGACACCGCTGATCGCTTATGAAACAGCCAAGCTGATGTATCAGGCCGGTGTCCCGGAAGATGTCTTCTACCTGCTCCCGGGAGAAGGCGATGTCGGTGCGGCGCTGACGTCCCATCCGGCCGTTGCAGGGGTAGCCTTTACCGGGTCGACCGAAACCGCATGGCTGATCAACGGCACGCTGGCCGCAAAACGTGGCCCGATCGTTCCGCTCGTTGCCGAAACGGGCGGGATCAACGCGATGATCGTCGACGCGACGGCTCTGCCGGAACAGGTCTGCGATGACGTCATGATGTCCGCCTTCCGCTCCGCCGGTCAGCGCTGCTCGGCACTGCGTCTGCTTTATGTGCAGGAGGACGTCGCCGATCATCTGCTGGACATGCTGGAAGGCGCAGCGAAAGAACTCAGTTTGGGCGACCCGCGGCTGCCGTCGACAGACATCGGTCCGGTGATTGATGAGGAAGCACGCGACAACATTCTCTCCCATGTCGACGACATGAAGGAGAGCCAGAAACTGCGCTATGCCGGCAAGACGCCGCACGGGAAGCTGGCCAATGGCTCCTGGGTTGCCCCGCACATCATCGAGCTGGACAAGGCCGAGGCCCTGACCCGGGAAGTCTTCGGACCTGTCCTGCATGTGGTTCGATACAAGGCGGGCGACCTGGACAAGGTGCTGAACCAGATTGCCGGTACCGGCTACGGTCTGACACTCGGTGTTCACAGCCGTATTGATGCAACGGTGAAGAAGGTGGTTGACCGGCTCTCTGTCGGCAATGTCTATGTCAACCGCAACACCATCGGCGCGGTTGTCGGCACCCAGCCCTTCGGCGGCTCCGGCCTGTCCGGCACCGGCCCCAAGGCCGGCGGCCCGGCCTACCTGACCCGGTTTGCCCTGGAACAGGTGGTCTCCATCAACACGGCCGCTGCCGGCGGTAACGCCAGCCTGGTGGCAGCCTCGGACGATTGAGGGCCAAGGCCTTCTCGGAGCTAAGCATAGTCCGATTTGCAACCTGGGTTTCGCCCATATACGGACCGGTTCCCTTCCCCCTTGTGGGGAAGGGGTAGGGATGGGGGTGAACCGCAAAGCGGTAACTAGGGCCGGGGCTTCATACCCCCACCCCTAACCCCTCCCCACAAGGGGGAGGAGGACTCGGCTGCGGCAGGTCGCGGGACAGGGGGCTTCTGAAGCGTCAGTCCCTCCTGTGTCTTCCCATAGTTCGACCACGGGATTCATGCCGTTTTCTCTCCTGAAGGGAAGGCCGTGCGAGGCTGAAATGCGGAGCTAGGTTCCCCGCGGCTTCGCCCTGCGCGTTGCCTCGGCTGCGGTCGGGTCGTCCGGCCAGGGGTGCCTGGGGTAGCGGCCTTTCATGTCGGCTTTCACATCCGCCCAGGAACCCTGCCAGAAGCCGGGGAGATCCTTCGTGATCTGGATCGGCCGTTGTGCCGGGGAGAGAAGTTCCAGGATCAGCGGCAATCTGCCGTCGCAGACGCTTGGGTGCTCCTTGAGGCCGAAGAGTTCCTGCACGCGAATGGAAAGCGTCGGACCTGCGGCCGCACCATAGTCGATCGGCACCTTGCTGCCTGTCGGGGCCGTGAAGTGCGAGGGGGCAAGGCTGTCCAGCCGCGCAGCCGCATCATAGGGCAGGAGCACTGCAAGCGCATTGCCGAGAAGGGCGGTGTCGATTGCCCCCAGGCTCGTGCAGCCGGCAAGATAGGGCTGCAGCCAGGTTTCCAGCGTCTCCGTCAATGTGCCGTCGGAAAGGTCCGGCAGATCCTGCGCGCCGTTCTCCCGGGCATAGGCGACACGTTTCTTCAGCCGTTCCTGATCCTTGCTCCAGGCCAGGCGGGAGACGCCGCGCCGGCGGATTTCGGCAATCAGGGCGCGTTCAACGGCTTCCGGATCGGCCGACTGTATCTGGACGGACTTCAGTTCGACCGCCTTGTAGCGGGTGACACGCCGCGCCTTCAGCGCACCATCTCCTGTCAACTGGACTTCATCCTGCTCGACAATGTCGGCAGCAAACAGATCCTCGATATCGGCCTTGGAGATCGGCGCGCAAAGCTGAATGCGTCCGCTTGCGGCCTTGCCCTGAATATCGGCGACGGTCAGGAAGGCTTCCCGGGAAAGGGCATGTTCCGCCTCCAACTCCGCGCCCCGGCCGTTCGCAAGGCGGAAGCGGCCGGTCTGCCCGCGTTGCTGGGCAACCCGGTCGGGATAGGCAAGGGCGAGCAGAAGTCCGGCGCTCTCCGGCTCAATCTCCTTGTCAGACCCGCCAGCCTGCTTCAGCCAGCGTTCGGCCAATTGGCGGCCGTCTTTCACACGCTGGCTCTTGTCGTGACGCAAGGATTGCAAACGTGCACGCAGGTCCGGATCCCGGCCGCCAAGGCCCGGTTCGGACAGCACGAGCGCGATCATGGCGGCGGTAAAGCCGAGATCGCGGGCAACGCCTTCGATCACCATATGCGCGAGGCGCGGATGCAGCGGGAGGCTGGCGAGGGCCTTGCCGTCTCCGGTCAGGCGTCCGTGATCATCCAGTGCATGCAGATCCTGCAGCAGTGCTTTTGCTTCGGTCCAGGCCGCTTGCGGCGGCGGGTCGGCAAAGGCGAGAGCCTGCGGATCGAGCGTCCCCCAGGCAGCAAGGTCCAGCACCAGGCCGGTCAGATCCGCTTCCAGGATTTCCGGTGCTTCGGCCTGTGGCAGGGCCACGGTCTGCGCTTCGTCCCAGAGCCTGTAGCAGACACCGGGCTCTGTACGCCCGGCGCGGCCCCGGCGCTGGTCTGCGGATGCGCGGGAGACGCGCACGGTTTCCAGCCGGGTCAGTCCGGTCTGCGGTTCATATTTCGGCACCCGTGCCAGACCGCTGTCGATAACGACACGCACACCTTCGATGGTCAGCGAGGTCTGGGCGATGGCACTGGCCAGCACGATCTTGCGGCTGCCGGCATCGGCCGGCCGGATGGCTGTGTCCTGGGCTTTGGCGTCCAGTCCGCCGTAAAGTGGTGCCACCTGGCAGCCGGCCGGGAGCTTGCCCTCCAGCATCTCAGCGGTGCGGCGGATTTCGCCCTGGCCTGGCAGAAACACCAGAATGGAACCTCTTTCTTCCACGAGGGCTTGCCGGATCGCCCTCACCATCTGCGGCTCCACGCGCTCGTTGGGTGTTCGCCCCAGGTAACGCGTTTCAACCGGGTAGCTGCGCCCCGTGCTTTCGATGACGGGCGCGTCGCCAAGCAGGCGTGAAATGCCGGCGGCATCGAGCGTTGCGGACATCGGCAGCAGACGCAGGTCGTCGCGCAGTGCAGCCTGCACATCCAGCGCCAGCGCCAGCCCGAGGTCGCCGTCAAGCGAGCGTTCGTGAAATTCGTCAAAGAGAATGGCGGCAACGCCCGTCAGTTCCGGATCGTCCAGGATCAGCCGGGTGAATACACCTTCCGTGATGACCTCTATCCGGGTACGGGCGCTGACTTTCGTTTCCATGCGCACACGGTAGCCGACGGTCTCGCCGGGCTTTTCGCCAAGTTCGGCTGCCATCCGGCGTGCAGCGGCACGGGCAGCTAGACGCCTCGGTTCCAGCACCAGGATCTTGCCGTCGCCGCGCCAGGTCGCGTTCAGAAGAGCCAGCGGCACGCGGGTCGTCTTGCCCGCGCCCGGTTCGGCAACAAGAACCGCGTTCAGCCCTGTATCAAGCGTTGCCAGAAGCTCCGGCAGGACACCGTCGATCGGCAGTGGTGCCGCGAAGGCTGGGGCAGAGGACATGACGGGCCCGGGTCAGCTCGCGCCCGATGCGGCGCCTGCAGTCCATTGCCGTCCTTGCATGTCGACGGCAAAGGCTTCCGGCGCGCGTGCGAAGGAGGCAAGGCCTTCCAGGGCCGGATCGGGATGCCGGACGATGAAGGTCGGTATCTTGGCCATCAGGGCCTCGTGGGGCGCCTTGGCCTCAAAGGCGGCGCGGAAGCCGCCGTCCGTGAGGAAGCGTGTGATCCGCGATGTGACACCGCCAGTCAGATAGACGCCGCCCCGTGCCAGAACCGCGAGGGCAAAATCACCGGCCACACGGCCAAGGGCCCTGGCAAAGACTTCCAGCGTCTTCACCGCTACCGGATCGTTTGCCTCTGCGGCCGTTGTGATGCTTGCCGCCGTTGTGAAGTCGCGGTCCGCGCCCATATAGGCGGCAACACCCCGGGCAAGGCGGGGAAGGCCGGTGCCGCTAAGGATCTGTTCGGCGCCAAGCCGTCCACCGACGAGTTCGATATGCGGCCAGATGGCAACGTCTTCCGGGGTTACCGGCCCGAGTTCCACATGGCCACCTTCGCCTGGAACGGGAACCCAGGTCTGGGCGGCATAGATCATCGCGGCAGCGCCGAGGCCCGTGCCCGGACCGAGGACGAACTTGGCGCTCTCTTCGCGGATCGTGCCGGAGCCGACCTGTTCGATATCGCTGCCGCTATATCCTGGCAAGGCCAGGGCCTGCGCTTCGAAATCGTTGAGCACGATGACTTCGTCCAGACCGAGGTCGGCGATCATCTTCAGCGGCTCGATCACCCAGGCCGCGTTGGTGAGGGGGATCCTGTCACCGGTGACGGGACCGGCAACCGCGATGATTGCCGTGCGCGGTTTCGGATCGGTTTCCGGCAGCACCACTTCGCGGATCGCGGAAGAAATGTCGGGATGATCCGCGGTCGCCGTCTTGCCGCACATGCGGGTGGGCGCCTCAGCGTCGTCAACCAGAGCGAAACGGGCGTTGGTGCCGCCGATATCGGCAACCAGAACCGGATAGGCAAAGGATTTGGTGTTCTTGGAAAAACTCATGAGGACAAGGAGCCAACTTCAGGTGTCGCGGATGTGGTCTTGAGGCCCTGCAGGCGGGCGGAGCGCAGCAGGATATCCGCAGTCGACGGATTGAGTGCCATCGGCATGTCATAGACCACTGCAAGGCGCATCAGGGCTTTCACATCAACATCATGCGGCATGGGCGACAGCGGATCGACGAAGAAGAACAGGCCCTGGAGCTTGCCTTCGGCAATCATCGCGCCGATCTGCTGATCGCCGCCCAGCGGGCCGCTTTTCAGCCTTGTGACCTTGAGATCCGGACAGGCTTCCAGAATGCGGCCGCCCGTGGTGCCTGTGCTGACAAGTTCGAAAACCGCGAGTTTGTCCTGGTGCCGTCTGGCGAACTCGACCATGGCGTCTTTTTTGGCGTCATGCGCGACAAGCGCAAGAGTGGGCGTGGCAGGCATCAGCGGTCCTCTGGGGTCTATGCAATCCGGATCGATTGAATAGCCGAAAGCTGATCGAAACCAAAGTCCCGGGAGACCAGTTCGTCCCCGGAGGGAACCGGACGAAAAGGCACCCTGGCAGGAAGCGACAGCGGCGGGGAAGTGTTTAGCCGTTCAAAGCGCTTTAGGCAAAGGAAGATGAACGGGCGGGCGCAGAACCTGTTCGCCGTGGGCAGATCATTGGCAGGGAGCAAAAGAAAATGCCGCGTCCCGGCCCGGAACGCGGCAGGCAATAAGGAGAATGGAGACGTGGCGATCAGTCGAACAGATTGCAGCGGATCGGTTCGCGGCCGGCAACGCGCTGGAAGTAGGGATCGGGTTCCGGCAGATGCAGCCCGGCGATCTCCATCACCAGCTTCATCCGGATCGCGTCTGCAAAGCCTTCCTGACTGCGAACGGGGATGGCGAAGGAGCCCGGGCCGCCGATCACACAATCCTCGTAATAGTGGTCGAGGTTGAGCATCGCCTGCCAGGTGTTCTTGTTCGACTTCATCATCAGAGGCAAGCCGTTGATGGTCACGCCAGAGGCAACCATGCGATCACGCATGGCAGTTACGGAGCCACCCTGGTTGTTCGGGCCGTCACCGGAAATGTCGATTACGCGGCGCAAGCCTTCATACTGGTTGTTCTGAACCAGAAAGACGGACTTTTCGAGCGCCGAGGCGATGGAGGTGCGCTGGACCTGCCGAAGCGGGGCTTCGGCAATCTTGGAAGCGAAGTGTGCTGCCGAGCTTGCATCCTGGATCACCGTCCAGTCGGCGACGATGAAATGCTCATCAACCCCGCCCCATTCCATGTAGGTCACGGCAACGCGGCCGATCGGACCGACCTGAATGGCGTCAAGAAATTCCCTGGAGGTGAGAGCGGCAACATACCCGGCGCGCTGCACTTCCTGTTCTTCTGTATCCATGGATTGGGAGATGTCGACGGCCAGGACAAGTTCGACGTCCACTTCGTTGGCCGGATCATAGCTGTATTGTGAAGAAGCCATCAGAGCCGGACGGTAGTCTCGGGCTGCGGCTGGGGCGGCGAAAAGAAGTGCCGCACAAATAAGTGACAGTAAACTTGTAACCGTCAGTGCACAGTCTGTTTTGGTTATGTCGAGACGCATGGTTTTTCTCCTTACTTCAGCCTTGCGGCTGGGTGGCCACGTCTCCCCTGTTTATTTTGTCGTTGAATTCCTTATCTTTCCGTTTCTCGTGATTCCTAACAAGGCATTGGCTGAATGCCTTGGATGAGCTTGGAAATTTACTTAGCAAGCTACATGCCAAACGTAGCGTAATATTCCTTGGTTGGCAAAAGTAATGTGCACGGAGTGCATGTTCTATCCACAGGCGCGGGATATCTTCCGGATTTGCTAGGCAAATTTTTCATCCGTGGATCCGCGTCGAGCCTTACGTTTAGGTAAGGTGGTGATTTCTTGAGTTTTTTCAATCCGCCTTGTCGGTCACATTTTTGCGCGAAACTGTGAGAAACTCGGGCGAGAGAACCTGTTTGAGACCCAAAACAGCCGACGTTTCAGCAACTTCTCAAGCGCCAGACATGCGCGTTCTAATTAGCTGTTTTTCGGCAGGAAAGACGAAGGTTTTCAAAGTGGGGGACAAATCCATCGGCAATTATTGCCGTGCAACTGGGCAAATTTTGCCGGGTTGTTTCTGAAAATCGGCAGCTTTGGGCAGAATTTGCCGCCGTTCAGAAGTGGTACACGGCACTGATTGCTGCCCAGAAATGCAGCAATCAGCCAGAAAATTGGCAGTTTTTTTAGTTGACGGCAAAGGCAAGGCTGGTCATGATCTGAAGAAATTCTCACTTGGTGAAGAATTTTTCGGCCGGCCTTCGCGGCCCCGGAAAACAAAAGCTCCGAAGAGAGCAGGGCATAGCCGGACCGTTGCGGTCAACCGCTTCGCATGGCTGGACAGGCGGGTGTTTCATCTTGCGGGATGCAATTCCATCAAGCCGGGCGTTTTGAGAGTGGTTGAGTATCCTGTCCGCCGGAAGGCGTGCGCAAGGGCTCTGGAGGGGAAGGTTTCGACGCGGAATGCAGACACGCGACGACGACTGGACATCATATATGGCCATCCGGGCGGCCTGGCTGTCCTTTGTTGGCGGCCGTACGCAGGGTGAAATCGCCTCGCAGCTCGGCGTTTCGCCTGCCAAGGTGCATCGCCTGATCGCTCATGCGCAGAAAGCCGGTTTCGTCAAATTCCAGGTCGATGGTCGCCCGATGGAATGCCTCCAGCTTGAAAAGGAGCTGACGGAGCATTTCGGCCTGACGAACTGCATCATTGCTCCCGATCTTGGTGGCGGCGACGACGACAGCGCCCTCAGGGCCGTCGCCGTGTCCGCGGCACAGTTCCTGTCCGGGATGCTTGGTGGGTCCAACGTCACGCGTCTGGGCGTTGGCATGGGTCGCACGCTGACCGCGGCTGTCGAAGCGTTGCCGAAAGTGGCGAGAACCGATCTCGAAATCATGTCGATCTGCGGATCGCTGACGCGCACGCTTGCTGCCAACCCTTATGACATCGTCCAGAAGATGCAGGAGCGCACAGGCGGCATCGGCTATTATCTGCCGGTTCCCTATTTTGCCGAAAACCAGGACGAAAAGGCGATGTTCCTGACCCAGCGCAGCGTGCAGGACCTGATGGATCGCGCGCGCCAGTCGGATGCCTTTCTCATCGGCATCGGTTCGGTCGAAAACGAGGGCCATCTTGTCCAGCGCGGCATGATTTCCAAAAAAGAACAGGAAGATTTGCTGTCGGGCGGCGCCGTCTGTGATTTGATGGGGCGCTTTCTGACGATCGAGGGAAAATTGGCCCCGGATCCGCTCGGCGATTGTGCCGTGGGTCTGCATTTCGACGAAGTGCGCGGGCGCCGCGTGATTGCGCTGGTAGGTGGGGAGAGCAAGGTGGATGCCACGCTCGCGGCCCTGCGTACCGGTGTCATTACCGACCTTGTGGCAGACGAGACCCTTGCGAGGGCTCTGACGGCACGGGCCGGATTGCAGCTGGCACAGTCCGCATGATGCGGCTGGGTCACGAGGGGAAACGGGCCGGCCAAAAGGCAGGCCCCCGCATGTCGGAGGACATATAAGTGAAAAAGCTTCTTACCATCGGCACCGCGCTTGCCGGCCTGGCCTTTACCGCCGTGGGCGCATTGGCAGCCGATATCAAGCCGGCAGTGCTTTACGATCTGGGCGGCCGTTTCGACAAGTCGTTCAACGAAGGCGCATACAACGGTGCTGAAAAGTTCAAGGAAGACACCGGCGTCGAATACCGCGATTTCGAAATCCAGAACGACAGCCAGCGCGAGCAGGCCCTGCGCAACTTTGCCAAGCGCGGCATGAACCCGATCGTCGCTATCGGCTTCTCCCAGGCCAACGCCGTGGAAAAGGTTGCCAAGGAATTCCCGGATACGCAGTTCGCGATCGTTGACATGGTTGTCGACCTGCCGAACGTGCGCTCCATCCTGTTCAAGGAGCAGGAAGGCTCCTACATCGTCGGCATGCTGGCTGCGATGGCGTCCGAAACCGGCAAGGTCGGCTTTGTCGGCGGCATGGACATTCCGCTGATCCGCAAGTTCTCCTGTGGTTACAAGCAGGGCGTGATGGCTGCAAACCCGAAGGCGGAAGTCTTCGAGAACATGACCGGCACCACCGGTGCGGCCTGGAACGATCCGGTCAAGGGCGGCGAACTCGCCAAGTCCCAGTTCGACCGTGGCGCTGACGTTGTCTATCACGCTGCCGGCGGCACCGGCATCGGTGTTCTGCAGGCCGCTGCTGACGCCGGCAAGCTCGGCATCGGCGTCGACAGCAACCAGAACAACCTGCATCCGGGTTCCGTCCTGACCTCCATGCTGAAGCGCGTCGACATTGCCGTCTACCAGGCGTTCGAAGATGCGGCCAACGACAGCTGGTCCTCCGGCTTCGAAGTCCTCGGCCTCAAGGAAGGTGGCGTCGACTGGGCGCTGGACGACAACAACGCCGAACTCGTCAACGACGAGATGAAAGCAAAGGTCGAAGAAGCGACCCAGAAGATCATCTCCGGCGAGATCGAAGTTCACGACTACATGGCCGATCAGTCCTGCCCGATGTAAGGCAGTCGTTTTGGACCTCCGCGCGATACCGTGCGGAGGTCCACCTGTATTTCTAGCGTGCCTAACCCGTTTTTTCGGAGGACAGGATGCTCCGTCTCACATCAGGCGTCATTGCTGCGGCCTGCGCTGTCTTCATGACAACAACCGCAACTCTGGCCGAACCGGCCATCGTTTATTCCGTCGGCGGCAAGTTCGACGGGTCTTTCAACGAAAGCGCCTTTGCCGGCGTGAAACGGTTTCAGGACCAGGGCGGCGACGTCAGGGAATTCGAGTTGGAGCGCGATGCGCAAAGCCTGCAGGCACTGCGGAACTTTGCCAGCCGGGGCGCGTCCCCCGTTGTCGCAATCGGTTTCAACCAGGCCAACGCGCTTGGCCAGGTGGCTCCCAATTTTCCAAAGACGGATTTTGCCATCGTCGACATGGTGGTCGATCAGCCGAACGTGCGCTCCTATGTCTTCAAGGAACATGAGGGGGCCTATATCGGCGGTTTGCTGGCCGGCATGGCCTCCAAGAGCGGCACCATCGGTTTTGTCGGCGGCATGGATATCCCGATCATCCAGCGGTTTCTGTGCGGCTACAAGCAGGGCGGCCAGGCCGCAAGGGCGGATATCAGGGTTCTGTCCAACATGACGGGCGATACGCCGGCCGCTTTCGCGGATCCTGTTCGCGGCGGCGAACTTGCCATCGGCCAGATCAATCAGGGCGCCGATGTGATCATTCAGGCAGCGGGCGGAACCGGCATTGGTGTGCTGCAGGCAGCTGCCGACAAGGGCGTCCTCGGCATGGGCACCGACAGCAACCAGAACGGCCTGCATCCGGGCAAGGTCCTGACGTCCATCCGCAAGCGCGTGGACAACGCCGTCTACGACAGCTTTCAGGCGGCGAAGGACGGCACCTTCGAACCCGGCATCAAGGTGCTGGGCGTCGCGGATGGCGGCATGGACTGGGTGCTGGACGAAAACAACAAGGACCTGATCACGCCGGACATGAAAGCGGCGGCGGATGCCGCCGTTGCGGCCATCTCCGACGGCACCGTCAAGGTTCATGACGTCGTCACCGACGGAGCATGTCCTTTCTGATCGGGACACCGCGAGGCAGCGGCGAGGGGCAATAACAATGACAAAGAAAAACAGTCAGGCCTGGGGGAACGCATGAGCGATACGCCGGCAATCGAACTGCGCAAGATCAACAAGCGCTTTGGCCCGGTTCACGCCAACAAGGACATTGACCTTGTGGTGAAGAAGGGCTCTATCCACGGTATCATCGGAGAGAACGGGGCGGGCAAGTCGACGCTCATGTCCATTCTCTACGGTTTCTACCAGGCTGATGACGGCGACATCCTGGTGGACGGCAGGAAGGTCACGATTTCGGACTCGAAAGCCGCCATCGGCATGGGCATCGGCATGGTGCATCAGCATTTCATGCTGGTCGACAATTTCTCGGTTCTGGAGAACGTGGTTCTGGGTGCCGAGGACAGCGCGCTCCTGTCCGGCGGCATCAATCGCGCCAGGACTGAACTCAAGCGGCTGGAAGAAGAATACGAACTGCGGGTCGATCCGGACGCCCTGATCCAGGATCTGCCGGTTGGTCTGCAGCAGCGGGTGGAGATCCTGAAGGCGCTCTACCGCAGCGCGGAGGTTCTGATCCTTGACGAGCCGACAGGTGTTCTGACGCCGGCCGAAGCCGATCACCTGTTCAAGATCCTCGAAGTTCTGAAGAACGAAGGCAAGACGGTTCTCCTGATCACGCACAAGCTGCGCGAGATCATGGCGGCGACCGATACTGTTTCCGTGATGCGCCGCGGCGAGATGGTGGCGACGCGCGAAACCGCGAACACCTCGATGGAAGAACTCGCCGAGCTTATGGTCGGCCGCAGCGTGCTGCTGCGTGTCGACAAGAAACCGGCGCAACCCAAGGCTCCGGTGATGGAGGTCGAGAACCTCACGGTGACCGACAGCCGCGGCGTGCAGGTGGTCAAGGACGTTTCCTTCAATGTGCGTGCGGGAGAGATTGTCGGCATCGCCGGTGTCTCCGGCAACGGCCAGTCGGAACTGCTGGAAACGCTCGCGGGCATTCGCCGCGCCACCAGGGGTACGCTGAAGATCAACGGCGAGACAATCGATCTGGGAACGAGCACGCTTGACGCTGCCGACATGCGCGCCAAGAACATGGGCCACGTGCCGGAAGACAGGCACCGGATGGGCCTGATCAATTCCTTCTCCGAATACGAGAATTCCATCCTCGGCTACCACCGCGACCCGGCCTACTCCCGGGGCCTTCTGATGGATCTTGCCGCCATCAAGAAGAACGCCGTGGCCGAAATCGAGAAATACGACATCCGCCCGCCGAACCCGATGCTGAAGACCGCCAATTTCTCGGGCGGCAACCAGCAGAAGATCGTGCTGGCGCGCGAGATCGAGCGCGATCCGGAAGTGCTTCTGGTCGGTCAGCCGACGCGCGGCGTCGATATCGGCGCCATCGAGTTCATCCACCGCCGGATCGTGGAAATGCGCGATGCCGGCAAGGGCATTTTGCTGGTGTCGGTGGAACTCGACGAAATCCGGGCGCTGTCCGACCGGGTGCTGGTGATGTTCGACGGCAAGATCGTCGGTGAACGCGGCGGTGATGCGGAAGAAGGCGAACTTGGCCTGCTGATGGCCGGTGTGGAAGATAACAACAAGATGGCTGTTGAAGGAGGCGCCCGATGAGTGCCGGTCAGCTCCCGCGCTGGGTCGATTACGGCCTGATCCCGTTCCTGAACCTGGCCGCCGCCTTCCTGGTGTCCGGCCTCGTCGTTGTCCTGATCGGGGAAAACCCGCTGGACGCGGTGCAGCTCCTGGTCTGGGGCTCCATTGGCTATGGCGAAGGCATCGGCTTCACGCTGTTTTATGCCACCAACTTCATCTTCACCGGCCTGGCCGTGGCCGTTGCCTTTCATGCAGGGTTGTTCAACATCGGCGGTGAGGGCCAGGCCTATATCGGTGGTCTAGGGGTCGCCATTGCCTGTCTGGCGCTGGACCACATCGTGCCGTGGTACATCACCTTACCGTTCGCCATCATCGGCTCGGCGCTGATGGGGGCCGCCTGGGCGTTCATCCCGGCCTGGCTGCAGGCCACCCGCGGCAGCCACGTGGTGATCACCACGATCATGTTCAACTTCATCGCCTCGTCGCTGATGGTCTATCTGCTCAACAACGCGTTGAAGAAGCCAGGCTCGATGCAGCCGGAAACGCGAACCTTCGAGGATGGCGGCCGTCTGCCGTTCCTGAACGACGTATTCCCGTCCTTCGGCTTCGGCTATGCGCCGGTCAACCTGTCGCTCTTCGTGGCGCTGGCGGCTTGTGTCCTGGTCTGGTTCCTGATCTGGCGCACCAAGCTCGGTTTCGAGATCCGGTCCTTCGGTGCCAACGCCACAGCCGCGGTCTATGCCGGCATCTCGCCGGTGCGCACCATCGTCATCACCATGCTCATATCCGGTGGTCTTGCAGGCATGATGGCGATCAACGAGATCATGGGGTCACAGCACCGTCTGCTGATCGATTTCGTGACCGGCTACGGCTTCGTCGGCATCGCGGTTGCCCTCATGGGGCGGGCGCATCCGGTCGGCATCGTTCTGGCGTCGATCCTGTTCGGCATGCTCTATCAGGGCGGCGCGGAACTTTCGTTCGAAATGCCCAACATCACGCGAGACATGATCATCGTCATCCAGGGCCTTGTGATCCTGTTTGCCGGTGCGCTTGAGCACATGTTCCGCCCGGCCATCATCAAGCTGTTCACGCCCTCCCGGGCTCTTGCCGAGAAGGAGGCGTGATCATGTTCGAGATCGTGATCCTGACACTTGATTCCACAGTCCGCCTGTCGACACCGCTTCTGCTGGCCTGTCTGGCAGGGCTTTACTCTGAACGCTCCGGCGTGGTCGATATCGGCCTGGAAGGAAAGATGCTCGGCGCAGCCTTTGGGGCGGGTGCGGTCGCCTACATGACCGGAAACGCCTGGATCGGCCTTCTGGCGGGCATGGCGGTTTCGATCGGCCTGGCGCTGATCCACGGCTTTGCCTCCATTACCAACCGCGGCAACCAGATCGTTTCCGGCGTCGCCATCAATTTCCTGGCAGCGGGCCTGACCGCGCTGCTCGGGCAGACATGGTTCCGTCAGGGCGGTCGTACACCCTCACTGCCGGAAGGCGGACGGTTTAGGGACATCGTCTGGCCCTACGCGGAAGAACTGCGCGATGTTCCGATCATTGGCGGCATCTACAGCGAACTGCTGTCAGGCCACAACATCCTGGTCTACGCGGCTTTCGTGGCCGTGCCGCTGACCTGGTGGGTGCTGTTCCGCACCCGTTTCGGGCTGCGCCTGCGTGCGGTCGGGGAAAACCCGGCGGCCGTTGACACGGCCGGCATCTCCGTCACCTGGCTGCGCTACCGGGCGGTCATCGCCTGCGGTGCCCTGTGCGGTGTAGCCGGAGCATATCTTTCCATCGCCCAGTCCTCCGGCTTCATCAAGGACATGACGGCGGGCAAGGGCTTCATCGCGCTGGCGGCCCTGATTTTCGCCAAGTGGAAACCGGCCAACGCCATGTTGGCCTGCCTGTTGTTCGGCTTCCTCGATGCTGTCGCCATTCGGATGCAGGGTCAGAAATTACCCGGTATCGGCGAAATTCCGGTGCAGTTCTTCCAGGCACTGCCCTATATTCTGACCGTGATCCTGCTTGCAGGTTTCATCGGCAAGGCAATACCGCCGAAGGCGGCTGGCATTCCGTATCTCAAGGAGCGTTCATGAGCGATCTGGACGCGTTGTTCGAGGCCGCAAAAGCGGTTCGTGAAAACGCATATGCACCCTATTCAAACTTCCTGGTCGGCGCGGCCTTGCGTGCACCGGACGGCACTGTTTTCATCGGCTGCAATGTGGAGAACGCTTCCTACCCGGTGAGCGTTTGTGCAGAAGGTGGGGCGGTCAGTGCCATGATTGCCGCCGGTTACCGCGAAATTGCGGAAGCCGTTGTCATTGGCGATGCGGCCCTGTGCACGCCGTGCGGCATGTGCCGCCAGCGTCTGAAGGAATTCGGCACGGACGATCTGGTTGTCCATGTCGCGGATCTCGACGGTATCCGGCGCAGCTTCACGATGGATGAGCTGCTGCCTGCCGCCTTCGAACTGGAATACACGTCAAAATAAGAAGGACTGACCCACAATGAGTGGTTTCGGCCGTGAATGCGCGGAGATCGTCCGCGCTGCCCGGGAGGGCTCGTACAAGATTGGCATGATCCTCGGCTCCGGCCTCGGCGCGCTCGCCGAGGAAGTCGAGGACGCTGTTCGCATTCCCTATTCGCACCTGACCGAATTTCCGGTCTCCACCGTCACGTCCCATTCCAGCGAGCTGGTTGCCGGCACGCTGTCCGGGGTGCCGGTGGTGATCCTTTCGGGCCGGGCCCATTATTACGAGGGCGGCGATCCGACAGTCATGCGCACGCCGGTGGAAACGCTGAAGGAGCTCGGCTGCGAGATTCTGCTGGCAACCAATGCGGCCGGTTCCCTGCGCCAGGAAGTTGCTCCCGGTTCGCCCATGCTGATTTCCGACCACATCAACTGGTCGGGCATGAACCCGCTGATTGGTGAAGAGGACGAAAAGCGCTTCCTCGACATGAGCACCGCCTACGATGCTGACCTGCGTGCGGCCATGAAGAAAGTTGCCGAGGAAACCGGCGATCCGGTCGCCGAGGGCGTTTACATGTGGTTCTCCGGCCCGTCTTTCGAGACGCCTGCCGAAATCCGCATGGCCAAGACACTGGGTGCGGATGCGGTTGGCATGTCAACCGTGCCGGAAGTCATCATGGCCAGGTTCCTTGGTATGCGCGTCGCGGCCATGTCGATTATCACCAATTACGGCGCAGGCATGCAGACGCACGCGCTGTCTCACGACGAAACCAAGTCCGTTGCCTTGCAGGGCATGGAACGCATGAAACAGCTGGTGCGGGCATTCGTGAAGGAGATCGGCCAATGACTGACATGATCGAACACGCCAAACGGGCCCTAGGGCTCGTCGACCTGACCAACCTCAACGACGACTGCACGGCGGCGGATATTTCCAAGCTGACCGGACGGACCGTGACGGATCACGGGTCGGTTGCTGCTGTCTGTGTCTGGCCGCGTTTTGTCGCCCAGGCGGCGCAGGAGCTGACCGGTACCGGCGTGAAGGTGGCAACCGTGGTCAACTTCCCTGAAGGTGGCGAAGATACGGACGCTGTCCTGGCCGAGACGAAACAGGCACTGGCCGATGGTGCCGACGAGATCGATCTGGTGATGCCCTATAAGGCCTTCTGCGCCGGCCGTAAGGGCTTTGCGGAAGAGCAGATCATCCGCGTGAAGGCTGCCATTCCGGAACCGGCCTTGCTCAAGGTCATCCTGGAAACGGGCGAGATCAAGGACCCGCTGCTGATCCACGCAGCTTCCAATATCGCCATCGGGGCTGGTGCGGATTTCATCAAGACCTCGACCGGCAAGGTGGCCGTCAATGCAACGCTGGAAGCGGCCGAAATCATGCTGACCGCGATCGAGGAAGCCCGGCGCGACAACGCCGAGCGTGTGATCGGCTTCAAGCCGGCCGGTGGTATCCGCACCGCCGAGGACGCGGCTGCCTACCTGGCGCTTGCCGACAAGATCATGGGCCAGAACTGGGTATCGGCACACACCTTCCGCTTTGGTGCCAGCGGTCTCCTGGATGCCCTGATCTCGACGATTGAGGGCCAGGAAATCGTGGACCACTCCCACCACGGCTATTGAGACGGCTTCAAGAAGGACAACAAATGCTGCCGCAAGAACTCATCAGAAAGAAGCGCGACGGTGGAACGCTGGACGCGGCGGAGATCCAGTTCTTCGTCAAGGGTCTGGCAGACGGCTCGGTCACGGAAGGCCAGGTGGCTGCGCTCGCCATGGCTGTCTTCTTCAAGGGGCTGACCGTCGACGAACGTGTGGCCCTGACGCTCGCCATGCGCGACAGTGGCGATGTCATGGACTGGTCGGGCATCGACGCGCCGATCCTGGACAAGCATTCCACCGGCGGCGTTGGCGACAACGTCTCCTTGATGCTGGCGCCGGCGCTTGCCGCCTGTGGCGCTGCAGTACCGATGATCTCCGGTCGTGGCCTGGGTCACACGGGCGGCACGTTGGACAAGTTCGACAGCATCCCGGGCTATCAGACGCAACCGGACAATCTGCTGTTCAAGAAGGTGGTCAAGGAGATCGGGTGTGCCGTCATCGGCCAGACCGGCAACCTTGCTCCGGCCGACAAGCGTTTTTACGCCATCCGCGATGTGACCGGCACGGTGGAGAGCATCGACCTGATCACCGCGTCGATCCTGTCCAAGAAGCTGGCAGCCGGTCTGCAGGGACTGGTGCTGGACGTGAAGTGGGGTACGGGCGCTTTCATGGCAACACTTGAAGATGCTCGTGCGCTTGCCGAAAGCCTGGTGCTGGTCGCGAACGGGGCGGGTTTGAAAACGACGGCTCTCCTGACCGACATGAACGAGCCGCTGGCGTCCGCCGCCGGCAACGCGGTTGAAATGCAGAACGCTGTCGACTTTCTGAAAGGCACGGCCATCGACAACCGCCTTTGGGATGTCACCGTGGCACAAGGCGGCGAACTGCTTGCCTCCGGCGGCATCGCCGCTGATGCGGAGGCCGGTGCCGGCATGATGCGTGAAGCGTTTCAGAGCGGCAAGGCGGCTGAGAAGTTCGCCCAGATGGTTCATGCGCTTGGCGGACCTGCCGACTTCATGGAAAAGGCGGAACTTTATCTTGCCAAGGCGTCGGTGGAAGCGCCGGTCTACGCCGAACAAGACGGCGTCGTTACGGGTGTGGATGCCCGGGCAGTGGGTGTTGCGGTCGTCGCGCTTGGCGGTGGACGCAGGGCGGCGGCAGACGTGATCGATCCGTCCGTCGGCCTGACCAGCCTTGCCGGTGTCGGTAACACGGTGGACGCGGATGCGCCCTTGGCGATTGTCCATGCCAGAACCGAGGCAGAGGCCGAAGAAGCAGCCGTCGCGGTGCGCAAAGCCTACACCATCGGCTCCGCAGCCGATGTCATCGACAGGCCGAGCGTCGTCGAGCGCATCGCGCCCTGACCGGGAAAATGCGTGCCGGGCGAATGGTCGCCCGGAACCTCTCCGGCCGAACCGGCCGGCAATGATAAATTTGAGGAGATGTCCATGCCTCGTGCAATTCTGTGCGTTCTGGACAGTTTCGGTATCGGCGGTGCCGCGGATGCGGAAGCCTTTGGTGATGCCGGGGCCGACACTTTGGGCCACATCGCGGCGCGTTGTGCAGCCGGTGAGGGCGACAAGGACGGTCTGCGCTCCGGCCCCTTGAACGTTCCCAACATGGACCGGCTCGGCCTGGGTGCGGCAGGGCGCCTGTCCACCGGCAAGGACGTGCCGGGCCTGGATTTCGACGGCGAGCCGGAAGGCCTGTGGGGCTATGCTGCCGAAGTTTCCAATGGCAAGGACACGCCGTCCGGCCATTGGGAAATCGCCGGTGTGCCTGTGCGCTTCGACTGGGGCTATTTTCCGGAAACGATCCCGACCTTTCCGGAAGAGCTGATTGCAAAGATCAGCGAGAAGGCAGGCCTCAACGGCATCCTGGGTGACAAACACGCTTCCGGCACGGTGATCATTGCCGAACTTGGCGAAGAGCACATTCGCACGGGCAAGCCGATTTTCTATACGTCGGCGGATTCCGTCATCCAGATCGCCGCCCACGAAGAACACTATGGTTTGGAGAAGCTGTACGAACTTTGCGAGATCGCGCGTGAATTTGCCGATCCCTACAACATCGGCCGGGTGATCGCGCGGCCCTTCGTCGGCGAAACTTCGGACACTTTCCAGCGCACCGCCAACCGGCGTGACTATTCGGTACTGCCGCCGGAGCCGACCTTGCTCGACCGTCTGACAGAAGCAGGGCGCACGGTCTATGGCGTCGGCAAGATATCCGACATCTTCGCGCATCAGGGCGTTGCCAGGGTGCTGAAGGGCGCAGGCAACGACCAGCTGTTCGACAAGACGCTGGAAGCCATGGATGAGGCTGCCGACGGCGACCTGATCTTCGCCAATTTCATCGATTTCGACTCCCTCTACGGGCACCGCCGGGATGTTCCGGGATATGCAGCCGCACTGGAGCATTTCGACCGCCGCTTGCCGGAAATGATTGCCAGGATGAAGGACGGTGATCTCCTGATCCTCACGGCCGATCACGGCTGTGATCCGACATGGCGTGGCACGGACCACACCCGCGAACATGTCCCGGTGATCGCAACCGGCCCGGGTCTCGAAGGCAGAAGCGTCGGTGGTCGCAAGACCTATGCCGATATCGGTGAAAGTATCGCCGATCATCTGGGCATCGCGGTCGGTCCGAACGGCACGAGTTTTCTGTAACCGCATCCGCATTCCGGCAATCCGGTGAATCGGGCACAATAACCGCGGGCCACTCGTCCGTCCTTTCTGCGGAAAGACGGTAAACCGGCCCGCCACACACTCGAATGAGGACCCGCGGGACATGAGCGACGCCATCACGGTACCGAAGGCGGAATTGCATTGTCATATCGAAGGCGCCGCGCCACCGACCCTGGTCAAGCGCCTTGCCGACAAGCGCGGCGAGGATGTTTCGGCCGTCCTCGACGGTAACGGCAAATACATCTGGTCCGACTTCACCACCTTCCTGAAAGCCTATGACGTTGCAAGTTCGGTGTTCCGGACACCGGCGGACTACGCCCTGCTTGCAGAAACCTATTTCCGCATGCTGGCGGCGGAAGGGGCAATTTATGGCGAGATCTTCATCTCGCCAGACCACGCTCAGGCCGCCGGCCTGTCCTACCGCTCCTATGTCGAGGGACTGGCCGCCGGGATCGAGCGCGCCAAGACAGACACCGCCATCGAAGGCCGGATGATCGCGATCGGCGTACGCCATTTCGGTTCGGCCTCCGTCGAACGGGTCATCAAGGAAGTGATCGGCAATCCGCATCCTCTGGTCACGGGCTTCGGTCTGGCCGGGGACGAACGCTCCGGCCACCCGGCCAATTTCGCGAAGGCCTTCCGCATGGCAGCGGATGCCGGACTGGGCACCACGGCCCATGCGGGCGAGTTCGGCGGTCCGGACAGTGTGACCGCGGCACTCGAATTCCTGCGTGTGAAACGTCTCGGCCACGGAGTGCGGGCGATCGAGGACAAGGATCTGGTCAAGCGCCTTGTCGACGAGGAGATCGTGCTGGAGGTCTGCCCCGGGTCGAACATCGCTCTGGGCGTCTACACTCACCTGCGCTTCCACCCGGTCAACATGCTGCGCAAGGAGGGCGTGAAGATCACGCTCAACTCCGACGACCCGCCTTTTTTCGGCACCACGCTCGGCAAGGAATATTCATCGGTCACCGAAACCTTCGGATGGAGTTTCGATGATCAGATGGAAGTCACCCGCACGGCCATCGAAGCCGCCTTCTGTGATGAGCCCACACGTAAAAGGCTGCTTGTACGACTGGAAAGCGCAAAGCAGGCGCCGACGGGTTGAGGCAGGTCTTCTGCAACATGCCGGATGCGCCGAACGCTGAATACACGCCAGATTTTTTCAGGCGAGGTCGCTTCGCATTGGCTTGGTTCAGCGAGAATTCTAGTGAGCTTTCTCGCCTCTCGCCCTCTCATCCCCAAAACCTCATCCTGAGAAGGACCGACAGGTCCATCTCGAAGGATGGGCGGCATACTCCGGAACAAGCGGCCCATCCTTCGAGATGCCGCTGAAGCGGCTCCTCAGAATGAGGGGAGAAGAGCGATGAATGCCGAAGGTAATGGCGTCAAGCCCCCTCAGATTTCCCCGCCGGTCTCGTCCACTTCCGTGCGCGGATCGAGGCTTACCGTTTCCGGGGTCGTAATCTGCGCGGTCGAGACCGCCATCACGAAATCGGACTTGTCTTCCTGCGGAAGCGAAGCACGCTGACGCATGCGCCAGAGGGCAAAGAGCATCATGGAAAGATGCGCTGCCGCCGTCACCTGGAAGAGTGCGCCCGGATAGGTGAAGGTCATCAAGCCCGAAGCGAGCAACGGTCCAAGCATTGTACCAGCCCCGAAGATAAGCAGAAGACCGCCGCTGATCCTGAGAAAGTCACCTGGCTCTGCGTGGTCGCTCGCGTGGGCGACAATCACCGGATACATGGAATAGACCACGCCGCCGAAACCTGCGATCAGAAGAACCGTGAGTGTCGGATCCGTGCCGCCGAAGAATGACAGGCTGGATCCGAAACTCATGGCGGTTACGGCGAGACCGACCAGTACGAGGCGCCGGTCGAGCCTGTCGGACAGCATGCCGACCGGGATCTGCACCACTGCGCCGGCCAAAAGCGCCAAACTCATCATGATGGCAATCTCCGGTACGTCCAACCCGATGCGAAGTCCATAAACCGCACCCAAGGTGCCGAAGGACCCGTTTGAAATGCCGACCATGAAAACCGCTACGACTGCGATCGGTGAATTGCGCCAGAGTTTTTTCGGGTCCAGCCGCGCTTGTGTCAGGGGCTGGGGCGATGCGGCGGTGGACAGCGCTGTCGGCAGCAGCGACAGCGAGTAGATGATCGAACCGAGAACGAAGAAGAAGAAGCCGGTCGGATCGCCAAGCGTCAGCAACATCTGTCCGGCGGTCGTCGCCCCCAGGTTGATCATCGTGTAGATGCCGAAGATCCGCCCGCGCGTTTCGCTGGTCGAGCGTTCGTTCAGCCAGCTTTCCACGATCATGGCAGCGCCGGAAAAGCAGAAGCCGGTGATCGCCCGCAGCACGATCCAGACAGCGGCATCCATGAACAGAAGGTTCAGGAGAACCGAGATGCCCGCCAGCGAGGCAAGCGCCCCGAAGGCCCGCACATGGCCCACACGCTTCACGATGACCGGCACGGCCAGACAGCCGCTGACATATCCGACTGCCCAGCCGGTGCCGAGCAGACCGAGCGAGGCATCGGAAAAGCCGTTGGCGAGACCGGCGAGCGGCAACAGGAGGCCGTGAAGGCCGCCGGCGAGCAAAAGCAGTCCGGATCCGACGAGAAGGGCGGCGATTGAGACAACGGCAGACATGAAACTTCCGGTGTGGGGTGGTTGAAAGGCTTGGGTTCAAATCACACAGATGATGACCAATGACGAACCGGTTTGACAAGGTTATGGTGGGCAGATAGGCGAGGGCAGCGTCTTTTCACACAATCCTTTCCAGATCCGGCGATTTCCATGACCGATACCCAACCAGCCTTGTCCCTGTTCCGGCCGCAGCATGTTCGGGAAAAAGCCTATGAGCTTTTAAAGCTCGCCACAGATGGCAAACTCGCCCATGTCGAAGCGGTTCCGGACCTGCTCGAAACAGCCCTGGCCAAGGTGCTTGAAACAACTCGGGAAAATTATCCGGATTTTCACATTCCACCCTATGGCATCTGGCGGAATTACGAGGCCGGCGGCATCGACCGCTGGGGTGCGCTGGCAAATGCGCGCGGGTTTGAAACCGCCGAAGAAATGCTTGCCGCTGCAGCCGACCTTGCCATCCTGGGTACCTACATGAAAACCCGCCACCCCGAGGGCTGGGTTTTCGAGGACAGGATGACTGAGACCGAGGCGACCGGCCAGGAGGCTTCGGCACTGGCCGCCTTTCACATGTTCGCGGCAGGTTCCTTTTCCGGTGAAATGACCGATCCCTATCGCGTCGATGCGCAGACGCTCGTGCAGATGGACCGGATGGAACTCTCCGAAGGCCTGCAGTGGGACGCAAGGGAGGATGACGACCTGCTCGAGGCGATGCAGCGCCATCTGAAACGCTTCGGTGAAGCGCTTGCCCTGCGGCCGGATCTTTTCGGGGAAGGGGACGAGACCCGTCCAGGCAGTCTTGCAGTTCGGATGGCAAAGGAAAGCGATGGCGTGGTTTCGGCAAGGGATCTGCTTGACCGCGTGCTGGAATCGCTTTGTCCGCTCTGGGACGGTGGTGCCAGCGAAGGAAGCATGGTCTATGGCGACAGCTTCGAGCATTACCAGCGGGGTGCGGTTTCCGAGAGAACTGTTGTGCCGTTCCATCAGGCTGCCCAGGAGATGGTCTATTCACTGATCGAACCTCTTGCCTGGGCCGGGTTTGAAGTCTCCGGACTGGAGGCGCTGACGCCGCCGGCCGATCCTGCCCACGCGGCCCTGTTCCTTGACGCCGGTGTCCTGAAAATTGTCGAACCGGACACGGCGCTGTCAGCAGAGGCCGAACGCGACCGGATGGTCGAAATCCGCGCTGTGGCGCTTGCCCTGACCGACAGGCTGGCCGAACTGCTGCGGCACGAGCTCAAGGTTCATCAGGATCAGTTGCCGCTCACCTGCATCCTGGAAGGTGGAACCAGCCGGGCTGGCGGCATTTATTTGCAAGGACACCCGCAGGAAGCGAAAAAACTCGGGCACTTCATGAACCCGGGGTCTGTTTTTTGGTTGCCGTTCGGGGCATAGGTCCCGAACATAAAAAATCATGAGACCGGGCCGGTGTTATGGCCCCATTGAGAAGAGAGGCAGATATGTCCGGAGCCACTGTCATCAGCCACCCGCTGGTTCAGCACAAACTGAGCATCATGCGCGACAAGGGAACGTCCACCCAGGGGTTCCGGCGCCTGCTGCGGGAAATCTCCACGCTGCTCTGCTATGAGGTCACCCGCGACCTGCCGCTCGTCTACCAGACCATCGAGACGCCGCTTGCCGAAATGCAGGCGCCGACCCTGGCCGGCAAGAAGCTGGTATTCGCTTCCGTTCTGCGTGCGGGCAACGGACTTCTGGAAGGCATGCTGGATCTGGTTCCGTCGGCGCGCGTGGCGCACATCGGACTTTACCGCGATCCGCAGACCCTGCAGCCGGTGGAGTATTACTTCAAGGCTCCGGAAGACCTGAACGAGCGTCTGGTGATCGTGGTCGATCCGATGCTGGCCACCGCCAACTCGGCGATTGCAGCGGTTCAGAAGCTCAAGGAGCGCGGTGCCAACAACATCCGCTTCCTCTGCCTGCTCGCGGCACCTGAGGGCGTCAAGAATTTCACCGAGAACCACCCGGACGTGCCGGTCTACACCGCTTCCATCGACGAGAAGCTGAACGAGAAGGGCTATATCGTCCCGGGCCTTGGCGACGCCGGCGACCGCATGTACGGCACGAAGTAACCGGCCGACAGAACAGACGGCTGAAAGCGCGGAGGGAAACTTCCGCGCTTTTTTGTTGCGCTTGGGCGTGCGGTGTCTAACCTTTTGTAAAAAAAAGGGGAGGCGACATGATTACGGTCTTTGGTTCCATCAATCTGGATCTGGTCGTTGCCGTGCCCCGCTTGCCGACTGCCGGCGAAACGGTGAGCGGTCGCGATCACCAGACATTTCCAGGTGGGAAAGGCGCCAACCAGGCATTGGCTGCCAGGCGGGCAGGGGCCGAGGTTCGTTTCATCGGCGCGGTTGGACAGGACAGCTTTGCCGAACTCGCGCTGCTTAATCTGCGCGAAGCCGGCGTCGATCTTTCAGGCGTTCGCACCATGGCCGGGTCGACCGGCCTTGCCCTGATCGGCATCGATCCGGCAGGGGAAAATCAGATCATCGTCGCCAGCGGCACCAATGCGCGTGTCGAAGCCTCCTGGCTGGAAGGCGGTTTTGGGCCTGGTCAGACACTGCTCGTTCAGGGAGAGGTGCCTCTGGTTGAGGTGACCGAAGGTGCCAGGCTTGCCCGGGATGCGGCAGGCACGGTCATCTGGAACCCGGCTCCTGTGCCTGAGGGCGACCTGAGTGCTTGTCTGGATGTTGCCGGTACGATTGTGGTCAATGTGAGCGAGGCAGCAGAGATCGGAGGTCGTCTCGGCATTGCCGGTGACACGGAAACATTCGCGCTGAAGTTGGCGGAAGGTGGCCGGAACGTCATCGTCACCCTTGGTGCAGACGGTGTTCTCGCTCGCACGCCAACCGCCCGCTATCGCTTCGCTTCTCCAGCCGTCAACGCGGTGGATACGACCGGTGCGGGCGATGCCTTTTGCGGCGCCCTGGCTGCCGCTCTCGATCGCAAGACGTCCTTCGAACGTGCCTTGAAGGAAGGTGCCGCCGCCGGTGCGCTTGCCTGCACCGTGACAGGGGCCCAGTCTAGTGCACCGCATCTGGAGGACATTGCCCGGCTGGCCGACACGATTGCCTGATGCTGTTTTACAGGCCGCTAAGGAAACCGTGATAATCAGGGGGCTCACGCAACGTCGAGACCCTGCATGTCGCGCTTTGTCATCATCTTTCTGGCCTGCATGGCAATCGTCCCGCTTGCGGCGTATCTGCTGGAAAACAGGCTTGAGGTGCTGGTGAGCAGCGACCCGGTGACCGAAGATCAGGACGTGGACGAGGCCGGCGAGCGAAGCCACCGAATATCGGCCAACAGGCAGGGGCATTTCGTGGCGGATGCCTATCTGAACGGCCGTGCGGTGGACATGCTGGTCGACACCGGTGCAACCGTCACCGTTTTGCCGGAATCGCTTGCCGAGAGCATTGGCATCTTCCTGAATTCGGCCGACTACAAATACGCGATCCAGACGGCAAACGGCACAGTTCGTGGCGCCAGGGCGACCATTGACAATTTGCGCATTGGAAAGATCCGGCTACGCAATGTCGACACACTTGTGTTGAAAGATCAAAGCCTCGGGGAACCCCTGCTCGGCATGTCCGTTCTCAACCAAATGAAGCGGTTTGACATCTCCGATGGCACGCTTGTACTGGTGCAGTGAATTGTCATACCGTGTTTAGGTAATTACCCAGTTCCGTTCTTCTTCCTTGCTTTGAGAGGCATTGATGTTTCCGAAACCGCGTCCGAAATTGGTTCCGAACACTTTTGAATATGAATCCTTTCCAATGGTGAAGCCCACGGGTTTCCGTGAATACGATGCGCGTTGGCTTTTCGAAAAGGAAATCAATCTGATGGGCATGCAGGCGCTCGGTATGGGCATCGGCACGCTCATTCACGAACGTGGCGTGCGCCCGGACATCGTGGTGGGTCATGATTTCCGGGGTTATTCCTCCTCCATCAAGATGGCGGTGATCAACGGCCTTCTGGCAGCCGGCATCAACGTGCACGACATTGGCCTGGCCTTGTCGCCGATGGCCTATTTCGCACAGTTCGCGCTCGATGTTCCGGCGGTCGCCATGATCACGGCGTCGCACAACGACAACGGCTGGACCGGCGTCAAGATGGGCATCGACCGCCCGCTGACCTTTGGTCCCGATGAAATGGGCCGGCTGAAGGACATCGTTCTGGAAGCGGCCTTCGACCTGAAGGGCGGCGGCAGCTACCGCTTCGTCGACGGTTTCCCGGATGTCTATTTCAAGGATCTCACCGACCGGGCTAATCTGAAGCGCCCGATAAAGGTGGTCGCGGCATGCGGCAACGGCACTGCCGGCGCCTTCGCGCCGAAGATCCTGGAGGCGATCGGCGCCGAAGTCATCCCGCTTGATGCCGAGCTGGATCACACCTTCCCGCGCTACAACCCGAACCCCGAAGACATGAAGATGCTCCATGCGCTTCGTGACAAGGTTCTGGAAGTCGGTGCGGAAGTCGGACTTGGTTTCGATGGCGACGGCGATCGCTGCGGTGTCGTCGACAACGAAGGCGAGGAAATCTTCGCCGACAAGGTCGGCGTGATGCTTGCGCGCGATATCTCCGCGCTTCATCCCGGTGCCCAGTTCGTGGTCGATGTGAAATCCACCGGCCTGTTCCACACGGATCCGGTGCTTAAGGCCAACGGCGCCAAGACCGACTATTTCAAGACCGGTCACTCCTATATCAAGCGCCGTGTCACCGAACTGAATGCCATGGTCGGATTCGAGAAGTCCGGCCACTATTTCTTCAACAAGCCGATTGGCCGCGGTTATGATGACGGGCTCGTTTCGGCCATTGCCATCCTCGACATGCTAGACCGTAACCCGGACAAGACGATGGCAGACCTGCGCCGGGATCTTCCCAAGACCTGGGGGTCGCCAACCATGGCTCCCAAGTGCGACGACGAAATCAAGTACGACGTCGTCGACCGGGTTGTCGCCCGTTTCCAGGATATGAAAGCCAAGGGCGAAACGGTTGCCGGACAGTCGATCACCGACCTGATCACCGTCAACGGCGTTCGCGTCGTCAGTGAAGACGGAACCTGGGGTCTTGTGCGTGCCTCCTCCAACAAGCCGGAGCTGGTGGTCGTGGTCGAGAGCCCGGTTTCGGAAGACCGGCTCCACGCCATGTTCAAGGCTGTCGACGGCGTTCTGCGCGAAAACTCGGAAGTGGGCGACTACAACCAGACGCTCTGACCACTTGACCGATTGACGAAAGGCGGCGGATAGTTCCGCCGCCTTTTGCGCATCCTGCCGCCTTCTCGCCGGAGACTTTCATGATCAAGGAATTTGGGGTTCTGCCAGACGGGACCGTTGTCCAGGAAATTTCGCTGGCAAAAGGGTCTCTGGCTGCCTCCATTCTCACCCTTGGAGCGATTATCCGCGACCTCAAGGTCGATGGTAAGACGGTGGTGCTGGGCTTTGACGATCTCCAGAGCTATCTGGATCATTCGCCCTATTTCGGCGTGATTGCCGGGCGCTGTGCCAACCGGATCGGCGGTGGCCGGATGACGATAGAAGGGGTCACCTATCAACTCGACCAGAACGAACGGGGTATCAACCACCTTCACGGTGGCTCGCTCGGCTTCTCCAGCAGGGTCTGGCAGATAGAGCAGCACGACAAGGCCAGTGTCCTGCTGAAGCTTGTCTCCGAAGACGGCGACATGGGGTATCCGGGACGGGTGGAAGTGCTTGCCCGCTATACGTTGACCGGCACCGGTGCGCTGCGTCTGAAAATCACCGCAACCACCGACAAGACGACGCCGGTCAATCTGACCCAGCACGCCTATTTCAATCTGGATGGCAGCAGCAATATTCTGGACCATACGCTGGAAATCGCTGCGGAGACCTATCTGCCCGTGGACGAGGCGCTGATCCCGACCGGCGAGATCCGCAACGTGGCCTGGACGCCATACGACTTCCGCGACGGGCGCAAACTGCGGCGCAAGGCGGGTGAGGAGAACGTGGTCTTTGATCACAACTTCTGCCTTGCGGATGCACCACGTGAGGGCGTGGAATTCGCTGCTGCCCTCGAAGACGGTTCCGGCAATCGCCGCATGGAAGTCTGGACGAGCGAACCCGGCCTGCAGCTTTATGATGCGCAGCGGATCTCGGTGACGGTTCCCGGGCTGGACGGCAGGCACTATGGGGCCCATGCCGGGCTGTGCCTTGAAGCGCAGCGATGGCCGGACAGCGTCAATCACGACGGGTTCACACCGGTTTTGTTACAGCCCTCAGAGACTTATACTCATGTTACGGAATTCCGTTTTTCCTGAAATGGGTTACATTAGCGCTGCTGTGTGAGACAACAGGGGACTTGGGGGCAACTCGTGAAGACGGTTTTTTCAAACACCCAGCTCGCGCATGCACCGGCGCAGGAAATATCAGACGGCGAACTGAAGCCTGCTGTCGAGATCCCGAGCCGCGCCGAAATCGTGCTCAAGACCGTGCGGGAGCGCAATGTCGGTGAAATCGTTGCGCCGGAGGAATTTCCCGTCCGTCCGCTGCACCGGGTGCACGCCCCCGAATATGTTTCGTTTCTGGAAAGCTTCTGGGAAAAATGGACAGCCGCAGGGCGGTCGCGCGAAGCCTTTCCCTTTGTCTGGCCTATCCGCAGCCTGCGTCAGGATGTTCAGGTCGAACATATCGACGGCCTGCTCGGACGGTACTCGATGGATGCCGGTACGCCGCTCGGCGAAAACACCTACAAGGCGGCGCGGGCGTCAGCCGACACGGCCCTGACTGCGGCCCGCCTGCTTCTCGATGGCGAGAAATCGGCTTTCGCGCTTTGCCGGCCACCGGGACACCACGCGGGCTATGACTTCTTCGGTGGATACTGCTTTTTCAACAACGCTGCTGTCGCGGCGCAGTATCTTCGGGACTACGGACTGCATCGCATCGCAATCCTGGATGTCGACTACCACCATGGCAATGGCACCCAGGCGCTGTTCTATGACCGGCCGGACATCCTGTTCCTGTCGATCCATGCCGACCCTAAACACGAATATCCCTATTTTCTCGGGTTTGCCGACGAGACCGGTGAACATGCCGGTACCGGGTTCACCCGTAACTGGCCATTGCCGCTCGGCACCGATTGGGACAGCTACACACCGGCACTCGAGGAAGCCTGCCGTTGGCTGCTGGTTTACAAGCCAGAAGCGTTGATCGTCTCGCTTGGCATGGATTGCTACGAGAACGATCCGATCTCCGGCTTCAAGTTCAAGAGTGAAGACTACATCCGGCTTGGCCAGAGGCTCGCCAAGGTCGGCGTTCCGACCATCTTCCTGATGGAGGGCGGCTATGCGGTCGACGCACTGGGGACCAATTGCGTCAATGTGCTTGAAGGCTTCGAGGGATAAGACCTCGTCGCCGGGACTTGAGTGCGACGGATCCTGAGAGGCGGCCTTGCCGCCTCCCTGATATTGGTCGCTTCCTCGTGGGCAATTACCCGTTCAGCAGACCAAGCTGTTTCAATTCCGCGCGCAGACCCTCAGCCCCCTTGAAGTGATGGGCTGACATGCCGGCTTCTCTGGCAGCCTCGACATTGCGCTCGCTGTCATCGATGAAGAGGCATTGCGCGGCGGTCAGTCCGTTTCGCTCCAGCAGGATTTCGTAGATGCGCAGGCCGGGCTTGATCTCCTTTTCAGCGCCGGAGACGACGATGTCGCGGAAGCTGGTCTTCAGAAACGGAAACCGTTCTTGGGCCTGGACAAACTTGTCCTCTGAAAAATTGGTAATTGCATAAAGGGGCGTCCCCTGAGCCTTGAGCTCTGCAAGCATGTCAGGCGTACCGGGAATTTCGCCGGGCACCATGTCGTGCCAACGATCGCTGTAGGCGGCAATAAGCTCGGCCTTGTCCGGATGCTGGCGGGACAGAACATCGACGGCTTCCGCCCAGGGTCGGCCAAGATCCTGCTGCAGGTTCCACTCCATTGTGCAGACCGTCGTCAGGAAGTCTTCGCGTGCATCGTCATCGGGAATGAGCTCGCGATAGAGATATTCGGGATTCCATTCGATCAGGACATTCCCTATATCGAAGACGACGGTCGTGATAGCATCGTTCATGTGGTCGATCCGGTTTTCTGGCGGAAGTTGTTCAAAAGGCGAGATAAAATTTTGCAAGTTTCATCAGAAGGTTATGTCGGCAATATGGCACTTGTAAATCACCTGTTCCGCTGGCTGGCCCCCATTCTCGCGGCAGTCTTTCTCACCGCTGCCACTGCCAGTGCACAGGATCCGGAACCCCTGCCCGATCGGCTGCGCCTCGGTGTTGTCGTAGCGGCAGATGAAGGGGCCCGCGACCGGGTGGAGCCTTTCCGCCTTGCGCTTGAGGAAATTGCCGACCTGCCGATTGACCTCTTTCTGATGGATACCATGGCCGATGCTGTTGAGGCGCTTGCTTCCGGAAAGATCGACTATGCTCGCCTTTCACCATCTGCTTATGCTGCCGTGCATCAGCTCTGCAGTTGCGTTGAGCCGTTGGTCACCGCCGCTCCGGATGATTTTCCGGCGCGCTTTTACGCCATTCTGATCGCGAAGCGCGGCGCAGAGCAGGGAACCCTGGCAGACCTCAAGGGGAAGCGCCTTGCTGTCGGTGGTACCGACTCCGTGACCGGTTATCGTGTTCCGCTCGCCAATCTGGCGGCTGACGGTGTTGACGCGCGAGCGCATTTCAGCGCTCTTGTTGAGGTGAAGGACCCTGTTGAGGGCCTCCGCGCCGTTCTGGACGGCCGGGTCGATGCGACCCTTGGCTGGTCGTCATTGGCGGGGGAGGCAAAGAACGGCTATACGGCCGGAACACTCAATGATTTTTATGTTTCAGGAGAACGCGGTTTCAAGGATCTGGAAATCGTCTGGCGCTCGCCGCCGATCCCCTATTCCGCTCACAGCGTGCGCAAGGATTTGCCTGACGCGTTGAAACGGCGTCTCAGGGCCGGGTTGATGGACATGCGCCGGGAAGCACCCGACGCCTATCTGGCCATAGAACCGGACCTGCCGGGCGGTTTCGAGCCTGTGGTGCATGCCGACTACCGGCCGGTGCTGCGCACTTACGAGGACGATTACGCCACGCTGCTCGATCCAGCAGGCCGCTGAAGAGCCCGCAGCGGTTGAACGATCGTCAGGCTCCAACGGCGGCGCTGCCCAGAAGCCTTTCGGTGTGGCGCCGGATCATTGCCTCTTCGTCGGTCGGAATGACCAGTACCTTGATGCTGGAGGTATCGGTGGAGATCATCTCTGCTCCTGCGTCGTTCCTGACCGGGTCGACTTCAAGACCGAGCCATTCCTGACCGGCACAGACCTTCTCACGGACCTGGGCAGCGTTCTCGCCGATCCCACCGGTAAAGACCACGGTGTCGAGACCGCTCAGAACGGCGGCCATGCCTCCGAGTTCCCGCCGGATGCGGAAGACGAAATAATCGATGGCTTCGGCGGCTTTCGGATCGTCGCTCTGCGTCAAGGTGCGCATGTCCTGGCTGATGCCGGAAAGCCCCTTGAGCCCGGACTGCTTATACAGCAGGTCGGAGACCGCATCGGGGCTCATGCCCTTTGTCGTCAGCAGATACAGCACCACGCCCGGATCGAGCTGGCCGCAGCGCGTGCCCATCGGCAAGCCGTCAAGTGCGGTGAAACCCATCGTCGAGCCGATGCTCTGGCCTTCTCGAATGGCGCACATGGAGGCGCCGTTGCCGAGGTGGGCGACGACTAACCGGCCTTTATAGATTTCAGGATGAGCCTGCTTCAGATAGGAGCATATGTACTCGTAGGACAGGCCGTGAAAGCCGTAGCGGCGTACACCTTCGTCATAGAGAGGCCGGGGCAGGGCGAAGGTATCGTTGACCCATGGGTGGCTGCGATGGAAGGCGGTATCGAAACAGGCGACCTGCATGGCCTCGGGAAAGGCTTCCCGGGCCGCAGTGATCCCTGCCAGATTATGCGGCTGATGCAGGGGCGCAAGCGGTTCAAGCGCCTTTAGGTCCTCAAGGATCTCAGCCGTCAGGCGAACCGGTTCGGTGTGGGTGACGCCGCCGTGGACGACCCGATGACCTACTGCATCGACACTGCGTCCGCCAAGTTCCTGTTCCAGAACCGGCAGGAGCGCTGCGAGAGAAGCCCCGTGGCTTCTGCCTTCGTCCGCGGACAGTTGCCGGTCCACCTTAGTGTCGGAAACCCGTGAGGCAAGGGAGATGTGCGGCTGGGCACCCAGTCCGGAAATCTGCCCCTTGAGTTGAACAGTGTCACCCGAATAGAGGGAGAACTTGATCGAGGATGAGCCCGAATTAAGGACAAGAATGACCGGATCCATGGTTACTCGCCGTCCCGGTCGAGGATGCCTGCCGGATTGCCGGTTGCCTGCCAGTGCATGTAGAGAAGGGCGAGGGCGCAGGAGGCGAGGCGGGCCCGGCTGTCGTCGGCTCTGCTCGTCAGCATGATGGGGACCTTCGCTCCGATCACCAGCCCGGCTGCTTCCGCGTGGGCGATAAAGGTCAATTCCTTCGCGAGCATGTTGCCCGATTCCAGGTTCGGTACGATCAGGACCTCTGCATGTCCGGCGACCAGCGAGGTGATGCCCTTGGTCCGGGCTGCCTGCACATCGACCGCGTTGTCCATTGCCAGGGGACCGTCGACGATCGCACCGGTGATCTGGCCACGTTCGGCCATCTTGGAAAGAACCGCCGCATCGAGACTGGACGGGATCGCAGGGTTTACGGTTTCGATGGCGGACAGGACGCCGACGCGCGGCATTTCCAGGCCGAGAGACAGGGCGGCGTCAATGGCATTCTGGGTGATGTCGACCTTGGTGTTGAGGTCGGGCGTGATGTTGATTGCAGCATCCGAAATCAGGACCGGGGTTTTGCGACCCGGGATGTCCATCACGAAGACGTGGCTGATACGCCGCTTGGTTCTGAGCCCGCCATCGCGTTTGACCACGTGGTGCAGAAGATGGTCGGTGTGAAGGTGGCCCTTCATCACGGCCTTGACCCGGCCTTCATGGACCAGTGCAACGGCACGGCCGGCCGCTTCCATTTCATCTTCGATATCGATCAGCTCATACGGGCCGAGATCTTCTTCAAGTTCTTTGGCTGCAGCTTCAATCCGGCTCTTCGCGCCAATCAGAATCGGCATGATCAACCCCTCGCGGGCGGCCATCAAGGCACCTTCCAGCGAGTTGGGATCGTCTGGCGCAGCCACCGCGGTCGGCAAGGCGGGCAGGGTCTTTGCCAGTTCGATCATCCGGTTGAAGTGCCGATGGCGCTGCACCAGGATCGCGGGAATGTCGCTGGAATCGAATTCGATAAGCTCTGTCGGCGCGGCGACTTCGGCAACGCCTTCAACGAGGCGGGTACCGTCTCCCCGTGTTACCGACATGTCGAACAGGACAATGTTGTCCGGACGTTTTTCGGTTGCCGTGACCCTGACATGCAGTTTGTCGCCGACCGCAGCTCCACCCAGGAAGCGGAACGACTGCGCCTTGTAGATCGTGCCGGGTCCGGGAAGAATGTTGCCGAGCACCGCGGAGGCAAGCCCCCCGACCCACATGGCCGGTGCTACCGGTTTGTCGACCAGGCCATCGCCGGTCCAGTCCGTGTCGGGCAGATGTATCGGATTGTGATTGCCGGAAGCGTGCGCGAAAACCAGAAGGTCGTTGGAGGAGCATTCGCGGACGATTTCTGCGGTATCGCCGACCTTGATCTGATCGTAAGTCTTGTTTGTCGCCATCGGTTCAAAAATCCCATACTTAAAAGTGCATATTGCGACGCAGCATTCCGGAGCAGATTAGCCGGAATGTGCGACGTTACAAATACGGGAGTTAGCGTAGGCGCGTGGCCGGTCGATTGAAACGGGATCAGGTAACGTGAAACAGACACGTTCTGGCGCCGCAGTTCCCGTTTCCAAGACGTTGCGGGTTTATCTTCAGCAGGCCGGGCACTTGACGGTATCGGTCAATCGCGGGCGCAGATAGTAGGTGTCGCTCAGGTCGATCGAGGATGCCCGGGAAAAATACTCGGTAAAAAGACCGGAGAACGTCGGCACATAGTTCAGGTTGGCCTGCGTCACGACGATGGAAGTGTTCGCTGCGGCCACCGTGGCAGGCAGTTCGATCGGCGGTGTGGATCCTTCCGCCCACGGGCTGCCGCCCTTGGACGAATAGCTCCAGTCGACAGCGGGATCACCGTCCTCGTCGAAGGTTACACTGGCGACAATCGTTTCCAGATTGGTATCCGGATAAGGATCCAGGATCTTTCCACCCAGAGCCATCATGGCGCTCAGGTCGGCAGGGGTAATGGTTTGCGCCTGGGCCACAAGGTCGGCGACCGAGTTGGCTATGCGGCTGACCTTGCGGTCATAGTTCAAGGTGCCGGTGACCTCTTCCATGCCGATCAGCAGGATCAGCAGAAAAGGCAGGATCATCGAAAACTCGATTGCGGACACGGCACGCTTGTCGGCGTGGAAGCTCCTCAGGCCGGCAAGCCGACGCCGGAAGTGGCCGAAATGACGAGGCATCTTAGTTCCAGGGTTCATTTCGAAACACCAATGTAGAAGTGAGATAGCGTTCGCTGCCATGATCGGCGAGATTGAGCGACAGAAGCGACGTGATCATGGGCCACCTGTAGATGACGTTGACCACGACGATCTCGCCCGCACCGGCGTCTTCGTAGTTGGACTCTTCCTTCAGGTTGCCGTCTTCATCGTAAAGACTTTCGCCGGCGGATTTGGCCAAGGCAAAAGCATCGACCTTGTCGACGTCGACCACCAGGCGGTCCAGGGAACAGAGAAAGTCCGGCAGGTTACCGCAAATCCGGGTCTTGAAGGTGGCAGCATCATAACCGCCATCATGTGCCTGGCCGGTGCGGATTTCGCGGGACGCATTGATCACGGCATTGTCGACCATCCGGTTTACGAAATGGGACAGGCCCACCTCGATGATCCCGAAGACGACTGTAAAGAAGGGCAGGGCGATCAGTGCGAATTCGACGGCTGTAGCGCCACTGTCGTTCTTGCCGAAGGACGCACGCCCTCCTTTCCGTCTCGAGACGAGGAGCCGTTTCAACAAGCGCATTCGGTGACTACTCCGTTGGGGGACCCGTTACTGCTGCCCGCCGGCTGCCTTGGTCGCCAGATCATTGCGTGCGCTTGCCTGATCTGCGGTTTCCTTGAAGGCTTCAATCGAGTCCCCGAGGCGCAGTACCGGTTCGCATGCCGGATTGCAGGACAGCGATTCCCGCGAGGCCTTCCTGTATACGGAGACGACGTCATCATCCGACGCCTTCACCGTAATGACTTCGTCGACGATCGGCTTGTTGTCACCATCCAGGATCACGAGGTTTGTTGTGCCGTAGCTCTTGCCGGTAATGACGACGGTGTTCTGATCGAACATCGCGACATCCGCGATAAAGGGGTTACCGACAATAACCGCTGCGGCGCCGTCCTCGATCCGAAAGACCTTGGCGCGATCGACCGTAACAAGCACAGGGCCGTCCTGTGCGACCGCAACGGTCGCGCCAAAGACAACGGCGAAAAGGCTTGTCCATCTGATTAGCTGCGCAAACATGCCTATGGATACTCCAATTGTGCATTTCCATAGAAGATCATGCGTCAAACGTGGTGAACGATCTGCTAACGACCCTGCGAAGGAAGTGTAAATGGATGTTCTTTTGCTTTTTCAGGGACAATTCTACGTTTGTTTTGCCTTTATTCGTGGGTACGTGGATATTTTTCTCCCTCGGTAAAATTTCAGAGGCGGGAAGAAAAATAGAAATTCGGGGAATTAGCGTATAAGGCCGATCAAGCCCAAAATAAAATCTAAGAAACAAACTGGACAAATCGCGCGAGTATGTAGATAATTCTGTATGAGAATGAATTATACGTGTTTATATTAAAGTTTTTTGATCGTATTAACGAATTTTTATCTATACGTCTTGTTAACTATAGTAATAATTGCCAGCATTCTTTTTGGCTGAGATGGTAAATTTAACTGCTTGGAAAGCTCTCTGTCCTAGGGTGAGCCTATGTCCAATCGGACACAAAAGATCCGACGGACTTGAAGCTGTCAATTCAGTGGTACTTGGAGCAAAACACATGAAATCTCTTATCAACCGTTTCGTAAAAGACGAATCTGGCGCAACTGCAATCGAATACGGCCTCATCGCTGGCCTGCTGTCCATCGTCATCATCGGCGCACTGGCAGCAACCGGTACGTCCCTGAGCGCGATCTTCACTCGCATTCAGACGCAGCTCGGCGTTGCAGCTACCGACATCGCTTCCTAAGCGTCGTCTGGCGGCTCAAGCTGCCAAACAGGTTGAACAAGAACGGGCGGTTTTTCCGCCCGTTTTTTGTTCTGCCGGGCCGTATTTCCGCGAAATGTTAACCTCTGCCCCCTAGCCTTGAGGCATCAGGTTTTCAACGAGACGAATGTTCCATGGTTCAGGCCGCAATTCTCGTCATTTTTCCGATGCTGGTCGCCTTTGGCGGCGCATCCGATCTGCTGACAATGACTATCCAGAACCGGGTTTCCCTGCTGCTGATCGCTGGGTTTGCCATTCTGGCGGTCGCGACAGGCTTGCCGTTGCAAGCCTGGGGGATGCATGCTCTCGCCTTTGCTGTCGTCTTTGCCCCGTGTTTCCTGTTTTTCGCCTTCGGATGGATGGGCGGAGGCGACGTCAAGTTCGTCAGTGCCATTGCGCTCTGGATTGGCTTTTCGCACGAACTGCTGATGTTCGTTCTCTTTGTTGCTGTCTACGGCATGTTCCTGACGCTGGGGCTTTTGGCCTTGCGGCAGAATGCGGTGGTGCCGTCCGTGCTCTATCGCCAGGAGTGGTTCGCTCGTCTGCATGACAGCAAAAGCGGCATCCCCTATGGCATCGCAATCGCGATTGCCGGTCTTCAGGTCTATTCCTCTACTTATTGGTTCGACCTCATTCGTTGAGGTCTTGTCCTGATGGGCTTTGGCTGCCGGGTCGAATCGCGCCTGGCCGAAGACCTGTTGGCGTTCGACTACCTTTATGGGTCATCACTTTGAAGTGAGCTATTTGCCCCTGGTTGGCAAATGCTAGCCGGCGAACGGATTTTTCTGCTTCAGGGCGCCGTTATCCAATTTGTCTGCCCGCGTTTCTGACAAGCAAAAACAGTGTCTTTGAAGCTGTGAGACGGTGTTGTAGCTCAGTATTCGTTGCAGAATGCATCAATTTAAGAAAGTGTTTAGTAAAGTTAACGAATATTAACCGAAAACATCCATATCTGATTAACCATGTTTTGACCAATTACCCCTCATCCTAGTCGGGAACAGCGCATGTGCGCATTGGAATATTGGGTTTTGGTCATGAAAATCGCGCGAATTTTCGTCCTGGCAATTGCTGTAGCGGCAGGCATCATCGCTTTCCGCATGGTCATGATGTCGGGCAACAAGCCAGCAGAGCCTCAGATCGTACAGGCACCTGCCGCCGAGCAGACCAAAACGCAGGTTTTGGTTGCCCAAAGGGATATTCCGCTCGGTGCCAAACTCACGGCGGACGACATGAGCTGGGCGAAATGGCCTGAAGATGCCGTTCCCTTCGGAGCCGTGACGAAAGAGGCATCGCCTCTGGCCAACGAGGAGTATGAAGGCCGAATCGCCCGGGCACCGATTTTTGCCGGTGAGCCCGTTCGCCCCGAGCGTCTTATTAATACCGACAAGGGCTTCATGGCGGCGATCCTGCCCAAAGGCAAACGCGCAATCGCCGTCAGTGTGGAAGCGGAAACAACGGCAGGCGGTTTCATTCTGCCGGGCGACAAGGTCGACCTGATCCTGACCCGCAAGTCGGATACTGGCGCTCTCAGCGAAACGATCCTGGAAAACGTCCGCGTCCTGGCAATCGACAGTACGACCGCAGGCGAGCAGGACCAGAAGAACCTGTCACCAAAGCGCACGGCCACACTGGAACTGACCCTGCCTCAGTCCGAGGTGGTCGCTCAGTCGCAGCAGATCGGCACAATCGCGCTTGCCTTGCGCAGTGCCCAGGATTCCGCAGATGACGCGGACGATGAGGGCGGTCGCCGCCGAGGTGTCAGCTACGTGAAATATGGCGTGACGAGCCAGGCAGGTGCGCAATGAGCCCGGTTGAAAACAGAACGTCCAGCAAGAGGGGCGCGATGAAAAACTATCTTCACAAGCTGGCTGCCACGGCTGTTTTGCTCGGAGGACTGATGGGCGTGTCGGCTCCGGCAGCACAGGCGGAAGGCAACTTCCCGAGCCAGGTCCATATCGCCGCCGGTGAACGGGCAACGGGCCGCATCCTGAACGTTGGGGTCGGCCGGTCGGTGGTGGTCAATCTCGCGGAAGACGCAGCCGATGTGCTGGTTTCCAACCCGGAAATCGCGGATGCCGTCCTCAGAACACCGCGCCGCATCTTCGTGATCGGCAATACCGCGGGTCAGTCTCGACTGGTTCTTTTCAGTCGCAGCGGCCGGGAGCTGGCCAGCTTCGACGTCCGTGTCGAAAAGGATACGTCCGATATCACCCGGATCATCCGGAAGCTGATTCCCGGTTCCAACATTTCCGCAGAATCGATCAACGGCAGTGTTGTGCTCAGCGGGACGACCAAAAGCACGCTGGAAGCCCAGCAGGCAGCGGATATCGCGGCGAAATTTCAAGGTGCCAAGGGCGCAAGCGAAGTCATCAACCTGATTTCCGTCGCCGGCAAGGATCAGGTTCACCTGAAGGTCACGGTCGCGGAAGTCGAGCGCTCGATCATCAAGCAGCTCGGAGTTCAGTTCCAGGGAACGATCGGCGTTGGCAATTTCACGCCCTTCATGTCCAGCCTGCCGAACTTCACCGTGAACCCTTCCATCGTGAACCAGGCAGTTGGCGGTACGCAGCTGTCTGCGGGAGCGACGAGCATCACCGCACAGGTGGAAGCCCTGCAACGCGAAGGGGTTATCCGCACACTGGCTGAACCGACCCTGACGGCAATTTCCGGCGAAAACGCAAGTTTCCTCGCAGGTGGGGAATTCCCGATCCCGATTTCCCAGCAGGATGGCGAGATCAGCGTCGAGTTCAAGAAGTTCGGTGTCGGTCTCGACTTTACGCCCGTGGTTCTGTCCGAAGGTCGGATCAGTCTGCGCGTGAAGACCGAGGTCAGCGAACTGAGCAACGATGGCGCAGTCTCCGCAGGTGGGATCACCATTTCCGCCCTGAAGGTGCGCCGTGCGGAATCAACCATGGAACTGCCGTCAGGCGGCACACTGGTGATGGCCGGTCTTCTGCAGGAATCCTATCAGCAGGCGATCGAAGGTGTGCCGGGGCTGATGCAGATCCCGATCCTGGGCGCGCTGTTCAAGAGCCGCGACTTCCTGCGTGAGCAGACGGAACTGGCGGTCTTCGTGACGCCCTATGTGGTTCAGCCGGTTGCAGTCAGCAAGCTGCAGCGCCCGGACAAGAACCTGATGGCGCCGTCGGATGCCGAGACGATTTTCCTGAACCGGCTGAACAAGATCTACAACCCGACCGGAGCCGCCGCCGAAGGCATCTATCACGGTCAGGTTGGCTTTATCTACAAGTGAGAACGGACGGATGAACATGTCAAACACGGTCCGCAGCAAGACGCTCTCGCAAACCGCACTTGTGGTCTTTGGGTGCCTGATCGCAGCCGGTTGCCAGAACCAGTCGCAGAGCCAGCTTCTGGCATCTCACGACTACAGGCTGATGCACCCGATCGTGATCACCGAAGAGCCGGAAACGCTGGATCTCCCTGTTGGACGCAACACGCGTAACATCAACGGGCCGATCGAAAGCACCATTGCCGCCTTTGGCCAGCAGTCCCGGCAAAAGGGCGACGGATCCGTCGAGATCCTGGTGCCGTCTGGTGGGGCCAACGAGGCAGCGGTTCATTCCATCACGCCGAAGATCCGTCAGGCATTGCAGCGCGGGGGCGTTTCAAGGAACAGGATCAGCACCCGAACCTACTCGGTGGGTGATCCCGGCGCGGATGCACCGATCCGCTTGTCCTATGCGCGCATGCAGGCAACTGCGGGCGAGTGTGGGGCCTGGCCGAAAAACATCGGCGGCGGCTTCGGCGAAAACTTCAACTACGAGAACTTCGGATGTGCCAGTCAGGCGAACCTGGCGGCAATGGTCGACAATCCGTCCGACCTGATCACGCCGAGAGCATCCGACCCGTCTGATCAGGGCCGGCGAGCTGTGGTCATAGAAAAATACCGGAAGGGCGAAGTCACCGCAGGTGACTTCACCGAAGGTGTCGGCGCCGAAGTTGCCGAGGACTAGGGGATAGCTATGAGTGCCAACCCAGACTTGAAAGATATGTCCGGCTACATGGATCCCATTTCCGAGCCTGCGGATAACAACTATGCGGGCAACGACGATGGTCTCCATATCGGCTCCATCCCGCGCATCACGGTGCACGGCTTCTGCCTGACCGACGCCACCATGCGGGTGGCGGAGGCAGCCATGGAAGACCGGCGCATGGCAAAGGCGCACCTGAAGCTGGATATGGGCGGTATTCCGGCGGCGATCGAAACCTTCGAACAGGCTCCGACCCCGAACCTGATCATCGTTGAGACGTCCGGCAGGCGGGAAGACCTTCTGTCGAGCCTCGATCATTTGGCCGAATATTGTGACGCCGGTACAAAGGTGATCGTCATCGGCGATGTCAACGATGTCATGCTGTATCGCGATCTGATTTCCCGCGGCGTCAGCGAGTATTTGATCACGCCTGTCAGCGTGTTCCAGCTGATCGGCTCAATTGCCAACCTTTATGCCGATCCCGAGGCTGAGCCGCTTGGCCGGACCATCGCGTTCTTTGGCGTAAAGGGGGGCTGCGGTGCTTCGACTATCGCTCACAACGGGGCCTGGGCACTTGGCCGCGTGTTCCAAAGTGAAGTCGTGGTGGCAGATCTGGATCTGCCATTCGGCACGGCCGGGCTGGATTACAATCAGGATCCTCTCCAGGGCGTTTTCGAGGCCGTGTCTTCTCCGGAGCGCCTGGACGAAACGTATCTCGATCGCATCCTGTCCAAATGCAATGAGCACTTGAGCCTGCTGGCCGCACCGGCAACGCTTGAACGCACCTACGACTACAGCGAGAAGTCCTTCGACCTGCTGGTCGAGACAATGCGCGCCGGGGTGCCGAGCGTCGTGCTGGACGTGCCGCATTCCTGGAATGCCTGGGTCAAGAACACACTGCTTGGCGTCGACGAGATCGTGCTTGTCGCGGAGCCGGACCTTGCCAACCTTCGCAATGCCAAGAACGTTGTCGACATGTTGAAGCAGCTGCGGCCGAACGACCGCCCGCCGCATCTCATCATGAACAAGGTCAACGTTCCCAAACGCCCCGAAATCAAGCCGGAAGAATTTGCCGGAGCACTCGGCCTGTCGGTTCACGCGATAATCCCGTTCGAACCGCAGCTGTTCGGAACCGCCGCCAACAACGGTCAGATGATTGGTGAGATTGACGGCAAACACGCGATTGCGCGCGTGTTCGATGACCTGGCACACACCATCTCCGGCAAGGCCCAGCCCGTCAGGGCGTCCAGGTCGAGCCTCGGTGGTTTGCTTTCGAAACTGAAGCGGAAGGCCGGCTAGGCCGGCCTGAGAGCGGAGCAGATAGTTCGTTATGTTTGGTAGACGTGGCAGCTCATCGTCTGGACCCCAGACCCTTCGGCCAGGTGGCATACCCGGGTTGCAGGACACGCCTGCGCCGGCGGAACAGGCTAAACAGCCGGATCAACCGGCGCCGCAGAAGATCCAGACCGAGCCTTCCCAGCCGGCGGCCGCGCCGACACCTCCGCCACCGCCTCCGCCGCCCGAGCCCCAGCCGGCCGCCCCGGCAGCTCGGAAGAAGAACAGCGAATATTACGAGACCAAGGCCCAGATCTTCAACGCGCTGGTCGAGGCGATCGACCTGTCACAGCTGGCTCGTCTCGATGCCGAAGATGCTCGCGACGAGATCCGCGATGTCGTGAATGACATCATCGCGCTTAAAAACGTGGTGATGTCCATTTCAGAGCAGGAAGACCTGCTGGAAGACATCTGCAACGACGTACTTGGTTATGGTCCGCTGGAGCCTCTGCTGGCTCGCGACGACATCGCCGACATCATGGTCAATGGCGCACACACGGTCTATATCGAAACCTCCGGCAAGGTTGAGCAGACCGGTGTGACGTTCCGCGACAACGCGCAGTTGATGAACATCTGCCAGCGCATCGTGAGCCAGGTCGGCCGCCGCGTTGATGACAGCAGCCCGATCTGTGACGCCCGTCTTCCCGACGGCTCCCGTGTCAACGTTATCGCGCCACCGCTCGCCATCGACGGCCCGGCCCTCACCATTCGTAAGTTCAAACGCGACAAGCTGACGCTTGACCAGTTGACCAAGTTCGGTTCGATCACGCCGGAAGGGGCGACGATCCTGCAGATCATCGGTCGTTCACGCTGTAACGTGCTGATTTCCGGCGGTACCGGTTCGGGCAAGACGACGCTGCTCAACTGTCTGACTGCCTATATCGAGAGCACCGAACGCATCATTACCTGCGAAGATTCGGCCGAATTGCAGCTGCAGCAGCCGCATGTGGTGCGCCTGGAGACGCGGCCGCCCAACCTGGAAGGGGAAGGCGAGATCACCATGCGCGATCTCGTCAAGAACTGCCTGCGTATGCGTCCTGAGCGGATCATCGTGGGCGAAGTGCGTGGCCCGGAGGCATTCGATCTCCTGCAGGCCATGAACACCGGTCACGACGGCTCCATGGGAACCCTGCACGCCAACTCCCCGCGTGAAGCCCTGTCCCGTCTGGAATCCATGATCACCATGGGCGGTTTCTCGCTTCCGTCCAGAACCCTGCGCGAGATGATCGTCTCGTCCATCGATGTGGTGGTCCAGGCGGCGCGTCTTCGCGACGGTTCCCGCCGCATCACCCATGTGACGGAAGTAATGGGCATGGAAGGCGACATCATCACCACCCAGGATGTCTTCCTCTACGACATTGTCGGCGAAGACCCGAACGGCAAGATCATCGGCCGCCACCGCTCCACCGGAATCGGTCGTCCGAAATTCTGGGAGCGGGCAAGATACTTCGGCGAAGAAGCCCGTCTGGCACAGGCACTGGATGCTGCCGAGATGCCTGAATATGTAGCTGATTGAGGACCCCATGTCCGGACTTGAAGAGTTTCTCACGCCTGAAATCACCGGCCTGGCCGTCGCCGCCCTGGTGATGCTTGCCGTTGGCGGCATCATCTACAGCCTGTTTCAGCCTGCTCTGTCCGGCTCCAAGCGGCGCGATCAGCGCGTGAACGCGGTCGCAGCGCGGCCCCAGAGCGAAAATCAGCGCAAGGCCCTTCGTGATGTCGACCGGCGCAAACGGTCGATCCAGGACCAGCTGAAGGAATTCGAGGTACGGCAGAAGGCCAAGCAGGACAAGCAGCAGAAGGTCTCGCTGAAGGTCAAGATCGAGCAGGCCGGCCTGGCCTGGGAGACCCATCATTTCGTGATCTTCAGTATCGTTGCCGGTCTGGTCTTCCTGATCCTTGGATTGATTTTCAGCGGAAATCTGCTCATTGCGGCAGCCTTCGGCTTTGCCGGCACGCTGGGTTTCCCCCGCTGGTACGTTTCCAGCAAGCGCAAGCGCCGCTTCAACGCGTTTCTCGACGAGTTGCCGAACGGCGTCGACATCATTGTGCGCGGCGTCAAGGCCGGTCTACCACTCAGCGACTGCATCAAGGTGGTTGCCCGCGAAGCCCGCGAACCTGTCGCGACCGAGTTCCGCAAGATCACCGAAACCCAGATCATGGGGATTTCGCTTGCCGAAGCGGTCGGCAAGTTGCCCGAACGAGTTCCGCTGGCAGAAGCCAACTTCTTTGCCATCGTGGTTGCCATTCAGCAGAAGGCTGGTGGTGGCCTGGCCGAAGCATTGAACAACCTGTCCAAGGTGCTGCGCGGCCGCAAGGCCATGAAGCGCAAGATCAAGGCACTCAGCGCAGAAGCGAAATCCTCCGCCGGGATCATCGGTTCACTTCCGTTTTTCGTCGGTGGGATCATGTACCTCATTTCGCCGAACTACATTCTGGTCCTGTTCGAGACCACAGCCGGAAACATCATCATCGCTGGCTGCCTGTTCTGGATGTTCTGCGGCATCATGGTGATGCGCGCGATGATCAACTTCGACTTCTAGGAGACGACATGGATATCGATACCATCGCATCCAGTCAGTTTCTGGCAGCTGTTCTGGCCATGGTGGCGGTCACGGGAACCATCTTTTCCCTGGTGATGCCACTTCTGTCCCGCGACACGTTGAAATCGCGAATGAAATCGGTCGCGATCGAGCGCAACAAGCTGCGCGCCAAGGAGCGGGCCCGTCTTCAGGCAGCCCAGGCAGACGCAAAGGCTTCCTTGCGAAACCAGCCCAAGGCGCAGATGAAAAGCCTTGTCGACCGGCTGAATCTCAAGGAAGCGCTTTCCGATGAAAGCACGGTCGAAAATCTCAGAATGGCCGGCTACCGCGGCTCCGCACCGCTTTACTACTTCCTGGTTGCGCGCATAGCGTTACCTGTCGGTATCTTCGCCTTCACGGTGGCCTACGCATTTCTTGTGCTGCCCGACGACTTCCCGGCATTGTCGAAGCTCTGCTTCTGTCTGGGTCTTGCCGGCCTCGGCGCTTTCATGCCGAACATCTATCTGAAGAACAAGATCGACAAGCGCAAGCTGACCATCCAGCGGGCCTGGCCGGATGCACTGGATCTCATGCTGATCTGCGTGGAATCGGGCATGTCCATCGAAGAAGGCTTCAAGCGCGTTGCGGAAGAAGTCGGTGTGCAGTCGGTTGAGCTGGCAGAAGAATTATCGCTCACGACGGCCGAACTGTCTTATCTGAGCGACCGCCGTATCGCGTATGAAAACCTGGCGAAACGCACTGGTGTCGAAGGTGTGAAGAACGTCATGATGGCGCTTATCCAGGCCGAGCGTTACGGTACGCCTGTCGGCACGGCCTTGCGCACGATGGCGGACGACACCCGCGAGCAGCGCATGCAAATGGCCGAACAGAAGGCTGCATCCCTGCCGCCGAAGCTGACGGTGCCGATGATCATGTTCTTCCTGCCTGTGCTGTTCTTCATCATCATGGGGCCGGCAGTGATTCAGGTGATCAACACCTTCCAATAGGCAGCAGGTTTGCTCTCCGGCGGGCTTATCGCCGGAGGCCCAGGGGTCTCTCAGCGACAACCGAAAACCGGATGCGTCAAACGCGCAAAAGGAGTGCCGATGTTGAGCAGCACTCCTTTGGTCGTTTTTCCGAATTTTCTGGATTTAATTCTGGCCCAACGCTGGCAGTTCAAGGCCGTACAGTCATTTAGAAAAGCGGGACTATTGAAACCGCGCTGTTGCCTCAGCCCTGCTGGCGCTTCTGCATCATGGTGCGCAGATAGGCGATGTTGGCCTGGGCCTGCTGCGGATCGATCTCGGACTGGGCCACCTGGATGGCTTCGTCAAACTTGCCCTGGATGCCAAGCACCAGGGCCAGGTTCTGACGGACGCGGCTGTCTGCGCCGGGCAGGGTGGCTGCCTTGCGCAGGGTATATTCCGCGTCGGGCAGATCATTGGACAGCAGATATGACAGGCCTAGGTTGTTCAGGAGACTGGGATCGTTTGGCGCGATGATAAGCGCCTGCTTGTAGAGGCTGCGGGCCTTGTCGTGGTTGCCGGTCTGATCGTAAATCGCCGCTTCAGCGGACATCAGCCTCCAGTCCGGCGTGTCCGGCCTCTGGGCACCACGAATGACGTTCAGCGCTTCGTCGAAACGGCCGTTCATCGCCAGAACCTTGCCATAGGCGGAAGAGATTTCCCGGTCCTTGGGATGTGCGATCACACCGGACCGAAGAACGGCCATGGCCTGCGGTATTTGTCCGTTCTGGCTGAGAGCGCTTGAATAGCCAAGAATGGCGCTGCGGTCCTTGCGATCACGCTCATAGGCCTTGGACCACTTGGACACCTGTGCCAGCGCCTGTGAAGAACCTGGCGAAGTGTAGCCGGAGGCAGGGGAGTGCGTGCCGGTGTTGGCGCGGTTGGAAGCACAGCCAGTGACAACGACAAGCGCCGACATGGCCAGCAGCGTCGTAGCGAGACGAGTGCGACGGCGAACGGAACCGGTTCTGGGCGATTGCATTTCCAACATCCTTGTTGTCGGCGGCTTTCAGGTTTCCTTATGAGAAATAGATAATTAACCCTAATGCTTGGTTAAGCACCGTTGCGAAATGCGAGAAGCGGTGCGCATCGACGCGCACCTTATTGCGTCCGAACGCCGGGCATCCTAGGTCTTGAAGATCGAATCCAATCTCCAACGGAGGTCCTCCCGTGCGCGAAAGCCTAGTCCGCAAGAGCGATGTATCCAGCTCCACGCCCATCCACGCCGTCACCGAGGCAAGCCTGCCCCAAGTTCTGGACGGGCTCGGATCAGCAGCATTGAACTGGTGCAAGGTCAACGATTTTGCAGGCAAGCCCGCAACATCCCTGCTTGTCCCGGGAGCAGACGGTGCCGCGGTGCTGTTCGGCGTAGAGGATGGCGGTCTGTCGCATCCGCTGGCACTAGGCGGCCTGGTCGCTGGACTGCCGGAAGGCGATTACCATCTTGCAGAAGGGTTTCCGGATCCCGAACAGGCGGCGCTCGGCTTTGCCCTCTCCACCTATTCCTTTACCCGCTACCTGAAAAACGCAGGCAAGACCCGCCGTCTTGCCGTTGACGAGACCGTCGACCTGGATCGACTCGGAACGATTCTCGACGGGGTCCAGCTGGCGCGTGATCTCATCAATACGCCCGCGAACGATCTCGGACCGGCGGAACTGTCCCAGGCCGTTGTCGCCCTGTTCAGGCAGCATGGCGGCACCGGGCGTATCGTCATCGGGGAAGACCTTCTGGAAGAAAACTTCCCGATGGTGCACGCAGTCGGCAAGGCCAGCAGCCGGGCGCCGCGCCTGGCAGACTTCACCTGGGGTGACGAAGCCGCGCCCAAGGTCACTTTGGTGGGCAAGGGCGTCATCTTCGATACCGGCGGTCTCAACCTGAAACCGGGCTCCTCCATGGCGCTGATGAAAAAGGACATGGGTGGGGCGGCCAATGTGCTGGGCCTTGCGTCCATGATCATGGCGTCAAAGCTTCCTGTTCGCCTGCGTGTCATCGTTCCCTGTGTCGAAAACGCTGTTGCCGGAAACGCCTTCCGGCCGGGAGACATCCTGCCGAGCCGCAAGGGGCTGACCGTCGAAATCGGCAACACCGATGCGGAAGGCCGGTTGATCCTGGCCGATGCCCTGGCGCTTGCAGACGAGGAGAGCCCGGAAATCCTGATCGATATGGCAACGCTCACCGGTGCTGCCCGCGTTGCTCTGGGGCCGGATCTGCCGCCTTACTATACGGACGACGAGGAACTTGCCGAGGATATCGCGGTCATGGCCGAGGCTGCGGCCGACCCGCTGTGGCGCATGCCGCTGTGGCAGCCCTATCTGAAATATCTCGACAGCAAGGTTGCCGATATCAATCACATCAATACATCCGGCGCTGGATTCGCTGGGTCGATCACGGCGGCGCTGTTCCTGTCCCGCTTTGTCGAGAACACCGGCAGCTGGGTTCACTTCGATATTTTCGGCTGGACCCCGATGGAAAAGCCCGGAAAACCGATGGGCGGAGAAGCCCAGGGCATTCGTGGTCTGTTCGATGTCCTCTCGGAGCGTTTTGCGGGCGCACAATAACGGCTCCGAAACGTTTTCGTGCTTCGATGGTCATGGAGATGGATGGGGGAAAAGGATGGGACCCTGTAACTCATGGCCGTCGAATTGCGCGCCTCGCAGGCGCTGAAACTGATGCACGAGGTCAATCTGGCGCTTGTTCGCGATAGCGAACAGGATCTTTCCGCGCGCCAGTTGACAATCCTGATGACAGTCTATCTGGAGCCGCCGCCGCATACGGTGCGCGGGTTGGCTGCCAAGTTGAATGTCACCAAACCTGCCATCACCCGGGCGCTTGACACTCTGGGCGGTATGCGGCTTTTGTCGCGCAAGCGCGACGAAGCCGACAAACGCAATGTGATCATCACTCGCACGGTGGAAGGCGCGCTTTATCTGGAGCAGCTTGGCGATCTCGTGGTGGAAAAGGCCCGGGAACTGCCGCGCTGACAGTCCAATCCATTTCGGGATCGACTATCGACCATGACCGAGACCTTCGACCGCCGCCGCCATCCGGTCCGTGCCGACCTTGCCGCCATCGACTATGAAGGCCGGGCAGCCGCTAGCCGTTTCGCCGAGGGCGAGGTGTTTCAGGTCATTGCCGACCAGCTGCCGATCCGGCCTGAACCGCGCCCGGACCGGCCGATCGACACCGAGGCCCTCAGCGGCGAGTGGGTGACGGTTTACGAGCAGACACCGGAAGGCTGGGCCTGGGGACAGCTCGACACGGACGGCTACGTCGGCTGGTTCTCCTCCGACGACCTTGGGCCGGTGAAGCCGGCAACCCACCGGGTGCGCGCCCTTCGGACCTACCGTTACCCGGTTGCCGACCTCAAGTTTCCGCCACTCGGGCTCCTGTCCATTGGCTCGCTGGTCACGGTTATCGGTGAAACCGAAACGCGTGGGCTGGCCTATGCGCTCCTCAGCGATGGTTCGGCGGTTGTTGCCAAACATCTTGTGCCGCTGGACGCCGTTGAGGATGACTGGGTGGCTGTCGCCGAAGAGCTGATCGGCACGCCCTACCGCTGGGGTGGACGCTCGAGCCTGGGTCTCGATTGCTCAGCGTTGGTGCAACTTGCGGCGCAGACAGGCGGACACGACCTGCCGCGCGACAGCGACATGCAGGAAGCGGAAGCCGGCGAAGCCGTTCCGCATGATGATCCGGCCGCATTGAAACGTGGTGATCTGCTGTTCTGGAAGGGTCATGTCGGCATCATCGCCGGCGAGAACCGCCTTTTGCACGCCAACGGCTTCACGATGACCGTCGCCTATGAGCCACTGGACAAGGCAATTGATCGCATCGCGGCAACGGAATGGGGCGCGATCACGAAGGCGCGGCGCCTGCCGGAGTTGTAAGTGGACAAGAGGTAGCAGTGCCCCGGGCATTCAAGTGCTCGCCCGGGGTCTTGTCGGCTGTGGTCTTGTGTTTGTCTAATCTACACGAATTTCTCAGCCGGGGAACGTCTGGACGCCAATGGATTCAAGTGCGCCGGACTTCGGGTTCTTGACCAGGCAAAGCTGGCTTTCAGTTCCCTGAATGAAGCAGACCATGGGGCGCTCTTCCTGGCGGGCCCGCTCATAGATCTCCCGTGTTACGCCTTCTTCTGCATAAAACGGAAATTCGCCGGCCTGCGGGCCTTCAGCGCCTTCAGGCCAGACCGGCAGCTTGGCGGATGTCGCGACATCGGTATAGCCGCTGATCCAGTCCAGCAGGGCTGCCTGCATGTCGGTGAGGGTTTCGATGCCGTAAAAACCGAACAGGTCGTTCTGATCAAAGGTAGCCTGATATTCAATGCCACCGGACTGATTGAAGACCGCGAGCGAGACCTCCGCAGACCCGCATTCGCCCTGTGCATCGGCTTCAACCGAATAGGTGTCCAGCCAGACCGCTTCGACGGACTGCGAGCATTCTTCCGCCGCTGCATTCTGGCTCAGCGGGAGCGCGAGCCCCCCAAGCACCACGCCGGTGATCGCGATGTTAAGTGTCTTGGAAAAAAGGAAATTCCGGAACGACATACCTGCCTCCAAATCGACTCGGATCGAGCCGGCCGGACTGTAGACCCGAGGTAGAACAGCAGCAACAGATTTGCTGCGTCACCCCTTCGGTGTCATCGCCAGCTGGGGTTCGGCACTGGAAGTGTCCTTTGCCACGCTTTCGAGTTCTCCCAGCTCGAGATCCTCGATCCGGCGGCTGCGCTTGGAGATCTTGTCCGAGGAAATCAGGATCTGGTCGATATCCTTGTTCGCCTGGGCGAAATGGGCCTGAAGCTTGCCGACGCGGTCGTTCAACCGGCTGACATCGGCAACCAGGTGGCCGACTTCCGCCTGGATCAGGTGGGCCTGCTCGCGCATCTTGGCATCGCGCAGCACCGACTGGATCACCTGGATCGACAGCATCAGCAGCGACGGCGAGACGATCACCACCCGGGTGCGGTGCGCCTTCTGGATCAGATCCTCGAAGCTCTCGTTGAGTTCTGCAAACACGCTTTCCGATGGGACGAACAGGAACGCGGTATCCTGCGTCTCGCCGGGCAGAAGGTATTTCTCGCCGATGTCCTGAATGTGTTTGGTGAAGTCGCGGCGAAACTGGGCCTGGGCATATTTCAGCTGGTCGTCGGTTTCCGCATTGCGCAGCAGGTTGAAAGCTTCCAGCGGAAACTTGGCGTCGATGGCCAGGGGCGGCGCACCGTTCGGCATGTGGATCAGGCAGTCCGGGCGGCTGTTGTTCGACAGCGTTGCCTGGAAGGAATAGGTGCTGGGCGCCATCTGGTCCTGGACAATCGCTTCCATCCGGCCCTGACCGAAGGCGCCGCGGGTCTGCTTGTTGGACAGGATAGCCTGCAACTGGCCAACCTGGCCGGAGAGATCGGTAATCGTGCGCTGCGCCCGGTCGATCACCGCCAACCGCTCGTGCAGGTGCCTGAGGCCGTCCTGCGTGCGCTTGCTGGTATCTGCCATCGAAAGGTTCAGCTTGTGGCCCATGCCATCCAGGCGCTCGTTGACGGCGCGCATCATGTCGGACTGCCGCGAGCCGAACACTTCCGCCATGGTCTGCATGCGGCCGGTCATTTCCCCCTGAGATTTCAGAAGTTGCGAGAGATGGCTTTCCAGCTCGTGAATGCGCTCGCCGGCTACTGCGTCCGATTCGGCACGCAAACGGATCTCCCGCATGGTCTTCAGGACCAGCCAGACAATCAACGCCAGAAGAAACAGGCCGCCGGCGATGGCAGCTTCCAGAACCGTCACTGGACGGCCACTCAAATCGAACAGGATCTCATTCATGAAACAAACATAGAACGATTCGGGGCGAAGGCCCATCCGCGCGGCAGGAGAGAGCTGTGGTCTTCTACCAGGTAGCCGGTCCGGCCGAAGGCGTTGAAAACGGGAGGCTGCCGCGCTATTTCCGCGTTGACCGGAGCGCTCCGATTTCTTATGTCAGGCGCATGACAATACGCCCGATCATCACCATTCCCGATCCGGTCCTGCGCGAGGTGTGTGCACCTATCGTGACCGTCGACGACGACGTCCGCAAACTGGCCGACGATATGCTGGAAACCATGTACGATGCCCCCGGTATCGGACTTGCCGCCAGCCAGATCGGGCTGCTGCAACGCATCTTCGTGCTGGACGTCGCCAAGGAAGACGCGCCGAAAGAGCCGATGGTGTTCATCAATCCGAAGATCGTCTGGTCGAGCGAGGACCTGTCCGTCTATCAGGAAGGTTGCCTGTCGATCCCCGATTACTACGAGGAGGTCGAGCGGCCTGCCGAAGTAACGGTCCAGTTTCTCAACCGGGAAGGCGCCGAACAGGAGATCAAGGCCGACGGGCTACTGGCAACCTGTATTCAGCACGAGCTTGACCATCTCAACGGGAAGCTGTTCATTGACTACCTATCGAAGCTGAAGCGCGAACGCGTTGTCAAGAAATTCACCAAGCAGGCAAAGCTGGCCGGAAAACTCTGATCCGCTGCTGCCTGGCTGAAACCGGGGGGCGGCATAAATGGATCAGGTCCTGTTCCTGAAACTCTTCGCTGCGCTCTTTGCAATCATGAACCCGATTGCAAACCTGCCGGTGTTCTTGTCGCTCACCGCCGACAAAGGGCCGGGGTTTGAGCGCAAGGTTGCCCTGACGGTGCTGATTGGCCTTGCCCTTGGCTCCGCATTCATCGGCCTCACGGGCGACGCCATTCTCAAGGTCTTCGGCATCAGCCTGGATGCGTTTCGGCTTGCCGGTGGTTTCCTCATTCTCCTGATCGCGCTCAACCTCATCTCCGGTGAGAAGAGCAAGGCGCATCATGGGACGGACGAGGAACAGGAACATCATTCCGAACAGGACAATCCTGCAATCTATCCGCTGACCGTACCGATCCTGCTCGGACCGGGAACGATCTCGACCATGATTATCTACCGTGGCCAGGTCACGGATCTTTCCCACGAAATTGCGTATATCGCTGCCATCGCCGCCTCCATCGCCGTTCTCGTCGGCACATTCTTCGCCGCCCCGTTCCTGTCGAAGTTCCTCGGTCAGACCGCAACCAGCGTCATGAGCCGCCTGATGGGGATGATCCTGGCGGCCATTGCGATGGAAATGATGGTCGGAAGCCTAAAGGTCCTGCTGCCAGGCCTGGCTTGAAGCGAGCTGACGCCACTCGGCAGGCCTGATCGATTTCGCACTTCCAGGAAGGAGGCGCGCTGGGTGCAGGGGCGCCAACAACGCACGCTGCCCCCTTGCAACACCCGCCGCGAGACGCAATAAGGGCGCAGATCTTCAAAACCCCTCAGGAGCCTCATGTCCTTACGCGTCATCTTCATGGGCACCCCGGATTTCTCGGTGCCGACCCTCATGGAAATCGTCGGCCAGGGCCACGACGTGGTCGCCTGCTATTCGCAGCCGCCGCGTCCTGCGGGTCGGGGTATGGACCTGAAGAAATCGCCGGTTCATGAGGCCGCTGAATCTTTCGGTATTCCGGTGTTCACGCCGCAGAGCCTCAAAGGGGCAGAAGAGCAGGAGGCCTTTGCGGCCTTGAATGCAGATGTCGCGGTGGTGGTTGCCTACGGCCTTCTTCTGCCGAAACCGATCCTGGAAGCGCCGGAATACGGTTGTCTCAACCTTCATGCTTCCATGTTGCCACGCTGGCGCGGCGCGGCGCCCATCAACAGGGCAATCATGGCCGGCGACAAAGAAACAGCCGTTCAGGTGATGCGCATGGAAGAGGGGCTCGATACCGGCCCCGTCTGCATGTCGGAAACCGTTGCCATCGGCGAGAACATGACGGCCGGTGACCTTCACGACAAGCTGTCTTCGCTCGGCGGGGATCTGATGGTTCGGGCGCTGGCGGCCTTGTCGCGCGGGGCGCTTGGAGACCAGACCCAGGCAGAAGACGGTGTCACCTACGCGGCCAAGCTCTCCAAGCAGGAAACCCGGATCGACTGGTCCAAACCGGCTGCGGAGGTTCACAATCACATTCGCGGCCTGTCACCCTTTCCCGGTGCCTGGTGCGAAATGCCGCTCGGCGGCAAGATGGAACGGGTCAAGGTCCTGCGCAGCACGCTTGGCGAAGGCTCCGGCACGCCGGGATCCGTTCAGACCGGTGGGGATGTGCCGGTGATTTCCTGCGGTGCGGGTGCCGTACGTCTGGAACAGGTTCAGCGGGCCGGCAAGAAGCCGATGAGCGGCGCGGAATTCCTGCGCGGAGCATCGCTTTCTGACGGCACGGTTCTGGACTAATCTGAGGTTCGAGGAGACCGACATGACCCAAGCTGCCGAAGCTGCCGGCCTTGCCATCAGAAACGTGACTTCTGACGATGAAGCTTCCGTCAGAGAGCTGGTCACCGCTGCCTTTCCGTCCGACATGGAAGCCCGCCTCGTGCACACGCTGCGTCATTGCGGCGCTCTGGTGCTGGAACAGGTAGCGGTCGATGCCGGCGGCCGGATCGTCGGACATATCGCCTACAGCCGTGTCACCCCGGCTGCCATCGGTCCGGGGCAGGGCATGCAGGTTGTTTGCCTTGCGCCTGTTTCCGTCTGGCCGGACCTGCAGAAGACCGGCATCGGTTCGGCGCTGATCAAGGCCTCTCTGGAAAGCCTGAAGGATCTGGGAGAGGACCTAGTTCTGGTGCTCGGCCCGCCGTCCTATTATCCGCGCTTCGGTTTCGATCCCGTGCTGGCACGCAAGGTGCAGGGACCTTATGCGGGCGATGCCTTCATGGCGCTTGCGCTGACGGAAGCCGGATCGCGGGACCTGCCAATCGAGGTGGCCTTCGCCACACCCTTTGAAGAATTCGAGTAATGCCCCGCTACAAACTGACGGTGGAATATGACGGCAGGCCGTTCAGCGGCTGGCAGCGCCAGGCGAACGCGCCGTCCGTCCAGGCGGTGATCGAACGTGCCGTCAAGGCATTCTCCGGTGAGGAGGTGACCATTGGCGGCGCCGGTCGCACAGACACCGGCGTCCACGCCACCGGGCAGGTCTGCCATGTGGATCTTTCGAAGGACTGGGACGCAAGAACGGTCATGGGGGCACTGAATTTCCATTGCCAGCCCCATCCGGTGGTGATCCTGGATGCTGCGGAAATGCACGAGGGCTTCGACGCGCGCTTTTCCGCGATCCGACGCTCCTACCGCTATCGCATTCAAAACCGGCTGCCGCCGCTCACCCACCAGCTTGGGCTTGCCTGGCATGTGAAGGTGCATCTCGATGCGGACGCCATGCACGCAGCCGCGCAGGAATTCGTCGGTCATCACGACTTCACCACCTTCCGTCACACGCGCTGCCAGGCAAAAAGCCCGGAAAAGACACTGGAGGAATTCCGGGTCTACCGCGAAGGCGAGTTCGTCATTGCCGAATGCTCATCACGGTCCTTCCTCCACAATCAGGTGCGCTCGATGGTCGGCTCCCTGCGTCTGGTTGGTGAGGGCAAATGGGGACCGGGTGATGTCACCAGGGCCCTGCAAGCCCGCGACCGGAACGCCTGCGGCCCGGTGGCGCCGGCAGACGGGCTTTACCTGACCCGTGTCGACTACCGTTCCGCGGAAATGGACATCGAACTCAAGAAGGACTGGCAGTCTCGCAAAGCCGTGTTGGCTGCCGGAGAAAGCGAAGAAGACGGCGACGCGTGAGAGGATCCCCTTTCGCCCGTCACAACGTCTCCTCGGGTATCTCCACGCATTTCTTGTAGAGATGCCAGGTCGTATGACCGAGGATCGGCAGGGACACGACCAGACCCAGGAACGCCGGTGCCATCGACACGATCAGAACCGCGGTTACGACAAAGGCCCAGCCGATCATCGGGACGGGCGATGTGAACACGGCGCGCACGCTGGTGATCATGGCTGTGATGAAGTCCCGATCTTCTTCCATCAGCAACGGGAAAGATACCACGGTCAGCGAGAACAGGATCAGCGACAGGATTGCACCCACCACGTGGCCAACGGCGAGGAACATCAGGCCTTCCGGGGTGGAGATGACCTGGGTCAGAAACTCGTCGAACGAGGCAAACGACCGGAAGCCGAGGAACAGCGCGAGCAGCAGGCGCACCTGATACATCCACATGATCTGGATGAACAGAACCACGAAGGCCATCCAGGAAAGTTCCCGCCCCTTTTGGGCCCACATGGTGCCGAAGATGCGTGACCAGGAAAGCTCCTCACCATTTTGGAGACGCCGGCTGACCTCGTAGAGACCAACCGCAGCGAATGGCCCGATCAAGACGAAACCGGCCGCTGCCGGATAGGACAGGTAACTCATGTTGAGGGCGGCCGCGCTCAAGACGACAAACAGGCCCCCAAGAGCGAAAAACGCGCCGATCGCCAGGCCGTAGACCGGCGCCCTGCGGAAATCGGCCAGCCCTGCCGCAAACGCGTCGATCACGTCGTTGACGGTAATCTTGTTGACCTTTGGCATGGGCCGCAATCCAGTTGTTGCGGATGCCCCGCTACCGTGCGGGGTTGACGTGTTGTCACTCATCAGGCGGCTTCCTCCCAAAAGCATATTGCCCGCCCGCCTCCCGCGGACAGGCAATCTTAGGCACGGAACGGTGTCCGGCTCAATCGGGATAAGGGCTTATGCGCCGGTTAAATCCGACGTGAAGCGCGGACTGAACTGCGTGCCATGTTATCCAGTCGTGAAAATGGGGAGCAGGAGCTTTGGGCCCATCCTTTGAGACGGCCTGGCGGCCTCCTCAAGATGAGGCTGCGGTTTGCTGAAGCCTTTCTTCCCCGTATCGCCTCATCCTGAGGAGCCGCGATAGCGGCGTCTCGAAGGATGGACCACAAACGCTGTGCCCACCGCTCTCACAGGCGAAGCGGCAGGCCGGTCTGTTGCAGGCGATGCAAGGCAGGGCCTCACTCGGTAGCCGGCTTCTTGTCCATATCGGCGGCTGCGGCAGCCGCAGCTGCTGTGACGGCTTCCTTTTGCTTGTCGTCCAGCTTCGCGGTGTCGGGAATGTTGACCCGCACCTCCTTGCGCGCGAACTGGATGCCGTTCTCTTCGAACGCTTGTTGAACGCGCTTGTAGATTTCCTTGCGGATGCCGAACTGCTTGCCGGGTTTGGTGGTGTACTTGCCGCGCACCACGATGCCGACGTCGTCGACATCGGCAACGCCCTGTCCCTTGAACGGGGCCAGAATGTCGTCCTTGAACTCTTCCATCTCCATGATTTCCTGGCCGATCCGCTTGAAGAGCTTGCGAACCTTCTCGACATCCGTGTCGAAAGGAACGGTGAACTTCAGCTTCATGATCACCCAGTCTCGGGACAGGTTGGTGAGCTTCGGAATTTCGCCATAGGGGACGATATGAACGGCACCACGCGTGCCGCGCAGCTGCAGGGACCTTATCGAGATTTTCTCGATAGTGCCCTGTGTGCCGCCCGCATCGATGAATTCACCCAGACGGAAGGCATCGTCCATCAGGAAGAAGATGCCTGAGACCACGTCGCGCACCAGGGTCTGCGCCCCGAAGCCGACTGCCAGGCCAACGACACCGGCACCGGCCAGAAGTGGCGTGATGTTGATGCCCAGCTGGCTGAGGGCGAGCAGCGTGGTCAGGGTCAGGATCGTGATCTGCACGACGACGCGGATCAACGGCAGGATCGTTGCCAGGCGCGACTTGCCGGCCCCACCCATCTCCGCGTCTTCATCTTCGTTGGAAGGCGGCGGCGAATCCTTGGCGAGCTGGTGGGCAACCCAGAGATTGGTGATTTCCCAGGCAAGGTAACCGGCGGCCAGAATAAGCAGGAAGATAACCGTATGCCGGGCGACCGAGGACCCGTCTTCCGCGCCGAGCGCGAGCAGATTGAGACCATAGATTCTGCCGACCATCAGCACCAGGAAGGCAAGCAGGGCCACGCGGGCAATGCGCACGTAGCTGTGCCGGGTCTGCATATGGGCAGCTTCCGCAACCGGACCTTCCCCGCGCATGGGCGGAACGATGTGGGAGACGATGCCGCGTACCATCGTGTCGAGAAACGGCGCGAACACGACCAACGCAATCACGGCGAGAGAGCGTCCCGCAGTCAGCGCCTCGATCCCCATGCTGGTTGTTATCTGAACCAGCAGCCAGTTGAAGGCGATGAAGGCAATCGAGAAGTAGGGCCAGAACCGGGCCATGCGTTCCAGGCCGCTGGTTGGCTGGTGCTCATCACCCAGAATGATGCTCGTCAGGCCATGACGGGCGTTCCAGATGACCATGGCGATCCAGAGATTGACGCCAAAGCCGATGAAGAAGCGGAAGGTTTCGGCAACATCTCCTTTGCCGGCCTCGATCATGACGTTGCGCAGGAAGAACGTGACGCCAACAAAGGCGAAGAGGCTCGTGAAGCTGCGGTAAAGCGACTTGGCAGTGGTGTCGTCCGCGGTGACGAGGCGCAGCTCGCTACGATGCGGGGCCAGGGCAAAGCGCAGCAGGGCTGCGACGATGCGTGGCAGGAAAACGATCCAGTAAACTGCCTGAAAGGCAAAAGCTCTGGCGACAGGGTCGAGAATCGCGATCTTGCCGACAGCGAAGGCGACGATTGCAAAAACAATCAGCCCGCCAAGATCAAGCGCGGCACGTGTGGAGACCAGTTTGACAGTTTCAAAGAGGCTGTGGGGTGCATGGCTCTGGATCTTTTCCCGGCGGGACGCGAAAAGCCGGTTGACCAGGAATTCGGCGGCAAACCCGGCTGCCAGGATGAGGGCGATCGCACCAATGAAGATATGCACCGGTCCTGCGACCGTTCCCGCAAACAGCGCGCCGATACTGGAGAAAAGGCTGCTGAAGAGCTCCGGCAAGGTTCTGAAATTGTTGGCAATCAGCGCGCCGAACTGATCGGCTGCGGCCTGCACCTTCTCGATCAGTTCGACTTCTTCTGACGGAGGCGGGGTCTGCGCGCCCTTGGCTGCGGCACCTTGCTGCAGCAAGGTCATCAGGTCGGTCAGCGCCTTCACCTGTTCCGGATCGAGATCGGAGACAAGCTTTTCCATGGCTTCGGGCTGAAGCTGCGACGGAAGGTTTTTTCCGGTGTCCTGTGCGATGGCCGGCAGTGCCATAACGGACAAGAACGCCAGAAATACTGAGAATGCACAGGCAGTTAGTCTAGTCTTCCAGGCACCGGTCATCAGCGAGCCCCCTCGTCGGCAGTGAACCTTCAAAATTAGGATTGGCACGCCGAACGTGCAAAATCCATTAAAATTACCCAAGGTAATAGGGGTGCAAACTATACGACTGGCACAATTCGCATGATTACGCACTGGCCAAGGCCGGTGCGACTGTGTAACAGACCTTGATCCGGCCCGCGTATGCGTCTACCTCCTTGCCAGATCAATCGAACCTGAGCTGGATGGAATGACAACGCCCCCACAGAGCGCGAATACTGCCCCGGGGCCGATCTGGGCCCTTTTGAGCCCTATCGGTCGTATGGGCCGGGAACCCTATTGGCTGTGTTTCCTTGTCAGCTGGATCATATTCGGCATTGCGCTACGGATATGGTGGCTTTCCTCCGCTGAAACGCCGACGCCTGAATCCATGATTTCCGGCGACTACATCGGCACGAATCCGCTGTTTCCGGTTCTGTTTTTCGTTCTGCAGTGGGTGGAACTGGCACTGGTCGTCAAGCGCCTGCAGGACATCGGTCAGAGCGGGTTCCTCGCACTTTTGATCTTCGTTCCGATCCTGAATGTGATCATGCTGATCTTTCTCGGCGTTGTGCCGAGCCAGGGCCAGCCGAACCGCCATGGCCCGATGCCAAACAGCTACTGGCGCAAGCGCTGAACGCGCGTGAGCCTTGCATACGACTAACCAAAGAGACTGTTTCATGCCCACTTTCGCCGTCGCAATCGCACAGGATCTGATCCGTTGCCCGTCCGTGACCCCTGCCGAAGGCGGCGCGCTGGCATCGCTGGAAGCGTTGCTCGGCAAGGCCGGGTTTGCCGTGTCGCGCGTCACGTTCCAGGACGAGGACACGCCGGACGTGGAGAACCTGTTTGCCTCCATCGGCAGCGGTGCACCGCATTTCGTCTTTGCAGGCCACACCGATGTGGTTCCGGCCGGTGCCGAGAGCGACTGGCGGCACGGCCCGTTTGAGGGGACCATCGACAACGGCATGCTGTTTGGCCGGGGCGCAGTCGACATGAAAGGCGGCATCGCGGCCTTTGCAGCAGCAGCGCTTGATTACGTTGCCGAAAAAGGCCCGGATTTTGGCGGCACGATTTCCTTTCTCATCACCGGCGACGAGGAAGGCCCGGCAGTCAACGGCACCGTCAAGCTGCTTCAGTGGGCCAGGGAACAAGGGCATGTGTTCGATGCCTGCATCGTCGGCGAGCCGACCAATCCGGATGTGCTCGGCGATGCCATCAAGGTCGGGCGGCGCGGATCGCTGTCCGGCACCATCACGGTCCGGGGTGTCCAGGGCCATGCCGCCTATCCGCATCTGGCTGACAACCCAATCCCGGGCCTGATCCGCCTTCTGGCCGCGCTTGATGCGCTGGAACTGGACAAGGGCAACGAACGCTTTCAGCCGTCCAATCTGGAGATTGTCTCCGCCGACGTCGGTAATCCGGCCTTCAACGTCATTCCGGCGCGGGCAGAAGCCCGTTTCAACATTCGCTACAATGACGAATGGACGCTGGAGAGCCTCAAGGCCCGCATCACCGAGACGCTCGAAGCGGTAGACCTTGGAAACCTGGCGCTTGGGCTGGAGTTCAAGCGCGATGCCAGCGAATCCTTCCTGACGCGGGACGAAGTCCTGATCGAAGCCCTGAGCAAGGCTGTGGAAGCGGAAACCGGCCGGGTTCCGGAGCTTTCAACGGGCGGAGGAACATCAGACGCCCGCTTCATAAAGAACTACTGCCCCGTCGTGGAATTTGGCCTTGTCGGCCAGACGATGCACAAGGTGGACGAATGTGTCGCGGTTGAGGACCTTGACCGGCTGGCAGCAATCTACAAAAAATTCCTCTTCAGCTATTTTTCCGGAGCAGACGGGAATTGATCAGCAAGGTCGAAATTCGCGCGGCATTGGACGGGTCCTGGTTGCTTCTGCGCAACCGTCCGGAAGGAATGGCGTTTTTCGACCAGTCCATTCAGGGGTTCTGGCGTTCGTTCTCCGTCATCTTTCTGCTGGTGCCGGTTTACGTGGTCAGTTGCCTTGCGGAAAAGCGGCTCTTTTTCGCCGAGAACCTCTACCATCCCGATGCCTTTCCGAACGGTAGCTACTGGTTTGCCCAGTTCCTGGGAATGGGCGTCGACTGGCTGGCACTACCGTTGTTGCTGGCGTTGCTGGCAGCGCCGATAGGCATTTCGAACCGCTACGTGTCGTTCATTGTCGTACGCAACTGGACAAGCCTGCTCGCGTCGGTGCCGTATCTGTTTACCTACATCCTGTTTCTTCTGGACGTTATCTCGCCTGGCATCGTTGTCTTGTTGTCGCTGACCTGCCTCTTTGTCGTGATCTGGTATCGCTACCAGGTCGCCCGCATCGCTCTTCAGACAACCGTGAGCCTGACCATCGGCGTTGTCATTCTGGATGTGTTGCTCACGCTCGTGATTTCCCAGGTGGTCGGGCTTTTGTGGGGCGCATGAAAAACCCCGCCGGGTTAGGGCGGGGCTTTCCGGATTTCCAGATGTCGGAGCGCTCGCGGCGCTCCCTGGTCTGCGTCAGTCGCGCAGAAGTTCGTTGATGCCGGTCTTGGAGCGGGTCTTTTCGTCAACCGTCTTCACGATTACGGCGCAGTAAAGGTTCGGAGCAGCTTCGCCGTTGCCCATCACGCTGGACGTCGGCATGGAGCCTGCAACAACCACGGAGTAGGGCGGTACTTCACCGTAGGTGATCTCGCCGGTCATGCGGTTGACGATGCGGGTGGACTGGCCAATGAAGACACCCATGCCGAGCACGGAACCTTCGCGCACGATGCAGCCTTCGACCACTTCGGAGCGTGCGCCGATAAAGCAATTGTCTTCGATGATCACCGGACCGGCCTGGAGCGGTTCCAGAACGCCGCCGATGCCGACGCCGCCGGACAGGTGCACGTTCTTGCCGATCTGGGCGCAGGAGCCGACGGTCGCCCATGTGTCGACCATTGTGCCTTCGTCAACAAAAGCACCGAGATTGACGAAGGACGGCATCAGGACCACGCCCTTGCCGATAAAGGCGGAGCGGCGAACGATGCAGTTCGGCACGGCGCGGAAACCGGCGTTTTCAAAATCCATGCCGCGCCAGCCGTCGAACTTGGACGGCACCTTGTCCCACCAGGTGGCGTCGCCGGGGCCGCCCTTGATGATGTCCATCGGGTTCAGGCGGAACGACAGCAGAACAGCCTTCTTGGCCCACTGGTTGACCGCCCAGTCGCCATCCTTCTTCTCCGCAACGCGCAGCTTGCCACGGTCGAGCAGGTTCAGAGTTTCCTCGACCGCGTCCCGGACTTCACCGGTGGTCGTGGTGTCGATGGCGGCACGGTCTTCGAAGGCGGCGTCGATGATCTTGGACAGGGAAGCGAGATCGTGGGTCATCAGGCAGATGGTCTCCGGGCGTTAACATTTCTGGCGCGGACCTAAGCCGCCCGGCAAGGTGCTGTCAAGCACGGGAGGGTCGGCAGATGTCCTGTAGCCGTCAAACAAGCCGCCATTCTCGGGGGAATGCTGGCTGGATTACACCTGTCGTCCAGGTCGATGAGTTGAGAAAAAATAAAATGTTGGTTGCGATCACGGCAGTTTAAAGCGGTGACCAAATCGCTAGGGTGAAATCAATTCAACAAAATCGACAAGAGTACGTTCCGTGGAATTATGGATCCCGATCACCATTGCAGCAGCGTTCTGCCAGAACCTGCGCACGGCCCTCCAGAAACACCTGAAAGGTCAGCTTGGTACCACCGGGGCGACATTTGTGCGGTTCGGCTACGGCGTGCCTTTCGCGATCGCCTATGCCGCCGTGCTGCACGTCGTGTTCAAGTTCCCGCTGCCTGAACCGACACCGACGCTTTTGATTGCCGGGGCCCTGGGCGGTCTGGCGCAGATTCTCGGCACATTTCTGCTGATCCACCTGTTCTCCTTCCGCAACTTTGCCGTCGGGACCGCCTATTCCAAGACAGAACCGATCCAGGCGGCGCTCTTCGGCTTCGTCGTTCTCGGCGAACACATTTCCCTGGCGGCTGGACTGTGCATTCTGGTCGGCGTCATCGGTGTGGTCGTCATCTCCTTGGCACGGGTTCCGTTGACACTGGCTGCCATCCGCACGTCGCTAGTCGGACGTCCTGCATTGATCGGCCTTGCCTCGGCTGCCTTTTTCGGAGCGTCCGCCGTCGCCTACCGCACGGCTTCACTGTCGCTGGAAGGCACCGGGGTGCCGATGCAGGCCGCCTATGCGCTGGTTTATGCAACGGCTTTCCAGACAATCGTTATGGCAAGCTGGATGGTGCTGCGTGAACCCGACCAGTTGCGTGCCAGCCTTCGCGCCTGGCGAGCAGCCGTCTGGGTTGGCGCTTCCGGCGTGGCCGGGTCTGTCGGCTGGTTCACGGCAATGACGCTGCAAAACGTTGCCTATGTGCGCGCACTTGCCCAGGTCGAACTCGTGTTCACCTTTCTGGTGTCATGGCTGGTGTTCAAGGAAGCGATCGCCCGGTCCGAGATTTTCGGCTGCATGCTCATCGTTGCGGCGGTCGTGGGGGTTATCCTGCTGCGTTAGAACAGCACAAAAGCTCTGAAGCAATATCGCTCAATCCCTTCAGTCAAACTGTAAAGTGACCTTTAGGCATTTGTTTCGTTTTTAAGGTTATTCTGAGATAAGCTCCAAGACTGCGGTGTCCTGATCGTTGGCCATTGGAGATTTCTCGACCTAACGAGATGAGATGCCGAAGACATTTTTTTCCCGAATTGGAGCCAGTCATATTCTGACACGGCCCAGCCTGGCCAGCGTTGCGGCGATCGGCATTGCCCTTGCCGTGACAATTGCTGCCGGAATATTCGCGGAAGTTCAGAACCGGTCCGTGCATCTGCAGAGTGCGCGCGCGAATGTCGCCGAGCAACTCGGCATTGTCCGTGCCCGGCTGGAAGGCAACATCAACAGCAACCTGCAGCTTGTCCGGGGGCTTGTTGCGCTGATTGCGACACAGCCTGATATTGATCAGGACCAGTTCGGCCGGATTTCCAGCGGTCTCATCGGCAATCACTCGCAGCTTCGCAATGTCGCTGGCGCACCGGATCTTGTCGTCAGGCTGATGTATCCGATGACCGGTAACGAAAAGGCCATCGGGCTCGATTACCGGAAAAACGAGCAGCAGCGTGATGCGGCCCTTCGGGCGGTGAATTCAGGCGAGATGGTGCTCGCCGGGCCCGTCGATCTCTTGCAGGGGGGCAAGGGGTTCGTCGGACGCTTCCCTGTCTTTACCGAAAATGATGATGGCACAAGGCGCCTTTGGGGGCTGGTTGCTGCTGTCGTCGACGCCGACAGGCTTTATGCGGACAGCGGCTTGCTGGACGCCGCGCTCCCGGTGGAAATCGCGATCATGGGCCGAGATGCGACCATGGCGGACAAGTCGGTTTTCTTCGGGGACGAGAACATTCTGTCCCAGAACCCGGTGTTGTCCGAGGTGGTTCTGCCGACCGGGCGTTGGCGGATTGCGGCGATCCCGCGTGGCGGTTGGTCGGCAATGCCGGACAACGCCTGGAAAGTCCGCTTGCTGATGCTGGCCGGAGGGCTGCTGGTCCTGTTGCCGATCTTCATTGCCGGACAGCTTTACGACCAGCGGCGCGGGCATATCCGCGAACTGAGGCGCCGGCAGGTGCAGATGGAAGGCCTGTCTCAGCGCCTCAAGCTGGCTCTCGACACCTCCAAGATAGGCATCTGGGAACTGAACCTGGACACTGGTGTGTTGACCTGGGACAGCCGTATGCGAGAGCTTTACGATATCCCGGAGTGGCGCGACACGTCGCAATATGACGTCTGGTCCGAGTGCCTGCACCCGGAGGATCTGAAGCGTGCCGAAAAAGAATATTGGGACGCGATCGACACCGGCGGAACTTATCATTCCGACTTCCGTGTGATCCTTCAGGACGGCTCCACCCGCTGGATCCGGGCCATCGGCGCAGTTCACACCAACACTCGCGGCCAACGTTACATTCTGGGCGTCAACTGGGATGTTTCCCGGGACTTCCAGCTCAAGACCCGGTTGCTCAACGCCAAGCAGAATGCCGAAGACCGGAACCGCGAACTGGAAGATGCCCGTGCGCTGATGGAGCATCATTCGCTGCACGACAGTCTGACCGGTCTCCCGAACCGCCGATTCCTGGACCGGCAGCTATTGGACGAGCAGGCCCCGCACAAGCCGACGGCGCTACTGCATATCGATCTCGATCGCTTCAAGCATATCAACGACACACTTGGCCACGCTGCCGGCGACTCGATGCTTACCCATGCCGCGTCGGTGCTGATGGAAAACGTCAGTTCCAGCGAATTCGTCGCCCGCATCGGCGGTGACGAGTTCGTCATTGCCATCACCGAGCCGACCGACGAAAAAAGCCTGGCCACCCTTGCTGAAAAGATCATCGAGCAGATGCGTCAGCCGGTGACTTTCGAAAATCATCAATGCCGCTTCGGCGTGTCCATCGGCATTGCCATGGCCGACACGACCTTGAGCGACTACGGCCGGCACCTGCTGGTCGATGCCGACATCGCCCTCTACCGTGCCAAGAGCAACGGCCGCAACCGGTTCGAATTCTTCTCCGACACGCTGAAGTCGGAAATCGTCCGCAACAAGCAGGTTGCCGACGACATCCTGTGTGCATTGGAGCGTCAGGAATTCCTGCCGTACTTCCAGCCGCAGTTCGATGCGAGAACGCTGGCGATCACCGGTGTCGAGGCACTGGCGCGCTGGAACCATCCCACCGAAGGCATTCTGACACCGGACGTATTCCTGAAAACGGCCGACGAGCTTAATGTGGTGCCCCTGATCGACCGGATTATTCTGGAACAGACCCTGTGGCAGTCCGCGCGCTGGAAAGCGGCCGGGATCCATATTCCGAAAATGTCGGTCAACGTGTCGGCTGGCAGGCTCAACGACGCCAACCTGATGCAGAGCCTCGACGGTCTTGCCTTCGAACCCGGTTCACTGTCGTTCGAACTTCTGGAATCCATCTTCCTGGACGACAAGAACGATCTTATCGCCGCCAATTTCGAACACCTGCGGGACATGGGCATCGACATCGAGATCGATGATTTCGGCACGGGCTATGCTTCCATCGTCAGCCTCATTCACCTGCGTCCGAAACGGCTGAAGATCGATCGTCAGCTGGTCATCCCGATCACCCATTCGGAAGGCCAGCGCCGCCTGGTGGCATCGATTATCGAAATCGGGCAGTCGCTCGGCATCAAGGTTGTCGCCGAAGGCGTGGAAACCATGGAGCATGCCAGGATCCTGCGCGATCTCGGCTGCGATGCCTTGCAGGGCTATGCCTTTGCACCGGCGATGCCCTCGGACAGGCTGATCGAATTCGTTCGCGAGGAGCGCTGGCGCGAGGCGTCCTGAGACGCCCCGTCAGGGTTCATTCAAGGTCGTTCAAGTCACCACTCGGCGAGACTTCCGTCTTCATGACGCCATATGGGATTGCGCCAGCGGTGACCTTCCTTGGCGCGCTCGACGACATAATCCTCGTTCACCTCGATGCCGAGGCCTGGTCCCTGCGGGATGGCGGCAAAGCCGTCCGCATAGGCGAAGACATCGGCATTGGTGATGTAGTCCAGCAGGTCATTGGACTTGTTGTAATGGATACCGAGGCTCTGTTCCTGAATGAAGGCATTGTAGGACACCGCATCGACCTGGAGGCAGGCGGCAAGGGCGATGGGGCCAAGCGGGCAATGGGGCGCGAGCGCAACATCGTAAGCCTCGGCCATCGCAGCGATCTTCCGGCATTCCGTGATCCCGCCCGCGTGTGACAGATCCGGCTGGATGATGTCCACATAGCCGTCGGACAAAACCGACTTGAAGTCCCAGCGGGAATAAAGCCTTTCGCCAAGGGCAATCGGCGTCGAGGTGTGATTGACGATATCGCGCAGGGCTTCCTTGTTTTCGGAAAGCACCGGTTCTTCAATGAACATCAGCTTGTAGGGATCAAGTTCCCGCGCCAGAACCTTGGCCATGGGCTTGTGCACCCGCCCGTGGAAGTCCACCGCAATGCCGATGTCCGGACCAACGGCTTCGCGCACGCTCGCGATCGCCTCCACAGCCTTGTCCAGCCGTGAGTTGCTGTCGACGATCTGGAGCTCGGCGCAACCATTCATTTTCAGCGCCTTGAAGCCGCGCTCGACCACCTGCCTGGCGTTGTCTGCCAGCTCCGAAGGCCTGTCGCCACCGATCCAGGAATAGACCTTGATCCTGTCCCGCACCTGGCCGCCAAGCAGCGAGTGAACCGGCTGGCCGAGAGCCTTTCCCTTGATGTCCCACAAGGCCTGGTCGATGCCCGCAAGGGCGCTCATGTGTATCGCGCCGCCCCGGTAAAATCCGCCTCGATAAAGCACCGTCCAATGGTCCTCGATCAAAAAGGGATCCTTGCCGATGAGATAGTCGGCAAGTTCATGGACAGCCGCTTCCGTGGTCAGGGCACGGCCTTCGACCACGGGTTCGCCCCAGCCGATGACGCCTTCATCGGTTTCGATCTTCAGGAAAAGCCAGCGCGGCGGCACGATATAGGTCGTGAGTTTGGTGATCTTCATTCTGTAAGCTTCCGGCAAAGGCGCAGTCATCGGGCGGCAGGCGAAGGGGTGGTCAGAGATCGACACGCCCTGCAGCAGCCTGGGCCGCAGTCAGGTCATGCTCGGCCAGGTCAAGCATCCGGTTCGAGGCTTCCCGGGCTCGCGGTGCATCGCGCAGACGCAGGGCATCCACAAGTTCGCCATGCAGTTCGATGGCAAGGTCCCGGCTCTCCACCGCGGTGTTGGACGCATGCAGCGTATAATGCAGGGCCGTATGAATGGCACTGGAAAGACGCCGAAACACCTGATTGTGGCTGGCGGCCATAAGCACGCTATGGAAATCGACGTCCGCCTCGGTGAAGGCTTCAGGGTCGGAATTTGAGTCGCGCATCCGCAACCAGGCCGCTTCCAGCGCCGCAATTTCCTGCAAGGTGGCGCGTTTGGCCGCAAATTCCGCTGCTGCCGGCTCAATCGTGCGCCGGGCTTCCAGGATGCATCCAAGCAGGTCGAACTCATGGATGAAGGGGCCGATCCAATCGAGCACTTCCCCATCCAGTATGTTCCAGTCCTCCCGGTCGGTCACCACGGTTCCCACGCGAGGCTTCACCCGCAGCATGCCTTTGGATTCCAGAACCTTGATGGATTCGCGAATGACCGTGCGGCTGACGCCATAGATTTCGCACAGGTCGTTTTCGCGGGGGAGCTGAGCGCCGACCGGATATTTTTCAGAGCAGATGTCTTCCGCCAGAGCAGCCGTCACATTCTTTCGCACGCGAGGGCGCTTGCCACTGTTCTGATCAGCGGTCGCTGTCTCCTCCCTCAACGTTTCCAATGGCCTGCTCCCTGTTTGTGGCGGAATGAGATCCCGCATTTTTAGCGGATTTTTTGCTCTGCGCGAACTGCGCGTTTCACTGTCCGTCTTCGAATGTCGGGCAACCTTATCCGATACATCATACAAAAGCAATTGACTGGTATGATGATTCACAGTAGGTCTGTTGAAGCGCCCCGGGAGGCTGGGCGCCTCGAAATGAATTGGGAGGTTCTGCAATGCGTGTGTTGAAGAAAGCCGTTCTGACCGGAGTGATGGCCCTTGCCCTCGTCGGTTCTGCCCATGCCGCTGACGTGAAAATCGGGTTCGTCGTCAAGCAGCCGGAGGAGCCCTGGTTCCAGGACGAGTGGAAGTTTGCCCAGAAGGCTGCCGAGGAAAAGGGGTTCACCCTTGTTGAAATCGGCGCACCGGATGGAGAGAAGGTTCAGGCAGCGATCGATAACCTGGGTGCGCAGGGCGCGCAGGGCTTCATCATCTGCGTGCCGGATGTGAAGCTCGGACCGGGGATCGTGGCCAAGGCAGCCGCCAACGACCTGAAGCTGATGACCGTGGATGACCGACTTGTCGGCGCTGATGGCGAACCCATCGAAAGCGTGCCGCACATGGGCATTTCCGCGGTAAAGATCGGCGAGACCGTTGGTCAGTCCATTGCGGCCGAGATCGAGGCGCGCGGCTGGGACATGTCCGAAGTGGGCGCGATCCGCGTTTCCTACGACCAGCTTCCGACGGCCGTCGATCGGGTCGAAGGCGCTATCGCAGCTCTGACGGCTGCCGGCTTCCCCGCGGAAAACATCTATGACGCGCCCCAGGCCAAGACCGATACCGAAGCGGCCCTGAACGCTGCCACCACCGTGCTCAACCAGCACGCGGACGTGAAGAAGTGGATTGCCTTCGGCCTGAACGACGAAGCCGTTCTCGGCGCGGTCCGGGCCACAGAATCGGTCGGCATCCCGGCTGAGAACGTCATTGGCGTTGGCATCGGCGGTGCTGAATCGGCCATCAACGAGTTCAAGAAACCGAGCGCGACCGGTTTCTACGGTACGGTCATTATCTCGCCGAAGCGCCACGGTTATGAAACCGCACTCAACATGTACGAGTGGATTGCCAACAACAAGGCACCGGAGCCGCTCATCCTGACGTCCGGCTCGCTGGCCCTGCGCGACACTTATGTGGACGTGCGCAAGGACCTGGGCATCGAGTGATCCGTCCCGACTGACACCTGATCCGGCGACCGGTCTTGCGGTCGCCGGGGAACTGTTGCGCGAGCGTCATGTCTTATCTGTCAGTACAAAACATATCCAAGAGCTACCCGGGCGTTCAGGCCCTGTCGGACATCTCCTTCTCGGTGGAGAAGGGAGCCGTACATGGGTTGATGGGCGAGAACGGTGCCGGAAAGTCCACCCTGATCCGGGTGCTTTCCGGCGACCAGTCCGCGGACAGCGGATCCATCTCCATCGACGGGATCGAGCAGAACTACGGGTCTGTGCGCGATGCCTTCGAGGCCGGAGTGATCGTGATCCACCAGGAACTTCAGCTGGTGCCGGAGCTGACGGTGGCGGAAAATCTCTGGCTGGGCCGGTTTCCCAACCGGGGTGGCGTCCTCGAAGGCCGGCGATTGGTCGAGACCGTGCGCAACCGGCTTGAGGAGATCGGCGTCGATGTCGATCCCAATGCCAAGGTCGCTTCGCTGTCCATCGGTGCGCGCCAGATGGTGGAAATCGCCAAGGCCGTGATGATGGAGGCCCGGGTCATCGCACTGGACGAGCCGACGTCGTCCCTGTCCTCCAGGGAAAGCGAGATCCTGTTCAATCTGATCGCCCGGTTGAAGGCCAAGGGCACGGTGATCCTCTATGTGTCTCACCGGCTGGAGGAAATCTTCCACCTCTGCGACAGCCTGACGGTTTTGCGGGATGGCCGTCTTGCAGCCCATCACCCCGACATTGCCAATGTGACCCGCGACCAGATCATCGCCGAGATGGTCGGGCGTGAAATCGGCAACATCTGGGGCTGGCGTGAGCGGTCGTTCGGGCCGGTGCGGCTGGAAGTGTCCGGCATGTGCGGTGAAAAGCTTCCCGGACCGGCCGAATTCACGGTTCGGCAGGGCGAAATCCTGGGCTTCTTCGGCCTGATTGGCGCCGGACGCAGCGAGTTGATGCGCCTTGTCTATGGTGCGGACACGCGGCGCGGCGGCACGGTCACCATCGACGGCAAGGAAGTGCCTGCGGACAATCCGCGCGGTGCCATCAATGCAGGACTCGTGTTGTGTCCGGAAGACCGGAAACACGACGGCATTATCCAGGGGCGGTCCATCGAGGAAAACATAGCCATTTCCTCACGCAGGCACATGTCCTCCTTCGGCATTCTCCAGCTTGGCAAGGAAGCAGCTCTTGCGGATCGCTTCATCGCCCGGCTCAAGGTGCGCACGCCATCGCGGAAGCAGGACATCGTCAATCTCTCGGGCGGCAATCAGCAGAAGGTCATTCTGGGCCGCTGGCTGTCGGAACAGGGTGTGAAGGTGCTGATTGTCGACGAGCCGACACGCGGCATCGACGTCGGCGCCAAGTCGGAGATCTACGACATCCTCTACGAGCTTGCGGAAGGCGGTATGGCCATCGTGGTCGTTTCCAGCGAGCTGCCCGAAGTGATGGGTATCTCCGACCGCATCATCGTCATGTGCGAAGGCCGCATGGTCGGCCAATTCGCGCGGGAAACCTTTGAAGAGCGCAACATTCTGACCCTGGCCTTGCCGGACAGAAATGCTGCCCACACGGTGTGAACGGGGCCGTTTCAGATGAATTCTCTCAAGAAAATTTTGCTCGGAGACCAGGGCCTGGTCGTCATCTTCGCGGTGGCCTTCGCAATCGTTTCCCTGACCGTTCCCAACTTTCTCACCGAGCGCAACATCCTCGGCCTGCTGCAGTCGGTGGTGACAATCGGCATTGTCGCCTGCACGATGATGTTCTGCCTCGCTTCGCGCGATTTCGACCTTTCGGTCGGATCGACGGTCGCATTCACCGGCATGATCGCCGTCATTGCTTCCAACATGACCGGCTCCATCGTTATGGGGCTCATCATAGCTTTGCTTAGCGGTGCGTTGGTGGGTGCGGTCAACGGTTTCGTCATCGCCTGTTTCCGCATCAACGCGCTGATCACCACCCTGGCCACCATGCAGATCGTCCGGGGACTGGCGCTGATTGTGTCCGACGGCCGGGCCGTCGGCATCAACGATCCCGGGTTCTACCAGCTCGCCCTGTCCCGCTTCCTGGGCATACCCACGCCGATCTGGGTCATGGGTGCGCTTTTCATCGCTTTCGGTTTTCTGCTGAACCGCACGGTCTTCGGCAAGAACACGCTGGCGATTGGCGGTAATCCGGAAGCGGCCCGTCTTGCCGGGGTGAATGTGGTGTCCATGCGGATCTGGATCTTTGCCTTGCAGGGCCTGATCTGCGCTGTCGCAGGCATCATGCTTGCCTCGCGCATCACATCCGGCCAACCGAATGCAGCCACCGGCCTTGAACTCTCGGTGATTTCCGCCTGTGTCCTCGGCGGAGTCTCCCTGGCCGGTGGCCGCGCCGCCATGACGGGTGTCATTGTCGGCGTCATGATCATGGGCATTGCCGAAAATGTCATGAACCTTCTGAACATTCAGGCCTTCTACCAGTATGTCGTGCGTGGCCTGATCCTGCTCATCGCGGTTCTTCTCGACAATCTGCGCTCCACGGCAAGCCGCTGATGTCCGTGGGGGCCGGGCAGGACTGGACGCTCGCGCAAGGGGATCTGGTTGTCACCGCCAGCCCTGAGGGAGGTTCAATTGTCCAGGCCGCGTGGCGAGGCACGCCGATCCTGCAAGCTGCCGGTGGACCGGAGGGGAAGGCAGCCTGTTTTCCCCTGGTGCCCTTCGGAAATCGGATCGCCGGCAATCGCTTCACCTTTCGTGGGGAGAGCTTCACACTTCAGCCCAACACCGACGAACCGCTTGTTCTGCATGGTGACGGCTGGCTGGATACCTGGAACCTGACGGAAAAGACCGGCAATTCGCTTGATCTTGACCTGGTCAGGGAGCAACCCTCCCATAGTCCCTATGCCTTCAAGGCACACCAGAAGGTTCATCTGGATGAGGGCTGCGTGTCCCTGAGCCTTCGCGTGACGAACCTTGGCAATAAGGCCCTGCCGTTCGGCATCGGGTTTCATCCGTTTTTCCGCCGAAAGCCAGACATGACACTGCAGACGAGGGTGCAAGACATGTGGCGCGAAGGCGAGGGACATCTTCCGGATGGTCTGCAGCACATTCCTTCCGAACTCGATTTTTCGATGCCGCGTATCGTGCCGCCGCGCTGGATCAACAATGCCTTCGGCGGTTTTTCCGGCAAGGCCCGGCTACACTGGCCGGATATTGAGCTCGCTCTTGATCTCAGCTGCGATCCGGTGTTCGACGTGATGATGATCTTTGCCCCGCAGGCACCTGCAGACTTTGTCTGTCTGGAACCCATGAGCCATCTGCCGAACGGTCACAATCTGCCGGATCTCGGTGGCCTGAGCGTTCTGGAGCCGGGGGAGGGACTGACGGGAACGATAACGATGACATTTCTGCATGTGTCGGAGACCGGGGAGAAAAACGATGGCTGATCGGCTTTCAGGAAAGCGTATCCTGATCACTGGCGCCGCACAGGGCATTGGTCTTGCCATCGTCCGAGCCTGTCTCGGCGAAGGCGCTGCCGTGGTTCTGATGGACCGGGACGCAGCACTTCTTGCCCGCAGTGTCGCGGATCTGGGTGGGGAAGGAGAGTATCTGACGGCTCTCGCCGGGGACATCACGAACACGGATGACGTTGCCGCTGTGGTCGCGCGCGCGCAGGAGACCATCGGTCCGTTGAACGCGCTCATCAACAATGCCGGGATAAATGTCTTCGACGAGCCTTTGTCCCTGAGCGACGAAGACTGGAACCGCTGCTTCGACGTCAACCTGAAGGGGGCGTGGAATTGCGCGCGCGCCGTGTTGCCGGGTCTGCTTGAGCAGGGGGGCGGGGTCATTCTCAACATTGCCTCCACACACGCTTTCACCATCATCCCGCACACCTTTCCCTACCCGCTGGCCAAACACGCCCTGCTGGGGCTCACCAAGTCCCTTGCGCTGGAATATGCCGCACAGAATGTCCGGGTGAATGCCCTGGCGCCGGGCTATGTCCAGACCCAGAAGGTGGTCAATTACTGGAACAGTTTTCCCGATCCCGAGGCGGCCCGGCAGGAGACCTTGCGACTGCATCCGGGCGGGCGTATCGCCACGCCAGAAGAAATCGCCAGAGCGGCTGTCTTCATGATTTCCGACGAATGCCCCTTCATGAACGCTGCCTGTCTGACTGTCGATGGCGGCCTCAGCGTCCAGCAGCACCCAGCTTGATGCGGTTATTTTTTCAATAAATCGGGCTTGACCCTGACACTAACGTCAACCGGCTAACACCGGCTTGGCGCGCAATGCGCAGGTGTTAATTCAGGAAAGCAAGCCAAGATGAATGAACGGACAAACTGGCAGGGCAAGGTTGCCATCGTAACAGGCGGAAGCTCCGGAATTGGAGAGGCCACCGCGCTGGCGTTGACCGGGCAGGGGGCGAATGTTGTCATCACCGGACGTGATGCGTCAAAGCTTGCCGGCGTTGCTGGCAAGAGCGAGGCAATCGAGGCCGTGCAAGCCGACAGTGCCGACCCGGCAGGCAGCCGGCGCGCTGTCGAGGCAGCACTGGGGCGATGGGGCCGCCTGGACCTTGTCGTCAACAATGCGGGCGCGGGCAAACCGCTGCCCATCGAGGCCTATGATGCCGAAACGCTTTCGGAAATCTGTGCGGTGAATATCGTTGCGCCGTCCCTTCTGTTGAAGGAGGCCCAGTCGGCCTTGCGGGACAGCAGGGGGGCTGTCGTCAACATCGGTACTGCTGTCTCCCAGAATGCGGCGCCGGGCCTGGCGCACTATGCGGCCACAAAGGCGGCGCTTGAGCATCTGACACGGTCCTGGGCCATCGAGCTTGCAGGCGACGGAGTACGGGTGAACGCCGTCTCTCCCGGTCCCGTCAAGAGCGGCGCTCTCACGGGCATGATGGGCCTGCCGCCGGAAGTCGCCCAAAGCATCGAGGAAACAGAAGCAGCTCAGGTTCCTATGGGGCGGCGCGGACTGACCTCCGATCTTGTGCCGTGGATCTTGCAGCTCGGCAGTTCCGCCAACGAGTGGCTCACCGCACAGGTGATCACGATTGACGGTGGCTGGTCGCTTCGGGGCCAGGCAGGCTGAGCATTTGCGACCAAGGGCAAATATGGGCATCCTCCCCTTGATGGGGAGGGGGCCCCTCGCCACTTGAAGGCCTGAAGCGAGCACTTCCGGGAAAACAGGGCTTGACCCTGACACTAGTGTCAAGGTGCTAGGGTCCACACCCTAGTCCGGTGTTGAAAGGGGTCGACATGCAGATCAAGGAAGCAGCCGAACGGCTTGGCATTACGGAACGGATGCTGCGACACTATGAAAAGTCGGGCCTGATGGAAGCTCGTCGTTCGGAAAACGGCTATCGCAGCTATAGTGCCGCGGACTTGCGCCGTGCCGCCCGGATCCGCGATTTCATTGCCACGGGTTTTTCGACGCGCGAAGTTCGTGCGATGGCCGCCTGCCTGTCGGACGAAGGGTCCGGGCCTTGCGAAGGCGGTATTCCGCAGCTTCTGAAAAAGCTTGAGCACATCGAACGGCTCAGCGCCGATCTTGAAGCGAAACGCGAAGCCATTCTCGACCGCCTGGCCGTGTTGGAAGAAGCTCTCTCGGTGAGTGCGGATGAGAAAGATGGCGCCGGATCCGGGATGAATGCCCCTGTTCCAGGCCGGGGTTCTGGCACGCCCGGCAGGGGCCTTGCCGACCTGGAGCCTCACGCAAGCGGGCGCTGACGGGCTGACTTGCTGATTTTTTGACACGCGCCGCATCCCCTGGCGAACTTCGCCATTGACATCAATCGATTTTCGTCACAAATTTCTGTCATGACAGAAATTACCGACAAAGCCGATCCTTCGGCAAAAGAGAAGTTCATCCTTTATTGGGGGGACATGGGCAGCCAGTGGAGCGTCAACCGTTCGGTAGCGCAGATCCATGCATTGCTGTTCCTGAGCCCGGTGCCGATGAATGCGGAGCAGATTTCCGAGGAACTGGGCATTGCCCGGTCCAATGTCTCCAACTCCCTGAAGGAACTTGTCGGATGGCGGCTGATCCAGAGAGTGCCTGTCGCGGGGGATCGCCGGGAGCACTTCGTGGCCGAGACCGACGTCTGGGAAATGGCGCTGCTGATTGCGAAGGGCCGCAAGGAACGGGAAATCGATCCGGCGATCCGCGCCATCGATGTCTGTGTGCGCCAGGCGGAAAAGGAAAAGACGCTTGACCCCGTTGCTCTGGAGCGGATGCAGGAGATGCACCAGTTTCTGACCACCGCCGATCGCTGGTCGGAGCAGATGCTGAGCGTGCCGAAGTCGAAACTCGCCAGCTTGATGAAGATGGGCGACAAGGTTCTCTCGCTGCTCAAGATCGGCGGCAAGAAGGGCTGACAGCTGGGGCGAGTCAGGTTTTCGCCTTACCAGCAGCTCCCATGGAAGTGCCGGACAGCGAGATAAGATCGGGTGAGAGGCCAGTAGGCTTGCCGCCCGATTTCAGGCTCAAAATTTTTTGCCAAGTAATTTCTCTTTATACAGAAATAACCGACATAACAGGAGGGATTGGAAATGCGAAACGCAAGCGCCACTCTGGAGCGGCCCGAAGCTGGCGATCGCCGTTTTCGCGATCTTCTGGGAGAAGCCGCCTGGCATGGCCTGCCAGCGGCCGTCCGCCGCCGGTTCGGCAAACGTCTGAGCGGCGGGGCAAGTGTCGTCTATCAAGGCCTGGTCGTGACCATGCGGATGAACCTTGCCGGAAGCATTCTGGCGCAGCTCGCGCGGCTTGTCGGCGGTCCACTCCCCTTTGACAGATCCTCTTTCAACCAGCCTGCCGTCGTCACCGTCACAGAAGATATTGCGAGCGATGGTCAGTTCTGGATCCGCCAATACGGGCGTAGCTCTGGCTTTCCGCAGGTGATCCACAGTTCCAAGCGGTTCGAGGGCCCGACCGGCATTGAGGAATATATCGGTGCGGGGATTGGCATGGCACTGCGGGTGAATGCCCTGACAGACGGTCTCAGTTTCGAAAGCGACCACTATTTTCTGCAGGCCGGACGGTGGCGGTTGCGGCTGCCCGCCTGGCTCCGGCCCGGAGCTTTGACGATCACGCACCGGGATCTCGGCAAGGACCGTTTCCTGTTCACCCTTTCCCTCAAGAGCCGCGTCTTCGGTGAACTGGTTCACCAGGACGCACTCTTTCATGACATGGAGACTTGATCATGGATAATCCCGTTCTCTGGACGTTGATCTCCATCCAGATATTCATGGGCGCATTCGATACGCTCGTGCACCATGAAGGCAGCGAACGCCTGGCTTGGCGTCCGTCGCAGAAAACCGAACTGCGGCTGCACGGTGTGCGCAATTTCTTCTACGCGGTGATCTTTCTCTGCTTCGGCTGGCTGGAACCGCATGGGGTCTTCACCATGCTGTTGACGGCAACCCTTGTCGCCGAGGTGCTGATCACGCTTTGGGATTTTGTCGAGGAAGACATGACCCGAAAGCTGCCATGGACCGAGAGGATCAACCACACGCTGCTGGCCTTGAACTATGGTGCGATCCTGGTCCTGGCGGTGCCGGTTCTGTGGCAATGGTCGTTCCTCCCCAGCGCGCTGGTGCCCGTCAGCTACGGCTGGTGGAGTGTGCTTTCCACGGTTTCGGCACTTGGTGTAGGGCTCTTCAGCGCGCGGGACCTGCTTGCGGCCGCGCGCAGCGACAGGCTTGGTGGTCCAGATCCGGCGGGACTGGTTGCAGCCCTGCCACCGCGCCGGCATATCCTTGTGACGGGCGGCACCGGGTTCATAGGTCAGCGGCTGGTGGAAGCGCTGGTGAGAGGCGGCCATTTCGTCACGGTACTCACGCGAGACCTGCGCAAGGCGGATGACCTGGAACACCCTGTCCGTGTGATCACAAGTCTTGACCGGATCCACAATGCCGAGCGCTTCGATGCCATCGTCAACCTGGCAGGAGACCCGATCGCGAGTGGCTTGTGGACGAGCCGCAAGCGCGCCCGGATCATCGGCTCCCGTGTTCAAATGACCGAAGCATTGCAGGAACTGGTGGGGCGTCTTGACAACAAACCGGCTTGCCTGATCAACGGTTCCGCCATCGGCTGGTACGGTCTGCGCGGTGATGAATCGCTGACCGAAGACGCAAACTTCGAACCTGCCTTCGTCCACGAAGTTTGCGAGCGCTGGGAACAGGCGGCCCAAAAGCTGGAGCGGGACGGAGTGCGTGTCGTGCTTTTGCGGATCGGTCTGGTCCTCGGTGTCGAGGGCGGCATTCTGGCAAAGCTGCTGACGCCGTTCGAATTCGGTGGCGGTGGCGCGATGGGCTCCGGCCGCCAGTGGATGTCCTGGATCGAACGGGACGATCTTATCCGTATCATTGCCCGCACGGTGGCCGATGAAACCCTGTCCGGCCCCGTCAACGCCACTGCACCCGTGCCGGTCCGGAATGCGGAATTCACCGACGCTCTGGCCAGGGCGCTTCACCGCCCCGCATTCCTGCGCCTGCCTGCCTGGCTTTTGTCGACGGCGCTCGGCGACATGGGCCGGGAGACGATGCTGGCCGGTCAACGCGTGGTACCGGCAAAACTGGTCGCCGCAGGCTTCAGGTTCCGCCACCCGGAACTTGCCCCGATGCTGCAGGTGATCACGGGCACGAAGACAGGCGCGGCGCGGGCTGAGGAACAAGAGGTCCAGTCATTGGCATAAGCGGATGTGAAGAGACCAAAAGTCACGATCTGCGATCAAAAAAGGGGTAGCCGGCAGACACCGGCTGCCCCTACTCACGATCTCCTCTCCATCGTCATCCCGGCCAAGCGAAGCGCGAGCCGGGATCGGAGAGCCACAGGCAGTGCTGCGGTGTCCTCTATTGGACAAACTTCGGCTCTCCGATCCCGGATCTTCGCTGCGCTGCGTCCGGGATGACGAAGGAGAGGGCGAGGGAGAAGGTTGAGTGCGAACCTGCAGGCGAAGTGCAACCGAGAGGGAGGCGTTTTGCAGGCACATTCATTTGCCCCTCGTTCAAATACACCTCACGTCAGCAGCGGGCGCAGCTCCGTCTGGATGTTCAGCAGGGCAGGGAGGAACTTTGTTTTTGCCGTTTCCGGTGCGGCTGACGTGCTGGCGTAGCCGACATTGAGCGCGGCAATTGTGTGGCCGTGGGAATTCAGTACCGGAACCGCGATGGAACACAGTCCTGGTTCGACTTCCTGATCGATCGTCGCGAACCCTTGGCTGCGGATGTTGGCAAGTTCGGCCAGAATGGCGTCCACCCGGGTGAGGGTCTTTGGCGTCAGCGCTGTCAGGGTCATGGCTTCCAGCCTTGCCCGCGCCTCGCTCTCCGGCAGGGCGGCCAGCATGATGCGGCCCATGGAGGAGCAATGAGCTGGCAACCGTGAGCCCGGCATCAGCGCGATCGACATGACTTTCGTTCGGGCGGCCCGTGCCACATAGACGATCTCGTCACCGTCGAGGATTGACACCGACGAGCTTTCTCCGATCTGTTCCGACAGGCGGTCGAGCAGGGGTTGCACCACACGTGGCAAGGGCATGGTGGCAAGGCAGGCAGTCCCCAGCCGCAGCACCTGCGGCGTCAGGGTGAAATACTTGCCATCCCAGTTTGCATACCCGAGATGGGCCAATGTCAGAAGGCACCGACGGGAGGTTGCCCGGTCGAGACCGGACGCGTTCGAGACTTCGGAGATCGACTGGCGAGGACGGTCTGCGGTGAAGGTTTCGATAACCTGCAGGCCCTTGGCCAGGCCCCCCATGATGTCCCGCTCTGCAATCATTCGCCGGTCTCTTGCTGATATTAATTTGTGCGATATGTAAACAAATGAAGCATATCGCACAAATCAATTGGACGAAAGACACCCGCCGTCGCTATCTCCATGGACACGACAAGGGGCGAAATCTGGTCGGCCTTGAGGTGTTAGAACCTTCCGCACTCAAGGCGCACGCAGGAAGCTCCGGGCGTTGCCCGAAAAGGAGACAAAGATGGACAAGACGGTTTCCGACCTTGCCACCGCCGTGGCGGGGATCGAGGACGGCATGACAGTGATGATCGGCGGCTTCGGCGGTTCCGGATCTCCTATCGAGCTGATCCATGCGCTGATCGACCGCTATCGCGAAACGGGGCATCCGAAGGACCTCATCATCATCAACAACAATGCCGGCAACGGCCATGTCGGCCTGGCTGCGCTTATTGAAGCGGGCATGGTGCGCAAGTTGATCTGCTCTTTCCCGCGCTCTGCCGATCCGGTGGTCTTTACCGAGATGTATCTTGCAGGCGGCATCGAGCTGGAGCTGGTGCCCCAGGGCACGCTCGCGGAGCGGATCCGCGCGGGCGGTGCGGGTATTCCCGCCTTCTACACACCGTCGTCCTACGGAACGGATCTGGCAAAGGACAAGCCCGTCGGCGAATTCGACGGCCGCATGTATGTGCAGGAACGCTGGCTGAAGGCGGATGTCGCGCTGGTGAAAGCCGAAACAGCGGATACCTTTGGCAACCTGACCTATCGCATGGCAGCCCGTAACTTCAATCCTCTGATGTGCATGGCTGCCGCGGAGGCCATCGTGCAGGCAAGCCGGATCGTCGAAGCGGGCGGGATCGACCCCGAGGTCGTCGTCACGCCGGGTATCTTCGTACAAAAGATCGTTGAGGTGGCAAATCCGCTGCAGGAAGAAGACCTCAACCGCGCCAATGCCGCCTATCCGCTGGAGGCCTGAGATGGAAAAGCTTTCAAACAACCAGATTGCCTGGCGTGCGGCACAGGATATTGCCGACGGCGCCTATGTGAACCTCGGCATCGGCTTCCCGGAAAAGGTCGCCCAGTTTCAGCCGGAGGGACGCGAGGCGATCTTTCACACCGAGAACGGACTTCTGGGCTTCGGCCAGGCCCCGGAGCCTGGTTCGGAGGACTGGGACCTGATCAACGCCGGCAAGAAAGCCGTCACGCTGCAGCCAGGCGCGGCCTTTTTCCACCATGCCGACAGCTTCGCGATGGTGCGCGGCGGTCATCTGGATGTGGCCATTCTGGGCGCTTATGAAATTGCCGAAAACGGCGACCTCGCCAACTGGTCGACCGGTCCCAAGGGTGTGCCTGCAGTCGGCGGGGCGATGGATCTCGTGCATGGTGCCAAGCGGGTTGCCGTCATCACCGACCACGTCACCAAGAACGGCCAGCCGAAACTGGTCAAGCGCTGTTCGCTGCCGCTCACCGGTGTCGGCTGCGTCACTCGTGTCTATACCAGCCTTGCGGTGATCGATATCGAGAACGGCCGCTTCGTGCTGCGTGAAAAACTGCCCAGCCTGTCGCTTGAAGATCTTCAGGCGGTGACCGGTGCTGAGCTTCTTGTTCCCGGCGCTGTCGCCGATCTTGTTGTTCCCGAGGTGTGAAATGGCTGAAGCCTTTATCTGCGACTATATCCGTACGCCCATCGGCCGCTTCGGCGGAGCGCTGTCCTCCGTCCGCGCCGATGACCTTGGCGCCATTCCGCTGAAAGCACTGATGGAGCGTAATCAGGACATGGACTGGGCGGCGGTCGAGGAAGTCTTTTTCGGCTGCGCCAACCAGGCTGGTGAAGACAACCGCAACGTGGCGCGCATGAGCCTGCTGCTTGCCGGGCTGCCGGAAACCGTGCCCGGCACCACGTTGAACCGCCTGTGCGGTTCGGGCATGGATGCGGTCATCAGTGCGGCTCGGGCCATCAAGGCGGGTGAAATGGAGCTGGCGATTGCCGGCGGCGTGGAATCCATGTCCCGCGCTCCCTTCGTCATGCCCAAGGCGGAAACAGCGTTTTCACGCCATAACGAGATTTTCGACACCACCATCGGCTGGCGTTTCGTCAACCCGCTGATGAAGAAGCAATACGGCATCGATTCCATGCCTGAAACCGGCGAGAATGTTGCCGAAGACTATGCCGTCTCCCGTAAAGACCAGGACGCCTTTGCCCTGCGCTCGCAAGAAAAGGCGGCGGCAGCACAGGAAAACGGACGTCTGGCACGGGAAATCACGCCGGTGACCATCCCCCAGCGCAAGGGCGATCCGATTGTCGTCGACAGGGACGAACATCCGCGCGCAACCTCGCTGGAAGCTCTGGCCAAACTGCGGGCCCCCTTCCGCGAAGGCGGCAGCGTCACCGCGGGCAACGCGTCCGGCGTCAACGACGGTGCGGCAGCCCTGATCGTTGCGTCCGAGGCAGCGATCCGCAAATACGGTCTGACGCCGATCGCCCGCATTTCCGGCGGTGCGACGGCAGGTGTCGAACCGCGCATCATGGGTATCGGCCCGGCACCGGCAACCAAAAAGCTGTGCGAACGTCTTGGCATCAAGCCGACTGATTTCGATGTTGTCGAACTCAACGAAGCCTTCGCAAGCCAGGGCATTGCCGTCCTGCGCCAGCTCGGAATTGCAGAGGATGCACCCCACGTCAATCCGAACGGCGGCGCCATCGCACTCGGGCACCCGCTCGGCATGTCGGGCGCACGTATTGCCGGCACGGCCGCTCTGGAGCTGCAGCAGCGCGGCGAAAAGCGCGCTCTTGCAACCATGTGCATCGGTGTCGGCCAGGGTATCGCGATCGCGCTCGAAGGCGTCTGATCGTCGGTCGGCAATTGTCAGGTGGAACGGCCGGGCATCACGCCCGGCCGTTTCGCTTTCAGTTCCTCAGGGATTGAGGACGATCACCTTGGTCTGACCGCCATTGCAGGTGTAGCAGCAGTTGGAACAGCGATTGCGGTTCTTGTAGCCCACGCCCCAGTAGAGATTGTTGCGATTTCGCACCCAGGCGCCATAGCAGACCTTTTCGCCGCGCTGGCAGGATATGTTGATCGTCTTCGTCGAAAAGTCGTCGAGCACGTAGATCTTCTTGTTGCCCGGCCAGACGTGTCCGCGGCGGGTATCGGAATAGAGTTCCACATCGACAATGTTCGGGTGTTTGCTTTCGAACCGCCAGTGCAGTGTTTCCGCTGATGCCGGCAAGGCAGCGGCGGCAAAATAAACAAATGAGAACGCCAACAAGACGGCGCTCAAAAGCCCCTTACGCATAATACTTCCCCCAAAGTATCCCCATGAAAAGCTGCGCCGGACCATTGTGCTGAATGGATATCTGGCAGCTCGCGCAAATAATGGGGCCTTTTTGAAGAGGATGGCAAGCAGGCGTTGCCAATTGCAGTGTTCAGACAGTGGTTTGCAGCCAGTCCCGAAAGGCGGCCACGGGGCGGGTCAAGGTGCGGGCGGGCGAGCGCACAAACCAGTATCCGGTCTCCAGTTCAACCAGTTTCCAGTCCGGCATGATCAGGTGCCCCGCCTCCAGTTCCTGGGAGACGAAGCGTCTGTCGATCACGATCGCGCCCATGCCTGCTATGGCAGCCTGGATGGCAAGATCCCGGCTCTGCAGCACGGTTCCCGATTTCGTGTCCGAATGGCTGAGCCCGGCCTCCTCCAGCCAGCGCACCCAGTCGCCACGCCGCGAGGCGCTGTGCAGAAGTCTGAGGCCGCTCAGAACGGATGTGTCGGTGGCATCCTTGCCACGCAGCAGGCCGGGTGCCAGGGCCACCGCCAGGTGTTCCTTCCACAAGAGGTGGCTCTCGACACTCGGCCAGTTGCCGGTCCCCAGCCGTATGGCGCAATCGTAGTTTTCGCGATCGAGATCAACCATGCGAGTGGACGCGGACAACAGCAGTTCCACATCCGGTTGGCTCGCCTGGAAATCCGGCAAGCGGGGGATCAGCCAGCGGGTGGCAAAGGTCGAGACGGTGCTGATCCTCAGCTCCGTCCGGCCGCGCCGGCGGAAGCTGTCGACAGCCTCTTCGATGCGGTCGAAGGCATCGCCCATGCTCAGGGCCAGGCGCTGTCCTTCTTCTGTCAGGGTGAGCCCGCGCCCATCCCGGTTGACCAGCGTCGCACCAAGCTCGTTTTCCAGCTTGCGCATCAGGTGGGACAGCGCCGAAGGCGAAACCCCGAGCTTTTCGGCCGCAAGCGACGCACGCCCGTGGCGGGCCAGCAGGGAAAAGGCATGTAGCGCACGCAGGGACGCCATGGTCGATCTCCGGAAAGTTGAATATTATTCAATAATGAACCCCGGAGACTCTGTCGAGATCGGTCAGGCTTTTTCGGCGGAACTTTCCCTTTTCGGCCTGTTCACAAGGGTGACCAGTACGAAGGAAATGATCATCAGAAGCACCCATGCATTCAACTTTGCGATTGAAACCAGTGTCCATGCATCGGCCTGATCGGGATACTGCCAGGCGCGGGCGAAAGTGCCGATATTCTCCGCAATCCAGATGAACAGGGCGACCAGAAAAAAGCCCAGCACCAGCGGCATCTTGTGCCTGTAGCGGAACACCGAATAATGGACCCAGGTTCGTCCAAAGAGCAAAAACAAGAAGACGAAAAGGCCAAGCCGCAGGTCGATGATGAAATGGTGGCTGAAGAAGTTCACGTAGATCGCGAGCGCGAACAGCCATGTGGTCCACAACGGCGGATAACCGCTATAGGCGAAGTGGAAGATCCGGGAAACGCGGGCGAGATAGCTGCCGACGGAGGCATACATGAACCCGGTGAACAGGGGCACGTCACCGATGCGGAACAGGCTTTCCTCCGGATAGACCCAGGACCCGGCGGAGGTCTTGAAAATCTCCATGACCGTGCCGACCACGTGAAAGATCAGGATGATCCTGGCTTCGTCCAGCGTTTCCAGACGCGTGGCCAGCATTGCGATCTGAAGACCGAGGGCCGCGAGAAACAGGAAGTCGTAGCGACTGAGTGCGGCGTGTTCCGGATAGACGAACCGCGTCAGAAGGATGATTGCGAGCAACAGGCCGCCGAAGATGCAGGCATAGGCCTGCTTCAGGCCGAAAGCGAGAAACTCCGTCGCCGCCAGACCGAACAAGCCCTTGCCGAAGACCGGACGCAGCCTGTGCAGGAGGTGATTGATGAGCCTTTCCGTGCCGGAGCCTGGACGGGAGGGGGCTTGTAGAGGTTGGACGATCCCGGTGGGTAACATGTAACGCCTCAGCTGAAGATACCGGCCGGTCCGCAAGCGGCCGGCAGGTCTTCTATGCATCTGGCGATGTGCAGGAACTGTGCAGTGCCTTCACAGTTTTCTGCAATATTGCGGGCTGACCTGCGGTCGGGCGCTAGCTGATGGCGCCAAGAACGGCCTTCAGGAACCCGGTCAGTTCATCGGTGACGAAATCCACATGCGGATAGGGTTCGCCTTCCATGTCCCAGGTTTCCTGGAACACGTCCCGCGTGCCGGTCGGCAGGATCAACGTCGTGCACATGCCAAGCGCATGCGGCACGCTCAGGTTCTTGGCCAGGTCCTCAAACATGGCAGCACGTGCCGGCGCGACGCCGGTATGTGCCAGGAAACGTTCGTAGGTGACCTTGTTGGGCTTGGGCACAAGATCCGCCGAGACGATGTCGAAGATATCCTCGAAATGATCCGCGATGCCGAGCGCAGCCGCCGTGCGTTCCGCATGTGGGCGGTCGCCGTTGGTGAAGATGAACTTCCGGCCCGGCAAGGCCTCGATCGCGGCTGCAAGGTCCGGATCGGGTTTCAGGGTCGAATAGTCGATATCATGGACGAAACGCAGGTAGTCGTCCGGGTCGATGGCGTGGTTGGTCATCAGCCCGCGCAGGGTCGTGCCGAACTCGTGATAGAGTTCCTTCTGATGCGCCATTGCCTCATCGGGCGGCAGATTCAGGATCTTCTGCACATAGCGCGAGATCTGCTCGTTGATTTGCGGGAACAGATCGCTCTCGTGCGGGTAGAGCGTATTGTCCAGATCGAAGACCCAGGCTTCGACGCCTTTGAAGATCCTCAGGTCGCGGCGATGAGCCTGCGGGCCCTCGTGGGGCAGGGGGCGTTTTCCTGTCACGGGCGGATCAACGTCCCTGCGCCACCGTCGGTGAACAGTTCCAGCAGCACCGCGTGCGGTACCTTGCCGTTCAGGATGACAACGCCTTCAACGCCGCGGTCCAAAGCTTCGATACAGGTTTCGACCTTGGGGATCATGCCGCCGGAAATGGTGCCGTCGGCAATCAGCTCATGCGCCTTGGCAACGGTGAGCTGCTTGATCAGGTTGCCGTCCTTGTCCAGAACGCCGGGCACGTCCGTCAGGAACAGCAGCCGTTTGGCGTTGAGCGAGCCCGCAATGGCGCCGGCAGCGGTGTCGGCGTTGATGTTGTAGGTCTCGCCGTCTTCGCCCGGGGCGACCGGGGCGACAACCGGAATGATGTCTTCCTTGAGCACCAGCTTCAAAACGGTCGGGTCGACCTTGTCCGGTTCGCCGACGAAGCCGAGATCGAGAACGCTTTCGATGTTGCTGTCCGGATCAACCACGGTCCGGGTCAGCTTGCGGGCGGTCACCAGGTTGCCGTCCTTGCCGCACAGTCCGACCGCGCGGCCGCCTTCGGCATTGATCAGCTGGACGATTTCCTTGTTGATCGAACCGGCAAGAACCATCTCGACCACTTCGACCGTGGCCCTGTCTGTGACGCGCAGACCGCCCTTGAACTCGCTGACGATGTTCAGCCGCTGCAGCATCTTGCCGATCTGCGGCCCGCCGCCATGAACCACCACCGGATTGACCCCGGACTGGCGCAGCAGCGTGATGTCGCGCGCAAAGGCCTGGCCGAGTTCCGGATCGCCCATGGCATGGCCACCGTATTTCACGACAACGGTCTTGTTGTCGTAGCGCTGCATGTAAGGCAGGGCATGGGCAATGATGTTGGCGCGTGTGGCGGTGTCAGGCGTGGTCATGGAACGGAAATACTCACCGTGGCTGGGAAAACGTCTCGCGAAAGTCCCCTGCTATAGCCGGTTTGAAGTGGCTTCACAATCGGCGCAGGAGTAACAGGTCACTGGGTGGCCAGAAGAAACAGCTCCGCCCGCAGTTCGTCGACACCGCGGTTCTTTTCCGAGGACGTGGCCAGAATCTCCGGATGGGCGGCGACCCGTTTGCGCAGGATTGCCTTCGTGTCCTCGATGAGGCGAACGAGTTGCGGCGGTTTGATCTTGTCGGCTTTGGTCAGCACGACCTGATAGACGACGGCTGCCTTGTCGAGCAGTTCCATCGCTTCGAGATCGTTCTTCTTGATGCCGTGACGGCTGTCGATCAGAAGGATCACACGGCGCAGGTTCGGCCGACCGCGCAGATAGGAAAACACCAGCTGGGTCCAGGCTTCCACCAGTTCCTTGGGCGCCTGCGCATAGCCATATCCTGGCATGTCGACGATCGTCAGCGGCGTCTCGGGAGCAATGAAGAAGTTTAGCATCTGTGTCCGGCCCGGGGTTGCCGAAGTCCGGGCAAGGTCCTTGCGGCCGGTCAGCGCGTTGATCAGGCTGGACTTGCCGACGTTCGACCGCCCCGCAAAGGCGATCTCCGCTCCGGCCGCTTCTGGCAGGTTGGCCATGTCGGTGACGCTGGTGAGAAAATCCCACGGACGGCAGAACATCAGCCGGCCGGCTTCGAGGTCTTCATCGGAATATTTTTGTTCTTCGCTCATAAGCGCCTTCTACCCTGCCTGAAAGCAACCGTCACTAGTTTTGGCGTGCCGGTTCAAGCCTGCAACCCCGCAAGGCGCACCCATATGAAAGGGACGCCTTGCAGGTCTTTTGGTCCGCACGGCCGGACCGTTTGGATCAGGCGCTGTTTCGTTTGGCATCACACTCACCGCCCAACCCTGTCGCGACCGCCTCCAGGGCCTCGATATCCGCGCCGCGGATCGCATTGAGGTTCCGGGAGATCGTCTCGGCCGGCCAATCCCACCAGGCGATTTCAAGCAGCCGTTCGATAGTGGCTTCATCAAACCGGAGTTTTACCACCCGGGCAGGATTGCCGACCGCCACCGCATAGGGCGGGACGTCGGACGCGACCACCGCGTGCGCGCCGATGATTGCCCCGGAGCAGATGGTGACACCGGGCATCACCGTTGCATTGGTTCCGAACCAGACATCATGTCCGACAATGGTATCTCCCTTCAGGTGGTCGAAAATGGTCGCAGGATCGAAGCCCTGTTCCCAACCGTTTTGGAAGATGTTGAAAGGGTAGGTCGAAAAACCCGTCATGGCATGGTTGGCACCACTCATGATGAACGTCGTTCCCTGCGCCAGCGCGCAGAACTTCCCGATCTTCAGCCGGTCGCCGACAAAGTCGAAGTGATAGCGCACATTGCGGCTTTCAAACTCCGCTGCGTGGTTTTCATCGTTGTAATAGGTGAAGTCACCCACTTCGATGGTAGGGCGGGTGATCACGTTTTTCAGGTAAACCGTGTGCGGTTCGCCATTGAAGGGATGGAGCGTGTCGGGGGACGGGCCGTGCATGGGGCCTCCTTAAAAGCAAGAAAACAAGGGAAACTGGAAAACGCGTGTTGGACGCGGTTGACCTGCCGGTGAGCGGCTTCGCCTTGCGGATCAGGTCTTGCTTTATCGGATCATTGGTCCAGGCACTCCAAACGGGATCGGTTGAAAGACGCGAGAGCCTCGCGTCAAGGTGCCGGATAAAAACACGAGGTTCCGGCGCCGGTCAAGGTGGAACCTGTTAGGGCTTGTCTATTTGTCCCTGCAGCCTTCCAGCCAGACGTCGCCATTGTCCAGCGGTGTGCAACTGCCGGCAACCAGGCGTTCGATCCGCGCAACTCGGTCTTCAAGTTTCGGATCGTCTTTTCCAAGATGGTATGTGGACGGGGCGATAAGGACCGCGACAAGGGAGAGAAATTCCCTCTCGGAAAGCTCTGCCGGAGCTTTCCCGTAGATGGCATTGCTTGCCCTGAAGAACCCGGTCATCCAACCGTCGGGCCCATGGCCCATTTCCAGGGTGTCGAGCCAGAGAGCCAGAATTTCCTGCTTGGTAAGCTCATGTTCCAGCCCGATTGCGTAACCAGTCTGCCGGATCTTGGCGATACCGGGCTGGAATGTTTCGAAACCGACGCGTTTGGCAAGTGATTGGGTAATTGTGGTGAGACCGCCTCCGGCGCTGGAAAGATCCACTCCGGAATGGTCCACAAAGCCGGGATCCTCGACCTGCAGCAATTTCGCAAGTTGCCTTGGCCCAAGATCGACACCGCCTCGGCCGCCGGCAATCAGCCTGTCGGCGCGCGCAGACAGGCGAAAGGCATCGGCTCGGGCATCGAGATAACCGGCAAATCCGTAAACAAAGGCGGCGGCAGTCAGAAGCAGGACGAGGGCGGAAAGGATTTTGAGTACGCGCAAGGGACACCTCCGGAAATATATCTCGAACCGTGTCGGGCAAAGCGGGCACTGTCATGATGGAAACGAGGCCTAAAGACGGCGCCTGCCTGCGTTTTTCAAATCGGCGGCTACGGGGAAGTCTGGCAGGCGACGACTTGAAAAGTCCCGCTTGAGTGGGTTTCTTCGGGTCGGTCGAGAGTCGCATCGAAAGTGGACCCGACAGGTGGCACCGGTTTCTGGAGTAGCGTTCAGGTGGGAATGCGAACCCGGGCGTCGACACGCCTTTCACCATAAGCCCTGTCCTGCGGCATTTGGACTGCCCTCGGGTCGTTGAACAGGAATTCGGAGATTCTCGACATCAACCTGATACGTGTGTGTCTGTTGCCTTCGTGAAATCCGATATCATTAAGCCCTCTCACATAGGCTTGGAATGTCGGGTCCGGGGCGTTGTCCTGCGGTGGCTTGAAATAGAGCTCACCTTGTCCGAACGCAGGCTGATAGCCGAAAAACGCCAGGCCAAGCAGTTCGCGCGCCAGCACACGCGGGTTCTGGAATGATGCTTTCCTGTTGGTTTGTCTGTCCGTGTACTGTCCGAAGGTCCAGAACATGCCGGCGTTCCGGTTCATGAACTCCTTCCAGTGGTTCTTTTGATAGTCCACGGTTCCCTTCACAAGGTGCTCTGCATTTCTCCGGTTGGTCACATGCGGCAGAATCTTCTGCAGTTTCGGGACCTCTTCGTCCAGCAAATCCTCGCCGCATTGGCGAAAAAGGCCGGCCTCAGCGGTTTCCAGCGTCAGACTGAAGGTCTTGTGGGCAGTGATCGCACCGATGATGAGTGCATCGTTGAGAAGAGGCGTCCACTTCTTTTCACTCAGGATGGCGCCTCCTGTGACGGGCACGGGAGGGATGATATTGTTGTCCGCGTCCGTGTGCGTGCCTTTGCCATCGTTGCGGGCTCTTTGTTCCGTCCGGACATGCTTCCTGGTTACGTCTTCCTGGATGCCGCTGGCAGCCGTCACACCGAAGTTTGCGATCAGGTTTTTGCACATCCGGATACCGGTGCCGCCAAGCAAGGTATATGGCATTCGGTTATTTGCGGCAGCCCTGTACAGATTGTAAGCAGCCTGGCAAAACTGGTCCATTTTGTCCCGATCCTGCCAGTTGGACCAGTTTTGAACCCACGCGTTGTCGTCCCAGTAACGCTGCCAGTGAGGTTCAACCGCTGCTTTGAAGGCGTCGTAGTCTGCGTACATGTTCACGTTCTCCACGATGTGGCCATGCTTGCGGCCGCACAAAAGGGATCAGGCGCACGCTTTGCTGTGTGCCGGTTTCTGTTTCAGGTGTTGGCTGGCTTGCTTGTGTCACCGGGTATTGAGCAGGCGCTTTCGGCTGCGAGCACCCGGCCGCACAAGTTGTTGCGTCTCTGGCAGACAATTTGATGGAAGAAGGGCCAAATGGCCAGTGACGCCCGTCACTGCGCTCGCATGGGCCTTGAAGTGGTCAACGCTGGGTCTTGTCGAGAAATGGCGAACTCTTGCCGGTCATTTCCATACCGAACATTCACTCGACAGGCGGAGCGGGACAAAGTCGGCAATGTCCTGCCGACGGAAGCCAGGGGGGCATCATAAGAACATCAAAAGGTTCGATGACCGGCCTCTCAATGAATAAGCCCCGCCGGTTGGCGGGGCTTATCGTTTTCAGACAACTGCCAGAGGACTAACTCTTGTCGTCGGGAGCTGGCTTCTTGCGTTTGAAGAGCGCCCCCAGATTGTCCCAGAGCTCCACCTTGGCTCCCTGACGGCGCATGATCACATACTGCTGCGTCACGGACAGGGTGTTGTTCCATGCCCAGTAGATCACCAGACCGGCCGGGAAAGAGGCCAGCATGAAGGTGAAGATCACGGGCATCCAGGTGAAGATCATCTGCTGGGTCGGATCGGGCGGAGCCGGGTTCATCTTCATCTGGATGAACATGGTGATCCCCATGATCAGCGGCCAGACGCCCAGCATCAGCATCTGCGGCGGATCCCAGGGGATCAGGCCGAACAGGTTGAAGATGGTGGTCGGGTCCGGTGCCGAAAGATCCTGGATCCAGCCGAAGAACGGTGCGTGGCGCATTTCGATGGTGACGTACAGCACCTTGTAGAGTGCGAAGAACACCGGGATCTGCACCAGGATCGGCAGACAGCCGGCCAGCGGGTTGATCTTCTCTTTCTTGTAGAGCTCCATCAACGCCTGTTGCTGCTTCTGCCGGTCGTCGGAATATTTCTCGCGAATTTCCGTCATTTGCGGCTGCACGAGCTTCATCTTGCTCATGGAGACGTAGGACTTGTTGGCCAGCGGGAAGAATATCAGCTTGACGATAACGGTGACGACCAGGATGGCGACACCGAAGTTGCCGAACAGGTGGAAGAACCAGTCGATCGCGAAGAACATCGGTTTGGTGAGGAAGTAGAACCAGCCCCAGTCGATGAGGAGTTCGAACCGTTCGATGCCGAGCGCTTCCTCGTAACCGTCGAGAACCTTGGTTTCCTTGGCGCCGGCAAACAGATACGAGCTGCTTTCGCCGGTCGAACCGCCTGCAATGGTCACACCGTTGCCGAGATAGTCGGCCTGAAAGACGTCGGTGGTGGCGGAGTGGCTGAAGCCCGGCTGGAATTCCTGACCCGGGGTCGGGATAAGCGTCGCGGCCCAGTACTTGTCGGTGATGCCGAGCCAGCCCTGGTCGACCTTGGCCGGCCGGATGGAGCTTTCTTCCATCAGATCGTCGTAATCGACTTCCTTGAGACCTTCCGCGCCGAAGACGCCGAGCAGACCTTCATGGAGAATGTAGATACCCTTGGTTTCCGGCATGCCCTTTCGAGCGATCAGGCCGTAGGGATAGAGCGTTACCGCGTCGGCGCCAGTGTTTTCGACCGCCTGATTGACGGTGAACATGTAGTTGTCGTCGACAGAGAAGGTGCGCTTGAAAGTGAGGCCCGCACCATTGTCCCAGGACAGTGTCACGGGTGTCGACGGGGTCAGTGTCGTCTCGCCGTCTATGGACCAGATGGTATCCGGGCCGGGCAGGGCGATGTTCGAACCCGGATCGCCGACCCAGCCGTAATCAGCGTAGTAGGGCTTGGGGCTGCCGGACGGTGAGAACAGCACGATGGTCGGGCTGCTCTTGTCGACGGTCTCGTGATAGTCCTTCAGCCGGATATCGTCGAGGCGGCCGCCTTTCAGATTGAGCGACCCTTCAAGGCTGGGCGTATCGATGGTCACGCGCTGGGAAGCGGCAAGCGCAGTATCCCGGTTGGCGAAGGCGGCCTGTTGCCCGGCCGCCGGTGCCGCGGTATTGGCGCCCTGCGAACCGGTCGGTTGCGGTGCATCCGGGTTTGTTGTGCCGGTCGCGGCCTTTTGAGCGGCCTCCTGCTGGGCCTGAAGTTCGGCCTGCTGGCGTTCCAACTGAGGCGCGGCAACGAAATATTGCCAGCCGAGCAGAACAATCAGGGACAGAACGATCGCGAGAATCGTGTTGCGGTTTTCAGAAATCAACTGGATTTACCCCTGTTTCCTGCGCTGTTTCGATTGGGCTGCGAGCCCTGCCGGCGCGGTTTTCCCCGTCCGCGCGGCGTTTGCGGATCCAGCACCTGGCTCAGGCCAGACTTAAGGTCTGCAACGATTTTTTCAAAGGGAAGAGTGAGTGCGCTGTCGCGAGCGACAAGCACGAAATCCGCCTTTTGCGGGATATCTTCGGGCGCAAGTTCGGCCACGGCGGCTCGAAGCCTCCGCTTTATGCGGCTGCGCATAACCGAATTGCCGGTTTTCTTGGTAACCGTGTAGCCAACCCGCGACGCGTCGTCGCTGTCGCGGTTCAAGCCCTGAACGACAAAAGCGCGCCGGCCCAGCCGGCCGCCTTTGGCGACCGCCAGGAATTCGGAGCGCTTTTTCAAAGTGTCCATAGCGGCGGATTGGTGTTGGCAGTCGCCGCCAACCCGGCGCACTGCGGGCTGGTCGCCGATTAGGCGCTGAGGCTCTTGCGACCCTTCGCGCGGCGACGAGCAAGCACCTGACGGCCATTCTTGGTGGCCATACGTGCGCGGAAGCCGTGGCGACGCTTGCGGACAAGACGGCTCGGTTGATACGTACGCTTCATTGTTCTTCCCCGCGCGGCTAAGAGCGCGGCCCTTGTTCATTTTTTAAATTCTTTGGAGGAAGCACCCGAAGCGCCATGAAGAGCGCGGCTTTTCCAGCCTTGGGTCCGAATGCATGTCCCGGTCGAGCGCGCTTATAAGGGCCATGCCGCCTCAAGTCAACTTTGCACGCCTAAGATTCTGCGTTTTCCTTTCGATCACGCACAGGTGAACCTGAAACGGGCAAGCGTCACTTATCAGTGAAGCACAGTTCTTTTTACGAGGTTTAAGGTACATCTGCCTATCAGAACAAAAAAGCAGGGCGCCCCTGCGACAAGAAGCGAGCTGATGGAAGAGTGGATGCTGGGTGACGAGGCCAACAGGATGACGCCGCCGAAGGACACGGGGCAGACCGGCGGAAAGACGCAGGAACGCACGGCAGCCGAAAGGCTCAGAAAGTGGCTTCCACTGGCGGTTCTCGCAGGACTGATGGTGCTCGGATTCGCCCTTGGCCTGCACAAGCAGCTGACCTTGTCGAACCTCATCATGCAGCGGCAGGACCTTGCCGGATACGTCGAGCAGAACCTGGTGCTCGCCATTCTCGCCTATGTGGCCATCTATACCGTGGCGGTCGCTCTGTCGTTTCCCGGGGCATCCTTGCTGACCATTGCGGGCGGTTTTCTGTTTGGCTGGGTAATTGGCGGTGTCGCAACGGTTCTGGGCGCGACGATCGGCGCCTGCGCCGTCTTTCTTGTCGCAAGATCCTCCTTCGGTGAGGTGCTCACCAATCGGGCCGGCCCCTTCCTTGCCCGTCTGGCCGAAGGGTTTCGCAAGGATGCGTTTCACTACCTCCTGTTCCTGCGGCTGACGCCGGTATTCCCTTTCTGGCTGGTCAACATCGCCCCGGCAATCTTCAAGATGCCGTTGCCCTCCTACACGCTCGCAACGTTTGTCGGCATCATTCCGGGCACCTTTGCCTTCACCTTCATCGGTTCCGGCCTCGACAGTGTCATTGCGGCACAGGAAGCTGCCAACCCTGGCTGCGCGGCGTCCGGAACTTGCCAGATCGACGTTGCTGCCCTGGTAACACCACAGCTGCTGGCGGCGTTTTTTGCGCTCGGAATCGCCAGCCTCATTCCGGTGATCTTGAAAAAAGTCCGCAATCGTTAAACTTTCCGCCAGTTTCCTGCCGAATCGGAGCCCGTCATGGCCAATTTGCTGACCCCGGACATTTGCGTGATTGGCGCAGGCTCCGCCGGCCTGTCCGTTGCCGCGGCCGCGGCGGCCTTTGGCGTCGAGGTGGTGCTGATCGAAAAAGGGCTCATGGGCGGCGATTGCCTCAACTACGGCTGTGTGCCCTCCAAGGCGCTTCTGGCCGCCGCCAAGGCCGCGCACACGCAGGAAGCTGCGAGCCGGTTCGGAGTGCATGGCGACACGCCGAAAGTCGATTTTGCCGAAGCGAACGATCATGTCCGCAAGGTCATCGCCGCCATCGAGCCGCATGATTCCCAGGAACGCTTCGAAGGCCTCGGTGTCACCGTCCTGCGCGAGACGGCAAGGTTCACCGGACCCGATGAGGTGTTGGCCGGTGCGGTCCGTATCAAGGCCCGGCGCTTTGTCATCGCAACGGGTTCCTCCGCTTTCGTTCCGCCTATTCCGGGGCTCGAGGACGTTCCCTATCTCACCAACGAAACCCTGTTCCAATTGCGCGATCGACCGGAGCATCTGGCAATTATCGGCGGCGGGCCAATCGGTCTTGAAATGGCGCAGGCCCACCGGCGTCTCGGTTCGAAAGTCACCGTGTTCGAAGCCCAGAAGGCTCTTGGCAAGGACGATCCGGAACTGGCGGGGGTGGTGCTGGATACCCTGCGTGCCGAAGGCATAGACATTCTGGAAGAAACGGCGGTCGAAAAGGTCGGGCGATCCGGTGCGGGGCTTGTGATCAGTGCGAAGGGGGCGGATGGAAAGCCGGTGAAGGTGGAGGCCTCTCATCTGCTGGTGGCGACCGGCCGTGCGCCCAACGTCGACGGTCTCGGCCTGAAAGAAGCCGGCATCGATCATGACCGCAAAGGCATTGCGGTCGACAAGGGTTTGCGAACGAGCAACCGGCGCGTCTATGCCATTGGCGACGTTGCCGGCGGTCTGCAGTTTACGCATGTCGCCGGCTATCAGGCAGGTCTTGCGATTCGCTCCATCCTGTTCCGGCTGCCGGTCTCCATGACCAGCGACATTGTGCCCTGGGTTACCTACACATCGCCGGAACTTGGTCATGTCGGCCTGAGCGAAGCCGAGGCCCGCTCGCGCTATGGCCACAAGGTCAAGGTGCTGACGGCGGACTATGCCGGCAATGACAGGGCGCAGGCAGAAGGCCTCACGAAGGGCCGCCTGAAGCTGATTGCCGGGCCGCGCGGCAGGCTGCTTGGCGCGGATATCGCAGGTGCCCAGGCCGGGGAGGTCATCAATCTTCTGTCGCTCGCCCTGTCGAAGAAGATGACCATGAAGGACCTTGCCGGGTTCATCGCGCCCTATCCGACACTGGGTGAACTCGTACGCCGTGCGGCAATTTCTTACTATGCGGAAGCGCCCAAAAATGCTTGGCTGCGCAAAGCGATCGGTTTCCTGCGTCTGTTCGGGTGACCGCTGGTGCCGTCTGTTTTAGAGAAGCTGTGGTACCATCGCTGATGCGGGGCCGGGGCCTTGGGATTTGGAAAGACGTGACATGAAACATGAGGGCGCGCCGCAAGGATCGGCTGTCCCGCAAGAACCCGCCGCCACGCCCGCTTCTCCCGGCGATGGCTTCGGGCATTATCGATTTGGTGGCCTGTCGGGCAAACTGCTGTTGATGACGGTGCTTTTCGTGATGCTCGCGGAAATCCTCATCTATGTGCCCTCGATCGCCAACTTTCGAAACACCTGGCTTACCGACCGGCTGACCACGGCAGGTGTCGCGGCTTCTGTGCTTGCGGAAACCAACACCATCGCCCCGCGTCTTCAGGAAGAATTGCTGCGCACGACCGGTGCGCTCGCGATTTCCCTCGATGAAGGCTCTCGGCGCAGCCTGATCGCCATGAGCAATGTGCCGGGCGAGATGGACTTCGTTGTCGACATGGCCGAAGTCACCCCCTGGTCGGCCATCCTGCACAGTTTCGAGATCCTCACCTATCGCGGCGACGGCGCCATGCGCATCATCGGTGTCGGCCAGATGGGCCATACCGAGCATGTCGATGTCGTCCTGCCCGTACGCCTTCTGCAACAGGACATGCTGGCCTTCTCCGGTCGCATTCTTGCACTGTCGCTGGTGATCTCGATCATCACCGCCAGCCTTGTCTACATCACCCTCAGGGCATTGTTCATCCGGCCGCTGCGCCGCCTGACCCGCTCCATGGAGCGGTTTGCCGAAAGCCCGGAAGATACCTCGCGTATCATGTCGATTTCCGGCCGCCGCGACGAGCTCGGCGACGCCGAAATCCGTCTGGCAGGCATGGAGGAGGCTCTATCAAGGGCGCTTCATCAAAAGCAGAGGCTTGCTGACCTCGGTCTGGCCGTTTCCAAGATCAATCACGACCTCCGCAACCTGCTGGCCTCTGCACAGCTGTTTCTGGAGCGCCTGGAGCATGTGCCGGACCCGACGGTCAAGCGCCTTGCCCCCAAGATCCTGGCAACGCTCGACAGGGCGGTCGGTTACACGCAGGCGGTGATGTCCTACGGCAAGGCCCAGGAACGGGCACCACAACGCCGTCTGTTGGCGCTGAAGCGTGTCGGTGACGACGTGGCGGACGTGCTGGGTCTCGTGGATCATGCCACGGTGCGTTTCGACAACAAGGTCCCGGTGGAAATCGAGATCGACGCTGATCCGGAACAGATCTTCCGTGTGATGCTCAATCTCGTCCGCAATGCCTTTCAGGCGCTGGAGGCGGAAAAGGACGAAACACTGGTCCGCCGGATCACCATCGAGGCCGAGCGTGAGGGCACTTGCGTCCGCGTCCGGGTTTCCGACACGGGGCCGGGCATTCCGGAGAATATCCGCAAGGCACTGTTCAGGGCTTTTCACAGTGGTTCGAAAAACGGCGGCGTCGGTCTCGGGCTGGCGATTGTCGCCGAATTGCTCAAGGCGCATGGCGGATCGGTGCGGCTGGAAGACAACCGGACCGGTACGTGTTTCTGTTTCGAGGTTCCCGACCGCAAGCCATGAGCGGGAAGGGCGATCTTATTCACCGCTAAGTCTCGAGGAGTTCTGCGGCTTTCCGAACTGTGTGACAGTTCTTTGAAAAAAAGTTCAAAAAGGTTCTTGCAATCCCCATCGGACCGCAGTAGGTAAGCGCCCTGTCCGGGGCACACGACACGCCCCGCAGCGCCAAGACCGGTTATCTCCAGGTTCAACCGAGATGACAAGATCTTCGCAAATACGCACCGGTAGCTCAGCTGGATAGAGCACCAGACTACGAATCTGGGGGTCGGGGGTTCGAATCCTCCCCGGTGCGCCACTTTTCCTGCGCCATCAGTATTTGATCTGCTTGCACCTGTGTGTGTTGCGCTGAAGCGTTGACTGCCTGTCTGGACAGTTTCCAAGAAGCAACTTCAGCATTTGCCGTTTCCGCAATAGCTACATTCGTACTTTGGGTTCCCGCTTTCCATGCGATGGATCGGACAGGTTCTCGGGCGCGTCAATCTCGTTTGAAGGCCAGGTTGTCAGCGGGTGATTTGCCGAATCCCAACGTGCCTGATCCGGGTAATCGGATCTTGTTTCCGATGACACATGCCGCATGTTCTTGGGCAGGTGATTACGGTCGCCCGGCTTGGATGGTCCCTATAAGAAGGGGCCGTTTCGGTTCATTCCAAAAGAATTGGAAGAAATAAAATATCAAAATATTTTGATGTTTGATTATTATTGTAAAATGTGTATGCTGAAAATTAGAAAAATAAGCGCGGAACAAAATAAAAATCAATCTTACCGCCTGTTTTGTCATGAAAATTCAAAGTACATAAGAGTATTTTTTTCTTGTCAGGGTGCTGCGTAGGTCTGTGCCCTCCCTGAGCAAGTGTGCCCGCGAAACTGGTCATGACACGTTCGGTGGCGCAGATGTTTACCGCTTGCCGTCACGCATTTGACCTCGTTGGATCAAGAGCAGTTCACGGAAGCGGTCACCGTATGCCGGTTGAACAGGCCGATACACGTATCTGTCGATAGCATAGCGTCACTTGGCGGATCTCAGCCGGCGAATTCTTCAAATCAAAGGATACCCAGTTATCATGACCAGGAAAACGGTCACAAATACCAGCCAGGGCAGAGCCTCGGGTGGCTCTTCGGACCACAGTTTCAGGATAGGGCAGGCCGTACGCCTGAAAAACGTATTCGGTGGCAAGGGCATGTCCGGCCTGACGTATCGTGTGACAGGCAGGTTGCCTGCTCGCGATGGCATGCCGCAGTATCGCATACAGTCCGATGGGGAAGCGTACGAGCGCATGACCACGCAGGATCAACTTGAAGCGGTTGGCGAAGCTGCTTCTGGTTCCAATTCGACGCTGCTTGAAAAAACATTCGGTTCAAGCCACCGTTAGGTTGCTGGAGAACCTGTTCCGCCCATCAGCGAGAAGAGGTGTTCCTCGTCTGTCAGTGCCTGATGAACTAGGAACAGGAAACGTGGTGGAGCTGGTCGAATTTGCGTCTGATGGCGATCGATCAGACTGCCTGCCCAGATCCCGTCTCAGGGCTTTTCTTGTAACGTGCTGGCGCGAAACCTACCAGGAGCAATTGGGTAGCGACATTGCCACTGCGATGGTCGAATCCCCTGCCGGAGACGATCTGGGTGGCATTCTGCCTGCGACGGATGAACGGGTAGTCCTCGCGTTTCATGACGATCGGATCGTCGGAAGCTGCGTCTACGCAGCTCGCGGGGCAATTGTCTATGTCTGGGGCTGTTACATCAGCCAGGCGTTCCAGAGATCGGGGACCGGACGCAGATTGATCCGGCATGTTCAGCGTGAAGGTTCGAGCGCAAGGCGGCTTCAGGTCACGGTGCTATGCGCCAGCACAGGCGCGATCGCCTTTTACGGATCTCTGGGATTTGCAGTTGTGGAACACGTAGAATACGAGCTCTTTCCCGGTTGCAGAGAGCCGGCGCAGGTCATGGAACTGGCGACTGCCTGACGGTGTGCCATGGTTCCGAAGCTTTGGCCGGAGAAGCAGAAGCGATCGCCGAACGGCAATCGGGGCGATCCATTTTGAATGCCCGTTTCGCTCGCCTTGCCGAAAGTGCCCTTAAGAAGCCCCTGGAAAAAGAGAAACGAAACCTGGCGTCAGGCTTTGGGCACAATGGGTTTGCGGGGTTTTGCCGGGGCTGACTTGCCCTTGGCGGTATTCGTAGCGGCGGCTGCCTGCTTGTCCTGGCTCGCCAGTCTTGCAGCTTTCAGCCGGGCCGTCTTGGCGTCGCGGGCAGATGTCTCGGCCTCATTGATTTCACGCGCGACCCGACGGGTAGTTTCCGCTTTGCTTTCCGCAGTTTCCCGTCGTGTGCGAAGCGGGCTTTCATTATCCTTGGACGAAGTCATCTGCGCGTCTCCAACCGTTCACTGGTGGTAATTGCAAAAAAGGCCGGGAGTTACCCCGGCCTTTTCCATTCATCCTGCTGCCCGGTGCCAGTACATCCGTGGTCACCGAACAGAGTTGGATGCAGAATTAGACTTCCTGAAGGTTGTCAGCAGCGGACTTGCCGGAGCGGCGGTCCTGGACAACTTCAAAGCTGACCTTCTGGCCTTCGACCAGGCTGCGCATGCCTGCGCGCTCTACAGCGGAGATGTGCACGAACACGTCGGCAGCGCCATCTTCCGGCTGAATGAAGCCAAAGCCTTTGGTGGTGTTGAAGAATTTTACGGTACCTACTGGCATAACGATTTCCTTTCAATCGGTCATGGTAGTTTGCGCGCCTCACGGTATGCGGGGCGGCGCGGTTAGGTCGACGTTGATGGGAAGATCGTTCAGAACACGGTAAACCGCGCAGTCACAAAGTTCGACAAACAATATCGATGAACGTTACCTAAGTTGAAACCGTGTCGAAAACAAGGCGCATTTCCTGTTTCTTTGAAAAGAATTTTTGCGACGATGTAACTTAGCAATAATAATTCGTTTTGATCCGATTTCAGGATCGTTTTGGCCGATGACCGGGCATATCGGCTGGGTGCAGGCCCAGGGGTAATAACGGAATTCCGGTTAATGGACGTAGAACCTGGCAATTGGCGAAGGCGCAGGCGGTAGTTCTGACAGGTTTGTTTTACCAGCCTTCTTTTAGGTGCTACAAAGACGCGAAGTGTTTTTCCAAAGTGAGTTCAGAGACATACATGTCCCAGGCGCTGGAAATTTCGCTCCTTGGGGAACTGCGCGTCAGGGCCATGGGGCAGGAAATTGTTCTGCCGGCCTCCAAGAAGGCACGGGCGCTTCTGGCGTTTCTGGTTGCGACGGGGCGGCCGCATCGGCGTGAGCGATTATGTGAGCTGTTCTGGGACCTTCCGGACGATCCGAAAGCGGCGCTGCGCTGGGCGCTCAGCAAGCTGCGGCGGGCGGTGGATACGCCGGACCGGTTGCGCATCATCGCCGACCGCGAACGCGTCCAGTTCGATGCTGAAGGCATCGGTATCGACATTCTCGATATTCATGCAAGGCTTCGGAACCAGGCAGGGATGCTTGGTGTCACCGAGCTTGAGGACATGGCCACGCGGCTCGGGAACATGTTGCTGGACGGCCTGGACGGTGCCGGGGACGAGGCTTTCGATGCCTGGCTGACGGCTGAACGTGAAGACGTCCATCTGGCACAGGTGGAAGTTTACAGGCGTCTGGCGACCCACAAGGATATTGGCCCGGCTGCCAGTCGGAAGTGGCAGCGACTGTGGCTGGAAGCCGACCCGGAAGGCGCAGAGGCGCACCAGCGGATGCGAAGTGATACGTCGCCGGCAGGCCTTCAGCGGGTCACTTCGACCTCAGGTCTTTCGTCTGACCACGTCGTGCTTGCCGAGACGAGTTCGGCCGACCCGGCAGACAGGGTTCGCAAGGCCCGTGCCCACGCGCTCAGAGCGCAGAATATCGGATTTTGCGACGTGGCAGACGGCACCAGGATCGCCTATGCGAGCATCGGGTCTGGCCCACCTATTCTGAAGGCGGCCAATTGGCTGAACCACCTGGAGTTCGACTGGTCAAGCCCGATCTGGGGCAGAAGCTTTGCGGAGCTCTCCCGCGGCCGCACGTTGATCCGCTACGACGAGAGAGGCTGCGGTCTGTCCGATTGGGATGTGGACGATCTCGGGTTCGACGCCTTTGTCGAGGATCTTGAGGTCGTTGCCGATACCCTGGGGCTGGAGCGGTTTCCGCTGGTGGGTATTTCTCAGGGCTGTGCCGTGTCGGTTGAATACGCCGTGCGTCATCCCGAGCGCGTTTCCGGACTGATCCTGATCAGTGGATATGCTGCCGGCTGGCGATATCTCGCCTCACCGGAGGAACAGGCCCGCCGCGAAGCGGTGATCACGCTGACGGAACTTGGCTGGGGAACGGATAATCCGGCCTACCGGCATATTTTCTCGCAGACCTTCATGCCGGATGCCAGCGCGGAAACCCTGGACTGGTTCGATGATTTTCAGCGTCAGACAACCTCGCCGAAAAACGCGGCGCGGTTTCAGGAAGCCTTCGGCCGTATCGATGTCCGCCACCGCCTCGGGCAGGTAAAGGCTCCGACAATCGTTTTGCACTCCAGATACGATCAGCGCATTCCGCTGGAACTCGGCCAGGCTGTTGCGGCAGGCATCCCGGGGGCGCAATTCGTGGCGCTGGAAAGCCGAAATCACATTCTGGTCGATCAGGAACCTGCCTGGCAGGTGTGCCTTGGTGCCATCCATCGCTTTCTTGAAGAAAACGGCATCTGATTTTGGCTCTTGTCGGAAGCGCATTCCGGCGGGGCAGAACCGGGATATGATCTCCGTGCTCTGCCCGCTTTGCCGGCAAATGTCTCCTGTCAGGCGAATGGTCAGCGGCTAATGAACGGAGAGGAGCACTGCAGGCGCGAGCCTTGCCCGGACTGGAACGTGTTGTCGGAAACACGATAGGAGTTGTAGCGGCCAAAGCACCAGTCGATATGCCGCGTCACAACCGCATCGCGAGCGCCAAAAGCCCATTGGTGCTGATAGCCCTTGTGGTTGCTTTTTCCATAGCCCCCAGCAAAGGCGGCAGGGGCGAAGGTCGTGGTTGCCAGGGCTGCGGCGGCAACGACGGTGAAGATGGTTTTCCTGAACATCTGGATCTTCCTTTGGCTTGGTGAAGGCGAAGTGATGTTCGCCTGTCCCTCTTACCTAGGAGAGATCATTCGCCGGGGCCTGTGACGCGCGACACTGCCCCGACATCGGCTGTCTGATGACAGCCAGCGCGTCCCTAGTTCTGGCCAAAACGGCTCTCGTGTTCCTCACACGAAGTCCGCGACGTCCTCCAGGCCTTCCCGGTTGCGGATGATCAGCCAGCCTTCCTTGAGGTCGATCAGGTCTGCTTTCTGGAACTTGCGCAGGCACCGGTTCACTGTCTCTCGCGTATTGCCGATCATCTCTGCGATTTCCGACTGGGAGAGCGACAGTTTGGTCAGCGGCTTCTCTTCAGTGCCGGGAGCGGTCACGGTGATGCGGAGCAGCAGGCGGGCGAGACGTTCCGGCAGACCGAGAAAACCGATTTCCATCATCCGTTCGTCCGACCGGCGAACGCGCTGGCAAAGCAGCTCGATCAGCCGGATGGAAAGAGCCGGATCGCGATTGAGCACTTCAAGCAGAGACCTCCGTTCGACCACGACCAGCTTGCAGTTGGTCAAGGCGCGCACGTTTGCTGACCTCTCGCCGCCATCGAGCAGGGCAATTTCGCCGAAGATGTCGCCGGGATGCAGTTCGGACAAGGTAACATCGCGTGCGCTGGGCGTCGGCATGCTGACGCGCACCGAGCCTTCCGCAATTGCCATCATGCTTTGCCCCGGCGTTCCCATGTCGAAAATGATATCGCCTGCGGTGTAGCGTTTGACATGTGCGAAAGCGGCCAGATCCTTGCGGCTCTCGTCATCCAGCGCTTCGAAAATAAAGCTCTGTCCCAGGAGCTTTTCCTTATTCAAACTCTCTTCGGTAGCCATATTCGCTCTTTCTCGTGTGATGCGAGCACCAGTACAACGGTGGTTACAACGGTTGTTGTGTCATACCATGGTGGTATCTCACGGCGATGCCTTACCTAAAATTGACAAGCCTATCGGGATTGCAATGTCAACAAGACGATTGAAATTGGCCGGAACCCTGATCGGGTTGATGCTCGCAGCTTCCTCCACGGCCATGGCGCAAAATGTGAACGGCTGCGAACGCACACAGGTCCAGGATCCGCCCAGGACCGTGTTTCAGTGCGCGAACGGTCTCGTGATCGAAGCAGAAGCAGCCAGTGCTTTCAACATCGACACTGCCGCAGGCGCCACGCGCCCGGAAGACGTCGATCTCGAAACCGATGCGATGCTGATCGAGGTCGAGCCGGGCAGTGGTCCGTTCCAGGTGCGAACCCCTCACGCCATTGCCGCCGTTCGCGGCACGATCTACGCAGTGGATGTCGGGCCGGAGCGCACGTCAGTCTTCGTTTTGCGCGGTCACGTGTCGGTGTCCCGGCCGGATGGCAGCGATACGGTGCTGCTCGCAGCCGGTGAAGGAGCGGACGTCGCCCCGGGCCTTCCCTTCGCACCGGCCACATGGTCAGCGGAAAGGGCCGCAGGGCTTATGTCCCGTTTCGGTCAATGAAACTGAAGCTCTACGTCTGTCTCGTGGTCTTGGCGATGATCGTCGGGGCCGTCTGGGCAGGCTCCCTGGCGTTGGGCCATGTTGCCGGACGGGCAAGCGTGCTTGACCGGCTGGAAACGGTGCTTCTCGATCTTCGTATCCATATCAAGGGGCCGCGCGAAGCGCCGCAGGATGTGGTGATCGTGGCCATCGACGATCAGACGGTGGCCGCAGCCGGTCACTATCCGGTCGACAGGGTGTTTCTGACCGAGCTGGTTGACCGGATCCGTGACGCAGGCGCCAAGGCCCTGGCCATCGACATTCTGCTGATGGGAAAATCGAACGAGGCAGCAGACGCCGGCCTTGCGACGGCGCTTGCTTCTCTGCCTACGGTGATTGCGGCCGGTGGCCAGTTCCCGCTTGAAAGGGCTGCGGCGGTACTGGTGCCGGCTCCCGAAACCGAGTTGCGCCCGTTTGAAGCCTTCGCGGAAGCAGCCAGCGTCGGCCTCGTCAATGTCTCGACCGATGCCGGCGGGACGCCGCGCCATATTCCTCTTATTTTCAAGACCGACCAGGGGCTGGCCCCCTCGTTTGGCATGCTGGCTGTTGCCGGGTTCCTGGGTGCACCTCCATCGGTGACCGCAGAAGGCATCCGGATTTCCGGGCGAGTGCAGTCGCTGGATCTGCAGTGGCAGCAACCGCTGAACTATTATGGCAAGGGCGGCACGATCAGAACCGTCAGCGCGCAATCGCTTCTTCAGGATGCCGCAGCCGCCAAGGCTGCTCTGGGCGGTCGTCTGGTGCTTCTTGGTGTCACCGCTTCGGCTGTCGGCGACCGGTTTTCGTCTCCGTTCGACCCTATTCTGCCTGGGGTGGAAGTCCTGTCGACGGGGATTGCCAACCTGCTGGACGGATCGGTTCTGCTACGCGACAGCCGGGTCCGCAGCTTCGATGCACTCGCCGCCGTCTCCATTACGTTACTGGGTATGGCCGTTGTCGTGTTTCTGCCGCTGGCCAGCGCAACCATCGTTTATCTGCTGCTTTTGCTGGGTTGGCTGACCGTCGTCGTCATCTGTTTCAACCAGGGCATCTGGCTCAACGCGGCATTGCCGATTGCGGCAAGCGTGCCGCCGGTTGTCGCGCTTGCTGTGCTGAGGGAAGGCTTCGAGTGGTTCAGGGTACGCCGGCTGGTGGCGGCCCGTGAGGCTCTCAGCCGGTTTCAGGCGCCGGATCTTGCCCGGCGTATTGCCGATGATCCCGGCTTTCTGCTGGTCCCGCGGGAGCAGCCGGTTGCGATCCTGTTCATTGATCTGGCCGGATACACCGCCCTTTCAGAAAAACTGGGTCCTGCGCGAACCCGGGATGTTCTGAAGGCCTTTCATACGCTGGTCGTCAATGAGGCCGCGCGCAACAAGGGGCTGGTACTGGATTTCATGGGAGACGGGGCGATGATCGGATTCGGCATTCCGGACGCCGGACCAAAGGATGCCGCTGACGCCTGTCGCTGTGCCTTTGATCTCGTCGTTGCCGTGCGTGGCTGGATCCTTGCCTCCGGGCTCGACGCCGAAATTCGCGACGTACGCCTTGGCGGCCATTTCGGTCCGGTGGTGCTGTCGCGTCTGGGGCATGAGAACCAGCAGCAGATCGCGGCAACCGGCGACTGCGTGAATGTCGCCAGCAGGCTGATGGAAGTCGGCAAGTCACGTGGCGCTTCGATCGTCCTTTCCACCGCCTTGACGAAAGCCGCCGAGGTTGGTGGTGAGATGTTGGGAATGCCACCACGCAGGGAAGCCGTCGCAATCAGGGGGCGCGTGCAGGAGCTCGAAGTTGCGCTCTGGACAGCGGACGAAGCCATGCCGGAGCGGCGCGCGCTTTCTGCGACAAACTGAATGTGCGCTAGGCGATCCCGGGTAGGCCGAAAAGCGGACGGGCGGAAGCTTTCTGCTTCCGCCCGTTTGCTCCACCGGCCATCTGCTTGAGGGTTGCTCCTGCCAGTGGTGTGTCCGTTTCTGCGGACAAGATGTAAGTAGCCCGGCTGAGCCCCGGAGACATGTGACGGCCCTCACAGGCAAACGGTCTTCAGCCAAAGATCGCGACTTGCGATACCTCGCACGTGGCTCCGGCCTTTCGAGGTTCGTTTGCAGGAAAAATCGTCCCAAGCAATCTCTTCAATTTTGTCAGGCTATGGCCTACCGTGTGCTCCACCGCGCAGGAACCTTTGAGTCGCCTGCGGCCGGATCTTTCCAACCGCATTTGAGACGAGACCCTTCATGGCACAGCTGCCGAATTCCCTTGAAGCCCGCGACACGGCATTCCAGCTTCATTCCTACGCCGACGCCCGCCGTCAGGAAGAGACAGGCGCATTGGTGATCGAGAAGGGCGAGGGCATCTATGTGGAGGATATCAACGGCAAGCGTTACATCGAAGGCATGGCCGGTCTCTGGAGCGTTGCCGTCGGCTTCGGTGAAAAGCGCCTGGTCGATGCGGCTGCCCGGCAGATGGAGAAGCTGCCTTACTACCACACCTTCACCTACAAGAGCCATGGACCGTCGATCGAGCTGGCGGAAAAGCTGGTCGAGATGGCACCCGTGCCGATGTCGAAGGCCTATTTCACCAACTCCGGTTCTGAGGCCAACGACACGGCAATAAAGCTGATCTGGTACCGGTCGAATGCGCTTGGCCAGCCGGAGCGCAAGAAGATCATTTCGCGCGTGCGCGGCTACCACGGTGTCACCATCGCTTCGGCCAGTCTCACGGGACTTCCCAACAACCACCGCTCGTTCGACCTGCCGCTGCCGCAGATCCTGCACACCACCTGCCCGCACTACCGGACCATGAAAAAGGACGGTGAAAGCGAGGCGGATTTCGCAAAGCGCTGTGCGCAGGACCTGGAAGACCTGATCCTGGCCGAAGGCCCTGAAACGATCGCGGCCTTCTTTGCCGAGCCGGTGATGGGCGCCGGCGGCGTGGTCGTGCCGCCGGACGGATACTGGCAAGCAGTTCAGCCGGTTTTGAAGAAATATGACATTCTCTTCGTCGCCGATGAGGTGATCTGCGGATTTGGCCGGACCGGCAACATGTTCGGCACGGAAACCTACAATCTGCAGCCGGACATGATGACGCTCTCCAAGGCTTTGTCGTCGTCCTACCAGCCGATTTCCGCGCTGCTGATCAACGATAAGGTCTATCAGCCGATCGCGGACGAAAGCCACAAGATCGGCGTGCTTGGTCATGGTTACACCGGCAGCGGGCACCCGGTTGCAGCAGCTGTCGCGCTTGAAAACCTGAAGATCATCGAGGAGCGCGATCTGGTTGGTCATGTCAGAGCCATTGCGCCAACCTTCCAGAAACGCCTTGCCGGTCTTGCGGAAAATCCGCTGGTAATCGAGACGCGCGGCATCGGGCTGATCGGCGCCGCGGAACTGTCGCATGAGGCGCTGGCGGCAACGCCCGGTGCGCTCGGCGCGAAAACCAATGCAATGTTCCACGACAAGGGCCTGATTTCGCGCAACATGCTGGACGCCATGGCCTTCTGTCCGCCGCTGATCATTACCGAAGCCCAGGTGAACGAGTTGTTCGACATCGCAGAAGCCGGTCTCAAGGCAGTTCAGGAAAGCCTGTGAGCGATCACTACTCCATCCTTGGAACAATCTCGGGCACTTCGGCCGACGGTATCGATCTGGCGTGGATCGAAACCGACGGTCGGACGGTCGCCCGGTTCGGCCCTGCGGAAACGGCAAGCTACCGGCCAGAGACAAAGCGCCGGGTGCTGGAAGCTGCTGCGCGCAAGGGAACCGGACGCGACGACTGGCCGGAAATCGCCGCTGCGGTAACGCGCGACCATGTCGAGGCGATTCTGGGGTTTCTGGCAACGCACGGTCTCGCGCCGGATGCCGTGGTTTTTCACGGCCAAACGGTCTGGCACGATCCGGCCAAGGGCGAAACGGTTCAGCTGGGTGATCCTCAGTCTCTTGCAACGGATCTCAATGTTCCGGTGATCGGCGACGTTCGCCTGGCAGATATGGTGGCAGGCGGGCAGGGAGCCCCTTTGGTCCCTGTCTATCATCAGGCGCTCGCCAAGACACTGGTTGGCGAAGACAAGGAGCCCTTGTGTTTCCTCAATATCGGTGGGGTTTCCAATCTAACCTATATTGAAGGCGACAAGCTGCTGGCGTTCGATATCGGACCGGGCAATGCCTTCCTGGACGACTGGGTCCGCAAGCACGGTGCCGGCGACTATGACGCGGGTGGGGCGATCGCGGCAAAGGGCACGGTCGATGAAGATCGTCTTCTGGCAGCGCTCACCCATCCGTTCCTGGCCGAGCCGGGGCCGAAGTCCCTCGACCGGTACAGTTTCTCCGGCGAATTTGCCGAAGGTCTTGGCCTGGAGGATGGCGCTGCCACCTTGCTCGCCTTCACGGCAGCCACCATTGCCAGCGCGGAAAAGCTTTTGCCGCGGGTTCCTCGGCTCTGGCTGGTCTGCGGCGGCGGACGGCACAATCCGGTTCTGATGAAAGCCTTGGCGAAGCTTCTTGCGGGAGATGTCGTGTCGGCGGACGACTACCGGATCGACGGCGATGCCCTGGAAGCCCAGGCAATGGCATTCCTGGGCGCGCGTTTGCAGGCCGGTCTGCCAACCACCTTTCCAGGCACGACCGGTGTCAGCCAGCCGGTTGTCGGCGGCAAACTGTTTACGCCCGGCACCTGAGCGTGCGTAGCGAGGTGCGTCTCCCGGTAATCGCAAAAACGCTTCTCTTCCGGAAGACATTGTTTCGGAAGGTCAAGCGATCCGAAAGCTGCAATTGCTTGCGCGAACCCCAGCTTGCCGCTAACCAGACATCATGAACGGATCTGAAATCTACCACCGGCTGATCGGCCTCATTGAAGAGCGGGTCTTGAAACCCGGCGACCGATTGCGCGAGGCAGACCTGGCGGAAGAATTCGGCGTCTCCAGAACGCCGATCCGCGAAGGCCTGAAACGGCTTGAGGCCCAGGGCCTCGCCGTGCACGAGCCCAACCGTGGCATGGTGGTGCCGACACTTGATCATGGCCAGATCAACGAAGTCTACTTCATGCGGGAAGTTCTGGAAGGAACGGCCGCCGGACTTGCCGCCAAGCATGCGTCAAAGCCGGAAGTGGAGATCCTGCAGGATCTGGTCAGCGCCGATCGCAAGCGCATTGCCGACAAGGACAGCCTGGTGCGCTCGAACCGGGAGTTTCACCGCCGCCTGTGCCTGGCCTCGCACAATCGCTATCTGGTCGACCAGATCGACCACCTGCGCCTGTCGCTCATCCTGATGGCGGGCACGACACTGGATACGCCGGAACGGCGCGAAACGGCGGTCGAGGAACATGCCGCAATCGTTGACGCGATTTCACGGGGCGACTGTGCCGCCGCAGAAGCCGCTGCCCGGCTTCACATTGCACATGCACACAAGACCCGGTTGCAGCAGATCTGATCAGCCGGTCAGCAGACCGTTTGCCGAGCGCGTTAACAACATCAGTGCCGCGACAACCAGAACGGTGAATGTGAGAGCCATGCCTGCAATCCGGAATCTGAGCGGCTCCGGTTCCTGGCTGACGCTGTAGGCGTGCAGGGCCCTGCCGGTGAAAAGACCCACACCCAGAGCCCAGAGCAGCCAGGGCGTGGCGCCCGTCAGCTCCAGAAGCAGCATGAGTATCAGCCCCAGCGGGGTGTATTCTGCAAAGTTGCCGTGGGCGCGCATGCGTCTTTGCAAAGCGCCATGGCCACCATCGCCGAGGCCGATGCGTTCGCTCTTGCGCACGCCGATCACCCGAACACTCAGGAAAATGTAAAGCAGCGTCAGCAGGCCCGCGAAAAGCGGGGTGATGTAAAGCGCCATGTCGGCCCCTTGAAAGAGAGAGCCGGCGGCGCAGGTTCTGGCCGCCGGGGATGATCAGCTTACGACGGGCGGGAAAAGGCGGATCAGCATTCCACGATATTGACGGCCAGCCCGCCCTTCGAGGTTTCCTTGTACTGCTCCATCATGTCCATGCCGGTCTGGCGCATGGTCTCGATGCAGCCGTCCAGCGGCACGAAATGCGAACCGTCGCCACGAAGCGCCAGAGAGGCAGCCGTAACAGCCTTGACCGCACCAAGGGCATTACGCTCGATGCAAGGGACCTGCACCAGGCCTGCAATCGGATCGCAGGTCATGCCGAGATGGTGTTCCAGGGCGATTTCCGCCGCATTCTCGATCTGCTCGTTTGTGCCGCCAAGCGCTGCGCACAAACCGGCAGCCGCCATGGCAGAGGCCGAGCCGACTTCACCCTGACAGCCAACTTCGGCACCGGAGATCGAAGCATTTGCCTTGATGATGCCGCCCACGGCTGCCGCCGTCAGCAGGAAGGTCCTGATGCCGGCCTGGTCCGCGCCAGGGCAGTGATCGAGGTAATAGCGGGTCACGGCCGGAATGACCCCGGCAGCACCATTGGTCGGGGCCGTCACGACACGGCCTCCGGCAGCGTTTTCCTCGTTGACGGCCATGGCGTAAACGCCGAGCCAGTCGACCACGTTGTGCTCGAAAGGCGGGTTCGTGCGGCCTTCACGAATGAGCTTTTGGTAGATATCTGCGGCGCGGCGTTTCACTTTCAGGCCGCCGGGCAGAATGCCGGTCTGGGAAATGCCGCGGTTGATACAGGAATCCATTGCCGACCAAAGACGGTCGATGCCTTCTTCCACTTCAGCCTGGGGCTTGTCGCTGCATTCGTTGCGCAGCTTCATCTCGGCAATGGAAAGCTCGGCTTCCCGGCCCATCTCCAGCATCTGTTTGGCGTTGGCAAAGGGAAATGGCACATCCTGCTTGGCAAGCTCGTTGACCGGTTCGTTGCTGGTCTTGCGCAATTCGGATTCGCTGACCACGAAACCGCCACCGATGGAATAATAGACAAAGGTGTCGATGACGGCGCCGGCAGCATCCAGCAGATGGAAGGTCATGCCATTGGCGTGCAGCGCCAGCGGAGGGCCGTAGTCGAAGATGACATCCCGGGACGGTTCGAAATGCAGCTCCGGCAGGCCGTCTATCTTCAGCTTCTTGGTCTGCTCCAGCTCTTCCAGCATCGGGTTGACCTTGTCCGGATCGATGGAATCGGGCCGGGCTCCCAGCAGGCCGAGACACACGGCCTTGTCCGTGGCGTGGCCCTTGCCGGTGAAAGCAAGTGAGCCATGCAGGGTGACGGTAAGCCGAGTCGCGCGGTTTTCCGCGCCGGACAGGCCCCGCACCCGGTCAAGGTAACGATGAACGGCAACCATCGGGCCCACCGTATGAGAACTGGACGGCCCGATGCCGATTTTGAAAATGTCGAAGACGCTGATGAACATCTCTTGAACCGCATATGTCAGATGCACCGGCCCTGCCGGCGCTTTGAGGTCACGCTAACAGATAGCGCCCGGATGTCCTCCATTCAAACGGGCATTTTTGTGTTATTTGCGACATGCGGCTGAAACAGACGTTTTCCCGTGCGGGTTGGAACCGGATCAAACGGTTCGCGGAAACAGTTGTTTGCGAAATGCCCCTTTGATAGCGTGCCGCTTCCTTTCAAATGCAACTATCCGACACAAGAGCTACTCATGACCTCGCAGCACCCGGCCGACACGGCAGATGTTCTGGCTTCCAAAAAACAGGCGTTTCAAATCCCCGACGGGGTCATCTATCTGGATGGCAATTCGCTTGGTGTGCTGCCGAAACACGTGCCTGCCCGCATTGCGCAGGTAATCAAAGAGGAATGGGGCAACAGCCTGATCCGGGCCTGGAACACCCACAGCTGGATCGACCTTCCCGCCCGCACAGGTGACCGCATCGGCAAGTTGATCGGAGCACCGGCCGGAACGGTCGTCGCCTGCGACAGCACCTCTGTCAATGTGTTCAAGGTCCTTTCCGCAGCCCTGGCGCTGCGGCCGAAGCGCAAGGTCATCCTATCCGACAACGGCAACTTCCCTACCGATCTTTATGTCGCCTCGGGCCTGAAACAATTGCTCGACAAAGGCCACGAACTGAAGGTTGTCGATCCGGAATCGGTGAAGGACGCCATTGGTGAAGACGTGGCGGTGGTGATGCTGACGCAGGTCGACTACCGCACCGGCCGGGTTCATGACATGCCGGATATCACCCGCGCGGCCCATGACGCAGGTGCCCTGGCGATGTGGGACCTTGCCCACTCTGCCGGTGCGATCCCGGTCGATCTTCACGGGGCTGGAGCGGATTTTGCCGTTGGTTGCGGATACAAGTATCTGAATGGAGGCCCGGGTGCTCCGGCATTTCTGTATGTCGCCCCCGAGCACCAGGACAAGGTAACCTCACCGCTGACCGGCTGGATGGGGCATGAAGCCCCCTTTGCGTTCGATCTCGACTACAGGCCGGTTTCCGGCATCAGCCGGATGACGGTCGGCACGCCCGCCATTCTTGCGCTTTCGAGCCTTCATGCGGCCCTTGACGTCTTCGAGGATGTCGACATGGCGGACATCCGCCGCAAGTCCGTTTCACTCAGCGAGTTGTTCATCGCTGAAGTCGAGGCCAAGTGCCCGCAACTGGAACTGGCCAGCCCGCGGGATCCGAATGCCCGCGGCAGCCAGGTCTCGTTCCGCTTCAAGGAAGGTTACGCCGTCATGCAGGCGCTGATCGACCGCGGCGTGATCGGTGATTTCCGGGCGCCCGACGTGATGCGCTTCGGCTTCACGCCGCTGTACCTGTCGCATCAGGACATTGTCGATGCGGTTGAGATCCTGAAGGATATTCTGGATACGGAAAGCTGGAACCGGCCGGAGTTCAAGACCCGCGCAAAGGTCACATAGCCGCGACGCGAACCTGGGCCTGCAGCATGTCGATAAACTGCTGTTCTGGCACCGGTTTGGAATAGAGGAAGCCCTGGAAACGGTTGCAGCCGTTTTCAGACAGCCAGGCCCGCTGTTCAACGGTTTCCACCCCTTCGGCGACAACGCTGGCATCAAGCGCTGATGCCAGCGACAGGATCAGCTTCACGATGGCGCCGCCGGTGGCAATGTCGTTCATGAACATCCGGTCGATCTTGATACCGTCGATCGGATAGTTGTGCAGATAGGCCAGGTTGGAATAGCCGGTGCCGAAATCGTCGATAACGATCCGGTAGCCGGCGGCTTTCAGCTTCGTCAGGGATTCGTAGGCATGCGGAATATCGCCAAGCAGAACGCTTTCGGTGATTTCCAGCGAGATGTCGTTCGCATTGCAGCCGGTTTCCTTCGGCAGGCTCTGCATGCGTGCAACAAAGGTGGGGTCCGAAAGCTGCTTGGGTGAGACGTTCATCGACAGCGGTACGGAAACGTTCAGCAGCTTGAGCCCGGACTGCATGTAGGCAACATTCCGGCTGACCCAGGTGCCGATCTCGTTGATGAGCCCCGTTTCCTCGGCAACCGGCACGAAGTCATCGGGACTGACCAGGCCTTTTTCGGGGTGCTGCCAGCGAAGCAGGGCCTCTGCGCCGACAACACGCTGGGTGCGGGTGCAGGCAATCGGCTGGTAATACAGCAGGAATTCATTCTCGCGGATTGCCCGTTCGAGATCCTTCTTCAGGGACATGTGCTTGTCCCGGAGTTTGCGCATGAATTCCTTGTAGCGGATGCATTTGTTCTTCCGCTCCGACTTGGCCTGGTAAAGCGCAAGGTCCGCATGACGCATGAGCTGGTCGATGTCCGTACCGTCGGCCGGATAATGGGCATAGCCGATGCTCAGCCCGACATGACGAGGCTTGCCCTCAATCAGATGCGGACTGGCAAAGGCCTGCAGCAGCGCCTGTCCGAACCAGTCCGGTCGCGGGCTTTCGGGCGAGGACAGGTGGCAGATCAGAAATTCGTCGCCGCCAAGACGCGCGACGATGTCGTTGTTTCCGGCCAGATCCTTCAGCTTGGATGCAACAAGCTGCAGAAGATGGTCGCCTGCAGCATGGCCAAGCGTATCGTTGACCATCTTGAAGTCGTCCAAATCCACGAGATACAGCGTTGCGATCAGGTTGTTGTCCTTCGCAGTCTGCCTCACATGCGACAGGCGTTCCTTCAGATAGGTCCGGTTTGACAGCCCTGTCAGCGCATCATGGCTTGCAAGATACTGGGCGCGTTCCTTGGTCTGGTGAAGCTCCGTGACATCGATCTCGCTCAGCAGAAAGGCAGGCTTTCCTGTTACGGCGTCGTGGCAGCGGCGGATGGTGATTTCGTGCCAGCGCAGGCCGTCGCTCGTCCGGACCTCCGCCACGAACTTGGTCGTGGCTTTTTCCGTGAGGACGCCCATCACGTTCTTGGCGAGAACCTGATCGATGAAATGATCCCACAAGGTGCACGCGAGATCGGTGCAGGCTGCCCTCGCGGCCGTGTTGCGGTAAAGAGGTTGCCCGTCTTCGGAGAACAGCGAGATCATCACCGTGGTGTGCATCAGCGCTTCGGCGCTTCGGAGCGTTTCCGGCTGTTGCTCGTGATGCGGACGGCCTTCGCACAGCAGCGCCATGCGACCGTCATTCAGCCGGATGCCGCTCATGACAACCTGCAGGACCTGAGCCTTGCCATTCGGATAGAGTGTCCAGATCTCCGAAAAGCTCACGTCATGCTTGGTGAAATCCTGCTGGTACTGCCGCAGGCGCTGTTCCACCGAATGGGACATGTCCGAACCCATGTCGCGTGCCCGCAGCTCTTCCAGCGATTCGGCATCGGTAATCTCAAGCGCCTTGCGATTGGCCCACACAATGCATTTTTCGTCGAAATCGAAAATCCAGATACCGGTGTCGAGACGATCGTAAATCGAAAAGATCAGCTCCTGATCCACCCTGCCGTCATCGAGTGTAAAAGACAGGGACGCTTTCCTTTTTTCGGTTGCCCGCTGCGTCTGGGAAAGATCGGACATATGTGACAGGGTCGTTCTCCGGGATGAACGCATTCGAAATCAAAAATCGTGACGGACGAAGCCGCCAGTTCGTGTCTGGCAACGCAAATTCGCAACTTTGCAGAAGTGTAAGGAACGTGAATATATCATTCAATTTAAAATCGGGAAAACCGCTGACAAACTTAACGAGATCTGGTGATACTTTCAGTTTCTGAATTTAGAATAGTGCCGTTAGATAAAACTTGCATCAAACGCCAACAGATTGTTGTGCGACACCTTGGATGCCGGATTTGAGCTTTCCCCGATTGCAAAAGGCCGTATCGCGCTGGTTTTGCGCCAGCTGACTGCCTGTCGCCGGCGTGTCCGCTCAGCTTTACAACACTTGCCAGCCATGGTTGTTTCAAACTGTCTGAAACGCGGCAATTGCCCTTCAGCAGGATATTTCAAGATGACGGATCTTTTCGACATCACGCCGCCCGTGCGACCAGGTATAGCGGTCTATCCCGGCGACGCGCCTTATCGCAGTTCCTGGACGGCGACGATCTCAGAGGACTGTCCGGTGAATGTCGGCGAGTTTTCCATGTCGAGCCATTGCGGTGCCCATGCCGATGCACCCCTGCACTACGACCCGGACGGTCTGACGATCGATCAACTTGATCTGCATGATTTCGTCGGACCGGCCCGGCTGATCGATGCACGCGGTACCGCTCCGCTTTGCCAGCCCGGAGAGCTGGAAGCGTTCCTTGAAGGCTGCCCGCCCCGAGTGCTTGTGCGGCTTGCCGAAGAACGAGACGTTACGGTCTGGCCGGCAGGCTACAGGGCTCTGGCACCGGAAACGATGAGCCTGCTGGCGGACGCCGGTGTCAAGTTGATCGGCGTGGATGTGCCCTCCGTCGACCCGGATCCTTCTGAAACCCTGCCCAGTCACGGGATCGCCCGTTCCCGTGACATGCTGATTCTGGAAAATCTTGCTCTTTCTGCGGTGGAACCCGGTGATTATGAGTTGATTGCGCTGCCAATGAAGTTAGAAGGGCTGGACGCCGCGCCGGTTCGGGCCATTTTGCGCCCGCTCCGCTAATCCCGGAAAACGGGAAAGCGCGGCCGGAATAAGAAAAAGACTGACCGTTGGGAGCGGCAAGGAGCGTGAATGCTGGAGCTTGATCAGCTCGTTATGGATTTCAGCGGATTCCGGGCGGTGAATGGCTGCTCGTTCCGCGTCGAGGAAGGCAGTATCACCGGATTGATCGGCCCGAACGGGGCTGGCAAGACGACGCTTTTCAACCTGATCGCAGGGGCACTGCAACCGACAAGCGGACGCATCCGGTTTCTGGGCGAGGACGTCACCAGCCTGGCCAGCCATGAGCTGTTTCACAAGGGACTGGTGCGGACATTCCAGATCCCGCATGAATTTCACAAGCTGACGGCGCTGGAAAACCTGATGATGGTGCCGCCGTCTCAGCCGGGCGAAAGCCTGTTTTCCAATTGGCTCGCCTGGGGGCGGGTGAAGGCTGCCGAGGTCGAGGTCGAGAAAAAGGCCTATGAGACCCTGGCATTCCTGGAGCTGACCCACGTGGCGCACGAGCCGGCCGGCAACCTTTCCGGTGGCCAGAAGAAGCTTCTGGAACTGGGCCGCACCATGATGACCGATGCCAAGCTTGTGCTGCTCGACGAACCGGCGGCAGGCGTCAATCGCACCCTGCTGCGCAAGCTCGAGACCAAGATCGAGATCCTGAACAAGGAGCGCGGCTACACGTTCATCCTGATCGAACATGACATGGAAATGATCGAGAAACTCTGCGATCCCGTCGTGTGCATGGCCGAGGGAAGGGTGTTGATCCAGGGCGATTTCCAGACCGTGCGGTCCAATCCTCAGGTGCTGGAAGCCTATCTGGGCGAAACCACGGGAGATGCCGCATGACTGCGCTTCTTTCCATGGACGGCATCACCGGAGGCTACGGTGACGCCGACATCCTTCAGGACGTCTCCATGCATGTGGATGCGGACGAGATCGTCGTCATCGTCGGCCCGAATGGTGCCGGCAAGTCCACAGCCATGAAATCCGTTTTCGGTCTCCTGACCATCCGCGGCGGCCGCATGCTGTTCGACGGCGACGACATCACCAGTTGGGCTCCCAACCGCATCGTCCAGCGCGGCATCTGCTATGTCCCGCAGGTCGACAACATTTTCCGCGAGATGTCGATCCACGAGAACCTGGAGATGGGCGGCTTCCTGAAGAAGGGTGACCTCAGCGCTGCCTATGACCGGGTCTACACCCTGTTTCCAGACCTGAAGGAACGCCGCAAGACGCTTGCAGGGTCCCTGTCGGGCGGGCAGCGGCAGATGGTGGCGATGGGCCGGGCGCTGATGCTCGATCCGAAGCTTCTGCTTCTCGACGAACCGACCGCCGGGCTTTCGCCCAAATACATGGAACAGATCTTCCAGATCTGCCGGGACGTGCGCGACACCGGTGTTGCCATTCTCCTGGTGGAGCAGCACGCCAAGCAGGCGCTTGCCTTTGCCGACCGGGGCTATGTCCTGGCCGCCGGCAAGAACCGCCACGAAGGCAGCGGTGCCGACCTCTTAGCCGACCGTGAAGTCGCTGAAATGTTCCTGGGGGGCTGAGCGGTATGGATTTTCTTGAGCTCATCAATTTCTACGTCATTCCGGGCATCGTGCTCGGCTCGATCTATGCACTTGGCGCCGTTGGCATCACGCTGATCTTCGCCATCCTGCGCTATGCCCATCTGGCGCATGGTGATCTGGCGACGCTTGGTGCCTTCATTGCGCTGGCGGTTGTCACCGGTCTTGGGATCTCGCCACTGCTGGCCCTGCCGATCGCCATCATCGCAACCGCCGCCGTTGCCGTCGGCATCGACAAGGTGTTCTATGAACATCTGCGCGAGCGGCCGAAAATCGTCACCGTGATGGCCTCACTCGGCATAGCGCTTATGATCCGCGCCGTGGTGCAGGTGGTCTGGGGTGTCGATACGGAAACCTATTCCCGCGGTATCGTCCGTCCGGAAAATTATTTCGGCCTGCGCATCCGTGACCGCGAAATCCTGACGGTCATCGCCATGTTCGCGCTTGTCGGCGGACTGCAGCTGTTCCTGACCCGCTCCAAGTGGGGCAAGGCCATGCGCGCCATGTCGGACAACCCCAATCTGGCTTTGCTCTCTGGCATCGACAACAAGAAGGTCGTGATGCTGACCTGGGTGATCGCAGGTGGTCTGTGTGCTGCCTCCGGTGTCTTCCTCGGCCTCAACACGGAACTGAAGTCGCTGATGGGCTGGCAGATGCTGCTGCCGATGTTCGCTGCCGCCATCCTGGGCGGGGTCGGCCGGATCGAGGGGGCCGTGCTTGGCGGGTTGATCGTCGGCATTGCCGAGGAGTTGTCGGTTCTGGTGATCCCGAGCGAATACAAGGCCGCAATGGCCTTCGCCATCCTGTTGTTCATGCTGCTTGTGCGCCCGACCGGGCTGCTCAAGGGCAAAGTGCTGTAAGGGGAGGGAGAAAATGGAATATCTCGGTCTTCTCAACTACGCCCTCTTCATGGCGATCTTCATCGGCATCTACGCACTGCTGGCGCTGGGGCTCAACATTCAGTGGGGCTTTGCCGGTCTGTTCAACGCCGGCATTGCCGGGTTCTTCGCAGTTGGCGCCTATACCTCCGCGATCCTGACGACAGAACATGCCGACGGCCGTATCGGCGGCTTTGACATGCCGTTCTTCGTCGGCTGGATCGGAGCGATGCTTGCCGCAGCTCTCGTGGCCTGGCCTATCGGCAAGATCTGTCTGCGGTTCCGCTCCGACTATCTGGCGATTGCCTCCATCGGGATTGCGGAAATCATTCGACTTGTGGTCAAGTCCGAACCGGTGCTGACCAATGGCGCCCGCGGTATTTCCGGTATTCCGCGCCCGGCGGCGGAGTTTCCGTCACTGGCGCAGGAAAGCGCCTACATGGCGTCTCAGGCTGCCTATCTTGCCATTGTCATCGTCGTTCTGATTGCGGCTTACCTGCTGGTCGAGCGTCAGTTCAACGCGCCCTGGGGCCGCATGATGCGCGCCATCCGCGACAATGAAGGCGCCGCCAAGGCCATGGGCAAGGATGTCGAGTTCCGCCGCCTGCAGGCCTTCATTTTCGGCTCGGCCCTGATGGGGCTGGGCGGCGCGCTGTTCGCGCATTTCAACCGCTCGATCACCCCGGAAGCCATCGACCCGATGGTCGCGACCTTCCTGGTCTGGATCATGCTGATCCTTGGAGGCTCCGGCAACAACCGCGGCGCCATTCTGGGAGCTGCGGTGGTCTGGATCATCTGGTCGATGTCGGAAATCGCAACTGATCGCCTGCCGACGGAATATGCGATCCAGGCCAAATATATTCGCCTGTTCCTGATCGGCCTGATGCTGCAGCTGGTGCTGCGCTTCCGGCCGGAAGGCCTGCTGCCGGAACCGCTGAGAGGCGACCGGCGTGCAACAAGATCCGGTGCGGATCACACTTAGATCCGTTCCTCAGGCTAGCTTCCCGGTATCGGGAGGCGGAGCCTCGAAAATCCAAAGTCCCGGCGAAGACCGGAATAATGAGGAGGTACTTTGATGAAAACCAAGATTCTCGCGCTTGCAGCCAGTCTGATGACCGCAACCGCGCTGGCATCCGTGCCGGCAAAGGCCGATGTCAAGATCGGCTTGCTCGGTGGCATCTCCGGCCCGATCGCAGCCATGGCTCCGGCCATGATCGACGCCGCGCAGTTGGCCTTTCAGCAGGTCAACGAGCAGGGCGGCATCGGCGACGGCGAAAAGCTGGTCGGTGTTGTCGGCGACAGCGCCTGCAATCCGCAGAACGGCACTGACGCCGCAACCAAGGCCGTGAACATCGAAGGCGTCATCGGCGTCGTCGGTCCGCATTGCTCGGGCGCGGTTCTGGCTGCTGCCGGTTCCGTCACCATTCCGGCTGGTATCACCATGATCACGCCGTCCGGCACCTCGCCGGAAATCTCCACCCTCGACGACAAGGGCACCGTGTTCCGCACCGTGCCGTCCGACGACTATCAGGGCCGTGCACTGGCACGTACCCTGAAGGAGCAGGGCTACGAGAAGGTCGCCGTCGCTTACCTCAACAACGACTACGGCACCGGTCTTGCCAACGCGTTCAAGGCGGAATTCGTCGATGAACTCAGCGGTGAGATCACGCAGTTCGCAGCGCATGAGGAAGGCAAGGCCTCCTACCGTTCCAACCTTGCCGAACTCGCCAAGGGCGGCGCGGACACGCTGGTGATCTTCGACTACGGCGACGGCACCGGCCTCACCATCCTGCGTCAGGCTCTCGAAAACGGCTTCTTCGACAAGTTCGTCGGCGGCGACGGCATGAAGTCCGAAGCGGTCATCAACGAACTGGGTGCCGAAAACCTGGCGACGTTCGTTTCGTCCTCGCCGGTTGGCGAACAGTCCGAATCCCTCGACATCTTCAACGAAGCCTTCAAGGGCATCGGCGGCGATCCGGATGCGATCTTTGCCACCACCTCCTATGACGCTGCGTTCCTGCTGGCACTGGCGGTCGAAAAGGCTGGCGGCAAGAAGGAAGACGTTGCAGCGGCAATGGCCGAAGTCTCCAACGGCGAAGGTGAAGCGATCCGTCCGGGCGAGTGGAAGAAGGCCAAGGAACTGATCGCAGCCGGCACGGCCATCGACTACAAGGGCGCAGCCGGCGACCACAACTTCGATGAAAAGGGCGACGTCCCGGGCACCTACGCCCTTTGGGAAGTCGGTGCAAATGGCTTCGAAGTCCTGACCGAAATGAAATAAGCGACTTCGCAAGAAGCGTTTTTAGGAGACCGGCGACCTGAGAAGGTCGCCGGTTTTTCTATTTCCATTGCTTCGGTTCCCCGTCATTCCGGACAAGTGAGGCAAAGCCGAACGCAGATCCGGAAACCAGACTTATTTCGCGCGCACGCGCGGCTGCTTCCTTTTCTGTCAATCAAGAGTTCGCTCATGCTCACGATTACGTGCTGGCTTCCGGATCGGCGCGCAGCATTGGCTGCGCTTGTCCGGAAAGACGGAGGGGCAGGGAAAACAAGCTCACATCTCCCTTACCCCCTCCCGAATTTCCCGCTATACACCCCGCCATGCGTGATCTGGATGTTCTTGTGCTTGGTGGCGGTGCCGCGGGGCTGATGTGTGCGATTGAGGCGGCAAAGCGCGGGCGCAAGGTGCTCGTGATCGACCATGCCCAAAACCCGGCGGAGAAAATCCGCATTTCCGGCGGGGGGCGCTGCAACTTCACGAATATTCATTGTTCGCCGGCTAATTTCCTCTCGCAGAACCCGAGGTTCTGCGTCTCCGCGCTGAAGCGCTATACCCAGCAGGACTTCCTGAAACTGGTCGAAAAACACCGCATTTCCTGGCACGAGAAGACACTCGGCCAGCTCTTTTGCGACAACAGCGCCAAGGACATCATCCGGATGCTGCTGGCCGAGCTGGAAGCGGCCGGCGGCACGTTACAGCTGGAAACGGACATCAAGGCGATTGAAAAGCCGGACGACCGGTTTTCCGTGTCAACGTCCAAGGGGCCGTTGCGGGCGGCATCGCTTGTTGTGGCGACAGGCGGGCCTTCGATCCCCAAGATGGGCGCGACCAGCTTCGGCTATGATCTGGCCAAGCGCTTCGGCCACAACGTGATTGCCCCGCGCGCGGCGCTGGTGCCGCTGACCTTTTCCGATACCAACAAGGAACTGTGCGGCCGGCTTGCCGGTGTCTCGGTGGATGCGATCGTTTCGTTCCAGAAGACGTCGTTTCGCGAAGGCCTGCTCTTCACGCATCGGGGTCTGTCCGGGCCGTCGGTGCTGCAGATTTCGTCCTACTGGCAGGAAGGCAAGCCCATCTCGGTGAACCTGTCTCCTGAGGCCGACGTTTTCGAAGCCCTGCGGCAAGCCCGGCAGGAGAACCCGAAACAGGACCTGAAGACAGCACTCGGCGGATTGCTGCCCAACCGGTTGGCCGATGAGTTGTCGCAGGTGTTTGCCCTGAAAGGCCGTCTGGCAGACCAGTCGGACAAGGTCCTGCGCCGGGCGGCAGAACAGTTGAACCGCTGGCAGTTGACGCCGGTTGGCACCGAAGGCTACCGCACGGCGGAAGTCACGCTTGGTGGCGTGGACACGAAGGAACTCTCCTCCAAGGCCATGGAAAGCACGAAGGTGCCGGGCCTCTATTTCATCGGTGAGGTGGTCGATGTCACCGGCCATCTCGGCGGCTTCAATTTCCAGTGGGCCTGGGCGTCCGGCCATGCCGCCGGGCAGGTGGCCTGAGTTTCGTAATCATCAATTGGTAGAAGACTTTGCGCGGCGCAGCATTTTTTGATGATCGCCCCTCAAAGCTGGTTATAGTGGCTTGAAAGAAAGCTTGGAACCAAGCTGCTCTTTCACCGTTGCCTTGAGTGTCCTCTTCCCGCGGAAAAGGTCTGTGCCGGTGCGAAGTAACGGCAAATGGCTGACGTCCGGGGGGATGAATGAAGCGCGTAACGATCCACGATGTGGCCGAAACAGCGGGTGTCAGCCTGGCAACGGTTGATCGTGTCCTCAACGGGCGGCCGGGTGTCCGGAAGGTCACCATCGAAAAGGTCAAGCAGGCCGTCGAGGCGCTCAACTACAAACCGGATGTCTTTGCCGCCGGCCTTGCCAAGAAACGGGTCTACCGCCTGCACTTCCTCATTCCAAATGGCCCGAACGCCTTCATGGAAGACCTGACCCGCGAAGCGCTGTCCCACGCTGAAACCATGAGCGGTGACCGCATGCATGTGCATGTCGAGCCCATCGACGCCTTCGACGGGCACAGGGTGGCCGGTACGCTTGCGATCCTCGACCGCTCGCAGTGCGACGGTGTCGCGGTGGTCGCGCCCGCGTTCCCGGAGGTTCAGGCAGCCATCGACCGGCTGCAGGACAGGGGGGTGCCCGTCGTGACGCTGGTCTCCGATCATCCTTCCTCCAGCCGCCAGCATTTTGTCGGCATCGACAACGTCGCCGCCGGGCGCACCGCCGGACGGTTGCTCGGTCGCTTCCTGCCCAGATCCCCGGCCAAAGTCGCCATCATTGCCGGATCGCTCGGCCTTCGCGATCATGCGGAGCGCTATCAGGGCTGCCGGGCGGTCATCGAGCAGGACTATCCCCATCTGGAATTGCTGAAGGTGCGTGAGGGGAGGGACGACAACGCCCGCAACGCGGACCTGATGCGAAAGCTTCTTGCGGAACATCCCGATCTTGCCGGGCTCTACAATATCGGCGCGGGCAACCGCGGAACGATTGCGGCCCTGAAGGAAAGCGGCCGCAGCCAGGGCATCGTCTTTGTCGGACACGAACTGACGCCCTACACGCGCGAAGCGCTTCAGGACGATGTGCTGGATGCGGTGATCGCGCAGGACCCAGGTCACGAGATCCGCAGCGCCATCCGCGTCCTGAAAGCGCTTTGTGATGGTGTGCCGATCATCGAAGGGCAGGAGCGTATCGGCATCGATGTGTTCCTGAAGGACAATCTGCCCGGGGATCTGGAGCCATCAGACACCGCCGGACGACCTGTCTGATCCCTGAAACTGGGCGTCTTTCCGGCATTCCTGCCAAAAAGTCGCCTCTCACACTCAAATTTTGAATTGACCTTTCAGATCGCGCACCTCATATCTATGGCATGCGTTTGACACAACAGACAAACTATGCCGTGCGCGCGCTGATGTACTGCGCCGTCAACCCGGACAAACCAAGCAAGGTCGCGGATATCGCGGCCAGCTTCGACATGTCCGAAACCCACCTGTTCAAGATCATGAAGGTTCTGGTCGATGCAAATCTGATCAAGACCATTCGTGGCCGGAACGGCGGGGTCATGCTGGCTCGTCCGGCAGAGAATATTTCGGTTGGCGAAGTTGTCCGCGCCGCCGAGGAAAGCTTCCTTCTTGCCGAATGTTTCGACAGTGGCCGCAAGGATTGCCCGCTCATCATGTCCTGCGGTTTCAATGGCCTGCTGCATGAAGCGCTGGAAGCATTCATGGAAGTTCTGGACGGCAAGTCGATTGCCGACCTTTCGGAAGACCGCTTCGGCATGCGCGATCTCCTGAAGATCGAAATGACCAAGGCTCCGATCGCGGCCAACGCGTAAGGTTTTATCGACGTAAAAAGTTTCGAAGGCGCCACCATCCGGTCGGCGCCTTTTTCGTTTCGTATGTCTCGAACATGTGACGATTGGTCGGGAAAAGGAAAGGCATGCCACGCGTCTTGCGCGGGCGCTCTCAAGGAAAAGGCCGGGCTGGCTTGCCGCTGAGGGAGAGGAGAGGGCGGTTGGCTGGCCTGGCATTTGTCACTCCGGTTGCCCGGAGGTCCTGTCTAATCCGAAACCAGAGGACGCGATTTCCGGTTCCGTTTCGATCAGGCATTGCCTTGATAGGAAAACTTGAGTATGAGTGTCAAGTATAAAGTTGAGTTTGAAACTCATCTTTTGATTCCGATGTCCCACCGCTCCGCTAAGAAGCTGATTTTTTGAACAGTTTCAGGAGCAACACAAAGGCCAAGGACCGATTGCGCGCAATGACACCGACCGCCAACAGCCAGAAGCACCGCCTCTCCCTGGGTTCCAGCAGCCGCGCCACGCGCGCCTTTGCGGCAACACCGCCGCGTGAGCAGAAATCGGAGCTCGACACGCGCGACCTGTTCAGCGGCCAGCGCCAGATCCAGATCCGCCACAACGACGAAACCTACCGTCTGTCGATCACCAAACAGGGCAAGCTGATCCTGACGAAATGATTTTGCCGGGCTGATATCCCTTCCCTTTTGCGGGGAAGGGGTGCGGCAGAGGGAGCGCCCTCTCTATAGACTGCGATATGCCCGGGTGCTCTCACCACAGCCTTTCGTTCTCCACCTTCAAGCCGTATCGATCAGAGCTTCTTCGGGTGCCGAATGGCGTTCGACGCGGATGGGTTGGCGCACGCCTGCGGCCTGGTGGAAATGTTCCAGCCGGCGGATGGTGGTGGGCGTCAGCATATGGCCGCGGGACAGAACCAGTTCGTGACCGGTTTCGGTCAAGGCGTCGTCGATCAGCACATCACCCGGCCGCAGAGAGCGGATGTAGCATTCGGCAACAAGTCTTTTGCGTTCCTCCGGCACGTCGTCCATCAGCGTTTCCTTGGCCAGCTCCAGCAGCATCGGATCATATTTGCGCTTGTTGATGGTAAGCGCCTCGAAGGCCGCTGCATCCGGTCCGCTTTCCGGGCTTGCGTACCACAGATCCGTCAAGAGCTTGAGGATGCGGGCAATCATCGGGATTTCCTTGCCCGTCGGCCCGTCCTTGGGGAAACCCGAGCCGTCGAAACCGCGGCCGGATAGAAACAGGTATTCGGAGACTTTCTCCAGTTGCGGTATGTTCTTCAAAAGATCCCGGGTCTGGTCCGGTGCCCGATCCAGGATATTCCGCTCCTGCTCGGTCAGGCCGCGTGCGGCACGGTAGCGGGCAAGGATCTGTTTCGGCAGCAACGCCTCGCCAAGCGGTGACAACATCACCGACATTTCCAGTTCCCAGGTTTTCTTCATGCCCAGGCGTTTGGACAGCCGCAGGGCCTGTTTGCGAACCGTACTCGTGCGCCGGAACGCTTCCGGGTGGAAGAGCGCCAGCATGTCGATCAACAACTTGACGGATCCGGCAAGTGTCCGCTCCAGCAGCGCGCGGTCCTTGGCGAGCTGAAAATGATGGGAAAGAGCTGTTTCCATGGCGCTGGCCAGATCTGTCGATTGACAGGGCTTTTCCAGATACATGAAGGCATGGGCCTCATTGAGCGTCTTCTTGATCGCATCTGCCGAGGTTTCCCGGGTCAGCATGACCCGCGCGGCTTGAGGCGCAATGGTCTCCGCTGCTCGCAGAAAGGCCGTTCCGCCACGGCCCGGCAGATTGAAACAGGAAAAAATGACGGCTGTGCCATGGTTCTGCTTCAGAAACTGCAATGCAGCTTCTGTTTCGGAAAAGCAGGCAACCCTCATGTGACTGCCGAACAGGCGTTCAAAGCCTGCCTGAACGTCCTTGTCCGGATCGGCAACGACTACCAGGTCCGTGCCTTTTTCCATTCACGGCTCCTTTCACAGGAAGCAGACCCGCCGGGAAAACTTCCGCAGGTACACCCCCTGGATGATATTCTCATGAGACTGATAACAAATACTTGCAATAATTCTCGACATACCAACACCGGCTCTGATGAAAATCGATGGTGGTCTTTGCAGCCCGCCTTGAACTATAAGGCCGCATGTTCGACGTCCTGATTGCCGGTGCCGGTCCGGCCGGTCTCTTTGCTGCGGAGCGCCTGTCCGAAAACGGGTATAGCGTTGTGGTTATCGACCGCATGCCCTCGCCCGCGCGCAAGTTCCTGATGGCTGGCCGCGGCGGCCTGAACCTGACCCACAGCGAAGACCTGACCGCGTTCCTCGCGCGCTACCGGCAGGCCGAACCCTTTTTGGCGCCCTTGATCCAGGAATTTCCGCCCGAAACGCTGCGGTGCTGGTGCGAAGACCTTGGCGAAGAAACCTTTGTCGGCAGCAGCGGACGTGTCTTCCCGAAATCCATGAAGGCCTCCCCCTTGCTGCGCGCCTGGCTGCGCCGGCTGGATGCCAATGGAGTCCGCCTGCTGACCCGGCATGCACTTTGTGCCATTGAAGGAGACGGACCGCTTCAACTCAGGACACGGGATGAAACTGCCGCCGAAGACACTGCAGGTGAAGGCGCCCTGCAATCCCTCACTGCACGTGCCTGCCTTCTGACCATGGGCGGTGCAAGCTGGCCGAAGCTCGGTTCCAACGCCGCGTGGGTGCCGATGCTGGAAGAACGCGGTGTTCGCATCAACCGGTTCCAGCCGGCAAATTGCGGCTTTCAGACCGGCTGGAGCGATTTCCTGAAAGAACGGTTTGCCGGTACGCCGCTCAAACGTATCGCCCTGTCCCATGGCGGGAAAAGGGTGCAGGGGGAGGCGGTGTTGACGGCTCAGGGCCTTGAAGGTGGTGCCGTCTACGCCTTGTCCGCCGAACTGCGCGAAACAATCAACGAAACCGGTTCGGCGACACTGCACATCGATCTGCGGCCGCAGGCCGGAGTTGACGAGCTGGCAGCGAAACTCTCAAGGCCCCGAGGCAAGCAGTCTGCAGCCACGTTCCTCAAGAAGGTCCTTCGGCTGAGCCCCGTTGAAATGGCGCTGCTGCGCGAAGCCGGCGATGTCCCTTCCGATCCGGAAAGCCTCGCGCGCTGCATCAAGGCCGTTCCCGTTGTTCTGGACGCTCCCTATTCCATTGACCGGGCGATCTCTTCCTCCGGAGGCATCGCGCTGGACGAACTGGACGAAGGCATGATGCTCAAGAAGATGCCGGGCATCTTTGCCGCGGGTGAAATGCTGGACTGGGAAGCGCCGACAGGCGGTTACCTGCTTCAGGCATGTTTTGCGACAGGTGCCCGGGCAGCAAACGGCATTGCGGCCTTTCTCCAAAGCTCGAAAGGAGAGCAAACAACATGACCGTGCTCTACATCGACGCCGATGCCTGTCCGGTCAAGGACGAAGCCGTTCGCGTGGGCGAGCGCCACAATGTTGAGATCAAGTTCGTTTCCAACAGCTGGATGCGGCTTCCCGAAGGCGATCTGATCGAGCGGGTTGTCGTTCCTGAAGGGCCGGACGAAGCCGACAACTGGATCGCGGAACGTGCAGTGGCGGGTGATGTGGTGGTGACCGCCGATGTGCCGCTCGCGGCACGCTGTGTGAAGGCGGGGGCTCTTGTCATCGGTCCGACAGGCAAGCCGTTTCGCGAGGATGCCATCGGCATGCGCCTTGCCATGCGGGATCTCAACACGCATCTGCGTGAAATAGGCGAAATCCGCGAAAGCGGGCCTGGCTTCACCAAGGCCGACAGATCGCGCTTTCTCAACCAGCTTGAGACCATCATGCGCGCGGCGAAACGTATATCCCCCTAAGGGCAGACTTTTAAATCCTTCCTGGCGACATCGGTGTTCCAACAAAAAACTCCCTGCAAGGAGGGGAGGAAACCCTTGCAGGGAGTGGCCGGTGGCCTTTTCAGGCCGGTTATGGCCCGGCGAAGTTGGAAACTGCCTTACTGGCAGAAGCGGTACTGTCCGGAATAGGACAGGAAGTAGCCGGTGTTCGGATTGAACGAACGATACTTGCGGCTGCAGTAATTGTACCAGGCCGGGCTCCACGGAGCCGGACGGTAGATGACCGGGGCCGGAGCCGGTGCGGGATAGTAGGCCGGTGGGGCCGGATAGTAGGCCGGGGGCGGAGCGACATAACGCGGTTGGGAAAGTGCTGACCCGAGGATCGCGCCGGCGGCAAGGCCGCTGGCGACGCCGACACCGACCTGCCAGCCCTTGGCGGCATGTGCGGGTGTGGCCTGAGACGTCAGTGTGACGCCGGCAACAAGAGCCAGCGCAGAGGCGGTAACTGCAAACTTCTTGAACATGACGGTGTCCCTTCCAGTGTCGTGAGGCCCTGCTGTCCGCCTCAACTCATGAGACGAAACTAACCCGCCCCCCGGTCGGGCTCTGTGACTGGTGTCACAAGCTGTCACTTTGTCACCGGAACAGGATTTATCGGCTTTGTGGCCTCGGTTTGACCACTGCAAAAATCTTTCGCTTGCCGTAAGCGCCACCTGGACCTACATTATTCTCCATCGGTACGCGTTGTGCCGTACGGGACTGACGAAAGACCCGGTGAGACTGACTTCGGCAGGGCTCCATCAAGCGCTGCTCTGAATTTCCAAGCTTTCCGTTTCTTGTTGACTTCTCGTTTATCCGCGCCTGCCGGAAACGGGATGGCGCATCCAACCAGCGGAAAGGTTTCTCCATGCGCGAGAACGGCACCATTAAATTCTTCAACCATGACCGTGGCTTCGGCTTCATCACTCCGGAAAACGGTTCCAAGGACGTTTTCGTCCACATCACCGCATTCGAGCAGGCCGGTATCGGAACGCCCGTCGAAGGCGCGAAGATCTCCTTCGTTGCTGAAGACGACCGTCGTGGCCGCGGCAAGCAGGCAGCTCAGCTCGAGCTGCTCTAAGGTTTCAGGCTGCAGCCTCCGTCCGGGGACGGCTGGCGCGGATTGAACAACGAAAAACGGGACCTTCTGGTTCCGTTTTTTGTTTGTTTTTGAGGATGAAACCAAGCCTCGTATCTTCACCCACTCAGCGCGGCCGATTTGTTCATCCTCATCCTGAGGAAGCGCAAGAGCGCAGTCTCGAAGGATGGGCGGCAACCTCCTGAACAAGTGGCCCATCCTTCGAAACGGACCTGGCGGTCCTCCTCAGGATGAGGCTCAATGTGCAGAAAAACTCCAAATCACCGCACGCCTTACGCCATGCAGTCCAGCAGCTCCTTCTCGCCAATGACACCGACGATGGAGCCGCTTGCTTTCACGACGACCGGATCCTTGCTGGACTTTTTCAGCTGGGCGACTTCACGCACCGAAGCGTCGGCATCGCAGGTCAGGGCGCTGGCGAGCGAGCCCGGCAAGCTGCCCGGAGGCACCATGATGTCGCGCGCGCGCAGCACGTTCAGCGGGTTCATGTGGCTGACGAATTCGGCCACATAGTCGGTTGCCGGAGACTTGACGATTTCCTGCGACGTACCCAGCTGGATCACCCGTCCACCTTCCATGATTGCGATGCGCGAGCCGATCTTGGCCGCTTCATCGAGATCGTGGCTGACGAAGATGATGGTCCGGTTGAGTTCCTTCTGCAGGTCGAGCAACTCGTCCTGCAGCTTGTCGCGGATGAGCGGGTCGAGAGCCGAGAACGGTTCGTCCATCAGCAGAAGCGGCGCGTCGGTCGCAAAGGCGCGAGCGAGGCCAACACGCTGCTGCATGCCGCCCGATAGCTCGTGTACGTGCTTTTCGCCCCAGCCGTTCAGGCCAACCAGCTTGAGCTGCGCCTCTACCTTTGCGGCTCGCTCCTTTGCGGGCATGCCGGCAAGCTCCAGGCCAAAGCCGACGTTCTCCGCCACCGTGCGCCAGGGCAGAAGACCGAACTGCTGGAAAACCATGCCGATCCGGTGCCGGCGCAATTCCCTCAGATCGTTCTCAGAGCAGGTTTCCGGATTGACGTAACGCTTGCCGTCATGAACCTGCACCTCACCCCGGATGACCGGGTTAAGACCGTTGACGGCCCGGAGCAGCGTCGACTTGCCGGAGCCGGACAGCCCCATCAGCACGATGACTTCGCCTTCGTAGATGTCGAAGGTCGCACCGGCAACGCCGAGGATCTGGCCGGTTTCTGCCTGGATTTCCTGCCGGGTCTTGCCGGCATCGATCAGCGGCAGAGCCGTGTGAGGCTTTTCGCCGAAGACGATGTCGACGTCCTTGAAAGAAACGACAGCCGATTTGTTGGTTTCGCTCATCGTTTGCCTCCCTCTTCGGCGCGGAAGAAGCGGTCAAGCACGATGGCGATCAGGACGATACAGACTCCAACTTCGAAACCTTGGGCGATATTCACCGTGTTCAGGGCGCGCAGCGTCGGCACGCCGAGGCCGTCCGCACCGACAAGGGCGGCAATCACGACCATCGATAGCGACAGCATGATCGTCTGCGTCAGGCCAGCCATGATCTGCGGCAGGGCGTAGGGCAGCTCGATCTTCCAGAGCAGCTGCGATTTGGTTGCTCCAAAGGCTTTTCCGGCTTCGATCAGTGCGGTCGGCGTCGAGGAAACGCCAAGCTGCGTCAAACGGATCGGTGCGGGAATGGCAAAGATGACGGTCGCGATGAGACCAGGCACCATGCCGAGACCGAATAGGATCAGTGCCGGGATCAGGTAAACGAAGGTCGGGATGGTTTGCATCAGATCCAGCACGGGACGAAGTGCGGCGTAGAAGCGGGGGCGATGCGCGGCCAGCACACCGACAGGCACGCCGACCACCATACAGACCACGGACGCGGCAACCACCAGCGCCAGGGTTTCGGTCGTTTCTTCCCAGTAGCCCTGATTGATAATCAGCAGCAGGGAAATTGCCACGAAAGCCGCAAAGGAAATGGTCCTGTGGACCAGGTAGCCGATGGCGACGGCGACAACAACGATGACCAATGGATGCGGCGTCTGCAGCAACCAGAGGATTCCGTCTATCAGCGTTTCGAGAATTGCCGAGATTCCGTCAAACACCCAATAGGCGTTGTCGGTGAGCCAATCGACCAAGGTGCGCGCCCACGGCCCGATCGGCAGCTTGTGTTCTGTGAGCCAGTCCACGCCACTGCTCCGGTATTATTGTTCTTGGAAAACCAGTGGCGCCGGGCAGGAGACCCGCACCGGCGCCAGATTTTGGTCAGCGATCAGAGACCGAGAGCCCCTTTGACGGCCGCGAAACTGTCGCCGCCATCAAAAGTCTTCACGCCGACGAGCCAGTTTTCGAAGGTTGCCGGATGCTCCTTCAACCAGGCGGCTGCCGCCTTGTTGGGATCCTCACCCTCGATCAGGATGGCACCCATGATCTCGTTTTCCATGGGCAGCGAGAATTCCAGGTTTTCAAGCAGCTTGCCGACGTTCGGGCATTCCTTGACATAGCCGGCGCGCACGTTGGTGTAGACGGTGGCTCCGCCATAGTTCGGGCCGAAAATGTCGTCGCCGCCTTCAAGATACTTCATCTTGAAATTGGCGTTCATCGGGTGCGGTTCCCAGCCGAGGAAGACGATGTCCGCCTCGCGGCGGTTTGCACGGGCGACCTGCGCAAGCATGCCCTGCTCGGAGGATTCCACCACTTCGAAGCCTTCCAGTTCGAAGAGGTTTTCATCGATCATGCCGATGATCAGGCGGTTGCCGTCATTGCCCGGCTCGATGCCGTAGATCTTGCCGTCGAGATCGTCCTTGAACTTGGCGATGTCCTGGAAGCTCTTCAGGCCTTTTTCGTAGGTGTATTCCGGAACGGCAAGCGTGTACTTCGCGCCTTCCAGGTTGGCCCGGACCGTTTCCACGGAGCCGTCTTCGCGATAGGCCTTGATGTCACCTTCCATGGTCGGCATCCAGTTGCCGAGGAAGATGTCGATGTCCTTGTTCTTCAGTGACGCATAGGTCACCGGAACGGACAGGATTTTAACTTCCGGCTTGTAGCCCAGCGCTTCCAGGACGACCGAGGTTGCGGCGGTGGTTGCCGTGATGTCAGTCCAGCCGACGTCGGAGAAGCGAACCGTCTGGCAGCTTTCCGGATCGTTTGCCAGGGCGGTTCCCGTGAGCATCAGCCCGAGCGCCAGGCCTCCAGCGAGTTTCGCTGCTACTTTCATATGTATACCTCCTATGGAAAGTCTGTTTTCTTGTTTTTCTGCAGGGCATGGGGTGTCAGTGTGGTTCTAACGCCCTCAGTTTCCTCTGCCCACAGCCTGCCTAACCTAGATCCAAACATCCACGGGAAAAAATTGCAAGTTTTCATTGATTGACTGATCAATTAAAAATAAAACTTGGATGTGAGACGAACGCGGCAAGGCGCATTCAGAGGCTCTTGGGAAGGCTTTTCCTTCTCCTTGACGCTGCTGCACCATGATCGTGACGATCGGTAACCGGACTTGTTCTTGTCCGGACGTGCCGCCGTCTGATCATCGCCAGAAACGCTGAACCGAATTCTTCTCTCGCCCTGTGTCGGAGGTTGAAATGCCCAAGGTCGGAATGGAAGCGGAACGGCGGCGCAGTCTGATTGACGCGACGGTCGATGCCATACACGAACGCGGCTACAGCGACGTGACCATGGCGCAGATCGCAAAGCGCGCAGGCGTTTCCGGCGGTCTTGTGCATCACTATTTCGGCTCCAAGGACCAATTGCTAGCCGCCACCATGCGCCATCTCCTGACCGAACTCGGCCGGGCGATCCGCGAGAGCCTGGAAAAGGCGGAGACCCCGCGCGAGCGTATTTCGGCAATCATTGCCGGCAACTTTGCAGTCGACCAGTTTCAGCCCGCCGTGATCGCGGCCTGGCTCGCCTTCTACGTTCAGTCGCGTACTACCGACAGCAACAATCGTCTTCTGAATATCTATTCGGCAAGGCTCGCCTCGAACCTGACCCACAACCTGAGGGCCTTCATGCCTCAGGACGAAGCACGCCGGATTGCCGAAGGCACGGCGTCGATGATTGACGGCGTCTGGATCCGGCAAGCCCTGCGCGACGGCAAGACCGACCGGCCGGCCGCGATCGAGCTGGTCGAGGACTATGTGGAAACCCAGATTGCCGTCCACCTGGCGCGCAACACCAAGAATTGAGCAGCTAGGATCAACATGAGCGACCAGTTCGACTTCATCATCGTCGGAGCCGGATCCGCCGGCTGTGCGATGGCCTACCGCCTGTCGGAAGACCCGAGCAACAGGGTGCTTGTGCTGGAATTCGGCGGCACCGATGTCGGTCCGCTGATCCAGATGCCGGCTGCCCTGTCCTACCCGATGAACATGCCGCTTTATGACTGGGGGTACACCAGCGAACCGGAACCGCATCTGGAGGGCCGGCGCCTGGCCACACCGCGTGGCAAGGTGATCGGTGGATCGTCCTCCATCAACGGCATGGTTTATGTGCGTGGCCATGCCTGTGATTTCGACACCTGGGAAGAGATGGGTGCGAGCGGCTGGGGATATCGCCATGTGCTGCCGTACTACAAGCGCCAGGAGCACAGCCATGGCGGCCAGGACGGCTGGCGCGGCACCAACGGTCCGCTGCATGTCCAGCGCGGAACCAAGTGGAACCCGCTGTTCGACGCCTTCAAGACAGCCGGCGAGCAGGCGGGCTATGGCGTGACCGCCGACTACAATGGCGAGCGTCAGGAAGGCTTCGGCGACATGGAAATGACGGTCCATCGGGGCCGTCGCTGGTCTGCCGCAAACGCCTATCTGAAGCCGGCACTGAAGCGCGGTAACCTGACCCTGATCAAGGGGGCTCTCGTGCGCCGGATCCTGATCGAGGACAAGCGCGCGGTCGGTGTGGAATTCGAAACCGGCGGCGAGGTCCGCGAGGCAAAAGCTGCCCGCGAAGTGATCCTGTCGGCGTCTTCTATCAATTCGCCGAAGATCCTGATGCAGTCCGGCATCGGCCCGGCGGCGCATCTTGCCGAAATGGGGATCGACGTCGTGGCCGACCGGCCGGGTGTCGGTGCCAACCTGCAGGACCATCTGGAGCTTTATCTTCAGCAGGCCTGCACCCAGCCGATCACGCTCTACAAGCACTGGAACCTGTTCTCCAAGGCGGTGATCGGGGCCCAGTGGCTGTTCCTGAAGCAGGGTCTCGGTGCATCGAACCAGTTCGAAAGCTGCGCTTTCATTCGCTCCAGGGCGGGCGTGAAATATCCGGATATCCAGTATCACTTCCTGCCCTTCGCCGTGCGCTACGACGGACAGGCAGCAGCCGAAGGTCATGGCTTCCAGGCCCATGTCGGACCGATGCGCTCCAAATCGCGCGGCCGTATCAAGCTGACCTCCAGCGATCCGAAGGCCAAGCCGTCGATCCTGTTCAACTACATGTCCCACGAAGACGACTGGGAAGACTTCCGCACCTGTATCCGCCTGACCCGCGAGATCTTCGGCCAGGAGGCGTTTGCCCCCTATCGTGGCAAGGAGATCCAGCCGGGAGACAGTGTACAGAGCGACGAGGACCTGAACGGCTTCATCCGCGAACACGTGGAAAGCGCCTATCACCCATGCGGCACTTGCCGGATGGGGGCGAAGGATGATGCCATGGCCGTGGTCGACCCTGAATGCCGGGTGATCGGCGTTGACGGGCTTCGTGTTGCCGACAGTTCCATCTTTCCGCAAATCACCAATGGCAATCTGAATGCCCCCTCGATTATGGTCGGGGAGAAGGCATCGGACCATATTCTCGGCAAGACCCCGCTGCCCGCGGCCAACCAGGAACCGTGGATCCACCCGGACTGGCAATCCAGCCAGCGATGATCCCCGGCAGACCAACGGCAGACACACAGACCAAGGAGCCAACCCATGCGCGCCCAACCGCAAGCGTCCCATTATGTCGGCGGCTCATATGTCGAGAGCCAGAGCGGCACTCCCTTTGACTCGCTGTATCCCGCAACCGGAGAAGTCATCGCGCAGATCCGCGCGGCCGACGATGCCGTGATCGAGGCGGCAATCCGCTCTGCCCAGGAAGGCCAGAAGGTCTGGGCGGCAACACCAGCAGCCGAACGCGGCCGCGTGCTGCGCCGGGCGGCCGAGATCCTGCGTGAAAAGAACCGGGAACTCTCCATTCTGGAAACGCTCGACACCGGCAAGCCCTTGCAGGAAACCCTGATTGCCGATGCTGCGTCCGGCGCCGACTGCCTGGAATACTTCGGTGGTCTGGCCGCAACGCTTACCGGCGAACATATCGATCTGGGCGGCTCCTTCGCCTACACCAAGCGCGAACCGCTCGGCATCTGTTTCGGCATCGGCGCCTGGAACTATCCGATCCAGATCGCCTGCTGGAAGTCTGCTCCCGCACTCGTTTGCGGCAATGCCATGATCTTCAAACCCTCGGAAGTCACCCCGCTGAGCGCCTTGAAACTGGCGGAGGCCTTTACCGAGGCCGGTCTGCCCGCTGGTGTCTTCAACGTGCTTCAGGGCTTTGGTGATGTCGGTGCAAAGCTGGTCGCTCATCCGGCCATTGCCAAGGTTTCGCTAACCGGCTCTGTCCCGACCGGCGCCAAAGTGGCAGCCCTTGCGGGTGAGCATCTGAAGAAGACAACGCTGGAACTCGGCGGCAAGTCCCCGCTGATCGTGTTCGAGGACGCTGACATTGAAAACGCGGTGTCCGCCGCGATCAACGCCAACTTCTATTCCACCGGGCAGATCTGCTCCAACGGGACGCGCGTGTTCGTTCATGAAGCGATCAAGGAAGCCTTTGTGGCACGGCTCGCCGAACGCACCGCCAAGGCGGTTATGGGCGATCCGCTGGACGAGGCAACCAATATTGGTCCGCTTGTGTCCAAACAGCAGCTCGACAAGGTGCTCCACTACATGCAGATCGGTCAGGATGAGGGCGCTCGGCTGGTGTGCGGCGGTGGTTCAGCCTCTGTCGCCAGCTTCCCGGACGGCTATTTCGTGCAGCCGACCGTCTTTGCCGACGTGAAGGACGACATGCGCATTGCCCGCGAGGAAATCTTCGGCCCGGTGCTGAGCGTGCTCGACTTCACCGATGAGGACGACGTCATCGCCCGCGCGAACGACACCGACTTCGGCCTTGCCGCGGGCGTTTTCACCAGGGACATTCAGCGGGCGCACCGGGTGATCGACCAGTTGCAGGCAGGCACCTGCTGGATCAACACCTACAATCTGACCCCGATCGAAATGCCATTTGGCGGCTACAAGAAGTCGGGCATCGGCCGCGAGAACGGCCATGCCGCGATCGAGTACTATAGCCAGACCAAAAGCGTTTACGTGGAAATGGGCGGTGTAGAGGCGGCGTTTTAAGGCGCTGCTTCTCGTTCCACCTAGAACAGGTTGACCAACCTTCGAAGCGGCGTTTCCGGCTTCTTCAGGATAGGGCTGGCGTGTGTGGTACGTTCAAGCTGCCTGTCACTCCATGCGTCTTTTTCCTGAGAAGCCGCGCAAGCGGCGTCTCGAGGGTTGGGCCGGTTCTCCTCGATGCCCAGTTGCCCTTGGGTCGATGTTTCCCTTGGGCCAATTGAGGGCATTTCCTACCATTCGGTTTTTTGCCGATTGAAGTTTGATCTCCGGCGCCCGAGATATTAGCCAGAGCGTTTCACGGAGCCCCGATGAACAAAGCCTTTCTTGACCCAGCCCCGCGCACATACGCGCCTCATGTCTATCTGCTTGCCCGTTCCAGCAGAGGCCCTTCCTGTGCGCCGGAGACACTCAGCATCGACCAGCTGAATTCGTGGCTCTTGCATGAAGCGACGCGGATCGATGATGTCATGCTGATGTTCGAGGAATTCATGTGGCGCTGCAAGGCTGCCGGCCTCGCCATCGACCGGGCAACGCTGCATATCGGTACCCTGCATCCGCGCGTCATCGGATTTTCCTGGGTCTGGAACAGTCAGGACTATTTCTGCGACGAGGTTGCCGCAGATGCCAACGCGACCAAATCGGAAGCCTTTACCCGCAATCCGCTTTTCCACGTCATCAACGAAGGCCAGACCATCAAGGTCGATCTGGAAAGCGAGGAAGGAGCCAATTCCGCTCCGCTGATGCGCGAACTTGCCGATCAGGGATACACGACCTATGTCGCCCTGCCGCTCAGTTCCTCGCACGAAAAGCGGAATGCCATGACCTTGGCAACCCGCAAACCCGGTGGGTTCCCTCCGGCGGAAAAAGACCTGATCCGCAATCTGATCGACCTTTTGGCGCTGCACATCGAGCGCCACATCGTTCAGCGGATTGCCCGCAACGTTGCCGACACCTATCTCGGGCCGATCGCCGGACAGCGCGTGCTGGATGGCGAGATCAAGCGCGGTGATGGCGAGGCCATCAAGGCAGTGGTCTTCATGGCCGACATGCGCGGCTTCACTCAACTCGCCGACCGGTTGAGCGGACCGGAAGTGACGGCTATCCTCAACGCCTATTTCGACAGGATCTCGGACGCCGTGCTCAACCACGGCGGCGATATCCTGAAGTTCATGGGCGACGGCATTCTGGCCGTGTTCGATCAGAAGACATTTGGTGAAACAGCGTCGGCGAATGCGGCGGTGAAGGCCGCCAAGGCTGCACTGGAGGCCATTGACGAGCTGAACCGCAATCCACCCGAGGATCTTCCCGACCCGATCCACTGGCACCCCCTGAAGATCGGTATCGGCCTTCACCGGGGTGAAGTCTTCTTCGGCAATGTCGGTGGTGAGGAACGGCTCGACTTCACGGTGATCGGACGCGCCGTCAACGAGACCAGCCGGGTGGAATCCCTGTGCAAACCCCTCGGCCGCGCCTTGCTCCTGACAGAACCGGTACGCGCTGCTCTTTCCGGCGACCTCCAGACCGGCCTCAATGCCATGGGCGAACATGCCTTGCGCGGCGTCGGCAAACCGGTTGCCATTTTTGCGGCCTAGTATGGAACGGCTCAGCAAGACCGATACAGGTCCGGTGAGGGGGCTGCGACAACGGTAATGCGCAGCTCTTGCCTCAGTCCGTTTTGGTCCTGTCCAGCAACTCGGCCTCATAGGCCTTGGCGACGCGCAGGAAGCGGGCGTGGGCGTAGTTCATGGCCAGGATAAAGCCCCACCAGCCGTATTTGCGGTACTTGCGCACGAAATAGGCCTTGAAGAAGCTCACCGGAAATTCGGTCAGGAGGCGGCTTTTCGGCAGCTTGCGGCCGCGGGCGCGCATGTCGTCCACTTGCATGCCGGAATAGCGATTGTATTTGCCGACCTGAAAATCCAGTGACCGGATGGACCGGTGCGCCATGATGCCGGAAAGGTTCGAGATGCGCGCACCTTCCTCGGGCCGGACCGTGTCATGAACCGTCGAGGCAGAGAACCGGCCCTTGCACCGGTCATAGAGGCGGATCTGATGATACCCGTAGGCCCAGGGGGCAGGGGCGGTTTCATGGGCATAGAGATCGCGGATCATGATGCGCCAGCCATCGGCGTCCGCGTAACTGCCGTCTGCGAATTTGGCCTTGATTTCTGCAGCGAGGCCCGGAGTTACCTCTTCGTCGGCATCCAGATTGAGCAGCCAGTCGTTGCGGCACTGGTCTTCGCCGAAACGCTTTTGCGGACCGTAGCCAGGCCAGTCGTTGCGGATGACCCGCGCGCCAAGTTGTTCGGCCACGGCGACAGTCTCGTCCGTTGATCCGCTGTCGATGACGATGACCTCGTCCACCCAGCCGATGACACTTTCGATCGGTCGGGCGATCCGGTCGGCCTCGTCACGGGCGATGATGAAAACGGAAAGGGGCAGTCGGTCGGTCATGAAAGGTCCGGCGTTGGTTTGCTAGGCCGGAAATGCTCCGGCGCGACTATTTAGCCGTGCCGGAGCCCGAATTGAAGGCGGGAATTCAGGATTTCACGCGGGCAAACAGAGCATCGAGGCCATGAAGCGCAATCGTGGCACCCTCCAGCGTGCCGTTGAAGCCGGGCGCATTGAGGTTTTCCAGCTCAAGTCCGTTCAAGGTGACGGTGGCCGGCTCGGTGCCGAGGTTGAAAGCGCACAGCACGGTCTCCCCCTGATGGCTGCGGGTGAAGACCAGCGTGTTGTCCTGGCTGTCCAGAAACACCATGTCGCCCTTCTTCAAAGGCTCCTGGGCCTGCCGCCAGGCATAGAAGGCCCGGTTCCGGTTCAGGATGGAGCTTTCGTCCTTGTCCTGTTCGAAGGCGGCTAGCGCCAGATGATCCTGCGCGACCGGAAGCCAGGGCTCGGCTTCGGAGAAACCGGCGTTGCTGTTGTCTTTCACCCACGGCATTGGTGTCCGGCAGCCGTCGCGGCCCTTGTATTCCGGCCAGAAGCGAATGCCGTAGGGATCCTGTAGCTTTTCAAAAGGAACTTCAGCCTGCGGCAGGCCGAGTTCTTCGCCCTGGTAAAGGCAGGGGGTGCCGCGCAGCGAGGCGCAGAGGGCGGTTTCAAGCGGTGCGAACCGGGCAATGTCCAGATCCTCGCCCCAGCGGCTGGCGACCCGCTTCACGTCGTGGTTCGACAACGCCCAGGAAGCCCAGCCGGAGCCGATGCCGGCGTTCATCTCTTCCACGATCTTGCGGATGTAGGGCGCCGAATGTTGAGGCGTCAGCAGGTCGAAGCTGTAGGCCATGTGAATGCGCTTGCCGGCTTCCGTATAGGACGCCGTCAGTTCCACGGCCTGTCCGTCCGCGCCGATTTCACCGACGGACGTCGTGCCCGGATATTTGTCCAGGAGCGCACGCAGCTTCTCAAGAAACAACAGGTTTTCCGGCTGGGTTTTGTCGTAAAGGTGATCCTGATAGCCGTAGGGGTTGGTTGGATCCACGGTGGACGGCATTTCAGTCGCACTCAGCGGGGGATTGTTCCTCAGCTGCTTGTCGTGGAAATAGAAATTCACCGTGTCGAGACGGAACCCGTCGACACCCCGGTCGAGCCAGAACCTGGCGGCACCCAGAACCGCGTCCTGAACCTCCGGGTTATGGAAGTTCAGATCCGGCTGGCTGGTCAGGAAATTGTGCATGTAATACTGGCGCCGGCGGCTGTCCCATTCCCAGGCCGGGCCGCCGAAGATCGAAAGCCAGTTGGTCGGCACCGTGCCGTCCGGCTTGGCGTCGGCCCAAACGAACCAGTCGGCCTTGGCATTGTCGCGTGACGAACGGCTTTCGACAAACCAGGGATGTTGGTCGGAGGTGTGCGAAATCACCAGATCGATGATCACCTTCAGGCCGCGCGCATGAGCAGCAGCCAGCATACGATCGAAATCGGCAAGCGAGCCGAACATCGGGTCGACATCTTCATAGTCGGAGACATCGTAACCGAAATCATCCATCGGCGAGGTGAAGAAAGGCGACAGCCAGATGGCATCGACGCCCAGCGAGGCAATGTAGTCCATGCGTTCGCTGACGCCGTTGAGGTCGCCTATGCCATCACCATTGGTGTCGTTGAAGGAGCGCGGATAGATCTGGTAGATCACCGCTCCACGCCACCAATCCGGGTCATTCTTCATGTCTGACGGCACATCAGCCTCCAGGCCCGTTTCGGCTTCTTCGAACATTGCCGGTTGTCTCCGTTCCGCTTCTGAGGCGGTCTTAATGGGTTTCAAAGCGCTTTGAATGGCTATATCCAGCGCCTTCTCAGGTCAAGTGAACAGTGTTGAAAAAGTCGTTCGGCAATTGCTTTCGGTAAGCGATGTGTGAATTGCGTCGCACATGTGGAACGGGGAGGATGAGCACATGCAAAAACCGGCCCTGCGAGGCAGGACCGGTGGAGCTACTGAAAAGGAACGAAACACGATTTTGTCCGGAACGCGCTTTTCCTACATGGCTTAAGTGACAGGGGTGTGACCGTCTCAATCGGTTTGCCTGCCGCGGACCTCGCCGAAGACGGAAGCCTCCGACATGCTGCGCCTGCGTGGCCAACGCGTGTTATCTCTTTGGACTATATTATTTAAGTAACTGAAATAAAACATCGAAAAATATTGTTATGACGTTTAGGTCAGTTTCTTCTTGCAAAGCAACATGGAAGCTGGAACTGTCCCCGCACACAGAACTTACGTAAGATGGAGCCCCCCGCACGGACAAGAGATCCGGCGGAAATCGGGTTTCATCTTGCGGGCAAAAAACCTGGAGGAAGTGTCATGACGGCAGCCATGGTGGGTTGGGCACACATGCCCTTCGGCAAGCATTCGGAAGAGACGGTTGAAAGCATGATCGTCAAGGTGGCGGTCGATGCCATCAAGGACGCGGGTATCGAGCCGGGAGATGTCGACGAGATCCTGCTCGGTCATTTCAATGCCGGTTTCTCGGCACAGGATTTCACCGCTTCGCTGGTGCTGCAGGCCGATCCGGCGCTGCGTTTCAAACCGGCAACCCGTGTCGAAAACGCCTGCGCCACCGGCTCTGCCGCCGTGCATCAGGGTGTGCGCGCCATTGCTTCGGGTGACGCCCGCTTCGTGCTGGTCGTCGGTGTCGAGCAGATGACCACGACGCCCGGTCCGGAAATCGGCAAGAACCTGCTCAAGGCCTCCTATTTGAAGGAAGAAGGCGACATCCCGGCAGGCTTCGCCGGCGTCTTCGGCAAGATCGCCGACGCCTACTTCCAGAAATACGGCGACCAGTCCGATGCCCTGGCCAAGATTGCGTCGAAGAACCACAAGAACGGTGTCGGCAACCCCTACGCCCAGATGCGCAAGGACCTCGGATTCGACTTCTGCCGCGCAGAGTCCGAAAAGAATCCGTTTGTCGCCGGTCCGCTGAAGCGCACCGACTGTTCGCTGGTGTCCGACGGTGCCGCTGCACTCGTCCTGACCGATCCTGCAACGGCGCTCGGCATGAAGAAGGCGGTTGCCTTCCGAGCGCTTGCCCATGTGCAGGATTTCCTGCCGATGTCGAAGCGCGACATCCTGAAGTTTGAAGGCTGTTCCAAGGCCTGGGGTCAGGCACTAGGCGATGCCAATCTGGCGCTGGACGACCTCTCCTTCGTCGAGACCCACGACTGTTTCACCATTGCCGAGCTGATCGAATATGAAGCCATGGGACTCACCAAAGAAGGCGAGGGCGCTCGCGCCGTGCTGGAAGGTTGGACGGAAATGGGTGGCAAGCTACCGGTGAACCCGTCCGGTGGTCTGAAGGCCAAGGGGCATCCGATTGGCGCTACCGGTGTCTCCATGCACGTGCTCACTGCCATGCAGCTGACAGGCACTGCCGGTGAAATCCAGGTGAAGAACGCCGAGATCGGCGGCATCTTCAACATGGGTGGTGCCGCGGTGGCCAACTTCGTGTCCGTGATGCAGGCTATGAAGTAATCGGCAGGCATTCTGCGTCTGAGAATGTTTTGGAAGAGGGCGGGAAATCGCCCTCTTTTTTGTTCGCAAGATCCGGCATTTTCTTACGCGATGACATATCCGGAAAAATCGTTGGCTGGGCTGGATCGGGCGATCGGCTGCTCGTTTTGCCTTACTCCGCAGCGTTTGCGATTGCCGAGTAGAGATCCGGATCCGTCAGTTCAGGCGGAGAAACCGGTTTGCCACCGCCTTCGCCAACATAGGTGTCGGCGACACCGTAGATGAAGACCCCGCCCGCCTTGCGCTTTGCGATGGCGACCCGCTCGATCAACTGGAAGTCGCCCGTTCCGCAGTTGGCGTAACTTGTATAGATCGGTTTGCCGTTCTCGTTGATCCGTTCGGAACCTGAGGTGAATTTGCCTTCCGCGCATTTCTTCTGGCTGTCGGCAACAATAAGCGACATCAGTTCTTCTTCCGATTGGTAGCTACCCGCCGGAAAAATGTGCGCCACTATCGTGCGTGCGTCGTTGGTGGCAACGGCATGAAGGCCGTTCAGATCTTCTTCGCGCTGTCCGTCGGGAATAAGCTTTAGCCCGGACAGGCCAGCGCTGCCCATCAGGTTGAACAGGGCCTGGGTCGCTTCGATGGCAAGTTGCGGGTCGGTCGCCGAACTGGACGCCGCCGCTTCGTCCTTGGTTGGGGCGGAATGTCCGAGGCCACCTTGAGAACTGGCGCCTGCAGCGCCGGCAACGGGTGCCGCACCGTACCGTGCGATGTTCTGCTCCACGCATTTGGCAAGACGTGCCATCAGGCGAGAGGTGCCTGTCAGGCGGAATTCGTAATTGTAGGTGCCATCTCGAACGTAGAGCGTCCGGCCCCGGCGGAACCGGGTGATGATGTAGCCGCCTCTTGGCATTTGCATGCGCGCCAGGTCCTTCGACGTTGCCTTGGCAACGCCACTCTGCCAGGCGCCCCGGTCGATGCGATACTGAAGCGCAATATCCGCGCCGACCTTCATGTTCCAGTGAGGTGCCGAAAAGCCGATGGCCCAGTTGTAATTCGTGTCGACCTGAACATACAGCGTGATGCCGCTGCGATAGTCTGCCGATGCAACACAGGTCGAGAAGGCGCCGTTCTGGTCGTCCGTGAAAGCGCTGCCATTCCAGCTGCCGATACGAAATTTGTCGACAACGGCCGCGTGACCAATGCCGAGGCTGCCGAGGAGTAGTAGTCCCGCGGCAACCAATGAGTGAACAAGGCGCATCATACCCCCTTGATGCCATTCCGGCCGAGTGCCAGCCATCTGGAAAAGCTAAGCGAATTCCGCTGCGGCATCAAGAAAGACGCACGCTTGCCCGGAAGGTTGAATGCCGTCGCAACCAACGGCTGAACGGGGTGTTCACTGACCGTTGTAACAGGAGAAAAACTCTTTCAATCGGACCAGGCCCGTTGGAAATTTTTCCTCGCAAAAATCACTCTGACCGGCCGCCGGGAATTGAAATTGGCCAAATCAGAGGATTGCAAAAAACTATTCCGCTTCTGTTTCCAGCTTTGAAATCCGGTGCCCGGCGCAGGCATGGGCTGCCGATTACATTAGACCCATCAAACTGGGACTGGAGACCCTGACGATGACTAGCCGTGGTGGCGACACTCTGAAAACACTGAAAAAGCCGGAAGACCGGCTCGACGTGTTTCCGGCCTTCATGAAGGTCGCCGGCCGGCGTGTGCTCGTTGTCGGGCACGGCGGTGAAGCTGCTGCAAAGGTTCGTCTCCTGGGGGAAACCAACGCCCGGATCGTCGTCGTTTCCAAAATTGTCGAACCGGATCTCCAGGAGGCTATTGACCTCTTCGAGACCGAGCATCTTGCCGAGGATTTCCAGCCTGGTCATCTGAAGGACGCCGCTTTGGTCTTTTCCGCGCGCGAAGACTGGGACCTCGACAAGGCTGTTGTCGATGCGGCACGGGCGCAGGGCGTTCCGGTCAATGCGGTCGACAAGCCGGAACTGTGCGACTTCTACACCGGAGCCCTGGTCAATCGCGCACCGATCGCCGTTGCGATAACCTCGACCGGTGTCGGTCCTGTCCTGTCGCGCCACATCCGCGCGCGCATTGAAGCCATGCTGCCGCGTTCGACCGGCGAGCTGGCGCGTCTTGCCGAAAGTTTCCGCGATGCCGCAACCAAGGTGATCCGCGACGGGGGGCTGCGCCGCAGTTTCTGGGCGCGCTTCTTCTCCGGTTCGGTCGCAACCAATCTCTATGCAGGCAAGGCTGATGTCGCCCGTTCCGAGGCGCAGCGGTTGTTGAATTCGATGGCGGACGAGCCCGGTTTTGTCTGGCTTGTCGGTGCCGGGCCGGGCGCGGAAGACCTGTTGACCCTGCGCGCGCAGCGCCTGCTGCAGGAAGCGGACGTCATCGTTCACGATGCGCTGGTGCCGGCTAATGTCGTTGCCATGGGGCGCCGCGATGCGGAGCGCATTTCAGTGGGCAAGCGCAAGGGCGCTCATTCCGTGCCGCAGTCCGAAATTTCCGAGCTCCTGGTCGAGCTTGGCCGCAAGGGCTTGAAAGTCGTGCGTCTGAAAGCTGGAGACCCGATGATCTTTGGCCGTGCGGCAGAAGAAATGGAAGCGCTTCGCGAAGCTGGTATCGGCTTTGAAATTGTTCCAGGCGTCACGGCAGCCTTCGCCGCGGCAGCGTCAGCCCAGATCCCGCTCACGTTGCGCGGTGTCGCTTCCAACCTGGTTTTCGCTACCGGCCACAATGCCAAGTCCGAAACCCTGCCGGATTGGGCTGGGCTGGCACTCAAGGGCGCGACGGTGGCCGTCTACATGGGCCGGACCGTGGCGGCTGCCGTTGCCGAGAAGATGATCGGCGCGGGCCTGAAACCTGAAACACCGGTTGCCGTGATCGAGAATGCGGCACACCCGGACGAACGCCAATTTGCCGGAACCCTGTCCGAACTCGCGGTGCTGTCGAACCGCGCGGAGATCGACGGACCGGTTCTGATCGTGATCGGCGAGGCCGTGGGCCATGCCGCAATGGACAAGGCCGAACCCCTGGCGCCGCAGCTCGCCGCCCGGGTTGTAGCCGCCTGAACTTGAAGAGAGTGGACGCACATGAAAGTCATCACCGCCAACCGCCTTTTGAACGGCGATGTTGTCTGGCTCGCGGAAAACGGTTCCTGGGTCGAGCGCATTACGCTGGCTAAGGTTTATGACGGCAAGGACGCGGTCGCGGCAGCCCTGGCCGAAGGTCTTGAGGCCGAGAAGAACCAGAAAGTCGTCGGTGTCTACGAGATGGACGTGACCGTGGAAGAGGGCGTCATCGTACCGGTGCGCCTGCGCGAAAAGATCCGGGCAACCGGCCCGACCACCCACCCGGAACTGGGCAAGCAGGCCCAGGCGGTATCCGCCTGAAACAACAATGAAGGGCAGGGCTGCGCCTTCCATGGCAGCGCCCGCTGAGGAGAGATTGAGACATGTACCGTTACGACGAATTTGACGCGAGCTTCGTGAACCAGCGTACCGAGCAGTTCAAGGACCAGGTCCGCCGCCGTCTGGCTGGCGAGCTTTCCGAGGACGAGTTCAAGCCGCTGCGCCTGATGAACGGTCTCTATCTGCAGCTCCATGCCTACATGCTGCGCGTTGCCATTCCCTATGGCACGCTCAACGGCCGGCAGATGCGCAAGCTTGCCCATATCGCCCGCACGTACGACCAGAGCTACGGCCACTTCACCACGCGCCAGAACATCCAGTTCAATTGGCCGAAACTGGAAGATACGCCGAAGATCCTGGAAGAGCTTGCAGAAGTCGAGATGCATGCCATCCAGACGTCGGGCAACTGCATTCGAAACGTGACCGCGGATCACTTCGCCGGTGCTGCCGCCGACGAGATCGCCGACCCGCGCCCCTATGCGGAAATCCTGCGCCAGTGGTCATCGCTGCATCCGGAATTCTCGTTCCTGCCGCGCAAGTTCAAGATCGCCATCACAGGCGCACCGAACGACCGTGCTGCCGTCCAGGTTCACGATATCGGTCTGCAGCTCGCACGCAACGATGCCGGTGAGATCGGGTTCGTGGTCTTCGTCGGCGGCGGACTTGGCCGTACGCCGATGATCGGCCGCAAGGTGCGCGACTTCCTTCCCGAGGAAGATCTGCTTGCTTACTCGGAAGCGATCCTGCGCGTCTATAACCGCTACGGCCGCCGCGACAACAAGTACAAGGCCCGCATCAAGATCCTGGTTCATGAAACCGGGCTGGACGAACTGAAGGCGGATATCGAGGCCGAATTCGAAAAGATCCGCTTCGGGGTCCTGCGTCTGCCGGACGAGGAAGTGCGCCGCATCGAAGCCTATTTCGCTCCGCCTCCGCTGGAAGTGGGCAATGCGACCTCGGCTGCCGTTGAAACACGCAAGGCGGCGGATGCAGCCTTTGCCCAGTTCACGGCGCATAACCTCAACCCGCACCGGGTCCCTGGCTATACCTCCGTCACATTGTCCATGAAGCCGATCGGCGGTATCCCGGGTGATGCGTCGGACGAGCAGATGGACGTGATCGCAGACCTTGCCGAGAAATACGGTCATGACGAGATCCGCATCAGCCACGAGCAGAACGTGATCCTGCCGCATGTGAAGCTGGACGACCTGCCGGCGCTGTTCGACGAGTTGGTGGCCGCGCGTATCGCGGAAGGCAATGCCGGTCTGATCACCGACATCATCGCCTGCCCGGGCATGGACTATTGCGCCCTGGCAACCGCCCGCTCCATTCCAGTGGCGCAGCGGATCTCCGAACGCTTCGGTGCTGCGGAACGGCAGGCCGAGATCGGTGAGCTGAAGATCAAGATCTCCGGCTGCATCAACGCCTGTGGTCACCACCATGTCGGCCACATCGGGATTCTCGGCCTGGAGAAGAAGGGCGAGGAATTCTATCAGGTGACGCTTGGCGGCTCCGCCAACGAAAACGCGTCCATTGGTGAAATCGTCGGCCGCGGCTTCTCGTCTGAAGAAGTGGTCGATGCCATCGAGAAGCTGGTCGATACCTATCTCGGCCTGCGGAACGGCAAAGAAGAGACCTTCCTGGAAGCCTATCGCCGGGTTGGGGAGGATCCCTTCAAGGAGGCCCTTTATGGCGCTGCATGAGACATTCAGCCTAGGTGTTGATCCGGAGCTGGGCTTGCAGGCGGAAGTCGCCGCACTCAACGCCCAGTTCGAGGATGCAACCGCGGACGACGTCCTGAGGGCGGCCATCCGCCACCAGTTCGCCGGTGGCATTGCCATGGTCTCCAGCTTCGGGGCCGATTCCGCAGTGCTCCTGCATATGGTTGCCCAGATCGACCCGTCGACGCCGGTCGTTTTCGTGGACACGGTCAAGCTGTTTCCGGCCACGCTGCTCTATCGTGATGAGCTGATCGAGAAGCTCGGCCTGACCGATGTCCGCACCCAGAAGCCGAACAAGGACGATCTCTCCAGGGAAGATCCCGCTGGCATGCTCTGGATGAGCGATACCGACGCCTGCTGCCACATCCGCAAGGTGGTGCCGCTGGCCGAGGCCTTGAACGGGTTCGAAGCCTGGATTTCCGGCCGCAAGCGGTTCCAGAGCGCAAGTCGCTCCAGCCTGGAGTTCTTCGAAATCGACGAAGGCCGGGTGAAGGTCAATCCGCTGGCGGACTGGACGGCTGCCGAAATTCTGGATTATGCCAAGACCCATGATCTGCCGCCGCATCCGCTGGTGGCGCAAGGCTACCCCTCAATCGGCTGCCTGCCCTGCACCAGCAAGGTTGCCCCCGGCGAGGACCCCCGGGCCGGACGTTGGCGTGGCCAGGACAAGACGGAATGCGGCATTCACTGGCCGACCCATGGCAAGGAAGTTGACGGCAGCGGTATCTGACCGCTGCCGATAGAGGATTTTGAGGACGCAAAGAATGGCAACGATTTTCAAGGACGGCGATTTCGTCGAGGAAAGCTGGGCGCGGACAGATGCCGAAACCGGCACTGCTGTCGAAGGCGATGCGCTTGTACCGATGACCGTGTTTCTCATCGACCCGGATGCATATCTGGCACGAGACGGCAAAACCGCCGTCATCGTCGAGGCTGGTGACGACGTCGAGCTGATCGAAAATTATCTCGACCGGCTGGCACTGGTTGCCGTCGACTTTCCGAGCTTTTCCGATGGCCGCGGCTTTTCCGCAGCCCGCATCCTGCGTGAGCAGATCGGCTACAAGGGTGATATCCGCGCGCTCGGGAAATACATTCTCGACCAGGTGCCGCTGGCACGCCGCTGCGGTGTGTCGACGTTCGAGATTTCCAAGCCGGAAGTGCTGAAAGCCCTGAAGGCCGGTGAATGGCCCGAAGTGACCAAATATCTGCAGCCGGTCGGCACGGTCGATGAAATCCCGGAAGGAACACGCCCGTGGGCGCGCCGCTCCCACCGGGACCTGGCGGTCGCCGCGGAGTAAGCGGAACAGGCCTGCCCGTCTAGCGACAATGGTTATAGGACGGGCGGCGCAAAATTCGAACGAGCGTTTCAGGGGACCTCGCAAGGCGGGGTCCCTATTTGTTTGCGAGCGGCGATCCTTGCGAGAGGCAGTCTGATCGCCGAAGACTACAGGTGCTCGCCCAAGGTCATTTGCTGTCGAAGGAAAAGGTGAAACCGAACCACTGCAAGCGTTTTGCCCGTCCAGTTTGTGTCAGCAACCGGAATGCAGTTCGTCAGTGGATTGAAACATCCGGTTACAGGCTGTGAATCGCATTGTCACAAGACTGACTTATTATACGTCATATGGTCTGGCGGCAAAGTGATTTGCCGGCGAACCGGCACTGGCGCACGAGGCAATGTGGCGTCGAAACGGGGATACCGGGGCATTGCCAATTGTTTCCCGAAATCCAATACCGCAGGCCGGTTCCGGTCCTCAGCAGGAATGTCGCTAAATGGCCGTCACTCGCACCCTCGAAACGCTCTTCGATCTGAGGAAGCCCGCAGTAAAGACCAACAAGGTGCTTGTGGTCGGGGTCAGTTCGAAGCGATCGCTCGGCCTGGCAATCGGCGAGCACATGTATCAGAACGGTTGGGAAACCGTGCTGACGTCGCGTCGACCGGAAAAGCTGTCTGCCAAAACGCCACATCACGACATCCGCTTCCTGGATTATCCGCAGTCCATCGATGCGATCGACGATCTGACCGACCTGACCGGCATGGTGTTCTGCCTGGCCAAGACCGACATCGGCGAAGCCGGACAGAACGGTCTGCTGGGGACGAGCGAAGAGAACTTTCTGAAGACGATCAGCACCAGCTGTTATGCCTTCATAGCCCTGGTGCGGGAGGTGCAGCGGCGCAACCCGAACCTCAGATCCGTTGTTGCCCTGACCTTCCTAGGCGGTGAGCGCGTGGTGCCCGGCTACGAGGTCCTGGGTGTCGCAAAGGCTGCCCTGGAACACTCCGTGCGGGCGCTTGCGGCGGAACTTGGCCATGAGAATGTCCGTGTGAACGGTGTTTCCGCCGGCGCGGTCCCGACCACGTCATCGCGCGTCCTGCCCGACTTCCGCAAGGTTCATGAAGTTCTCTCGCGGCAGTCGTTCCTGCGCCGCGGTGTCACTGCAGAGGAAGTTGCCGGAGCTGCTGCCTATTTGCTCAGTGATCTTTCCGGCGGAATGACGGGTGAGATCCTGCAAGTCAACGGCGGTCTGCGGCACACGGTGCTTTAAGCCGGTGGCTGGTATGGCGTCGTGGTCTTTTCGTGATGCCGCACGTCGTTCAGCCTAATCCAAGTCAACGCTCCACGTGAACTTAATGCAAAACATCCGTGCTCCGGAAGTTAATGCATACTTTGTGCTTGTGTTTTTATTGGTTCGTTAGATAAACACCCTCACCATGCCTCAGAGGGATCAACGGATTCGGTTGCCGAAACCTTCCGAAACCAAGGGCGCACTTCGGGAAATTGCGGAACGTCCGACGGCGAATGCCTGAATTATCTTAATTCGAGCTGTCGCAGATGGAGAGAAAATTGGTCGCAAATTTATACGGAAAGGGTGGTGTCCTGGACCGGGTCGCAAGGCCTGAAATGCGCGTACCGTTCTTGCTGGGGCTGGTGGTGTTCCTGGCTTGCATCTTCGGCATTCTTACCCGGCCGACCGGGTTCCTGGCAGCAGTCTGGCCGGCCAACGCAATCCTCCTCGGACTGCTGGTCCGTTTGCCGAAATCGGCTTGTTGGCAGAGCTGGGTTGCTGCTGCCGTAGGCTATCTGGCAGCGGATCTTCTGACAGGAGCAACACTCGAAAAGGCCGTGCTGCTGAATGCGGCCAACATGGTTGGGGTGGCTGCCGGGTATCAGGTCTATAAGTACTTGCCTGCTTCCTCCGTTCGGCTGCAACAACCCTTGGCTCTTCTCCATCTCGCGGTGGTTTCGGCTATCGCCGCTTCCCTGGCAGGAGTTGTCGGGGGCATCGCAAATCCGATCCTCTTCGGCGGGGGTGTCATTCCCGGCTGGATATTCTGGTCGACGACCGAGCTGGTGAACTACATCTCCTTTCTGCCGGTTATCCTGTCGGCACCGAAGCTGGAAGGAACGTTGCCGGACTTTTCCGGTCTGCTGGCCCGGTTGAGGCAGGAAAAACGCGCACCGCTGATCCTGCTGCTGATCTCCTGTATTGCTGGAGCAGTCGTCGGAGGGCCTGGCGCCATTGCGTTTCCGGTTCCGGCGCTCTTGTGGTGTGGTGTCGTCTATCCGGTCTTTCCGACAGCGATACTGACGCTGTGCATTGGCGTGTGGGGTCTCGTCATCCTGTCAAACGGGCTTGGCGACAGCAGCTCCCTGCAACTCGACGTGATGACGCTCATTTCCATCCGGCTCGGCATTTCCCTTGTTGCTCTGGCGCCTATCATGTTGTCCTGCGTCACGCAGAGCCGGAATGCGTTGCTGGTCCGTCTGCAATATCTTGCCACGCACGACCAACTGACCGACGTGCTCAACCGCAACGCCTTCCGCGAGGAGGTCTCCCGCAGTCTCTCCCTTGGCATGAATGGCTTTGCCCTGCTGATGGTCGACCTCGATCATTTCAAGTCGGTCAACGACACCTACGGACACGCCGCCGGTGATACCGTGCTGGTCAGCTTCGTGCGGCGCGTGCAAGGCACGTTGCGGCCGGGCAGTCTTCTGGGGCGTATGGGCGGCGAGGAATTCGCCATCATGATTCCGAACAGCCAGATCATGGACGCAGTGGCGGAAGCCGAGAAAATTCGGCAAAGCGTCTGCTGTGAGCCGGTTGCCGCAGGAGACGGAAAACTGGTTCGCGTTACCGCAAGCCTCGGCGTCGTCGCTGTCGAACACGACAATGCAGCCTGTCTTGATACCCTGTTGGCCGAAGCAGACCGGCTTTGCTACCAGGCGAAGGAACGCGGCCGGAACCGCGTGGAGCACTGCTGAGCTGCATAGGGTTTTCGGACAGGCGGCCGTCAGACTTCCTTATTCCTGGTCAGGTAAAGCAGTTGAGGGAAGATTTCCTCCAGTGCCGGGTCTCGTCCGGTTTCCGCATTGGCCGTATAGAACTGCCGATTTGCCTTCAGATTGGCATACCCGTGAATGAACGCCCACAGCATGGTTTCAACGGAAGTCCGGTGAACGGGGTTCTCGCAATTCTCCGGTGAAAGTCCTTCGGAGACATCCCTTAGAACCGCATAGGCTTCGCGGCTGGCCGGCTGAAGCTCCGGATAGATGTCGATCTGTCGTTCCATGGAGAACATCAGCCGGAACAGATGCGGGTTCTCTTCAACGAAGGCGATGTAACCGCGGGCGCTTGCGAGTATCTGTTCACGGGCGTCGTTGGACGCATCCGCCATATGCCGGCGCATCGTGCCCGCAAACTGCCGGAAGCCTTCCGTCGCGATGGCTGCCTGCAGGACGGCAAGATTGGCAAAGTGGTTCTTCGGCGCTCCATGGGAAACGCCAGCACGGGCGGCGCACGCCCGCAGCGAAAGGGCCTCAAGTCCATCTTCGCGCAGAATGTCCAGCCCTGCCTGGATCAGGGCCTCTTTCAGATTGCCGTGGTGATATTTCAGGTCGCTCAGGCCTGTTTCCTCCATAAGTAGACACTGTCAACATTTTCGTTGACGGCTGAAAATTCCGCATATAGACAGTGACAACATTGCTGGGGTCGCAATGCAGAAGGGTTGTCTTATGTCGTCTAAGTGTTATGTGCGGGCTACCGTCCTTGCAAGTCTCGCGCTTGTCGCATGTCCTGCCATGGGGGAGGAACAGAAGGACTGGAGCGTACTGGTTGGCGCTGGTCCCTTCTTCGGTCCGGAATATCTGGGCTCCAAGGACTTCGGTTTCGTTCCCGGCATCATCGCGTCTGTGCAAAAGGGGCCTTATTTCGTCAAGTTCAACGGATTGACGGCGACCGCCAACGTGCTGCCTTTCGACAGCTTTTACGCCGGGCCGCTTATTGGCTACGGCACGGGCCGCAAGGATGTGTCCGACAATGTTGTCGACAAGCTTCCCGATGTTGACGAGGAGCTCTGGGTTGGTGCCACGGCAGGCGGTGGCTACGCCGGTTTGCTGCTTGATCGCGATTCACTTGGTGCCAGTGTCGAGATTGCCCATGACGTCATCGGCGATAGCGGCACAACGGCCACATTCAGCCTGGGTTACGAAATCAACGCGACCCAGCGTCTGGCTTTCGGCCTTGATGTCTCCACGACCTTTGTCGACGGCACCTATGCTGACGCCTACTATTCCGTGACCGCAAAAGGCGCGGCCGCAAGCGGTCTCAAGGAATACAAGGCCGACGCAGGCTTCAGGGATGTGAGCGTGGATGTTTCGTCAAGATTTGCCGTAACCGAAAACTGGGGCGTTGGTGGCCTCGTCGGCGGGTCGGTGCTTCTCGGCGGCATGGCTGATAGCCCGATCGTTGAAGACCGGGGAGAGGCGCTCAACGGCCATGGCGGTCTGTTTCTCTGGTACAAGTTCTGATCGGCGGTCTGCACGGAAAGCTGCTCTGACGCGGTCAAACTGTGCCGGAACCTTTCCCGGTAAAACCACGAAGCGCACCAGCGCCAGAACGGTCATCAGTTGCATCAGTGGATCCGTCAGCCAGAATTTTTGAAAGGTTATCGCGGGCCGCATTTCACCAAGCGTGCCCCGGCACAAGGCCGGGGCTGCTGAAGGTTCAAGCGGCAGGCGCAATCACGCGTCTGTCGGCTCTTCGTATGTGATCATCGCGATCACGCCTCCGAGCGGGTCGACGATCGTTGCCATGCGGCCGACGTTTGGAATGCTCATCGGTTCCATTGCAATCGTTGCGCCAAGCGCACGGGCCTTTTCGACACGCGCATCGACACTGTCAACAGTCACATAGGGCAGCCAACGGGGACTTTCAGTTTCCATGGCTGGGAAGCCGCCGATCATGTTGTCATTGTTCATGATCATGGTGTAAGGGCCTACGCCCACATCCACGGTTTTTGTGCCCCAGCCGAGCAGGTCGGAATAGAAGGCCTGCGCCTTGGCACCGTCAGCGCAATGAAGTTCCATCCAGCTGAACGCGCCATGTGTTTGCGACGGAGTGCTCATGTCTTTCATCCTCTGTGTTGAAAACAATTGCCTGGCAGTGCCAGGTGATCAGAGGACGGCGGGCGACAGGCAGACCCGACAGGGGGGTAAAAAATATTTTGGTCTGGCAGGATCTGAATAAAACGAGGCTCGAAACAGGCCTACTGTCCGCCAGAAACCTTCATTTTCCGGCGGATATGGTCGCGATCGACATTGGTTCCCGCAAATTCCAGCGCTTTGCGGTAAGCGGCCTGAGCCTCTTCAGCCAGGCCCAGTTCTTCCAGAAAGGTAGCGCGGACAACATGAAAGTTCGGGTAGCGCTCCAGAGAGCCAGCCAGTTGCTCCAGGCGGCACAAGCCGGCCTGTGCCCCGTTCAGCTTTGCCTGGACCACGGCGCGGTTGAGCGCCACAACCGGTGAAGGCCGGATATGTTCCAGGGCACGGTAGAGCCGGTCGATCTCGACCCAGTCGGTGGTTGCGTAGGTCGCAGCCTGGGTGTGGGTCGAGGCAATAGCTGCCTCGATCTGAAAGGGGCCGGGCCGCGCCTTGCGCAAGGCGGCCTCAAGCAGAATGTTGCCTTCGGCGATCAGTTTCCGGTCCCAAAGCGAACGGTCCTGGTCTTCCAGCGTTACGGCAGCGCCGCTCCGGCTCAGCCGGGCCTTGCGGCGGGAATGCTGGATCAGGCAAAGGGCCAGCAAGCCGCGCAGTTCCGGTTCTTCGGGAAACAGCCGAACGATCAGGCGGGCTAGGCGGATCGCTTCCTCACACAGGGGCTCGCGGATCAGTTCTTCACCCTGTGAAGCCGCATAGCCTTCGTTGAAGATCAGATAGATGGCATTGGCTACGGCGGAAAGTCGCTCGGCTCGGGCCGTTCTGTCCGGTTCCTCATAGCTCAGTTTGGCCGCCTGCAGCCGTTTCTTTGCGCGCGTGATACGCTGTTCCATGGTCTTGGCCTGTACCAGGAATGCACGGGCGATCTCCTCCACAGCAAGACCAGCGACAATTTTCAGGGAAAGGGCAATCTGCTGGTCCCGGCGCAGCACCGGGTGGCAGCAGGTAAACAGTAGGCGCAGGATGTCATCCCGGTAGACGGCATGATCCAGCGATTGGGTCAGTTCGTCTTCCGGGTGCGGGCCTTCGGGAAGAGGCTCGAGATCATCCGGTGCGGTGAGGGTTTCCTTTTTTCGTTTCCGCAGCGTATCGATGCCGGCATTGCGTCCGGCTATGATCAGCCAGGCAACCGGATCCGCCGGCATCCGGTCGGGTGACCACGCCTTGAGCGCCTTCAACGAGGCGTCCTGAAAAGCATCCTCGGCAAGGTCAATGTCGCCGAAGACGCGGTTTAGCGCTGCCAGGACGCGCGGGCGGGCAGCCCTAAGATGCGCTGATAACCAGGCGCTCGGCATTCTTGAAATCGGCTCCCTCGAAGAATTCCACCGGGCGAATTTCGATGCGGCCATGATCCAGCGGCAGGATCTTCACCGCCTCGATGGCGTCCTCCAGTGTCGGGCAGTCGATCACGTAAAAGCCCATGAATTGCTCTTTCGTTTCCGCAAAAGGCCCGTCGGTGACAATAAAGTCGTCCTTGTCCTTGTTGATCGTGACCGACGTTCCCGTCGACATCAACTTGGTTGCAACGGCGAAGGAGTTGTTTGTCTTGGTGTGTTCGTGAAAGGCGCCGTGTTTCTGATAAACGGTGGCAAGCTCTTCCGGTGGCAGAGCATCAATGAAATCTTCGCTGGCGTAAATCAAAACGGAAAAAAGCATGTGGGTCCCTCCGGTTGCTTGGATTGATACCCAAGGAACGTGCAGGCGCGAGCTTATCCGACAGCCGATCGAAAAAAAGTGAAAACTTGCCTGCGATCGGGACATGGCTTGGCCGAAAGGCAGAGTTGCCGGCCGTTAAGCCGGGCAACTCCAATCCGTGTGATCTGCTAGGCGTTGCCGATGAGAACGCCTGCCGCGAAGACCAGAGAACCACCGAGGACAACCTGGAAGGCTGCCCGCAGAAACGGTGTTTCCATGTAGCGGTTCTGGATCCATGCGATCGCCCACAATTCGATGAAAACGATGAATGCGGCGACAGTTGTCGCTGTCCAGAATTCGGGAATGAGATAGGGGAGGGCGTGACCAAGGCCGCCGAGGGCGGTCATGATGCCCGAGGCGAGGCCGCGCTTCAGTGGTGATCCGCGTCCCGAGAGCACGCCGTCGTCATGGGCCGCTTCCGTAAAGCCCATGGAAATGCCCGCCCCGACGGAGGCCGACAGGCCGACCAGGAACGTCTGCCAGGTATCCTGCGTCGCGAAGGCGGCGGCAAAGATCGGGGCCAGCGTTGATACCGAGCCATCCATCAAACCCGCAAGGCCCGGCTGGACGTAGGTCAGGATGAATTGCCGGCGTTCGGTCTGGCGCTCCTGTTCCTGCACGTCGTCGGGCGTGTGTTTGGCTCCAAGGCGCTGGGCGAGACTCTCGTGGCCTTTCTCGGCAACCGCAAGATCGCCCAGTAGCTTGCGGGTTCCTGCGTCCGAGGTGCGCTTGGCAGCTTCGGTGTAGAAGCGATAGGCCTGCGCCTCCATTTCCTCGGCCATGGCACGGACCTTCTCCAGCCCGAGGGGGCGCACCAGCCAGTCGGGCTTGCGGTCGTAATAGCCGCGCACATGTTCCCGGCGTATGAGAGGGATCGTTTCGCCGAACCGAGCCCGGTGCTGTTCGATCAGTCTCCGCCGGTGCTGGTTTTCCTCTGCGGCCATGTCGTCGAAGACCTTGGCCGATTGCGGATACTGGTCACGCAGACCATCGGCATAAGCCTTGTAGATGCGGGCATCGTCCTCCTCGGAGGAAATCGCAAGCGCCAGGATTTCCTGTTCGGAAAGGGATGAGAAATCCCGCTTTCCCAGTCTGAAAACACGTCCGAACATCAATGCCTCTCACCCAGGATTACCATTTTGCAGGTGGACCGCCTTCAGGCAGGCAGCACGCCGGCCCCGAGCCGGTTCGATCACCGATCAGGTTATATTCGGATGTTAGCAAATTAAGAGAAGCCGAACCGATGCCAAGATGACGCATGTTTCATCGTCCCCGCAACCGGTTCGGCTGTCGGTGTCAGCCTATCCAGCCGTCACGCTTCAGGACCTGATAGGTCTCGTCGAGGGTTTTCTCGGCGGTCTTCACCAGTATATCCGCCTCCTCGTGGGTCAGGACCAGCGGCGGCGAAATGATCAGGCTGTCGCGCACCGCGCGCATGACCATGCCGTTGCCGAAGGAAATGTCGCGGCAGATGGTGCCGGCCGTGCCGACGTCCTTGAACGGTCGATGCGGATTTTTCTTGTCCGGCACCAGTTCCAGTGCACCGACAAGGCCGGTCATGCGAGCTTCGCCGATCAGAGGGTGATCGCCCAGCTTCAGCCAGCGTTCCTTGAGATAGGGACCGATATCGGTCTTGACGCGCTCGACCAGGCCTTCGCGCTCGATGATCTCCAGGTTGGCGAGTGCAGCCGCGGCGCAGGCCGGGTGACCGGAATAGGTGTAGCCGTGGTAGAACTCTTCACCCGAAAGCATCAGGCCTTCGGCCACGCGATCGGACACCATGACACCGCCCATCGGCAGATAGCCGGACGTCAGGCCCTTGGCGATGGGCATCAGGTCCGGCTTCATGCCGTAGTGGGTCGAGCCGAACCATTCGCCGAGACGGCCGAAGCCGCAGATGACCTCGTCGGAAACGAAGAGGATATCCCGTTCGTCGAGGATACGGCGGATTTCCGGCCAATAGGTCTCCGGCGGAATGATGACACCACCAGCGCCCTGGATCGGTTCGGCGATGAAGGCCGCAACCTTGTCCTCACCGATCTCGTCAATGGCTTCTTCCAGTTTGCGCGCGGCAAAGACGCCGAACTCTTCCGGGCTCATTTCATGGCCTTCACCGAACCAGTAGGGCTGGTCGATGTGATGCACGCCCGGAACCGGCAAGCCGCCCTGCTGGTGCATGCCCTTCATGCCGCCGAGGCTGGTGCCGGCGAGCGTCGAGCCGTGATAGCCGTTCCAGCGGCCGATGATCACCTTCTTGTCCGGCTTGCCCATCTTGTCCCAATAGGTGCGGACCATGCGGAATACGGTGTCGTTGGCCTCGGACCCGGACGAGCAGTAGAACACCCTGTTGATGTGATCGGGTGCCAGTTTCGCCAGCTTTTCAGACAAGGCAATTGCGGGCGGATGGGTCGTTTTGAAGAACGTGTTGTAATAGGACAGTTCGTTCATCTGCTTGTAGACCGCATCCGCAATCTCCTTGCGGCCATGGCCAACCTGCACGCACCACAGACCGGCCATGCCGTCGAGGATCCGGTTGCCTTCCGAATCCGTCAGCCAGATACCGTCGGCATGGGTGATCACCCGGCTGCCTTCCTGGTTCAGCGACTTCATGTCGGAAAAAGGATGCCAGTGATGGGCGGCATCGAGCTCCTGAAGGGCCTTGGTCGGATAGATGTTGGAATGGGCCGTCATTGGCGAACGCTCCGGATAGTGACAGACGGGATCAGACGTTGAGCAGCAGGTATTCCCGCTCCCAGGGGCTGATCACGGACATGAAGGTTTCAAATTCCTCGTATTTGATCGCGCGGTAGGTGGCGACGAACTGTTCGCCGAATACCTCGATCATCTCGTCGGATTTTTCGAACTTTGCCAGCGCCTCTGGCAGACCTCGCGGCAGGGACTTGGACCGTTCCGAGCAGTCGTCAGATTTCGGCGAATCCGGCTTGAGCCCGTGGACCATTCCCAGGTACCCGCAGGCAAGGCTTGCGGCGATCGCGAGATACGGGTTGACGTCGGACCCCGGTACCCGGTTTTCCAGACGACGTGCCTGGGCGTTGGAATAAGGCACACGCAGACCCACCGTGCGGTTGTCGTAGCCCCAGTAGACATTCACCGGTGCGGTCGAGGTCTTGGAGAACCGGCGATAGGAATTGACGAAAGGCGCCATGATGCAGGTGACCCGCGGAAGAAACCGCTGGTGACCGGCGATGAATGACAGGAACGCCTGTGTTTCCTCGCCGTTTTCATCCGCGAAGATGTTGAGGCCGGTTTCCTTGTCGACCACCGACTGGTGAATATGCATCGCCGAACCGGGCTGGTTCGACATCGGCTTCGACATGAAGGTGGCATACATCTCGTGACGAAGCGCCGCCTCTCGGATGGTGCGCTTGAACAGGAACACCTGGTCGGCCAGGGCCAGCGGTTGGCCATGGCGCAGGTTGATTTCCATCTGCGCTGCGCCTTCCTCGTGGATCATCGTGTCGATCTCGAGGCCCTGCTGTTCCGACAGGTCGTAGATGTCGTCGATCAGGTCGTCGAATTCGTTCAGTGCGGAAATCGAATAGGACTGCCGGCCGACTTCCGGACGGCCGGACCGGCCCCGCGGCGGCTCAAGCGGATAGTCAGGATCCGTGTTCGGACGGACGAGGTAAAACTCGATTTCCGGCGCCACGACAGGCTCCCAGCCCTTGTCCTCGTAGAGTTTGAGAACACGCTTCAAGACATTGCGCGGGGCGGTCTCGACCGGTGCACCCTGCCGGGTGACGGCATCGTGGATCAGCTGCGCGGTCGGGTCGCTTTCCCAGGGCACGGTGGTAAGGGTGCTGTAGTCGGGCTTGAAATAGAGATCGCCGTCGATGGGGTTGTGCTGAAACCAGTCGTCGTCGTCCGGATAATCGCCCGAGATCGTCTGCGCGAAGATCGAAGCAGGCATCGTCATCACCGGGCCGGAGAAAAACTTGCCAGTCGGCATCATCTTGCCGCGGGCAACACCGGCAAGGTCCGGAACGATGCATTCGATATCCTGGATGTTGCGCGCGTTGAGCCAGTCACGGGCCGCATCGACATCCGGAACGCCGCGCAGGCTGTCGATCGGATTTTCGCTTTCGCTGGCAGGCGTTTCAGCAGTCACAAGAAGCTCCAATGGTTTTGGCACTTTGGCCGGGGCAGGGAAGGCCATTTGGACGGCAAACAGGGGCGTTATCAAGTGCCTGTCTGCATGGGGCTGTCCCGGGTCGGAGAAATCATTTTGTGATCACAAAATGACATGGCTTTCAAAAAGGATCAACCGCCTGATGCATTTGACAGGATTTCCTTGCCGAGAAGCCCCATGCCGTCGGCAATATCGGCCGCGATCGCAGCCCGCAGTGCAGCGCCGTCCTGATCTTCGATCGCGCGGATGGCTTCCTTGTGACGGTCCTCAAGACTGGCAGTGCCGACCCGTCCGTAAACCGTGCGCATGAATGGCGCGAACTGCAGCCAGAGACTGTCGATCAGCGGCAGCAGAACCTTGGATCCGGAGGCCCTGTAAATGCGGAAGTGAAAGGCGTGGTTGAGCCGCATGTAGGCTTCTGCATCGCCACTTGTGAGCCGCTCGTCGATGTCGTCATCGATCGATTGAAGGTCCTTTGCATCCTTGGATGTCAGGTGCGGCAGGGCCAATTCGGCCAGTTCCGGTTCCAGAAGAAGTCTTGCTTTCAGCACCTCGTCGAAGCGGGCCGGGGTCATGTCGGGTATCTGTACCCGGCCGTTCGGTTTCACCTCGAGAGCGTTTTCTGCCGCAAGCCGTTGCAACACTTCGCGCACTGGCATCGGGCTGACGCCAAGTTCCGCGGCAAGCCCCCGGATTGTCACGGCTTTTCCAGGTATGAACCGGCCCGTAAGCAGCCCGGACCGGACGGCATTGTCGACCTGCCCACGGGTTGCACCACGGGACGTGGAAGGGCCGCTGGCCTCCTTCACGGGGCCGGATTGCAAAGCGGATTGCCGAAGGGCCAAAGACGTCCTCCCGAAAAAGTCAAACGGTCAATTTATGCGATCCCGCTTGACAGGGTTTTCCGAAAGTGATCACATTTTTGAAAAGGACGCAAACAAAAGCTGCCGGCTGCCGCAGGAGTGCGGACGGCTTAGTCCAGCAAGACGCAGGGGCGTAAAAACTCTAAATGAACGAGCTTCCCCACCAGATCCTCGAGCATCCGGCGCTGCCCGGCTGGAAGACGGACTTCGAGGCCTTCATGGCCGCCCATCCCGATCTTGATACGCTCGAGGTCATTCTGCCCGATACCAACGGCGTGCTGCGCGGCAAGTGGTTGCCGGGCAAGGCGCTCGAAAAGGTATTCGAGGGCGGCGTGGCCTTTCCCTATTCGCTTTACGGGCTTGATGTCTGGGGCCGCGAGGTCGAGGCCACCGGCATGCATCTGGAAACGGGTGACAAGGACGGTGTCTGCTGGCCGATCCCCGAAACGCTGAAGCTTGTTCCCTGGACCGACCGCAAGACCGCCCAGGTGCTTTTGTCCATGTACGATCGGGACGGCGATCCGTTCCTGGCAGACCCGCGTCACGTTCTGGAAAACATGGTCGACCGGCTGAAGGACGAATTCGGCGTGACCGCCACCTGCGCCTTCGAGTTGGAATTCTATCTGTTCGAGGAAAGTGACGGCGACTGGACGGAGCAGCCCAAGCCGCTGTTCTCCACCCATCTCGGCCCTGCCCGCCAGAACATGTACGCGCTGTCCGACCTGGAGGCCTTGCTGCCGGTGGTGGACGATCTACGGAAGGCCTGCGAGGTTCAGGGCATTCCGGCGGACGCTGCGGTTTCCGAAGCCGCGCCCGGCCAGTTCGAACTCAACCTGCACCATCGCCGCAACCCGCTGCTGGCGGCCGATGACGTTGTCATGTTGCGCCGCCTAGTGGCGGGAGTCGCCCGCAAGCACGAGCTCAAGGCGTCCTTCATGGCCAAGCCTTTCGTGGAATGGCCCGGCAACGGCATGCATGTGCACGTGTCCATGGAAGACGATAACGGCAATTTGTTCGCGGATCCGGAAACCGGCGCAGACCGGCTGGGATATGCCATCAACGGTCTTTTGAAGACCATGCCGGAAGCTCTGTTGCTGTTCATTTCCACCTTCAACGGCTTCCGCCGGATGCAGCCGGGCTCCTATGCCCCGGCCTCCATCTGCTGGGGCTACGACAACCGCTCCGTGGCGTTGCGGGTTCCTGCCTCGACACCGGAAGCTGCCCGTGTCGAACACCGGATCGCGGGCGCCGACGCCAACCCCTATCTTGTGCTGACGGGCATTCTCGCCGGCATGATGGAAGGCCTCAGGCTGAAAAAGGATCCGCCTGCGCCCGTGACCGGCAATGCGTATGAGAAACGCAAGAAGCGACTGACCCCCTGGATGGACGAAGCCATTGATGCTTTTGAAGCCTCCAAGCTGATGAAACAGGCGGTCGGAAAGGAAATGCACAAGGTACTTACCGAGATCAAACGGGAGGAACTGAACGAATTTGGGCGGGAGATCTCATCGCTTGAGCGACAGACGTATTTGTGATCGGCTGCTGCCCAAAATCGACGCTGGACAAAAACCGGCGCCATAGCCAATCTGCGGGACAGACAAGACGCAAACAGCGCAAATGTCCATTTGCATTCAGGCACTAGGCCATCAAAGGGCCACTGACAAAACTCTGAGGGGAGTTCTCAAATGACGTTTAAATCCATGTTGACCGGGGTCGCCGTTCTCAGCCTGATGAGCGGTGCTGCATTCGCCCAGGACAAGGTCGTGAATGTCTACAACTGGTCCGACTACATCGACGAGACCATCCTGGAAGACTTCACCAAGGAAACCGGCATCAAGGTTGTCTACGACGTGTTCGACAGCAACGAAGTGCTGGAAACCAAGCTGCTGGCAGGCGGTACCGGCTACGATGTCGTCGTGCCGACCGGAACCTTCCTGGCCCGCCAGATTCAGGCCGGTGTTTTCTCTGAACTCGACAAGTCCAAGCTGACCAACCTGTCAAACATGTGGAAGGACATCGAGGCACGCGTCGACAAGTATGATCCGGGCAACAAGCACTCGATCAACTACATGTGGGGCACCACCGGCTTCGGCTACAATGTCGACAAGGTGAAGGCCGCGCTCGGCGACAACCCGCCGGTGGACAGCTGGGATCTCCTGTTCAAGAAGGAGAACATCGAGAAGCTGAAGGATTGCGGCGTGTTCATCCTGGACGCTCCGACCGAGCTGATCCCGGCTGCTCTCAACTACCTGGGTCTCGATCCGGACAGCAAGGACCCGGCGGAAATCGAAAAGGCCGGTGAGCTCCTGATGTCGGTTCGCCCGTACATCCAGAAGTTCCATTCTTCCGAATACATCAACGCTCTTGCCAATGGCGATATCTGCCTTGCGGTCGGCTGGTCCGGTGACGTTCTGCAGGCGCGCGACCGTGCGGCGGAAGCCGACAACGGTGTGACCGTCGAATATTCGATCCCGAAAGAGGGCGCGCTGATGTGGTTCGACCAGATGGCGATCCCGGCCGATGCTCCGCACAAGGAAGAGGCGCACGAGTTCCTGAACTACATCATGCGTCCTGAAGTGATGGCGAAGGCTTCCAACGTCGTCTACTACGCCAACGGCAACAAGGCGTCGCAGGAATTCCTCAACGAGGACGTGATCGGGGATCCGGCGATCTACCCGACCGAGGAAGCGGTGAAGAACCTCTACACCGTCACCCCCTATCCTCCGAAGGTGAACCGGGTCGTGACCCGCACCTGGACCTCGGTCAAGAGCGGCCAGTAAGCGAACACGAACACCGCCGGGCCCTTTCCAAGGGTCCGGCGATTTAGTCTTGGGAAGGTCTCTTAGGGGTGGGAGATTGTTTTGGCGAAGAAATCGATTGGACCGGTGCGTCGGGCCTACAGCCCGTGGGACGATCCGGACAAGGCACCATTTATCGAATTCCGGAATGTCACAAAGAAGTTCGGTGATTTCACCGCGGTCAAAGACCTGTCCCTGAAAATCTACGAGCGCGAGTTTTTCGCGCTGCTTGGTGGCTCAGGCTGTGGCAAGACCACCTTGATGCGCATGCTGGCGGGTTTCGAGACGCCGACTTCAGGGCAGATCTTTCTGGATGGCCAGGACCTGGCCGGAATTCCGCCCTTCAAGCGTCCCTCCAACATGATGTTCCAGTCCTACGCGCTGTTTCCGCACATGAGCGTCGAGAAGAACATTGCCTTCGGTCTGAAGCAGGACAAGTTGCCGGCCTCGGAAGTTGATGCGCGCGTGTCCGAGATGCTGCGACTGACCAAGCTGGAACAATTTGCCAAACGTCGTCCGCACCAGCTCTCCGGTGGCCAGCGCCAGCGCGTCGCGCTGGCTCGCTCGCTTGCCAAGCGCCCCAAGGTGCTGCTGCTGGATGAACCGCTCGGCGCGCTTGACCGCAAGCTGCGTGAGGAAACCCAGTTCGAGCTGATGAACATTCAGGAAGAACTGAAAATGACCTTCCTGATCGTGACCCACGACCAGGAAGAAGCCATGACAGTGGCCGATCGTATTGCCGTCATGGACAAGGGCGAACTTGTGCAGGTTGCGACCCCGGCCGAAATCTACGAAGCGCCCAATTCCAAGTTCGTTGCCGACTTCATCGGCGACATCAACCTGATCGAAGCCAACGTCATCGAGAAGTCGGACGCCGGTACGAAGCTGCGTTCGGTCGCGGACAACTTCTCCATCGAAAGTGATCAGGTGACCGACGCCGCCGTCGGCGATCGGGTCTGGTATGCCATTCGTCCGGAAAAGGTCCGCATTGCCCAGGGGCGCCGCGAAAAGGGCGTCCCCAACAGGATCGACGGCGTTGTCTGGGACATCGCCTACCTGGGGGACATGTCGATCATCCATTCGAAAGTCGGTGACGACGACGGCGATACCTTGCGTGCGACCTTCGCCAATGTCTCGCGCATGGTCGAAAACCCGATCACCTGGGATGATGAGGTTGTCATGTCCTTCGACCGGGACGCCGGCGTCATTCTAAAAGGGTAGGAGGAAACGATGTCCGACGTACACGTTCCCGCTCAACCCAAACGGACGCTCGGCGGCTGGCTGCTGATTTCGGTGCCATACATCTGGCTGCTGATCTTTTTTCTGGCGCCGTTCCTGATCGTCTTCAAGATTTCCCTTTCGCAGGTGGCCGTCGCCATTCCGCCCTATGTGCCGACCTTCGATCTGGCAGAAGGCTGGAACGGTATCTGGGAAAGCGTCTCGGAATTCTCCTTCGAGAATTATGTCTGGCTGACGGAAGACGATCTCTACTGGAAATCCTATCTGTCGTCGGTTGTCATCGCGGCGATTTCAACGCTTCTGACGCTCATCATTGGCTACCCGATCGCCTATGGCATGGCACGCAGTCCGCAATCCTTGCGTCCGACGCTGCTGATGCTGGTGATCCTGCCGTTCTGGACCAGCTTCCTGATCCGCGTCTACGCCTGGATCGGTATCCTGAAAAACGAAGGCCTGCTCAACCAGCTTCTCCTGATGCTCGGCATCATCGACGAACCGCTGGTGATCATGAATACCAACATCGCGGTCTTTATCGGCATCGTCTATTCCTACCTGCCGTTCCTGGTTCTGCCGCTCTATGCCAGCCTGGAGCGGCTGGACGGCAGCCTTTTGGAAGCCGCCGAAGACCTTGGATGCCCACCCTGGAAGGCCTTCTGGAAAATCACCGTGCCGTTGTCGCTGCCCGGTGTCATCGCGGGGTGTTTCCTGGTGTTCATTCCCGCCGTCGGTGAATTCGTCATCCCGGATCTTCTTGGCGGGTCCAACACCCTGATGATCGGCAAGACGCTTTGGGTCGAGTTCTTCAACAACCGCGACTGGCCGGTGTCTTCTGCGGTTGCCGTGATCCTTCTGATGATCCTGGTGGTTCCGATCGTGCTCTTCCAGAATCAGCAGCAGAAAATGTCGGAGAGAGACGGATGACGCGCGGCCCGACCTGGTTCAACATCACCTCGCTGGTGGTAGGCTTTTCGTTCCTTTACCTGCCCATCGTGCTGCTGGTGATCTACTCTTTCAACGAGAGCCGTCTGGTGACGGTCTGGGGCGGGTTCTCCACCAAGTGGTACGCGTCGCTGCTGCAGAATGATCAGTTGCTCGATGCGGCCTGGGTGACCCTGCGGGTTGCCTTTGCGTCGGCCACACTGGCAACGATCATCGGCACCATTGCTGCACTTGTGCTGGTGCGGTCCGGACGCTTCGTCGGCCGGTCTCTGTTTTCCGGCATGATCTTCGCGCCGCTTGTGATGCCGGAAGTGATCCTCGGCCTGTCGCTGCTGCTGCTGTTCGTGGCCATGGACTATACGCGTGGTTTCTGGACCGTGATGCTGGCGCATACCACCTTTGCCAGCTGTTATGTGGCCGTTGTCGTCCAGTCGCGTCTGGTCGGCTTCGACAAGTCGATCGAGGAAGCCGCAGAAGACCTCGGCTGCCCGCCGGTGAAAACCTTCTTCCTGATTACCTTGCCGATCATCCTGCCAGGGGTCATTGCCGGCTGGATGCTGGCCTTCACCTTGTCTCTGGACGATCTGGTGATCGCCAGCTTCACCACGGGACCAGGCGCCACCACGCTGCCAATGAAGATCTACTCACAGGTGCGTCTTGGCGTGACGCCGGAGATCAATGCGGTCTGTACCATTCTCGTTGCTCTGGTCACCATGGGCGTGATTGCCGCCTCCATTGCGACAAAGCGGCAACAGGCGCAAAAGGAGCGGGACGAAAGGGCGGCCTTTGGCGCGGAAGGGTGATGATTTCCGAAGCTTCCAGAAGTCGGTGATATTGTGTAGACAATACTGAATTTTAACAAAACCATGCCTATTTTACGGTCGGGCGGTACACTTCATTGGTGTGTCCGGGCCGATGGTTTTTATTGGGGTATTGCGAGTGATGGCATTGCGGGAAACAGAGCATCTACTGGCTCTGGAAAGCAGCGCTATTTCCCGGATAAAGGTTCGTGAACTCGAAGCTCCAACGCTTTCGGATATGAGCGGTCTTTGGTCTTCGTTGAAGGGCGGCGTGGTGTCGACGCCGTTTCAGACACCGGAGTTTCTTGCAGCTTTGCAGGAAACCAAACTGAAGACAGGTGATTACCGATTTTCAGTGGGCGTTTTCGCGGAGCAAGGCGAGGAAGCCTCTCCCTCAATGCTGTTGCCGCTGGTGCGGTTCCAGCGTGGCCCAATCCGGGTCGTTGGCATGCCGGATTTTGGTCTCGCCGATCAGAATGCACCGGTTCTTGGTGCAGGATGCCGGGCCTCCAGAGAGTGCCGGGTTGCAATGATCCGGGCATTTTTTGAGCGTCTCCACGATGCGGATATCGTCGACATACATAAACTGCATGGCCGGATCGACACCCGGGAAAACCCATTGAACTTCATGCCGGAAACCATTTCCCAGAACAGTTCCCTTCTCCTCGACCTTCGCGATGGAGAGGGGGCGGACAATTGGTGCGGCAAGTCCATCTACAAGAAGACCAGATCCAAATTTCGCAGGCTCGTGAAGGAAGGTGTCAGCCTGGTTGAGGCTGAAACGCCTGAAGAGCGAACTGAATTGTTCAAGACACTTGCGGCGCAGCGCAGCGACAGGTTCCGACAGCTCGGGCGGAAAGACAGTCTGGAACGTGAAGACCGTGCTGACTTCTACATCCGACTTGCGCAGATGGAAGCTTCGTCCTCGCCTTTCAGGGCCATCGCGCTGAAGTGCGGAGAAGAGACCGTCGCGGCCATGGTGTTGATGATGTCTGGTTCCCAGGCGACCGCCGTGCTGGTGTCCATCGGGGATCCGCGGTGGCACGCATTTTCGCCGGGCATGGTGTTGTTCGCCAAGGCGATACAGCACGCTGCGCAAACCGGTGTTCGCTGGTTCAGCTTCGGCACAGGACAACAGGAATACAAGCAACGGTTCGGTGGGGTTGAGCAACCTTCCCGACGTCTTCTTATGCCACTCAGCACGCGCGGACGGCTCTTCGTCGGTGCCCGTGAAGCGCATCGTGCCGCTCAGGATATGCTTCAGATCGCGTTGCGCAGGAATGGGGTGGATACGTGACGGAGATGTCGGACGTGGCAGGAAAGGAGACCTTCCGCGGGCAGGTGGCTGGGCAGAAGCTTCATGTTGTCTGGCATGAGAAGCCCGGCGCGGACCTTTTGCGCTCGCTTTGGGCTTCACTACCCGGCGGAGCCATATGTTCGGCGTTTCAGGCACCGCGGTTCGTCGAGTGCTTTTTTCAGGAAATGGCACCTGCTGCCTGCGACACTTTCGGAGTGCTTGCCGCTTATCGCGCCGGTTTGCAGGACCCGCTTGCATTGCTGCCGTTGATCCGTTTCAGGAAAGGTCCGGTTCGCATCGCATCCACTCCCGACCTTGGCGTGGCAGACCAGAACGGCCCGGTATTGAGCGAAGCGCTCGCGAGCGAAGGCGCTGAAACGGTGCAGGCGGTCATGTCCGCCATGATCGAGGCCATCCCGGGTGCCGATGTGGTGGACATCAAGAAACTGCACGTATCGATAGGCAGCGCTGATAATCCCTTCTTTGTGCATCCAAATGCGAGCCCGGAAAGCAGCAGCCTCTTTCTGGAAACTGACGCCCTGCTCGCCGCCGGGGCCAAATCCGGGATAAGTATCTACAAGAAGGCAAGGGTCAACTTTCGCAAGCTTCAAAGCGAAGACGTTCAGTTGGTCGAAGCAACGACCCCTGAAGAGCGTGTGAAAATTCTCGAAGCTCTGATCGTCTCCAAGGAGGAGCGTTTCAAAGCACTCGGCCGCGCCAATTCCATGAAACAGGACAACCGGGAAAACTTCTATCGCGCCCTGGCGGCCCAAGCGGGTCTGGAAAACCCCCTGAAGGTTCTGGCGTTGAGGTCCGGTCACGACGCCATCGCCGTGGTTGCGATGTTGGTGGAAGATGGCTACGCCACCCTTATTCTGATTTCGATCGGGGCAGAGCAATGGCACCGGTTTTCACCCGGCATGGTGGCACTGGTTCAATCGATCTATTGGGCGCGGGACAATAACATTCGGGTCTATGGTTTCGGTACGGGTCACCAGGGTTACAAAAGCAGGTTCGGCGCCACGGAACAGCCGACACGACGCTTGCTTTTGCCGCTTACGGTCAAAGGCCACGCGGCGATCACTGCACTGAAGGCAAAACGGAGTTTCCAGGAAACCGTTGATCGCTGGAAACATCGGAAAACCGCTCAGACAGCCTGATCGGGAAATGTCATCCCGCTCGCGGCGGTCGGATCAGGTAGATGACCAGCCAGATCGGCACGACGATGAAGGCGCCCAGGATCATGTTGGGAATGGCCCAGTCCCGAAACTCCAGCAGATAGATCCAGAGCTCCAGAGGGCTCATGCCGACGGAGCCCAGAATGTCCTGCGCGGTGATGTTCACGAAGGAAAGACCCGCGCCGACGAGCAGCGAGATGACCGCGATCTTGAAGAATGTCGACAGAAACGGGAACACGGTGCGTAGTGTCTCTCAGTAGGCTCAAGGTATCCGGTGCGCTGGAGAGTGGCGGTAACGCTCCGCGAACGGTGCCCAATTCTTGCTGTTAAGGATTTACAAACCATAAACAACTTGCCGGAAACCGCCCAAACCCGCGCTGCAACGGCAGTTTGGCGCCGGGCAAAGTGACGCAAATCGATTAAGTGACGGGTCATTCATGTTTTTCGCTGCAACGCGGGAAAGAGCTCTTGACCCGGTCGAACCAAGCGGCGAATGTGCGCCTCACGCATGTAGCGGTCTTAAACGGGAGTGAAACATGAACAAAATTTATCCGGACGCAAAGGCCGCCCTCGAGGGGCTGACCTTTGACGGCATGACGGTGATGGCCGGCGGGTTCGGCCTCTGCGGCATTCCGGAAAATCTGATCGTGGCGCTCCGGGATTCCGGAGCCAAGGACATTACGGCCATTTCCAACAATGCCGGTGTCGATGACTTTGGCCTCGGTCTTCTGCTGCAGACCCGCCAGATCAAGAAGATGGTTTCGTCCTACGTGGGTGAAAACGCGACCTTTGAAAAGCAGTACCTGAACGGCGAGCTTGAGCTTGAATTCAACCCTCAGGGCACGCTGGCCGAACGCATTCGCGCAGGTGGCGCGGGCATTCCGGGCTTCTACACCAAGACCGGCGTCGGTACGCTGATTGCCGAAGGCAAGGAGCACAAGGACTTCAACGGCGAGACATACATCATGGAAACCGGCCTCGTGGCCGATGTGTCGCTGGTCAAGGCCTGGAAGGCCGACAAGGAAGGCAACCTGATCTACCGCAAGACCGCGCGTAACTTCAATCCGATGATGGCAACCGCCGGCAAGACCTGTGTCGTGGAAGTCGAGGAGATTGTCGAGATCGGTGAACTCGATCCGGACAACATCCACACCGCCGGCATCTTCGTCGACCGTATCATCGTCGGCAGCCACGAAAAACGTATCGAAAAGCGCACCACGCGCGCAGCCTGAGGGAGAAAACATCATGGCCTGGACTCGTGATGACATGGCAAAGCGTGCCGCGCAGGAACTGGAAGACGGCTTCTATGTGAACCTGGGCATCGGCATTCCGACGCTGGTATCCAACTACATTCCGGAAGGTGTCCATGTGACCCTCCAGTCGGAAAACGGCATGCTCGGCATGGGCCCGTTCCCGACTGACGACGAGGTTGATGCAGACCTCATCAACGCAGGCAAGCAGACCATCACCGAATTGCCGCAGACCAGCTACTTCTCGTCTGCCGACAGCTTCGGCATGATCCGCGGCGGTCATATCGACCTGTCGATCCTGGGCGCTATGGAAGTGTCCGAGGGCGGCGATCTCGCCAACTGGATGATCCCTGGCAAGATGGTCAAGGGCATGGGCGGCGCGATGGATCTCGTCGCCGGCGTCAAGCGCGTGGTGGTGATCATGGATCACACCTCCAAGGCTGGCGACCCCAAGCTTCTGAAAGAATGCTCGCTACCGCTTACCGGCGTGAAATGCGTTGATCGCGTGATCACCAATTTCGGTGTCTTCGATGTTGTCGAAGGCGGCCTGAAGGTGGTTGAACTCGCGGACGGCGTAACGCTGGATGAGGTCAAGGAAAAGACCCAGGCAACGCTTCAGTCATAAGGCAGGATGCGCGCTTCGGCGTCGTTTTAAATCAAGGTGTCTGCGGTCTCGCAGGCACCTTTTTTCATGGCCGCTTCACCCAGATCGTCGATTTTCTTCAATCAAAATCGTACCTATCCTCCAAATCTGTCGCTTCCACAAAGACCATGTTTCAAAGGTAATCTTTGACAAAAAATCAGAGCGATTTCGGGAGAAAATGCACATCACCCATGAATCAGTTGGCTGAAGCGATTGCGAGCCAAGATCCTGTTCTGGGTTTCTAGTATGAAGATAATTTTCTCAGTTGTTGCCGCATTCCTAGTCGCATATTCCGCATGGGAATTTGCCCTGTACAGACACCACTTGAAGTTCGTCCCAGATGCGATGGATGTTTGGTGGGTGGATTATGCCTTGGAGGAAAGCTGGGGATTTGGTCCCGGCGGAAACGAGGCGGGAATCATAGTTTTTGATATGCCGGTTAAGACCAAGCAGCACTTGGTGGGCAGTGGCCTGAATTGGCTTGAGGGTATGCCGCCGAATGGTCGAAGTGGTTGGCAGGGGCGATATCGAAATTGGAAATCAACTCCGATACCTGCCAATGAAAAATGGGCGGCTGCTGAAAACTGTTCCGATAGTCCGGAAACAAGCGGTTATCACTATAATTGCCCAAGCGTGACACGCTACTTGGGCGCCCTAATACGTGTCGACCGCGATGTGGTTCAGATGGTGGACGACGCCGTGTTCTCATCGGGAGCCTTTTACGCGTATGGACGTGTCGGCATGATAATTCTAATCCCAGAGCGCGCTCGTATTGTGTACATATACGCCAAGTAAGTGAAGGTGCCCTTTTCCCAGAGGCGATCCATTGGCTGAACCGTGCAGATGTTGTTCTACTGTCAGCCTTTGTTTCGTCGATTTTTTCAATAAAAACAGACTGTTTGAACGTGTCGCAGGCGCAATTTGTCCCGAATTGGAACCAATTCGTAGAATTGCCGAGGAAATTTCCAAATTCGTTAATAGATCGAATTGCGAATAAACCGCATAAATCAAGCATAGATAACCCGTTATCCTTTAAAAGCCGGGAAAGTCGATTTCCCGGCTAAAGAACAGATCAGTGTTTACGCGATCTGGTCGTCGGCATTTACCTTCTTCAATCCACCTTCAAGACTTGTTCTGTATGGTATTCAGGTATTCGCAAGGGGTGTTTGGCGTGCCTGGAACGCATGGGGCTGTCTCAAAGCTGATAAAAGTCCTGTCGACCTGGCTGCCCAGCCTGCGCACCCGCTTTGTCTTGCTGGTGGCCGGCCTGTTTCTGGCGCTCTCGGTCGTGATGATCATGGTGGCGAGCTACCTGGACCTGCGGGACGAGGAGCAAAGGGTGGTTTCGGACGCGCGAGCCATCGGGGCGACCGTCAGCCGACTGGCCGTACCGCATCTGACCAACCACCACTATCTGATCCTTGAACAGGAACTGGAAAGCATTGCCGGCAGCGGTGTGGTCGATCTGGCGCAGGTTCACGATCCTGCGCGTGCGGTCACTATCGACAGCGATCCGGACACGAGCTACTTCGACGAAATGGACCAGCATCCGCTGATCACGCTTTCGCTGCAAACCGGGCTCGATCAGATCCGCCAGACCGGAGACAGGATCGAAATAGCCTTGCCGGTGCGCGAGACGGCAGACAGTCCGGTTCTCGGGGTCGCGCTGGTGTCGGTCAAACGGCTTCAGGCCAACGGCATGCTGTTCGCCATCTGGGGACGGAACATCGTCATCACCCTGGTGCTCCTGATATTCTGTGTTCCGGTGACGTTTCATTTTGCGGAAAATTTCGTCCGGCCGATCAAGGCGCTGACCCAGACCGCCCACACGGTCAGTGCCGGCAATTTCGACGCGCCTTTCCCGGTTGAACGAACCGATGAGATCGGTGTTCTCGCCCGCGCCTATCGCGACATGGTCGGAACCATTCGGAACAACATGGCCCGCATTCACGAGCTAGCCTATGTGGACCCGGTCACGCGGCTGCCGAACCGGGAGAGCTTCCGTCAGCATTTCAATTCAAACATGCAGCTTGCGGACGGCACGCCGGTCCGGATGGCCGTTCTGTTTATTGACCTTGATCGCTTCAAGCGGGTGAATGACAGCTACGGACACGATCATGGCGACGCACTGTTGAAGGAAGTGGCGGCGCGGCTGCAGCGCTTGTTGAGCACCTCGGACAAGGTAGCGGCAGGCAAGGCGGCTTTTTCACCACTTGTCGCCAGGCTTGGCGGCGATGAGTTTGCCATCGTCCTGCCGGCTGAAAAGCCCATGTCCAACGTCTACACACTCGCGGATCAACTGGTGCAATGCGTCGAGCAACCGCTGGAAATCAACGGTCTGACAATGGCCGTTGGGGCCAGCATCGGCGTCTCGACCTATCCGGATGATGGCGAGGACTACACCGCTATCCTGAAGAACGCGGACATTGCCATGTATGCGGCCAAGCGAACCGGCGGCAACCGTGCATGCTTCTTCAACGAGATCGAGCGCGATTCCCGCTCTCACGAACGCATCCGTCTGGAAGCGGAATTGAAACGGGCCCTTCTGGCGGATGAGATCACCATCGCCTTTCAGCCCAAGATCGATTGCGCCACGTTGAGGGTGGTTGGTGCTGAAGTGCTGGCCAGGTGGGACCATCCCGAACGTGGCCTGTTGGCACCGGGATGTTTCATCGATGTTGCCGAAGAAAGCGATCTGATCACGCGCCTGGGTGACAGGGTGCTGGAACTGGCCTGCCGACAGGGTCGGGTCTGGCTCGATCATGGCCAACGTCTGCCGCTGGCCGTGAATGTTTCCATTCGCCAGCTTGAAAAGCCGGGCTTCACCGCCCGCGTCCTCGACATTCTGGAAATCACGGGCTTTCCGGCCGAGCTGCTGCAGCTCGAGGTGACGGAGACCGTTGCCATGGGGGATCCGGAGCGAATCTCGGAGGCGGCAAAGCCACTTCTGGAAGCCGGCATTACCTTTGCGATAGACGATTTCGGCACCGGCTATTCAAGTCTGGCGCATCTTCAGCGGCTGCCGTTCAACACCTTCAAGATCGACCGAAGTTTCATCAGTGGTCTTGCCGATGACCATCACAGCCGCTCGATCGTTCAAACCATTCTGGCAATGGCGAAAAGCCTCAGCTACGAGGTTGTCGCCGAAGGCGTCGAAACGGAAGAACAACACGTTTTCCTGGCTGAGAACGGCTGCACGACTGCGCAAGGTTTCCTGTTCGCGCGGCCGATGCCGGCAGAACATTTTGAAGCCTGGTCGAAGGCATTTCTGATGGATGGCAACCATCCGCACCTGGCCGCCGGAGCACAGCCGAAAGGTGGCAGCACGTTCGCCGCGTGAGGCAATGCGACGTTGACACGAACCGGCCTTACTCCGCCGCCTCGGTCTTCCGGCGTTCGGCAAGGGGGCGGATTGCGGGGAAGTCCTGATCGGTCAGTGTTTCCTTTGCAAGCAGCAATGAAGCCCCTTCGTCCAGTTCGCCGCGATGGCTGTTCAGGAGCGCCTTGGCGCGCTGGAAGGCAGCTTCGACCCTTTGCTTGATGGCAAGGTCGATCTCCCGCTGGGTCTGTTCTGAAACCTCGGCAACGTCTCCGGCAGGCTGGCCGAGAAAGTTCTGGCGCTGGGTGGCATAGGCGCGATTGCCAAGGTCAGGATCCATGCCGTATCGCATGACCATGTCGCGGGCGACTTCGGTCACTTTCTGCAGGTCGTCGGAAGCCCCGGTAGAGATCTCGTTGAAGACAATCTCTTCTGCCGCCCGGCCGCCCATCAGGACAGCCATGCGGTTTTCCAGGTCGAGAGAGGACAACAGGAAACGATCCTCGGTTGGCCGCTGCATCGTGTAGCCGAGGGCGCCGATGCCGCGCGGGATGATCGAGATCTTGTGCACCGGATCACAGCCTTCCAGGTTGGCGGCAACCAGGGCATGGCCCATTTCGTGGAAAGCGACGGTTTTTCGCTCCTTGTCCGACAGGATCCGGCTGCGCTTTTCCAGTCCCGCAATCACCCTCTCCACTGCCTCGTTGAAGTCCAGCAGGGTAACGGCATCCGCCTGCCGACGTGTTGCCAGGAGGGCCGCCTCGTTGACCAGTGTCGCAAGGTCGGCGCCGGAGAACCCTGCTGTCAGCTGGGCCACCTGATCGAGGTCGATATCTGCGGCCAGCTTGATCTTCTTCACGTGGACATCGAGGATCGCGCGCCGGCCGATCTTGTCCGGCCGGTCGACCAGCACCTGCCGGTCGAAGCGCCCGGCGCGCAGGAGGGCTGGATCGAGGATCTCCGGCCGGTTCGTCGCTGCCAGCAGGATGATGCCGCTGGACGGATCAAACCCGTCGAGCTCGGTCAAAAGCTGGTTGAGCGTCTGTTCCTTCTCGTCGTTGGTGCCCATCGGGCCTGAGGCACGTGCCCGGCCCAGTGCGTCCAGCTCGTCGATGAAGATGATGGCAGGGGCGGCCTTTCGGGCCTGCTCGAAGAGGTCGCGCACTCGTGCGGCGCCGACGCCGACGAACATCTCCACGAATTCGGAGCCGGAGATCGAGAAGAACGGTACACCGGCTTCACCGGCCACGGCGCGCGCCAGAAGCGTCTTGCCTGTGCCCGGAGGGCCAACCAGCAGGATGCCCTTGGGCACATGTGCCCCCAGACGGCCATAGGAAGCTGGTTCCTTCAGAAAATCGACAATCTCCTTCAGTTCCCGCTTGGCTTCATCCACTCCGGCGACATTCTGAAAAGTGACTTTCACGTCCTTTTCGACAAATACCTTCGCCTTTGACTTGCCGACCGTCATCATGCCGCCAAGACCCTGTTTTTCGGCAAACCGGCGGATGAAGAACATCCAGAGGCCGAACAGCAGCAGGACCGGCAGCACCCAGGAGAGGATGTCGCGAATGAAGGTGTTCTGTACGACGCCGGTGTATTTGACGTCGTACTTGCTGAGTTCGTCGGCGAGCGGAACCTCGACGCGCGTAGTGACGAAATACTGCTTGCCGTCCTTCAGTTCCGCCTTGAACTTGCCTTCGATGAAGTTCTCCTTGACGGCGATCTCCTCGATCTTTCCGTCCTTGAGGTACTGCTCGAACTGGCTATAGGGGATCTGCTCGACGGTCTTGTAGGTGGTCCACCAGCTTTGGAACATCAGCACCAGCATCATGGCAATGAAGGCGTACCAAAGGTTTATCTGGTGTTTCTTTTCCATCGTGAAACTGTCCCGGCAATTGTCTGAACTATGCCGCCATTGACGCGGTTCGCCCGGAGGCTGTCAAGGCACGAGGTGGGCACGAGGTGGGCACGAGGTGGCATGGCTGCCCTGGTTCAGACGACCGGCTCCAGTTGCCGCTTGGACGTTTGCGTGCGGAAGGACGAGGCGCTGGAACGGGCGAGATAGATGACCGGGATGAGACCGACCAGAACGATGGCAAGCGAGGGCAGGGCCGCTTCGCCAAAAGCTTCGCGCGAGGCGGCCTCGAACACGGTCGTTGCCAGGGTTTCGAAATTGAACGGACGCAGGAGAACCGTTGCCGGCAGCTCTTTCATGCAATCGACGAAGCTGAGCAGGGCTGCGGACAACAGCACCGGCTTCAGGATCGGCAGGTGGATCTGCGTCAGGGTCTGACCGCTGTTGCGGCCGAGCGTGCGCGCCGCCATGTCGAGATGAGGTGTGATCCTGCCGAAGCCACCTTCAACCTGGCCGTAGGAAACTGCAAGGAAGCGAACCACATAGGCAAACACCAGGCCGGTGCCGCTCCCCAGCAGTAGCAGGCCGGTGTTGATACCGAACCAGGCTTCCATGCGGGCATCCAGGAAATTGTCGAAGCCGGCCAACGGCACCAGAATGCCGATGGCGAGAACGGTGCCCGGAATGGCGTAACCGATCGAGGCAAGCCGGACGGCAAACTTCAATGGGCCCCTGGGGTTGAGACGCAGGGCATAGGCCAGGGCAACGGAAATGAGCACGGTGATCAGCGCTGCAATGGCAGCGAGGCTGAGGCTGTTCCAGACAGCATCCAGAAATCCGCTGTCCCAAAAACCTTCCAGGCGCCGGCTGGCCAGGTCAGCAAGCAGCAGCCCGGGAACCACAAAGCCGACAAAGACCGGCGTCAGGCATAACAGCAACGCAAGCGCAGCCTGCCAGCGTCCAAGTTCGAAGCGTGTCGGTGGCCGGTGCTTGGAGCCACCGCCGCTGTCGAAGCGCTGTTTGCGCCGCCCGAACCGTTCCAGCCACAATAGCAGGAACACCATCACCAGCATGGCCAGCGCAAGCTGGGCTGCGCCACCGAGGCTGGAACGGTGCAGCCAGGTGTCATAGACGGAAAAGGTCAGGGTCTTCACGCCGAAGAATGTCACCGCGCCGATATCGTTGAGGCACTCCATCAAGGCAAGCGAAATGCCGATGACGATGGCGGGACGCGCCAATGGCAGGGCGACACGAAAGAACAGCCCGTAAGGCGAAGCGCCAAGGGTACGCGAGACATCCAGCGTCGAGGCGGACTGGATCAGAAAGCTCGCCCGGGTCGTCAGATAGACATAAGGGTAAAGCACTGCCCCCATGACGAATATGGCGCCGCCCAGTGAGCGAATTTCGGGAAACCAGTAGTCTCTGGACGTCTTGAAACCGAAAAGCGTGCGGATCAGGCTCTGAACCGGCCCGGTATAATCGAGCACTTCGACATAGGCGAAGGCGACGATATAGGTCGGCACCGCAAGGGGCACCAGAAGAGCCCAGTCGAGGACCTTTCTTCCCGGGAAATTGCACATCGTCACGAGCCAGGCCGTGGCAACGCCGGTGATGCCTGTGGTCAGGCCGACCCCGAGCATCAGCAAAACCGTCGTCTGCAGGGAGCCGGGCAGAACCGTTGTCAGAAGATGGCCCCAGACTTCGCCCGTCGGCGTCAGCGCGATCCACACGATCGCCGCCAGTGGCAACAGCACCAGCGTGGCAATCGCCAGCGATGCAATTTGCCAGAAACGGTCAGCGAAAGTGAGGGTGGGCGTGCGCAGCAAGGCCTGTCATTTCTTTGAGAATGGTTCGCAGGAAGCTCTATAGGCAAAACCCGGAAAATGCAAAAGCCAAGAGATCCCGAGGCGCGACCATGGCATCCATGCCGTTGAGGATCGGATCGACGTCACCTCTGAATTTTGTCGACAGGGAACGGCATGGATTGCCGGATCAAGTCCGGCAATGACGGGCCCCAGAATGGTTTGAAAGTCCGCCTTCCTTGCTCTCAACAGAAAAGCGCCGCAAAATGCGGCGCCCGTCTTTTTTGTCGATATGGCCTCAGGAGGCCGGGCCGTCATCAAAGCCGACTTCGTCGATCAGCTCGCTGGCGGTCTTGCGGTTCTTGGCAATGTCGGCGAGTGACAGGGTGTCTTTCTTGAACTCGCCCCAGCTTGCAACGCGCTCGGAAACCGCTACGCCCGGCTTGACCGGATATTCATGGTTGGTTTCGGCGTAGATCTGCTGCGCTTCATCGGAAGACAGGAACTCGATCAGCTTGACCGCATTGTCCTGGTTCGGTGCGTTCTTTGTCAGGATGACGCCGGCAACATTCACGTGGCTGCCACGGTCGTCGGTGTTCGGGAACAGGATGCGGACGCTGTCGGCCCAGGTCTGCTGTTCCGGTTCCTTCTCGTTGGTCTGCATCAGGCCCATGTAATAGGTGTTGCCGAGTGCGATGTCGCATTCGCCGGCGAAGATGGCCTTGACCTGGGCGCGGTCGTTGCCGGCAGGCTTGCGGGCAAGATTGTCGCGAACGCCTTCAAGCCACTTTTCGGTTTCTTCCGCACCATGGTGGGCGACCATCGAGGCGACCAGTCCGACGGTGTACACATGCTGACCGGAGCGGGTGCACAGGCGGCCCTTCCACTTCGGATCGGCAAGTTCCTCATAGGTGATGCTGTCCTGGTCGACGCGTTCCTTGGAAGCGTAGATCACGCGGGCACGGTTGGTCAGGCCGATCCAGTGGCCTTCCGGGTCGCGGAATTCTGCCGGAACGTTTTCATTGACGATTTCAGAAACAACCGGCTGCGAAATGCCGAGCTGCTTGGCACCGTCCAGGCGCCCGATGTCGACGGTCAAGAGAACGTCGGCCGGAGAGTTGGCGCCTTCTGCCGCAATACGCTCGCCCAGGCCTTCAGCCGCAAAGACCACGTTGGTCTTGATGCCGGTTTCCTTGGTGAATGCGTCGAGCAGCGGCTCGATGAGATAAGGCTGACGATAGGAGTAGATGTTCACTTCCCCGTCGGCAAATGCGGGTACAGCGGTAAGGGTTGCCGAAGACAGCAGGGCAGCGCCTGCCAGGATGCGGAAAGTGGAATTCATGTAACTCTCCCGTTGATATGGTTCTTGTTGCCCGGACGCGGGGTCCGAAGCTTGCCGGGAATATGTCGTTAGCAGGGCTTCAAGTCAATAAATCTAGCAAAATCAATACTTTAGAATGATTCAAAACTAACTGGAGGATTGCATTCCACTATTTTGCCGAAAACCGGTGAGAATACAGGAGTTTAAGACTCGACTTTAGGTCTGATGGTCATTGAAGCTTGCTTTGAAAGGCTGATCACGAACGCGTTACCGACTGGCGTGAAAAACTGTCACACCCAGGCAAGCGCCTGCCGCAGGAAGGCTGTGCCATTGCCTGGCTGCCAGACGCCATGCGCCATGATCACCCTTTCAGGTGACCAGGCAAGGATCCTGTCCCGGCAGCTTCTAGCCTTTCGGCGGTCGAAAAAGCTCAGCCGCCATTCCAGGGGCGCATAGCCCTTGCCTTCGACAATGCCCCATAGACCGGCAATCCAGCGCTGCCAGGGTTTCCAGTGCCGGTGCAAAAAACCTTCCGAGAAATGCTCGCTGAGATCTGCCAGGATGACGGTTGCCGAGGGCCGGTGCAGAAACACCAACTCGTCCATCACCGGAGAACCGGAAAAGCGCACCATGTCGATGACGCCTTCGAATGCATCTGGCACCGCCTCGTCCAGCGCCGGTTCGAAGGCGAGATCCGTACGCTTGGCAATGGTGCTCTGTGGTCCCCAGAGCCTGGCTTCCGGCCACGCCGCCTTCCAGTCCTGCAGAAAGAGATGGTGGATCTTGTTGGGACTGACGAGATGTGCCGGGGTTCCAAGGGCATCGATCTGCTGCCGGACCGCCGGCGTCAAGGCGATGGGTGACCAGACCCACAGCTTGCCGGACGGCAGGCGAATGATCACACAGCGGGTCGGGTAACAAAATCCGTAGAAGGAGACAGTGTCCCCTTCAAGGATCCAGATATTGCTGTCGACTTCAACCAAGGTGCTCTCCTGTCGGGAGCCCGGCATTACTCCGAAAGCACCCGCTGTGTCGGGAAGATGATTTCCACCAGGGTGCCCTGGTCCGGCGTGGAATCGATATGGAAGCTGGCCCGGTTGGCTTCCACCAGTGCCTTGGTCAGCGGCAGGCCAAGCCCGGTTCCACCGCCGCGGCTGGAGGTATGCAGCTGCCGGAACGGCTCAAGCGCCGCAGCCAGTTGCTTGGCTGTCATGCCGGTGCCGGTATCGCGAACCCGCAGCGCGACTTCGCCGTTGCTTTCCAGCGCCGTCGACAGGATCACCTGCCCACCGGACTTGTTGTATTTGATCGCGTTGGACAGAAGGTTCAGCACGATCTGGCGCAGTGACCGCGGATCTGCCACGACATCGGGCACGGATTCCGGCAGGCTGGCACGGATGATGACACGCTCCCGGTTGGCCTGCGGCTGCATCAGGGCAACGCATTCGTTGATGACGTCGTTGGTCGAGACGGCGGAGAACTTCAGATCCAGCTTGCCCGCCTCGATCTTGGACAGGTCCAGGAGATCGTTGATCAGGCTCATGATGTGCGAGCCGGATGTGCGGATATCCTTGAGATAGTCCTTGTAGCGGTCATTGCCGATCGGACCGAAGCGCTCTTCCATCATGACTTCCGAAAAGCCGATGATCGCGTTCAGTGGGGTGCGGATTTCATGGCTGATCTTCGCCAGGAAATCGGACTTCTGAGAGCTGGCGTTTTCAGCCTGGCGCTTGGCCTGGGTCAGCTCTTCTTCTGCCGTCTTCCATTGGGTGATGTCGCGCAGCACCGCACAGTATTTGGCGTCGTCCTTGTTGCCGCTGATCCGGCCGATGGTCATGAACAGCGGGATGAGTCCGCCGGTCGGAACCTTGCCAAGCACTTCGCGGCCATCGTTCAGGATCGAGGCAACGCCGTTGCGCGACAATCCGTCCAGGTAGTCGGCAGCCGCCCGGTGGCTTTCGGGTGCCAGGAAATCCGTGAAGGGCGCTCCGATCATGTCGGACCGGTTGGCGCTGAAAAGCGCCTCCGCGGAGCCGTTCACTTTCAAGATCGTGCCGTTCTGATCAAGCACGAGAACGCCGTCGGTCGCAGTTTCCAGAATGGTGTCCATTTCGGCGATCTGGTTGCGCGCGCTATCAAGTTCCGAGCGGACTTCCGCAAAGAAGTTCGGCGAAGACGGAGCAGCGGTCGCAGGTGCCGGCTTGGCCTTGCGTTCGGTGATGGAAATCATCAGACCGCGCGTGCCGTTCCACGGAACGGAATGCATATGAGCGTCGACGTTGAGGACACCGCCATCCGACAGGCGCATCTTCATGGTCTCGTCGACTTCACCATCCATGCCTTCGGCGTCCGGCAGCTCTTCCGCATCGTCGATGAAGAGTGCTTCCAACCCGCCGGCCTCGGAGAGCGCGGTGATGGACTTGTAGCCAAGCATGCTCAGCAGCGCCTTGTTGGCGTAGAGAACTTCCCGGTCATGGGCAATGGCGATGCCGATGGGCAGGCGGTCCAGGAGGCTCGGGTCGATAGGGCCGGCTTCCGGAACTTCGGGCGGCAGCTCTTCGACCGGTTCCACCGGATCGGGCGCATCGAAATCTTCAAGGTCGCCCTCCAGCCGTGCACCAAGGGCTTCGGCGATCTTGCGGAAGGCCTGACGTTCGGGCCGGGAAAGACCGGAGGTATCCACCGGAACAACGCGCGGTTTCACCGTTGCAAGCGGGATGACCTGGCCTGTCGGTTTCGGTTCGGCCGGCTCATCGGCGTCGGCGGTTTCGGCAGCCTTGTCCTCGCTCTCGAAGGCAGCGGTTTCTTCGAAGAACTCGCGCTCTTCGGCCGCATCGTCCGTTTCCAATGACGCAGCCACGGCCTCGATCTCGCGGTCTTCCTCCTCAACAAGATCGAAATGGCTGTCTTCAAAGGCAGGCTCGGTCTCGAACAGATCTTCGTCGCCAGCCGAAGCCTCATCGGTTCCCGTTTGCTGGTCCTCGTCACTTTCGGCAGTTGCGACGGTTGTGGACGACATGTCGTCGTCTTCCGGGGCCGTGGGGTCTTCTTCTTCCTCAAAGAGGTCGCGAGACTTCTTTTCTGCCTCTTTGTAAGCCTTGGCGAGCGACTTTACCGCGCTTTCGATTTCAGCCGGTTTCAGCGCCGCTGGCCCGGAGATACCGGTTGGTTCGGCACTCGCTGGAGTGGGCACTGCAACGGCTGTGGTGGTGTCCCCTGTCTCATCACCGGTCAGCTCGTCACTCGCAGCATCGGTTTCGCTGTCGGCGTCCGCTTCGTCTTCGTCTGCCAGTTCAGTGTCGTCATCAACGATGGCGGTATCTTCGCTTGCTGTGTCGCTGACCTCGTCTTCAGGGTCTTCGTCATCAGCTACTGCATCGGCGTCATCGACGACTGTTTCCGGCGCATCGTCCGTTTCGTCGGTTGCAGTTCCGGTGTCCTCAGCGCTTTCACTGTCCTGAGGAACGGTTTCATCGCTGCCGGCGACGGGCTGGTCTTCGGCAGTCTCGGGAACGTCGCTTTCCTCGGGAAGAGCTTCGTATTCCGATGCATCTTGCAGACCGGATTCCAGGGCTTTGAACTTGCTGTCGAGAGCTGCGCCGGGCAGATCGTCGAAATCCTTGTCGGCATCCGGGTCAACGTCCTCTGGAGACGTGTCTGCTTCAAAGTGTCGGGTATCCGCCTTGGCGGGCTCCTCTGCCTTTGCCGGCGGGTCTGCCGGGCGCTGCGGGGCCTTGCCGGTGAACTTTGCCAGGGAACCGACGAGAGCAGCCGCACTTGCGCCAAGAAAGGTCTTGCCCGCGAAAGAATCCGGTTTTGCCGGCTTCAATTCCGCAAGCTTGGCTGCTGCCTCCGCGGTTGCCTGCTGCTCTGCTGCGTCTGGTGAACCAGCTTCATCGGTACCAGCCTGACCAGTCGATGTATCTGTCGTCTCATCACCTGTTTCAGAGCGGACGTTTTCAGGTCCGTTGTCATCGCCCACGGTGGCAATGTCGTCTTCCACCTCTGGCGCCACGGGCACATCGGCAGCTTTGGTACCGCGCGCGCCTTCCAGCAGCGTTTCTGCGGCGTGGGTGGCTTCGTCTTCCGCAAGTGTGTCGCGTCCGGTTTCGTCCCTGTCAGTGTCAGTGTCGGATGCCCCGACAACGGCCAGCGTCGGGCCGGAGGGCTGGCTTCCATGCTCCGGCACGGCATCCGCGGTCCGGCAAACTCCAAAGCCGCGATAGCCTTCGAATTTCCGGTTCCGGTCAAAGGCGGGCAGGGCGGCCATGTCGACAGGTACGCGCAAGTCCGCACTGGAAACCGGCCAGTCGATTGTCTTTCCGCTCCAGGTATCGCGTCGGTCGAGTGCCCGCGCAATATGGCCACGGGGATCGAGATCGAAAGCGTCGGACACTTCCTTCCAGGTCAGACCGATAATGTCGGTTGAGGAAGGGCCAAGAACTTCGGCAAACTCGTCGGACAGAAAGGTGAAGCGCTGGTCGATGTCCATCTTCCAGGCAAAGCGCACAGGTCTGCGCCGTGGCTGAAAGACAAAGCCGTCCCCACCTTCCGTCGCAGCGTCGTCAGAGGTGTCTTCGGCCACGACTTTGGCGGTCGTCTCCTCAAGGACACTTTCCTCGAGGTCGAGTTCTTCGAGGCCGTCGTCCTCTTCAGCATCGGCCGAGACGTCTTCTGCCGTCTCGCCGTCGTCGTCTTCAATCTCTTCCAGGTCGGACAACGCGGCTTCAAGGTCCGCCTCTCCGGCATCCATCGGGGAGATGTCGTCTGAGGTGACAACACCAGCAGCGATGGATTGCTCACTGGCAGGCAGGTCGTCGAGGTCTTCCTCAACAGGTTCTTCAACGGTTGGGGCAGGGGCGGCCTGCGTTGCGGCCATATCGTCAGCGGTTTCAAACTCGTCTTCGTCGGCCCGTACCCAACCGGCGTCGTCCTCACCGATCTGGGAAACTGTTTCCTCGTCCGCGGACGAAGTGTCAGCGGCAACTGCAGCTCCGGCGGCAACGCCTGCGGCCAGCAGCCCGGCTTCAATTGCTGAGGCGTCCGCTTCTTGCGCGCTTTCAGAGCTGTCTTCCCCGGCTTCAGTGTCGGGATCAGCCAGAGGCAGGTTTTCCAGGACCACCAGCTTCTGGCGGTCCGTCACCTTCAGAACAACGCCCTCATGAAAGTCACCATCGAGTTCCAGAGGACCGAATAGCGCCGTCTGTCCGTCCGGCAGGTCGAGGTCTTCCGGTGTTCCTTTCAGTTCGCCAAAACAGCCTTCCACCGAACCGGCATCCGTCACGAACACGGTGGCATCATCGGCACGCAACATCTGTGCAAAAGCCGGCACCGGGTCCTTCGTCATGGACAGACCCTTGTCACCGCACACAATCAGGGCAGCGGCTTCACCGTTTTCCAGCTCGATACGCATGCACTGACAGGTCAGCAGCATGACCCTGAGACCCCGGTAAAACCGCAGCCGGTCGATGCTGAACTTGTCTGTAGGGCCGGATTCGGCAATGCGGGCGATATGCGGACGGGCGGGTGAGCGCTCGAGCGACGTCAGGTTAGCCAGGTCGGCCAGGGACTGTGCGGAGAAAAAGGAAGCACCGGCAGCGTTCGCCCATAGAATACGCGCCCCGTCTGCCGACCAGAGCCAGGCTGCCCTTTTGTCGGCGACAAGCTGAACCAGATCATCCATGGCAGTCAGTTCCAGGAATGATAGGGTTTGTTCGTCCATGGCTCTGCTCCAAACTGGTCTGCAACACCGGTTGACGGGTGCGTGGCGGCCGGATTTGCCCAAAGTGGTAAACACTCCGTTAATACAAGCAATCTCCAACACAGTCCACGTAAAGCAAGGTTGCTAAAGGGGTTACATGAAGGCGTGGTTAATCCGACCGGACAAGTTTGCCGGAATGCCATCGTCGTGTTACGAATTTTTGGCATGGAAGGATTTCAGGATACCTGCCTGACATCTTTCGTCGACCTGAGGAGCGCCGACATGAGCACAGACAAGACCGGTTTTGAAATTCCCGACCAAATGCGCGATTTCGCGGAAAAGAGCGTCGACCAGGCCCGCAAGGCCTTTGACGACTTCATGGGCGCGACCCACAAGGCTGTCAGCAATGCGGAAGACAGCGCGAATGCGGTTCAGGCCGGTGCTGCGGATGTGAACAAGAAGGCGCTGAACTATGCCGAAGAGCATGTCGATGCGGCTTTCAAGTTTGCGCAGGAACTGGTCAAGGCGCAAAATGTCGAGGACATGATGAAGCTGCAGCAGGACTATCTGCGCCGGCAGATGGAATCCCTCGGCGAACAGGCGCGCGAGTTTTCCAACTCGGCGACGAAGGCCGTTCAGGACGCGGCCAAGGCCACCCAGAAAAAATAATCCGGCCGGCATTTTTCCTTGCGCAGGGCGCCAGAGCCCCGCGCAAGGTGTCACAAGTGTTTCATTGAATATTTCCTGCTTTGGTTGTAATGTTTTTCCGGTCCTGATTGCCTGTTTTCGTCTTCCCTTGTCCAGCCAATGGCTTACCGACAAAGGGCTGCAGTCCGCTCCGCTTTTTGCAGAACGGAACAGACGAAACACCAGAAATCCCCGACGGCAAGTTTGTTGTGCAGTGCAAAAAAATGTTGCAATGCAGCACGGCATGCACTATGTAGTGTTTGCGGATGACGACAGGGTCCGCCGGCACACGTATCGGCGGAATGAACTTGCACCAATGATCGCATCCGGACTCAAGGAGATGAGATCATGACTGACACCACAACCACTGCTCCGGCAAAGCCGGCGCCGAAAGCTCGCACCACCAAAGCCAAAACCGCTGCTGCTGGTGTAGCTTTCCCTGACTTCGAGGCTTTTGCTATGCCCAAAATGGAAGTTCCGGCCATGTTCCGTGAAGCAACCGAAAAAGGCATCGAGAACGCTCGCGAAGCCTATGCAAAAGTGAAAAACGCTGCTGAAGACGCAACCGACCTGATGGAAGACACTTTCGAGACTTCCCGCCAGGGCGTTGTCGAATTCAACCATAAGGCCGTTGATGCTGCCAAAGCCAACGCCGACGCAACTTTCACTTTCGTGAAGGACATCATGTCTGCGAAGAGCCTGGCTGAAGCTATCGAGCTGCAGTCCACGTTTGCTCGCCAGCAGTTTGACGCTCTGAGCGCCCAGTCCAAGGAAATGCACGAACTGGCTACCAAGCTCGGTACCGACGTTTCCGCACCGGTCAAGGAAGCGTTCGAGAAGTCCTTCAAGGACATCAAGGTCAACTAATCCGGCATCCTGCCGTCCGCAGTCACCTGATTGCGGTTCGGCAGGGCCATGCCGATGACATCGGCAAACGGTTGTTATGCCCGGGGCAACGCTCCGGGCATTTGCTTTTCAACAGCTCGAAAATTTCCGCAAATTCCCGCTTGCGGGTTGGAAAAAACGAGTTTAGAAGACGCCCTTGCAAATGGCGGCACGGGTCAGTATGGTCCGCGTCACCTCACGCCTTTAAGCAGACGTAGCTCAGTTGGTTAGAGCGTCGGATTGTGGCTCCGAAGGTCGGTGGTTCGAATCCACTCGTCTGTACCATTCCCCCCTTCATTCGTTTTGAAACTGAATATAGTCCCGCGCAGGGCTCCCTTGCGGTTGGCGACATGATTTTCTGTGTTGGGTATGCCGCAGCCGGATTGTCCGAAGCTGTTGAGACCTAACCCTTCACCATCAAATTCAGAACCGCCGGCAGGTAGACTGTAACCGGGGCGGCAATCCCTGTTGTCTGCAAGCCGATCTCCAACGGCGCACACAGGCTGTCCCTGACCTTCAGCGACGGGTTCTCGGATTTGACAACAAGAAACGGATAGTTCGGCTCGGCCCGATCATGACACCTGTCGCTCGGACCCTGGCTTATGCCGGGTCCAATGACAGACAGGAGAAAACGTCATGGAACTCGAAAACAAATCGATCATCATTACCGGGGCAAGCAGCGGGATCGGGGCTGCTGCAGCGACCCTTTTTTCGGCCGAAGGAGCGAATGTCATCCTCGGTGCCAGGCGTTCCGCGGAACTTGAGGCTGTTGCGTCCAAAATCCGTGAAGCCGGCGGCACGGCCGTTTTCCTGGAGGGCGACGTCAAGGACGAAGGTTATGCCGCGGCACTGGTCGACCTCGCCCTGAAGGAGTTCGGGCAACTGGACGGTGCCTTCAACAATGCAGGCATTGTCGGGGCCATGGAGCCGGTTCCGGACATGGGTATCGGCAACTGGAACGAGGTCCTGACTGTCAACCTGACAGCGGCGTTTCTGGCTGCAAAAGCGCAGATACCGGTCATGAAGAAAACCGGCGGTGGCTCGATCGTCTTCACATCGTCATTTGTTGGTTTCAGCAACGCGGGCATGCCTGGCATGGGCGCTTACGCGGCTTCCAAGGCCGGTCTCAACGGCTTGGTGCAATCACTTGCCTCCGACCACGCCGCGGAGGGTATTCGGGCTCATGCCTTGATGCCGGGTGGCACAATTACACCGGCCGGCGGCGAAGGAAATCCGGACGTCTTGGCGTTCATTGCAGGTTTGCACCCCATGAAACGCATGGCCGACGCAAGGGAGATCGCACAGGCAGCGCTTTTCCTGCTGTCCGACCGTGCAAGTTTCATGACGGGCAGTCCGACGATTGTCGATGGCGGCATGTCCATTCGGCTGACCTGACCGGACGCTTTGCCACAAGGCGGACCGCCGCCTTGTGGCAAATCCCGGACCGCCTGGTTTAGGCAACGGCACACGTTCAACAGGCTTGACCAGAGCCTCCGCTCCGTCCCTTGCCCTGAAATTCAAATATGCACGCGGCTCGGAAAACGGGTCGCTGAAGATCCCGATTTGAAGGTAAGGACCGGAGTGCACGCTCGTGAAGCCGGTGACAGGATTGGCGAAGTTGACGACAACAATTTCGGGAAGACGCACCAATGGAAGCCTTGAACGACAATCAGACCAAGCTGCCCCTGGCAGAGGACCCTCGATGGGCGCGCATAGCAGCCCGTGACAAGACCGCAGACGGCCAGTTCTGGTATTCGGTGTCGACAACCGGGGTCTATTGTCGCCCGTCGTGCCCTTCGCGCCTGGCCAATCCGAAAAACGTACAGCTCCACACAACGCTCGAAAGTGCCCGGGCGACCGGTTTCAGGGCGTGCAAGCGCTGCAAGCCGGAGGGCTTGCCTGCCGGTACCGAGAATGCAGCAATTGTCGCAAAGGCCTGCCGCATCATTGAAGGCAGCGAAGAAGAGCCGTCACTGGATGATCTTGCTCGCTCCGTCGGTCGTAGCCCCAGCTACTTTCACCGGGTGTTCAAGGCGGCGACCGGGCTTACGCCAAAAGACTATGCGTCAGCGCATCGGGCCAACAAGGTCCGTGATGGACTTGTTTCCGGCATAACGGTGACCGAGGCAATCTATGACGCAGGCTTCAATTCCAGCGGACGGTTCTATGAAAAATCCACCGGGATGCTGGGTATGACACCCACGCAATACCGTGCCGGCGGAGCCGACGAGGAGATCAGGTTTGCGGTTGGCCAGACGACGCTTGGTGCCATTCTGGTCGCTTCCAGCAAGAAAGGCGTTGTGTCGATTCTTCTCGGAAGTGACCCGGAGGATTTGGTCCGGGATCTGCAGGACCGGTTTCCCAAGGCAACACTGCTCGGGGCGGATCGCGACTATGAAGGTCTGGTGGCCCGGGTGGTGGGCTTCGTCGAATGTCCAAAGATCGGTCTGGACCTGCCTTTGGATGTCCGCGGAACCGTCTTTCAACAACGGGTATGGCAAGCTCTTCAGGAAATTCCTGCCGGAGAAACGGTCTCCTATGCCGAGATTGCCCGGCGTATCAAGGCACCCAAGGCATCACGGGCTGTTGCCCGGGCTTGTGCTGCCAACAAGCTCGCAGTGGCAATTCCCTGCCACCGTGTGGTTCGAACCAGCGGTGCACTTTCCGGCTACGCATGGGGTGTGGAGCGCAAGCGCGATCTCATCGAGAGGGAGAAACGGGCATGAGAAAGCTTACCGCCAACGAGGATCGTTCGGATGCTTTGGCGACCTCCGTAGGGGCTCGGGTTGCCGGTTATGATTGGGCCGCGATCCACGAAGAGCTGAACGGATTCGGCTGTGCCACGCTGCCTCAGCTCTTGTCGCCCGGGGAATGTCGTGCCCTTTCGTCGCTTTATGCCGAGGAAGAGCATTTCCGTAGCCATGTCGTCATGGCGCGGCACGGCTTCGGCAAGGGGGAATACCGTTATTTCAAATATCCACTGCCGGATATTCTGGGTGGATTGCGGACCGCCCTTTATCCCCGCTTCGCCGGTCTTGCCAACACGTGGAACGAAGCCATGGGCTTCGATCAACGATTTCCGGTCACCCATGACGCGTATCTGGAGCAATGCCACAAGGCGGGTCAGGTCCGGCCGACCCCTCTGCTGCTGCAGTATGGCGCCGGCGACTTCAACTGCCTTCACCAGGATCTTTACGGCGATCTGGTGTTTCCGATTCAGGTAGCGATTTTGCTATCGGAACCGGGCAAGGATTTCTCGGGTGGCGAGTTCTGCATGACCGAACAACGCCCGCGCATGCAGAGCCGCGTTGAGGTTGTCAGCCTGCGCCAGGGGGATGCCGTGGCCTTTGCCGTTCACAACCGGCCTGTCCAGGGAACGAGAGGTAGTTACCGCGTGAACCTGCGCCACGGTGTGAGCCGCGTGCGGTCCGGCACGAGACACACCGCAGGGATCATCTTCCACGACGCGAAATAGACACCTGCTCCGTGCTTGGCGAGCCCTATTGAAGTTTGAGGGTACCTCGCAGCAGGTTGATAGCTGCCGAAGTGCGATCATGTCTTCCTGAAAGACTTGATGAGCAGGACAATGGCGCTGCAGCCGAGAAGGACGCCGGCGATGAAACACATCAATGGAGCCAGCAGGCCAAAGTCCGCCTTGAGTGCCTCGTAGTTCTGGTTGCCGTACTTGAAGAGGGCGGACGTCATCCAGAGGAACAATATTGCTGTGATCAGGCGGCCGTAGTTCATCCGTGCCCTATCGGTGTGTTGAATGAGAACGGAGTAACCCTTTTTCCGTTAAAGGTAAGTGTCGTTTCCCGGATAAAGTGTAGGCTGGGCTACAGGCAGAAGATACCAGGGCGCTGATACGGTGAACGGATGGTCGGTTGGTTCTCCCAAGAAATCAGGTCTTTCTGACGGTTCACGGCCCGGGGGGGCGTTGTGTGTCATGCGGGACTCTGTCTGAATGAGAGCATCTGATCTCTAAGGAGCATGCAATGTCCTATCACGATGCCCCCGGCCTTGGCCGCCGTCTGGTCCGTTTGCCCGGCCAGTTGCTTCTGGCGCTCGTGAATGCGACGGCGCTGCTTGTCATTGCAGCCTGCGTGCTGTCGCTCCTTGTGTTGAACAGGGTCGATACAGCGGGCGAACGTATCGCCGGCAATGTGACAGAAGCCGCGCTCGCCCGGTTGCAGGTCTCTCCGGGCGAATTCAAGGCCCGGATCGAAGCGCTCGACGGCAAGATCACCACGCTTGCTGCGCAACTCTCTGATCCCGACCTCAGGGATCATTGGGAAGTGGCGCAGCAACTGAAGGAGCTCAATCGGAACCTTGCCGACATCAGGCTGGCGGCCGTTGGTTTGAGCGCAGCCGGTCCGGAAATCACCGACACCGCTTTCGAACAGGCCGGCGACATGCTGACCGGTGCGCTCTACACCTTGCGGGGGTGCGAGACGGCCGTAGAGGACAGCGAGCCTTCGAGCTGAGCATGTTTCTTTTCGCCTAGGCCTGAAACACGTCCGCCCATTCGGGGTGCTTGCGCCGCTGCGCATTCACGTAAGGACACAGCGGCACGATCTTCACCTGCTTGCGACGGGCGTCATCAACAAGCCTTTCCACCAGTGCCTTGCCAACCCCCATTCCACGCATGCTGTCCGGCACACCGGTGTGATCGGCAATGATCAGGTGTTCGTTGACAATGGAGAAGGTCAGTTCGGCCGGCTCGGTGATCCCGCCCACCTTCGCCACATAGCGGCCTTTGCTGCCATCCTGTTCCAGGGTGATGTCGGGGGAAGTTGTCTCTACCATTGTCGGTCTCCTGAAGTGGATGAAAGCAATTGCTCTGATCCTGTGTTCAATCTGGCTGTTGGTTGCCAGGGAAGTACATGGGATGGGGCGGGAACAATCCCGCCCCAATTCGTATCAGGCTGCCAGGTCGAACAGCAGGAATTCGGCATTCTCACTGGCTGTCAGCGCGATTGCGCCTGTCTGAAGCAGGCCGAGACCGTCGCCTGCGGAAAGCGGCTGGTCGTTGACGCTGATCTTGCCTTTCACCAGTTGCAGCCAGACCTTCCGGCCGGGACGGATGTCGAAGGCTAGGCTGCGATCCGCGGACAGAAGCGACGCGTAGAGATCGACATCCTGATGAATGGTAACGGATCCGTCCCGCCCGTCGCGCGATCCGATCAGGCGCAGCGCATCGCGGCGGCCGTCTTCCGGAAAGGCCTTCTGCTCGTAGCTTGGCGAGATTCCGTCAGCTTCCGGAACGATCCAGATCTGCAGGAAGTGGACCGGGTCCGTGTCCGAGTGATTGTATTCGCTGTGACGGACACCGGTGCCGGCGCTCATGCGCTGCAGTTCTCCCGGCCAGATGACTGAGCCCGTACCGAGCGAATCCTTGTGTTCCAGACCACCGGAAACGACATAGGAGATGATCTCCATGTTCTGGTGCGGGTGGGTCGGGAAGCCGGCGCTGGGGGCGACACGGTCTTCGTTAATCACCCGCAGGGCACCGAAACCGATGTGGTTCGGGTCAAAATAGGACCCGAAGGAGAACGTGTGCTTGCTCTTCAACCAGCCGAAATCGGCATCGCCGCGAGCATCCGAAGGACGGAGTATCTGGTTCATGGTTCAATCCTTTCCCAATCTCTGGCACGGGAATGTCCGTGCGCTGTTGGACCTAAGATTGCCATTGGGAGATTGTTTTACAATTCTGCCAAATCTGGACAATTAGTCATCGATTTTTGAACAATCCCTATTGAACAGCCTTGGGAGCTTCGGTCCGGGTCCGGTTTCGTTCCGCGATCTGTTTCGATACGCCGCCGTTCACTGTTGTGGGCTTTCCGGAAGGATCGAAAGCGGATTTGAATGTGAAGGCCGCGGGCGTGGGGCCCGCGTCGCCCAGGCGTTCGAAGCGGTCGATCGCTTCCATCCAGTCCGGTTGGTGGCCTTCCGGCACCCACCACAGGGCATAGGCGGGGTAGGCATGGTCTTCCCGCATGAAGTCCGGGCCCTTTTTCAGGATCTCGGCGTGCGGCCCTCGGTAGACGGCGGCAAGCGCTGATTCCAGGTCTTGCCAAAGCGAGATGGTGGAGGGTGCCCAGCCGTCGCCATTGTCCTGCCAGTACCTGGGAAAAACCTGCTCGCCCCAGCTGTCCGGTCCCGGTTCGTCTTCGTAGCCGGACCGGGCGACGAAACCCTCGGCTCGCTCCATCGCAGCCCACACAAGCGGCTCGGCCTGGTGAAAGGGTTCCACAACCGGGTGGTCCGCCCGCGTACGAAATTGGCCGAATGTATAGAGCGCAAGCCAGTGACCGTTCATGCTTCCTCGCCGCTGAATGACACCCGGCAGAGACTGGCTGCAATTCACCCGTGTCGCAAGAGGTTGCAAGCGTCGCAAAACAGATAGTCCACGCATGCGGCTGGAAAAATTCGCGCAGCTGGTCTAAGCGCTGGAAGAAGACTTTGGTGGCCGGCATGAGCGCGGCACCGGCAACGAGGATAATCGCGTGGAAGATCTCAGCCTTTTCTCCCTTGGCCTTCTGGCTGTTGCGCTGCTGGCAACCGGGCTTGTGGCCGGGATCATTGCAGGCCTGCTCGGCGTCGGTGGCGGCATCGTCATCGTGCCGGTGCTCTATTACATGTTCACCGCCCTGAAGATCGACCCGTCGGTTCTGATGCATGTGGCCGTGGGAACGTCGCTCGCAACCATTCTGGCGACCGGCACGTCTTCGGCGCGCGCCCACTACAATCGTGGCAGCGTCGACATGGATCTCCTGAAACGCTGGTGGTGGGCGATCGCTCTTGGCGTCATCGCCGGGGGAACGCTCGCGGGGAACATTTCGGGTGGCGCACTGACGCTGGTCTTCGGGATTGTCGCTCTGGCCGTGTCGGCCAACATGATGTTCCGCAAGGATGGCTCCCATCTGGCCGACAAGCTTCCCGGATCTCCGATCAAGGAAACACTGGGTTTCCTGATTGGCGGGATCTCGGTGATGATGGGCATTGGCGGTGGAACGCTCGGCGTTCCGACATTGACCCTTTTCAATTATCCGATCCGCAAGGCGGTTGGCACCGCGGCGGCCATCGGCCTCATCATTGCCGTTCCGGGCACCCTGCTGTCGATCTTCTTCGGTTGGGGCGAGGAGGGGCGCCCGCCGTTCTCGCTCGGGTATGTCAACCTGATCGGCTTCTTCCTGATTATTCCGGCCAGCACCCTTGCTGCACCCTGGGGCGCGAAGATCGCCCATGCCATCGATCCGTCGAAGCTGAAGCTCGTGTTCGCGCTGTTCCTCGGTTTTACCGGCCTGCGCATGATCTACGGCGTCGTGTTCTGACCGGTGTCCTGGTCCCGGCTACAGGATCGCTGATGGGTAAATCAAAAGGTTTCATTGGTTCTGAGGCGATTTATCAGCAATACTGACCTTTCTTTGCGGGGGCTGCCCGCCGCCTGACACTCTTGGACAGACATGTTGAACAAAAATGTGACCCTCAGCCTGCAAGGCTGCGTGCGGGGCGCCACGATGTGCATTCCGGTTTCCCCGGGCATCATCGCGCTTGGACTGGTCTTCGGAACGGTCGCCGCGCAAAAGGGGCTGACCTTCCTCGAAACGATCATGATCAACTCGCTGGTCTTCGCCGGCGCCAGCCAGTTTGTCGCGATGGAAGTCTACAGCGATCCGCTCAATTATGCTCTCGTCGTGGCGATGATCGGGGTTACCGCTGCCGTCAACATGCGCATGCTGCTGATCGGCGCAAGCCTGCGGCCCTGGCTTGGCCAGGTGCCGGCCTGGCAGACCTATCCTTCCCTGTTTCTGCTGACGGACCTCAACTGGTTGCTGGCCTTGTCGGAATACGACAAGGGCACGCGCGACTGGGGGATCTATCTCGGCAGCGGTCTTTTCACCTGGTCGGTCTGGTCGCTTTCCGTCGTTCCGGGCTATTTCGCAGGCAGTCTTGTGTCGGACCCGAAGGTCTATGGCCTCGATGTGGTTCTGCCGGCTTTCTTCGCTGCACTGCTCGTGCCGCTCTGGAAGGGCAAGCGCCAGACAGTCAGCTGGCTGTTCGCCGGCGGTATCGCCGCGCTGACCTGGTATCTGGTCGGGGGCTACTGGAGCATTTTCACCGGTGCCATCGCCGGTGCTTTCGCGGGGGCCTATCTCGATGACTGAGGGAGCATTCACCGCCGACCCGATCTTTGTCCTGGCCGTGCTTGGCATGACGGCGGTCACTTATGCCCTGAGGGCGGGTGGATACTGGGTCATGGGTCGGCTGCCCATCACGCCGCGGGTGCGCCGCGGTCTGGAGGCCTTGCCGGGTGCGATCATCGTTTCCACCATCCTGCCCATCGTGTTGAAGGGCGGGCTGGCCGTGGCGCTGTGCCTTGTCGTTGCTGCAGCGGCGCAGGTGACCCTGCGCAAGGAATATGTCGCCGTCTTCTGTGCAGCCGGAGCCGCGGCAGCCCTCAGGGCTGCCGGACTGTAGGCTACTGGCGGTTCAGGATTTTCCGAACCTGTCCGGCGGTTTCGTCGACATTGCTGCCCGCGTCGATTTCCACCCAGTTCATCTGGCCGATGTCGTAGCCAAGCTGGGTATCGACAACGTCAGCGTTTGCGTCCGAGGCATCGTCCCCGCGCGCGGAGACCCGGGCTTTCAGGATGTTTGCCGGCGCAGTCAGCCACAGGCCGCAGAAACCGCATTCAACATTATTGGCGATGGCCTCGATACGGTCCCGTTCGCTCTCGGCGGCAAAAACCGCATCGAAGATTGCCGAGTGACCCGCTGCGAGGACTGTTTGAATGGTGTCGTCCAGCGCGTGGTAGACCTTCTGGGACGCCTCCAGCGTATAGGCTTCCGCCGGCGCCTTTTCCGTTTCTTCAATGCCCAGCAGGCGCTTTCGCATCACGTCCGTGCGCAGCACGCGCGCGCCGGGTGCCCGGCCGATGCCGGGGGCAATTTCGTAGGCAAGCGTGGTCTTGCCGGTGCCGGAAAGGCCGCCGATGGCAACCAGTTGCGGGCGTGAGGGATCCAGAAAGTCCACAGCGTGGCGGAAATAGGCCTGGGCCTGGTCGCGCTCACGTTGTTTCTGGTTCGGGTCCGACTGATTGAGAGCGGAACTGGCGGCGATCTTGGAGCGGATCGCCGCGCGCATCATCAGGTAGAAGGGCAGGGCTGCCAGGCCCTCCGAATGCGTGTCCAGGCGGCTCTTGTCCATGTAGCGGTTGAACACCCGGTTGGCCGCACGCTGTTGACCCCGGTCCCACAGGTCCATCAGCAGGAAGGCGAGATCGTAAAGAACATCGCCGGTAGCAATCGCATCTGAAAATTCAACCGCATCGAACAGGACCGGGGTGTCATCAACCATGACGATGTTGCGAAGGTGGGCGTCTCCGTGGCAACGACGGACAAGACCCTGTTCGCCCCGGCGCAGGATCAGCTCGTGCAGAGCCGACAGGGCAGTGCGGGAAGTCTCGGTCAGATGCCGGACCGCTTCGGCTTCGAACAGATCGGGGTGCTCGCGAAACGCAGCGTCGTTCTGCTCCACATAGCTTGCAAGCTCCGCGTAGAAGCCGTTGCCCTGCCGCAGTGGCGCGACGTCATGAGCAGTCACCATCATGTCCGCCAGCCTGTCCGTCAGAGTGTCCGGAAGCGGGTCGGTTCCAGCGACGGAGTCCAGTTCGTGCTGTCGTTCGAACCGGCTCATTTCAACTGCCCATTCGATGGGCTCTCCAGTGCCGCCAAGATCCAGCGAGCCATCTGCCTCCCGCGTCACAGGCAAGGCCTGCCGGTAGATCTGTGGTGCGTTCGGCTGGTTGTAGGTTATTTCCGCCTTGCAGGCTTCTTCGCGCAAGGGCAACGTCGAATAGTCGAGAAAGGGAAACTTGACCGACCGTTTGACCTTGTAGGCCTTGCTGCCTACCAGAAAGACGATATTGGCATGGGTGTCGATCCGCTTCACCTCGGGCCGCGCCGGATCGTCGGACGGAAGGCTGCCGAGGAACTCGAGCGCCTGGTTCTGGGTTTCGGCCTGATCCATCTTCCGTCCCTTTTGCTGACACGTGGCAATACATGCCTCACATGCAAACGACCCGGTTTGATCCTTCTCAATGTGAGGTGCCCCGGATGTGGCACAAATAAACCGGATTGTCAGTAAAGGAGGGCCCCATGAGCGACTATCCGGCTTTGAAGAAGATCAGGTTGAACCTGGCCAGAACCAAGGATTTCCCGCAAGGTTCGGCGAACCACGGTTATGAATTCACCGCTCCGCTTGACGAAACCGGCCATATCGACGCCGGCCTTTGGAAGAAGCAGCGCGACCATTGCCGTGTGCGGCGATTCTGGGGCGCCGAGGAAGAGGAAGTCGGCCACCTCATCCACCGTCCGGGCGGCTCCTGGGCTTTCCATTACGATATCGACGGCGAGGACGACGACGAGGCGGGCTACCGTTTCGGCGCACATGCCTTCAACCCGGGTGAATACGTCTCCATCAAGGACGAGGATGGCGAGATGCACACCTTCCAGGTGGTGACGGTTCAGTCGATCTGAGATCAGCTTCCCATAACAAGACATAACAACGAATGGGGGCAGGGGTGCCGGGAAACCGGTGCCCCTTTTTTGTTTGCAGCGCCGATGCTTACCGGCAAGGCTGGCCATGACATGAGGCCCATCCTTCGAGACAGCGCTTCGCGCTTCCTCAGGATGAGGACTGTATGTGACACAATCAGGCGGCCTTACAACACATTTAACCTCATCCTGAGGAGCGCGTTTGCGCGCGTCTCGAAGGATGGGCTACAAGTCCGTTGTCGGAGATATGTTATTCTAAATCGGAATGACCCCATTGCCAATTAATCTGATTTTCGCCTCTAACAGGCCAGATTTTCATACGCTATAGAATGAACAGATCATCTTTCTCGTAAGGACCCGGAACATGGACCAGAAGACCGGCGGTGAATTGTTGGTGGAGGCGCTGGAGCGCCACGGGGCAGAGCGCGTGTTCTGTGTGCCCGGCGAAAGTTACCTTGCCGTGCTTGATGCGCTTTACGATGCGTCGATCCCGGTCACGGTCTGCCGCCAGGAAGGCGGGGCCGCAATGATGGCCGATGCCTGGGGCAAGCTCACCGGCAAGCCGGGCATCTGCATGGTGACCCGTGGTCCCGGGGCCACCAACGCTTCTGCCGGTGTCCACGTGGCGGCGCAGGATTCCACGCCGATGATCCTGTTCATCGGACAGATCGAGCGCGGCATGCGCGAGCGTGAAGCCTTTCAGGAAATCGACTACCGCCAGATGTTCGGCGGCATCGCCAAATGGGTTGCGGAGATCGATCACGCGGATCGTGTGCCGGAGTTCATTTCGCGCGCCTACCATGTCGCCACGTCCGGCCGTCCGGGACCGGTGGTGCTGGCGCTTCCGGAAGACATGCTGGTCGAGAAGGCCGATGCCCCGCAGCCGCCTGCTTGGACCCAGGTCGAAACCCATCCGGGCCTCACCCAGATGGCGGACCTGCAGAAGCGCCTTTGGGCGGCCGAGCGGCCGATCGCCATTCTGGGCGGCAGCCGCTGGTCGGAAGAGGCCGTCGCCGGCTTCACCCGCTTTGCCGAGCGTTTCGACCTGCCGGTTGCCTGCTCGTTCCGCCGCCAGATGCTGTTCGACAACCTGCATCCGAACTATGCCGGCGATGTCGGCATCGGCATCAATCCGAAGCTGCTGGCACGGGTCAAGTCCTCCGATCTGATCCTGCTTGTCGGTGGCCGCTTGTCGGAAATGCCGAGCCAGTCCTATTCGCTGCTCGACATTCCCTCTCCCACGCAGCAACTGGTTCATGTCCATCCGGATGCCGAGGAACTCGGCCGGGTCTACCGGCCGGCGCAGGCAATTCATGCCAGCCCGACTGCCTTCTGCAAGGCGGCCGAAGGCCTTCAGCCGCCGTCCGAACTGAAAGGCGCAGGCGAAGCGGCCAAGGCCCACCAGGATTATCTGGACTGGTCCGGTGCCCGGCCACAGGTGCCCGGCAACCTCCAGATGGCCGGCGTCATGGAATGGCTGGAAGCCAACCTGCCGGAAGATGCGGTCTGCACCAATGGGGCCGGCAACTACGCCACCTGGCTGCACCGCTTCCACCGGTTCCGTCGCTACGCCACCCAGGCAGCGCCGACGAGCGGCTCCATGGGGTATGGCCTGCCGGCAGCCGTTTCCGCCAAGCTTGCCTTTCCGGAGCGCGAAGTCGTCTGTTTTGCAGGCGATGGCTGCCTGCAGATGACCATGCAGGAGTTTGGCACCGCCTGTCAGGACGGCGCCAACATCATCGTGCTTGTGATCGACAACGGCATGTACGGCACCATCCGCATGCATCAGGAACGCACCTATCCCGGCCGCCCGTCGGCAACCAAGCTGGTCAATCCGGATTTCGCAGCGCTTGCCCGCAGCTATGGTGCCTTCGGTGAGACGGTCGAGACGACAGACGCTTTCGGTCCTGCATACGAACGTGCCCGTGCCGCCGGCACACCCGCAATCCTGCATCTGAAGCTGGACCCGGAAGCCATCACCCCGGCCGCCAGCCTCAGCCAGATCCGCGCGGCGGCACAGGGAAAGTAAAAGCCCAGCCTTGAACGAAAAAAGCACGCCCGTTACCCGGGCGTGCTTTTTCATTAATAGGGTGTTTTCGATGCCTACCTCAGCACCTGCGGCAGCCACAGGGTGATGATCGGAAAACAGACCAGCAGGATTACGCGCAGGATCTCGGCACAGAAGAACGGCGCAACGCCCTTGAAGGTCTCGATCATCGGCGTTTCCCGGTCGAGCGAGGAGATGACGAAGACATTCATGCCGACCGGTGGCGTGATCAGGCCGAGTTCGACCACGATCAGGGCGAGTACGCCGAACCAGATCTTCAGGTCCTCCGTGCTCATGCCGAAGCCTGCCCCTTCCGCTCCCTGGTAGATGCCGCCGTTGATCTCGACCAGAACCGGCCAGAAGAACGGGATCACCAGCAGGATCATCGACAGGCTGTCCATCAGGCAGCCGAGCAGGATGAGCGCGATCAGCAGCAGGATCAGCACCGTCATCGGTTCGAGCCCGGAATTGGCGATCCAGGAAGCGGTTTCCTGAGGCAGGCCAACGCGGGACATGAAGATCTTGAGGAGTTCCGCTCCAAGGATGATGAGATAGATCATGCCTGAAGTGGACGCGGTTTCCTTGAGCGCCTGAATGAAGTCGTGGCCGGACAGCTTGCGCTGCAGCAGCCCGAACAGCAGGACCAGAAAAACGCCGACGGCGGCTGCCGGTGTCGGGTTGAAGAACCCGAAGTAGATGCCGCCGATGACCAGCCCGAAGATGATCAGCACCGGGATCATGCCGGCAGTCGCCTCCAGGAATTCCTTGCGGTCGGCAACACCTCCCTTGGGCCCGGCTTCCGGCTTGATGGTGACATAGAGGGCGATGGTCAGAAGGAAGAGAACCACTGCCAGCAGGCCTGGCAGAAATGCTGCCATGAACATGGTGACGATGTTTGCTTCCACGATGATGGCATAGATGATCAGGACGACCGAGGGCGGGATCAGGATGCCGAGCACGCCGCCCGCGGCGAGCGTTCCCGTCGCCAGCGCACCGGAATAATTGTAGCGCTTGAGTTCCGGCAGGGCGACCTTGCCCATGGTGGAGGCGGTTGCAAGCGACGAGCCGCAGACCGCACCGAACCCGGCGCAGCCGGCGATGGCCGCCATGGCGGTGCCGCCACGCAGCCAGCCGAGCCAGGCATTCGCCCCCCGGAACAAGGCCTGGCTCAGGCCGGTCTTCGAGGCGATCGCCCCCATCAGGACGAACATCGGCACGACGGAAAGGTCGTAGATGGAGAACTGGCCGTAGGCGAGGGTCTTCAGCTGGCTGAGGACGAGGGCGGGGCCGTTCAACATCATGGTGCCGACACCGCCGACAAGGATCATCGCATAGGCAATGGGCATGCGGATCGCGATCAGGGCGATCAGCACCACGAGAGCGCCAAGCCCGAGGACAAGTGCGTCCGTCATTCTAGTGGTGTCCTCTCGACAGCGCGGTCATGTCCTGCAGCAGCGTGACCAGCGCGGCCAGTGCCAGCAGCGCAAGCGATATCAGGATCGGCACGAAGGCCATCCAGTGCGGGATCTGCAGGATGGTGGTTGTGTAGTCGTAGTCCTTCTGGTCCAGCATGCCGTAATACATGCGCCAGATCAGCAGCAGCGCGAATACAAGGGCAACCAGTGACCCGAGCAGGGTGAAGAAGGCAATCACCCGTCTGGACGCGCCGGCGGTGAAGATGTCTGCCGAGACGTTTGCACCGACCAACTGGCAATAGGGCAGGAACGCGAAGACTGCGATGGCCACGCCCATTTCGGTCAGCTCGAAATCGCCCGGAAACGGTGTGCCGAAAACCGAGCCGATGATCGACAGCATGTTGACAGCGACGACCAGTAACAGCACGCCGCCGCCAAGGAGGGCCCAGAGCGTTATCAGGTGGCTGGCAGCCCCGGTGAACCCGGAGCTGCTGGCTTTGAGAGTGTTCGACATCAGTTGGCTGAGTGGCTGGCCACCGCTGCGCGGGCCTTTTCAACCAGCGCGGCACCGTCGATACCCTTTGCGGAGACTTCCTCGACCCAGCGGTCGGCAACGGGGGCTAGCGCCTGACGGAAAGCTTCGGTCTCTTCCTCGGTCAAGGTGATGTGCGTGTTGCCCGCCTTGGTGGCCAGACCGATCCCGAAATCATCCGATGCGGCCCAGATTTCGCCAACCTTCACGATCCACTCGGGACCGGAAGCATCACGAAAGGCCTTTTGAATGTCTTCCGGCAGACCATTCCAGCGTTCCTGGTTCATGGAAACCTGGAAGGTGGTGGTGCCGAAACGCTCCTTGTCGACGCCTTCGATCTGGTATTCTGTCTGCTCCTGGATCTTCAGCGGCGGAATGATTTCCCACGGAATGAACGCGCCGTCGATAACACCCTTCTGCAGCGCAGGCGGCAGTTCCGGAACCGGCATGGCGACCGGCGAAGCGCCGAGCGCCTCGATCACCCAGGCACCGGTACGGGTCGGGATGCGGATCTTCTTGCCGGAGAGGTCTGCCGGGGAGTGAACTTCCGTGTCGCGCATGTGAATGGCCTGGCCGGCGTGCACATGCAGGAACATTACTTCAACGCCCTTGTACTCGTCCTTCAGGTCCGTTTCGTACAGATCCATCAGCGCCTGGTTTGTGGCCGCCGGATCGTTGGTGTGAATGCCCGGAAGTTCGAACACCTCGGTGCGCGGGAAGAGGCCAGGCGTATAGCCGTTCACGGTCCAGACCAGATCGACCACGCCGTCACGCACCTGGTTGATCAGTTCGGGCGGACGGCCGCCAAGTGTCATGGCCGGATAGATTTCGATATGGACCTTGCCACCGGAATTTTCTTCCACCTGCTTGGCCCACGGCACCAGCATCTGCGTGTGCGCAGGGGCTTTCTCGCCCAGGAAGTGGTGCAGCTTGAATTCGTAATCGGCCGCGGCTGCGGACGATGCGCCGGCGGCGATCATGGCAGCGGCCAGAAACGCGTTCTTGAGAATGCTCATGTTGTCTCCTCCCATCGGAAGCTCTTGTCGACTCCCGGTCTGTAACTTGCTGGCCAACCTTCAATGTGTGCGATCGTAGAACGCCCTTCAACGAAGTCGGAAGACCTTTCGGGCGCACCTCTTGCAGATTTGCAGCCAGCAGGGAACGTAGCTCCGCGATCATCTTCACTAATTAGTTTGGTAATGTAAAATGAGATAATAGCCATTATACTTTCCAATTTTGGAAAGAAAATTCCTTGTTCCCATTGCCGTTTTTTATCGTCTAGGGTGCGCGTCAAAGCAGATGCGAAGGCGGCGGTTCGCGGAGGGGCTCCTCTCCCGCAAGAGCCTGAATTGCCTCGCAATTTCTGCATTCTGCATCCAAAAGGAACATGGGAGGACGGCATGGCCGACAGGATGGACAGCACCACGATTACCGCGGGTGGAGCGGTGTTCGGCAAGTTGAAGGCGCTCGGTGTCGACTATGTCTTCGCAAATTCCGGCACAGATTTTCCACCGATCATCGAGGGACTGATCGAGGCAACGCAGAACGGGCTCGACCTTCCGGTGCCGATCACGGTGCCGCACGAACATGTTGCCGTCGGTATGGCACACGGCTTTTACCAGATCTCAGGCAGGATCCAGTCGGTCATGCTGCACACCAACGTGGGGCTCTCCAACGGCATTACCGGCGCCATCAACGCCTGGTGCGATCAGATCCCCGTGCTGATGATGTCCGGTCGCACGCCGGTGATGGAAGCCGGCCGCTTTGGCGCGCGCACAGTCCCGATCGGCTGGGGACAGGAAATGTTCGACCAGACCGCGCTGATCCGCGAAGTCACCAAATGGGACTACGAGCTGCGTTTTCCCGAGCAGATCGCGGATCTCTTCGACCGGGGCTGGGCGATTGCCAATTCGACGCCCAAGGGGCCCGTCTATCTCAGCCTGCCGCGTGAAGTTCTGTGCGAGCAAACTCCGCCGTACGGCCTCGATACCCCGTCGAAACAGGCACCGGTCATCGCAGCGCCGGATCCCTCGTCACTGAAACGGGCAGCAGACCTGCTGGCGCAGGCCAAAAGCCCGCTGATCATCAGTCAGCGAGGAGCCGGATCGGAAGAGGCCTTTGCAGCCCTCGGACGGTTCCTGACGGATTGGGCCCTGCCACTGTCGCACTATTGGGCAAACCAGCTTTCCGTGCCCCTGTCGCACCCGATGCAGGTCGGTGCGTCGCCGGAAGCCCTGCTTGCCGAGGCGGACGTGGTGCTGGTGATGAACTCTCTGGCACCCTGGTGGCCGGACAAGGTCGCCCTTCGCGATGATGTCACCGTGATCCAGCTCGGGCCGGATCCCCTGTTCACCCGCACGCCGATCCGCAACTTCCAGGCGGATGTGACCCTGGCAGGAGAAACCGCTCAGACGCTGCTGGCCCTGATTGCCGAAATGCAGAGCCGTCCGCGTGACGAAGCCGTTTTGAACGCCCGCAGACATCGTATTGCCGAACTGTCGTCCGCCAATCGTGCAGAGGTTGTCGCCCGGGCCAAGCGCGGCAATGCCGGCCCGATGAGCAAGGACTGGGTCAGTCTTTGCCTTGGCCGCGCCATCAAGGGGCGGAAGGCCACAATCTTCCATGAGCTTGGTTGTCCGCTCGAGCCGCTCGACCTGGAGCAACCGAACAGCTACTTCCAGGAACCTCATTCCGGGGGTCTTGGATGGGGCCTCGCGGCGGCACTTGGCGCACAGCTTGCCGACCGCGACCGGCTGGTCTTCGCAACCATCGGCGACGGCAGCTACATGTTCGCCAATCCGACGGCCTGCCACATGGTTGCCGAAGCTCATGAGTTGCCGGTGATCACGCTTGTGCTGAACAACGAGGAGTGGGGCGCGGTGCGTCACTCCGTGGTAGGCACTTACAAGGATGGTCTTGCCAGCAAGGCCAACGATGTGCCGCTGACGTCCCTTCGGCCAAGCCCGGATTTCACCAGAACCGCGGAGGCCAGCCGCGCCTACACCGAAACGGTGACGGAAGGCGACGCACTGCCGGCAGCGCTGGAACGTGCCATCAAGGTGGCGACGGAGGAAAAGCGGCAAGTCCTGCTCAACATCGCCATCGCGCGGGCTTGAGGTGCTAGCTTAATTGATCGGAAGAATAAGAAAATCAAGAGACGATTATCTTGTTTTTCCGAAAGGAGCTCTTCGGACATGCCCCGTGGTCCGGCTTCGAAAGGCAGGTCATAGTTCCCGGTAACTGGTTTTGTTGAAGAAGAAGGTTGGCCGTGTCCCAGTCCATGCCCCCAAGATCCTATTACGCGCCGACCGGTGGTCATCCCGGTCAGGAAACACTCCTGACAGACCGGGCTGTCTTTACCGATGCCTATGCGGTCATCCCGAAAGGCACCATGCGTGACATCGTCACCAGCTATCTGCCGTTCTGGGACAAGACCCGCCTGTGGGTGCTCTCGCGCCCATTGTCAGGTTTCGCCGAAACCTTCTCGCAATATATCGTTGAAGTGTCGCCGGGTGGTGGCTCTGACCGGCCGGAGACAGACCCTTCCGCCGAAGGCGTGCTGTTCGTTGTCGAAGGCGAGGCTGTTCTGACAGCCGACGGACTGCGATACGACCTGAGGCCCGGAAGCTACGCCTTCCTGCCGCCGCAAACCGACTGGAGCCTGAAGAACACAGGCAGTGAACCGGTGCGGTTCCACTGGGTCCGCAAGGCGTTCGAGCCTGTTGAGGGCCTGGAGCGACCGACACTTTTCGTCACCCACGAAAACGACATCGAACCGCGGGCAATGCCCGGCACGGACGGCAAGTGGGCGACGACCCGCTTCGTCGATCCGGAAGACGTGCGCCACGACATGCATGTCAACATCGTCACCTTCCAGCCGGGTGCCGTCATCCCGTTTGCGGAAACCCATGTGATGGAACACGGGCTTTATGTCCTGGAAGGCAAGGCGGTCTATCGCCTCAACCAGGACTGGGTCGAGGTGGAAGCCGGCGACTACATGTGGCTACGCGCCTTCTGCCCGCAGGCCTGCTATGCCGGTGGTCCGGGCCCGTTCCGCTACCTCCTCTACAAGGACGTCAACCGCCACATGAAGCTGCAGGCGGCAGGCCGTTTCGACGCCGGTGCCCGGCAGAGCTTCCGCAGCGCCGCGGAGTAAAGAGAAAAGCCCCTTCCTCCTTGCACCCTCATCCTTCGAGACGGACCTGACGGTCCTCCTCAGGATGAGGGAGAGGGTGGGATTGGCCACTTCAAGGTGTGGGCGTAACGAACTCCTCTGGATCGGGTCGGGAGTGAAGCAAGCGCCCTCATCCCACGGTCTTCGTTTGCGGCGGAGCGATTTCGCCGCCGAGGGCGGCGGTCAGTGCAGCGGCCGCCGCCTTCACTGCTTCTGCGAAAGGCCCGATCCTGTCCGGGCTGACCCGGCTGGTCGGGCCGGAGACGGACAGCCCGGCGACAGCCTCGCCATAGTGATTGAACACGGGCGCGGCGATGCAGCGCATACCTAGGTTCTTTTCTTCCCCGTCGATCGAGAACCCGCGTGCACGGATCGCTTCCAGGTCCGCGGCCAGCAGGCCCGCGTCACACAGTGTGTGCTCGGTGAAGCGTTCCCGGTCGGTCTGCTTCAGGATACGCTTGCATTGATCCTCGTCCATGAAAGCCAGAAGCGCCTTGCCGATGCCGGAGGCATGCAGCGGCGACAAGGTGCCGGGCGGGAAGAAAGCGCGAATGCTTTCGTGGGTTTCGACCTGGCTGACAAACAGCACCTGGTCTGCCTGCGCCACACCAAGATTGGCCGTTTCCCCTGTCTGCTCCATCAGGGAACGCAGGACAGGACGCGCCCGTTCCACCAGACTGGTGCGCCTTAAAAATCGTGCGCCTATGATGAAGGCGCCCGGACCTATGTGCCAGAGCTGCTGCGCCTGGTCGAATTCCACCAGGCCACGTGTCTCCAGCGTGAACAGGATGCGATAGAGCGTTGCCGTGGATTCTCCAAGCTGATCCGACAGGGCTGAAAGAGAGACGCCGGACTGGGTGCTCAGATGCTCGAACACGGCCATGGCCCGGTCGAGCGACTTGATGGTGTTCTGTTCGGTCTTGTCGTCCCAGGCACGCGGTCGCCCACGGGCGCGTCTGGTGGCGGAACTATCGGATTTGAGATCTGTCATCAGCTCATTTTTTCGGAATTTGAAAAATCAATTCACCATATGAAAAATATAACATACTGACAAGATTGGTAATTTGTACAAAATCTATTTTTGAAAAAATATTTTAAAAAAATTGCGGAGCTCCGCCCCTGCACGGTACCGTTTCTCAAAATCCATAAGAGGAAACGGCCATGAGCTTCCAAAATCCTGTTTTCATTCCCGGCCCCACCAACATGCCGGAAGCGCTCCGCAGAGCGTGCGACATGCCGACCCTAGACCATCGCTCGCCGCTGTTCGGACAGATCCTGCAGCCCGCGCTTGCAGGCGTCAAAAAGGTGCTGAAGACGGAAGCCGCCGAGGTGTTCCTGTTTCCGTCGACCGGAACCGGCGGCTGGGAAACCGCGATCACCAACTGCTTGAGCCCCGGCGACAAGATCCTGGCTGCCCGCAACGGCATGTTCAGCCATCGCTGGATCGACATGTGCCAGCGCCACGGTCTGAAGGTTGAGGTGGTCGAGGCAGCCTGGGGCACGGGGCTGCCGGCAGACCGCTACGAGGAAATACTCGCCGCGGACACAAACCACGAGATCAAGGCGGTGCTGGCAACCCACAACGAAACCGCGACCGGCGTCAAATCCGACATTGCCGCGGTGCGCCGCGCGCTGAATGCCGCAAAGCACCCGGCGCTGCTCTTTGTCGATGGCGTCAGCTCGATTGCCTCGATGGATTTCCGCATGGACGAATGGGGTGTCGATGCCGCGGTCACGGGCTCCCAGAAAGGCTTCATGTTGCCACCGGGGCTCGCCATCATCGCCCTGTCGCCAAAGGCACAGGCCGCCGTTGAAAGCGCCCGGTTGCCGCGCACCTTCTTCGATGTTCGCGACATGATGAAAGCCTACGCCAACAACGCCTATCCCTACACGCCGGCCGTCGGCCTGATGAACGGGTTGAAGCAGAGCTGCGACATGCTGCTGGCAGAGGGCCTCGACAATGTCTTTGCCCGCCACCACCGCATTGCAGAAGGCGTGCGCGCCGCGGTCCGGGCCTGGGGCCTGGAGCTTTGCGCGCAGACACCGGACGTCTATTCGGATTCGGTCAGCGCGATCCGCACGCCCGAGGGCTTCAACGCCACCGGCATCGTTACCCACGCCGCCGCGAAATACGGCGTCGCCTTCGGTGTCGGCCTCGGAGAGGTCGCAGGCAAGGTGTTCCGTATCGGCCACCTGGGTAGCCTGACCGACGTCATGATGCTGTCGGGGCTGGCGACTGCCGAAATGGTCATGGCCGATCTCGGCCTCGACATCCAACTGGGCTCCGGTGTTGCGGCCGCCCAGGAAGTCTATCGCAGCGACAGCGCCATTGCCTCGAAGGAAGCCGCATGAAAACCGACGCCCTGACCCAGTACATCCCGACTCTCGAGGACATGCTCGTCGCGCATGAGCGCATCAAGCCGCATATCCACCGGACGCCGGTTCTGACCTCCTCGTTCCTGAACGAGCTGACCGGTGCGGAACTGTTCTTCAAATGCGAGAACTTCCAGAAGGCAGGTGCCTTCAAGGTGCGCGGTGCATCCAACGCCGTCTTCGGTCTGGACGAGGAAACCGCCAAGGCCGGTGTGGCGACCCATTCCTCCGGCAACCACGCACTCAGCCTGTCTTATGCGGCTGGCCGGCGGGGCATTCCGTGCCACGTGGTCATGCCGAGAACGGCGCCACAGGCCAAGAAGGATGCCGTTCGTGGGTACGGCGGCATCATCACCGAGTGTGAACCGTCCACCTCCAGCCGCGAAGCGGTCTTTGCGGAGGTCGAGGCCCGGACCGGAGCGGAATTCGTTCATCCCTACAATGACCCGCGTGTCATCGCCGGTCAGGGCACCTGTTCCAAGGAATTGATGGAGCAGACAGATGGTCTTGATGCGGTTGTCGCACCGATCGGCGGTGGCGGCATGGTCTCAGGCACCTGCCTGACCCTGTCGAACCTGGCGCCCGAAGTGAAGATCTTTGCTGCCGAACCGGAGCAGGCGGATGATGCTGCCCGCAGTTTCAGGGCGGGTCACATCATTGCCGACGACGCACCGGAAACTGTTGCCGACGGGCTGAAGGTGCCGCTCAAGGAACTGACCTGGCACTTCGTCTCGAACCACGTCACCGACATCCTGACCGCGTCGGAACAGGAAATCGTCGACGCCATGCGCCTGATCTGGGCGCGGATGAAGATCGTCATGGAACCGTCTTCCGCCGTGCCGCTGGCAACCATCCTGAAGAACAGGGACGTCTTTGCCGGCAAACGTGTCGGCATCATCATCACCGGCGGCAATGTCGATCTCGGCAAATTACCCTGGAGCATCCTGCGTTCCGAGGACCGCAGCTAAGATGCTCCATCGCTCTAAAAACGATCAACTTTTCAGCTTTCGGATGAATTCCGAAAGCTGGTTGATCTGGAATGCCTGAGCCATTTGGAGAAGAAAAATGAACGCACAAACCGGATTTGAAAAGCTCGAAGTCGGCTACGACATTCCCGCCCTGCCCGGCATGGACGAGGCAGATATCCAGACGCCTTGCCTGGTGCTCGATCTCGATGCACTGGAGCGCAACATCAGGAAGATGGGCGACTACGCCAAGGCCCACGGCATGCGTCATCGGGTGCATGGCAAGATGCACAAGTCGGTCGATGTCGCAAAGCTGCAGGAACGGCTCGGCGGTGCTGTCGGCGTCTGCTGCCAGAAGGTTTCGGAAGCCGAGGTCTTTGCCCGTGGCGGTATCAAGGACATCCTGGTGTCGAACCAGGTTCGCGACAAGGCCAAGATCGATCGTCTGGCCCGGCTGCCCAAATTTGGCTGCCGCACGATCGTCTGTGTCGATGATCTTGCCAATGTTGCCGATCTGTCTGAAGCCGCTGCCAAGCACGGTACCACGCTGGAAGTCTTCATCGAGATCGATTGCGGTGCCGGTCGCTGCGGCGTGACCACGAGCGAGGCGGTTGTCGAAATTGCCAAGGCAGTGGATGCGGCAAGCAACCTGAAGTTCAGCGGCATCCAGGCCTATCAGGGCGCCATGCAGCACATCGACAGCTATGAAGCCCGCAAGGACAAGCTCGACATTGCCATTGCGATGGTCAAGGACGCCGTCGAGGCGTTGAAGAAGGAAGGCCTGGAGCCGGAACTCGTTTCAGGTGGCGGCACGGGCTCCTACTATTTTGAATCCAATTCGGGCGTCTACAACGAGCTGCAATGCGGTTCCTATGCCTTCATGGATGCAGACTACGGCCGCATTCTCGATAAGGACGGCAAGCGCATCGACCAGGGGGAATGGGAAAACGCCTTCTTCATCCTGACCCAGGTGATGAGCCACGCGAAAGCCGACAAGGCGATCTGTGACGCGGGCCTCAAAGCCCAGTCCGTCGACAGCGGTCTGCCGTTCATCTACGGCCGCAACGATGTCGAATACATCAAGTGCTCGGACGAGCACGGCGTCATTGCCGACCCGAAGGGTGTTCTGCAGGTGGGCGAGAAGCTGAAGCTGGTGCCGGGGCACTGCGACCCGACCGCCAACGTCCACGACTGGTATGTCGGCGTGCGGGGCGGCAAGGTCGAGACGGTCTGGCCGGTCTCGGCCCGCGGCAAGGCTTATTGAAGTTACGACTTAAGGCCTCCCCTTCGTCATCCCGGCCAAGCGCAGCGCGAGCCGGGACCGGAGAGCCACCTGGTCTTCGGGTTTAACCCGATACGCCCCGGCTCACCGATCCCGGATCTCCGCTACGCTGCGTCCGGGATGACGATGGAGGGTTTGGCATCAAGAGCGCAAATCAACACCATCCCCACATCCTGAGGAGGACCAAAGGTCCGTCCCGAAGGATGGGCCAAGAATTCCGAGCGAGCCGCCCATCCTTCGAGACGGCGCGTTGCGCCTCCTCAGGATGAGGTCGGAGTTTGAGAAAATGCTTCGCTGGAGACACACATGATCATCGTTCCTGAAAAGGAAATCGCCGGCCTGATCGGCCGCCAGGAATCCTTTGACGCTGTCGAAAGCGTCTTTGCCGCCATGGCGGGCGGGGCGGCCTATAATTTTCCGGTTATTCGCGAGGCAATCGGTCATGCCGATGCGCTATACGGGTTCAAGTCCGGCTTCGACCGGTCCTCGCTGGCACTCGGCCTGAAATCCGGCGGATACTGGCCGGGCAACATGGCAAAGGGCCTGACCAACCACCAGTCGACCGTGTTCCTGTTCGATGCCGATACCGGCAAGGCGAAGGCCGTCGTCGGCGGCAACCTGCTGACCGCCCTCAGAACAGCGGCAGCATCTTCGGTTTCCATCAAGCATCTGGCACGCAAGGACGCGAAGGTGCTTGGCATGATCGGAGCCGGCCACCAGTCCGCATTCCAGATGCGGGCCGCGGTAGAACAGCGCGACTTCGAAAAGGTGCTTGGCTGGAACCTTCATCCGGAGATGCTGGTGCGTCTGGAGGAAACGGCGAACGAACTCGGTCTGCCCTACGAATCTGTCGATCTGGCCAGGCTGGGTGCGGAAGCCGACGTGATCATCTCGATCACCTCCAGCTTCGATCCGATCCTGATGGAAGAGCATGTTTCGCCGGGCACGCATGTCGCGTGCATGGGCACCGATACCAAGGGCAAACAGGAAGTCGATGTTGCGCTTGTTGCCAAGGCAAAGCTCTTCACGGATGAAGTCGCTCAGTCAGCGACGATCGGTGAATGCCAGCATGCGGTGGCCAGCGGAATTGTCTCTGAGGACAATATAATTGAGATCGGCGCGGTCATTAATGGTAATCATCCAGGCAGGACGTCGCAGAGCGATATCACCCTCTTCGACGGTACCGGCGTCGGCCTTCAGGATCTTGCCGTGGCATCCGCCGCGGTCGATCTGGCAATCCAGAAGGGCGTCGCGATCGAAGTGGATTTCTAGACGGACCGTGGAAAATGCGGATTGTGATCAACGGGTTCGGCCGGATCGGCCGGACCCTCTTGCGTCAAGTGCTGAAGCTTCCGGAAACGGAACGCATCGAGGTGGTGCGGATCAACGATATCGCACCGCTTGAGACCTGTGCCTATCTCTTCAAGTATGACAGCGTCTTCGGCCCGTGGCCGGGCGAAGTAACAGCGGGCGAAGGCACCTTGACGGTAGACGGACGCGAGATCGTCTTCTCCGCTGAACCCGACTTGTCTCTCCTTGATCTTTCCCAGGTGGACGTGGTGCTGGAATGCACCGGCAAGGCCGATACACGCGAGATCGCCGAACGGGGCCTCAAGGCAGGCGCCCGCAATGTCCTGATTTCGGGCCCGTCCCAGGCAGCCGATATCACGCTGGTTCTGGGCGCGAACGAAGAACAGCTCGACGGCCACCGCATCGTCTCCAACGGTTCCTGCACCACCAACGCGCTCGCCCCGCTGCTGCGCGGTCTCGACGATGCCATCGGCATCAAGAGCGGGCACATGACCACCATTCATTGCTACACCGGCAGCCAGCCGATGGTCGATGCCCCGCGCGGCCCGCTGGAGCGCAGCCGTGCCGGCGGCGTCTCCATGGTGCCGACCACCACCAGCGCCACCAAGCTTGTCGGCAAGGTGCTGCCGCAGCTCACCGGCAAGGTCAGCGGCGCGGCGGTCCGCGTGCCGGCAATCAGCGTTTCCGCCGTCGACCTGACGGTGACGCTGGCGAAGCCCGTGAAAGCGCCCTTCAACGAAAAGCTGCTCGAAATCTTTGCCGGCAATCCAGTGATCGGCTTTGTCGGCGACCGCGTCGTCTCCACCGACATGCGTGCGCGCCCGGAATCCCTTGTGATCCATCTGCCCGAAACGCTCGAGGCCAATGACTACCAGGTGCGTATTTTCGGCTGGTACGACAACGAATGGGGCTTTTCCGCCCGCATGATCGACATGGCACGGCTGATGGCGGGACGGTAGGGACACAATTTCTCCTCCCCCGTCATTCCGGACAAGTGCAGCTTGGCTGCACTCAGATCCGGAACCCAGCGCGTCAGCGTGAGCAAAGCGAAGACTTCTCAAAAATAGAGACGCGCCTTCAGCGCGAAATATGTCTGGATTCCGGATCTGCGTCCGGCTGCGCCTCCCTTGTCCGGAATGACGGAGGGGGAAATTTCCAACTGCTGAAACGTGAGAAAATCTTCCCTGCAAACCCCCACCATCGTCATGCCGGGCAAACGAAGTGCGAGCCGGGATCGGGGCCCCACAGGACCGGGGTCTTTTACGTTGCATATCGACAAACCTGGGATCTCCGCTGCGCTGCGTCCGGGATGACGTGCAAGAAGTCATAAAAAAGGGCCGCTCACGCGGCCCTTTCTCATTCAGGTATGGCTTGTCCTTACGCGGTTTCTTCCTTCGGCAGGGAGCCGCGTCCGTGGCCCGAGAGACCGCCGGAGACCTCTTCGGTGGATTCGTCGGAGAGTTCTTCCGGCAGCACCAGGTTGAGGACGATGGCGATCAGGGCAGCCGGCAGCAGGCCGCTGGTCAGAAGGATACGTGCGGTGTCCGGCATGTGCTGCAGGGCGCCCGGTTCCAGCTGCAGGCCGAGACCGATGGAAAGCGAAATGGCGAAGATCACCATGTTGCGCCGGTTCCAGTTCACATCCGACAGCATCGAGATACCGGCGGCTACAACCATGCCGAACATCACGATGACACCCCCGCCGAGAACCTCGATCGGAACGGTGCGGATGACCGCGCCGACCTTCGGGATCAGACCGCAGACGATCAGGAAGATCGCGCCGATGGTCACCACATGGCGGCTCATGACGCCGGTCATGGCGATGAGGCCGACGTTCTGGCTGAAAGAGGTGTTCGGGAAACCGCCGAAGAAACCGGCGACAGCCGTGCCGAGACCGTCGGCAAAGGTCGCACCGGCGATTTCCTTGTCGGTCGCTTCCCGGCCGGCGCCACCCTTGGTGATGCCGGATACATCGCCCACGGTTTCCACCGCGGAAACGAAGGCCATCAGGCAGAAGCCAAGCACGGCCGCGAACGAGAATTCGAAGCCGTATTTGAACGGCTGCGGCAGGGCAAAGACAGCCGCACGGTCCCAGGACGTGGAGACGGCTTCAAAGGTCAGCATGCCGGTGGCAAGGGCGAAGATGTAACCGGCGATCAGACCGAGCAGAACCGCGGAGACCGACATCATGCCCCTGCCGAAGAACTTCAGCCCGAGTGTCACCACGATCACCACCAGAGCGGCTGCCCAGTTGAGCAGCGAGCCGTATTCCGGCGTGCCGATGGCGGGGACACCGCCGGCGGCATACTGGATGCCCACCTGAACCAGCGCGAGACCGATCATCGTCACCACAAGTCCTGTCACCAGGGGAGGCAGGGCGAAGCGGATCTTGCCGATGACGAGGCCGAGGCAAGCATGGAAGAAGCCGCCGATGATCACGCCCCCGAACAGAGCCGCGAGACCGTCGACCCCCTTGCCGGCGACAAGCGGGATCATGATCGGCAGGAAGGCAAAGGATGTGCCCTGAACGATCGGCAGGGCCGCGCCGACCGGGCCGAGAGTGATCGTCTGCAACAGGGTCGCGACCCCGGCGAACACCATCGACATCTGGATGAGATAAAGCAGTTCCGGAAAGTCGGGAGAATTGGACCCGAAGCCGAAGCCGGCTGCACCGGCCACGATGATGGCAGGTGTGACGTTGGAGACGAACATGGCCAGGACATGCTGGATGCCGAGCGGGATCGCCTTGTAAAGCGGTGGCGTGTAATTGGGATCCCGGAGCTGCTCCGGAGATCCGATCGATGAATTAGACATTTCTGCTCCTCTGAAGGTCGTGTGAACGTCTCCGCCTCGTTGAGCGGGCAGGGATCGTTCTGAAAGGGAGGCTTATTCCTTGTTGTCGGCCTCCACTGTCCAAGGGTCGGGAAACCAGTGTTCCTCCAGGTTGGTTCCTTCCCCGATGCGGTCCACGACCGCGTAGCGGCCCGCTTGCCAGAGCGGGGCCAAAACACCGTGCCAGGTGCCGCGATACAGGTTGATCGCCTGTCCGGGCTGGCTGATGAATGCCTTCAGATTGACCGGCTGGCCATTCTCGTCGTCAGCGACGACAACCAGCATCGGCACACCGTCCAGCGGTATGAAGGCCTGACTGCCTTCCGGGTGTCGCTCGACCATGTCGACGACATAGGGAAACGACCGGGCCTTGGCATCGAACAGGCTGATGCCTGCCCGGCCTTCGCCGAAGTCGAGCTTCGCCCGGTCATGATGGCGGCCGCACATGCCCTGATTTATGATTTTGTCGGGTGCGCCCGCCACCTCGAGAACATCGCCATAGGGGGCGAAGGCCTCTGCGGTCAGGATCGATGGGGCAATGAGACGGCTCACGGCAGCAGGTCCTTGAGCCGGAACTGGGCAATCCGTTCCACCTGGCGGCAGGCTTCCTCGAATTCGGTCGCCCGGTCGTTGTCGATCCGGCGCTGGAAGGCAGCCATGATCGAGGCCTTGTCATGATCGCGCACTGCGATGATGAACGGGAAGCCGTGTTTTTCGACGTAGGTATTGTTCAGCCGGGTAAAGGTCTCGCGTTCCTCGTCGGTCAGCATGTCGAGACCGGCGCTGGCCTGCTCGTTGGTGCTTTCCGCCGTCAGACGGCCTGCCTGTGCCAGCTTTCCGGCCAGATCCGGGTGGGCAGTCAGAACGCCGAGGCGCTCTTCCTCGCTTGCGGAGCGGAACATGCGGCACAGCGCGTTGTGAACACCGGCGGCACAGTCATGAGCCGGGCCGAGTTCCAGCTCGAAGGCACGTTCTGCGATCCAGGGGGAGTGCTCGAAGATGCCGCCGAAGGTTTTGACGAACTCGGCTTTTTCCATACGGCTGGGGCGAAGACCCTTCTGCGGCGGGTGCGTCTTGGCCCAATGGTCCGCGATCTCGATGCGGCACGGACACCAGACGCCTTCATGAGCCTGAATATGATCGATGAACTTCTTCAGTGCCATGATCTTGCCCGGACGGCCGACGAGGCGGCAATGCAGGCCGATGGACATCATCTTCGGCGTGTCCGTCGTGCCTTCCTCATAAAGCATGTCGAAGGCGTTCTTCAGATAGAGGAAGAAATCTTCTCCATCCGTCCATCCCGGTGCCGTCGCGAAGCGCATGTCGTTGGCTTCCAGCGTATAGGGAATGATCAGCTGATTACGGCCATCGGAATCCAGCCAATAGGGCAGATCATCATCATAGGTGTCTGAAATATAGGCAAAACCGCCTTCCTCGGCGACGAGGCGAACGGTGTTTTCCGAGCAGCGGCCCGTGTACCAGCCGAGCGGGCGACTGCCGACCACTTCCGTGTGCAGGCGGATCGCCTCGGCAATGGCCGCACGTTCCTCGGCCTCGGGCATATCCTTGTGTTCGACCCACTTCAGGCCATGGCTGGCGATTTCCCAACCGGCGTCCTTCATGGCCTGCACCTGTTCCGGGCTGCGGGCCAAAGCGGAAGCGACACCATAGATGGTCAGCGGAATATCAGCCCGCGTAAACAGCCGGTGCAGGCGCCAGAAACCGGCGCGGGCGCCGTATTCATAGATGGATTCCATGTTCCAGTGGCGTTTGCCCTGCCACTGGGCGGCACCCGGAATATCGGACAGGAACGCCTCGGACGCCGCATCGCCATGCAGCACGCAATTCTCGCCGCCTTCCTCGTAATTCAACACGAACTGGACAGCGACCCTGGCCCCGCCTGGCCACTTTGGATCCGGCGGGTTCTGACCATAGCCACGCATGTTCCGGGAATAGCGATTCAAGACGGACCTCCTCATGATACCAACGTGTTTTGAACCAAGCAAAGACTATGCCTCATTCAAGGGCTGGCATGTTGTCTTCTTATAAAACAGAATAATGGACATGACTTTCTCGTCTTTTTAGAAAGTGCTTCCTGTGAACCACGGGTGCCCTTCGATTGAGGCCCACAGCATCATGCGCGCAAACTGACATTTGGAGGAGGCCAAGATGGCCGGTTACCTGACGACTCACGTGCTCGACACCGCCCAGGGTTGCCCTGGAAAAGGCATCAAGATCGATCTTTATGCAATTGATGGTGACAACAGGACCTACGTCCGCAGCCTGGAAACCAACGACGACGGCCGCACCAACAGCCCGATCCTGCCGAAAGACGAATTCAAGACCGGAACCTACGAGCTGGTGTTCCATGTCGGCGCCTATTTCGACGCCGCCGGAATCGCTTTGCCGGACCCGAAATTCCTCGACACGGTGCCGCTGCGGTTCGGCATGTCGGAAGAAGCCCACTACCACGTGCCGCTTCTGGTCTCGCCGTTCAGCTATTCGACTTACCGGGGGAGTTGAGGAAAGTCGCTGTTTCGAGTGTCTTTCCAAAGTTTCAGCCTCATCCTGAGGAGCGAGCCTGCTCGCGTCTCGAAGGATGGGACCCTTGCTCCAAACAAGCGGCCCATCCTTCGAGACGGACCCAAGGTCCTCCTCAGGATGAGGTTTTTTGCTGAGCTGGGGTATCGACAGCTTCGATCGGTGAACACCCGTCCGGACAAGGTTGAAGCTCTACCGGCTAATCGAATTCTTTCTGCTTTCCGCGGACCTCATGGAACGCCTCGGCAGGCAATCCATTGCCCGTCTCCTTCTTCAAAATAATCTCCCGATGCGGATAAGGGATGCCGACCTTATTTTCCTTGAAGGTGTCCCAAAGCGCCAGCAACACCTTGCCGCGTACGTTGGTAAGTCCCTGCTGCGGATCCCGGATCCAGAAGCGCAGGACGAAGTCGAGCGAACTGTCGCCGAAGCCCGTAAGCCAGCAGACCGGACGGCGGGAGCCTTCCACCCGGCCGACCGTCATCGCCGCTTCGATGGCAAGCTTCGAAACTTCATGCGGGTCGGCGTCGTAGGAGACGCCGAAATTGACGTCGAGGCGGACAAGTTCGTCGCTGAAGGACCAGTTGATCACACGGTGGGTGATGAAGTCCTCGTTCGGGATCAGATATTCGCGTCCGTCCCGCGTTACCACGGAAACGAAGCGGGCGCGCAACTCGCGGATCCAGCCGAACGTGCCTTCCAGCGAGATGGTGTCGCCCGGTTTGATCGACTTGTCGAGCAGGATGATGATGCCGGAAATGAAGTTGGAAATGACCTTCTGCAGGCCAAACCCGAGACCGAGGCCGACCGCCCCGGTAAAGACGGTGAAGGCGGAGAGATCGATACCGACCGAGGAAAGCGCAACCGTTCCGGCCACCAGGATCAGCCCGAACTTGGCGACCTTGCCGATCAACACGCGGATCGACGGGGTCAGCTCATCCGACTTTTGTACCTGCTCATCGAAATAGCGCCCGAGGACCACCGCGACCCAGACGGTTGCAAACAGTAGCAGAACCGCCTTCAGGATCAGCAGCAAGGACAACCGCATCTCGCCGAGTGGCAATGCCAGACTGTCGAGGAAGGTGCCGGCCTCGTCGTCAAAGCCCAGAATGACCAGCGCAACATAGATCCAGGCGAGCCAGCTGAGCGTTCTTGCCACCAGCCGGTTGCGGATAACCCTCGACAGAACCGAGACAAACAGCCAGGCGAGCGACAGCGACAGGGCGATCGCGATGAAATGGCTCCGGCTCGGCCAGGTGACGCTGCGCATCACCGTAAGCGCAATGAACAGGAACAGGCTGAAGAAGATCCACTCGATCCGCCGGAGCAGGGCCACCACCACACGAAGCAGGCCCGGATGGCCTCTGATTTCACGTGCACGGGCTTCAAGCCTCGGCTCGACGCGAAGGCTCAGCAGCTTGGCCAGGCCGAACAGAACTACGATGATGGCGAGCTGATAGGCAAACCAGGGCGCCGTCAGGTAGCTGAGAGCCAGCGTGGCCCAGGATTGAAGTTCGGCAACGAAACTTTCGAGGTTCATCAAACCACCCGTCCGTCTGTTTCCCGTCGAAGCATCAACAGCTTAACAGCATTCCTGGCCCGCGGCCAAGGCGGCTGCAAAACGCGTGCTTCTTCGAGAAGGATACGGTGCGGCCGCGCAGGTGGTTCACACAGGCGGCTTTAGCTGGCGCTGTCGATCTCCAGCTCAGCGCGGAAACGGGACACCCAGTCGGCATTGGTGGCATCTGCCAGTTTGGCAACGCCGGGCACGACGCCCTCCGCTGCTGACGCTTCCAGGCCGAGCCGTTGAAGAACCAGTCTCAGCGTGGCCTGCGGATCTGCCGAAAGCGCGTCATAGGTAATCCGCAGTGGGGAAAGGCCCTGGAGTTCGAACCAGGCTTGCCAGTCGCGGTCAAACCGGGTGAAGCGATCGTGACAGGCGCGGATTTCAGCGGCGTCATATTGCAAATCGCGCGGTTCCGACAATCGCTCGAGCTCGGTGCCGTCCGGAGCCCTGTGCCAGAGGCCGGATTGCTCGGCGCGAACGAAGGAAACCGCCTGGTCGACCTTGTCAGCACGGGTCAGGTGAATGAACAGCGTCTTGCCGAAGGCTGCTTCAAGACGCGTTAGATCGCTTTCATGAGCCGGATGCAGGATGGCAAGCTGTTTCATGAAAAAATCGAAGCTGTGCCGCTGCAGCCGCAGGCCAAAAAGACCTTTGCCCCGCGTGCCTTTTTCGATTGCTGCCGCAAAGATGCGGCGCAGCGTTGCCTGCTCGTTTTCCCCCGGCACATCATCGACATTCAGGTCCTCAAGCCAATCCTCCTGGGACGGCTTGTGAAAATAGGAGCCCGGATGCCCGGAAACACCGGTCGCCGCCAGAAGCTTGCAGAGCAGCGTGCTGCCGCTACGGGGGGAGGTGCACAGGATGTAGGACGAGTAGCCGATCATGGGGTGTTCATTTCAAGGATCGGTGACAGGTGCAAGACACCTGAAGCAAAGCGAGGGGACTGCACCGGACACAGGCTTGAACTTGCGACGGATTTTGATCAAGGGGTGTCCGGCGGGCAACACTCTGTCCGTGAATTTGCCAGAGGGGATCGCTCATCCCGCGGTTGGCCGATGCCTCGAACTATTGGCGGTAAATCCGAAGCAAGCGGCCCATCCTTCGAGACAGCGCTGCGCGCTTCCTCGGGATGAGGGGGCTGGGGGCTGGAAGATCGTCCCTGTTGCCGGACAGGTTTTGGGATACCTTGCCAACCGCGCAGACGTTTCGTTTGCCATAGCCGGCAGTGCCGTTTTCGATCAAGTCTCACCCTGTACAAAACCGTCACCCCGGACAAGCGCAGCGCAGATCCGGGGCCTACTCGCAGGGGCAGCTCGCTGAAGCGGGCGCATTGAGAACCACGCCTGAATTCTGGAATTGAGCAGACCCCGGGTCTCGCGTTGCTCGCCCGGAGGGGCTTCAAAGGGATAAGCACCGGCGTATGTTTGCGTCTGAGGTCTTGCTGGCAAGCACTCAAGCTACGCCAAGCGACGAATGTCAGACCGCCATCAGTCGCAGGCGGCGGTGATAATGATCTCGACCTTCAACTCCGTCCGGGCAAGTTTGGATTCGCCGCAGGCACGTGCAGGGGCATGTCCTTCGGGTACCCAGGTGTCCCAGACGGAGTTCATGTCGGCGAAGTCGCTCATGTCCGACAGCCAGACAATGGCTTGCAGAATGTTCTTGCGTGAGGACCCTGCCTTTTCCAGCAAAGCGTCGATGCGCGACAGGCAATCCCGGGTCTGGTCGGCGACGCTCGCGCCATCGCCCACCTGTCCACACAAATAGGCAACACCGTTGTGCTTGACGATTTTGCTCATGCGGGGGCCGGTTTCGATGCGTTCTATCATGTGACGGGTTCCTGTTCGTCGGTTTCTAGATCTGTCATGGCCGCCAGTTCACCGAGTGTGACCGGTTTCAGGGGTGGCCGGATGCGGTAATAGCCGGTGTCGTCCTGTGAACGGCCGCTTTCGTCCGCAAGAAGGTTCGTGACTGTCAGGCCGCAATAGCGGCCCTGGCACGGGCCCATGCCGGGCCGTCCGAATGCTTTGGTCTGGTTGGGTCCAAGGCAGCCCAGACCGGCATAGCGGCGAATATCGCCTGCTGTGACTTCCTCGCAGCGGCAGACGATGGTGTCGTCGGCAGGCAGCAAGGCTTCGCGGAACGGCGGATAGGCCCTGTCTATGAATGGCCGGGCGGCCATTTCGGTTTCTAATTGCCGATTCAGTGGGGTGGCGTCCCGGTCACGATCTGCCGGCGTGGTTTTGCCGAGATCGCAAGCAATTTCCAGAGCGGCCAGCCTGCCCTGAAGCTGCGCAGCTGTTGCACCGCCAATACCCGCGCCATCACCGGCAATGAAGACGTCCGGAAGCTGCGTACGGCCCCAGCCGTCCTTTTCCGGCACGAAGCAGTGCTGATCTTCGTTCCAGTGATGCGGCACATCGATGGAGCGTGCAGCCTGGGTGTTGGGAACCACACCATGATGCAGCAGCACCGTTGCACACTCCAGCCTGTGCCGTTTGCCTCCCGATGTGAAGCTTATCGTTTCGGCCTGCGCTTTGCCTTCAATGGCAATTGCCGATGCGCCGGTGTAGCGGGGAACGCCCGCCTTGCGGATTTCGGCAAGCAGACCCAACCCCTTGGCAAGTAGTCGCCAGCTGCGCAGCGCTCCGGACAAATGCCGAAGCGCTGCCCGCCTGTCGGCGAATGTCTGTGTTTCCACCAGAGCCAGGGGCGGTGTGCCTGCCCGGTACATCTGGGCGGCGACCAGATAAAGCAGGGGACCGCTTCCGGCCAGAACCGCCCTTTCGCACATGAGGCCGGATTGCTTCAGCAGGATCTGCGCCGCACCTGCGGTCATCACGCCCGGCAGGGTCCAGCCCGGGACTGGCATCGGCCGTTCCAGCGCGCCGGTGGCTATCAGCAGGCGTCTGGCTTTTGCGGCGGAGGCAGCACCGTCTCGTGTGAAGGAGACGCGTGGCCCTTTTTCGATTTGCCACGCGGTTGCACCGCTCAGATGCCGGATCATCGGATGATCCAGCTCCTCGGTGAGAGCCTTTCCCTTGGTGTAATCGCTGCCAAGGATCTGCGCCCGGCCTTCCGGCACGCTTCCGACACTGCGATAGATCTGTCCGCCGGACCGGGCCTGCTCGTCCAGAAGCAGAACGGAAAGCCCAGCATCCGCCGCCGTTCGGGCAGCCGCCATTCCCGCCGGACCGGCGCCGAGGACAAGGAGATCAGCTTCAAGCATCACCATCTCCTCCGGTGCCCGGCATGCCAATATTCATGCCGGCGCTGACCTCGCACATGCAGGCCTGCCGGGTAATGCCGTTTATTTCAACCAGGCAGTCGAAACAGGCGCCCATCATGCAGAACGGCCCACGCTCTGCGCCTGAAACGGGCGTCTGCCGGAAGGAACGGACACCGGCAGCCAGAAGTTCGGCTGCCAGATTACCGCCGTCGCGCAGCATCAGGTCCTTGCCGGCGAAGCGAACGCGGACCCGCCCGGCACTTTGTTCCAGCTCACGAAAGGGCGAAGCGGTCTTCACTGAACACCTCCAGGTCTGGCGCCGTGTTTGTCTTTTCCAGCCAGTCGGGCAGGAAAGAGGCATGGGCGGCGGCTAGCGTGATGCCGCTATGACAGGTCACGAGGAACGCGCCCGGCATCTCCGGACTTTCCTGATAAATCGGCAGGCCGTCAGGCGAGAGAACGCGCAAGGCACCCCAGCTGCGCACCAGTTGAGCCTTGGCCAGAATGGGATAGGCGGCGATCGCTTCGGCCGCGAGACCGGCAAGCCCCTTGGCGGTGACCTTGTCGTTGAAGCCGACTTCTTCGTTGGTCGCGCCGATCTGTATGCCACCTTCATCGACCTGGCGTGCAATCAGGGACGGCCGGTTGAGGATTCTGGGCAGTTTTTCCGTAATCAGAACCTGGCCGCGCTGCGGCCGGATAGGCGCCTTGAAGCCGAGTTTCGGGCCGAGTGCAGCCGAACCGAGACCGGCAGCCAGCACCAGCTTGTTCGCTTCGACCACGGTGCCATCGCTGCAGTTGATCCTGAAAGAGCTTTCACGCGTGACCGTGTCGACCGTCTTGCCGTTCAGCACGGTTCCGCCGTTGCCGCGTACACCGGCAGCAAGGCCTCGCAGCAACTTCAACGGATTGGCGTGGCCGTCCTGATGATGAAGAATGGCCCCGGCGACCTTCGGGCCGACTTCCGGCTCTTCCCGGCGCAGTTCGTTGTGGCCCAGGATTTCATAAGGATAATCACCGCCAAGCTTTGCCTTTAGAATTTCATACTGGGCAACTGTCTCGGCTAGTGTCTCGTCCGAGAAATGGAGATCGTAGCCGCCCTTCTGCTCCAGCGCAGCGTCAAAGCCGGTGGCTTCGCGCAAGCTGGCTGCGAAATCTGCCCACGCGGCGGCGGAGCGCTGCGACCAGCGGGCATAGGCAGGCTGTTTCATGCCCTTGGATTGCACCCAGACGAGGCCAAAGTTGCCCCGACTGGCGCGGAAACTGCCGTCGTCACCGTCAAGAACGGTGACCGACCTGCCGCGCTGGAGCAGACCCCAGGCAACGGAAAGCCCCACGACGCCTCCACCAATGATGGCGTAGTCCGATTCCATGATATTTCCCGAATAAGATCAATGTCCGGGCGACGGTTGCCGCCCGGCAGTTCACGGCTGTCAGTTCAGCACACCTCAGTGAAGGGCCCCTCAGTGAAGGGCCCCTCAGTTCAGGGCCTTGTCTAGGATCGACTGGCCCCACTCCTGACCGACATCGTTGAGAAGCTCCGGCCAGACCGTTTCGCGAACCTTGGCGGCCAGGTCTGCAAGCTGTTCGTCGGTGAGTTCAACCACATTCGCGTCGAGTTCGTCGGCAAGACGCTGTTCCCATTTGCCCTGGTCTTCCTCGGCAACAACCCAGCGTGCCGCCTCGAAGTCTTCAGCAGCCTTCCTCATGGCCGCCTGGTCGTCTTCATCGAGACCGGAAAGCGCCTCGTTGGAGATGATCATGAACCAGACCTCGAAATGGGTGTTCGCTGGAATGTAGGACTTGGTCACGTCCCGGAACGACGCGTAGTAGCCTTCCGCGCCGGAGCCGATGACACCGTCGACCACGCCGACCTGAATGGCCGTGAAGGCTTCGGAGAAGGGGATCGGTGCCGGAATATAGCCGAGCGCCTCACCGGTGAGCTGGAAGCTCTTGATGCCTGGGACACGAACCTTGATGCCCTTCGGCTCGGTGGTGCCCGGCGTGACAGCGTCGCGGTTAAGCGAAATACCGCCGAAATAGACCGGGTAGGCTGCGAGCATGGTGATGTCCTGCTTTGAGAACAGTTCGGCCATGGTCTCGTGCAGTACACCGCCGGGACCATAAATCTTGCGGGCGTCTTCCCAGTTGGAGGCAAGGAACGGCACGGACGCGATCTGCATGCGCCGGTCCGTGCCGGTTGCCGCCGGCTGGGTTGCCATTTCGATGGCGCCGACGGACACACGTTCCTGGACGGTAGTGTAGTCGCCCAGTGCCGAAGCGGCGTAGATCTCGATGTTGACGTCGCCGCCGGTGGCTTCCTTCACGGCTTCGGCATAGGCCTTCAGTTCAACGTCTATGGTGGCGCCTTGCGGGCGGACATGGCTCATCTTGAAATCGGCCGCCTGGGCAGCGCCGGAAAGCCCGATCAGTGTTGCGACGGCGGTCGCGGTCAGAAATTTCTTCATGATGGTGTTCCCCGTGGTTTTCATGTTTGTCCTCCCAAGAAAGTCGGTTCGATTCTGTGTTTATGAGCCGGCTCAGTAGCCAAAGAGACGCGGCAGGTAGAGTGAAAGGTCCGGCCAGAAAGAGGTCAGGAAGACCACCGGCACATATCCTGTCAGCACAAGGAACATCGCCGGCGGAATGACCTTGGTGACCTTCACCTTGCCGATGCGTGCGCCGAGATAGAGGATTGACGCATAGGGCGGGGTGACCCCACCCATGGCGGTGTTGACGCCCATGATCGCGGCGAACTGGACCGGGCTGATATCGAGCGCCTGCATCAGCGGCAGCAGAAGCGGCGCCACCAGGATGATGGCGGTGGCATCGTTGACGACCATGCCGATCAGGAACAGCAGGATGTTGATGAGGATCAGCAGAACGATCTTGTTCTCGGTGATGCCGAAGATGACGCTGACCAGTTTCTGCGGCACGCCCTCATAGACGAACATCTGTCCCAGGATCATGGAAAACAGGATCATCAGCATGATCGCGCCGACAGCCGTTGCCGCTTCCTTGCCGGCAAAGAGGAAGTTGTCGAGACGCAGGCCCTTGTAGATCAGGAAGCCGACCGGGATTGCGTAGATGACCGCAAGAGCGGCGGATTCGGTCGGTGTCATGATGCCGCCGTAGATGCCGCCAAGGATCATCACCGGCATCAGGAGGGCCGGAAAGGCATAGATGCCGCGTTTCGTGATATCGGCGGTGAACTCCCGCGCAGTCGGCTTTTTGTCCAGAACCAGGTTGAACTTGCGCGCCATCCAGAGGTTCACGGCCGAGAAGTTGAACATGATCAGGAGGCCCGGGCCGAGCGTTGCCAGGAAACAGGCTGCAATCGACGTGTCCGTTACCCAGCCAAACAGGATCATGGAGAGAGACGGCGGGATCAACAGGCCGAGGATCGACGAGTTTGCGATCAGCGCGGTGGCATATTCCCTCGGATAACCGCGCTTTTCCATTTCGGGAATGAGCAGAGGCCCGATGGCGGAAATACCGGTGAGGCCCGAACCGGAAATTGCACCGATGATGGCACAGCTGACCGCCGCGACGACACCCAGACCACCACGGACATGACCGACGAAGGCATTGACGAACCGCAGCAAGGCCGCCGCAATTCCGCTTTCCGACATGATGGTGCCGGCCAGAACGAACAGAGGAATGGCAAGCAGCGCCGGGTTGCCGAGCTGCTGGAAGCCCCAGAGCACCATGCCTTTCATGGTAACGTCGCCGATGAAATACATGACCATCAGTGCGGCGCCGAAGCACCAGGGCAGCGGGACGCCCAGGGTCAGCGTGATAACCAGAACAAGAATGGCCAGAAGCGCGATCTCGATCATCGTGCGCCTCCTTCCGCTGTCCGCAGGCTGCGGACATGCATCAAAAGATAGGTGACGGTGTAGGCCATCATCAGCACCAGCCCGACGACCAGCGCGACATCTGCATAGAAGGTCGGGATGTAAAGGGTCGGGCTCTCGCGCCAGACCCGCCAGGCATAGCGGGTGTAGTCCCACGCCCAGGTCAGCAGCCAGATGCCGACAACGAGGCTGATCAACTCGCCGACGATGGCCAGTATGGTGTGCTGGCGCTCTGTCTTGAGAAAGATTTCAAGGACGTTGGCGCGGATGTGGCTGTTTTCCCGCGAGGCGTTGACCGCGCCGAAAATATAGAGCCACAGCGTCGGATACATGATCGTTTCTTCCAGCCCCATCACCGGGACCTGAAGCACGTAGCGCGTGACGACCTGAACAAACTGGCCAAGCGCAACGATCAGGATCAGAGCCGTCAAAAGGCACTGCGTGAACCGTTCCAAAACCACCCCCGTATTGTTGGCGCCCTTTTTTTGGCGCTCGAACACCCTCTGTCTGGAAGGGGAGTATGGAGTTGGCTAATCCATAAAGGCAAATTCGAAATATTGCTACTTTGATAGAGTGACTTTATAGTTTGGTCATGAACCTCTCCTTCCGCCAATTGCAGACTTTCGTGCAGGTGATGCGCACCGGATCCGTCTCCGAAGCAGGGCGTGCGCTGGGGCGAACGCAGCCTGCCGTCAGCGCCATGATCGCAGGGCTGGAACGGGAGGTCGGCTTCCAGCTGTTCGAGCGCGAACGCGGCCGCCTCGTGCCCAAGCCCGAAGCGCATTATTTTCTGGAGGAAGCGGAGTTTCTGCTGGAACGGCTGACACGTTCCACCCGCACGCTGCAGGACATCGGCAACCTGGAAAAGGGCAAGCTGCGGATCGCCTGCAATCCGGCTGCCTCCAGTTTCTTCATGCCCCGGGTTCTGGCCAACTTCCTGCGGGACAAGCCCGACATCGAAGCCTCGCTGATGATGCGCTCATCGCCCGTCGTCACCGATTGGATCGCCTCCCAGCAATACGATATCGGCTTTGCCGAAACACCGGAGCCGCGGCGGACCATTATCTCGGAAGTCTTTGCCTTGCCGGGGGTCTGCGCCGTGCCGAAGGACGATCCGCTTGCCCGCAAGAAAGTCATCACACCCGCTGATCTTGACGGCAAGCCGATGGCGATGCTGTTTGACGATCACTCGATCAGCGAACAGACCCGCAAGGCCTTCAATGAGGCGGGAGCAAGGCTCAACAAGCGCTTCGAGCTCAGGACGTTCCTGCCCGCGTTGCAGCTGGTTTCCGAAGGTCTGTGCTACACGATCTGCGAGGGACTGTCGGCGATCAGCCACCAGGAAAGTTTCGGCGACCGGAACAGCCTGGTTTTCCGGCCTTTCAAGCCGGAGTGCTTTCTCAACATGTCGCTGCTTACTCCGGCCAACCGGCCGCTTTCCCTGCTGGTGGAAAGCTTTGCTGAGGTTTTGCGTGCCGAGATCAAGGCACTCGTGGAGAGAGCCGCCGGTCTCCGCGATCTTCCTTGAGGTCTTGTTGAAGAGGTGAGACGGCTAACCCTCAGTGGGCGTTCGCCAGCTCCGCCAGTGACTTCTGGATATGCGCCACCATGAAATCCAGGAACAGGCGTACCTTCGGGTCCTGGCGGCGGCGGTGCGTGTAAAGGCAGGCCATCTGCACCGGGATTGGCGGTTCGTTTTCCAGCACCGGCACCAGTTTTCCCGAAGCCAGATAGTCGGCAACTTCAAACGCCGGTTTCAGCACGATGCCGTGGCCTTCCAGCGCCCAGCCGGTCAGGACATCGCCATGGTCGGATTCGAACGGGCCGGACACCGCGACGCGCTTGACGCCACTATCCGTCTGCAGCGGCCACTGGAATTCCGGCGCACCGGGATAACGCATGTTGAGGCAGTCATGGCGGCCGGCGGCAAGCTCGTCGCTTGTTTTCGGGCTGCCCTTGCGGGCAAGATACTCCGGAGAGGCGCAAAGCAGCCGGTCGCAATCGGCGATCTTGCGGATCTTGAGATTGGAATCTTCCGGCAGGCCAAGGAAGAACGCGGCATCGAGACCTTCACCCGTCAGGTCGACCTTGCGGTCGGACAGGCGCAGGCGAATGTCGATCAGCGGATTGGCTTCCTTGAATTTCGGGATCGCCGGGGCGATCAGCCGCTGGCCCATGCCGATGGGGGCGGCAACAAACAGCGTGCCGCGCGGTGAACGGGTGACATTGCTGATCTCCGCTTCTGCTTCTTCCACCGCCTCGATTATTTTTGTTGCACCGCGATAGAACAAGTTGCCATGCTCTGTCGGGCTGAGGGCTCGGGTGGTTCGCTGGAACAGGCGGACGTTCAGGTGCTCTTCCAGTTGGGACACCCGCGACGACGCGACGGCGGAGGAAATCCGCAGATCGCGTGCGGCGGCGGACATGTTGCCCAGCTCGTAAACGCGCAGAAAGGTTCGGATGTTTTCCAGATACGCCATGAGGATGTCCAACCGGGCCGGTTTATTGTTCCGATTTTTTTGAAACTGCTCGGAATTATCCCGAGATACCAGAAAATTCTTGCATGAGCTAGCTTGGGTCAAACGAATTTGGAGGGGAAGCAATGCTGGACATTGCCATCATTTGGGACTGGATCGCCTTTGCGGTTCGCTGGCTGCACGTGATTACGGCGATGGCCTGGATCGGCTCGTCGTTCTATTTCGTCGCGCTGGACCTTGGCCTGAAGAAAGCTCCGGACCTGCCCAAGGGTGCCCATGGCGAGGAATGGCAAGTCCACGGCGGCGGCTTCTATCACATCCGCAAGTTCCTGGTGGCCCCGGAAAACATGCCGGAACACCTGGTCTGGTTCAAATGGGAAAGCTATTCCACGTGGCTGTCCGGCGCAGCTCTCCTGATGGTCGTCTACTGGGTCGGCGGCGAGCTTTACCTGATCGATCCGGCAAAGGCCGATCTTGCCCTGTGGCAGGGTATCCTGATTTCCGCCGGGTCTCTGACCATCGGCTGGCTGGTCTATGACCGGCTGTGCAAGTCGAAGCTCGGCGAAAGCCCGACGCTGCTGATGCTGCTGCTGTTCGCGCTGCTGGTGGCCATGGGATACGGGTACAACGAGATCTTCACCGGCCGTGCCACCATGCTGCATCTCGGTGCCTTCACCGCGACGATCATGACCGCGAACGTGTTCTTCATCATCATTCCGAACCAGAAGATCGTGGTGGCGGACCTGAAGGCAGGGCGTACCCCGGACGCAAAATACGGCAAGATCGCAAAGCTGCGCTCCACCCACAACAACTACCTGACCCTGCCGGTCGTGTTCCTCATGCTGAGCAACCACTATCCGCTCGCGTTCGCCTCGGAATACAACTGGCTGATTGCTGCCCTTGTCTTCCTGATGGGTGTCACCATCCGGCATTACTTCAACACCAAGCACACGGGTGCTCCGGCGCCGACCTGGACCTGGCTGGCAACGGCGATCCTGTTCGTCGCCATCATCCAGCTGTCCATGGCACCGCTCCAGCAGGATACCTGGGAAGCGTCGGAGGCCCGTCCGCTGACGCAGACCGAACAGGTTTTCGCCAATGCGGAAGGCATCGATGATGTCATGAACATCATTCCCGGCCGCTGCGGCATGTGCCACGCCCGCGAACCCTTCTACGAAGGCATCCACTGGGCACCCAAGGGCCTGCATCTGGAAACCAAGGCAGACGTCGTGCGCGCCGCAAAGCAGATCTACCTCCAGGCAGGCGTTACCAACGCCATGCCGCCCGCCAACGTCTCCTTCATGGAAGAAGACGAGCGCAAGAAGATCATCGAATGGTACAAGAACGCCCGTGGACAGCTGTCTTTCGGTATGGCCGCAACGCACTGAGCATCTGCAGATGTTAAATTCGCGACGCTCCTCCTTGCGGGGAGCGTTTTTGTTTGGAGCAACGTCCATGTGGGCGTGCTGACAGGCAAGCGGAATTCAGACGCTTTGCGGACTGCGCAACGCGTTCAGATCTGTTCCGGCACTTCCGCCACAGGCAGCGTCACGAGGGCTATACCGGGGTCGTCCGGAGAAGTGCCGACGGAAAAGCCGAGCGACTGGCACATGGAGATCATCGAGGTGTTTTCCTTCAGAACCTCGCCCTTGATGACCTCGATGCCGTCTGCCCTGGCGTAGCGAATGAGCAGTTTCATCAAGGTCCAGCCGAGGCCCTGTCCCTTCAGGTCGGAGCGGACCATGATCGCATATTCGCCGGTTTGATGGTCGGGATCCGCGTGCAGGCGGACGACGCCGAGCAAGCTGCCGTCTCTGGGTTCGATGGCAGCAAAGGCGATTGCGCGGGCATAGTCGAGCTGGGTCAGCCGGGACAGGAACCGATGACTGAAATCGCGCACAGGTGCGAAGAACCGCAGGCGCAGGTCTTCAGGTGTTACCTGCTCGAAAAATGTCTTGAAAAGATCCTCGTCCTCCGGGCGCACGGGCCGGATGAAGATCTCGTGCCCATCCTTCAACTCAAGTGTCTGCTCCCATTCCTGGGGATAGGGAGCAATGGCCAGGCGGGAGCTGCCAGCACGACCCGGTCGCTTTTCCGGATGGCACAACGTCATGCGGGCATCGAGCCCGATAAGCCCGCTCGGCAGGGCAACCAGCGGGTTGATGTCGAGTTCCTGTATCTCGGGAATATCAATGGTGATCTGGGAGAGTTTTACCAGCGCCTGGGCAAGGGCTGCCTTGTCGAGGGCTGGGCGCGCCGGTCCGCCATCCAGAAGCCTGGCAATTCGTGTGCGGGAAATCAGTGCTTCTGCCAGATTGAGATCCAGCGGCGGCAATTCCAGCGCGACGTCTTCGCTTTCCTCGATTGCGGTACCACCATGGCCGAACACCAGGACCGGGCCGAAGTCCTGTGTTTCGGCAACGCCCATATAAAGTTCCAGCCCGTGCCGGTCTTCCAGCATCGGATGAATGGAGAGCCCGGCGATCCGGGCGTCCGGGTAGTCCCGTCTGGTCTTTTCGATCAGTTCTTGTGCCGCGTGACGGACGGCTTCAGGGCTTTCCAGCCCCAGCCGCACACCATCGATGCGCGACTTGAACGGCAGATCCGGTGAAATCAGCTTGGCAACGCAATGAGCCGCGGTCTTGAAGAAAGGCTCCGACAGTTTGCCGGCTTCCTCTGGCGTTGTCGCCATGGCGGTTGCCATGATCGGCAGATCATATGCTTCCAGAACGGAGACCACTTCCGGCGGGCTGAGCCAGGTGCGGTCTTCCTGTAGCGCCGCTGTGACAATGCCGCGTGCCCGCGCAACATCAGGTGAAAACGTGCTGGGCAGGCTGGCCGGGGCCGCCATAAGGAATTCGCGCGCCTGCGCATCATGCGCCAGATGCATCAGGCTGCGGGCAGCCTCTGCCGGGCTGGCATAGTTCGGGATGCGCGCTTGGGAAAGGGCAGCACGCGTTGCCCCATCACCACCGATAAGACCGGCGACAAGGGCCTTGCGCCGCCCGGTGCGTCGCCTGTCCAGTGCCGCCGCATCGGCAATTGCCTTTGCGATGGCCGACAAGGGCTGGAAGGCACTGGCAGCCTGAAGCACGACCGCACCATCCACATTCGGATCTTTCAACACCGTGACGATTGCCTCGGTAATCTGTTCCGGTGTCACGTTCTCCTTCAGGATTACCGAACCATCGGCAGCGGGTGTCACCGACAGGCCGGCATGGCTCCGGCTGGTGTCTTCAAGAGCTGTTCGAGTTTCGGTGCCGAGCTCGACGAAGGATCCACCCAGATCCATCAGCCTGTCGACGGCAAGACTGGCAAGACTGCGACCGTTCGCAATGACGGCAAGCTTGTCGCAGCGGGGAACGCGAATGTGGGAGAGGGTTTCCAGTGCCTCGAACATCTCGTCAAGATCATGCACCCGCAAAAGGCCGGTGCGGCGAAATACGGTCTCATAGACCCGGTCAGTCCGTGCAAGTCGCCCGGCGTGGGTTCTGCCCGAGCCGCCTGTATCCCGGCTCTTGCCGGAGCGGATCACGATCACCGGCTTGCTGCGGGCAGCTGCCCTCGCGGCGGAAATGAATTTTCGCGGGACCGCGATGCCTTCCAGGTGAAGCACGATCGCACGGGTATGATAGTCCTGCGCGAAATAGTCGATCAGGTCGCTGATATCGACATCCATCCGCGCGCCGAGAGAAACGACAGCGGAAAATCCGGTATTGTGGGTCTTCGCCCAGGAAAGCGTTGCATTGAGCACGGCACCGGAACGAGCGAAAAACGCGACTTCCCCCTTTTCGGGGCGCTCCGCGCTGAGGAGTGCGTTAAGTCCCCTGGCGGGAACGGCAAGGCCAAGCGTGCCTGGTCCGATAAGTCGCAAGTTGGTCGCCTGCGCGGCTTCGCGGCACTCCTGAAGCAACTCTTCAGGCCAGGTTTCAAATCCGGGCGAAGGGATAAGCACGGCCTTGGTTCCACCAGCAGCAAGGATCCGGATCTTTTCCGGCAGCGCTTCCGCTTTGGCGAGATAAATTGCCAGATCCGGCATTTTCTCCAGATCGGCCAGCCGAGCGACCTTTCGGCCCTTGAAAGGGACATCCTCATCGATCCCGACGAGCGTTACCGGATGGCCGGCCTCGATATCCTGCAGGCAGGAAATCAACTTGCTGGTCAGGACGCCCGGATGCCTGCAAGGGCCGAAAATGGCTATCGATCCTGGCGCAAAGAAACCGTCGAGGTTGCGAATGGTCATGAGATCGATCCTTTGAAAAGCTCCGCAAGGAACGAGGCGTCTGAAACGAACCTAGGTCGCGCGTCGCAAAATTCACGAACAAGAAGCGAAAAACAACAGGGTGGTTGCAGACGAGCGTCCGGCCTTGCCGGTGTTTCAAGCCTGCAGTTTCATCATGTTTTCCGGTCAAAAAAAGCCCGCGGACAGGAGTGTGTCAGGTTCGCGGGCTTCATGCATCGCAAAATCTCGGCGATCGAGTGTGCGCCGATGGCTTAATGGGCCATCAAAACCGGTACGGTCATGGCTTCCAGGATTTCCCGGGTTGCCCCGCCGAACAGGAATTCACGCATGCGGCTGTGGCCGTAACCGCCCATCACGACCAGATCGTTGCTATTGTCGGAGACATGGTTGAGCACCGTGTCGGCAATGCCGGCTTGCGGGTTGGTAACAACCTCGACGGTGACATCCATGTTGTGGCGCGCCAGATAGTTGGCGACGTCGGCACCCGGTTGGCCGGTTGCTTTGGTGGCTTTCTTCTCGACAACCAGGACCGTGATCTTCTCCGCCTTTTCCAGAACGGGCAGAGCCGCATGGATGGCCCGTGTCGCGGTGGAGCTGCCGTCCCAGCCAACCAGAACATTCTTCGGCTGGAAGGATTTGCTGCCGATATAGGGCACAAGCAGAACCGGTACGCCGCTTTCAAACAGGACGGTCTCGATCAAGAGCTCACGCATCGGCTCCGGCTTGTCCGGATTGGCCTGTCCGATGACCACCAGGTCTGTTGGGCGGCAATGAACCAGCACGTTTTCCAGGGGGCCGCCGGTGAGGATCTCCGCGAGCCTGCTTTCGCTCTTCACACCTGCCAGACGGGCCAGCTCGTCGAATTCCTTCTTGGCCTCGGTGGCCGCGGCAACTGCCTGTTCGTGTGCTGCCTGCAAATAGTCGACCGGCATCGGCGCGGCCGCGAATGCGGGAACGACCGGCTCGAACGACACCGCCAGTCCGGTGACATGGGCATCGTAGTTTCGGCCGAATTCCAGGGCGTATTTGGCGGCCGGCTGGTCACCTGCGAGATCCAGAACGGTCAAAATATCTTTGATAGGCATATATCCCTCCTGCGGCCGGTATCATGTCGTCGAACCAGCCTCGTTAAAAATCTATAGGTCTGAATGTGGTGAGTCCTTGACGCGCATCAATGTCACCAACTTGTTCTGATAGCCGGCCGGGTGGCGGGAATGAAAAAAATGCGCAATATGGAGCCATGTCAAACCGCTGGCTCTATCTGGCCCTGCCACCGTTCCTGCTCGTGGCTGTCGCCTTCATGCTGGTTCAGCTCTTCATGGAGCTGGATGAGGACAGCGTTGACAGGAAGGCCGCCGAGCGGCTGACGCTTTATCGCCAGACGATTTTGGGCGAATACCAGAAGTACCGCTATCTGCCTTACATGATTGCGCGGGATCCCCGCGCAACGTCAGCGCTGGGCCTTGGCCAGCCGTCGGAAAGCGCCAATCGGTTTCTGCAGGAAATGGCCGAAAATTCCGGCGTGGATCTGCTCTATGTCATGAATGCCGAAGGCACGACCCTGGCGTCCAGCAACTGGCAGGAAGACCTGTCTTTGGTCGGCCGAAACTACGGTTTCCGGCCTTATTTCTCGGCCGCCATTGAAGGCGAGGAAGGCCGGTTCTTTGCAATCGGCGCGACCTCGGACGAGCCGGGCCTGTTCCTGGCACGGCCGACGCCGGTCAGCGGCAAGCCGGTTGGTGTGGCTGTGGTCAAGGTGGACATGGGCCCCCTGGAAGAAGCCTGGGCCGAAGGCGGTGAGACCGTCTTTGCCTCTGACGACAATGGCGTGATTTTTCTGTCGAGCCAGCCCGATTGGCGCTACCGGACGTTGACGACGCTGCCGCAGGAGGTGCGCCAGATGATCGAGGCAACGCGCCAGTATGCCGGGCGGGAATTGTCCCCGGTCAGCGATAGTCTGGACCAGGAAAGACAGCAGCTCGTCATCGACGGCAAGAACTACCGGCACAATTCGGCGGATGTCGGCCTGCTTGGCTGGACCCTGCATTTCCTGGTCCCGGTGGAGGAGACCCGCAAGAGCGTGCTGCCGATCTGGGCGGCAACCATTTCGCTCTGCCTTGTATATGCGGTCATTGTCCTTGTGCTGCGCGGTCGGCGTCTGCGCCAGGCCTCCGTGTTGCTGCGTCAGGAATCGGCCGGACTGAAAGAGCTGAACACCCGTCTGGTGGAGGAGATTCAGGAACGGCGACGTGTCGAGAAAGAGCTTCTGGAAGCACAGCGCGGCCTTGCCCGCTCCAGCCGTCTGGCGGCTGTCGGCGAGATGTCCGCGGCAGTCGTGCACGAACTCAGCCAGCCGCTGGCAGCTTTGCGCATGTTCGTTGCCGGAACACGCAAGTTCCTGGAAAAGGGCGACACGGAAACCGCCTCGGAAAACCTCGACGAAATCGATTCCCTGCAGATGCGCATGGCCAGCCTCACGCAGGAACTGAAGCGCTTTGCGCGGCCCGGTGAAAGCCGTATCGAGAAGATTGACCTGACAGAAAGTGTCCGGACCGCCGAAAAGATCGTGCGGCCCCGGTTTGAAGAGACCGGCTGCCTTTTGAAACTGGACCTTCCGCCCGATCCGCTGGAGGCGGAAACCGCTCCGCTCAGGATAGAGCAGATCCTGGTCAATCTCTTGCGCAACGGTGCCGATGCAACGGCGGGCGAAGAAGCCGGTGAAGTCAAACTGCACGCGGATCGACAAGGGACAGAGCTGGTGCTGGCAATTTCCGATAACGGCCCCGGCATCCCGGAGGACCTGAAGGAAAGGATCTTCGACCCGTTCTTTTCCACCAAGACCAGCAGCGGGGGTATGGGGCTCGGCCTTGCCATATCGATGCGGCTCGCGGAGGACCTGGGCGGCAGCTTGTCGGTGCGCGCAAATACCCCCAAGGGTGCTGTGTTTGAATTGCGTCTGCCTGCCTTGTCCGGCGAGAAAGCCAGTGAAAGAGCCAGTAACAGCGCCGGTGACAGCGCCTCCGGCACCAGGACCGAACGGGAACCAGAAGCCGCAGAATGACCGACCTTTCCCAGAAGATTCCAGTTCTCATCGTCGACGACGATCCGTCCATGCGTGCGGCTCTGCGGCAATGGATAAGACTTGCAGGTTTTGAAACCCATGAAGTTGCAACGGCAGGTCAGGCGCTTGCCAGATTGTCCGCCGATTTCCGGGGTTGCGTCGTTTCGGATGTGATGCTGGACGGGGAAGACGGCGTCTCGCTTCTGCGCAAGATCGGAGCGCTCGACGCGGATCTTCCAGTGGTGCTGATTACCGGTCACGGCGATGTGCCGATGGCGGTCGAGGCGATGCGGGCAGGGGCCTATGACTTTGTCGAAAAGCCGTTCGATCCAGATTTGATTGCCGACGTGGTTCGCCGGGCGTGCGACAGGCGTGCGCTTGTTCTGGAGAACCGTTCGCTGCGCACGCAATTGCTCGATAGCGCGGGGCTGGAAAGCCGCCTGATCGGCAATAGCCCCGCCATGCAGGCCCTGCGCCAGCAGATCCTGCATTTTGCTGCAACGGATGCTGCGGTTCTCATTACCGGTGAAACCGGCACAGGCAAGGAAGTGATTGCCCAGGCTCTGCATGATTTCAGCCCGCGCAAGGACGGGCCTTTCATGGCGATCAACGCCGCAGCCCTGCCGGAGGCCATGGTGGAAGCGGAGCTGTTCGGCCATGAGGCCGGCGCTTTCACCGGTGCAGACAAGCAAAGGACAGGAAGGATCGAGGCGGCAAGTGGCGGCGTCCTGTTTCTGGACGAGATCGTCTCCATGCCGCTGGCGTTGCAGCCGAAGCTGTTGCGCGTGCTGCAGGAGAAAAAGGTAGACCGTATCGGCGGCACAAGACCCGTCGATGTCGATATCCGTCTGGTCAGCGCCGCCAATGTCGACCCCAGGGAAGCAGTGCGCAGCGGACGGCTGCGCGAGGACCTGCTCTTCCGGTTGAATACGATTGAACTGCGGGTACCGCCGCTGCGCGAGCGAGGCCGTGATGCGCTCCTGCTGTTCGATACGTTCCTGAACCGCTTTGCCGCCCAGTATGGTCTGGATGCCCCGGCCACAAGCGCCCGCGACGAGGCTTTCCTGCAGACCTATGGCTGGCCGGGAAACGTCCGGGAGCTGCGCAATGCCGCCGAGCGCTTCGTGCTCAACGCGCCGGTCACGCCGCAGCCGCTGGAAGAACTGGTGACCGGCCAGCGGGAAACGGGACCGGTTCCCGTTGGAGGTGGCCTGAAGGAGCTGATGGACGCCTATGAGCGCAACCTGATCGAAGGTGCCTTGCGTCGTCATGGTGGGCGGATGGCCGACGTGATGCAGGAACTCAACCTGCCGCGGCGAACGCTCAACGAAAAAATGACCCGCCTCGGCCTCAGCCGCGATCAGGCGAATGCCGAGACTGTCGAGGGATAGGCATTCCTGAGAGCATTCACCCGAGCGATGCCCCAACATCCAGCCTCATCCTGAGGAAGCGCGTGAGCGCTGTTTCGAAGGACGGGCCGTTTGCCCCCGAGTGTGCTGCGCATCCTTCGATACGGACCTGATGGTCCTCCTCAGGATGGAGGTAATCGGGAAATGTGACGGCGGTTCGAAGCTGGCAGACAAGCTCCCCACATCATCCGGAACCGGCGGAAATCCGCCGAGGGTACCGGGCTATCGGCAAGATCTTGCCGAGCTGCACTGCAGCAAATGGAGGGTGGGGCGGAAAGAAGCATCGATTTCCTGCCGGAAAGTGTTGCCAGCAAGAACTGGCACGGGTCATGCTACAGGCTCATCGACTTGGCACGGGCTTGTGCGCGGAGGTGTTCAGGCCGAGCTGTCGAGGAAATGAGCAAACGTCTTGGGAGGATTGCATGCTCTTTTCACTGAAATCCGCAACCGCTGTATCCGCGGCTGCGCTGTCTCTGGTATTCGCCACCGAAACCTTCGCCGCCGACGTAACCTGGAACGTGTCGCTCTGGGGCAAGCGCCGCGCGTTTACCGAGCATGTCGAAAAGTTGGCCGAAGAAGTGGCCGCAAAGACCGACGGCAAGTTCGAAATCAAACTGCAGTACGGTGAAGCCCTGTCGAAATCTCGCGAGAATCTCGACGGCATTTCCTTCGGTGCGTTCGAAATGGCGCAGATCTGCGCCTCCTATCACCCGGACAAGAACCCGAGCTTGACGGTTCTGGAACTGCCGTTCCTGGGCGTGAAGGACCTTGACCAGGAAATCAAGGTATCGATGAAGCTCTATGAGCATCCCGCCGTGAAGGAAGACCTTGGCCGCTGGAACGCTCAGGCTCTGATGCCTTCGCCGATGCCGCAGTACAACTTTGCTGGCAAGGGCGATGTGCCGAGCTCGATTTCCGACTTTGACGGCATGCGCGTGCGTGCCCTTGGCGGCATCGGCCAGTTGATGGAATCTGTCGGCGCGGTGCCGACCTCCGTGACCGCTTCGGAAACCTATCAGGCGATTGATTCCGGCACGGTGGCGGCTGCCAGCTTCGCACCACATGCGCATCTGTCGTTCAAGGTGGTTGAAGTCGCCAATTGGTGGACCAAGAACCTGAACCCGGGAACCGTGCAGTGCCCGGTGATCGTGAACATCGACGCTTACAACGCACTTCCGGACGACTTCAAGGCAGCTCTCGACAGCTCGGTTGAACCGGCCCTGGCGCATTACCTGGAGACCTATGACAAGGTCTACGAAAAGTGGTGGCCGGAACTGGAAAGCCGCGGTGTGACGCAGGTCGAGTTCTCCGATGCCGAACTGGCTGCCTTTGCCGAAAAGGCCGGTCCGATCCAGGCCGCCTGGGTGGAAGAGCAGTCCGCCAACGGTCTGCCGGCGCAGGACATCCTGGACATGGTCAAGTCGACCCTCGCGGAATAAGCCCGGCAAGCCTGGACTGTTTCACACTCTTCCCGGCGCGACCTGCGCCGGGAAGCCAATGCTCGGGGCTTAACTCATGAACACAATCGATCCCGGAGGACGTTCCGTTTCGGAGCGCCCGGTCACCTATATCCGCTTTGACGGCTGGCTCGCTCACGTCGAGAATGCCTTCAACCTGTTTGCCGCAGGAGCCATCCTGGCTTTGATGCTGCTGGCCGTCCTTCAGGTTGTCGGCCGCCTGGGCTTCAATACCCCGGTACCCGGCTTCATCGACATCACCGAACAGGCAATGGCCATCTTCGCCTTCGCCGGTATTGCCTATTGCCAACGCGTCGGGGGCCATATCCGCATGGAGATCGTGCTCGGCCGGCTCAGCGGCCGGACGCTTTACATCTGCGAAATGCTGGGTGTCATCCTGATCGCCTTCACGGTCGCGCTCCTGATCTGGGGCTCCTGGTACCATTTCGACCGGTCCTGGACGATCGGCGACAGCACCATGGATATCCGCCTGCCGACCTGGCCGTCCAAGCTGATGGTTCCGGTCGCGCTCAGTCTCCTGTTCCTGCGCCTGTGCATGCAGATCTACGGGTACGCCCGTCTGGTCGTGAACCCGTCTCGTGAAGCCTATTGCGTTCCGATGATCGAGGGTGTCGAGGAACACGCCAAACACGAGATCGAAGAAGCCTTTGGCGATGACGTGGAAGAAGGAGGCGCGCGATGACGCCGTTTGAAGTTGGCCTCCTGATGACCGGCGTCCTGCTGGTCCTCGTCGTCCTGGGTGTGCGTGTGGCGTTTGCCGCGGCCTTTACGGGACTGGTCGGCCTTATCGTGCTGTTCTCCCTGAAAATGGGGTTCTCGAAAGGCTTCTTCGTGGCCTTGCAGATGGCCGGCACGATCCCGCATTCCAAGTCGGTCACCTATGCCCTGTCGGTGCTGCCGACATTCATTCTGATCGGCTTCCTGGCTTTCTACGCCGGGTTTACCAAGCAGCTTTTCGAAGCGGCAAAGCGCTGGCTGGGTTGGTTGCCGGGCGGCATGGCCGTGGGCACGGTGTTCTCCACTGCCGGTTTTGCAGCCGTATCAGGTGCATCGGTGGCAACAGCCGCGGTCTTTGCACGTGTCGCCATTCCCGAAATGCTGGCCGCCGGATATTCCAAACGACTGTCGGCTGCCGTCGTTGCCGCCGGTGGCACGCTGGCCTCGCTCATCCCGCCGTCCGCAATCCTGGTGATCTACGCCATTCTGGTGGAACAGTCGGTCGGCAAGCTCTTGATCGCCGGTTTCCTGCCGGGCGTGTTCTCGGCATTGATCTACGTCGGCATCATCGTGGCCGTTGCCGCCTGGCGTGGCGATGCGCCACCGGTCGGCGGCTTTACGTGGAAAGAGCGCTTTGAAAGCGTGCCCGGAACCCTGCCGATCATCGCCGTCGTCGCGATCATCTTCTGTTCGTTCTTCTTCGGTCTGGCCACCCCGACCGAAGCCGGTTCGCTCGGAGCCTTCGTGGTGCTGGTCGTTGCGTTCATGAAAGGAATGCGCACCAAGCAATTGGGCCAGGCCTTGCACGAGACCGCGAAACTGACGGTGATGATCTTCACCCTGATCTGGGGCGTGCTTGTCTACGTGCGGTTCCTGGGTTTTGCCGGCCTGCCGGACGCCTTCAAGGACTTCATCGTCGCCCTGGACTATTCGCCCTGGGTGGTGATGGTCTGCATCCTCCTGGCTTACGCCGTTCTCGGCATGTTCATGGATGCGATCGGCATGCTCATCCTCACGCTGCCAGTGGTCTATCCTGCGGTGATGGCGCTGAACGGCGGTGAGGGCGTGTCGGCTGCCGACAGTGCGTTCGGCATGTCGGGTGAGGCCTGCTCGATCTGGTTCGGCATTCTGGTGGTGAAGATGGCGGAACTCTGTCTGATCACACCACCGATCGGGTTGAACTGTTTCGTTGTCTCGGGAGTGCGGCCGGATATTCCGGTGCAGGAAGTCTTCCGCGGCTGCGTACCGTTCTTCGTCGCGGACGTCCTGACCATCGCAGGCCTTTTGGCATTCCCTTCGATCATCACCATCCTGCCCGAGCTGATGGCCTGACGGGAAAGCCTAATTCAAGAAAACAAAACGCCGCCGGAAGGTCTTTCCGGCGGCGTTTTTTGTTGCTGGCCGGGGAATTGCCCCGGGTTCGGGTTAATCGAAGATGTGAGCCTGGCTCTGCGGCGTATCGAACCGGTTGGGTCCCTGTGTGCCGGAGAAGAACATGTTGGCGAACCCCTGACAGAGGGCGAAGAGACTGCCGACAATCGGGATGAACCAGACGAGCAGCCAATAGCCGGACACATCCCTGTCGTGGAACCGGCGAACCTGAACGGAGAGGTTCGAAATGGAGAACGGCAGGATCAGCAACCACATGGTCAGTCCACTTCCGCTTGCCAGCAGTTCGTCCGCGTTTGCGTAGTATTGAATCTCGTTCTCGATCGCGGTGAAATAGGCAAAGATGACCGCGACCATCATGATCAGGTTGAATGTGCCGATACCCCAGTAACCGAGCCTGCCGATGCGGCCGTTGAAGCTGAAAAAGAAACCGAGGAACTGCATCACCGCATCGATGATGGAAAGACTGCTGTCGCCGGCAACCTGAACGGCGGCGCCTCCGGCGCGCGCATACCCGCCGGCGCTCGAAGCATAGCTATTGTTGCCCGAATAGCCGTTCTGGCTCGGGCCCCACTGGCCCTGACCTTGCGGGTCCAGTCCACGTTTTCCAAATTGCTTGCGCTGCACAGGCATGAGTATCCCCCGTCCGAAAATTTCTTGTCAGAACGAAGGTAACCTTACGCGAGCCGGCTTAAGATTGACGTAAGGGACGTGGTTAAATCTTGGTGAAATTGCGGAGGGTTTTCTACCCGTTCAGAAAAGGCTGCCCTGGCTGGTTGCCGGTCCCTTGCCGGTCGTCGGTTTTTTCACTTTGGCAGGCTTCGGGCCGGCACTGTCGCTGAGCGCGACAGCGTCAACCGTACCGTCCGCCAGTTCTATGGAAAGGGCTGCACCAGACGCGATCGCTGCTGCCGAGCGTACCGGCTGCCCGCTGTCGTCGCGCACCACGGCATACCCGCGTGCAAGTACATCCTTGTAGGAAAGCGACTTCAGCAATTTCTGCAAACCGTCAAGGCGCGCTTTTTCCTGCGACAGGCGGGCAAGATAGGCCCGGTCAAGCCGGTCACCCAGACCGGACAGGCGCTCGGTGCCGAGCGTCGTCTGCTGGGCGAGCCGGGCCGGTGTCAGCCGCACGGCCAGGGCCTCGAAGGCATGCCGCTTTTGCGAGACCGCGACTTGCAGCGCGCGCTGCTTCCGCTCGCTCGCCTGGACAAGATCCTGCCGGGCTTTCGTGCTCAGGCGGGACAGGAGCAGCGGAGACAGGCGTCCGGCAAAATTCTGGTAATGGGTCCGGTGCGTTCTGGTGCTCACGATCAGTGCGCGTTCCAGGCTGCTGGCCAGCGTGTCGAATTTCTGGCGCGGCAGGGCGAGAAGGTCTTGCGGCGCGGGCAGGGCGGCGCTGGCGGCACGCAGTTCTGTTCGCCGGGAGGTCACGAACCGCACCAGGCCCGAATTGAGCCTGCGGGAGCGGTCGTCGACCATGGCCATCAGCTCGGCCTTCACCGGCACGGCAAATTCGGCAGCGCCTGTCGGCGTCGGGGCACGCAGGTCGGCGGCAAGGTCGATCAGCGTCCAGTCGGTTTCATGGCCGACGGCCGAGATCAGCGGGATCTGGCTGTCTGCGGCTGCGCGGACGACCGCTTCCTCGTTGAAGCCCCACAGGTCCTCGATGCTGCCGCCTCCGCGGGCTACGATCAGGACGTCCGGCCGCGGGATCGGTCCGCCGGGTTGCAGGGCGTTGAAGCCGCGAATGCCGTTGGCGACTTCCGCACCCGAGGTCTCGCCCTGGACTCGGACCGGCCAGACCAGCACATGCAGCGGAAAGCGGTCTGCGATCCGGTGCAGGATATCGCGGATGACGGCACCGGTCGGCGAAGTAACCACGCCGATGACACTCGGCAAGGGCGGCAGCGGGCGCTTGCGCTCCTCCGCGAAAAGGCCTTCCGCAGCAAGTTTCTTCTTTCGCTCTTCCAACAGCGCCATCAGGGCGCCAGCTCCCGCCGGTTCCAGGGAGTCGATCACCATCTGGTATTTCGACTGGCCCGGGAACGTGGTGATCTTGCCGGTGGCAATCACCTCCAACCCTTGTTCAGGCTGGATCTTCAGCTTGGAGGCTGCCCCGCGCCAGATAACACCGGACAGGACCGAGCGGTCGTCTTTCAGGTCCAGATAGATGTGACCGGACCCCGGCCGGGAGATCCGGCCCAACTCACCGCGCACGCGCACGTAACCGAAAGCATCCTCCATCGTACGTTTGATGGAGAAGGAAATTTCGGAGACGGAGAATTCGGCGACGTTGGACTGGGTTTCGCTCACGCAGGTGATTCCTCTTCTGCCCCGAAAGTGGCCGTTCGGGGAGGCAGGGTCAAGGACCGTGCGGACCGCCTTTGCCCAAGGCTTGGGAAAAGAAGATACGGCTTAAGCAGGCGCGTAAGAATCGAATAGGCTGTGGAAGCTTCCACAGCCATCCGAACCGCCTTGAAACCCTCACAATCGAGCGCATACCTAAGCACCATGGCCAAATACGAGTTCAATATGCAACGACTGTTCCTGCGACATATCCTTGCCGATGGCGCACGCATAGATGCGGACCGCAGCCAGGCGAACTATCTGCTGAACGTTCTGCGCCTCAAGGATGGCGACTACGTGCTTGTCTTCAACGGCAATGATGGTGAATGGCTGGCCAAGATCGTCAGCAATGGCCGGCGCGACTGCACTTTGCAGCTGATGGAACGCACTCGCGAGCAAACCTCGGCAAATGACCTGATGTATATGTTCGCGCCGCTCAAGCACGCCCGGCTGGACTATATGGTGCAAAAGGCCGTGGAGATGGGAGCTGGCAGCCTGAAGCCGGTGCTGACCCAGCATACCCAGGCCAGCCGAATCAATCTCGAGCGGATGGAAGCAAACGTGATCGAAGCGGCCGAGCAATGCGGTGTGCTGGCCGTGCCGGAAGTTCTTGCGCCCCAGCCGCTGGCGGATGTGCTTGCGGTCTGGAACGAAGCACAGCCTGGCCGCAGGTTGCTGTTCTGCGATGAAGCGGAAGGGACAAACAATCCGCTTTTGACCCTGGCCCAGATGAAGGAAAGCGGTCCGAAGCCGCTCGCCATACTGATCGGCCCGGAAGGCGGGTTTTCCGATGAGGAGCGGTCTCTTCTGCGCAGTCTCGACTTTGTCACGCCAATTCCCCTGGGCCCACGTATCCTGCGTGCCGACACGGCAGCTGTCGCGGCCCTGGCGGTTCTGCAGGCAACGGTGGGCGACTGGAGGTAGGCGGCTGTCCGGCTGTCCGGCTGCACGGAACCGTTATTCATGTTCAGGATCACGTGACAGCGTTGGGGGAGGGGACCTTGCTTGATCTGGTATCGCTCCTCTGCGAGGTCAGGGCAAAGCTGGGATCGGCACCGTTGCAGAAGCCGGTTGCACATTCCCCGACGAACGGCTTGCGTTCCTGAAACGGACCGGCATGATCACCACGCACACTTCGGTGTCGTTTCCTTGCTTGCATTCTTGTTTCAAGAAACCTAAATCACCGAGGCTCAAAAGCGTTCCTCCCGGAACGCGCCGGATCACTGCGGTTTGTAGGGGGCAGCCTGACGGGCCGCGCAGTTTTTAGGACGCTTTCATGGCCCGCGATACGGTCGACTCCACCCCGATTGAAACGGTTGCGGATCTTGCCGCGACGCTCGAGGAGGGCTGTAAGCCGGAAGAGAAGTTTCTCATCGGCACCGAGCACGAAAAATTCGGCTTCTGCCTGAACGAACTGACGCCAATTCCCTATGGAGGTGAAAAGGGCGTCGAGGCCATCCTGACCGGCATGGAAAAGCTGATCAACTGGGAGCGGATCGAGGACGCCGGCAAGATCATCGGTCTGGCAGACGACCGCGGCGGCGGCGCGATTTCCATCGAGCCGGGCGGTCAGTTCGAACTTTCTGGCGCGCCGCTCGACAACCTGCATCTGACCTGCCGCGAAGCCAACCAGCACCTTGCCGATGTGCGCCGCGTGGCCGAACCGCTCGGCATCGGCTTCCTCGGCATCGGCATGACCCCGACATGGTCGCGTGCCGACATGCCGCGTATGCCCAAATCCCGCTATGACATCATGACCAACTACATGCCGAAGGTCGGCTCGCTTGGTCTCGACATGATGTACCGGACCTCCACCATCCAGGTGAACCTCGATTTCTCGTCCGAAGCCGATATGGCCCTCAAGATGCGCGTCGGCCTGGCTCTGCAGCCGATCGCGACCGCCATTTTCGCCAATTCGCCCTTCACGGAAGGCAAGCCGAACGGCTTCAAATCCTTCCGCGCCCAGATCTGGACCGACACCGACCACGACCGCACCGGCGACATGCCCTTCGCTTTCGAGGAAGGCTTCGGCTTCGAGCGTTATGTCGAATGGGCAGTTGATGTGCCGATGTATTTCGTCAAGCGCGGCTCGACCTACTACGACGTTACGGGCACCACTTTCCGCCAGTTCATGAACGGCGCGCTGGAAGGCAAGGTTCCGGACGCAACGCCAAATATCGGTGACTGGAACAACCACCTGTCCACGCTTTTCCCGGATGTCCGGTTGAAGAAATACATCGAGATGCGCGGCGCCGACGGTGGCCCGTGGCGGCGCATCTGCGCTCTGCCGGCACTCTGGGTCGGCCTGCTTTACGACAAGGGCGTGCTCGATCAGGCCTGGGAACTGGTCAAGGACTGGACCCAGGAAGAACGCGCGGCTCTTCGTGCGGGCGTTCCCAAAACCGCCCTGCAGACACCTTTCCGCTCAGGCACCGTTCTGGATGTCGCCAAACAGGTGCTTGCCCTGTCCCAGGAAGGTCTCAAGCGTCGCAATCGCCTGAGCGATGGCGATCTGGACGAGCGCGTGCATCTGGCTCCCATCGAGGAAGGCCTCGCCTCCGGCATGTGCCCGGCAGACGTTCTGCTGCAGCGCTATAACGGTTCCTGGAAGGGCGATATCAGCCAGGTCTTCCGCGACTACGCCTACTGAACAAGCTTCGCCCGCAGCATCAAGTTGTGGGCGACCGGCGCTGTCCGCAAAAGGCCTGAATTGACCTGAGGCCCGCGAAGCGTCACTCTGTCTGTGATCGGTCTTTTTTCTCAAGGCCTTGCAACAGCGTGAGCGGAGCGACGCAAATGACTGGCAGCGAGACGGGAGCTCCTCCCTTCGACATCTTTTCCTTGTCGGAAGATGTGCGCAACCGCTTCGGCTGGTCGAATGAAGACCTTAGCCGGGTGATGGAGCAGCTCCTGCCTGCCGCGCTCAACGGTTTCCGCTACTTCGGCAGCACGGTACCGGGATTTTCCGAGTTCCTCGGGCAGACGTCGCCGCTTGGCTCAGTCGCGCAAAACCCCTTTGCCGGCTACGCAGGTCTGTTCCAGAGTCCGTCCGATGCGGCCCTGACACCCTTTTTCGGGCCTGAAGCTGTTCAAAAGGCGCTTGCCAGCCAGATTTCCGGCCTCACAGGCCTTCAGCGCGATGCCATCCAGGAAATGATGCCCGTGGCGGCGACGCTTGCCATGGGGCAGATTGCCAGGCCCTTTGTCCACGGTGAAGCTCGTAACCTGCTAGACGCCTATCTGCGCGGCTTTGCCAGAGGCCGGCCGAAGCCGCAGCCGACCCCGGTCGACTACCTGCAAGGCTATGCCGAGGCGATGCAATCCTTCTGGGGCGCGTTCCTTCAACCGGCCAGCATCGTTACGAAATCCGCCTCGCCAGAGCCTGAGCCCGAGCCGCAGGAAGAAGAATTGCCCCCGGACGACGAGCCGGAAGGCCCTGAGGGCAATGCGTCCGAATTTGAGGAAATGGTGTCGAGCTGGATGTCCGCCGGCCGTGATTTCCAGTCCAACCAGTTCAAGGCTTTCGACAGTTTCTTCGAAAAGGCCGCCAAGGATTTCCGCGACGTTTGAGCCGTCTTCAGGTTTGGGCCGCCCTTAACGCTTTTTGCAAAAAAAAGACCCGCCGGTGAGGCGGGTCAGGTTCGTCAGCAAGGCTTGCCGACAGGGGCTGCAAATGAGGGGAGGTCAGCCGAAAGGTCAGGCCGCCAGCTGGCGGGTCTTGCTTTCGGTCACGAGTGTCATCACCGGCTTGTCCTGCGCCGAATTGGCGGCGCTATAGCCGATGGTCTCGCGGAGCGCTGAAGATCCGTTCACCAGGGATGTCGGATCGGTATAGAACGGTTGGGCCAATGCGCGTCGAACGTCGCTCCGCGTCAGGCCGATGTCCTTCAACTGCTCGTCGGACCAGTCATTCAGTTCCGCGAACTGACGACGGTTTTTGGACACACGCCATACACGGGCAACCATCTGCCCGAAGAGAGCGAAGAACGGGGTGCTTGCTGTATGTGTCATGGCAAAATTCTCCTGTTGGCGGACGGAGGGATTCCGACTGCCTGTTCCGAGCCTGATTTGGCGTCGCTTGTTGTGGAACATCTCCTATGTGGACTGTTTGCTGCTATTAATCCAACGAATGTTTGTGATTGAAATTATCACTTTCTGTGAAGTCAAAATCCCCAAAGCGCTTCGATTCAAGCAAGGCGGCCGCTTCGCGAAATCATTTCCCCTTTAAATGGATGCCATGTTAAATATGAGCATCCTTTATCAGTGAGGCGCTCATGCTCGACCTGGATCAGCTCCGGACCTTTGTGGCCATTGCCGAAAGCGGCAGCTTCACCAAGGCGGCGGACAATGTGCACAAGACACAGTCGGCGGTGTCGATGCAGATGCGCCGCCTGGAGGAGCGGATCGGCAAACCGCTCTTTGTCCGGGTTGGCCGGCAGTCCCGCCTGACCGAACATGGCGAGCGTCTGCTTCACTACGCGCGCCGGCTCGTGCAATTGAACGACGAGACGCTTGCCGCTTTCGATGACACGGAACTTGCCGGGCTCGTGCGTCTGGGCACACCGGACGACTACGCAGATCGGTTCCTGCCGGAAATTCTGGCGCGCTTTTCCAGGTCCAACCCCAAGGCGGAGGTCAGCGTCGTCTGCGCCCCGACACCCAATCTGGCCGACATGATCGCCGAGGGTGAGCTGGATGTCGCCATCATCACCCACGTACAGAAGCGTGGTCGCAAGAACGTAGATCTGGTACGGCGCGAACCTTTGCTCTGGGTTGTCTCGGCCCGCCACGCGGTGGAAAACGAGTCGCCCCTGCCTCTGGCGCTGGGACGCGCTACCTGCGACTGGCGCCGGGCTGCGATCAATGCGCTCAGCGATCAGATGCGCGAACATCGCCTGCTTTATTCAAGCTGGAACTCTACGGCAGTCGGCGCCGCCGTCCTGGCCGGGCTTGCCATTTCCGTTCTGCCGGAATCTGCGCTTCGGTCCGGCATGCGGGTCCTGACGGAAGCCGAGGGTTTCCCGAAATTGCCCGATTGCGAAATAGGTATCATGCGGTCCTGGCATAACAATTCCCGGGTCACGGATGCCCTGGTCGAGCACATTGTTTCATCGCTCGACAACCTTTCGGTTCCACTCGCAGCCGAATAGTTGCAGGCGAACGGAATTCCCGGAACGATTTCAAAATCTTACCTAGAGTATTGATTTGTCCTGCTGGCCAAATATCGATTGAAGTGTAAGAAGTTGTGATGTATCTTTAGTAAATCAATTCGAATCTCAAATTTCACCACCGGTTTGTGGCTCATTTCATAGGGTCCTTGCATGCATCACGCACTGGACATCGACCAACTTCGAACGTTTTTGGCGATCGCGGAGTTGGGAAGCTTCACCAAGGCTGGTGAGGCTGTGCACAAGACGCAGTCGGCAGTCTCCATGCAGATGCGGCGGCTGGAAGAGCGTGTTGGTCAGCCGATCTTCATCAAGGACGGGCGCCAGTCCCGGCTGACGGAAAACGGCCTGCGGCTGGTCGAGTTCGCCCGCCGGATGATCATGTTGAATGACGAGACCCTGTCTGCCTTCAATGGCCAGAAGGAAGTCGGCCATGTGAAGCTGGGCGTGCCGGACGATTATGCCGACCGGCTGCTGCCGCAGGTGCTGGCGGCCTTCAACCGGCTCAATCCTTCCATTGAAGTGCAGGTGGAATGTCTGTCCAGTGCCCGGCTGACGGATGCGATCCGGGAAGGAACGCTCGACGTCGCCATCACGACCTCCCAGGATACGATGGACCTGCGCGGTGAAATCATTCGCCGTGAGCCGCTCTACTGGGTTACGTCTAACCAACATTGCGCCCACACACAGGACGTTGTCCGTTTGGCACTCGGACCGGTCACCTGTGGCTGGCGCCGGATTTCGATGGATGCGCTCGACCGGTCGGGACGCCCCTACCGGGTCTCCTACACAAGCTCCAGCGCGGCGGCTCTCGTCGGTGCGGTTCAGGCCGGACTTGCCGTGACGGTGTTTCCTGAAAGCGCGATTCGAGACGGCATGCGTATTCTGGACGAGAAGGACGGCTTTCCGACGCTGCCCTATTGCGACATCGCCCTGCTGCGCTCGGATACGGCACGCGAAACCATGCACGATACGTTGTGCAACCACCTGGTGGCAGCCATCGGCAACGTTGGCAGCGGCACAACGCAACTGGCGGCGGAATAAACCTCCGCCGTCCGGTTTCTTCTCATGTCAGGGATAGACCTATCGGGCGCGCAGCATCATCAGGTTGCCACCGATGACACAGGCCAGACCGGCGGCGGCCACTGGCGTCCACTGATAGCCTTCGAAAATGGTCGACAGAGTGAGAGCGACCACCGGGAACATAACGGTGGCATAGCCTGCCCGCGCCGAGCCGATGCGGCCGAGCAGGGTCAGGTAGGAAGCAAAGGCGATGACCGAGGCGACAACAGCCAGATAGATCAGGCTTCCGAAATAGTTCACGGACCATTCGACGGAAAAACTCTGGCCGCGCAGGGCCGAGAAGACCCCCAGGAAAAGCATGCCGTAGACCATGCCCCAGGCGGTAGCAGGTGTAACGCCGATGCCGCGCCGCTGGGTGTCAGCCGACAGCATGTTGCCCAGGCAGAAGGACAATGTGCCGCCGACGCACATGGCGAGGCCAATGGCAGCTTCATCATTGAACTCTGCCCCGGCCAGCTTCGGCCAGAACATCAGGCCGATACCCAGAAAGCCGAGCAGCCCGGCACCGAGAGCGATCGGGCTTGGCCGTTGGCCGAACAGGATCAGTCCCAGAAACAGGTTGAAGATCGAGGCGGTCGAGAAGATCACCGCCAGCAAACCGGACGGCAAAATGGCCGCGCCGTAGTAGAACAGCGTGAAGTTGGTGGAAAACAGAAACACGCCAAGTCCGGCAAACCGCAGGTGATCCTGAAGGCCGAAGGCAAGATGGTGTGCGCGAAAGCGTGCCCACGCCATCATGATCGACGCTGCCAGCACAAAGCGCCAGAACACAGACACTTCAGGCGCGACCGTTGCCACCTGGCCCTTCATCGCAATCCAGCTGAAGCCCCAGGCAAGAACCGTCGCCGCGTAAAGACCATAGTCGGTTGCACTGAAACCGGCAGAGCCGGGCCGGAGGCTGGGGGATGCAACGCTCATGAATGAACCGATCTTTATGGGGATGTTGTTCCTAAGATTGGCGGTCAGGACACTTCAATGCAAATGATTGTTTTTGATGTTTTCATCAAGGTTGCGCATGGATAAAGTCCTGCCGGAATTGAAGCGGTAAGGCTTGTGAGCAGGTTAGAGGACAACATGCATTTTCTCGTCGTTGAGAACTATCAGCATACGGAACTTGGCATTCTCGGTCGTGTCGCTACGCAGGAAGGTCACAGCTGGCACACCGTCAAGGCATTTGAAGGCGAGCCACTTCCTCAAGCCACCGATGCGTTTGCCGGCTTGGTCGTGTTGGGCGGAGCCCAGGATGCGCTGGCGGACGAAGCCTACCCGCATCTGCCGAAGGTCTGCGACCTGATCCGTGCCTTTGACGATGCCGGCAAGCCCGTCCTCGGCATTTGTCTGGGCTCGCAGCTGATCGCCCGCGCCTTTGGTGGAGAGAACCTTCTGGGCTTGCCGGTTGAATTCGGCTGGCGCGACGTGACACCGACCGACGCAGGGCTGGAAGACCCCGTGGTCGGCAAGCTCGGGGCCGGTGCTCCTCAGTTCCACTGGCATTCCGACACCGTAACGCTGCCGGACGGGGCGGTGCTTCTGGCGAGCAGCGCCATGACACCGGTCCAGGCCTTCCGCATGGGCGATTTGACCTACGCAATCCAGTTCCATTTCGAAACCGGCCTTCCGGAAGTACGTAACTGGAGCGAAGCCTTCAGTGAGGACATTCGTGCGCATACGCCGGACTGGCACAGCCGTTTCGACACCGAAGCGTCCCGCCATGCAGCAAAGGCCGACGAGACCGGAGCCGCAATTGCAAAGGCCTGGCTGTCGTTGCTTTGAGACTTATCGCATTTCTGGTTCCGGAGTTTTATCATTCCTGTATTCAGACCACCGGTGTTCCACCGGTCAGAACTGTCTGCATTGCCGTTTCGTCCAGGTTGCCTCCTGACAGAATGATACCGGCCTTCCTGCCTTGAAGCTTCGGCGCATCCTGCATCAATGCGGCGAGGGCGGCAGCACCGGCACCTTCGGCGAGATTATGCGTATCTGCAAACAGGACGCGGATGGCGGCAGCGATCTCGTCATCCGTAACCGTTGCGATCCGGTTGGAGCCGTTCTGCAGGATATCAAGCGCCGCCTGTACCGGCTCCCGGCAGGCCATGCCGTCGGCGAAAGTGGCTGCGGTTTCCGTGGTCACGATTTTTCCCGCCTCGACGGACAGGCGGTAGGCGGGGGCGTTTTCCGTGACGACGGGAACGATCTCGGTTTTAAGCCCCAGAAGGTCGCGCACCGTGATCAGTCCGCAGGCGCCGGAACCCATGCCAACGGGGACATAAACCACGTCGAGATCGTCATGCGCCCTGAAAAATTCCAGCGCGTAGGTCGCAACGCCAAGGACGATGTTCCTGTGAAAGCTCGGCACCATCAGGAAACCGCTTTCACGGGCCAGTCGCTCGGCAGTGCGCCGGGAAATGTCGAAGTCGCGACCGTCGATCACGAGATCAGCACCAAAGGCCTTCATCGCCCGGTTCTTGCCCTCCGCATTTCCTTCCGGCACCACGATGGTGGCGGGCAGGCCGAGTGTTCGGGCGGCCAGCGCCATGGACTGGCCGTGGTTTCCGCGGGTGGCCGTAACGACGCCGCTGGGGCGGCCGTGTTCTTCGATATGTTTCTGGATGTAGACGATGGAGCTGCGCGCCTTGAAGGCGCCGATCGGGGTGTGGTTCTCGTGTTTGACCGCGATTTCCAGGCCGAACCGCTCCTTCAGGAGTGGCCAGGCATAGCTTGGCGTTTCCGGCACAAGCTGGCGCACGATCGGAAAAGCGGCTTCAAGGTCGTCCAGGGTGAAGAGAGCGGTCATGGGCGTGGTCAGGTCCGGTTTCTGGTGTTGGTCGGCCGCGAGTATATCCGCGTGGTCCGCACTGTCTTTCAGGATCCTGAACCTATTCGGACTTGCGCGGCCCCTGTTCCTGCGTCAGGTTTGCGCGCGATGCAAACGGACACCGTTCATACCCAGCCTGGATCTGTGCCCATCCACCGGGAGATGGCCGGATATGGGCTCTGCCTTTTGCCGGCCGCCGGTTACGATGTCGGTTTCGTGGCAGATACGGGAACCATCGGCTTTGCGTTTGACTGTCAGGCGGGCAGCCATGCCATCGCTTCGGACAGGCGAGAAGATTTCGTTCGCTTGCCCAACACGCTGGCTTTGACACCCAGCGGCTGCGACATCCGCTCCCAGTCAGAAATGGGCGGTGAATATCTTCTGGTCAGCGGTCGCGAAATCCGTCTGACGGAAGGGTGTTACCGCACCAACATCCTGTCGAAATCTGCTTCCATGGCCGCAGGCAGACTGCGCAAGTGGATATTGTCGGATACGCCTCTGGATCATCTGGAAACCGAAGCATGCATCAACGCGCTTGCAGAGGCGGGGCTGAAGCCGCAGCGCCCTGGCAAGGCTGCCAGATGGATGACAGGCAATCGGTTTCGGAAAGTGGCGGACAGGATCGAGGCCGATCTCGGGTCAAATCTGTCCGTTGCCGTTCTGGCGCAGGAAATCGGCGTTTCGGCCAGTTTCCTGAGCCGTGCCTTCTCGGCTTACTGTGGGCAGTCGCCCTACGACTATATCGTCAGCCGGCGGCTGCAGCGCGCCCGGGCGCTCATCGTTTCCACCGGCAAGCCGCTTTCGGAAATCGCTCTCAGGTCGGGCTTTTCCTCGCAAAGCCACATGACGGCGAGTTTCCGGACGCGCCTCGGGGTCAGTCCCTCCAAGTTCGCGCGCCCGGATCGGTGACCCGTCAGAGCACCAGGTTGTGGCGGCCGACCTTTTTGATGTCGGTTTCGCCGCAAAGGCCCATGGTGACGTCCAGTTCCTTGTGCATCATTTGCAGCACCTTCGAGACCCCTTCCTTGCCCATGGCGCCGAGACCATAGATGAAGGCGCGGCCGATGTAGGTGCTCTTGGCTCCCATTGCGACGGCCTTGAAGACATCCTGGCCGGACCGGATGCCGCTGTCGAAATGCACTTCGATCTTGTCGCCGACCGCATCGACGATGTCCTGAAGCACCTCATAGGACGCAAGAGCTCCGTCAAGCTGACGGCCGCCATGGTTGGAGACGACGATCGCATCGGCCCCAACGTCCGCCGCGATCTTCGCATCCTCCACATCGTTGATGCCCTTCAGAATGAGTTTGCGCTTCCAGTGGGACTTCACCCATTCCACCGAGGACCAGTCGAGGGTCGGGTCGAACTGGCTGTTGGTCCATTCGGCAAGCGAGGTCATGTCGCCAACACCGGACACGTGGCCATGGATGTTGCCGAACTGGCGCCGCTTGGTCTGCAGCATGTGCCAGCACCAGCGCGGCTTGAACGCAAGATCCAGCAGAACGTGCGGTTTGGGCTTCGGCGGCGTGGACAGGCCGTTTTTCAGATCCTTGTGCCGCTGGCCCAGAACCTGAAGATCAAGCGTCACAACGAGTGCCGAACAGCCGGCAGCCGTTGCACGCTGCATCAGGTTTTCCGAAAAGCCCCTGTCGCGCATGACATAGAGCTGGAACCAGAACGGGTTCTTGGTGTTCTCGGCGACATCCTCGATCGAGCAGACGCTCATGGTGGACAGGGTGAAAGGGACACCGAATTCTTCTGCGGCCTGGGCCGCGAGAATTTCACCGTCGGCGCGCTGCATCCCGGTCAGGCCGACAGGGGCAAGGGCAACCGGCATCGTTACGTCCTGGCCGATCATGGTGGTCTTGACCGAGCGGTTGTCTATGTTGCAGGCCACGCGCTGGCGCAGCTTCTGGCGCTGCAGCGCCGCTTCGTTCTCGCGGTAGGTGCTCTGCGTCCAGGAACCGGTATCTGCATAGTCGTAAAACATCTTCGGTACCCGGCGCCGGGCCAGGGCCTGCATGTCGGCAACATCGGTCACAACAGTCATCGATTTCCTCCTGAGGCTCACGCGCGAGCCGGTTTTCGGGTCCGTCTCAGGCCGGCCAGCTGCTCGCGCCGGTCCAGATCCTTCGTTTCGGCAAGGGTGCCGCGCACATAGTCGATATGGTTTTCCGAGGCCTGCCTCGCGCGGTCGGCATCCCCGGTCTGAATGGCGTCGGCAATGGCCTTGTGCTGCTGCAGCAGCTCGATCCGTGCCGACGGGTGGTGGTAAAGGCGCCCGCGATTGTAGAAGACGCCGTTTTCCAGAAGCCGGTAACAGGACCTGAGCGTATGCAGCATCACCACATTGTGGGCCGCTTCGCCAACCGCGTGATGAAAGGCAACGTCCAGCCGGCTTTCGGCAGGCAGGTCCTCGCTGTCATGCGCTTCCTGCATCTGGCGGACAATGTCCTGCAGCCGGGCAAGGTCGGATGGGGCGGCCCGTGCGGCTGCAAGGGCTGCCGCCTGGCTCTCGATGCCGCGCCGGAATTCGAAATAGTCGTTTACCGCGCCCGGGTGCCGGGCAATCAGCTGCACCACTGCTTCGGAAAAGATCGGGCCGATCAACTCGGCAACATAGGTGCCGCCACCCCGGCGCGACGAAATCAACTCGCGGTCCTCAAGCGTCTTCAAGGCATCGCGAAGCACAGGACGGGAGACATTCATCTGGTCGGCAAGGTCGCGCTCGGCTGGCAGCCTGTCGCCGGACTGCAGCACGCCCTTCAGGATCAGATCTTCGATCTGCTCCACCACGGCATTTGCCGTTTTCTGATGATCGACCGGCTGAAACATGCCGCTCCCGCTCCAATTGTTGGCGCGGAAAATAGCGCCGCTTTCGAAATTGGTCAATTTTTTTGTCCAATTATTTGTTGCTGAAATGTCGCTCCGGAAACCCAATTGTCTGCTGCGGCAAAAATGCGGATTGGTTTCGGCGGTGCCTTAGCGGAATGTAGAATTGACAGAACATTTCCAAAGTCGGGGTTGCTCCTTGGATCAGGGATCAGAAAACGGGTCCACCTTTCCTGCCTTTCGCACATCTCCCTTGCGGGAAAAGGTGTTGGGGGAGGTTCATGCGCGGCCGTTTCGTCCGCTGCCCTGTCCGCGGACGGTGCTCCACTACGCTTTTCTGACAGATGCTGAGGAAGCCGCCAGAGATCATGCCTGGCTGTCAGAGTTCTGCATTTCCCGCGGTGGCCACGGTCCTGCGCCCGGAGCCCGTCATCACACCGTCAATTTCGGCGGTGGCACCTTGAGCTGGGAACAGCACGCGGAATTCACCACTTACACCTGGGATGGTAGCGCCCACGAACAAACGATTTTCGGGCAGGTGCCGATCAAGCACCCCTTTGGCGCTGCGTTTCGGGCGCCCGGCGATCTGCTGGTCGCCGTCCGGCTGGAATTGCGCGGCGGTGATGAAGGCAAGGAATGGCGAAGCCAGTTCGATGAAGCCAGCCTGACGGTTTCCAATCTTGAAGACGGCGCTGCCATGGTGGCGACCGACTTCCGGCAGGATGGCGATGGGCTCACACGGCTTCTGGTCTGCAACCGGACCTTGAGCGACGTTCAGTCCGGCGCCGTTGTCCAGCGGCTTCTCGAGGTCGAAACCTATCGAACGCTGGCCATGCTGGGCCTGTTCGAGGCAACCAGACTTCAGCCGGATATCAGGCGTTTCGAGATCGAGCTTGCAGAACTGACCGGCCAGATGCAGGAGACCTCCGCGCTCGGCGCCAACCAGGAGCTTCTGGACAAACTGAGCGGCCTTGCCGCTGCGCTGGAAGCTGGGGCAACCGCCAGTACGTTCCGGTTCGGCGCGAGCCGCGCATATGACCAGATCGTCCGGGCACGGCTGGAAACCTTGCATGAAGAGGCTGCCCCCGGCGAACTTTCAATGGCGTCCTTCCTCGTCCGCCGGCTTGCCCCGGCCATGCGCACCTGCCAGGCGATCGAAGACCGTCAGGCGATGCTCTCGCGCAAACTGGCGCGGGCAACCACGCTCCTGGGCACGCGGGTCGACGTCGAACTGGAAGAGCAGAACCGTTCGCTGCTGGAATCCATGAACCGGCGAGCCCATCTGCAACTCCGCCTGCAGCAGACCGTCGAGGGCCTGTCCGTTGCCGCGGTGAGCTACTACGTCGTCGGCCTGATTTCCTATCTGGCGAAAGCCGCCAAGGAAACCGGCTTGCCTCTGCCTGATTCCAACCTCATGACCGGCATATCCGTGCCGCTGGTCGTGCTGGTGATCTGGTGGACCGTCAAGCGCATCCGTCAGCAACACGGTGAGCATTGAAACCGTGAATGGCAGCGCGCTTCGCTGCGTCCGGGATGACTGACGAGAGGCTTCACCAGAGAAAAAAAGGCCGGGTAAACCCGGCCTTTTGTCGTCAGTCGGCGAGCAGTGCTTACTTGCTGGAACCGTCTTCGTTGTACTGGTTCAAATAGGCGATCACGTTGGCGCGGTCGTCTTCCTTCTTCAGGCCGGCAAAAGCCATCTTGCCTTTCGGAATCAGATCCTTCGGCTTGGTCAGGTAAACGTCTAGCGTCTCCTCGTCCCACACCTTGCCATCGGCCAATTCGAGCAGGTTGGCGGAATACTTGTAGCCGTCAACCGCGCCCCATGCCCGGCCGACAATGCCGTTCAGTTCCGGACCGACCTTGTTTTTGGCTTCGGGTCCAACCGCATGGCACGCGGCGCATTTCTTGAATACTTTCTCACCCTTGGCAGGGTCGCCTTCGGCGCTTGCCTGAACGGTCAGGGCCAGAAGCGCGGTTCCGGCGATCATCAGCAGTCGCTGCATGTATATCTCCCTCGGTTTGGGTGTTTAAAACCCCCGTCAACAGAACAGGATGTCAGGCCTTGATGCAAGTGACGGACCGTCGCATCCCGCATGCCAAGCTGCGATCGCCGACTGGGATCGTTTGGCGTCCGGGTGGAAGGTCAGCCTGCGCGGGCGTTGCTCGGCAGGCGTAACCAGTCCTCAAGCCCATGGTCCCAATAGGGGGATGAGCCATAGAGCCCGGCAAGGAAGTCGATAAAGACACGCACCTTGGCCGGCAGAAACTGGCGGCTGGGGTAAACGGCATAAAGTCCGACATCCTTCGAGGCCCGGTACTCGGGCAGGAGAATTTGCAGTTTGCCTTCACGCAACTCCGGACCTACGTCCCAGGTCGATCGAAGCGCAACGCCGACGCCGGCCAACAGGCATTCGCGCACGACCTCGTTGGAGTTGGTCTTGACCGGCGCCTGCGTGCGGACGGTCTCGATCCCGTCCGGACCGGCGAGCCGCCAAGGGTCCTGGTTGGTTGCGGCAATGGTCACATGGTTTGCGACAAGATCCTCGATGCTTTGCGGAGTGCCGTATTTTTCGAGATAGGTCGGGCTTGCGCACAGGACGCGGTGGACCGGTGCCAGGCGCCGCGCGACGAGGCTGGAATCGGAGAGCTCCGCAATGCGGATGGCAAGGTCATAGCCGTCACCGACGATGTCGACAAAATCGTCGGACAGATCGAGATTGACCGAAAGATCGGTGTTTTCAGCCAGGAACTTGCCAAGGTGCGGAGCAATGTGAAGCCGGCCGAAGGACGTCGGAACGGCCACCTTCAGGTTGCCGCGTGCCTTGGCCGAGCCGCGCGAGACAAATGATTCGGCTTCTTCAACGGAGGCAAGAATGGCCACAACGCGCTCGTAAAAGCCCTGTCCGGCCTCCGTCATGGCGATCTGGCGAGTGGTCCGTTGCAGCAGTCTGGTACCGAGTTTTTCTTCCAGACGCCGGATGCGTTTGGAGACGACTGCGGGCGACAGGCTCATTTCGCGGCCGGCTGCCGACATGCTGCCGGCGCTTACCACCCTTGCGAAAATCTCCATGTCGGTCAGATTGCTCATTTTCAATCTCTCAGAAAGACAATTAGTATTTGCCGGTCGTTTTCCTCGGGCGCGAACCTTGCCACACTTAAGCAAGGGTAATTCATTGCCATCTCATGTTACGTAGGACCAATTCAACTGGATCAACGTATTAAAAAGTAGAAGGAGTTCATTTCGTGACCGCCATTGCGATGCCCGCGCCAGATCAGGCCGTATTGGCCCGCCGCCAGGAAATCCTGAGCGCGCTTCAGGCGATTGTGCCCGGAGAAGGGGTAATCCATGACGAACGCGAGATGCGCGCCTATGAGACCGATGCGCTGACGGCTTATCGCCAGCTGCCACTGATCGTCGTACTGCCGGAGACGGTCGAGCAGGTATCGAAGGTTCTGAAATACTGTCATGACAATGACGTGAAGGTCGTGCCACGCGGAGCGGGCACCTCGCTTTCCGGCGGCGCGCTGCCTCTGGAAGACGGCGTTCTGCTGTCGATGATGAAGTTCAACCGCGTGCTCGATATCGACTATGACAACCGGGCCGTGGTCGTTCAGCCTGGTGTCACCAATCTGGGCATTACACGTGCGGTCGAGCACGAGGGCTTCTACTACGCGCCGGATCCCTCGTCGCAAATCGCCTGTTCCATCGGTGGCAACATCGCGGAGAACTCCGGTGGTGTGCACTGCCTGAAATACGGCCTGACCACCAACAACGTTCTCGGCCTTGAAATGGTGCTTGTCACCGGCGAGGTCATTCGCCTCGGCGGCAAGCATCTGGACAGCGAAGGATATGACCTGCTGGCGCTGATGACCGGTTCGGAAGGCCTGCTCGGCGTCGTCACCGAAGTCACCGTGCGGATCCTGCAAAAGCCTGAAACGGCGCGGGCGCTCCTGATCGGCTTTCCGACCAGCGAGGACGGGGGGCGCTGTGTGGCCGATATTATCGCCGCCGGCATCATTCCAGGCGGGATGGAGATGATGGACAAGCCCGCTATCCACGCGGCCGAGGATTTCGTCAACGCAGGTTATCCGCGTGATGTCGAGGCCTTGCTGATCGTGGAACTGGATGGGCCGGAGCGCGAGGTCGATTACCTGATCGGCCGTGTCGAGGAAATCGCCAGGGCCAACCAGGCCAGCCACGTGCGCATTTCCGAAAGCGAGGAAGAGCGCATGACCTTCTGGGCCGGCCGCAAGGCTGCGTTCCCGGCAGTGGGCCGCATTTCCCCGGACTACCTGTGCATGGACGGCACCATCCCGCGCCGCGAACTGCCGAAGGTGCTGGCCCGCATGCGGGAGCTGGCCGAAAAACACGGGTTGGGCGTTGCCAATGTCTTTCACGCCGGTGATGGCAACCTGCACCCGCTCATCCTTTACGACGCCAACAAGCCGGGTGAACTCGATGCGGCGGAAGCCTTTGGAGCCGATATTCTTCGGCTTTGCGTTGAGGTCGGCGGCGTTCTGACTGGCGAGCACGGTGTCGGCATCGAAAAACGCGATCTGATGACAGACATGTTCTCCGAAGCGGACCTGAAGCAGCAGCAACGGGTCAAATGCGCTTTCGATCAGAAGCATCTTCTCAATCCGGGCAAGGTTTTTCCGGTGCTGCACCGCTGCGCCGAGCTTGGCAAGATGCATGTTCACAAGGGCCAGTTGCCCTTTCCAGATATTCCGCGGTTCTGAGGGTAGGGGCATGGACGCGACAATGAAGCCGCGAAACACCGGCGACGTGGAAAAGGTGGTGGCCTGGGCCGCTGCCGAAGACCAGCCGCTGGAAATCATCGGTCAGGGCTCGAAGCGGACGCTCGGACGCCCTGTGCAGGCCGCTCATGTGCTGGACCTGTCGGGTTTGACCGGGGTCGAGAGCTATGAACCTGCGGAACTGGTGCTGACGGTCAAGGCGGGTACGCCAATTGCCGAAGTGGAAAAGCTGGTCGATGACAACGGTCAGGAGCTTTCGTTCGAGCCGATGGACTTCGGCCCGCTCCTGGGCGTTACACCGGCACAGGGGACAATCGGCGGCGTGCTTGCAGCCAACCTTTCCGGCCCCCGCCGGATCAAGGCCGGGGCTGCTCGCGATCACGTGCTGGGCATGGAGGCGGTGTCCGGGCGCGGCGAGATCTTCAATTCCGGCGGCAAGGTGGTCAAGAACGTCACCGGATATGACCTGCCGCGGGCTCTGTGCGGCGCATATGGCACGCTTGCCATTGCAACGACCGTGACGCTGAAGGTCAATCCCAAGCCGGAAACCTCTGCAACATTCGTGCTTTCCGGGCTCGATGACGACGATGGCATCAAGGCATTGTGCCAGGCCATGGGATCGTCGGCGGAAGTGTCCGGCGCGGCCCATTTGCCTGCGGGGGTGAACGGCGGCAGCAGCTCAACCGTATTGCGCCTGGAAGGATTCTCGACCTCGGTGGATTACCGCTTCAAGACCCTGCAGGCCTTGCTTGGCACCTATGGCACGCCGTCGCGACTGGAGGCATCGGAAACAGGCGCTCTCTGGCAGACGATCCGGGATGTCAAACCCTACGCGGGTGGTGAAACTCCGGTCTGGCGGCTTTCCGTTGCCCCGACTGCAGGGCCGCAACTGGTTGCCAGCCTGAGGGAGACATTCGAGCTGCAGGCCTATTACGACTGGAGCGGCGGCCTTGTCTGGCTGTCGTGTCTGGATGGCAGCCTGCATGAGGCGGAAATCAGGGCTGCGGTCGATGCAGTCGGCGGCGGTCACGCAACACTTGTGCGGGCCGATGCGTCCCAGCGGTCCAATGTGCCGGTGTTTCACCCGCAGCCTGCTCCGCTCGCGGCACTGTCTCGCCGCCTGAAGGAACAGTTCGACCCGAAAGGCATTCTAAATCCTGGAAAAATGGTCAGTGGTGTGTAGTGTGAGGCCATAATTGTCACACGCATTTCCAACGGAGTGCCTTCATGGATCAACAGTCCGACGTTTCAGGCTACATGGAGCCAGGCGGCAAGAACGCCACGCTCATCTATATTCTTTACCTGGCAAATATCATCGTGCCGTTCACCGCCATTGTCGGCGTCATCTTTGCCTATCTCAATCGGGGCAAGGGCTCGGCCTGGGTTGATAGTCACTACACCTATCAGATCCGCACTTTCTGGATCGGGCTGCTGTTCGGCATCGTCAGTGGTCTTTTGACCCTGATCCTGATCGGCTTCCTGATGCTGATTGCCGTGCTGATCTGGATGATCGTCCGCTGCATCAAGGGGCTTCAGCTTGCAGGCCGCAACGAGCCTGTGCCCAACCCGGAAACCTGGATGTTCTGACAAGAGGGCATGGCCCGTCCGCAGGGCGCGGCACGGGCCATGAACCTTTACCAGGCTGCCGGTGCGGCGAATGTCACTGCGCCGGCAGGCACTTCACCGTCACGTCGTAACCATAACCATCGCGCTGATGCGTGGTGTTCTTGAACGACCACTTGTTCTTTTCGGCCTTGTTCTTCTTCGCGGCCACAGCGTCCAGCTCGAAATAGGCCTTGGCGGACACTGTCCAGGTCTTGCTGAGCGCGACCGACTTCTTCATGCCGCTCTTAAGAACCTTGTCCAGGTTGAGCGAGCAGGCCTGAACCGGATCCCAGCCCTGCCACTTGACCTTGGCCATCGGGATAACCGGCGTGTAGGAAATGGAAACCGAGCGCTTCGTACCCGCGCCGACGTCGCGGTTCTGGAAGCTCTTGCTCCAAAGGTTGCCGTCGCCTTCGAAGTAAAGCACGTTCTTGAAGGAACCCACCTTCATGGCAACAATCCGCTCGCCATTCGTCGCCTTTGCCGACAGGCGCAGCAGGAACCGGTGATTGCCGGACTTGATCTTGGTGTAATTGTAGGCGTTGGCCTTCACCTCGACGGGAATGACGTCGATGCCGTCGCGCTTGACTTCCACTTTCTCGATCCAGTCCTTGGCCATGGCTCCGGTTGCGACACTGGCGAGAACAGCGGTCAGAACGGCAGTTTTTGAAATCGTCTTAATCATCAAATCAATTCCTTGGTTGGCATTTCTTTCGCCCACGCTTCGGAACTTAGGCAGACCCGGTTGAACCGGTTCTGAGTGCACGGTTTATCCCGGGTTCATGTTCCATCTGTGCATTCGGGGAAGGGGGAAGTGGTGGGGCAGAAAGTCCGTGCCGGCAAAACCGTTGTGCCACAAAGGTGCCTTGTGCCGCTTTCCTTCTGACCGTACGATCCGCCTCGCTCGGAAGGAGAAACCCGCAACGACGGGTCATTGAGGGATACGGGGAGCAATGCAGACAAATTTCACCGCAGAGCAGCTCAAGGACAGTCACGTTGCAGCGTCGGAGAAGATCCTGCGCAAATGCGTGCACTGCGGTTTCTGTACGGCCACGTGCCCGACCTTCACGCTGCTTGGAGACGAGCTCGACAGCCCTCGAGGCCGGATTTACCTGATCAAGGATATGCTGGAAAACGACCGTCCCGCGGACAAAACCATCGTCAAGCATATCGACAGATGCCTGTCCTGCCTTGCCTGCATGACCACCTGTCCGTCCGGCGTGCACTACATGCATCTGGTCGATCACGCACGCATCCACATAGAGAAGACCTATAAGCGACCGTTTGCCGACCGCCTGATGCGCTCGGTCCTTGCGTTCGTCTTGCCCTATCCGAAACGGTTCCGGCTGGCGCTGATCGGCGCCTATTTCGGCCGGCCCTTCGCCGGGCTGCTGAAGATGATGGGCGGCCCGCTTGCCCGGATGGGCGCCATGCTGGAACTGGCCCCGGCAAAGGCGCCGGGCCGCGGCCAGCTGGAAGGACCGGGCGTCTTTGCGGCCGAAAGCCCCAAACGCAAGGGGCGTGTTGCACTCCTCAGCGGCTGCGCCCAGCCTGTGCTCAATCCCGGCATCAACGACGCGACCATCCGGCTCTTGCGCAGGGCCGGGTACGAGATCGTGATGCCGAAGGGGGAAGTCTGCTGCGGTGCGCTTGTTCATCACATGGGCAAGGAAGAAGCGTCGCTGGAAAACGCCCGTCGCAACGTCGATGTGTGGATGAAGGAAGCCGAGGGCGAAGGGCTGGATGCCGTCCTGATCACGGCATCCGGCTGTGGCACCACAATCAAGGACTACGGCTTCATGCTGAAGGACGATCCGGCCTATGCCGAAAAGGCGGCCCGGGTGTCAGCTCTTGCGAAGGACGTGACCGAGTTCCTGACCGGTGTCGATCTGGGTGAGCCGCCGATGAAGCCCGGCCTGACGGTTGCCTATCACTCCGCCTGTTCCATGCAGCACGGCCAGAAGATCACCCGGCAGCCGAAGGATCTCCTGAAAGCTGCAGGCTTTGCCGTCAAGGACGTTCCCGAAGGCCACCTTTGTTGCGGCTCTGCCGGCACCTACAACATTCTCCAGCCGGAGATCGCGCGCCGACTGCGCGACCGCAAGGTTTCCAATATCGAAAAGACCCGGCCGGACGTGATCGCAACCGGCAACATCGGTTGCATGACGCAAATCGGTCTTGGCACGGAAATTCCGATCCTGCACACGGCGGAACTGCTCGACTGGGTCTATGGCGGCCCTCAGCCCGACAGCTTGACGCCGGTACTTCAGCAGCGTCAGGCAGCGGAATAGCTGAACGGCAGGACGAGTGGCTCGCGGGCTTGTTTTCAGCCCGTCAGTTCTCCCGTGTGCCCAGCTGAACCGGTGTCTTGTCTCCGTCCGGAGGGCCGTCCACAGGCTGTCCGGCCAGCCGCAACGTGCGTTCCAGCAATTCCTCGTATATGGGGCGACCACCCATGTGGTGGGCCGTCAATGATGCCGTCGTGCAGGTGATCAATACCGGCATGATCAGCGAATAGGCGCCGGTCAGTTCCATGACCAGCACAACACCGACGAGTGGTGCGCGCACAGAGGCCGCGAAGAAGCCGCCCATGGCGGCAACGGCACAGGCGCTGCGGAAATCGTCTTCCACCGGCAGGAATTCGGCCGACGCGACACCGAAGGCGAGGCCGGCACAGGTCGCGATCGACAGCATCGGCGCGAAGATGCCGCCGGGAACACCGGATGCGTAGGAAAACAGCACCCCGCCGAAACGCAGGAGCGTCAGCACCAGCAACGTGATCACGCCATAGTTCGACAGAATGAGGTTGTGGACCAGGTCTTCGCCGCCGCCGGTCGCCGCGGGAAGCGCGTTGAGCAGCAGGCCTGTTACCGCACCGATGACAAGCGCCGGGACCCAGCGCAAGCCGGAGGGGATCTTCAGGAAGAGATCCATGACCGTGATCAGCGCCCGGTTGAAGAACACGCCAAGCGCGCCGAGGAAAACCCCCAGAACCGCCAGCAGCGCGAAGCTCCAGACCGGAACATAGCCGACATCCACCTGCAGGGGCGGGCCGATATGGGTCAGCTGTTCGGTGATGGCCGCACTCAGGATCGATGCGATGATGACGGCCATGTAGGTGCGATAGCCGAAGGGAAACTGTCGGCGGGTTTCCTCGACAATGAACAGGATCGCGGCCAGGGGGGCATTGAACGCTGCGGCCAGTCCCGCGGCCGCACCGGCCGCCAGCAGGCCCTTGTGATCATCGGGAGAAAGATCCTGCGACCGCGACAGGGCCTCGGCGGTCATCGCACCCATGTGGATGGTGGGGCCTTCCCGGCCGAGCACAAGCCCTGACCCAAGCGCCAGCAGACCGCCGAAAAACTTGGCGAACAGGACGCGCGGCCAATGCAGCGGCCGCTTGTCTTCCATGGCCCCTTCGATTTCCTGGATCCCGCTGCCTGCCGCTTCCGGGGCAACCCGCCTGATGAGCAGAAAGGCTCCCGTGACGCAGGCTGCCGAAATGGCCATGGACACGACATAAGGCATGTATCCCGGGCCAAGAGCCAGCCGCAGTGCCGCATAACGGGAGAACAGGAAATCGAGTCCGGTGTGAAATCCGGTTGCCAGACCGCCAACCAGAATGCCGACCAGCGTCGCCTTGAGAAAATAGGCGGCATCCGATCGAACCGAAAAGGAGATGTGGGGGGCTTTCATGCCGCGGTCCTGAAAGAGGCTTTAGGGAAACAGCTCTAGGTCGTCGATTCGACCTGTCGTGACGTCAGACTGCAAAGAAAAGCAGGTGCCGGCAACAAAAACGCGCGGCAGAGCCGCGCGTCTGTGTTCCGTTTGCCGGAAAGCTGAAAACTTCGTCAGATCACGTGCACCGTGGTGCCGACCTTGACCCGTTCGTAGAGATCCATGACGTCTTCGTTGCGCATGCGGATGCAGCCGGAGGAGACCGCGTGGCCGATGGTCCAGGGCTGGTTGGAGCCGTGGATGCGGTAAAGGGTGGACCCGAGATACATGGCGCGTGCGCCGAGCGGGTTCTCCGGTCCGCCGGCCATGAAGGTCGGCAGGTCGGGACGACGCTTGCGCATTTCCGCCGGCGGGCGCCAGTCCGGCCACTCCGCCTTGCGGGTGACCTTGTGGGTGCCCGCCCATTCGAAACCGGGCTTCCCAACGCCGACACCGTAGCGCCGCGCGGTGCCGTCGCTCTGAACCAGATAGAGGAAGCGTTCGTTGGTATCGATCACGATCGTTCCGGCCTTGTGCGGGCCGTCATAGTTCACGATGGTCGGCAGGAACTGTGGTGCAATCTGCCGGGACTGCGGGGCTCGCGCCTGGCGTTGCGGCTGCTGACGGACCGGTTGCTGGCGGGGTGACCACCAGTTTGCACGGCGCACCTGCGGCTGTTGCTGCTGGACACGTGGCCGTTGCACACGTTGCTGCTTGAACTGATAGCGCTGCGCCGTCGAACGCCGCTGGACCTGGGGCTGCAGTTGCAGCATCCAGGGTTCTGTCAGGTTCGGGCTGAGCACGAGCGGCGGTGGCGAGACCTGGCCCGCGGTCGCCGGAGTGCCGGAAAGGCCGGTGGAAAGAACCAGGACACCGGCAAACGCGAGAGCCTTGGGAAACATATTTCGCATCAGGAACATGGCAGTACTCATCAACTTGTCATCGACCACGTTCAGCGGCCTTTTACAGCCGCCGGTTAACGGATTGGCAAGGATGATAAGCAGCTCAGGCTGTTGCAAAGATGAATCCGGCGCACGGAAATCAGGTAATCTTTTCTTATGGTTAGTTGTTGGTTGAGGAACAGGCTTAATGAAATCCTAGGCGCTTCGGTCGTCGCCGGATTCACCTTTGAAGGTGGTTTGAAAAGACAAAGCTTTCCGCGATTCCTTGGTTAACGCACGCGCCTTCTGGCATCGCGCGCTACCAGCGGCAGGATCGGCCGGGTCTGCTGCATCGACATGCCCGGTTTGATACGCGGATCGTATAGCATGTTCAAAATGATCTGGTCGAACACCGTAAAGCGGCTGTGGCGCGAGGAATCGTTAAACACCGAATGGGTGAGTTGCTCGTCGTCGTTCATCGGCCCCAGCCCCTGCAGAAGTTCCTCGACAAGACAGCGCTTGAAAAGAAATTCGCCTTCGTCGGAAACGATGACTGCCGCCGAGCGCTTGATGCCCTTGCGGCCGGAAACGACACGTACAAGACACCGGCCAGGAACCCGGGCATGTTCGTTCTTGTAGATGTCCTTTTTCACCACCGGTTCATACTGAGCCCGGTCGACCACATAGATCTCGAAATTCGCCTTGGCCGGATCGTTCGTAACGCCGGTCGTCAATCCACCAATGCGGTTGTCGATTTCCTTTATGAAGCGATGGACCGTCTGTGTCCTGTCGCGCGCGGACAGGTTATGGACGTAGAACAGGACCGGGGTGGTGAACTTCTTGACCAGATAGGGACGCCAGCTCCAGCTGCGGTATTCAAGCCCGAATACGGTCTTCTCGAACCCTTCCAGCAGCTCTTCCGTTGAAAAGGAATCGTTTGCGGCCGAAGGGGAACTCAGCGTGATCGAGGCCGTAAGAAAGAGCAGGCAGGTCAAAAGGATGCGCAGGAAATTCATCTAGGTCAAAGCACCGTTTGCAGCCACATTGGCCTGAGGGTCATGCCTGATCATGCGCGCAGCAGTTCGTTGTCAATCTGCGCGAGGATAACCAAAGCGCCGCCGCGAGGAAAGCCAAGAAACCGTTACCAAACACCAAATTATGCCGTAAGGCGCGCCAAGCATTGAAAAAACAATTCTTTAAACTTCCCGCGCTATAAGGGTCGGTATTGCGATTTAAGAAAGCCTGCAGGGGCGGGGAACGGGAGTAGGCATGGCCGCGGTGAAAAGATCCTTTCGAGCGGAAAGCTTGATACGCATGAATTCCGGGGCGAACGAGAACCCCGCCTATGCCGAAGAACGTCGTCACCAGGAAGTCCTGGCAGAGATCGCCAGCCTCAAATCCATGCTGAAAAGTGGACCTGACCAACAGGCACCGCTTGATCCGGAAGCCATGAGCGCAAAGTTCATGGCCGAGTTCCGCAAGGAACTGTCCGAGGCCGCCAAGCTCAAGGTTGAACTCGACGCCATCTACGAGGCAATCGCCCAGACAAAGCGCGAGATCGCGACGCTGCATCACACCACTGGTTCCAAGGGCGAGGAGATGACCCGGGTCACCAACGAGCTTGACGCCGTGGTGATCGGAACGGAAGGGGCGACCGAAACGATCCTGGCGTCTGCCGAGTTCATCGACGAGACCGCCAACACGCTGTCCGCGCGACTTGGCAAGGAAGACGCCGAGCTTGCAAACGACATTCAGGACAAGGTCATCCAGATCTTCGAAGCCTGTAACTTCCAGGATCTGACCGGCCAGCGCATCACCAAGGTGGTATCGACGCTGCGGTTCGTCGAAGACCGCATCATGCAGATGATGGATATCTGGGGTGGCATCGAAACCTTCAAGGATATCGAAGTCGAACAGCGCGAACTGAAGGAGGGCGACGCTGCCCTTCTCAATGGTCCCGCGCTGGAAAGCGACATCGATGTGGCGACCCAGGACGATATTGACGCCCTGTTTGCCTGAGAAAGGTCTCTAGCCTTTAAAATTCGAAACCCGGCCGGCCTGGCCGGGTTTTTGTTTTTGAAGCCGGGCTCGCATTTCGGGTTGCTTCAAGGTATCGGGGAGGGTACCAGGATGGGAACAAACAGTGAATATCAAGGTGGCGTATGGCAGAGCAGAAAGCGGCGGAAACGGCAAAAGCGGAACGCGATCCGGTAACAGGTCTGCTGCTGGGCGAGGACGACAGGAACCGCTGCTGGTGGCATGGCGGTCTGGAGGACTACCAGCGCTATCACGATACGGAGTGGGGCTGGCCGGTTGACGAGGACAGGCGTCTTTTTGAGAAAATCTGCCTGGAAGGGTTCCAGTCGGGCCTGTCCTGGCTGACCATCCTGCGCAAGCGCGAGGCTTTCCGGGCAGCTTTCGCCAATTTCGAATTTGAACGGGTGGCAGAGTTTACCGAGGCGGATGTCGAACGCTGTCTGCAGGACAGCGGCATTGTCCGTCACCGCCGCAAGATCGAATCCACCATCAACAACGCCCGGCGGGCACTGGAGCTGAGGCAGGAGTTCGGCACGCTTGCCGCATACTTCTGGTCATTCGAACCGAAACCGGAAAACCGGCCTGAGAAGCTGGACTTCGCCACGGCAAAAACCCTGGGCAAGACGGCCGAAAGCACCGAGCTCTCCAAGGATCTCAAGAAACGCGGCTGGAGCTTTGTCGGCCCGACCACCGTCTATGCCTTCATGCAATCCATGGGCATGGTCAACGACCACCTGGAAGGCTGCTGCTGCCGGGAAAGCGTTGAAGCCGCACGCACGGCATTCAAGCGTCCTGTGAGGCGCTGAAGGTGACCGGGTCCTGACGAGTTACTCGGCTGGATTCCCTTCCCCCTTGTGGGGAAGGGTTAGGGAAGGGGGTATTCGGCGAAGCCGAAAAACAACGTCCGCAAGCAACCTCCGCAATCATGTCACGCGGCTCGGAAACGCTGCTGTGTGCTTACCCGTTCACCTTCGCCTTCAGCGGCGAAAACAGGCGGTTTTCCTTGGAGAACACATAGTCGAGCGTTTCGACGGTAACCGTTTCCGCGCCTTCTTCGATCAACAGCTGGGCACAGTCGGCAACCGCATCCCTGGGGCACAAGACGCTGACGTGGTGCAGGTCGTCGACTTCGGAAAAACGCTGAAGAGCGCCAACCTTGCTGACAGATCGAAGGGCCTGTGTGCGGTCGGCAACCACGGCCTTGACCAGCTTGACGTTGCGGGCTGCTTCTTCCGCGGCCACGCGGTCGAGGATCGCCCGGGCTGCGCCAAGGGCGCTGGCGGACCAGTCGGCGTTGAGGGAGGCCACCAGATTGGCCTGGCTTTTCAGCATCACACCATCTGAAAGGATTTTCAGGTTGTTGGCCTGCAGCGTCGAGCCGGTCGTGGTGATGTCCACGATAAGTTCAGCGGATCCGGCTGCCGGTGCGCCTTCGGTCGCCCCCGCGCTTTCCACGATGCGGTAGTCGGCAATGCCGTGACCGGCGAAGAACGATCGCGTGAGATTGACGTATTTGGTCGCAACGCGCAGACGGCGGCCATGGCGATTGCGGAAATCGGAAGCGACATCGGAAAGATCCGCCATCGTTTCAACGTCGATCCAGGCTTTCGGCACGGCAACCACCACATCCGCCGGACCAAAGCCAAGCGGCGTGACGATGTGAACGGTGCTTTCCGGGTTGGCGATGTTTTCATGCACCAGATCCAGACCCGTGATCCCGAAATGGACCGTGCCGTCGGATAGTTCCCGCGCGATTTCGGAAGCCGACAGGAACGCGATCTCGACGTTCAGCAGACCCTTGATGGCGCCGCGATAGTTCCGCGCGCCGCCGGGTTGCACCACCTTCAGGCCTGCGCGGCCGAAGAACTCGTGCGTGTTTTCCTGCAGACGGCCCTTGGAGGGAATGGCGATAATCAGTTTGCTCATGACCTAACACTCGCTGCAATCCGGTCGAGCCACATGGAAAAGCCGATGGCCGGTACGTCGTCTTCGGCCCCAAGAAGTGTCACCAGTTTGTCGTAGCGCCCGCCGCCGACCAGCGGTCCTTCCACGGGTGGATTGACTGCATGGATCTCGAAGACAAAGCCGGAATAATAATCAAGACGCCGGCCGAACTCGGCTGCGAATGTCAGCCGGGCGGGATCGATGCCCTTGGCTGCAAGGGCCGCAAGGCGCTGTTCGAAGGCAGCGATGGGCGTATCCAGGCCAAGGCCGAAATCGCGGGAGAAATCGCGCAGGATTCCGGCGGCGCTGGCGCCATCCGCCTTCAGGGCCAGATAGGCGGAAAGTGTTTCCGCCGCCTTGTCATGGCCGCGGGCACCGCTGGCAAGGGCGGCCTGTTCCAGAAATCTGTCTGCGATTTCGCTGGGCGTGCGTCCGCCGACGGCGGAAATTCCGGCAATCGACAGAAGATCCTCGACGACCGCATGGGCAGCCTCCGGATCAGCCCCTTCCAGCGCAGACAGGAAACCGAGGCGGACGTCGCGGCTGTCATCGTCGGAGGAGGAGGCTCCGGCCATGCGGGTGATCGCGGCGGTCAGACGGTCGGTCTCGCCAAAGAGATCACGCAGCCGGCGGCGCCAGACGGTCGGCAGGTCAAGCCCTTCCAGCACGGCGGCAAACAGGGTCTCGTCGCCAATTCGGATGACGATGTCCGACAGGCCGAATTGCTCCAGGGCCTTTACGGAAAGCGCAAGCAGGTCCGCATCCGCTTCGGCCGTGTCCGTACGGCCGAGGCTTTCCGCGCCGAGCTGCGGGATTTCGCCCAGGCCGTCCGGGCGCTGGCGGAACACCGGGCCGTTGTAGCAATAGGCGGCCGGAAGCTTGACGGCGTCCTGCGCCAGATGATGACGGCAAACCGGAATGGTGAAGTCGGGGCGCAGGCACAGGTCCAGCCCGTCGGTACCGCTGGTCAGATAGAGCCGGCGTCGGATGTCCTCGCCGGTGAGATCCAGAAAGACGTCCGCCGGTTGCAGGATCGGCGGGCTGACCTCGTCATGGCCCGCGGCCTTGAAGAGGCCAAGAACCGTCTCGATCTTCTCCGGAGCCAGTCCGGTCACCTGTGCCGCCCCACTCATGATCAGCCCTCGTTCTGGCGCTGGCGGTCTTCCGCCTGCCCGTCCAGGATGCCGCGCACGGTCGCAAGGAGTTCCGTCTCCTTGACGGTGACCTGCGCCGGACGGCTTTCACGCCAGGTAATGTTGTCGGTTATCTCTTCGGAAAGCCGCTTGCCCTCGATCAGGTCCTTGACCTGGATTTCACCGGCCTCCCGCTCGTCAGAACCTTGTATGATGGCGATCGGGCAGTTACGCCGGTCGGCATATTTCAGCTGGTTGCCGAACTTCTTCCAGTTGCCCTGGTACATCTCTGCGCGAATACCGGCCTCGCGCAGGTCCTGTACCATCTTCTGGTAGCGTCCGAGCGCGGCAACGTCGCCGTCCATCACGGTGACCAGCACCGGCGCGACAACGTCGGACGTGCCGAGCTTGCCGAGGTTCTTCAGCGCTGTCATCAGGCGGGAAACGCCGATGGAAAAGCCCGTCGCGGGCACGTCACGCCCGGTGAACCGCTTGACCAGCCCGTCATAACGGCCACCACCGCCGACAGACCCGAACTGGACGATTTCGCCCTTTTCGTTGGTCACGTCGAACAGGAGTTCGGCTTCGAACACCGTACCGGTGTAATATTCCAGACCGCGCACGACGGACGGGTCGATCTTGATCCGGTCTTCGCCATAACCACAGGCCGAGAAGATTTCCGCCATGGTGTTGAGCTCGGTGATGCCATCGTTCTCAAGCGTGCCCGTGCCGGAGACGAAGGCAACGATGCTGTCGATGGCAGCCGGGTCGAGTTCCGCACCCTTGGTGAAGTCGCCGCTCTCGTCCTTGCGTCCGTCGCCCAGCAGCAGGCGAACGCCTTCAATCCCGAACTTGTCGAGCTTGTCGATCGCTCGCAGAACCGTCAACCGGCGTTCTTCGTGCTCTTCACCGCCAAGGCCGATGCTTTCCAGCACGCCGTCCAGGACCTTTCGGTTGTTGACGCGGATCACATACTGCCCGCGCGCGATGCCGAGCGCTTCCATCGTGTCGGACATCATCATGCACATTTCGGCATCCGCCTGGACACCGGGTGCGCCGACGGTGTCGGCGTCAAACTGCATGAACTGGCGGAAGCGGCCCGGTCCGGGCTTTTCGTTCCGGAACACCCAGCCGGCACGGTAGGTGCGATAGGGCAGCTGGATCTCGTTGATGTTTTCCGAAACATGGCGGGCCAGCGGTGCGGTCAGGTCGTAGCGCAGGCTCATCCACTGCTCGTCTTCGTCCTGCACGGAAAAGACGCCGGCATTGGGCCGGTCGGTATCTGGCAGGAACTTGCCGAGGCAATCGGTATATTCAAAGGCAGGGGTTTCGACGGGATCGAAACCGTAACGCTCATAGACAGCGCGGATCTTCGCCAGCATCTCGTCGGTGGCGCGGATGTCCTCGGCAGAGCGGTCAACGAAGCCGCGCGGCAGGCGGGCTTTCAGCTTGTTCGGTTTTTTGGCCATAAAGGTCTTGAATCCTGGCGAGTTCCCGGCCGGACGCGCCCAAGGAAACCTCTCGCATCCGGCTGTCTGATATTGCGGCTGTCGTAGACGAAACAAGGCGCAAGGGCAAGGCGGTGCAGCATCCTGCCGGTTCGTTCGATCGCAGCTGGAGGAAAGCCGGTGGTTCAGGCCGCGAACCAATGAATGTCGTGCGGGACCAGCGACAGGGAAGCAATTCTGCAGTCCGTGCCTTGTTTGCATCACAGTTCGCGGTAAAAGGGCGCTTCAGGAACAGTGGAAGTGCAGCTGCGAAAGACAGGTGAAGCACATTGGGCCGGTAAATCGGCCGGGCAGTGCGGGCATCCATTGTCTTTTCTTGTATTTAATCTCTGCCGGGCTATGGTCCGCGCGGATCAGGTGAAAAGGGCCGTCCCGGTGCTGCAAGGAAGGCACGGGACCGGCGGACAGGGCTCAGTATGGACAGTGCGGTGCGCATGGCGGACGGGAATGCCGGCGAAGTTGGGGCCGAGGCTCTGAAAGGGCCGAAGGCCGCTGAACTCAGTGTCATCCTGCCGAGTTTCAACGAAGCTGCGAACATTCCAATCCTGATCGGCCTCCTGGACGAGGCGCTCGCCGGGATCGCCTGGGAAGCGATCGTCGTTGACGACAATTCGCCCGATGGAACCACCGAGGTTGCCCGCGAGATTGCCCGGACCGATGCGCGCGTCCGGGTCATCCGCCGTATTGGCCGCCGGGGCCTGTCGGGGGCCTGTATTGAGGGCATCCTGGCGTCCTCCGCCCCCTTTGTCGCCGTCATGGATGCGGACCTGCAGCACGACGAGACCATGCTGCCGAAGATGCTGGCCGCCCTGAAGGCAGACGAGACGGACCTGGTCGTCGCCAGCCGCAAGGTCGATGGCGGCACCATTGGCGAAGGCCTGTCGTCCTTTCGCGCCTGGGGCTCCAACCTCGCCAACGGCCTCGCTCAGAAGCTGCTGAACGTCACCCTCAAGGATCCGATGAGCGGGTTCTTCATGATCCGCCGGGACAAGGCTGAGGCTCTCGCACCGAAACTCTCGCCCCAGGGCTTCAAGATCCTGCTCGACCTGGTCTCCAGTGCGGGTGGTACCTTGAAGATCAAGGAACTGCCGTTCACCTTCCGCGAGCGCCAGCACGGCGAAAGCAAGCTGGATACGCTGGTCACGCTCGACTATTTCGGTCTGCTGCTGGCGAAATACTTCGGCAACATCGTTTCGGTCCGTTTCCTGATGTTCGGCCTCGTGGGGGCAAGCGGTCTCTTCGTCCATCTGGCGGCGCTGCGCGTGTTCCTGCTGAGCGACATGGAATTCAACCTCGCCCAGACGGCGGCGTCCTTCGTCGCAATGACTTCAAACTTCTTTCTCAACAACCAGCTGACCTATCGCGACCGCCGCTTGAACGGCATGAGGGCGCTGGTCGGCCTCCTGACCTTCTACGCGGTCTGTTCGGTCGGCGTGCTGGCCAACGTCGGTGTCGCCAACCTGATCTATGCCGATCCATCCTACTGGTGGTTCGCCGGTACGGCGGGGGCGATCATGGGGGCTGTCTGGAACTACGCGGCCAGCTCCGCCCTGACCTGGCGCAAGTCGTAAAGGCCCGTTGTGACCGCTGAAGCTCAGACCGGATCCTTGCCTTTCTACCTGCGGCCCGCAGGCCTGATCCTGATTGTCGGCCTGTTGACGGCGTTGAAAATCTTTGCCGCCAGCCACTCGCATTTTGTCGAGGACGAAGCCTATTACCGCCTCTGGGGGCTTTCGCCGGCGCTCAGCTATTACGACCATCCGCCGATGATCGGCTGGTGGATCGGTATCGGTCAGGCACTGTTCGGTGACACGGTCTTCGCGGTTCGCGCCCTTGTCATCGCCTCAGGCGTGATCGGTTCCCTGGCGCTGTGGCGCACAGCCTCCCTTTTGTTCGGACGCACTGCCGCGGCCTGGTCCGTCCTGTTCCTCAACGCCAGCCTGCTGGTGGGCATCGGCGGCATTCTGGCAACGCCCGACGCTCCGTCAGTGCTGTTCTGGGGCCTCAGCCTGTGGGCGCTGACAGAACTGTCAACGTCCAGAAACGCCAACTGGTGGTTCGTGGTCGGGCTGATGGCCGGTTGCGGCCTGGTTGCCAAATATTCGGTCCTGTTTCTGGGCGCGGGCATCGTCCTGTGGCTGATCTGGGTGCCGGATGCCCGCCGCTGGTGGCGCTGCTGGCAACTCTGGGCCGGTGGACTGATCGCGCTGCTCTGCTTTTCGCCGGTGCTTTACTGGAACCACGTCCACGAATGGGTCAGCTTCTACAAGCAGTTCGGCCGGGCTGGCACCGGCGGTTACACGGCAAGATACATTCCAGAGTTCCTGGGCGCGCTGGTCGGGCTGATGAACCCGCTGATCGCTGTTTTGGCGTTTGCTGGTGCCGCCAGGCTCTTCAAGGGGCTTCGGGCGCGGGAAAACGCGGCCTCTCTCCTGCTCCTGACCGTTTTGCCGTTCCTGCTCTATCTCGGGTATCATTCCTTGCATTCGCGCGTGCAGGCCAATTGGCCGGCACCGCTTTTTCCCGCTTTTGCCATGATGGCGGCGGTCTTTGTCACCAGCCGGCCTGCCAGCCCAGCCCTGTGGCAGCGTCTGGCGCAAGCCGGTGTCGTCCTTGGTCTTGCAGTTGCCGTCGTGGTGCAATTGCACGCAGTCTGGCCGCTGACGGGTACCTTTGCCCGCAAGGACCCGACCTTCCAGTTGCGCGGTTGGCCGGAGATCGGACAGGAAGTGAAGGACCTGGCAGAAAGGGAGGGGGCCGGCTTCGTGGCAACGACCAGCTACGGCCTCAACGGCCAGCTCGATTTCCTGATGAAAGACGACCTGCCGGTGTTCCAGCTGACCGAGCGTATCCGCTATGTCATGCAGCCTGCGCCTGACATGTCGCTGTTCGACGGGCCGGGGCTCTATGTTGCTGAAAAGCGCCGGAACCGGGAAGGCGACCTGCGACAGTCCTTTGCCAACGTCGAGGAAGTTGCCGAGCTGACGCGCAAGGTTAAAGATGTGCCGCTGGAAAAGCTTGTCGTCTACAAGGTTGAGGGGCGTATCGGCCCGGTGTTCGAGCCGGTTGACCCAAATTGAACCGGCAGGAGATGTCGGCTCCACCCAACATCCGACTTGATTTGCTTGGCTGAATGACGCAGGGATGTGGCTTAATATTCACATTGTCCGGTCCGCCTGCGGAATTTCATGAAGCGAATTACACTTGGAGCGTTGGACTACGGCCTTGCCTTCGGGGTCGATCGCGCATTGCGTGAACTTGTGGAGCGGGGGCGCCTGAGCGCTCTCGGCGCCATGGTTGCCACCGAGCTGTGGCCACGCGAATTCCGTCCGCTGCAGGAAACCGCGGAGAAGGTCGGCAAACGGGCACTCTTCGGGGTGACCTTGGCCTTCAGCGGTGACCGTGTTTCGCCGGTTAGCGCCCGCATGCAGGAAATCTATGGCGACCGGATGTTCACGCGCGAACAACTGCAGCGCCGTGCCTTGCTGCGGCTTCTGCCGGACCAGCTTCTGCAGGAGGAAGCTCAGGCTCAGCTTGCCCGCTACAGCGTGTTGATGAAACGTCAGCCGGATTTCGTGGCGGTGCGCGAAGGTCTGTTGGAACGCACGTCCCTTGCGCGGATCGTTCTGAAGGCGATCGAGCATGCCGATTATCCCGATCCGCCACTGCTGATTTCGCCGGTGCAATCAGGTCTCAAGGCTGTCCGCCTGGCACGGCTTGCCAAGGCGCACGGCCTGAAGCTGCTTCCCAAGGCGGATCCCTTGCCGGAGACCGAGGATCAGGAAGCGCTGCACGCTCTTTTGCATAACCATTTTGACGGCATGAGCGATCTCAGTTTCGTGGCTGCTATTCCCGGCCGTTCGGACGATCGCCTGCGGCGGGACGAACCGCGCCGGAAGATTGCGATACGCGAATGCCAGTTTGAGGTTCTTTCCAGCCAGAGGTTCTTTCAGACGCTGGAGAAGAAGGACGTTTTTCTGAACTGACGCCGAACTTTCGCTTAAGGTGCTGGCAGTCAGGCTTTTGTGAGGTTTGTTTCGGACTTGCGAATTCGGATCGGCTGGTGAGTCTAACGAAGTGGTGAAACGAAAAAACGGCCCTGCGGGGTACAGGGCCGTTTTTCGTGGAGGTCCGGAAGAGGGGAGGGGCGGCCCCGCTTCCATGTCCTTAGATATAGGGTTATTTTGCTGGAATGCACGTGATGGGCATCACAAGATGGCGTTTGATCTTGTAATTTCGCGGGCAGCAGCGCTTTTGGCAGGGGTAAGGTGTGGCTGAAATCAAGGATTTTTTAAAAAATAGCTTTTCGCTTGAAGGGCTTGACCCGGAACTGGCTGTCGGCCTGTCGCGCCTTGCAAGGCCGATGAAAATATCGGCTGGCACCATTCTCTTCGAAAATGGCGATCCCGGAAACGGCTGTTACGCGGTTCTGGAGGGCTCGCTCAAGGTATCGCTTCTGTCCGTTGAAGGCGACGAGCAACTGCTTGCAGTGCTCGGCCCTGGCGATCTTGTCGGCGAACTGGCGCTGCTTGATGGCCGTCCGCGGTCGGCAACGGTCATCTCCCTGAAGGAAGCCCAGCTTGCCTTCATCGACAAGGCCGCCTTCCAAAGGTTTGCCGACGAGAACCCGGCCGTCTACCGGCATATGCTGTCGATCGTCGGCAAGCGGCTGCGCCATGCCAATGATGTGCTGGCGGCACGCTCGTTCCTGCCCTTGCCGGGAAGGGTCGCCCAGACCCTGCTGCAGTTGGCGGAAACCTTCGGCAAGCCGCTCGACGATGGCCGGTTGCTGATCCACTACAAACTCAGCCAGGCAGATATCGCCAACATGGCGGGTGCCGCGCGCGAAAACGTCAGCCGTGTCCTCAACGACTGGAAGAGGGCAGGCACCATCAGCCGGATTTCCGGCTACTACTGCCTGGAGCAGATGGACTTCCTGGAAAAGGCTTCGACGCTCTAGGAGAACCAGGATCGAAACGGATGGTCCCGGTCTGCCTTGTTGCAGCCGGGGTGCCTCAGGCGCTGGTTTCGACCGGCAGTGCCATCTGTGTTCCGGCCAGAATGGATGCCAGCGTTTCGGTATTGAGGCTTTCCAGAAAGGCTTCCGAGGCTCGCGCCATTGCGCCTTTCAGGGCACACCGGGGCAGGAAGGCGCAGACTGTGGGCTCGGGCTTCAGGCAGGCGACGACGCCAAGGTCCGGCTCGATCAGCCGCACGACATCCCCCAGGCGGATCATGTCCGGTGTTTTCGCCAGCCGTATCCCGCCGCCACGCCCGCGCGTCGTCTCCAGATAGCCACCCTTGGCGAGATGAGCGACGATTTTCATGACATGTGATTTGGCAAGGCCAAGCTGCCGCGAAAGCTTGTCGACGGTCTGCGGGTCGTCGGATTGGCCGGTCGCCATCAGAATTCTCAAGGCAAAATCGCTGGCCTGACTGAGGCGCATGGCTGGGTCTCTTTAAACATTCATCTTATATGTTGATTTTAGCGGGTTGCTGTGCCATTTAAAAGATGCATCTTAAATGAATGTTATGGAGGCGGCTATGGAAGCCCCTAACTCCAGTACCAACAGATACAAGCTGAAGAGACGCGAAACGCCGGACCAGGGCGACCGGCTCCGCCGTTACGAGAAGGTCGATGAACAGGCGATCCATGTGATGGTGCATACTTTCTATGGCTGCATTCGCCAGCACCCGCGGCTCGGAAGCATCTTCGAGCGCCGTCTGGCTGGCCGGTGGGAAGAGCACCTGCCGAAAATGGAAGCCTTCTGGCAATCCGTCCTGATGAAGAACGGCGCCTACAAGGGCAAGCCCGTGCCGGCTCACCTGAAGCAGAAGGAGCTGGTAAGCACGGATTATGGCGAATGGCTCGGTGTCTTCCGGCCCGTGATCCGTGAATTGTTCGTGCCCGACCTTGCAGACGAGATTGTGGCCATTGCCGAACGCATCGCACAGAGCCTGTGGCTGGCCACCTTCGGAACCCCCGGAGCCAATCCGCCTGCCGAACTGACATCGCAACCCTCTGAATGGAGCGGATCATGCTGGTAACGATTGTCCTGATAGCGGAAGTGCTGGTGTTCGTCTGGTTCACCGTCTTTTCGCTGATGCTTCTGTCCATGTATCTGGATTCGCGCGGCATGCCGCTGCCGAAACTGGATGTTGCCGGCCGCACACTCATCGGCAGCGCGAAACTGGCCTTCATCACGGGTATTGTCGCCCTTTCGGCGATGACAGTCCTTGAAATCCAGGCCTTCAGCTAGAAAGCAACCGAAATGAATACCTCCAACCTTCTGCATCGCGGCCTGCCGATCCTGCTGATCTGGGTCGCTGCCCCCATGCCGTTGTGGATCATGGCAATCCTGATGTTTGTCCTTTGACGGTGGACTTGATCCGCAGTTCCTTCTGAGGCCCTCCGATCAACCACTTCTATTCTTGCAGGTGATGACCTAGTCTTCTTGCGAGAATCAGCGGAGGGGCTCAGGCGTGTACGACGAAAAGCCGACAGGCGATCTGACATTGCGCACCATGGCAATGCCTGCCGATACCAATGCCTCGGGAGATATTTTCGGGGGCTGGGTGTTGTCGCAGATGGACCTGGCAGGCGGTATCGCAGCCGGTCAACGGGCCGAGGGACGTGTCGTGACCATCGCGGTCGACAAGATGAAATTCATCCGGCCTGTCCATGTGGGTGACGTGCTATGCGTTTATGCCGAAGTCCTTCGTGTCGGCAACTCGTCGATGGAAATCAAGCTTGAATCCTGGGCCCTGCGCCATCGCTACGGTCACCGCGAAAAGGTGACCGAAGCGGTCTTCACCATGGTGGCCGTCGATGACGGCGGCAAGCCGCGCCCGGTCCCCAAGAGGGACTGAGCGTCGCGATCTCATCCGGCTTGGTTCCCCAAAAAAACTCATAAAAAACCTCATCCTGAGGAAGCGCTTCAGCGCTGTCTCGAAGGATGGGCGGCATTCTGATGAGCAAGCGGCCCATCCTTCGAGACAGGCCTTCGGCCTTCCTCAGGATGAGGCGAGTTGCTGCAGCACGCCTGTATCAAAGAAATTGGCAGAGTGCTGACGTTGTGCACCACACGGGGGCACTCCCGTCAGTGCCTGACGGGTCCGTGCCGGTTGAGAATATCGGCAAAGAGGTCTTCATCGACAGCGCATGTGCAGCCGTTCGCCCACAGTTGAAGCAGTGTTTTCAAACGCTCGGTGCGGGCGGTCTGGCTCAGCGGCGCCTTGTGCCGCGGTAGGCCACCCAGGATGCGTAGGGATTTGATCCGCGCCAGCACGCAGTCTTCAGCGGCCTGGCACCAGATATCCGTTCCGGCAAGCTTGGAGCTCGCCGCCACATGGTTCTCGATCAGATCTGCCGCACGTCCGGCAAAAGGGTCCTGAGACAAAAAATCCTCCATCGGTTGCCCGAGGAGGACTGGCGCATGCAAATTAACCGCTTAGTTGCCGGAAAGCCTCGGTTGAGGGTCTGACCAGCCGCATCCCTGTTGCGGAAACCACCTTGCCCGGAACGGCAGGTTGGCGAGGGCGCCAGCCCTTCTCTTGATGATGGCGCGCTTATGCCATGTCCAATCCGGCTTGGCAAGTCCGCCAGTGCATGGCACATCTTCCTGAAAGGACTAGCTCGGGAGCTCCACAATTGGACCGATCCATGTTGCATCACAGTCGGCCGTTGGTGCCGATCCTGCTCGCCTTTTGTGCCTGCTTCATCGATGTGGTCTGTATTCTCGGCCTGTTTCACACCTTCACGGCATTCATTACCGGAACGCTTGTCGTCTTGTGCACGGAGGTGTTTCACCAGGGGCAAAACGCAGCCCTGAAGGTTTTCGTGCTCGCGGTTTTCTTCGGTTCGACTCTCTTCTGGTTCGTTTCGGTCACTGCACTGGTGCGCAAAAACAGGATTGCCGTCCGGCATCTGTTCGCGCTCGAAGCTTTGCTGGTGGCGGGCTTCATGTTCGTCGCCGGTCTTGGAGATCCGTCAGCCGGAGGACCGTTGTCTGCCGTCACTCTGACGGCTGTCGGGTTTTCGACCGTGGCCATGTCGTTGCAGAACGTCATCATGCTGACCCTGCTCAACAGGCATGTTCCCACGACCATCATGACCGGCAATACGCTGAAGCTTGTGCTCGGCATCGCCGACTATTTCACGCATCCCGAAACGCGGCCCGACAGCCGCTCCCGGATCCGTCACCAGGCCTTCGTCCTGATGGCCTTCGCGGCCGGAGGTCTCCTGGCGAGTTTCCTGATGACCGTCATGGGGTTCTGGGCGCTTGCGATACCTGTTGCGCTCCTGATGCTGCTGGCGATAGTCCAGCCGGTGCATGAGCCTCAAGTCGCCTGAAACCGGTACCAGCTACTCAGGCCCAGCTACTTAGGCCGAAAATTATGCGCCCAAGCCGGGTGCTTCTTCCCTTTGGTGGTGCCGGTCGTAATCGATGCGGCCGTCGACCAGGTGGATACGCCGGTCCATCCTGTCGGCGAGATCGATATCATGGGTAACGGCGACGACGGTGGTCCTTTCGGTCTTCACAATGGCCTGAAGACTTTCGAACACCTGTTCCGTCGATACACTGTCGAGACTGCCGGTCGGCTCATCAGCAAGGATCAGCTGCGGTGAATTGGCAAGTGCTCTGGCTACAGCGACGCGCTGTCGCTGCCCGCCGGACAATTGCTCCGGGCGGCGGTGAAGAAACTCTTCCAGACCCAGCGCCGCCAGTAGCTCCGTCGCATGGTCGAGTTGGGCCTTGGGACTGCGTTTGCCGAGCCGCTGCATCGGGATCATCACGTTTTCCAGCGCGGTAAATTCCGGCAGCAGGAAGTGAAACTGAAAGACGAAGCCGAGTTTTTCCAGGCGAAGATGCGCCATTTCGGCAGATGTCAGCGCATGGGTGGGAAGGCCGTCTATCCGGACCTCGCCGGAGGTCGGCCTGTCCAGAAGGCCAAGCAGATATAGAAGCGACGATTTCCCGGAACCGGACGGACCGGTAATGGCAACGAACTCCGCCTCGCCAACCTGAAAGCTGACGTCCTGCACCAGTGTCACCGGCACGATGGCCGGCAAGATGCGGGTGAGGTTGCTCGCTTCCAGCAGAACGTGGCCGGGAGCCGTCTGTTTTTCCGGGGAAGGGGTCATGTCGCCCCTCGGATAATGTCGACAGGATTGAGCCGGGCGGCTTTCCTGGCGGGAATGTAGCCGGCGATCCCGGAAGAAAACAGCGCCAACAGGCAGGCAATGATGTAGTGCAGGGCGGAAAAATAGATCGGCAGGTGGGTCATCTCCACGTCCTGGGTAAATTCGAATTTGACCGACGCGAGATAGCTCGACAGTCCGAAGCCGAGCGCCGAACCTGCAAGAGCGCCCAGGATACCGATCACAAGTCCCTCGAGCACGAAGATTTGCTGAATATCGACTTCCGGAAATCCCAGCGACTTCAGGATCGCGATATCACGCGCCTTTTCGTGCACGATCGTCGAGACGATGTTGAAGATGCCGAAGCCGGCTACCACCAGAATGGCCCCGACAACCGTGTACATGATCACGTTGCGCACGAAGAAGGCTTCCATCAGCCCCTCGTTGGCCTCTTCCCAGGAAACCGCCTTGTAACCGAGCTGCCGCTCGGCCCGTGCGGCAACCGCGTTGGCTTCGGCGATGGAATTGAGGTGGATTGCGATCGAATTGATGACGTCCGGTTTTTCCAGGAGGATCTGCACGGCCTTCAGTGGCGCATAGGCAAGCCCTTCGTCGCTGGTGGTGATGCCGCTGTGGAACAGGCCGACGATCTTGAAGCGCTTGGCGACACCGTTTGCGGATGTCAGGGTCACGGTATCGCCAAGGTCCGCCCCCAGCCGTTCCGCGGCCTTGTCGCCGACAACGAGGCCATTTGACGTCGTGTCCAGGTCCTCGAAGGAGCCCTGGCGCATATCCTCGCCGATCTTGGAGACGGTCAGTTCGCGCTTGGGTTCCACACCGACCAGGGTCATGCCGATGTCCTGTCCGGCATACCGCAGCACCGCCTGGCCGCTCAGGCGCTGCGCCATCGATCCGTTCACCCAGTCGCGCAGCGAGGCAAGGGCTTCGGTCGGGTTGCGGATGCCGCGAAGGTCTTCCTTAGGTCTGAGACCATGATAGGTGACAGCGTCATAGACCGCACTGGCGGGTTGTTCCGCCGGTGCGCGCTGCTCGTCCAGGATCTCCACATGGGGAATGGCGTCGATCAGTGTTGCGGTAAAATCCCGCTGAGACCCTTCCATGAGGCTCGCCATCGCCACCGAAAATCCGACACCAAGTGCGACACCAAGTGTTGAGACGATGGTCTGGCGCAAGCGGTTGCGAATGTGGGTGGAGGCGATGCGCAGGAGAAGCATTATTTGCCGTCTCCGGGAACCGGCCTGACCTTCTGTCCTTCTGCCAGATCCGGGTTATAGGGAAAGACGACCGGGTTATCTCCGGTGATCCCCTTCAGCACTTCCGTGGCGCGGGTGCCCTTGATCCCGGTTTCGACCTCCAGCAGAACGATTTTGTTATCCCCATCCAGCGTCAGCAGTTTCGAGCCGTCGAAGGCCGCGGTCGGCAGCAGCAGCGCGTCGTCCTTCTCCGAGGTGACGATATTGATCTCGGCAGTCATGCCGATGCGCAGCGGGGTGTCTTCCGGGAGATCGAGATAGACACGGTAGTTCTTCAGCACCGGATCGCCTTTCGGAGTGATGCTGGCAACTTCTGCTGTCAGTTCCTTGCCTGGAAAGGCATCTGCACGGATCAGGGCCTTGTGACCCTTGGCGACCTTGGGAATGTCCTCCTCGTTGACTTCCGCCACCAGTTGAAGGGGAGAAGGCTGACCGATCCAGAAGAGAATTTCACCGGGTTCGGCAACTTCCCCCACCGACCCGTCCGCCCTCAGAACCATGCCGTCCATGGGGGCCACGATGACATAGTCGCGCAGCCGTTCCTTCTGGGCCGCCGTAATGGCGTTGATGCGGATCAGTTCGTTCTGGGCCTTGTCGTAAACCTGCTGGCTGACGACGCGGCGTTCCAGCAATTGCAGCGCACGTTCCTTGTCGGATTGTGCCAGCTCCTGGCGGGCTTCCAGTTCGGCAAGCGTCGCACGGGCATCGCCGCTGTCCAGTTCCGCCAGCTGGTCGCCTTTCTGGACCTGATCACCCTCGCAGCCGCACAGCGAGACGATCCGCTCGCGGATGATGCTGGTAACCTTCGCCCATCGGACGGGTTCAACGACTGCGGTGGCATAGACCACTTCGGCTGCCCGCCCGGTCGTCGGCATCACGGTCTGCACTTCCGGCGGTTTCTTGAACCACCAAAGTGAGCCCGCGACGGCTCCCGCGATCAGCAGAACAAATATCAAAAGTTTTAAAAAGCGCATGGCACACCCTTGCCGGATCTGCCGCCACAATAACGTTTCGAGCGAGGAACGCCATGGCCTGGATCAAATGAGGATGCCTGCGCGCAAGGGCTGGCCGGACGTGTGCCTCAAGAGCGTGATCAGGTGACGCCCTCGGCGAAGATCAGTAATGCGGCGGCTTTTCGATCTGGTGGCCGGGCAGAACGTTCTCCATCAGTTCCGTGACCTGGTCCGTCATGTTGGTGACGAGCCGGTTGAGCCTGTCCAGCTGACGTCCCTGATCGAAGACGACCGTATTCAGTTCATCAATGGTGTTGAGCGCATGAGCGAGATCGATCTCGAGCTTCTCGATTCGGGCTTCTTTGTCGTCCGCCATGGGTGTCTCCTGCGTCGTCCTGGGGCTATGTGGCTTCTTTCGGCACCCGCCCGATGTCTGTCGTGGCAGGTATATTGCGGCGGCGGCGAAACACCAACTCTCATTGTCGGCGGACTGTGAGTTTGCGCCGGGCGATGCTGCGCTATATCTATGCGTAATCCTGACAGGGGTCGGGACCTGCAATCCCTAATGAGGGCTCCATGACCGATCTGTCTGACTTCGAGATCTCCCGCAAATGGCCTGCCAAACACGCAGACCGTATTCAGCTCTATTCGCTGCCGACGCCCAACGGCATCAAGGTTTCGGCGATGCTGGAAGAAAGCGGCCTGCCATATGAGCCGCATGTGGTCGATTTCGGCAGCAATGACCAGTTGAGCCCGGAATTCCTGTCGCTCAATCCGAACAACAAGATCCCGGCAATCATCGATCCGCACGGCCCAGGCGGCGAGCCACTGCCCTTGTGGGAATCCGGCGCGATCCTGATTTATCTGGCGGAAAAGTCGGGCAAGTTCCTGCCGCAGGAGCCGGCAAGGCGCGCCGAAACGCTGCAGTGGCTGATGTGGCAGATGGGTGGCTTTGGCCCGATGGCGGGTCAGTTGGGCTTCTTCCACAAGTTCGCGGGCCGGGACTATGAAGACCGTCGGCCTTTCGAGCGATACCGGGACGAGACGAAACGCCTGCTTGGCGTTCTGGATCGGCAGCTGGATGGGCGCGATTTCATCATGGGCAGCGACTATACCATTGCAGACATGGCCTGCTGGCCCTGGGCGCGAAATCTCAACGGCTTCTACGAGGCCGGAGAGGTGACCGACTTCGCGTCCCACACCAATGTGGTTCGCTGGGTCGACACCTGCATGAGCCGTCCGGCAAGCCAGAAGGCGGTCAACATTCCTTCGCGCGACTAACGTGAAACGGTGTCGATCAGGCCAGGAAGACGACCGAAGTCAGCAATGCCAGCAACAGGATGATCACCGCTGCGACCCGCCAGATGGTGCCATATCTGGAAACCGGGGGAACCTGGGATTCCAGTTCCTGATCGGTCTGGGCATCCTGAGCGATCGTCCTGTTGAGCTGATCTGCATTCTCATACTGGTCTGACGCAGTCTGTCGCATACTCTGTGCCATCGGTCCCTCCATGGTTCAATTCTAGGAAGAAAACCGTCAGAGGCGGCTAAGGTTCCGAAAACCGTGTGAAACGGTCACGCATGAGGAACGGATGCTGACCGGATTACTGCGCTTCAGCCTCTTTCAGTGGTGGGCCGCTGAACTCCGTTTCGATAACGAACTCAACATCATCCCCCACCCCGAGGTTGGAGCCTTCTGGCGGAAGTCCGTAGGACATGCCGAAATCGGACCTTCTCAGCGTACCTGTTGCGGAAAATCCGATCCGAGCCTGTGGGTCGTAAACCGCCAGGCCCGGATAACCGCCGTTGAAACGCACGTCGAGCTCAACTGGCCGCGTTTCTACCCTGAATGACAGGTCGCCTGTCACGACGGCAGTTTCAGCGCCAGTCAGTTCAATGCTGGTCGAGCGATAGGTGATCTTCGGGTGATCTTCTGCATTCAGCCAGTCCGGGCCAAGCAGCATGTCGCGAAAGCCATCGGGTGGCGTTGCGGTCAGATGCAGGGATGCGACGTTTATGTCGACGCTCAGGCTGGCGTTGGCCGGATCAGCGGGATCGAGTTCCAGTGCGGCGTCAAAGTCAGCAAAGGACGCGCTGTAGTACGAAAAGCCGAGGTGATTTGCCCGGAAGACGAGCGTCGAATGGAATTTGTCGATCTTGTAACTGCCTGCCGGTAGAGCCGTCGCGGCGTCACCTGCATTTGCAGCAAGTGATGGCAACAGCACCGCTGCGACACCGCAAAGTACAGACAGAAAACGAAGTCCCGGGGACAGTGGCATAGTGGTTCCTCTATTGACCGGAAGTTGGAAACAGCGGTGTGTTCAGGCCGATTTCAGGTGCAGCCGTGGCTGATTTACCTGTGGCCATAGCCAGTGGTCTTGCCGATCGGCCACCAGGCAATCAAAAGATACCGACCAGTTGGTATGTTGTCAATTTCGCGGCCCTGATCTGTCACCGGACGAGGCGGGTGTTGGGCTTCGGCATCTAACAAAGCCCTGACCAGGCGGGAGCAGCATCAAGGCTGGTAAAATCTCCCGCGGCGATGGTTTGACCCAGTGTATTGATCGCATTGAGAGCCGCGCGGGTAAATGATCCGCCGAGACTGATCCGCCGCACGCCAGCGTCTGCGAGCTGGTCGAAGGACAGGCCCGATGCACCTTGCCCGATGACATGGTTGACCGGAACAGGTACCGATGCGCAGACCGTCCGTATGGCTTCAAGATCAGGTAGGCCCGGGGCGTAGACGACGTCTGCCCCTGCTTCGGCAAAAGCGGACAGACGGCGAAGAACCTCATCAAGGTCATAGGCTCTCTTGCCGAGACCATCGGCGCGAGCCGTCAGGACGATCCCGGATTTCCGGGCCTCCAAGACAGCGGCCTGAACGCGCTCGAGAGCTTCGGAATATGGTCTTATACGACCAGGGTTGGACGTGTCGCGATCTTCTATCGAGATGCCGGCAAGCCCGGCTTTCGCGGCAAGTGCGACCGTCTCCGCGACACCTTCCGGTGTGTCTGCAAAACAGTCTTCTCCGTCCAGGGTGACGGGAAGGCCAGTCGTACGGGACAATGCCGATGCGTGGTCGATCGCTTCCTGCCTGGAAATTTGCCGGGAACTATCGCGCCGGCCTGTCGTGAAGGCATATCCCGACGACGTGGTGGCCAGAGCCTTGAAGCCGCAGTGCACCAACAGCCTGGCGGATACGGCATCCCACGGGTTGGGCACGATAAAGCACCCGGTCTCGTGCAGTTCTCGAAAGACATTGGCTGGGCTGGACATTTGAAGGATGCGCGAAGAGCAGGGCTATCTTGTACCGATATGAAAACACAGAGGTGGCAAGAAGGGCAAGCGTGCCGCTTGGTTGAGTTGCTGTTCAGTTTTCTGGAAACCACTGCCAGCCCCGTGCCGCCTACGCCACAAGTGTGAGATGATGGGCGACCAAGAAAAAAGGGCGGTCCGAAGACCGCCCTTTCTGCAAAGCTTATGAGCTTTGGGCTTCTTGGAAGCCCATGCCGCCTCCCGTGCCGCGAGGCGGCACAAGCATGAGATGATGGGCGGCCAAGAAAAAAGGGCGGTCCGAAGACCGCCCTTTCTGCAAAACTTGTGAGCTTTGGACTTCTTAGAAGCCCATGCCGCCCATACCGCCCATGTCGCCGCCCGGCATTGCCGGAGCGTCTTTCTTCGGCAGTTCAGCAACCATGGCTTCGGTGGTGATCAGCAGACCAGCGACGGAAGCTGCGTCCTGCAGAGCAGTACGGACAACCTTGGTCGGGTCGATGATGCCAGCTTCGATCATGTTGACGAACTGTTCGGTCTGAGCGTTGAAGCCGAAGGACGGATCGTCGTTTTCCTGGATCTTGCCAACAACGATGGAGCCTTCGACACCAGCGTTTTCAGCGATCTGACGGATCGGAGCTTCCAGAGCGCGCAGGACGATCTTGATACCAGCTGCGATGTCGGCGTTGTCGGAGGCCAGGCCTTCGACTGCCTTCTTGGCGCGCAGCAGAGCGGTACCGCCACCCGGGACGATGCCTTCTTCAACGGCAGCGCGGGTTGCGTTCAGAGCGTCGTCGACGCGGTCTTTTTTCTCTTTCACTTCGATTTCGGTCGCACCGCCAACGCGGATAACGGCAACGCCGCCTGCGAGCTTTGCAAGACGCTCCTGGAGCTTCTCACGGTCGTAATCGGAAGTGGTTTCTTCGATCTGAGCCTTGATCTGGGAAACGCGGCCGTTGATGTCGTCCTTGGAGCCAGCACCGTCAACGATGGTGGTGTTTTCCTTGGTGATGGACACCTTCTCGGCGGTGCCGAGCATGTCGAGGGTCACGTTTTCCAGCTTGATGCCGAGATCTTCGGAGATCACGGTGCCGCCGGTCAGGATCGCGATGTCTTCCAGCATGGCCTTGCGGCGGTCGCCGAAGCCCGGAGCCTTGACAGCAGCAATCTTCAGGCCGCCACGCAGCTTGTTGACGACGAGGGTAGCAAGTGCTTCGCCTTCAACGTCTTCAGCAATGATCAGCAGCGGACGGGAAGACTGAACAACAGCTTCCAGGATCGGCAGCATGGCCTGCAGGTTGGAAAGCTTCTTCTCGTGCAGCAGGATGTACGGCTTTTCCAGGTCAGCCATCATCTTGTCAGCGTTGGTGACGAAGTAAGGAGACAGGTAGCCGCGGTCGAACTGCATGCCTTCAACGACTTCGAGTTCGGTTTCGAGGGACTTTGCTTCCTCGACGGTGATCACGCCTTCGTTGCCGACTTTCTGCATGGCTTCGGCAATGTCCTTGCCGACCTGCTCGTCGCCGTTAGCGGAGATCGTGCCTACCTGTGCAACTTCACCAGAGGTGGTGATGGTCTTGGAAGCAGCGGTCAGAGCCTTCACGGCTTCAGCAGCAGCAAGATCAACGCCGCGCTTCAGGTCCATCGGGTTCATGCCGGCTGCAACAGCCTTGGCGCCTTCCTTGACGATGGCCTGAGCCAGAACGGTCGCGGTGGTGGTGCCGTCGCCAGCGATGTCGTTGGTCTTGGAAGCCACTTCGCGCACCATCTGGGCGCCCATGTTTTCGAACTTGTCTTCCAGTTCGATTTCCTTGGCAACAGACACACCGTCCTTGGTGATGCGCGGTGCGCCGAAAGCCTTGTCGAGAACGACGTTACGGCCTTTCGGGCCGAGGGTTACCTTGACGGCGTTTGCGAGGGTGTCGACACCACGCAGCATGCGCTCGCGTGCGTCGGAGGAGAATTTTACTTCTTTAGCAGACATGTGATCGTCTCACTCTTTTGGAACAGGTTGAAATCAGAAGCGGTTCGCGGCTGGTTACGCGATCACGCCCATGATGTCGGATTCCTTCATGATCAGGAGGTCTTCACCGTCGATCTTGACTTCGGTGCCGGACCACTTGCCGAACAGAACGCGGTCACCAGCCTTGACGTCGAGCGGAACGATCTCGCCGTTGTCCTTGCGGGCGCCGGTGCCGATGGCGATGATTTCGCCTTCCTGCGGCTTTTCCTTAGCGGTGTCCGGAATGATGATGCCGCCAGCAGTCTTTGCTTCAGAATCTACGCGGCGAACGACGACACGGTCGTGCAGTGGACGAAATGCCATAACACTGTTTCCTCTCATGAGCGCGCCCCACGCAATAGGCAGCGCGCGAGACATGAACATTGGGTTGCGTTGCACGGGAGGAAATTGCCTCCCGTCACCAATTAGCACTCCTTAACAGCGAGTGCTAACAGCGCCATGGATTTATGTAGCTGTGCTCAGCTTGTCAATGCTTTGTGACGAGAATTTAATCGCAATCGGTCGCGTTGCGCCTATGGGGTAGTCAACAGACCGGGGAGGCGGAATTATGGCGTCGCTGCTACTGTGTCAGCGGGCCCGGCTCAATTCGCGCCGGAAACGCTGAAAGGCAGTGTAAAGGCGCTCGTTTTGCCGCCAATTTCGTCGGTGAAGCTCGTTTCCAGCTGGTAATCGCCGGCCGGCAGGCCGCTGAACTGAAACGTGAGGGCCGCGGAAAGTTCACGCTGCTTGGACCGGCCGCTGCCGGAAAAGGTCGCGAAGTTTTCCTGTTCGGCCAGAACCTGACCGGATTTGGTCAGCAATTTGTAGTCCGCGGTCAGCTCATAGGCATAACCGCCTTCGGTTTCCTGAAAGCCGTAACCGACCGGTTCCGCGTAGACAGACAGCGCTTCACCATCGGCAAACGTTGCATCAGCGCGCGGCGTATACTCACCATATCCGGTGCTCGGGCTGGAAGCGAAGGTTGCGGCCGTGAACGAAAGACCGGCGGCCGTCCACGCCTGGTCATAGGCGGCAAGTGCGTTCTGGAAAGCTTCAGGAGGGCTGGCGGGGGATTGGGCCTGCGCGGACAGCTGTCCAGCAGACAGTCCGGTTGCAATCAGAACAGCAGACAGCGTCTGCCGAAAAGCACATTTTCCCACCAGCATCATCTATATCCCCGCACGCCTTTAAATCTTGTCGTTTTCAGCGATTTTGCCGATATAAACCGACTTGTCCGATTAAACAAGGCAATGTGTGCGGCGCGGTAAACGCCGGATTTAGCTGTACTCTACTCGTTATCCGCGAAAGTAGAAAACCCGATTGCGGTTAACGTGTCGCCGGTCCGGGCATTTACATGCTGCGGGCTGTCCAGGACTGGCGCTTGCGGTAGATAGTGGAAGGGCTGATCTCAAGGGCTGCTGCCGCCATGGCGATGTTGCCGTCAAAGGCATCAAGGGCGTCTTCGATGATGCGCCGCTCCTGGGCCCAAAGCGGCTCGATGGTTCCGAACGGCCGGCTTGGCGGCGCCACGCGCGATCGCTCGCGGGACAGGTCGATCAAGGTGCCCGGCCGGCTGCTCTGGTCGCGAATGATTAGCGGCAGCATGTCGTAGGTGACAGCGGCACCGTCATTCATGACAACGATCTGCCGGATGGTGTTCTCAAGCTGGCGGACGTTGCCCGGCCAGGGATAGGAAATGATCCGCGCTTCCGCGTCCGCATCAAACCCTCTGAAACCGCGCCGTTCTTCCGCCGAATAGCGTTCAAGGAAGGTTTCGGCGAGCGGCAGGATATCGTCGCGGCGCTCTCTGAGAGGCGGCATGTGGATCGGCAGCACGTGCAGCCGGTAGTAAAGGTCTTCGCGGAAGCGGCCGGCGGATATTTCCTGAACCGGGTTCCGGTTTGTTGCGCAGATGATGCGCGCGTCCACCTTGCGGGTATGTGTGTCGCCGAGGCGCTGGAACGTCCCCGTCTGCAAGAAGCGCAACAGCTTGCTCTGCAGGAGAAGGTCCATCTCGCCGATCTCGTCCAGGAACAGCGTGCCGCCATCGGCCTGTTCGGCCGCGCCCGCACGGTTGTCTGCAGCTCCGGTAAAGGCGCCGCGCACATATCCGAAGATCTCGCTTTCAATGAGGTCTCGCGGAATGGCCGCGCAGTTCAAGGTGACGAAACGGTTGGACCGGCGCTCGGATAATTCGTGAACCGCAGCAGCGCACAGTTCCTTGCCCGTTCCGGACTCTCCGGTAATGAAGACCGGAGCCTGCGACGGCGCCATGCGACCGATCTGGTCGTGGATGTCGCGCATCTGGGCGGAGGTGCCCACCAGGCGGTTCGTTCCGGAGCTTTCGGTTCTGATGTGTGCCGCGCGAAGCGGAGGTGCTGAAAGCTCCGGCATTGAAACGACAGGCTGGACACTCTGCGGTGCTGCGGGAGCAACCGGTTGAACGGGCCTTCTTTGTTTCAGCTGGAAGGAAATCTTGGACGCAAGCGCATCAAGCGAGAAGGGCTTGGTCAGGAAATCATGGGCTCCGGCGCGCATTGCGCTGACGGCCCGCGAGACAGACCCCTTGGCCGAAACCGCGATGATGACCGCCTTGGGACAGCGGACCGCATAGGCTTCCAGGGCTTCGTCGCCACCGATGGTTTCCAGATCAATGATCAGAATGTCGGTGGTCTTGTCTGCAAGGTCCTGCAGGCAGGACGAGGATTCCGTGTACAGGATGGGGTCCGTACAGGCATGAGACAGCTTGGCGCAGACCGCAGATGTGCGGGCAGCCTCGGAGGCCGTTGCGTCAAGTACGCGTACTATAACAGGCAGCTCTTTGCCCTCATTACTCCCCATTGCTGGGTAACTCCCATCGCTGGATACGGGTCATTCGAATATCGAAAGATTCGTCAATTTGATAATTCTCCGAACAGGGTAAACAAAGCGTTGTCAGATGACGCAAATTGCAGGCGATCTTCGCTTTCGGCACAGAAAAGGGCCGAAGTGAGCAAAATATTCCAGCTCAGGCAGTGTGTGGTGGATATGTCGAAGACCGGTCAGACCTGAGAAATCAAAGGCCGGCCGACAGGTATCCTGCCAGGAAACTGGCAAGGCAGAGGGCGAACACCAGCCAAAGGTCAACAGGATGTGCCAATGCGCGTTGCAGCTTTCGGAAGACTTCCGGAAGGCCGGTTCTTTCCGGTGCATTGGTTTCGGTGTGCAAGGCGCGCGCCGGCGGTCGGAAGGCATCATGCTCGTCCACGGTTCCCGACACCCCACCTGTTTCAAGGTGTGGAAGAGCCATCGTTTCCGGCGCGAAGTGTTTACCGGCCAATTCCCCCTCTGGCACGTCTTTGGCGGCAAGGTCTGCTGCACAATCCGGAAACGACCCGGCGTGCGCCGGTTGAAACTCCGGCGCGTAGCTGCCTTTGGGAATGGTGATGCGCACCGGGTCGTTTGCACCGGACCCGGCATAGTACTTCTCTAACCTGCGCCGCAGCCGGGCGGCCTCGACACGTACGATAGGGTCCGTCACCGGATTGAAGTCTTCCGGCCGCCCGAGCGCTTCAACCGCGATCGTATAGCCTTTGATCTTTTCCTGTTGTCTGTTCAACGTGGCATGCACGACAAACCCCAGGAAGGCACGCAGTTGGGGCGCGGACTGGAATTCGGAGCTTTTCAGGGTGTTGATGAGCGCGGCCTTGATCTGCTCCTCGCAGGGAAGCTGCTCCTGCACTGTGTTCGGGGCCGTCGCTTCATCTGACTTGAGAGAAGTTGAGGCCTCGGGTGCGGGGCGGTCCTTGGCAGGCTGGTCTATCTTCGCATCCGGCGCATTGTCGCGCGGTGCCCGATATGTCGTTTGTTCGGCTGCATGCATATCAGCCCCCTGCTAGACCTGTTGACTGATCCGCCGTGAAGTAGCTTCCCTTACGTAAATTTAGACGAAGTACTACCGAATGCAACGGTCAAAAAGTCATGGGGACGTCATTGCCCGGTGCGTCCACCGGGTGAGTGGGAGACTTGTGGTTGTGAGCTGTTTGAGACACTGTGAACGCTGCGTGAGGAGCGAAAAACGCCGAAATACCGTGACGCATCAACCATAGTCGGGGACAAGTCACGGATTCCATACCGCAAGGCGGTTGTAGATTCGGCCACGCATGGTTCTTAAGGCATGATTAACCAGTAACTTTTGATTCGCGTTGGAACTTTCGAATACCATGGGGCGGACAGGGACCATATTCGTAGCAATTTGCATGGCCGTGATCGCGCTGTCGTCTGCGACAGTTCTGGTCTTCCAGTTCGGACGGCCGTTCGGCGAAGCTGTTTCCCTGTCGCTTGCGCTCATGTGCACCATGATCCTGATCCACCTGCTGATCGGTCGTGCACGCGACCGCGGCGCGGTGAGTGAAGCGGTCGACCGTCTTGAAGAGCGCATGGCGGATCTGGACGAGGATGTCGGCAATCTCGAAGGCAGGCTCACGGGCATGGAACACACCATGCCGCGCCGTACTCGCGCCGAAATCGACCCTCTGTTTGCTGAAGTTGAAGTATTGGGCACCTTGGTCAAGCAGATGGCCGAGGCCATGTCCGACCTTGAAGCGAGGGTCGAGGACCAGCAGGCCATCGCACCGCCACCGCAGATGCCAAGCCTGCCACGTTATCAGCAGCCGCAGGAGACCTACCAGGAAGAACGCCGGTCCACCTATCAGGCGCCGCAGAACTGGCCTCCGGTTCAGCAGCCTGCGCAGGCCCCGCAGCGCCAGCAGCACGCCCCGGCGTCCTTTTCTCATGAAGCGGACAACGGCATGCAGGAGCCCTATGCACCAGCGGCTGCACCGCGCCGGGACATGAACGATTTCGATCGACGCTATGGTGTGCACGCGCCGCGTCTTGAGGATAAGCTGGGTCATGTTCCGGTCAAGGAACAGCCGAACCACCAGCAGCAGGATTACGCATTCGAACTGCCGGATGAACCTGACCAGCACCTTGCCGCACGTACCGCGATGGTGGCCGAAAAGCCGAAGCCGAACATGGCCATGCGCGAACTGATCACGTCGGCACTCAATGCCAACCGGGTGGAACTCCACCTGCAGCCGATCGTGACACTGCCGCAGCGCCAGGTGAAATACTATGAAGCCTTCACCCGCCTGCGTGATAACGGTGGCAACCTGATCGAAGCATCGGCTTTTATTCCGGAAGCGGTTCTCTCAGGTCAGATAGCCCGGATCGACAATCTGCTGCTGTTCCGCTCCATCCAGGTCGTGCGCCGCCTGACCTCGCGCAATCGCAATGCTATCCTGTTCTGCAATATCTCGTCGCAGTCGCTGGTTGACGAAACTTTCTTCCCCGGCTTCCTGGAATTCGTGAAGGCGAACCAGGATCTGGCCGATGTGCTTGTGTTCGAATTCTCCCAGGACGATGTCGCCCACATGGGCGGGATGGAACTGGAAAGCCTGAGTTCGCTGTTCGAAGCCGGGTTCCGCTTCTCCGTCGACCAGATCGCGGACATGAAGATGGACTTCAACTCCCTGGCGGGCCGGGGTTTCAAATACGGCAAGCTGCACGCCGACTATCTCATCGGGCGCCGCGAAGCCAAACACGGTCACATCCATCCGTCCGATTTCGGCGACCTGCTTCATCGCTATGGCATGCAGCTGATCACTGATCATGTGGAAACGGAATCCCAGGTGCTGGAGCTGCTCGACTACGACGTCAAGCTTGCTCAGGGCAACCTGTTCTCGCCGCCGCGACCGGTGCGTGCGGAAGTGCTGCAGGGCGCACCTGCACCCGGCCCGAGACGGTCTGCCGCCGGTTGATCCGCGCAAGGCGCTTCCGCGTTCCCGAAACGATAATCTGCTTCGACATTTCAGCCGCTGTGCGCCGATGGAGCAGGCCATGACAGTGGTCTGCCGCCGTATGGCAAAAGCTGGCGGCTTGAGGGCTTTTCCACTCGGCCTTTTCAAGTACCGACCTGGATCCTCCTGTGTCACCCCGGACAGGCGAGTCGCAATGCCTGTCTCGAATGCACGTTTTCTGCCTTGAAGGCTGTTCCCAGGTTCGAGCAGTAATAGGTCGTAATTCAGTCTGGTAGGCAAAATCAAGAACGCCCCGGTTTGAGCCGGGGCGTTTGTCATTGAGGCAGTGTTGTTGGTGGTTTGGGGCTTACCCCTGCTTCGGGCCGACGGTCACCACTGTCGGAGCCTTGTCGGCCAGCAGGCGCTTGGCCACCCGTTTGACGTCGTCCAGCGAAATAGCCTCGATCTCGCTGTTGCGGCGGTCGAAATAGTCGATCCCGAGTTCCGCATTCTGCAGAGCGACCAACTGCCGGGCAATCTTGCCGGAACTGTCGAAGCGCAGAGGGTAAGACCCGGTCAGATACTGTTTGGCAGACTGCAATTCGTCTTCGCTCGGTCCGGTCTCGGCCATGCGACTGATCTGTTCCAACATGATCTTCACCGTCTCGTCCGCCCGGTCCGCCTTGGTCGCTGCATTGGCGATCAGAAGACCCGTGTGTGCGTAAGGAGAAAGAGATGTGCCGGCGCCATAGGAAAGCCCGCGCTTTTCCCGCACTTCTTCATACATCCAGGAGGTGAAGGTGCCGCCACCCAGAATGTGGTTCATCACAAAGGCGGCCTGATAGTCCGGATCGTCACGTGTCAGTCCGGGAAGACCGAGCAGGATCGTGGTTTGCGGTACCGCCAGCTGCTGGTTTACCCCGGTTCCGAACTCCGGTTCGAAATCGGCAATCTGCACCAGCTGTCCTTCCTCCTGCAGAGGAGCAAAGACCTTATCGAGAATTCCGGCGAGGGTTTCAGCATCGATCGCACCGACGACACCGATGATCAGCCCCTTGCGGGCGAGAAGCTTGCCCTTCTGGTTTGCAAGGTCATCCGCGTTCAGGCCGGCCAGTGTTTCGGCGGTGCCAAGCGTTGGCCGGGCGTAGGGGTGATCACCGAACATAGCTTCGGCAAGGGCTCTTCCGGCAATCGCATCCGGATCGCTTTCGTTGCGTCTCGCCCTTTGCGACAGCTGGGCCTTCATCCGCTCCACCGGGGCTTCGTCGAAGCGCGGCTCGTTCACGGCGAGGGCCAGAAGGTCACTGGCCTCGTCAAGGGTCGGCGTCAGGGTCCGCAAGCTGCCGTAGAACCGGTCCTTGCCGGTGCTGAAGTTGATGCTGATGGCAAGTTCTTCCAGCTTGGCCTGGAAGGTCTCGGAATCCATTTCACCCGCGCCTTCGTCCAGAGTCGCTGCGAGCAGGCGCGTCAGGCCTTCCTTTCCGACAGGGTCCTGCGCGGAGCCGCCATCGAAGGAAAAATCGAGCGCAATGATAGGCACGGTATGGTCTTCTACCAGCCAGGCTGTGATGCCTTTGGGGCTGGTGACTTCCTGGATCTCGACGGCCTGCGCCAGCCTCATCAGGCCAAGCAGGGCGACAAGCGACAAAGCGAGGGCGGAGACCGGACCGCGCAGGGAGAAGAGGGTGTGTGCCATGATCAGGACTTGTCCTTCGTCTGGGGCGCATCGGATTGGGCGGCATCGGGCACGACGGGCGGTTCCATGCGCAACTCTCCGACCACGGGGAGGCCGGCGAGATAGGTGCGGGCCGCATCCAGGACATCTTCAGGGGTGACAGCCTGTACCTGCGAAGGCCAGGTCTGGACGTTTTCGATCGTTTGCCCAGTTGTCAGGGCACCGCCGAAAAGGCGTGCCAGGCCGGATTGGCTGTCCTGGGCGTAGATCGCGCTGGCGACCATGCTGTTTCGGGCGCGTTCGACTTCTTCTTCCGTGACGCCGGTCTCGAGCAGTTTCTGAAGTTCGGTCGCTATCAGCCGTTCCATGTCTTCCAGCGTGTAACCGGGGCGCGGCACGGCGTAGAGACCGAAGCGGCCGTTATCAAGGGCGCTGCCTTGATAATAGGCGCCGGCGCTGAGGGCGGCTTCCTGGTCGAGAACCAGTGCCTTGTGCAGGCGGCTGGAGGGCCCTTCGCCCAGAATATACGATAGTATGTCCAGCGCCTCGGGCGTGCGGCCTTCGCCGGTGGTCTGGCTCGGCACGATCCATATTTGCGACAGGGACTCCTGGCGCACCCGCGGATCGGAAACGGCAATGCGTCTTTCACCCGCAAGCGGCGGTTCGGCCGGCCGGAGGCGTTCTCCAGGCTCTGCGCGCCGGGCAACCTTGCCGTAGGTTTCCTGCGCAAGCTTGCGAACCGCATCAACGTCCACATCTCCGGCAATTACCACCACCGCGTTGTTGGGCGTGTAGAACCGGTCGTAGAAGGCGATCGCAGCTTCCTTGTTGAGCGCTTCGATTTCGCTCTGCCAGCCGATGACGGGTGAGCCGTAGGGGTGGTTGACGAAGGTAATGGAATTCAGCGCCTCCTGCAGCCGGGAACCGGGTTCACTGTCGACCCGCATGCGCCGCTCTTCCAGAACCACGTCCCGTTCCGGCGTCACGACTTCGTCGCTCAGAACCAGGTTCTCCATCCGGTCGGCTTCCAGCTTCATCATGAGCGGCAGATGCTGCTTGGCGACCTTCTGGAAATAGGCAGTGTAGTCGGTGCTGGTGAAGGCGTTCTCCTGGCCACCACGATCGGCAACCATCTTGGAGAATTCTCCGTTGGGATGGTCGTGAGTACCCTTGAACATCAAATGTTCGAGAAAATGCGCAACACCAGACTGACCTTCCGGTTCATCGGCGGAACCGACCTTGTACCAGATCATGTGGGTGACAACCGGTGCCCGGCGGTCCGGGATGACCACGACCTGCAAACCGTTATCCAGCGTGAAGCTTTCAAGGTTCGGCGCAATCATCAGGTTCCCTGCCGTTGCCGGCGCGGAAAAGGCACTTCCCGGCACAAGGGCCATGCCGCCGCCCAGCAGGAGCGCAGGCATCAGCACAAGGCCGATGGAGCGCTTCAACCGCCGCACGGGGGATGTCTTGGCGTGCTTCGAGGACGATGGGTTCACGTGCAACTCCCGTTCTTTGTCGTTCGAACAGCATGCGCTTCAACCAGTTGCGGGAAAAGCGCAAAGCCGGGCAATTTCATGGTGGCCAACAAAAAAGACCTCCGGACCTATCCTCCATATAGGAGGTGCGGTCCGGAGGTCCCGTTACAATTTTGTCATCTGTCTTTCGGACCCTGAAGTCCGGTCACTGAAGAGATCAGTTACAGAAGTTCTGGTCGCCTTCCAGGCAGCGCGGATCGAGCGGCTTGGAGTCGTACTCGTCGTAATTCGTCGGCTTGCGCTTTTTCTTCACCACTTCCGGCATCGGTGCATCCGGAGAAGGCGTGCTGTAGCCGGTGGGCGGATCGGTCAGGAAGCGGCGTGCGGACAGGCCGTTCTGCTCGATACCTGCCTGCTGGGACCGCAACTGCTGCAGGCGCTCCCATTCGGCCCGCTGCTCTTCACGCGTCAGCTTGCCGCCTTCGGTGATCTCGTTGAAGCGGCGCTCTGCGTCGAGATCGCGATTCTGACCGGTAACACCGGTAATCTTGAAGCCGCGCATCTGTTCCGGGGTCAGCGCTTCGCTGTTCATGCTGCCGGTCTTGCCGGAGCTGGCATAAAGCTGCTTCAGCTCGGTCAGCTGTTCGTTTTCACGCTGCTTTGGCCAGTTTTGATCGTTCACACCGGCAACATTGGTTTCCGGTTCGGGAAGGTTCGTCGGCTCTGCGGGCATGGCCAGCGGTCCGCGAGGTTTGTACTCGATCTGCTTTTCATTCGGATCGACGGCGCCAAGGCCTTTCATCACGGTGTCGACAAGGGCGACATCCGGTGCCTGGCTCGTGCCATCCGCTGCCTGGCATGCGGCCAAACCGGCCAAAAGCACCAGCACTGCAGAATTCTTTACAAACCCAACTAACGTCCGCACTGCGCAGACCCCTCGATTTCTCATAAAAAACAGCCGGCAGCACTCCGCCCGCGATCAGTCGTTGTCCAGCCTAAACCATTATTTTGCGGCTGAATTAGGACCATCTCGGAAACTGTCATACAGGAGACCGACGACGCCCGCAACGATCCACACATCTGCCAGGTTGAACACGTACCAGGAGAACGTGTCGACGTGGAAATGGACGAAGTCGACGACGGCGCCATAGGTCAGTCTGTCGATCCCGTTTCCGATCGCCCCGCCAATGACCAGCGCCAGGGCAAGGGCCACCAGGCGTGACTGGCAACGCGCCGACCAGACCCACAGGCCAATCGTGACTGCAATCGTCACACCGGCCAGAAGCCAGCGGCCCAGATCGCTGTTCTGCTGGAACAGGCCATAGGAAATACCCCGGTTCCAGACCAGAACGATCTCGAGAACCGGCAAAAGGTCAACCGGTCCGTTGCGGGCAAGATCAAAGCCGTAAACCAGCCAGAGCTTGCTGCCCTGGTCGATGACAACACCGACAAGCGCGATCAGAAGCACAAAGGTGCTGAAACGGCCCCAGAAAAGGGGCCGTTTCGTATTGTTGGAAGATGTATCCTGTTGCGTCATCGTGACCGGGAACCCTGCCGCTCAGGCTGCGGCATGGGCAGCGTCCCATTCACGCAGGGCGGCAGCATCGCGCAGGGTCACATCCGGATAATCCGGATCGGAGCCTACTTCCGGCAGGATCTTCCAGGAACGGGCGCATTTGGTACCCTCGGCAAGGCCGGGCACGACAGCCACACCCTTGGTGTCGCCGAGCGTGAACGCGCCTTCCGGTGCAGGTTCGCTGCTGAGCGTCAACTGGCTGGTGATGGCGATGTCCGCCATGTCCTTGCCTTTGAGCGCGTCCATCAGTTCCGCATCGGTGACATGCACGACCGGGTGAGCTTCCAGCGAGGAGCCGATCCGCTTTTCACGGCGTTCGATTTCCAGCGCGCCGGTGATCACGCGGCGAACCGTCTTGATCTTCGCCCACTTGGCGGCAAGCGCATCGTCACGCCATTCGGCCGGGACGGTCGGGAACTGCTCCAGGTGAACGCAGGCATCCTCGCCGTAACGGGAGGTCCAGGTTTCGTCCATGGTGAACGGCATCATCGGTGCGAGCCAGGTCACCAGGCAATCGAACAGCTTCTCGATCACGAAAAGCGACGACTTGCGGCGCACGGACGAAGCCGCATCGCAATAAAGCGCGTCCTTGCGGATGTCGAAATAGAAGGCCGACAGTTCCACCGTCATGAAAGTGAACAGCTGGTGGAAGACCTTCTTGTAGTCGAACTCCCAGTAGGCTTCACGGATCATCTTGTCGAGTTCGACCAGCCTGTGCAGCATCAGCCGCTCCAGCTCAGGCATGTCGGCCAGCGCGACTTCTTCACCGGTGGCATGGCCAAGCGAGCCCAGCATCCAGCGCAGCGTGTTGCGCAGCTTGCGGTAGCTGTCGACGCTGGTCTTGATGATCTCCGGCCCGAGGCGCTGGTCTTCCCAATAGTCGGTGGAGGCCACCCACAGGCGCAGGATGTCGGCGCCATACTGCTTGATGACGTCCTGCGGGAACACCTGGTTGCCGAGAGACTTCGACATCTTGCGGCCGTCTTCTGCCATGGTGAAGCCATGGGTCAGAACGGCGTCGTAAGGTGCATGACCGCGTGTACCGCAGCTTTCCAGCAGTGAGGAATGGAACCAGCCGCGATGCTGGTCGGAGCCTTCAAGGTAAAGGACATAGTCCTTGCCGCCGTCGGTCTTGCGCTTGGGGGCGAGATCTTCGCGCTGTTCCAGAACGAACGCATGTGTGGACCCACTGTCGAACCAGACATCCAGGATGTCACGGACCATGTCCCACTCGTCTGCCTTGTAGTCGTTGCCCAGGAAACGCTCCTTGGCGCCGTCCGCAAACCAGGCGTCGGCACCCTCCGCCACGAAGGCATCGAAGATGCGCTTGTTGACGGCTTCGTCCTTCAGGACTTCAGAAGTTTCCTTGTGGATGAACACGGTGATCGGCACACCCCAGGCGCGCTGGCGCGACAGAACCCAGTCCGGCCGGTTCTCGATCATGGAGCGCAGACGGTTCTGGCCGGCACCCGGCACGAAGCGTGTCTCGTCGATGGCGTTCAGTGCCCGCGTGCGCAGCGTGTCGCCTTCGCCGGACAATTGCTTGTCCATGTAGACGAACCACTGCGGCGTGTTGCGGAAGATCACCGGCTTCTTGGAACGCCAGGAATGCGGATAGGAATGCTTCAGCCGGCCGAGGCCGATCAGGTTGCCGCTTTCCTTCAGCTTTTCGATCACGGCCTTGTTGGCCTTGCCCTTCTCGCCCTTGTGCGTGATGACTTCGCAACCTTCGAAGCCAGGGGCATCCTTGGTGTAGAAGCCGTCATCGGCAACAGTGAAGGGGATCGCGGTGTTGATGCCGCGTGCTTCCAGATCGGCCCGTTTGGTCATCCAGATTTCAAAGTCGTCCGTGCCGTGGCCGGGTGCCGTGTGCACGAAGCCGGTACCGGCATCGTCGGTCACATGGTCACCGTCCAGCAGCGGCACGTCGAATTCGTAACCGCCGAGATCGAGCCCTGCCAGCGGATGAGCACAGGTCAGTGTTTCCAGCTCGTCGTTGCTGACGGACCGGACACGCGCAAAATCGGTGATACGGGCGTTCTTGAACACTTCGTCGGCAAGGGCATCCGCCAGGATCAGCTTGTCGCCCTTCTGGACCCAGTTGTCGTCCGGCAGTCCGTCCTGCGTAACCTCGTAGAGGCTGTAGTCGATGCGCGAGGAATAGCTGATGGCGCGGTTGCCCGGGATGGTCCAGGGCGTGGTCGTCCAGATCACGACCGAAGCGTCCAGCAATTCCTCGACAGCCGCTTCATCACGTCCGCCGGCACTTTCGACCGGGAACTTCACCCAGATCATGTCGGACTGGTAGTCCTGATACTCGATCTCGGCTTCGGCAAGCGCGGTCTTTTCGACCACCGACCACATCACCGGCTTGGAACCGCGGTAAAGCTGGCCGGAGGTTGCGAACTTCATCAGTTCCCGGGCAATCACGGCTTCGCTCTCGAAGCGCATCGTCAGGTAAGGGTTGTCCCAGTCGCCCTCGATGCCGAGGCGCTTGAACTCCTTGCGCTGGACGTCGATCCAGTGCTCGGCGAATTCGCGGCACTCGCGGCGGAATTCGTTGATCGGCACCTCGTCCTTGTTCTTGCCCTTGGCGCGGTACTGCTCCTCGATCTTCCATTCGATCGGCAGGCCGTGGCAGTCCCAGCCCGGAACGTAGTTGCTCTCGAAGCCAGTCATCTGCATGGAGCGCGTGACGATGTCTTTCAGCGTCTTGTTCAGGGCATGGCCGATATGGATGTTGCCGTTGGCATAGGGAGGTCCGTCATGCAGCACGAACTTGTTGCGGCCCTTGCCCTGTTCGCGCAGCTTTTTGTAGACGTTCATCTGCTCCCAGCGAGCGAGGATTTCCGGCTCTTTCTTGGGAAGGCCGGCGCGCATCGGGAATTCGGTCTGCGGCAGGTTCAGCGTTTCGGAATAGTCGCGTTTATCTGTCTCGGTCATCGTCACGTCGATCCGGTCGTTCGGGCCCTGGGCCCGCGTCATATGTCAGGATGATTGCCGGCCCGTTTCGGGCAGCAACATGAAATCAGGAAGTCCCGGTCCCTGGCGCCGCATTGCCGCGTCAGCCGAAGGCCGGGCAAGTAATTCGCGTAATCGCGATCGTCGGTCTGGCGACGACTATGAGAGCCTTGTGTTGCATGGCAAGGGACATAGCAGCACTTCGGCGATGAATAAAGATGTTCCGGCAAATCCTGTGTTGTTTGTCTGTCCGGCAAACGTACAACTTCCGAAAATCGGCTTCGGGTAACCGAATATGAATGTCTTTCGGTCATGGATAGGCCCGGATTGAGACGGGTGAGCGACGGACAGACCGGCAGAAAATGGCCAATCAGGTGAAACAGGCGGCAAATGGGTCGCAGGTGGGCGTAGACAAGGCAAGTCTCTGGTCTCGCGGTGTCGTGACGGGCGACTGGCTGAGCTGGGACCGGATCGGCTTTGCATGTCTGTGCTCGGCGATCGGTTTCACGCTGGGTCTGTTGTGGATGCTGGTAGTTCCCAATACTTATGGCGCGCCCAACGGCACGTTGCTGATGGATTACCTCAGCTTCTGGATGGCAGGGGGCGAGGCTCTCAACGGAACGCCGGAAGTGGCATACAGTCCCGCTGCGTTTTCCGCCCTCCAGCAGCAGTACACCGGAACAGACACCGTCTTCGGTTTCTTCTATCCGCCCACATTCCAGATGTTGCAGATGCCGTTTGCGCTTCTGCCCTACAAGATCGCGTTTGCCGTCTTTATCGGGATCACCACGGGTCTGTTGTGTCTGGCCTGCCGCCTGATTGCGGGCAACTGGCTGCTGGCCGCCTGTCTGATCCTCGTTCCGGCCTGCGCGAACAACGCTTTCCATGGCCAGAATGCAGCGTTGACCGCAGCGCTCTACGGTTTCTTTCTCGTCGGGATCGAACGGCGGCAGATGGTGTGGGCGGGCATCGCGCTGGGTCTTCTGACCATCAAGCCGCAGTTGGGCATCCTGGTTCCGCTGGCCCTTGTTGCCAGCTTCAATTGGCGGACCTTCCTGAGTGCATCCGTCTCGACGCTGGTGTTCGCTGCGCTCGGCGTTGCGGTACTCGGCATTGGCACCTGGCAGGCCTTCTGGATTCAGGCGCCGGTTGCCTCCGCCATGATGGAGCTGGGCGGCGTGGAATGGGTCAAGATGATTTCGGTTTACGGTGCAGGCAGGGTGCTGGGGCTCGGTCATCTGCCGGCGATGATGGTGCAGGCGGTCTTTGCCCTTGCTGCTGCCGTTTGCGTGTGGCGTGTCTGGCGGCGGACGGACGCCATGTCGGTGCGGGCTCCGGTCCTGGTCGGCGGCACCTTGCTGGTCACACCCTTTGCCCTTTCCTACGACCTGACGCTGATCATCATCCCTTGCGCCTTCCTGATCCGCGAGGGCCTCAGAAACGGCTTCTTGCCTTACGAGAAAATAGCGCTCTTCATCATCATCGGCCTGTCTGCATCCACCAGCCCGTTTGCGATCTGGCTCGGCATGCCGATCGCCCCCGTCCTGCCGGTGATGCTCGTCTGGCTGGGGCTGCGCAGACTGCAGTTGCACGCCGCACATCCGGAACGTGAGCACCTCGACAGCGCGGTTGCCGGGTCAGTTTGAGGCCGCCTGCCGCAGCTTGCGCTCGCGATGGGTGATGTAGAGCCCGCTCGAGATGATCAGGGCAATCCCCAGCCATGTCGGTCCGTCCGGAAAATTGGAAAAGACCAGATACCCGAACAAGGTGGCGCTGACGATTTCGATATATTGCAGCGGTGCCAGCATACTGGCGCTGCCGCGTTGAAACGCGGAAACAACAAGACCGTGGCCAGCGAAGGAAATCAGCCCGATCAAGGCCAGCAAGCCGGACTGGGGTGCGTCCGGCATGACGAATTCCATGCCTTCGATCCCGGTCAGATATCCGATCACAAGACCTGTCCCGAGCAGCAGTGAACCGGAAAGGCCCGCGCTGAACTGGATGGTCAGAAGATCGTCGCGAACGGGGTAGAGCCTGTTGAGCAGCAGGTAGAAGGAAAACAGAACGGCGGTTGCTACCGGCAGCAGGCTGACGAGACCAATCTCCGCCAGCGTCGGCCGCAGTACGATTATGGCCCCCAGCAGGCCAACGAGAATGGCGCCGATCCGCCGCGGGCCGACCTGTTCCTTCAAAAGCACCGCCGCCAGGATGGTAAGGACCATGGGCTCAACAAAGAAGATCGAGATCGCGGTCGCCACCGACATGTACTTCACCGCAGTGAAGAAACAGAGCGATGCCGTGCCCAGAAGAATGCCGCGCAGGTAGTTCACGACCGGTTGCTTGCCCCTCAGGTGCATGAGGCGGCCGGTGACCAATGCAATGGCAAGGCTGATCAGAAGCTGAAAGAAAAAGCGGCCGAATGTGACCTCAAGCGTCGGCAGCTCCGCGGAGAGATATTTTGCGGTGATATCCATCACCGGCAGCAGCAGCATGGCCGACGTCATCAGGAAAATCGCCATGAGCGGGTTCTGCTCGACATCCCCGGAACGCGAGGAAATGGATTGACGCTTCATCGTGCTGCAACCTCCGGAGCGTCTTCATCACTGAAAACCACACGCGAACAGGGATTTCGCCGGCTTTCCGGCGATGGGCAATCGCTTGGGAGAGGGACCGGCAACAAGGAAAGGGCCGGGCAAAAATCTCTGTGGTCGCTGACCGCAGCAGGATTGCCGATCCATATTCCTTTTGAAGTTGAACGTCTCCCGGAGCAAGCCGGCAAACGCCAAGTTCGTCAGAAAAGAGAAAATATTTTGAAGGCTGCTCAGGCGGAAAGATCGAGCAGTTTCATGTCGAGTTCGGAAAGCGGCTGTAACGAGCCAAGCGCGGCGCGGGCTTCTTCGCTGTCCCGGTCCATCTGGGCAATCAGTGCCTCGACCGAGTCGAACTTTTCCTCGCCGCGCAGATAGGACACCAGGTGCACGCGCAGCGTCTTGCCGTAGAGATCGCCAGCAAAGTCGAACAGGAACACTTCAAACAGTGCGGCGCCATTGTCGAAGGTCGGGCGGCGACCATAGCTGGCGACGCCGTCATGCCAGGCCCCGTCGACACGGACCTTGACCGCATAGATGCCCTGCTTCAGCGGGCAGTCCTCGGTAAGGCTCATGTTGGCGGTCGGATAGCCGAGGTCGCGGCCGCGCTTGTCTCCGTGGCGCACGTCCGCCTCGAAGAACCAGCGGTAGCCAAGGAGACCGTTTGCCTGGGCGATATCCCCCCGTGAGAGGCTGTCACGGATGCGTGTGGACGAAATGACTTCGGCGCCTTCGTCTTCCTCGCGCTGGACGATGGTCACGCCGAAGCCGTGGTCGGCGCCGGCGGAACGCAAATAGTCTGGCGTGCCCTGTCTGGCCCGGCCGAAGTGGAAGTCATAACCGGTGACCGCGTGGGAGATGCCGAGCGTGTCGATGAGAATGTCCTGAACGAAGGCATTCGCCTCGATGCCGGCAAACTCCCGGGTGAAGGGAAGGATGAGCGCGCCGTTGAGACCGCACAGGCGCAGCAAATCGAGTTTCTGCTGTGGCGGGGTCAGACGGAAAACGGGTTTGGACGGGTTGAAGACCGTGCGCGGATGCGGCTCGAAGCTCATGGCATAGACGGGATGATGTGTGCCATGGCCAAGACCGAGCGCGGCGTCGAGCACGGCACGGTGGCCCCTGTGAACGCCGTCGAAGTTGCCGATGGCAACGACGCCGCCTTTCAGGTCCGCCGGAAAGGCATCCAGGCTTTCGATGATCGGAAAGCTGGAGGGATCAGTGGAGCTCATGCGGCAAACCTTCGCGCAACGATACGTCACAACGGTCCGGTGTGCCGGCCCGTCCTGCAGGAACACGTCAAACAAGGCGCTCCGGGTGGAGCAGCCCTGCCGACTTTGGCGTGGAACCTGCCGTCAAGCAAAGCAAAGGTCAAGATGGGGATGTGCCGAAGACTTGCCTTTGCGGTCGCTGCCCGTCAAAGACCTGATTGATCTTCGTCCCGGCCGGGAACCTTCACCAGTGCCTCACCTTCCAGAACCACGGTGTCGTCGACACTGCAGATACAGGAAAGGCGGGCACGGTTGCCGCGCTCCATGAGTTCCTCGACGGTGACAGTCACCTTGACGTCATCGCCGATCCTGACCGGTGCCTTGAAATTGAGCGTTTGCGACAGATAGATCGCGCCGGGGCCGGGAAGGCGGGTGCCGAGCACGGCCGAGATCAGGCTGGCCGTATAGAGGCCATGGGCGATTCTCGTCTTGAAGGGCGTGCGGGCGGCAAAATGTTCGGACAGATGAATCGGGTTCCGGTCGCCGGATACTTCCGCAAAGCCGACCACGTCGGAAGAACTTACATGCTTCACGAGTACTTCGCTCATACCCACGGAAAGATCTTCGAAGCAGAGTTTTTGCAGTTCCAACATTACGGTTTCCGCCCTGATTTGTCTTGATTTGAAGTAGGCGGACGCTAGGCGGTGCAAGGTTTTCTGGCAATTGTGCTTTGGGCGAAGAAAAAAGCGCCTGTTATTAACGGTCTTTTCAGGGGCGGCGGGTAGATTGCGTTGAGTGTGGGGAGGTGAGGACACAATAATGTGTCGCTCTCCTTCGAAGTCATAACGCGTTTCCACCGGCCCACGGCCAGGGGCCGCGCAAATTGACAGTATGGAGTAGACAATGGCCCTTGATCTTCAGATGCCGGTCCTCGTGGTCGATGACTACAAAACGATGATTCGCATCATTCGGAACCTGCTCAAGCAACTCGGTTTCGAAGACATCGACGATGCTGCGGACGGCACCGAAGCTTTGGAAAAAATGAAACAGCGCCGTTATGGCCTGGTGATTTCCGACTGGAACATGGAGCCGATGACCGGTTACGAGCTGCTGAAGCAGGTTCGTGCCGACGGCAGCCTCAGCAAGACGCCTTTCATCATGGTGACTGCTGAATCCAAGACGGAAAACGTCATCGCCGCCAAGAAAGCCGGCGTGAACAACTACATCGTGAAGCCTTTCAATGCTCAGACGCTGAAAGGCAAGATCGAGGCGGTCTTCTCCGATTGATTTCTTGCACTTGGCGGGGAGCTGCGTTGGGGCGCACCTCCGCCAGTGCCAGACGGATGTACAGGATCGGCGCGGTCTTGCTGGGCAGGCAGGCCGGGTCAGCTTTGCTGCATCCGAAAAGTTATAGCGGTTCCTGAGAATTCCGGATCCGCGCTTCGGAGGATGCTTTCAAAATGGAAAGGCTCGACCTGGTGGCCAGTATGAAACAGGAAAACATTGCCCGAGTCATAGACTTCCTGCAGGAAAACAAGAACAGGCAAGGTGAAGTTTCCCTGACCGACGTGATGCATCTTGCAGAAGTCATGTCGGGTTCGATGCACGACTTTCTGTCGACCGTACAACCGGCCGTAACGGAAGAGCTGACCGTCATCGCCAAGGAAATCAGGCGCATGAAGGAGGAAATCTCCCAACTGCGCGCCAATGACATGACTGGCAGCAAGATCCCGGACGCCGGACGGGAACTGGACGCCATCGTTGAGGCGACGGAAGAAGCCACCAACACCATCATGGAAGCGGCCGAAGAGATCATGGGCGCCGATGCCAGCGACCAGGAAGCCTATCAGGAGCTGGTCAGCAACAAGATGATCAGCATCTTCGAGGCTTGCACCTTCCAGGACATTACCGGCCAGAGAATTTCCAAGGTGGTCGCAACGCTTCGTTACATCGACGAGCGTGTGACTTCCTTCATCGAACAACTGCGTATTCCGGAAGATCTCGATGCGACGCTCGTCGAGACAGAGTCGGAGCGCCGCAAGCGCGAGCTGATCCTCCATGGTCCGCAGCATTCAGGCGAAGGTGTTTCTCAGGACGATATCGATGCCCTTCTGGGTGGCGCACAGGCGGATATCGACAAGCTGTTCGACTGATCCGGACTGAAAAAACGATTTCGAAGGGCTCTCCATTGGAGGGCCCTTTTTGGTTCTGAACTTTCTCTCCATCGTCATCCCATGGCTTGACCATGGGATCCATGCCGTTTGGTCTCAAGTCGGATTGGCCTGCAGGGCAAGCCCTGCAGCGACGAAGTCGGAGAGGTGCATCTATTCGGCGGCCACCAGCTTCTCCCGATGCGCCTTGCGTTCCCGGGCGAGCGAGGTCAGGTCGAAATCGTCGAGGATGGTATAGAACGCCGGAACCACGAAGACGATCATGAGTGTCGTGCCGATCAGTCCGAAGGAGATCGAAGTCACCAGCGGGATCAATACCTGTGCCTGAGGGCTTGTTTCGAACAGCAGCGGCAGCAGGCCGACGATTGTGGTCACCGACGTCAGCAGGATCGCACGGAACCTGGCCTTGGCACCCAGTGGAGCGATCTCTGCAACGCTTTCCAGCGATGGGTCATGCTCGTCCTTGATGAACTGGACCAGCAGGATTGAATCGTTGACCACGATCCCGGCTAGCGAAATGAAGCCCAGCATGCTTGGCATCGCAAAGTCGATGCCCATCAGGAAGTGCCCCCAGACCGCGCCACTCAACGCCATGGGGATGAGCGTCATCACCACGACCGGTTCGCTGTAGCTGCGGAACTGGAAACTCAGCAGGATGAACACGAAGATCAGGCCGGTGCCGAGGGCCTTGACCATGGACGCCTGCGTCTTGGCGCCTTCCGCATTCTGCCCCTCGGTCGAAGTGCTCAATCCGGGGTATTTTTCCAGGAGTTGCGGCAGGTAACTCGTTTCCGTGTCCTTGACGACTTCGTTGGCATTGGCGACACCGAGAAGAACGTCGCCAGTGACCGTCACGGTCGGTACCCGGTCAATACGATTGATCCGCGTGAAGCTGCGGTCGGACCGGATGTCGGCGACGGAGCCAAGCGGGACCCGGTGACCTGAAGGGGTCTCCACGGTGAAGAGTTCGAAATCGCCAAGGCTGTTGCGGTCGCTGCCGGCAAGGCGGACATCGACCTCGAAGCTTTCCGAACCGACTTGCACTTCATCGGCGGTAATGCCGTTGTAGGCCCCTCTCAGCTGGTCGGCGATCGCCTTGGCATCAAGGCCGACCGCCCCGGCTCCGTCCTTGAGAGACAGGGCCAGTTCCGGTTTTCCGAGGCTGAGATCGTCGGAAATGTTGTAGACGCCGTCATAGCCCTTGAGCCAGGCCTGAAGCTCTTCAGAAGCCTGGTCGAGCATTTGCAGGTCATTGTGGGCCAGGCGCAATTCGATGGCGCGTCCCGCCGGACCGATGCTGGATTCGGTGAGAATGATGCGCCGGACGTCGAGCGTTTCAGGCAGTTCCTGGCGCCAGACTTTCAGGATCTCCTGGTTGCCTGCGTCACGAAGGGGCCCGTCCAGCAAATCAATGTCGATGGTCGCCAGATGTGCTCCGCTGGTGCCGGCATCGCTGTTTTCGTTGAACCGCACCAGTATGTTCTTGAGGAGGGATGTTCCATCCGGATTGCGCGGCGACAGCGCCGCATCCGTGCGTTCCAGCGCACTGATTGCCTCTGTCACGACCTTGCGCGTGTCGGCGAGCGTCGCACTTGCCGGCAGTTCGATCCGCGCTTCGATCTGGTCGCCTTCCACGTTCGGAAACGCCTGGAATTTAACGACGCCGCCGGCCAGCAGCGAGACCGAAGCGAGAAAAAGCATGAAGCAGGCACCGATGACAAAATAGCGGTTCCGCACAGACCAAGTGGCACAAGGACCGATCACATGCTCCCGCGCCCACCCGACACCGCTTTCCGCCTTGCGGGTTACCCAGTTCGGGGTGTCGCGCGTAGCGCCATGGGACAGGTGGTTGGGCAGGATCAGAAAGGCTTCGACCAGCGACACGGCCAGAACCAGCAACATGACCATCGGGATCACGCGCAACAGGTCGCCAAGGTCGCCCTCGATAAAGGCAAGTGCACCGAAAATGGCGGTGGTCGTGGCAAACGAAGACAGCACACCCGGGGCGACCTGCCGCGTTCCCTGCACGGCGGCCTCCAGGGGACCGAGCCCTTTCTGACGCCGTGTCGCGATGTTTTCTGAAATCACGATGGCGTCGTCCATCATGATGCCGACCACGATCAGCATGGCCACCATCGACAGCATGTTGATCGTCAGCCCCAGAATGGACATTGCGGCGAGCGCGCCCAGAAAGGACACCGGCAGGCCCATGCCGATCCAGAATGCCTGTCGCCCGCCGAAGAAGATCCACATGGCCGCAACGACAAGCGCCAGTCCCTGGAGAGAATTGTTGACCAGCATCCACAGGCGGTCCTTCAGGATGATCGAGCCGTCGTTGATGATGGTCAGGGTGATGCCTGGGGCAGTACGGGCCTGTTCCTCGTCGACGAATTCCTGCACCCGCTCCACCACCTTGATCAGGTCGTCACTGCGGGTCATGGAAATGTCGAGAACAGCGGCCAACCTGCCGTTCAGCCGGGTTTCGACCTCTTCGTCCTCGAAGAGATCACTGATCGTGGCAATGTCGCCCAGCTTGATCTGGCCGCCTTGCGGGGAAGAGGCAACAATCACCGACGCATAGGCATCCGCGGCAAGGCGCTCGTCGGCGAAACGCAGCAGGATCGAGCCGCCTACAGTCGTGATCTCTCCGGAGGGAGCGCTGATATTCTGCCTGGTGAGGGCATTTGCGATTTCCGAGAGGGTTAGCCCAACTTCACGCGCAGCGGCGTCGCGCACCTCGATGCGGAACTGCCGGTCAGAGAAGCCGGAAATCTCGACCTGGGGTATGCCGCCGAACTTCAGCATGCGGTCCTTCACCGCTTCGGCGTAGTTCTTCAGCTGCGGCTTGTCGTCAATTCCGGTGATGACGACGGAGGTCGCCTCGCTCAGGCGGCCCGCCTCTTCGATGATCGGGTCTTCAACGCCCTCGGGAAAATCATCGATCGCGTTGATCTCGCGGTCGATATCCAGCATCAGCTGGTCGATGTCCTTGCCTTCCATGATCTTGACGGTCGCAAGTGCGAGGTTTTCCCGGGAATCGCATTTGAGTTCGTCGATGTTCTCGATCCCGTCGAGCGCGTCCTCGATGCGCCGGCAAACGGTGCGTTCGACATCGGCTGAGGTTGCTCCGGGATAGGCGACTGTCACGGTAATCCGTTTTATCGGGATCTGCGGAAAGGTTTCCAGCAGAAGACCCGGAAGGTTGAGCAGTCCGAGAATGATGAAACCGGCCATCAACAGATTGGCGGCGGTTGGGTGCTGGGCGAAGTAGCGGATCATGGCTGGTCCTCACCGTTGAGAGCATCCGTGCTCGCCATTCGCTTCAAACCTGCCTTCACGGCTTCGTCTTCGACAGGCTTCAGCAACATGCCTTCGATCACCGGGGACACATCGCTGACGATGACCTTGCTTCCAGCTGGCAGATCCGTTCCCAGAACGACGATATCATCGAAGCGGAAGGCGATTTCGACCGGCACCGTAACCAGTCGGCTGTCGGGCGAGACAGTCATGATCCTGCCACTGTGGACCGCGTTGCGCGGCAACACGATCTGATCGGCCACGGGCGGTGCGGACAGCTCAACCTCGGTAAACATGCCTTTGACCAATGGCGGCTTTATACCCGGCCGGATGGTGTCATAGGGCTTGTCCACGCTTACGATCAGTCCGATGGAGCGGGTGTCCGGATCCACCGTGTCGCTGACCCGCTTGACGTGCGCATCCCAGACGGCGGTCTCTCCGACGGATCCGACCCTTACCTTGGCCTTCAGCCGGTCAAGCGAATGCCGTGCCCGGATGACACCTTCTTCCGTTTCCAATTGTCCGGGAAAGGCCAGATTGGCAAATCCGGCCATGTTGCCAGGACTGATCTGAACGTCGATGTCGGCTGCGTCGATGCCGTCAAGTTCACCGATGGAGCTGCCGGCACCGACATATTGGTCGATCTCGACATTGACCTTCGAAACCCTGGCATCGAAGGGAACACGGATCGTGGTGCGGGCAAGGTTCAGCTTTGCGGTTTCCAGACGAACCTCGTTCTTGGCCTTTACCTGCTCCAGTGCCTTGCGCTTCACCGGGTTGAGCGCAATCTCGTTCTCAAGGTCCTGAACCCGCGACTTTTGCTGAAGCACCGTGCCTTCCTGGTTTTCGACCAGCTGATCGGACGCGACCTTGCGCTCCTGAAGCGTTTTCAGCCGGGCCAGCTCACGCTGTTCCAGGTCGAGGACAGATTTGGCAATCGCCAGGGATTGTTTCTGTGTATCCAGGGTAACGGCCAGCTCTTCGATATCCACCTCGGCACTGGCGATATCGCTCTGCGCCTCGGCAATCTCCAGCTCGTAGTCTTCCGGTGCCAGTGTCACCAGAATCTTGCCTTCCGGGATGAATTCACCGCGTTTGAAATCCGGATTGATGTAGGTGACCCGGCCGGACACCTGCGCGATGGCATCAAGTGTATGGGCCGGATCGACCGTGCCGTACCCGGTTACGCGCGGCACGAAGTCCTGAGGCTCGACCGTGACGACACGCACGAGCGTCGTCGTTTCCCCGATGTCGGTGCGCTTGGGTGCTTCGCGCCCGCTCACAGCATAAACCAGCACTGCCGCACCGGCGATCACGGGGGGAAGGATCAGGGCTTTTCGCAACAGCGACACGGCGGCTCTCCTGGCAAAGTTCGCTCGGCGGGCTGCAGACCTCCGCCGGCCACAATTCTTTTAATGCAAGTCCAAACTTGCAAATAGTGATGATCCAATTTTATTGCAAGCGATTGCTTGCATTTGCATCCTGTTTGGCATTAGGTGCGACGGAATGTCTTCCGGAAAATTGAGGGCGCGCCCGGCGCGTTTGGCGGCCAAGTGCCTAGAAATGTAGATGTTTCAGAAATCTATTCCGCGACCGTCGCACTGTTTTGCGAGCGCGGGTTCAGCGGAACCACGACCAAGGAAATAGCGGACAGGGCAGGGGTGAACGAAGTCACGCTGTTTCGCCGTTTCGGGTCGAAGGCAGGTTTGATCGAGGCCGCCATCGGCGACACGCTATCCGACGTCTCGTTCGGCAAGATGTTGCCGGGGGAAGACGTAAAGGCCGATCTTCTGGAAATCGTGCGCAATTATCTGGAGACCTACCGCAAGCATAGCGGGCTTGCCCTGACGCTGTTTGCGCAGGTGCCCCAGCACCCTGAACTGCGAGCGGTGACGCCCTTTCTGCTGAAAAACCTGCAGGGCGTTGCCCGCACATTGGCAAAGCATCAGAGCAGCGGGCGGCTCAAGCCGGGTGATCCGGTCAGCTTTGCCGTTGCGCTCATCGCGCCGCTGGCCGTCATGGGCTTCATGAAGGAGATGGGTCTGGGGACAGGTCACGAAGGTCTGGACGTGGAAAATTACGTCCAGACCTATTTGCAGGGGCATGGCCCCGATACGGGACGTTAAATGAGCCCGCTGGCAATATTGCGCGCGCTTACCACCAAAGACGCGGCAGGGCAGCACGTGCGCGCAGGCCTTCTTCGGCCAGACGGCGGCGGATCAGATGTTCGTCCGGCGCGTCGCTCGGACCGAAGTCGGAGGCATGGATGCCAGCGGTGATGAACAGAACGTCGAGATCCTGAGACACCGCACCGCGGATATCGGTCGGCAGACCGTCGCCGATGGCCAGGACGTCTTCCTTGGCGACCTCTTCGCCCGCCAGCGTCGCGAGGCGCTTCATCGCCGCGTCGTAGATGGGGGCATGCGGTTTGCCCAGAATGGCCACTTCGCCGCCGAGATCTTCATAAAGACGGGCAAGGGCGCCGGCGCACCAGATCAGGCGCTCGCCGCGCTCCACCACGATGTCGGGGTTGGCGCAGATCATCGGCAGGCCGCGTTCGGCCAGCTTCTGCAGCCGGTCGCGGTAATCGTCGGGCGTTTCGACCTCGTCGTCTTCCAGCCCGGTGCAGCTGATGCCTTCCGCTTCCTCGTCATTGGTGGTGAAGGTGGCTTCAAGGCCGTGATACAGCGGCTGGTCCCGGTGCGGACCGATGTGCAGGAGCGTCTTTTTGCCCTGAGCCACAAGGACCTCGCGGGTCACGTCGCCGGAGGTGACGATGTCGTCGTAGGTTCCCTCCGGCACACCAAGAGCGGCCAGCATTTCGCCAACCTGCTTTGCAGGGCGCGGGGCATTGGTGATGAGGACCACCTTGCCACCGGCTTCCTCGCGAAAGGCCTTGAGGGCTTTGTGCGCGTCTTCAAAAGCCGATACACCGTTGTGCAGCACGCCCCACACGTCACACAGGATGCCCTTGTAGGACGGGGCGAGGGTGCGGAGCCCCTCAACAAGAAGCGGTGCAGAAACTGTCATGGCGGGTCACTCGGATCTGGGTAGGTCTGATAAGCTTTGCTGAAGAATCGACGCAAACTCGGCGCGGACCATATAGGAACATGGCGCGGTGCGAAACCGAGTAGAGGGAGTTTCATGAAGGTCAGGCAACTTGGCGAACAGGTGATCAACCAGATTGCGGCCGGCGAGGTCATCGAAAGACCCGCCAGCGTGATCAAGGAGTTGGTGGAAAACGCCGTCGACGCCGGGGCAAAACAGGTCGAGATCGTTACCGCCGCCGGTGGCAAGACGCTCATGCGCGTTGCCGACGACGGCGAGGGCATGCGCCAGGAGGATCTGCAACTGGCAATCCGCCGGCACTGCACCTCCAAGATTTCCGACGACGACCTGTTCGACATCCGCACGCTCGGGTTTCGCGGTGAAGCGCTGCCGTCCATCGGCTCCGTCGCCCGGCTGGCGATCCAGACCCGTCACAAGGACGAGGACCACGCCTGGGCCATCGCCGTCGAGGGCGGCAGGGAGCAGCCGCTTGTGCCCGCAGCCCGTACAAAAGGCACCCAGGTTGAAGTGCGTGACCTTTTCTTCGCGACACCTGCACGGCTGAAATTCCTGAAATCGGATCGTGCGGAAGCGGCCGCCATCACCGAAATCGTCAAGCGGATCGCGCTCGCCTATCCGGAGATCGGCTTTTCCCTCGGCGGCGCCGACCGGCAGTCCCAGAGCTGGCCAGCAGCACGCGGCAGTGAACCGCATCTTGCTCGGATCGCGCAGATTCTCGGCCAGGATTTTGTCGACAACGCCATGGAAATCGACGCTGCCCGGGAAGGCGTGCGTCTCACCGGTTTTGCAGGCTTGCCGACACACCACCGTGGCAATGCGCAGAACCAGTTCTTCTTCGTCAACGGCCGCCCGGTGAAGGACAAGCTGCTGCTATCCGGACTGCGCGGAGCCTATGCCGATGTGCTGGCCCGTGACCGGCATCCGGTTGTGGTTCTGTTCATCGATCTCGACCCGACACTGGTCGATGTCAACGTGCACCCGGCCAAGGCCGATGTGCGCTTCCGGGACAGCCAGCTTGTGCGTGGGCTTCTGGTGGGTGCCATCAAGCATGCACTGGTTCAGTCCGGGCACCGGTCATCGACCTCGAACGCGGCCGTTGCACTGGACGCCATCAGGGCACAGTCGGCGGGGTTCTCTCAACCGGGTCATACACCGTCTTCTCCGGCAGGATCCGGGGGATATGGCGGTGGTTCCTACACCCGCACGTCTGCTGCGCCCCATTGGGCGCCGGAGGCCTTTCGCCCGCTCCAGATGGAGGAAGCGCACGCAACAGGCTTTGCCGAAGCAGCACAGCCGGCCTTCGAACGGCAGAACGGTTTTGCCGACTTTGCCAGACCGTCGGCGGATGCCCGCGCGAATGACGTGCCGGTTGAAACCGAAAAGACCCGCCTTCCGCTGGGGGCCGCCCGTGCGCAGGTTCACGAAACCTATATCATCGCCCAGACCGAGGACGGTGTCGTCATCGTTGACCAGCACGCCGCCCACGAGCGCCTTGTCTACGAACGTCTGAAGGAAGCGCTGGCCAAGAAGGATGTCGCCCGCCAGATGCTGCTCATCCCCGAGATCGTCGAGTTGCCGGAAGAAGATGCAATCCGGCTGGCTGATCGCGCGGAGGATCTTGAAAAAGTCGGCCTGTCCCTGGAAGCCTTCGGCCCGGGTGCCATCGCCGTCAGGGAGACCCCCGCTATCCTCGGCGACATGGATATCCAGGGCATGGTCCGGAACCTGGCCGACGAGCTTGCCGAATGGGACACCGCCGAAGGTCTCAAGGAAAAGCTGGACCATGTTGCCGCCACGATGGCCTGCCACGGTTCGGTGCGTGCAGGCAGGCGCATGCGTCCCGAGGAAATGGATGCGCTCTTGCGCGACATGGAAGCCACGCCGCTTTCCGGACAGTGCAATCACGGCCGGCCAACCTGGGTGGAGCTGAAACTCGGCGATATCGAGAAGCTGTTCGGCCGCAAATAACCCGGCAATCTGATCGACCTCCCGATGCGGATCGTAGACGTCGGAGCAATGGGAGACAGTCAGATGACACAAACCGGCTCCGGCAGCGCGGAACAGGCATTGAACAAGACCGGCAGACCTGGGCGCACGCTTTGGAAAGCCGTCTCGCGTGTGGCTGTCATTGCCGGCATCGCCTACGCCATGGCGGCCGGTTACATGTATTTCAACCAGCGCAGCTTCATCTTCGTTCCAACCGGAGAATTGAGTAAGCCGGATGAAAAGGGGCTCTCAGGTATCACCGTTGAAACAGCGGCGATGGCTGACGGTACAAAGGTGACCGTCTGGCACGCGCCACCTGCTGCTGAAGGCGCTCCCACGGTACTCTATTTTCACGGCAATTCAGCCAATGTCTCCTCCCGCTGGAAGCGGTTCAAGCAGATCCTGGACAGCGGTTTCGGTCTCTATGCGCCCAGCTACCGGGGATATGCCGGAAGTGAGGGGAGCCCGTCGGAAGAGGCGTTGATTTCGGACGGCCTTGAACATTTCGACCGGATGGCAGCTTCGGGCACGCCGGTCATTGTCCATGGAGAAAGTCTTGGCTCGGGTGTTGCCGCCGCAGTGGCGGCAGAGCGTTCGCAAACGGACCTTGTGGTGCTGGAAGCGCCCTATACCGCGCTGATCGACATGGCCTGGGACAGGTATCCCTGGTTGCCGGTGGGCCTCATGATGAGCGACCCGATGGCGACACGGGATCGCGTCGGCAAGATCGCCGCGCCGGTCCTGATCGTGCACGGGACGGAAGACCGGGTCATCCCGGTCGAACACGGCAGGCGTCTTTATGAATTTGCGAAAGACCCCAGGCAGCTTGTGATCGTCGAAGGTGGCGGTCACAGCAATCTGTGGTCAAACGGGATGTGGGACTTCGTTCTTGCCGCCTGGGTGAAATGGCGCGAAGGCTCTTGAACCATCTGCCGTGTTGCGCCTGAAACAGAAAACCCCGGGCGAAGTGCCCGGGGTTTTCCTTTGCCGGGGTTACGGCATCAGAATGTGCGCTGCAGGCGGAAGGTCCCGTAGAGCTCGTAGGTGTCGTTCAGGCCGGAGGAGCGGCTGTAGTCGACATCACGATACTGGAATTCCGGGCCCATCAGGAAGCCGGAGACCGGTTCCCAGACCACGTTTGCGGTCGCGTCCCACTGGGTGAAGTCATAGGCGCTGGTGCCGCCATCGACATCATGGTAGCCGCCTTCGACATTCACCTGAACGGTGTCGGTTACGCCGAGCGTCACGCCGCCGAAGATGTTCAGCGTCTTGGTGGTCTCGGTGCTGCTGCCATTCCAGACCGCATCGGTGATGCGGCTGTTCCAGCCCGTGGACCCGTATCCGCTGGCGCCATCGGTATAGACGGCCTGCAGGGAGACGGCACCGCCCTTGGCAAAGCCACCGAAGTTCACGGTCACGCCGGCACCAGCTGCCCAGCCGAGTTCGTCTTCCGTCCGGCCTGCAAGACCGTTGTAGGCAGCGCTCGGATAGACCTGGTGAAGAGCACCCATGATCTGGGCCTGACCCCAGCCTTGGTTGACGCCCAGTGCCGCGACGAAGTCCGGTGCGCGGGTGCCGCCATAGCTCTGGTTGGTGCCGTTGAACGCGATATTCTCTTCGCGGCCCGAACGGTCTTCCAGCGCGACAGTCGCATTGAAGCCGTTGCCGAAGGCCATCGTATAGGCGACCTGATTCAGCTTGCGATCGGAATAGCTTTCGATCTGCGCGTTGAAGGCATATCCGGTGAAGAAGTCGAAGTTCGAGCCGTTGTGACCGGCCAGCAGACCGCCCCACTGGATATAGGCCTTGTCCAGCGTGGTCGACGTCGAGGCGTTGGTCAGCGTGATGTAGGATTCGATAAAGGCACGCAGTGTTCCGAATTCGGTCGCGGTACGTGCATCGAGGTAGAGATACCCGCGCGAACGCCACTGGTAACCATCGGTGTCCCGGTCGCCCCAGGCGTTTTCGGCCTCGCCGAAGTTGCGGACGCGGAATTCGGTCCGGACACGGCCGCCTACGCGCAGGCAGGTTTCGGTGCCGGGAATGTAATAGAAGCGCGCGCCGTAGGCGTCACAGATCCGGACATAGTCGACAGGTTCCGGAGCCACTGGCAGGTCGGCCGAAAGAGCCGGACTTGCGGCCGCGAAGAAACCGGCAATTGCCCCGAGAACAACATTACGAGTCATTTGATACTCCGATGAAGTGCGGAAATACCCCCACGCACATTATGCCGTTCGTAGATGTCAGTTTCAGCCTCTCGGAGAGGTGAAATCAGCAGATATGAGCGATTGGTTGATGTTGTTGTTTTTGAGCAACGGGCAATCCGGTCAATTTAACCTGAAAACCGTTTAGCGCTTTGCCTGAAAGAACGATCTGAGCAACTCCGCCGCGCGTGTCGCGCCTATGCCGGAATAGACATCCGGTGTGTGATGACACGTCGGCTGGCAGAAAAAGCGGGTGCCATGATCGACCGCGCCGCCCTTTTCATCTCCCGCGCCATAGTAAAGCCGGCGAACCCGTGCGAAGGAGATCGCTCCCGCACACATGGGGCACGGTTCGAGCGTCACGTAGAGATCGCAATCCGGAAGGCGTTGCGAAGCTGCCCGTTCGCATGCGGAGCGGATCACGAGAATTTCTGCGTGAGCTGTCGGATCGCTGAGCTCCAACGTCCGGTTCCCGTCTCGAGCGATCACTTCACCATCGCGAACGAGCACCGCACCGACCGGCACTTCACCGCGTGCCGCCGCTTTCTCGGCCTCTTCGAGCGCGAGATCCATGAACGATGTCTGATTGGCGGAAGTGGTATGCATCGAGCAGGGTGAGTCGGAGTGTAAGTGTAGGGTTCAGCCTCGATTTGAGAGGCTGTCGGCTTTGTTCTGTTTACCCGTTATTATGCCGGTCGTCAGCCCCGGACAGGGCCTTCGCGGAGGCGTCAGGCCGTTGCCATGCATCCGGAGCACGGCGCCTCTGCGGTTTATGCAGAAAACAAGCGATTCCCGAAAGGCTCAAGCTCTGCTATGACGCGCGCATGACGACAAGAAAATTCTCTTCCGAGCGCCCGGGTCCCGCAAAAGGCCGGGGACGCGATAAACGTGCACCGGAAAAGCGCCGGTCCGCACCGAACGACAAATCCAAAGCCGGCCCCAAAAAGGGCGACTTCGAAAAACGGGCGCCGAGACCGGCGACTGCACCGCTGGCAGACGAAGCCAATGATCGTGGCGAACGCATTGCCAAGGTCATGGCGCGCGTCGGCCTGTGTTCTCGCCGAGAGGCGGAAGTGTGGATCGAAAACGGCAGGGTTGAGCTCAACGGCAAGCTGTTGACCACGCCTGCGGTAACAGTGACAGCTGACGACAAGGTGCTGGTGGACGGGGAACCGTTGCCGATGCGCGAGCGCACCCGGCTCTGGCTCTACCACAAGCCACGGGGTCTGGTGACGACCAACAAGGATCCGGAAGGCCGTCCGACGGTGTTCCAGCGCTTGCCCGATGATCTCCCGCGCGTCCTGACCGTGGGCCGGCTCGACATCAACACTGAAGGCTTGCTGCTCCTGACCAATGATGGCGGCCTGGCGCGCGTTCTGGAATTGCCGGCCACCGGCTGGTTGCGCCGCTACCGCGTGCGCGCCTTCGGCAAGGTGACCCAGGCGGATCTCGACACATTGAAGGACGGTATCGCGATCGATGGCGTGCTCTACGGCGCGATCGAGGCGACGCTCGACAAGGAGCAGGGCAACAACGTCTGGATGACGGTCGGCCTGCGCGAAGGCAAGAACCGTGAGGTCAAGCGGGTTCTGGAACATCTCGGCCTTGCCGTGAACCGCCTGATCCGCCTGTCCTATGGCCCGTTCCAGCTGATGGATCTGCCGGAAGGCGATGTCCGTGAAATCCGCGGCCGCGTTTTGCGCGACCAGTTGGGCGACACGCTGGCCGAGGAAGCCGGTGCGGATTTTGACGCTCCGATCTTTCATGCCCCCAAGCCGGAAGCGGAAAAGAAGCCCGCAGGCGCCAAGCGTGGCGGTGGCCGGGAAGGTGGCGGCCGGGAAGGTAGCGGCAGGGATGGCGGCAAGCGTGAAGCCAGCCAGGGTCGCTGGATGACCGCGCGCGAAGGCCGTAGTGAGACCGACCGCAAGCGGGCAGCCAAGACTGAACGCAACGAAAAGCGTGAAGATCGCAAGAAGGCATCCGGCCAGGGGCCGCGCAAGAATGCCGGGCCGCGCCAGGAAAAAGTAAAAGTCTCGCCGCGCTCCCGTTTCCGCCTGACGTCCGAACCGAAACCGCGCAAGGATTTCGGTGAAGAGCGTTTCACACCGCCGCCGCGCCGCATCTGGGGCGAGGAAGGCGTGGTCGAAGACAAGCAGCAGGAACGCCGTTCCAGCCGTGACAAGGACGACCGGCGCGGGCCTCCGAAAGGTGGACGTCCGCCGCGTCGCGGAGATCGTTCGTGAGAATAGTCGCCGGGCGTTTCAAGGGCGCGGCTCTGGCCGCGCCGAAATCGCACGACACACGGCCGACCAGCGACCGTTTGCGAGAAACCATTTTCAACATCCTGGCTCATGGCCTGGATGTTGATCTTGAAAATGCAAGGGTCCTGGATCTTTTTGCCGGCACGGGCGCGCTGGGCTTTGAGGCGATCAGCCGGGGCGCCCGCCATTGCACTTTCATCGAAGAAGGGACGGAAGCGCGCGGCATCATTCGCCGGAACATGGAGGCCCTGGGCCTCAATGGCGCTGCCAAGATCTTCCGGCGCGATGCGACCCGCCTTGGCAGTGCAGGCACTATCGAGCCTTTCGATCTGGTGTTTGCCGACCCTCCCTATGACAAGAATCTGGGTGAAAAGGCCCTTGCTTCGGCAGCGGGCGGAGACTGGCTGAAACAGGGCGCCTTGTGCGTGCTTGAAGAGAGATCTTCAGCTCACATCGATGTTCCCGAAGGCTTCGAGGAACTCGACCGCCGCCAGGCAGGCGATAGCCAGGTCGTGTTCCTGCGATATGGCGGCTGAAGTCTCTTTCGGCCCGCCATCAACCCTCTCGTCTCGCTATGGGATTTCCTTCGTCCGTCAGGCGCCGCCCGGCATCATGATGTAGGCGGTTTTCCGCGTTGGCAGGCTGGAACGGCTGACGATCAGGGCCGGCGTTTGCGCCCGCACGATGTCATACCCTGCCTCCTGTGCTCGCCCGACAAAGGCCTGAAGTGCTCCGGAAAAATGGAAGTGCATCGGCACGACCATCGCAGGGCCGATGCTTTCCAGAACGTCCATCAGGCTGTCCAGCCGAAGCGTCGAGGAATTGTCTATGGCCGCAAATACGACGTCGATCTGACCAAGGCGGACGAGATCTTCCTGCGTAAGCCGGTGATGCAGGTGGCCGAGATGCGCAATGCACATGTCGGCGACCTCGAAGATGAAGATCGAATTGCCGAGCCGGCGTTCTTCCCCGTCCCAGCCACGGATGTTGGTCTGGATATTGCGGATGCGGACATCCTCAACAGTGATGTCATGGTCCAGCGGCCCGCCCTTCGGGTTCCAGCCGTACAGAAGATGTTCGATGTTCGGATCCGGGCTGATGGAGTAATGCGTGCTGTGAGCCCCGTTCATCGTGGCTACATCCGGCGGCAGAAGCGGGCGGACACTGTCGTTGTAGTCGGTTGCGATCCGCACGCCCTTGGGCGTTTCAAGTTCAAAGGTGGAATGGCCGATGTAGCGGATCTGGACTTCATTTGCCTGAAGTGACGCCCGCCAGATGCGCATTTCGTCCGGCCCGGGCGCTCGGTAGGGGGCGTCTGCAACCAGTTGACAGACCGCGAATGCGGGTCCTGCAACAACAGCTGTAACCAGAAGGCTGAGCAGCACCGGAACCAGCCGGAACAATCCGCCGGCCTTCTGTCGCCATCCGTGAATTGGGAAAAAGCACATCGCCATGTCAGTCCATCCCGAAAACCACACCTGAGCAAAATACTAGGGGGCAGACCGCCAACGGCAAGGCATGTCGAGGTGCGCGCTGCCCGTTTGCCTGAAACTTCAGACGTTTTGGAAGGGGATGCCAAAAGAAAAGGCAACCGGCCTGCGCTTGTAGCTGCAAAGGCGGTTGCCTGAGGTGGGGGCGGGTGGGAGGAAGAACCAGCCCCGGAATTGACTTTCAGACCACGTAAAGACTGACCGGCGGTTTCCCGGACTTTGCCGTCCGGTTGGCCGCGTCGCCTTCGCTCATGAACCCGGCGCTGCTTGCCTGGCGGTAGATAAGATCGCCCGCGTGCCCGGCCTCCATGACCAGCGCCTGCTGGCTGCAAAGCGAGGCGAGCGACAGGCCCAGACGGCGGAAATGCGCACGGCGATAGCAGTAGACGGCAAGTGCCGCACGCTGCTGTTCCGGCAGCTGGCATCCGACATCAGTCACCGCGTTCAACGTTGCATCCAGCAACCGTTTCAGCAAATCGTCCGATACCGGACAGGCTTCCAAATCTGTTGATCCCGATGGCCGCATTGACCTTCTCCTAATAGATTGAGAAAAGTATTTAGGAGTAAGATTAATGATTTGTTAAACGCAAAGTCGGGTCCAATAAAAAGGAATTATACGGACAAATCTGCTGATGTTGCCATCAAGTAACTTCCATTGTTTCTTTTATCAGTTCCTCCAGTTTTTCCCTGGTAACTGTACGCAAGGACTCCGCCTTATCCAGTATGCTCTCGGCTTTCATGAAGTCCAGAACCCGGATGGAGTCATGGGGTGGACTGACCAGGATATCCGGTTGATCTGATTTCAGTTTTTGCTTTGTGATGGTCTGCATCAGGATCTGGGAAGAGCCGAACAGGGAATCCAGCATGCTGATGTCATCCTTGTTGTCACGCGGCACCGGCGCGCCAACGACATCAACGGCAATGACGATATCGCAACTCGCCCTGAGCCCGTCGAAAGGCAGTGGATTGACGACGCCGCCGTCGATCAGAAACCGGTCGCCATAGCGCACGGGTCTGAAAACCGCGGGAATCGCTATCGAGGCGGCCAGGGCAGGCAGCAAGGGGCCACTTTCAAAATCCACTTCCTCGCAGCGATAGAAGTCCGTCGCCAGCATACGCAGCGGGATGTCCAGGTCTTCGAACGTTTCGGACAGATAGTCCGAGACAAACACTTCCAGCACGCGAAGCGGATCGAACTGCACCGGGCCGCCACGGAACACATCTGCGAACTTGCGTGGTCTCAACTGCCACAGGCGCGACAACACGCTGTTGCGATCAGCAAAAATCTCGAGCGCAATGTCGCGGATTTCCTGGCCACTGCGACCACTGGCATAGGCCGCCCCCATCAGGGCACCGATGGACGTGCCGTTGATCCGGACAGGTTTTATGCCCAGGTCATCCAGCGCTTCCAGAACGGGGATGTGGGCGAGGCCGCGCGCACCACCGCCGCCAAGGGCAAGACCGATTCTGGGGGAGGAGGTAGAGGGCATGGCGCGGGTCTGGCATTGAGAGCGTTACTCCCTGCACATGGGGGCTGACGCGCGCCTTGCCAACCTTGCAACTGCCTGCAACGGCAGTTGCGAACAGGAAAACCCTCTCAGTGCCGGAAAAACTCAGATCACGAAGTATAGATCGTCCGCGGCTTCCGACATCCAGTCCGTTGCATGATCAAACGGCATCGGCCGGGCAATCAGGTAACCCTGGATCGAGAAATCGCCCATCATCCGAAGCCGGTCGTATTGTTCTTCGGTTTCAACGCCTTCGCAGACGATGCCGATGTTGAGCGACCGGGCCAGGTGGATGAGCTGGTTGACGATCACTTCCTTTTTCGGGTCCTGAAGCATCTGGCGCGTGAAGGAGCGGTCGATCTTCAGCCCGTTTATCGGCAAGTCCGAGACATGGGAGAGGGACGCATAGCCGGTGCCGAAATCATCCAGCTCGATATGAACGCCCAGCTCGAAGAGTTGCCGCAGCGCAGCCAGGTGACCCGACCGGTTGTCGTTCAGGAACACCGATTCCAGAACCTCGGCAGTGATCCGCTCCGGTCCGACATTGTGCTTTTCCATCGCGGCCTTGAAGTGCTCGAGCAGCAGCCCGGACGACAGGTGCGATGGCGAGATGTTCACGGAGATGCGGCCAAAATCGAGGCCCTGGTCGATCCAGTGCCGGGCAGCGGCAAAAGCCTTGTCGATGACAATCTCACCCAGGATCGGCGCCAGCCCGGATTTTTCCACGACCGGCAGAAAGTCTCCGGGCGAAACCGTGCCGCGTTCGGGGTGTCGCCAGCGTACCAGCGCTTCGATGCCGGTGACGGCCTGAGTGCGCAGGTTGACCTGCGGCTGGAACACGAGGAAGAACTGGTCGTTCTTGACCGCGTCCTTCAGTTCCAGCTCGATCTGTGCTTCCGTTTCGCTGTCTGTGCGCATATCCGGACGGAAGAAAGTATACCGGTCCTTGCCGTTTTCCTTGGACTGGTAAAGCGCGAGATCGGCATTGACCAGAAGCGTGTCGAAGTTGTCACTGTCCTCCGGGCACAGTGCCAGTCCCATGCTGACGGTCGGCCAGAACCTGTTGCCGTTGAACTCCATCGGCATCCGCATGATCCGGCGTGCCCGTTCGCACAACTCGTTGGGATCCGACGTTCCGCTTTCCGCCAGAATGACGAACTCGTCGCCTCCCCAGCGATAGGCCGTGCCCAGCCCACGGCAGACTTCGCGCAGCCGGCGGCCCGTCTCTTCCAGGCAATGATCGCCAGCAAGATGGCCGAGCGTATCGTTGACCCGCTTGAAACCGTCCATATCGACGTGAACCAGGAACGCCGGCTTCTCGCTCCGGGCGAAACGCTCCTTGGCATCGCGCTGGCAGCCGGCGCGGTTGGACAGTTTGGTCAGGGGGTCGAAATAGGCCAGGCGCTCTGCCCGGACCTTGGCTTCGCGGGTTTCGTTTTCCCGCTGCACCCGTTCGGAAACATCATTGGCAATGGCCACGAACAGGTCGCGGTCCTGATCGCGGAGAAGCTGTACCCTGAGATCGACAGGATATTCGGTGCCGTCCTTGCGCCGGTGAACGCTTTCGACCGACAGGTTGTCCCGATGTCCTTTCAGGAGGGGCGCGACGTGGCGCCGGACCGTGTTCGGGTCGTAAACGGGATCGATATCGCCGATTTTCTGGGATTTCAGCTCTTCGATCGTGTAGCCGAGATTGGCCAGGGCACAGCGGTTGGCATATTCGATCTGGAAGGTTTCCGCGTCGAGGATGTAGATCTCGTTGAGCGAGGATTCCAGAATATTGGCCAGCAGATGGTTCCTGCGTTCTGCCAGGCACCGGTCGGTGATGTCGTGAACGGTGCCGATCACCTTGGACGCCTTGCCGTCCCGACCGGCAAGCACATACCCGCGAACGTGCAGGTACTGGATGGTGCCGTCGTCATGCACCAGCGGGTGTTCGGTGTCGAATTCACCGCAGGATTTCACTGCTGCATTGACCGCGTCCAGGGTTTTCTTCCGGTCGTCACCGGGAATACGATCAAAGAGATAGGCCTGGATCTCGTTTGCCGGAAGGTTCGGCGGGATCTTCATGACACGGTAGTATTCTTCCGAGCCCAGGATTTCGTTTGAAGCGATATCGCGTTCCCAGCTGCCCACATGTGCAATCCGCTGGGCTTCGATAAGTTGAAGCGTGCTGCTTTCCAGCTTCAGGGTATTGTCCAGAACTTCTGCCTCGAGGCGCGAACGCGTCAGCTGCACGGAGGACTGAAGGCGGGACAGGAGACGGAAGACCACCGTCCAGGCGAGCAGCGCCAGACCGATGCCTGCCATCAGAGAGAGCAATGTCCCCTTGGCAAAGTCCCAGATGTTGTCCGTGATGTCCTTTACCAGCAGAAGCTTCACGTCGTTGTTCGGGGTTACGACCATAATTGGCAGATCGCGAACCATGAACACCTTGCTGTTCTGAAGGAAGAAGCTGTTGAAGCCGGCGAAGTGGCCGTTGGAGGCGATCTTGCTGAAGTCGAAGCCGGTCGGCGTCAGATTGCCCAGAACCTTGTAGTGAACCGTGCTGGAATCACCTGCTTCGGCGACTTCGCAGGCCTTGACGATCTGGGCATTGACCGCGGAACTGGCCAGCGCGAGCGATTGTTCAATATTGATCGCGAGTTTCAGATACCCGATCCGGGTTCCCTCAACGAGCCAGGGTTTCAGCACGCTGACGATGAACTCGTTGTTGCGGCCGAGTTCGATAGCATCGACTTCGCGAAAACGGTTGGAATTCAGTTCGGTCTCGAAGCTGGCGGAATCCTGCGCCGGAGTGGTATTGCTTTGCGCGCGATAGACGATCTGCTGGTCGGCGGAATAGATGGTCAATTCCGCAATATTGAGATCGGCAGCTTTTCCGGCAAAGACCCTGTCGGCAACGGCCTTGATGTTGGCAGTGTCTTTCTTGCGGATGGCTGTCTGCAGATCGGTGTCGGCGCTGACGACACTGACTGCCTGATCGAGTGTTTGTTCGCCCAACGCCCTTTGATGCATCAAAAGACGTTCAGTCGTCCGGACGATCAGGTCCTGCGGTTCGCTCAGCGTGCGATATTCCGTCACCACGTTCTGGAGCGTCAGAACGGCAACTGTCAGGCAGAGAAACGACAGAAAAACGACGCGAAGAGGTTTTTCGAAACGGGTTTCGTCCTTGCACCACCGCGCCAGGATCTGGTCAAGAATGGCACTCGGACTTCGCGCGCGCGCAACTGTGCGCGATTTCTCGTCGCGCAAGTCCTTGTCTTGCCAAAACTCTTGCTTGCCCACGCGTTGCACCCGTTCCCCCGAGCAGCCGTAGCTCCTCTTTGATCGGCAAGGACAGTCCGCTGTTTGTTATGGTCACCGGGCACGGCGAAGTTATGCAAACCATCACTGCCAATTTTCTCAATAGGCTGTATTGGTTAAATTGTATTGAATGTGTTCCTTAAGGCTTATTAAGAATAGAATTCATCCGAGAGGAAATCTTCCAGTCTCAAGATCAAATGTATTTGCGCTGAGCCTGATGATTGGCGATGCAGCAAAATAGTTTGATCTGAATCAGACGATCACCTTTGAGCGTCACCAGTTGAGGTGATGTCGCCGCCCAAGCGTCTGTGTTTGACCCAGCCGATTGACGCGAGCCAGCCTCAACTTGGCAAGCAAGTCGTATAGCGCGGTGCCCTCAACTCCCTGATGCGCTTGCGAAGAACTCGAGGAGGGCAGTGACCGTCGCTTCCGAGGCTTCTTCGGGCAGGAAGTGCCCACCGGGAAGCGCGGCGCCGACAGCGGTCCTTGACCAGCCCCGCCAGACTTCAAGCGGATCGTCCACGCTGGTGGCGATACCTTTACTTCCCCAAAGTGCAAGGAGGGGAGCAAGGATCTTTCTTCCCGTATCCAGATCCGCGCGGTCGTGGTCGTAGTCGATCGTTGCACCTGCGCGGTAGTCCTCGCAGGTTGCCGATACCCGGTCTGGTTCGCAAAACCAGTCACGGTTATGCGCCATGGCTTCCTTGGAAAAGCACGACAGGTTCTTGGCTGCAGTCCAGCTGGCCAGCGTGTGATCGAGAAATCGTATCGGTGCGGCAGAAATTGTCTTTTCCGGGAAAGGCGCAGCCTGGGCCAGAAACATCCAGTGATAGATCTTGAGGCCGAACAGCCTGTCCATCCGGTCCCAGTAGTCACATGTCGGAAGGATGTCGAGAACGGCGACCTTCAGAAGGGCTTGCGGGTGATCGAGGGCAAGGCGGTAAGCCACCCGGCCGCCACGGTCATGGCCAGCCAGAAAGAACGTCGAGTGGCCGAGCACCTTCATGAGCTCGACCATGGCCGAGGCCATGCTTCGTTTGGAATAGGCCGCGTGATCGTGTGATAGCGGCGGCACGGACGAACGGCCATACCCTGGCAGGTCGGGCAGGACGAGCGTGAAGTGTTCGGCAAGCTGCGGGGCCACCTTGTGCCAGCAGACATGAGATTGCGGGTAGCCGTGCAGCAAAAGCAACGGTGGGCCGGACCCGCCGATCCGGCAGAACAGCCGCACATCGTTGGCTTCCACAGTGATGCTGTCAAACCCCGGAAACAGATCCGGCAGGTCGTTTTTCACGTCTGTCTCCCCAGCCCGCACCAGGGAGAAGATTACCTTTGCTTTCAAGCGCCTGCCAAGTCCCGGAAACCGGAAATGCCACGATTGCCGGTTTTTCGCTTGGCTCGGCCTCAGCTTTCCCGGGCGATGGCCCGCCAGCCGATGTCGGTTCGGCAGAAGCCTTCCGGCCAGTCGATGTCGCGGATCCGCTCGTAGGCCCGTTGCTGTGCCTCGCGAACGGTGGTGCCGACCGCCGTCACGTTCAAAACGCGTCCGCCATTTGCCAGGATCTGCGTGCCATCGCGTTTGGTGCCTGCGTGAAAGACGGCAACGTCATCCGTTGCTGGTGTATCGAGACCACGGATTTCCGTGCCCTTGTCGTAGCTGCCCGGGTAACCCTTGGCTGCCATGACGACCGTCAGTGCGGCTTCGTCGCGCCAGTCCGCCGTTGTCTGGTCCAGCCGGCCCTCGACGCTTGCAAGCAGCAGCTCCAGCAGGTCGCTCTTGAGGCGCATCATCAGGACCTGGCATTCCGGATCACCGAAGCGGGTATTGTATTCGATCAGCTTCGGGCCGTTCTTGCCGATCATCAGACCTGCATAGAGAACTCCCTTGAAAGGGGTGCCACGTTTGGCCAGTGTCGCGATGGTCGGCTCGATGATGGTACGCATCACCTCGGCAATAAGTGCATCTGTCAGGACGGGAGCGGGCGAGTAAGCGCCCATGCCGCCGGTGTTCGGGCCTTCGTCACCATCATAGGCGCGTTTGTGGTCCTGGGCGGTGGCAAGCGGCAGTGCGTTGGTGCCGTCGGACAACACGAAGAAGCTCGCTTCCTCGCCTTCCAGGAATTCCTCGATGACGACTTCCGCACCTGCAGCCCCGAACGAGCCTTCGAAACAGGCCGTTACCGCCTCTTCGGCGTCTTTCAGGGTCATCGCGACGACGACGCCCTTGCCGGCTGCAAGCCCGTCGGCTTTGACGACAATCGGTGCACCTTTTTCCCGGACATAGGCGAGCGCGGCATCTGCCGTATCAAAGCGGCCGTATCCGGCGGTCGGAATATCTGCTTCGTCGCACACGCCCTTGGTGAAGGCCTTGGAGCCCTCCAGTTGGGCCGCTGCCCTGGACGGACCGAAAGCCTTGATCCCGGCCGCTTCCAGATCATCGACAAGGCCTGCCACAAGCGGTGCTTCGGGGCCGACGACCACAAGATCGATGGCATGTTCGCGACAGAAACCGATGACTGCCTGATGATCCGCGGTGTCCAGATTGCAAAGCTCGGCCACCTCGGCAATCCCGGCATTGCCGGGCGCCGCATAGAGCTTGGTCAGCTTGGGAGATTTTGCCAGCGCCCAGGCGAGCGCGTGTTCGCGGCCGCCGGATCCGATCAGGAGAAGTTTCATAAACGGGCAGTCTCTTCGTGAAGGTTGAAGCAAGAGGGCCGTCCCCTAACACGGAGGGCGGCATACCGCAATTGGCGGCGCGTGCAACGGCGCATTTCTGCCGGTCACAGCCCAACTTGTGACGCGGCGGGAGAGGTGGTTTCCGCGCCCAGGAAAAGGCCGGAACGCTTGCCAGCCAGGTGTGGCAAGCGCGAAGAGGAAACCGAGGGCTGACCGGGGTTGGGTCGTCAGACCATGGCACCTTGCCCAACTCTGAGTTTCACGATAGCGCCCCTGTGACCTCTTGCGGGATGAATTTCCTGCTGAAAATCGCTAAAAGAACCTGAGAAGGGCGAAAAGCAGGAGCGTTTCCGCCGGATAATCGAGAAATGGACGGATCGAAAGTGTTTTCCACGAACGACACGGGGCCGGTTGCAGATGCGGTCAAGCAGCACTGGGTGGACACACGGCTGCCGGCTGGCCTGCGCCCCTATGCGCGCCTTGCCCGCTGGGAACGTCCGATCGGTTGGTGGCTGTTGCTGTGGCCCTGTTTCTGGTCGGCGGCATTGGCGGCAGTCGCCGGTGGCAAGGCCTGGCCGGACCCCTGGCACATGGTTCTGTTTTTCATCGGTGCGGTTGCCATGCGCGGTGCCGGCTGCACCTACAACGACCTCGTCGACGTCGACATCGATTCCAAGGTCGAGCGGACCCGTTCCCGGCCCATCCCGGCGGGGCAGGTGTCCAGACTTCAGGCAAAGATCTTTCTGGTGGTCCAGGCCCTCATCGGCCTTGCGGTGCTGCTGCAGTTCAACACCTACACGATCTGGCTGGGCATCGCCTCGCTGCTGCCGGTAGCGGTCTACCCGTTCATGAAGCGCATCACCAACTGGCCGCAGCTGTTTCTGGGGTTCGCCTTTTCCTGGGGGGCGCTCATGGGCTGGGCGGCCGCCTTTGGGTCCCTGTCCTGGTCACCGGTGTTTCTCTATATCGGCGGCATCTGCTGGACGATCGGCTACGACACGATCTATGCCCATCAGGACAAGGAGGACGATGCGCTTGTCGGTGTGAAGTCGACGGCCCGCCTCTTCGATGAGCACACCAAGCCGGCTCTCATCCTGCTCTACAGCTGCGCAACTGCGCTGTTCTTTCTGGCTGCGATCTTTGCCGATGCCGGTCCGGCCGCTTTTATCGGTATCCTGGCTGGCGTCATTCACCTGGGGTGGCAGATCGTCGTACTGGATATCGATGACGGCGATCAGTGCCTGCAACTGTTCCGATCCAACGGGACTTATGGCTGGATCCTGTTCTTCGGTTTCTTCGCCGATGCCCTTATCGGTGCGCTCTAACGAAAAAAGCCCCGCTCAGCGGGGCTTTCTTTGAAAACTGTCTTGTGCACGCTCAGGTGCGGGCAATGATCTCACGCTCATTGGCGTGGACGGTTGCCGAAGGTTCCTGCCGGCCGGGAAGGCGGCGGTTCAGGAAGCGTGGACGGCGGCCGGTCAATAGGCGCAGCTTGCGCCGGGGCGCAGGTTTTGAAGCCGGAACGGCGCTGTAGGCTTCGATCGGCTTTACCTTGCCGCCGAGGTCACACACCAGCATAGGCAGGTTGAAGACCTGAGCCCACCGGCTCCACAGGACCGCAAGGTCGTCGGATTTCTCGGTTTCGGCCAGGGTGATCGACAGCGCGCTATCGGGATGTTTCAGGATCAGTGCCGCCACGATTTCGCCCGGCACCGCGCCCGGAACGATCCGGACCATGACACCATCGAAACCTTGAGCGGGCACCACCACCGTCACCGGAACACCGGCAACCCGCCGCTTGATGACCGCCCTGTCGCGATCCAGGAAAATTTCGGCTGGCAGGGAAGGGGTACCCGGCCGGTTTTCAAGGCGTTGCTCGAAGTGGGCCGGCAGGCAACCGGGATGCGGCATCGTTTGGGCGCCGACCCCGGTTGCTACCATTTCCTGTATTTCTGTTTGACGTCTCAAATGACTCTCCACCGGACCTTTAGGTCGGACCATTTTTGGTCTCTCGATGCATTCAATCTACTGAAGAAAAGTCGTGAACCACTTAAGATACAGAGTTAAAAAAGTCTGATTTATAAGAGGGTTACTGGAATGTAATCAGACAGGTAACACCTTGTTCAGTCATGTGGCAGATTCGACTTGATACAACCTTTGAATGAATTTTCCACCCTGTCCCGATCCCGCCTATCTTGCGGTCATCATTACGAAAATCGGATGAGGCGCTGCGGCATTGCAACCTCTTGCCGGAACCGGCTCAAAATCCCATTTCCCACCTATCAGGGGAAAACCATGGCTCTGGAAGGCGCCCGGCACGACCGGATTGCCCGCAAAAGGCCCCGACAGTTGCAGCGCAGCCGTGCGGGGCGTAAACAACTGCCGAACCAGAAGACGAAAGAGCGGACACGATGTCGGAACTGATTGATCAAAGCGAATTGCAATCCCGGGCAGCCCGTCTGGTGGAAGCAGCCCGCAAGGCCGGAGCTGACGCCTGCGACGCGATTGCGGTTACCGGTGTCTCGCTTTCGGTCGATGTTCGCGAAGGCAAGGTGGAAGAAACCGAGCGCGCCGAAGGCGACGACGTCACCTTGAGGGTGTTTGTCGGCAAGCGCACTGCTGCCGTCTCAGCCAACCGTCTCGATGATCCGGCAAGCCTGGCTGAACGTGCCGTCGCCATGGCCAAGGTCGCGCCGGAAGATCCCTATGCCGGTCTTGCCGATCAGGATCTTCTCGTGAAGGAGTTTCCGGAACTCGAGCTTCTGGACACAAAGGAAATGACTGCCGAGGACCTGACGCAGATTGCGCTGGAAGCGGAAGCTGCCGGTCTGGAAGTCGAAGGCGTCACCAAATCCGGCGGTGCGGGAGCCTCCTGGCGTCTTGCCGGTGTCGTTCTGGCGACCAGCCATGGGTTCCAGGGGTCCTATATGTCGTCCCGCTTTGGCATGTCCATGACAGCCGTCGCAGGGGAAGGGACCGGCATGGAGCGGGATTACGATTTCGACAGCCGTACCTATTACGAAGACCTGGAAGCACCGGCGGAGATCGGACGCAGGGCCGGTGAAAGAGCTGTGCGCCGTCTCAACCCGAACAAGCTTTCGACCCGCACCGCGAACGTCATTTATGAATCGCGCGCTGCCCGCAGCATTCTCGGGCACCTTGTCGGGGCGATCAACGGGGCCGCAATTGCGCGCAAGACCAGCTTCCTGAAAGACCGGATGGGCGAGGCCGTGTTCGCACCTGGCATCCAGGTGGTTGACGACCCGTTCAAGCGCAGGGGTGCCGCAACACGCCCCTTCGACGGGGAAGGGACCCGGGCGGAACGTCTCGATGTCATTGAAGACGGTGTCCTGCGACACTGGTTTCTGGACGGTGCTTCCGCACGCGAACTGGGCCTGACGCCCAATGGCCGGGCGCACCGCAGTGGCAGCGGCACGTCGCCTGGCGCAACGAACGTCACATTGATGCCTGGCGAAAAATCGCTGGAAGAATTGATGGCGGAAGCCGGGCAGGGCCTGCTGGTGACCGACCTGATCGGTCACGGCGTAAACGGCCTTACCGGTGACTATTCGCGTGGGGCCGCCGGGTTCTGGTTCGAAAACGGCCAGATCGTAGAAGCCGTCAGTGAAATCACCATTGCAGGCAATCTGAAGGACATGTTTGCACGGCTCGTGCCCGGCAGCGACCTCGACAACCGTTATTCGGCAGCCACTCCCTCGGTCATGATTGAAGGAATGGCCCTTGCCGGAAGCTGACAAGGGCCTGAACGACACCGGACGAAGCGAAATCGGGCTGGATGAAGCCGGAAGGGACGCGGACCTGCGCCTGCTGGAGTTGGCTGCGCGCCAGGCGGGCGATATTGCACTGGGTTTCTTCGGTCAGGATCCGGAGACCTGGTACAAGGGCAAGGCGGGCATGTCGCCGGTTTCCGAGGCAGATCTCGCGGTAGACCGTTTTCTTGCGGACTACCTTCGGTCCGCACGGCCGGACTACGGCTGGCTTTCGGAGGAAACCGCCGACGACCGCAGCCGTCTCAACCACGAGCGTGTCTTCATTGTCGATCCGATTGACGGCACGCGGGCTTTTCTGGCGGGTGGGGACGAATGGACGGTGGCGATTGCCGTGGTCGAGGCCGGTCGGCCCGTTGCTGCTTCGGTCTTTTGCCCGCGCCGGGACGAGATGTTCCTGGCCCGTACAGGCGGCGGAGCCTGGCTCAATGGGGCACGACTGGCGGTGTCAGATCGCACCGGCCTTTCCGGCGCAACCTTGACCGGGCCTCATTCCATCGTTGCCAATCAGGACGTTGTCGCTGCAGGTTTTGTCGGCACGGAAATCCTGCGCTCCCTGGCTTATCGGCTGGCGATCGTTGCAGCAGGACGGGTCGATGTCGGGGCCGCACGAGGCGGGCCGAGCGATTGGGATCTTGCGGCGGCGGATCTTTTGGTGCAGGAAGCGGGCGGTGTATTGACCGACCTGTCGGGTCGGAACCTGATCTACAACCGCGCCAAGACCGGCCACCCGGCCCTGATCGCAGCTCCTGTTGCGCTGATCGGGCCTGTGCGCGATGCGCTCGACGACCTGATCAGGTAACAGACCGGTTGCAGCGACGAAAGCGAGGATATTGATGAGTAATACCGATACTCCGAAGCAGCTCCTTCATCTTGTGTTCGGCGGCGAGCTGGAATCACCGGAAGGGCTGACGTTCCGCGATCTGGACGAACTGGATATCGTCGGAATCTACCCGAATTATGCCGAAGCCTACAAAGCCTGGAAATCCAAGGCACAGGCGACGGTCGACAACGCTCATATGCGTTACTTCATCGTCCACATGCACCGCTTGCTCGATCCGGAAACGGCTTCTTAAGGCAGCGCAGCTCTCTCAGGCGACAACACCAAATGATAAAACGCCTCGGCCGTCAGCCCTGGGTTCTGGCCAGCATCGGCACTTTGATGGCCGTTTACCTGAAACTGGTCTACCGTACCAACCGGTTCGTGATCGATCCGGAGGGCGTGCACGAACGTTCCGAACAGGATCTCCCGGTTATCGTGGCCATGTGGCACGGCCAGCACTTCATGGTGCCCTTCGCCAAGCCGGCTCACTGGCCCGCCAAGGTGATGATTTCCCGGTCTGCCGATGGCGAGGTCAACGCGATCGCGGCCCGCAAGCTCGGCCTCGGCCTGATCCGTGCCTCCGGCGGCAAGAACGCACGCCAGATAAAAAAGCGCGGCGGCATGCGTGGTTTCATCGAGGCGCTTCGTGCGCTGAAGGAAGGCTATTCCATCGCCATGACGGCGGATGTGCCCAAAGGTCCGGCCCGCAAGTCCGGCGTAGGCATCGTTCAGCTTGCCAAGCATTCGGGCCGTCCCGTCCTGCCTGTGGCGGTGGCAACCAGCCGCAGCATCGAGCTGAACAGTTGGGACAAGGCCAGCGTCAACCTGCCGTTCGGTCGGGGCAGCATCGCGGTGAGTGACCTCATCTGGGTTCCTGCCGATGCGGACGATGACACGCTTGAGGAATACCGCCTCAAGGTGGAAGAGGGGCTCAACGCCGCAACGAAACGTGCTTACGAGCTGGTCGGAAGGGCGGATGGCTGACCGGCGACCCCTTGTCTTCAGCCTCTACAGGGGCCTTGCACGGGCCCTGACGCCTCTGTTCAATCTGCTTTTCTGGCTGCGCAGCCGCTCCGGCAAGGAATTGCCGGCCCGCAAGGGGGAGCGTTTCGGACGGAGCGCAACAAGCCGGCCTGCCGGCAAACTTGTCTGGATCCATGCGGCCAGTGTCGGTGAAACCGTATCCGTGCTGCCGCTGGTTGACGAACTGACGGCGTCCAGCAACAAGGTGCTCCTGACCACTGTCACCGTGACGGCGGCGCAGCTGGCACAGGGCCGCTTGCCGGAAGGGGCAATCCACCAGTTCATGCCATTCGATGCCCCCGGGCCGATCAGCCGATTTCTCGACCACTGGTCCCCGGACCTGGCGATGGTGGTCGAATCCGAAATCTGGCCCTGCCTTTTTGATGAAATGCGTTCACGGCAAACGCCCTTCGTGCTTCTCAACGGCCGCCTGTCGGACCGATCCTATCGAAGCTGGGCGCGCTTTCCGCGTATTTCCCGATATCTGTTTCGGTGTCTGGACATGGTTCTGGCGCAAAGCGCCGCCGATGGCGAAAGGTTCCGCCTGTTGGGCTGCCGCAATGTTTCAACGCCCGGCAATCTGAAATTCGATGCACCGGACCCGGCCGTGGACGAAGGCCAGGCAACCGCCCTGTTGGCGCAGACAGGAGCGCGTCCGGTCTGGCTGGCCGCCCTGACGCATCCGGGCGAGGACGAGATCGTGCTCGAGGCCTTTGGCCGTCTCACCGAGGAATTTCCCGGTCTCCTGCTGGTCCTGGTGCCGCGACATCCCGTTCGGACAGATGATATTGCGGCCATGATCAATAGCCGTGGCCTGCGTGCGGCGCGTCGAAGTCTGGATCAGGCAATTGAAACGGACACAGATGTCTATCTCGGTGATACACTGGGCGAGATGGGACTTTTTTACAGATTGGCACCGGTGACGTTTTTGGGTGGTTCATTCAACGATGCGGGCGGTCATAACCCGGTGGAAGCTGCATTGTCGGGCTCCGCGCTGGTCACTGGCCCGCGTGTTGCGAACGCCCGCGCCGTCTACAAGGACTTCTGGAGCCGGCGGGCTTCGCTGAAAGCGGAGTTGCCCGAGAACCTGGCAGATTGCGTCGGCAGTCTTTTGCGCGATGCTGACGCTGCCCGGGCGCAGGCGGAAAGAGCAAGAGCCCTGGTCGAGGCCGGGCGCGGTGCCTTGGCCGAAACCCTGAAAGTGTTGCAACCCATGCTGGGAAAAGCAGGTCCGGCGACTGGCGATCCGCTGCCGCGGGGCCGCGCATGAAGTCGGCGCCCGACTTCTGGTGGAAGCCGGGACAGACACTGGCAAGTTGGCTGCTGTCGCCGGCAGGCTGGATTTACGGACTGGTCTCTGGCCGCCGCATGTTGAAGAAGCCGAAAGCGAAAAGCCGGTTGCCTGTAATCTGCGTCGGCAATTTCGTCGTCGGCGGGACCGGAAAGACACCCTTTGCCATCGAACTGTCCTACAGATTGCAGGAAGAAGGCTTGCGGCCCGGTTTCCTGCTACGCGGTTACGGCGGCAAGGCCAAAGGACCGCTCCTTGTTGATGCCAGCATGCACGACGCCGATGTTGTCGGTGACGAGGCCTTGTTGCTGGCCCGGTACGGTCCAACCGTGATTGCGGCCGACAGGCCGTCGGGGGCATGGCTTGCCGAACAGCAGCCCATTGATGTCCTTCTGATGGATGACGGATTTCAGAACCCGGCGCTGGCCAAGGATCTCAGCCTGGTGCTGGTCGATTGCAGCGTGGGGTTCGGCAATGGCAAGTGTCTGCCTGCCGGTCCCTTGCGGGCACCTGCGGCCAAGCAGATCGTAAAGGCCGATTGCCTGGTCCTGGTAGGCGAGGGGGATGCGGCAGAGGAAGCTGTGCATCTGGCCGGACGCAAGGGGCTGCCGATCCTTCACGCGCATGTGCGGCCACAGCCGAACGATGAACTGGCGGGAAGCAGGCTCTTTGCATTTGCGGGCATCGGCAGACCGCAGAAATTCTTCGATACGCTGAAATCGCTTGGCTACGACGTGAAGAAAACTCGGGAATTCCCCGATCACCATCAATACACGCAAGCCGACGTGCGTACGCTGCTGACCGAAGCCGAGGAAGCCGGGTTCAAGCTGGTGACGACGTCCAAGGACATGGCCAGGCTGGAAACGTCAACGGGAGAACTGTTCCACTGGATCGCATCCAGTGCGGCCGTCCTGGAAGTGCGAATGGAGATCGACGACGAAGACAGGCTGGCGTCACTCATCAAGGAGCGGCTACGTCGGCGTCAGTTCGGAAAATGAGGCTGCTTGAGTTCGCCTGATGCAGCTCAGCGCGTTTCCAGATACCGCTTCATGGACGCATTGGCATCGACATAGGCTTCCTGCCGTTCGACAGACCAGTATTTCAGCTCGTCCAGCGGGATCGCCGTTCCGGTCACCGCACAGCGCACGAATGTCCCCGGTGTTTCCACCTGATAGTCGCCGTCCAGGTAGCGGACGCGGGCTTCATTGGGGATGCGCGGATTTTCGTAGCGGTTCATGATCTGCAGTTTGGCTGTCGGTCTATCGGGAAGTCTTGATAGCATTTATGGCAGACTGGCAGGAGAGGGCAAGTCAAAGCTTTGCCGGGGACCCATTTCCCCGTTGCGGGACAATCGGCTTCAAAACCGCGCAGGGTAACCCGGCCCCGACTGCATTCCGGCGTGCGGTACTGTATTACTGGCAAGTGGAATTCTCCGCTTATGGGATGATTTGCGCGCCAAAACGCCTATGTTGAGAGAAACAAACAAATTGCCCGGTCTGGAAATGCAACCTGCATCAGCAGACACTCCGGCGAAATCAGGACAGACAGATGACCCTTTCCACCACCGATCTTATCGAATCTTCAGGCCTGGGCCTCGAAACGGCAAGGCGGATCACTCAGGACGCACTTGATGGAGCGGATGATGGCGAACTTTTTGTCGAGTACCGGCAAAGCGAAGGCCTTGTCTTCGACAACGGGCGCCTGAAAGGGGCCAACTACGACACCGCACAAGGTTTCGGCCTGAGAGCCGTTGCCGGTGAAGCTGCCGGTTACGCTCATGCCGGAGATATCTCCGAAGGTGCATTGAAACGGGCGGCCGATGCGGTCAGCGCCGTCAAGAAGGGGTATTCGGGTAGCTACGCGGCAGCACCTGCGCGCACCAACCAGACGCTTTACACCGATGCAAATCCGCTTGGCGGGCCGAGCTTCGAGGACAAGGTCAAGCTGCTGCAGGAAATCGATGCCTACGCGCGGGCAAAGGATCCACGCGTGCGGCAGGTGTCCGCGTCTCTGGCGGGGTCCTGGCAGGTGGTCGAGATCCTGCGTGCGGACGGTCATCTGGTGCGCGATGTGCGTCCGATGGTGCGGCTAAGCATTTCCGTCGTCGCCGGCAATGACGAACGCCAGGAAAGCGGCTCTTTCGGTTGCGGTGGCCGGGAAGGCTTCGAGCGATTCATCACCACGGAAAACTGGCAGGGCGGTGTCGACGAGGCGCTGCGTCAGGCTCTGGTCAATCTGGAAGCGGTTCCGGCACCTGCCGGCACCTTCGATGTCGTGCTGGGGCCGGGCTGGCCGGGCATTCTTCTGCATGAAGCCGTCGGCCACGGACTGGAAGGCGACTTCAACCGCAAGAAAACGTCCGCGTTCGCCGGTCTCATGGGCCAGCGCGTCGCTTCGCCTGGCGTGACCATCGTTGACGACGGAACGATTGCCGATCGTCGGGGCTCGCTGACTGTGGACGACGAAGGCACGCCTTCCAGCCGAACGGTACTGATTGAGGACGGTATCCTGAAGGGCTACATGCAGGACCGCCAGAACGCGCGCCTGATGGGCATGGAGCCGACCGGCAATGGCCGCCGGCAGTCCTACGCCCACATCCCGATGCCGCGCATGACCAATACGGTAATGATGGCCGGTGACAAGGACCCGGACGAGATCCTGGCATCGGTCAAGGACGGCATTTACGCCGTGTCTTTCGGTGGTGGCCAGGTCGACATAACCTCCGGCAAATTCGTGTTCTCCTGCACCGAAGCCTACCGCGTGGAGAACGGCAAGGTTGGCGCGCCGCTGAAAGGGGCAATGCTGATCGGTAACGGACCGGACGCGTTGACCCGCGTTTCCATGATCGGGAACAACATGAAGCTCGATCCCGGCATGGGCACCTGCGGCAAGCAGGGGCAGGGCGTGCCGGTTGGCGTCGGCCAACCGTCCATGCGCATCAATGCCATGACCATAGGCGGGACGGCGGTCTGACAAAGCCGCCTGGAAGGACCTATGCCGGACATAAAATTCGTCATCTTCGATATGGATCTGGTGCTCTATGACTATGACCACCAGATCCGCTTGAAGCTGCTTGAAGAGCTGACAGGAAGGCCTGCGGCCGATATTGATCGCTCGGTCTGGGGCGGTCCTCATGAGAATGCAGCCGAGGCGGGAGATCCTGCAACGGCCGAAGCCTATCTGGAGCAATTTGCAAGGCTGCTCGAGTTTCCGATCGATTTCGAAACCTGGGCGGATGTGCGCCGGCAGATGATGCGCCCGCGCCGGGATGTCTTGTCGCTTGTCCGCCGCCTGAAGGCGACCGCAGACATTGCGCTGTTGACCAACAACGGCATGCTCTTGAAGGATGCCTTGCCCGTCTGCGCGCCGGAAACGGTCGAAATTTTCGGTGAGAAAGCCCATGTCTCGGCTGAGTTTGGAGCCCGCAAGCCTGATCCGGTGGTCTTTGAGCGCATCTGCGGCCGCTACGGCTACGGTCCCGAGGAAAGTGCGTTTGTCGATGACCGAGCGGAAAACATAGAAGGGGCGCAAAGCGTCGGGCTTAAAGGCCATCACTACGTGACTGCGGATGGCCTTGAAACGTTCCTGAGGACTTGCCGGCTAATCTGATCCGGAACGCAGGTTTGCGCGATCAGGGTGTTTCAGTCAGGGCTTTGGGTGAAAGTGCCTTTGAGGCAGCAGGTCTTCCGAACTGAAAGTCCCGTTTCCGGCTATCACCATGCCGCGTGCCACGCTCAGGTTCCTGGCAACGCCGCTTCCTTTCAGCAGACCGCCTCTCATGTCCGGATCATCTTCCTGAAAGGAACCTCCGTCCGACAGCGTACAACTGTCGACCGTGATATTGCCGAGGATCTGACTGCCGTCTCCCAGCATGCATCTGCCGAACAGGGCTGGGTTGTTGAGGAACCGGCCATGGCTGCCGATCCGGATTTCCGCGCCGGGCCTGTTGGCCTTGGCGGTAAATCCGCCTTCGCCGAACTGGTTCTTGCTACCGATCAGAATATTGCCGTTCGACACTTCGAAATGGCTGCCGGAGTGCACAATGTTGTCGTCGCCCAGCCGGATCTCCGCTCCGGATGAGGCCTTCAGCGTGACGCCCGGATAAAAGATGTTGTTCCTGCCCGCCGATACGCCTGCGGAAACGAGTGTGGAAAAGGGATCCAGAACATGATTGCCGTCCAGGATTTCCATCATCTGAGACAGCGGCAGAAACCCGCAGGCAAGGCGTGCGGCATCGATTGAGGCAAACAGATCGGACATGCGGTGCAAGAGCTCCGTCTTGAAGTGCAGGGATAGATAGCCAGCCTTTGGACTGGGCGTTGCCTACCAGACTTTTTCACCGGACATCTGCAACGCTACGCAGCAAATATCCAATGTGCAATCAGCTTGTGCATTTCTCGGCGCGTGGGGCTGTCCTTTGATTGAAAATAAAGCACTTTTTTGCTGCAGTCGCTGGATTTGATTAAAGGATAGGGCGTATTCTCTGATATCGTAGAAGTGAGCCGAAGTCGCCTGAAACAAGAAGGCGACGTGTCGGGACCATGCGGTTAAGGAGAAGGAATGGCAGCAGAAGGAGCCCCTCCGTTTTTTGCCGAATCGATCGTGTTTCTGGCCGCGACGGTCGTCGCCGTTCCGATCGCCAAAAGGCTGGGGCTTGGATCGGTGGTCGGTTATCTCGCTGCCGGAGCCGTTATAGGCCCGCACGGCCTTAAGCTTCTCGGCTCTGGCGAGGACGTGCTTCATGTCGCCGAACTTGGCGTCGTCCTGCTGCTGTTTGTCATCGGTCTGGAGCTGGACCCGCGAAAACTCTGGCGGATGAAGCGTGACATCTTCGGCCTTGGAACGGCCCAGGTGCTTCTGACCGGTGTGACCTTCTACGCCATAGGGCGGCTGTTCGGTTATTCCTTCACCACCTCTCTGGTTGCTGGTTTCGGCCTGGCGCTTTCTTCCACCGCGTTCGCGCTGCAGATCCTGCAGGAACGCGGACAACTTTCCTCAGCATACGGCCAGCGCGCGTTCGGCATCCTGTTGCTTCAGGATATCGCCATCGTGCCACTGCTTGCGATGGTGGCCATTCTGGCGCCGGGGGAAGGCCCGTCCACCTATACCCAGATCGCGAGCGAGATCCTGATCGTTCTGGCGGCGGTGGCTGCCGTTATCCTGACTGGCCGATATCTGGTGTCGCCGATTTTCCTGCTGCTGGCGGCAAGCCGCGCGCGCGAGGTCATGCTGACAGCCGCTCTCCTCGTCGCTCTTGGCAGTGCCGGCATCATGCATGCGGTCGGCCTGTCGATGGCGCTCGGGGCGTTCCTGGCAGGTGTTCTGCTGGCCGAATCGAGTTTCCGCCATACGCTTGAAGCCGACATCGAGCCCTTCCGGTCTTTGCTCATGGGCCTGTTCTTTGTCGCCGTCGGCATGTCGCTGGATGTCTACCTGGTGATGACCCACTGGGAAATCCTCGCAATCGGCGTCATCTGTGTGATGGGCGTGAAGGGCATATTCCTTTGGGCTCTGTCACGGGGCACCGGCTCGCCGAATTCCGATGCATTGCGCATTGCCGTCACGCTGCCTCAAGGTGGTGAATTCGCCTTTGTCCTGTTCACCGCCGCTGTCGGCGAACGCCTGTTGAGCTATCAGGCCGTCAACCAGCTGAACGCGATTGTGGTCTTGACCATGTTGCTGACGCCGGTTGCCTGCCTCGGGCTGGACCGGCTGGCGGCCAGGGTCAAGGCACGGGGTGTTGAAAACCCGTCGATCGAAACATTCGAGGAGGCAACTCCGACCGTGCTGGTGATCGGCTTCGGCCGCTTCGGCATGGTGGTGGCCCAGTTCCTGACATCCGAAGGTCTTGAGATCACCGCCATCGACAACCGGCCGGACCGTATCGCCTACGCCCGCAAGCAGGGCTACAAGGTCTATTACGGCGATGCGACGCGGGCAGACGTTTTGGCGGCGGCTGGGGCGGGCAAGGCAACATTGGTTGCCATGTGTATCGAGAACGACAAGGTGATGGGCAAGGCCATCGACCTCGTTCGAGAAGGCTTTCCCGAGGCGCTGATCTTCTGTCGGGCGACGGACCGCGCGCATATGTTGGATCTCACCAAACGGGGCGTCGATTTCCAGATTCGTGAAACCTTCGAATCAAGCGTCGTCTTCGGCCGGGCGGCACTCGAGGCACTGGGAACTCCCCTCGACCGGATCGACCAGATCGAGGAAGACGTTCGCGACCGGGACGAGGAGCGGCTTGCCCAGCAACTGCGTGAGGGCATGTTTGCCGGCGCCGACAAGCTGCACAAGGTAACGCCGCGCCGGTCGATGGAGGCGAACGCTCCTGACGCACCAGCCGCGGAATAGGCGGCAAGGCTCATCACCAGGATTTCGGAAACAAAAAAGGCGCCGAATGGGCGCCTTTCGTTTGGTTGCTTGCGTTTCCGTGTCAGGGCAGGGCGTCGAAGCCTGCGGAGAACCCGTTCAGCGAAATCGGGATGCCGATCCCTTCTTCCGGGGTCTGGAAGATGATGAAGGTCGCCTGAGAGCCGGCCTGCAATTTGCTCAGCAGATCTTCTTCGAGAATGACCTCGGCAATGCAGCCGTTCGGAAGACAGCGGACGAAACCGGCCCGGCCGATATCGGCGTTGTCGACCCTGAGGCCAAGACCAGACGGCAGCAACACGCCGAGCGGTGCGAGAACCCTGAGAATGCGGGCCTGCTTGTCGGCGGTTTTCAGAATGATCACGGAAAGCCCGACGTTTTCCCGGTCGGCCGCAGTGACGTTCTGGATCAGCGCGCACTGGTCACCGGTGGAACCGGGAGGCGTGTCGCAGCGCATTTGCCAGTCGCCGTGAGTCGAGCGGACCTCGCCTTGTGCCGCGGCGGGCATATTTCCGTAAGTCAACGAACTGAAGACGATCCCGGCAACGGCCGCGAGTTTGGAAAAAGACAGTCTGGAACGTCCATTAGGGCGGGCAGCCAGTGACTGCGGCAATTGGGTTGACAAGAAATCCTCCAGTCAATCGTTGTCCGGTTCGCTTTTGGTCGGCCCGGCATAAAAAGATGCGGCCTGCTTGGCGAATCAAGGTGTAATTCTAGGCCAGACATTGCCGCATGACGGCGCACGTTTCCAGTCCGGCAGTTCAGGAACCGAAGGAATAGCCGCAATTCTTGTCGAAAATTCGCATGTCCTTGACCCGTGTCAAATGACAGAGAGCTTCAGGTGGCTGTGAAAAGTTGGAAATTCCGTTGCAGCTCGGCGTTTCTTGTGGTTTTTGTGCGGCTCAAAGGTGTCGGTGGAATGATGCGGCACATCGCCGCTATGCCCGATGGTAGCCATCGCCCTTTATATGAGTTTGTGGTTATAGTCCGGTCAAACTCATGACCTTGTCCAACGCCAGGACGCAGCAGATTTGGCTTGCGCAGCGCCGCCAAGCCCGCTACTGCCGCACCGGATTGGACCGGATCTGAGTCCGGAAATTTAGCATTTTCCGCCATTTCAGGCGGATGAGGGAAGGGAGCGCGGACGTGAAGGCAGTCTTCAAGCGTCTCATGACTATGGCCGGTGCGGCGGCAACTTTTGCTGGAGTGTCGACGGCGGCCCTGGCAGCGGAATCCGGCATCAAGGAATGGCAGCTGGGCTTTCAGGCCTCTGTCACCGATGTAATGGACGACATTACCTGGTTCAACGGGTTCACCCTGGTGATCATTACCGTGATCACCCTGTTCGTGCTGGCGCTGCTGATCGTCTGCATGACCCGCTTCAGCGCGAAAAAGAACCCGGTTCCGTCCAGGACATCGCACAACACCATGATCGAAGTGGTCTGGACGGTTGCTCCGATCCTGATTCTGGTCGTGATCGCGATCCCGTCTTTCCGCCTGCTCTACAAGCAGCTGGACATTCCCGAATACGAGATGACCATCAAGGCGACCGGGTACCAGTGGTACTGGGGCTATGAGTACACCGATGAGAACATGGGTGAGCTCTCCTTCGACTCCATCATGGTCAAGGACGACGAGCGCCAGGCTGTTGCAGAAGCTCGCGGCGTGACGCTGAACGAAGTTCCGCGCCTTCTGTCCGTTGACTACGATCTCGTCATTCCGGTCGACACCACTGTTCGCGTCCAGGTGACCTCCGAAGATGTTATCCACGCCTTCGCGATGCCGTCCTTCGGCGTCAAGATCGACGCCATCCCGGGCCGTTTGAACGAAACCTGGTTCCACGCTCGCGAGGAAGGTGTCTACTACGGTCAGTGTTCCGAGCTTTGCGGCAAGGACCATGCCTTCATGCCGATCGCGATCCGGGTGGTTTCCAAGGATCAGTTCCAGACCTGGTCAACTGCCGCCCAGGACGATCTGGACACTGCCAACCAGCAGCTCCTGGCATCGATCGCCGATGCGAAGAAAGTGGCTGCCGCAGGCAAGCTGGAAGAGATCTCTGTCGCCGCGAAATAATGTGGCGGCGATCCTGTTTGGCGATGCGCGCGATGACATGCAGCGCCGCTGAGAAAGTCTGAAAGAGGGAGCCCAAAATGGCTGCGACCGAAGCACATGCGGCACATGGCCATCCGACCGGATGGCGCCGCTGGGTCTATTCGACCAACCACAAGGACATCGGTATCATGTACCTGATGTTCGCTATCATGGCAGGTATCGTTGGCGGCGCGCTCAGCGTCGGCATGCGGATGGAACTTCAGGAGCCGGGGATGCAGATCTTCGGTGATCCGCACCTGTTCAACGTGTTCACCACCGCACATGGTCTGATCATGATCTTCTTCATGGTCATGCCGGCCATGATCGGCGGCTACGCCAACTACTTCGTGCCGATCATGATCGGTGCGCCGGACATGGCGTTCCCGCGGATGAACAACATCTCCTTCTGGCTGCTTCCGCCGGCCTTCCTGCTCCTGCTTCTCTCCCTCTTCGTTGAAGGTCCTCCGGGCTCCAACGGAGTCGGTGGCGGCTGGACCATCTATCCGCCGCTGTCCACGTCCGGTCAGCCCGGACCGGCGATGGATCTGGCGATCCTGGCCCTGCACATTGCTGGTGCTTCCTCGATCCTCGGTGCCATCAACTTCATCACGACCATCTTCAACATGCGTGCGCCGGGCATGACCCTGCACAAGATGCCGCTGTTTGCCTGGTCCGTGCTGATCACCGCGTTCCTGCTGCTGCTGTCCCTGCCGGTTCTGGCTGGTGCCATCACCATGCTTTTGACCGACCGTAACTTCGGCACCACGTTCTTCGCACCTGCCGGTGGCGGTGACCCGATCCTGTTCCAGCACCTGTTCTGGTTCTTCGGACACCCGGAAGTGTACATCCTGATCCTGCCGGGCTTCGGCATCATCAGCCACATCATTTCCACCTTCTCGCGCAAGCCGATCTTCGGTTACCTGGGCATGGCCTACGCCATGGTCGCCATCGGCGTCGTCGGCTTCATCGTGTGGGCGCACCACATGTACACCGTCGGCATGTCCTCCGAGACGCAGGCCTACTTCGTGGCCGCCACCATGGTGATCGCGGTTCCGACCGGCGTGAAGATCTTCTCGTGGATCGCGACCATGTGGGGTGGTTCCATCGAGTTCCGCACACCTATGGTCTGGGCAATCGGCTTCATCTTCCTGTTCACCGTCGGCGGTGTGACAGGTGTGCAGCTCGCCAACGCCGGTCTCGACCGTGCGTTCCACGACACTTACTTCGTGGTTGCTCACTTCCACTACGTGCTGTCTCTCGGCGCCGTGTTCGCCATCTTCGCGGCCTGGTACTACTGGTTCCCGAAAATGTTCGGCTACATGTACAACGAGACGATCGGCAAGGCCCATTTCTGGATCACCTTCGTGGGCGTGAACCTGGTGTTCTTCCCGCAGCACTTCCTGGGCCTGAACGGCATGCCGCGCCGCTATGTCGACTACCCGGATGCGTTCGCCGGCTGGAACTTCGTGTCGTCCATCGGCTCCTACATCTCGGCCTTTGCGGTTCTGGTGTTCCTCGTCGGTATCGTTGAGGCGTTCTCCAAGAAGCGCGTTGTCGGCAACAACCCGTGGGGCGAAGGTGCAACGACCCTGGAGTGGACCCTGTCTTCTCCTCCGCCGTTCCACCAGTTCGAGACTCTGCCGCGCATCAAGTAATTCGCGGAGGGAGGTTCGCCTCCCGGTCAAGATCAGCACCGCGCCGGTTGCCGGCGCGGTGCTCCCTTTCAAAAAACTGCCGGGCCATGTGCACCCGGACGCGATCCCCGGATCGCGATTGAAAACAAGAATTCAAAGGACGCGCCTATGTCGCTCGTTGAGCGCCAGGATACGATGAGCCAGGAAACTGCTGTCTGGGACGGCGGCATGGGATCGGTGAGCGACTATGTGGCGCTCCTGAAACCGCGTGTGATGTCTCTGGTCATCTTCACCGCTTTTGTCGGCCTGATGCTGGCACCGGGCTCCGTGCATCCAGTGCTGGGCATTGTCGCGATCCTGTGCATTGCCATCGGAGCGGGCGCTTCCGGCGCGCTCAACATGTGGTACGACGCCGACATCGACGAAGTCATGACGCGCACCCGCAAACGGCCGATCCCGGCCGGCAAGGTCACGCGTGAGGAAGCGCTTGCCTTCGGTGTGACGCTGTCCATCGGTTCGGTTGTGCTGCTCGGCCTTCTGGTCAACTGGTTTGCCGGTGCGTTCCTGGCCTTCACCATCTTCTTTTACGTGATCGTCTATACGATGTGGCTGAAGCGCTCGACGCCGCAGAACATCGTTATCGGCGGCGCAGCCGGGGCGTTTCCTCCGATGATCGGCTGGGCAGCCGTTACCGGAAGTGTAAGCCTGGAAAGCTTCGTGCTCTTCCTGATCATCTTCATGTGGACACCGCCGCACTTCTGGGCGCTGGCACTGGTCAAGAACGGCGACTATCAGGCCGCCAAGATACCGATGCTGCCAGTTGTCGCCGGCGAGACCGTGACACGGCATCATATTCTGGCTTATGCCATCCTGCTCGCACCCATCGGTGTCGCGCCTTACCTGCTTGGCTTTGCAAGCCCCGTCTACGGCATTGCATCCGCTCTTCTGAGTGCCATCTTTGTCGGCCTTTCCTTTGACGTCTGGCGCAAGCGCGAGGGCGATCCGGCGAAGGCCGCGTGCTGGCGTCTGTTCAAGTTTTCAATCTTTTACCTGTTCATGCTGTTTGCCCTGCTTCTGGGCGAGAGCCTGATTGCAGGAGTGTGACGTGATGGCCAAGGAAGAGCAGGGCATTGCGCTCACCGAAGAGCAGAAGAAGAAGCGCCGGTCGCGGTCGATTGCAATCGCCTGCGTGCTCGGCGGCCTCGTCGTGCTGTTCTATGTCGTGACCATCGTCAAACTGGGCCCCGGTATCCTGGACCGGGCGCTTTGAGGGAGATCGTGTGAGCAACGGACAAGACACTTCAAACCTGTCACGCAGCAACCGCAAGGTCGCGGTGGTTTGCGCTGGCGTGTTCATGTTCATGGTCGGGGCGGCCTATGCCGCCGTGCCGCTCTACAATCTTTTCTGCCGTGTCACCGGGTTTGGTGGCACCACGCAGGTTGCCACGGCTGAAAGCGACGTGATCATCGACCGCAAGATCACCGTGCGCTTCGACGGCAACGTCAATCACGAGCTGCCCTGGAAATTCAAACCGGTGCAGCGTTCGGTCACGCTCCAGATGGGCGAAACCGCTCAACTGGAATATGTGGCAACCAACACGGGTTCCGGCAGGACCGTCGGCACGTCGACTTTCAACGTGTCGCCGCCGACGGCCGGAGCCTATTTCAACAAGCTGCAATGCTTCTGCTTCACCGAGCAGGCGCTGGAAAGCGGCGAGACTGTTCAGATGCCGGTCGTTTTCTTCGTCGACCCGGAAATGGACAAGGATCCTGAGCTGAAACACGTGAAGGAAATCACTTTGTCCTACACCTTCTTCCCGGTAGAAGAACCGGAACGTCCTGTTGCAGCAAAGGCCGAGAAGGCCGCAGCTGAAACAAAATTCGAGTGATTGGCGCATCCGCGCTTGAAATGACTGTCTTTGGGGAGCTTGCCGATGGCTGAGGCACATACCAAAAACCACGATTACCACTTGGTCGACCCGAGTCCGTGGCCGTTCATCGCATCCGTCGGTGCATTCGTCATGGCACTGGGTGCCATCGGCTTCATGAAATATGCACAGGGCACGGAGTTCGTGCTGCTTGGCCTGGATCTCACCGGCTGGGGCCTGTTCGCTATCGGGCTGCTGATCGTCCTTTATGTGATGTTCGGCTGGTGGCGCGACACCGTTCGCGAATCCGCTCAGGGTCACCACACCCGGGTGGTCTCGCTGCATCTTCGCTACGGCATGCTGCTGTTCATCGCTTCTGAAGTGATGTTCTTCGTTGCATGGTTCTGGGCCTACTTCGATGCATCGCTCTTCACCAGCGAAGCCATCCAGTATGCCCGTGTCGAGGCAACTGGCGGTCACTGGCCGCCTGCCGGCATCGAAACATTCGATCCCTGGCACCTGCCGCTGCTCAACACCCTGATCCTGCTGTGCTCCGGCACCACGGTCACCTGGGCACACCATGCGCTGCTGCATAATGACCGCGATGGCCTGAAGTGGGGCCTGACCCTTACGGTTCTGCTGGGTGTTCTCTTCACCGTCTGCCAGGTCTACGAATACATGCACGCTGCGTTCGATTTCGGCGGCAACATCTACGGCGCGACCTTCTTCATGGCGACCGGTTTCCACGGTTTCCACGTTATCGTCGGCACCATCTTCCTGGCCGTCTGCCTGTTCCGGGCACTGGCTGGTCAGTTCACCGTCGAGAAGCACTTCGGTTTCGAAGCTGCCGCATGGTACTGGCACTTCGTTGACGTCGTCTGGCTGTTCCTGTTCGTCTCCATCTACATTTGGGGCGCAGGCACACCGGCCGCTCACTAGGATCGCGCCAAACCGGCACGAGCAACGCCCGATCCGGCCACCGGATCGGGCGTTTTCATTTCAGCTGAGGCTTGAGGCACATCATGGAAGACAAGGCGCATTTTCCACCGGTCAATCCGGTTTCCGCAGGCCTGTCGGGCAAGTGTCCGCGCTGCGGCCAGGGGAAGCTCTTCGACGGTTTCCTGAGCGTCAAGAAATCCTGCATGGCCTGCGGGCTCGACTACTCTTTCGCCGACAGTGGTGACGGCCCGGCGGTTTTCGTCATCATGATCGTCGGGTTTATCGTGGTCGGTCTGGTGCTCTTCGTCGAACTCGCCTACCAGCCGCCGATCTGGGTACACCTGGTCCTCTGGCTACCGCTGACGATCCTGCTGGCCGGCGGAGTGCTTCGACCGCTGAAAGGCCTCATGATTGCGCTTCAGTTCCGGCACAAGGCTGCCGAAGGTCAACTGGACACCGGCAAGGACGACAATTGACCGGGCAGGTCCCGGGAAGACAATCTCATGCGTAAACTCGTTATCCCGACACTCGCTGCCATCGTGGCTCTGGTGGTTCTGCTCAATCTCGGTTTCTGGCAGCTCGACCGCCTGGCCTGGAAAGAAAACCTCATCGAAAAGGTGGAAGCCGGTGTTTCGACCCCGCCGGAAACAGCACCCGAACCTGGGGCCTGGGGCGACCTTGCCCCCTCTGACGACTATAGCCATGTCAGGCTCACCGGACGTTTCCTGGAAGGGGCGGTTTTCTATTACACCGCGCTGACTGATCCGGTCGGGCCAGTAAGCGGGCCCGGGGTGATGGTTTATGCACCTTTCGAAACGGATCAGCAGTGGATCGTTCTGGTCAACCGCGGCTTCCTGCCACAAGGGCTCGACAAGGATTCGCGCGAAAAGGCAATCACGCCGCCTGATGGTGCCTGGGAGCTGACCGGACTTTTGCGGCTGAGTGAAAAACCGAACTGGACAACGCCGGAACCCGGTCGGGATGATCGTATCTGGTTCGCACGTGATACGGATGCCATGGCAGCAGAACTGGGCCTCGATCCCGCCAGGCTGGCTCCCTTCAGCATAGATCTCGACGCTTCCTTCACGCCGCCGTCCGGTCTGCCGCAGGCGGGGGAGACCATCGTTCATTTCAAGAACGACCACCTCGGCTATGCGCTGACCTGGTTCGGTCTGGCGGCAACGCTGATCGGTGTCTACCTCACTTACGCTGCAAGTATCCTTTGGCCGCGGAAACGGCAGGCGGGCGAAACGTCGACCAAGTAGGTGGTGCTGGTGGCCTCGTGACACGAAGGAACGTGGCCCCGGAGGGGCAGGAGAACCTAGGCTCTCGGTCGTCGTCGCGGCCAAGCGAAGCGCGAGCCGGGATCGGGGATCCACTGCTTCACTTTTGTCGGCAGGCAGGTTGAAAAGCCCTCGGCTCTCCGGTCACCGATCTCCGCGTCCGGGATGATCTGCTGAGAGGGGGCGATCAAAAAAGGGCCCCGCAGGGCCCTTCATCATTTCTCCTGCAAGCTTGCAAACAGCTTAGCCGAGTGCTTCCAGGATTGCGGCGGCACCGGACTTTACGGCTTCGCCCGGAGCGTCTTCAATAGCCAGGAAGGTGATCACGCCATCCTTGGCAATCAGCGCGAAACGCTGTGAGCGCAGGTGACCGAAGATCGGTGCCGGCCCGAGGCCGAGGCCTGCGGCTTCGACAAAGCCGGCAGCCGTGTCTGACAGGAACGTGATGCTGTCGCCGGCGCTGGAGGCTTTCTTCCAGGCGTCCATGACGAAGACATCGTTCACGGACAGGACAGCAATGGTGTCGACACCCTTGTTCTTCAGCGTTTCCGCATGCTCGATGAAGCCCGGCAGGTGGTTCATGTGGCAGGTCGGGGTGAAGGCACCCGGCACGCCGAACAGCACAACGGTCTTGCCGGATGTCAGCTCGCCGGTCGATATTTCGCCGGGGCCGTCCGCGGTCATGGTGTTGAATGTTGCCTCAGGAAGACGATCCCCAACAGAAAGTGTCATAGTGAATATCCCTTGATTGACCGGCTGCGGCGAAACGGCAGCCCCGCGACACAGATAGGGCTTTGTTGGCCGTCCGTCGAGGGAAGTTGAGGCAAAAGCGGTTCGATAGACAGACCGGCAGGAGGCAGTTTCTATTTCACCCAGGCCGGATCAATGGGAAACAGCTGCTCGACCGCCCGACCGCCCGCAGTCAGCACAAGGCGCAGATCGTCGTCGGTCTCAGTTGTTTTCATGCCTTTGAGTGGCAAGCGCCAGAGTGTCTTTTCACCACCTTGGCCGGCAGGTTTAGGCAGGCCGATATAGGAGCCTTCGGGAGCTGCTGCAAAAAGATCCGGCGTGGTGTCTTCAGGCGCCTGGACCTCAATCTCCACTGCATCGCCCGATGCCGACAGGGCTATCGCACTTATCTTCAGATCCGCGGACGGCTGCTTGGCAGGCACGGCCTCGAGGTCTCGTAGGATCAGTGTCTGGGCAAGGCTGTCGGTCTGGTCATCCGGGGTCAGATCAAGCGTCAGGGAGGCCTCTCCGGGAACGCAGATCTCGTTGCAGATACCAAAGAAAACGTCCAGGGAAAGCGTCACGGCTTGACCGGGATTTTCAGGTTCGACCCGCAGCGGCAGAACAATGCCATTGTGATAGACGATTGATTCAGAAAAGCCGTCGTCATAGCGCTCCGGCGCAGGATAGAGCACCTCGGTGGTCTTGATGTTTGCACTTCCGGTCGTATCGATCTGGGGCGGAATTCCGGCTTCGCCCGGATAGCGCCAATAGGTGTGCCAGCCCGGTTCAAGAAGGAACTCCAGACCGGCTTCATAATGGCCGTCCTTCATGGGGCCCGAGGCGATCAGCCTGACGGCGCCTCCCTGAACTTCCGTCCAGCCGGTCATGGCGGCATGGGCGGGTGGAGCAAAAACAAAAAGGGTGAGCGCAAGGGCAAGGACAGAGCGTTTCATGCCTTCTTTGCTACACGAGTTTCAGGCAAGCGTCATCGGCCAGACTGGGCAATCCAGGTCATATCCTTGTGACGCTGAAGTGAGCCGGTTGCCATTCGGCGAGCACAAACAGACATTAACAAAGCCCGGCAAAGGGGCTATGCTTTCCCTTGGGCAGAGAGCGTCAACAGAAAACGAGGTACGCATGGCCGGATCCGCAGCAACAGATTCCCTTGAAGGTCAGTTTCTGATTGCGATGCCGGGCATGTCAGACAGCCGGTTCGAACATTCTGTGATTTATCTGTGCTCTCATTCGGACCAGGGTGCAATGGGCCTTGTGGTGAACCAGGTGGCCCGCCATCTGTCACTGGAAGAGCTTCTGATCCAACTCGATATCGTCAACGACGATGGTGCCATTCGCCTGCCGTCGAAAGTCCGCGACATGAGCGTCCACAAGGGTGGTCCGGTGGAGGTCGAGCGCGGCTTCGTGCTGCATAGCGACGATTTCATGCTGAACCAGTCGACCCTTGCCATTGATAACGGCATCTGCCTGACGGCAACACTGGAGATCCTGCGGGCGCTTGCGCAAGGGACCGGCCCCACCCAGGCCATGCTGGCCCTCGGTTATGCGGGCTGGGCTCCGGGGCAGCTTGAAAACGAAATCCAGGCCAATGGGTGGCTGACGGCTCCGGCCGATCCGGACATCCTGTTCGATCAGGCCTCCGACAAGAAATGGCATCGCGCGCTCGCCAGCATGGGTATCGACCCCGCCATGCTCTATGCCGATGCAGGGCACGCCTGACGGCGCTGACGTCACGGCCGGTTTCGCAAAACTTGTCTCTCCACGGTCATCATTTTAGCCAAAAGCGACTTGCGCTTGAATGTTATGGCGCGTAAGTCGCATCAATGGCATGGTTTGTTTCAAATCTGCCGGAATTCAAGTAGGCTGATCCTTCTCGCATCAGAGGTCTGGCAAACAGGCAGGGGACGCGGGCGTCCCGCGACAAACAAAGCAAGAGGAACGTTGCGCGGTGAAATACATCAGTACGCGTGGTGAAGCACCAGTTCTGGAATTTTCCGATGTCCTGCTACAGGGGCTCGCACGCGACGGCGGACTTTATTTACCCGAAACCTGGCCGCAATTTGATGCCGACACCATCGCGTCTTTCGCCGGTAAACCCTATCAGGATGTTGCCTTCGAGGTTATTTCGCCCTTCGTGGCCGGCGCCATTCCCGAAGACGATCTGAAGTCCATGATTGCAGAAGCCTATGACGGCTTCCGCCACCCGGCCGTGACGCCGCTTGTCCAGACCGGACCGAACACTTTCATCCTTGAACTCTTCCACGGCCCGACGCTGGCGTTCAAGGACGTCGCGATGCAGCTGCTTGGCCGGATGATGGACTATGTCCTGACCGAGCGCGGCTTGCGCGCGACCATTGTCGGCGCAACATCCGGAGACACCGGCGGCGCCGCCATCGAGGCCTTCCGCGGGCGCGAGCGCACCGATATCTTCATCCTGTTTCCCGACGGTCGCGTTTCCAGCGTGCAGCGCCGCCAGATGACGACCCCGGCGGAAAAGAACGTTCATGCCCTGGCACTAAACGGCGACTTTGATGATTGCCAAGCCATCGTCAAAGGCATGTTCAACCATTTCTCCTTCCGCGACAGGGTTGCCCTTTCCGGCGTCAATTCGATCAACTGGGCGCGGATCCTGGCGCAGATCGTCTATTATTTCGTCGCAGGCGCTGCCCTTGGCGCGCCGCATCGCAAGATCTCCTTCACGGTGCCGACCGGCAACTTCGGTGATATTTTCGCCGGCTATGCCGCCATGCAGATGGGGCTTCCCGTCGAGAAGCTGGTGGTGGCGACCAATGTCAACGACATCCTGGCGCGGACACTCAAGACCGGGCGTTATGAAAAGCGTGGTGTGACGCCGACCATTTCTCCGTCCATGGACATCCAGGTGTCCTCCAATTTCGAGCGGCTTCTGGCGGAGGTCTGCGGACGCGACGGCGCGGCAGTCCGGCGCATGATGAACCAGTTGAGCCAGTCCGGCAGTTTCGAGATCGAGGAAGGTCCACTCCGCGCCATGCGCGCGGTCTTCGGCGCAGGCCGCTGCAACGAGGATGAAACGGCATCGACCATTGCCGAACTGTGGAACGAGGCAGGCTATTTGCTGGACCCGCACACGGCAATCGGTGTCCATGTGGCGAAAGACCATGATAACGGTGAGACACCGATGGTGGTGTTGGGCACGGCGCATCCGGCCAAATTCCCGGATGCGGTGGAAAGGGCTTCAGGAAACCGGCCGGAGCTGCCGGAAAACCTGAAGGATATGATGACTGCGGAGGAGCGCCAGCAGGTTCTGGCGGCGGATCAGGGCGTGGTGGAGCGATACATCGAAGATCACGCCCGGGCCGTTACTGCTGGGGTGTGAGCATATGAAAGTACAAACAACAATCCTCGATAACGGGATGACGGTCGTCACCGACCAGATGCCTCATCTGAAGACGGCGGCTCTTGGCGTGTGGGTGCGAACCGGATCCCGCGCGGAGAATGTGCACCAGAACGGGATAACCCATCTTCTGGAGCATATGGCCTTCAAGGGCACCAAGACCCGCACGGCGCGTGGCATCGCAGAAGAGATCGAGGCCGTCGGTGGTGAGCTGAACGCTTCCACAAGCATCGAACACACCAATTACTACGCGCGTATCCTGGCTGAGGACACGCCGCTTGCGGTCGATATTCTCGCTGACATCCTGCAGAATTCCTCATTCGATGCTCAGGAGCTGACGCGCGAACAACATGTGATCCTTCAGGAAATCGGCGCGGCAAACGACTCCCCCGACGATCAGGCTTTCGATCTGTTCCAGGAAACCGCCTGGCCGGACCAGGCCATCGGACGGCCGATCCTCGGAACGCCGGAAACGGTACAGGGGTTCAACCGCGACGCACTCAACGCCTATCTCGCCGATCGCTACCGGGCACCCGACATGGTGCTGGCCGCTGCCGGCGCGGTTGATCATGAAGAGCTTGTCGCTCTTGCCCGTGAGAAGTTCGGTGGTTTCAACTCCGAGCCTGCAGCTCCGGAATCAGAAGCACGCTACCGTGGCGGCGAAACCCTTCGGCCGAAGGAACTTATGGAAGCACAGGTTCTGATCGGTTTCGAAGGCCGTCCCTACAAGTCCAAGGACTATTACGCCATCCAGATCCTGGCATCGGTCCTGGGCGGTGGCATGTCCTCGCGCCTGTTCCAGGAAATCCGCGAGAAGCACGGCCTTTGCTACGCCATCTACAGCTTCCACTGGGCGTTTTCCGATACCGGATTGTTCGGCCTGCATGCGGCCACCAGCCAGGAAGACCTGGCTGCGCTGATGCCGATGATCGTGGACGAACTGATCGCCGCCACCCAGACGATCACCGACGAGGAAGTCGCCCGCTCCAGGGCGCAGATCCGCGCGGGACTGATGATGGCGCTGGAAAGCCCGGCAGCCCGCGCCGGACAGATTGCCCGTCAGATCCTCGTGCACAACCGCGTGCTCGATCCGGACGAGATCTCCTCGAAGATCGAAGCGGTGACGGCTGCCGATATCCGCAGGGTCGCGCACGAGACTTTCGTGGGCACGGTGCCGACCCTGACTGCGATCGGGCCGGTTGACGGTATCATGACTGCGGACGAACTCGCAGGACGGCTTCAGCAAAGCCCGGTCCTGCGAGCCGCATCCATGTAAGTCGGACAGAACAAGCCGGAGAGTGGGGCATGGCGCTGTTACGGCCGGGAGCAACACCTGACGCTGAACTCCTGATCGAGGCCGGCGGTTATTATCTTCGCCCGCCAATCATGTACGACTTCAAGCCCTGGGCGGAACTTCGCGGGGAAAGCCGGGCGTTCCTGAAGCCCTGGGAGCCGCTCTGGCCGTCCGATGACCTGACCCGAACCGGCTTTCGCCGCCGCTTGCGCCGCTATTCGAAGGATCGCAAGGAAGGGCGCAGCCTGTCGTTCCTTCTGTTTCGCGCGCGCAGCAACGAGATCCTCGGCGGACTGACACTCAGTAATATCCGCAGGGGTGTCAGCCAGACTGCGACACTTGGCTACTGGATGGGCGAGCGGCACGCCGGAAAAGGACATATGTCCTCGGCTGTCGCCATGATCTTGCCGTTTTGTTTCGACGTGTTGAACCTTCATCGTATTGAAGCGGCATGTCTGCCAACGAACATGCCGTCCATCCGTCTGCTCGAAAATGCCGGGTTCCACCGGGAAGGCTACGCACGCAACTATCTGTTAATTAACGGGACCTGGCAGGATCATCTTCTGTTTGCCTGTTTGGCGGAAGACCATGCGTCGCGACCTGAAAAGGTGGCACCGAGCGTCGAGGGAATCTTGAAAGAATTCTTGTGACATGCGCCACAACCCGGTACTTCTTCGCCCCATGTCGATTGTGATACCGGATCCGAAAACAAGCGTGATCAGAAACCTTGTCATTGCTCTGACGTTGTTTGCAACGTTGCTTGCCACCCTGCCTGCGCGGGCGCTGGAGCCGATCCCTGTTCCGATCGACGTCGAAGCACTGGACATCACCAATTCCGTCGACTTGCATCGCGAAGCCGGGACCCGACTGCAGGTGTCGACCGCACCGGGTGCGGACGGCATCGTGCGCCGTATCGAGGTTCCCTCCCGCGATGGTACCAACACCAACTGGGCGGTGTTTGCGCTGGCCAACACCAGCGATGAACAGATCGACCGCCTGATCGTTGCGCCAAATTACAAGCTGGTCGGCTCCGACCTTTTCTGGCCGGATCTCGGTTCCTCGCGCATTCTGGCGATCACACCGAGCCAGGGCATCGCTCCCGAACGTCAGAAAAGCCTTGAGGCAGACGTTTTCCTGGTCACGCTCGACCCGGGGTCGATCGTCACCTTCGTCGCGGAAATGACGACGCCGAACCTGCCGGAAATCCGGATCTGGGAACCGGATGTCTACGAGGAAACCGTCAACGCCTACACGCTCTACCGTGGCATCATTCTGGGCATCTCCGGCCTGCTGGCCCTGTTCCTCACCATCTTGTTCGTGGTCAAGGGCACGGTCATGTTCCCGGCCACCGCGGCACTTGCATGGTCGGTGCTGGCCTATCTGTGCATCGATTTCGGCTTCTGGGGCATGGTGTTCAATCTGGAGGGCGGCGGCAGCCAGCTTGCGCGCGCCTGCGCCGAGGTCATGCTCGCGGCCAGTTTGATCATCTTCCTGTACGCCTATCTGAACCTCAACCGCTGGAACATTCATTATTCCCATCTGGCGCTGACGACGCTGATCCTGATCCTGGGTCTGCTTGGCGTTGCCGTTTGGGATCCCTCGATTGCAGCTGGCATCGCCCGTCTTGCGCTGGCCATCATTGGCTTGCTGGGTTTCGTCACCATCGCGGTGCTCGCCTTCCAGCACTATGACCGCGCTATCCTGCTGATCCCGACCTGGTGCCTGCTGATGGCCTGGCTGGTCGGGGCGGCGATGACCGTAACCGGCTATCTGTCCAACGACATCGTCCAGCCCGCACTCGGCGGTGGTCTGGTTCTCATCGTGTTGCTGATCGGATTCACGGTGATGCAGCACGCTTTTGCCGGCGGCGCGATCGCGCAGGGGCTCATCTCCGATGTCGAACGCAAGGCACTGGCCCTGACCGGTGCCGGTGACATCATCTGGGACTGGGACATCGACCGCGACCGCATCTACACGGGCAACGAGGTTGAAGATCTGCTCAACCTGAAGCGTGGCACCCTGGAAGGGCCTGCGCGTGACTGGCTGGACATCCTGCATCCCCAGGACCGTGACCGGTTCCGGGCGACGCTCGACGCGGTGATCGATCAGCGTCGCGGCAAGGTAACCCAAACCTTCCGTCTGCGCTCAGAAGATGGTCATTTCCGCTGGTTCCGCCTGCGGGCCCGGCCGATCATCGGATCGGACGGCGAGGTGATCCGCTGCGTGGGCACGCTCCTGGACGTGACCGAGGAACGCACGGCAGAAGAACGCCTTCTGCACGATGCCGTCCACGACAATCTGACCGGCCTGCCGAACCGCGAACTCTTCGTCGACCGCTTGCGCACCAGCGTCATCCGGTCGCGTGCGGAAGAAACCTCCAAGCCGACCTTGCTCGTGCTCAATCTTGATCGCTTCAAGCAGGTCAACGACAGCATTGGCCTGTCTGCCGGCGACAGCATTCTCTTGACGGTGGCACGTCGTCTCGGCCGACTGATCGGTCAGCAGGATACGCTGGGACGTCTTTCCGGCGACCAGTACGGCCTTGTTCTCCTGTCCGAGCAGGAGCCGGACCGGATTGTCGCGCTGGCGGATTCGCTGCGCAAGGCGGTCCGCGCACCGATCACCTTCGGCGACCGAGAAATCTTTCTGACCTGCTCTGTCGGCATTGCCTTCTTCGAAGGTGGCAAACAGGCGGTCGAGGACATGGTCACCAATGCGGAGATCGCCCTCAATCACGCCAAGCGCCTGGGCGGTGACCGCCAGGAAGTGTTCCGTCCGATCTTGCGCCCGCTCGACAAGAACATCGTCGATCTGGAAGCCGACCTGCGCGAAGCGATCAAGAAGGAAACGCTGGGTGTCTACTTCCAGCCGATCATCCGGTTGGAAGACCAGGCGGTTGCCGGCTTCGAAGTGCTGGCACGCTGGAACCACGCCAAGCGCGGCAAGATTTCACCTTCGGAATTCATTCCCGTCGCAGAGCAGTCCGGTCTGATCAACGAACTGGGCATCTACATGCTCGACAAGGGCGCACAGCAGCTGGCGTTCTGGCAACGCGAGTTCCCAATGCAGCAGCCTTTGTTCGCTTCGGTGAATCTCTCGTCGCGTCAGCTGTTGAAACAGGACCTGATCAACGATGTGAAGGCCGTTCTGTCGAGAACATCGCTGGCACCGGGAACCTTGAAGCTGGAACTGACGGAATCACTAGTCATGTCCAACCCGGAATATTCCGCCAAGGTGCTCGAGCGCCTTCGCGGGCTGGGGGCAGGCCTGTCCCTCGACGACTTCGGCACCGGTCATTCCTCGTTGTCCTATCTTCAGCGGTTTCCGTTCGACACGATCAAGATCGACCAGTCCTTCGTCAAACCCAACGGGTCTTCTGCCCGGCCGGTCCTGCTCAGGACAATCGTTGCCATGGGGCATGACCTTGGCATGTCGGTCGTTGCCGAAGGAGCGGAGAGCGAGAACGATGCGCTGGAGCTCTACCAGCTCGGCTGCGAATACGCTCAAGGCTTCTACTTCGGCGAGGCTGTCACAGCGGCGGAAGCCACCAAGATCCTGCGCAAGATGCCGGCGGAAGCCGAAACGGCCTGACATTGGCCGGCACCTATCGTGCCGGCTGATCTTGCGTCAGGGGCTCTGACAGCTGTTTCCCCTTCACACCGTCATGCAATGGCTCGTCCATGGCATCCGCGCCGCTCGATATCCCTTTGCAAAGACTTCGGGTAGGCGAGGAAACGGATTGGATTGCAGGGTCGAGCCCTGCAATGACGGGGAATAGAAATGGCTGCGGCGACAAAAGGAGCGTCGTGCGCGATGCCTCTTTGGGCGCGCCAATCAGTCTTAGATGACGATTTTAATGAGCTCGTTGAGATGTGCTCACCTCCCCCTCCCACCGTCATGCCATGGCTCGAGCATGGCATCCATGCCGCGCGCTATCCTGTCGTCAAGACTTCGGGTGCGGCGAGGAAACGGAATGGATTGCAGGGTCGAGCCCTGCAATGACGGGGAATAGAAATGGCTGCGGCGACAAAAGGAGCGTCGTGCGCGATGCCTCTTTGGGCGGGCCACTCAGTCTTAGATGACGATTTTAATGAGCTCGTTGAGATGTGCTCACCTCCCCCTCCCACCGTCATGCCATGGCTCGACCATGGCATCCGCGCCGCTCGATATCCCGTCGAAAAGACTTCGGGTGCGGCGAGGAAACGGATTGGATTGCAGAGTCGAGCCCTGCAATGACGCGGAATGGAAAGGGCTGCGGCGACAAAAGGGGCGTTGTGCGCGATGCCTTCTTTTCGCGTCCCATTCAGTTTGCGACAACATGCAAAGCCCCTATCGAGACACTGAGCCCCTCGACACACCCTCCGTCATGCCATGGCTCGACCATGGCATCCACGGCGCTCGATATCCCGTCGCAAAGACTTCGGGTCGGGCGAGGAAACGGATTGGATTGCAGGGGTAAACTTTGCAATGACAAAGGGAGTAGATGTCGTTGGGGTTGGAAGGCGAGGAGGCGATGCCTCGCCGTTTCCGCGTCAAGGTGCCAGGATGGGCACGGTCTTGTCCGTTTGCCGGATTTCCAGCGGCGTTGCACCGAAGGGATCGCCGTCCACCTGTGCAGCCACGGCACCTGTTGCCAGAATGGAAGCCGTTTTGAACGGGCGCACCAAAGCGCCCTTGGCCTTGTGGATGCGGCCCATCAAGAGCGCGACGCCGTAGCAGAAGGACGACCATGGGTCGTCCCTTTCCAGAACCAGCATATGCAGGCCGGGATCGGTCGCTCCGCCGGGGCAAATGACAAAGGGGCCGCCATAGTGACGGGCGTTGCTGGCTACGGCGAGTTTGCCGGTCAGCTCTTCACCATCCAGGATCACTTTCAACGAGGCGCTCTTGCGTTTGAAACCGGTCCGCAGCGCTGTGATGACATAGGCGAGCTTGCCAAGGCGCCGTTTCAGGGAAAGCGGCACGGCGTGAACGACTTCGGCATCGAACCCGGCAGAGGCCATCAGTACAAAAGGCCTGCCGTTGGCAAGGCCATAGTGCAACTGCCTGGTCTTGCCGCGTCGGATCAGCTCGGCAATTGCCTTTGCATTGCGCGGGAGGCCAAGTTCAAGGGCAAGCACATTGGCGGTGCCGAAGGGAATGATGCCCAGTTGCGGCGGGGCAGGATGGTTCTGAAATCCGGTCAGGGCCTCGTTGACGGAGCCGTCTCCGCCGGCGACCACCAGCGTCTGCACAGGCAGCGAGGGATCCGCGCAGATGTCGCCGATCTCGCCTGCGCGTCTCGTCAACCGGATCTCGGTCTTGCAGCCGAGATCTTCCAGGCGATTGCGCACGTCATCCAGAAATTCGGCGCTATAGCCACCCGAGGTCGGGTTGGCCACGATCAGAACCTTTCCGGCCATATCCGGAACCATTGTGCGCACTGCTGCTGCGCCGGACCACCAGAAAAGTCTCACTCAAAATCCTCTGCACATCAGACAGGATTCGTTTTTTCGCCGCTCTTATACGGGGCCATTCCGCCGCGCGCCAGTTCATCTGCACGTTCATTGTCCGGATGGCCGGCATGTCCCTTGACCCAGTGCCAGGTAACGTCATGACGTTCCCTTGCGGCGTCAAGAGCTTGCCAGAGATCCGCATTCTTTACCGGCTTGTTGGCAGCCGTGCGCCAATTCTTTCGCTTCCAGCCGTACATCCATTCCTTGATGCCGCTGCGCACGTATGTGCTGTCGGTATAAAGGTCGACCGCACAAGGGCGCTTGAGGGCATTCAGCGCCTCAATGGCGGCCATCAGCTCCATACGGTTGTTGGTGGTTTCCGACTCGCCGCCGGAAAGCTCTTTCTCGTGCTCCCCGAACCGCAGGATAACACCCCAGCCGCCCGGGCCAGGATTGCCGGAACAAGCGCCGTCCGTATAGATCGTGACCCGGTTGTTGTTCTCCGTCATCGCTCCAACCCGTAGGCCTGCGTGGAGGAAATGCTCTGGTGGAAGCGGAGCTTCTTCAGATATTCCAGCGGATCCTTCGGCGTAACCAGCGCACCTTCCGGCACGCTTAGCCAGTCATAGAGCCGTGTCAGCAGGAAACGCAGGGCCGCGCCCCGGCAAAGGGTTGGCAAGGCATCGTATTCAGTCTCGCTCAAAGGTCGCACAGCGGCATAGCCCTTGAGCAGGGCCTTTGCCTTGGTCACGTTGAACGACATGTCCTGCTCGAAGCACCATGCGTTGAGACAGATGGCAATGTCATAGGCAAAGGCATCGTTGCAGGCGAAATAGAAATCGATCAGCCCGGAAAGCTCGTTGCCCAGAAAGAACACGTTGTCGGGAAACAGATCCGCGTGGATCACCCCGCCTGGAAGGTCCCTGGGCCAGACCTTTTCCACGTGATCCAGCTCGCTGGCGATCTCTGCGCCGAGACCGGGATGAACCGTATCGCTGCGCTCCCCGCATTGATCGAACAGGGGACGCCAGCCGCTGACGTCGAGCGCGTTCTTGCGGAACCCGTCGTAATCGGCGCCGTCCAGGTGCAACTCTGCCATGGCCCGGCCCAGCTCGGCGCAATGGTCCACTTTGGGTCGCTTGACCCACATGCCGTCCAGAAAGGTGACCAGCGCGGCCGGTCGGCCGGCGAGTGTGCCCAGAAGTTTGCCGTCCCGCGAGGGAACCGGCGTCGGACAGGACAGGCCCTTTCCGGCCAGATGCTGCAGAAGGTTCAGAAAATAAGGCAGATCGTTCGGGTTCACGCGCTTTTCGTACAGCGTCAGGATGTAGGACGCCTTGTCCGTGTGGACCAGGAAGTTGCTGTTCTCGACACCTTCGGCAATGCCCTTGAATGACAACAGACGTCCGACATCGTAGCTGCCGATGAAGTCGTTCAGTTCCTCATCGGTTACTTCGGTATAAACAGCCATGGGGTTATCCGGCAGCGGCCTGGGAGGAGGCGATCATCTCGCGCAGCTCCCGCGGCAGGTTGAAGGAAATCGTTTCTTCGGCAGTACGCACCGTCTCGACTTTGACGTCGAACCGGTCTGCAAATGCCGCGATGATTTCCTCTACCAGGGTCTCGGGGGCCGATGCACCTGCTGTCAGACCCAACGACGTGAAGCCTTCGAAATCGTGCCAGTCGATGTCGCTTGCGCGCTGGATCAGCACTGCAGTCCTGCACCCGGCCCGTTCCGCAACTTCACGCAGGCGTTGCGAGTTGGAGGAGTTCGGGGCGCCGACAACGATCATTGCGTCGACTTTTGGCGCCACATGCTTGACCGCTTCCTGACGGTTGGTGGTTGCGTAGCAGATGTCCTCCTTGTGCGGAGCGACAATCTGCGGGAACCGGTCCTGCAGCACAGCCACGATCCCGGCCGTGTCGTCCACGGACAAGGTGGTCTGGGTAATATAGGCGAGGGGGCGGTCGGTCTTCGGCGTGAAGGCACGCGCGTCGTCTTCAGTCTCGATCAGGCTGACGGTGCCGTCGGGCAATTGGCCCATGGTGCCGATCACTTCAGGATGTCCCGCATGACCGATCAGCAGAATCTCGCGGTCCCGGCGAAAATGGATTTCCGCTTCCTTGTGGACCTTCGAGACCAGAGGACAGGTGGCGTCGAGATAGAACATCTTGCGGCTCTGGGCGTCTTCCGGGACGGATTTCGGTACGCCGTGCGCAGAGAAGATCACCGGTCTGTCGGTGTGCCCGGCCGGTATTTCTTCCAGCTCTTCCACGAACACAGCACCCTTGGCCTTCAGCCCGTCCACCACGAACTTGTTGTGCACGATCTCGTGACGGACGTAGACCGGACTGCCGTATTTTTCCAGGGCGAGTTCCACGATCTGGATCGCGCGATCGACACCGGCGCAGAACCCGCGGGGCGCGCAAAGGTGAATGGCAAGCGGTGTTTTTTCCTGATTGCTCTCGGTCATCATGCTCTTTCGAGGAACGTTTCTGCGCGCAATAAGGGCTCGCAGCCACGCTGTGTCAAGGGATGTGCGGCAAGCTGAACCAATTCAGCCACAATGAGCTGCTTGAAGGTTTGCGTTTGACAAGCCTCGCCAAGCAATTCTTCACCTGCTATGAAGCTCCGCCGACAATTGTTGCATTTTTATGGAATGAAGATGATCAGTGCGATTCCCGCCGTCTCCGGCAAGACCCTGAAGACAATTATGGCCGTGGGCCTTTCCGCCGCGGCTCTTGCGGGGTGTATGAGTGCCGCTGACGGTGTTGCGGGCAAGGTAATTTCCGGTGGCCAGCAGCCGATCGAGATTTCTCCCGAAACCTTCGCGCCGCCGGTTCCCTGTCCTGCGCTGCAGCTTCAGTCCAACACCTTCCTGATCCGCAAGTATGTGCGCGGCAAGGACGATGACCCGCAGGGTCTGCTTTACCAGGCCACGGTCAAGGATTGGGCCAACACCTGCACGCAGCAGCCGGACGGCAGCCGCCGCATGAAGCTGGGCCTGTCCGGCGATGTCACCTCCGGTCCTGCCTGGAAGGGCGGTGAAGTGGTTCTGCCGATGCGCGTCGCCATTGTGCCCGGGGGCAGCGGTGCCAAGCCGCTCAGCTCCGAGATCGTGAAAATTCCGGTCACGCTTGGAGCGAACTCGCCAAGCGAAACCTGGACGCTGATCGAAGAGAAATTCACGATCCCGGCAGGTGCGGACGCCAAGGTTGTCTTCGGCTTTGACGAAGGCCGTCGCCGCTAAGGCCCGGCCACACACGTAGCACATCAGGTTTGACTGAATTTGAGGCCTGGCCGGGAAGATGGAAGCCGGCCGGCCATTGATCGTGCACACTCTGCAAGACGATGCCTAAAATTGTGCACCGGCAAAATTGCGGGGGCTGCATGTCGCATATTGACAAGACTATGTCTGCCTCGCACAATCCGGCCCCAATCGGGGTCGTCCCCCGGTTGGCGTGGAAACACGTCAATGTTTATGCGGGAGAGGCCGGGTGAAAGGATCCTGGCGCCGAAGGAGCAACCGCCCCGGAAACTCTCAGGCAGAAGGACCGCATGAACTGCAACGCTCTGGAAAGCAGTGCTCCGCAAGTGGGTTTGCGGACTGCTCACCGAAGGAGTAACCGAAAGGCGTCATCGGCGCCGGTCGGGAAATCTCTCAGGTACTCGGACAGAGGGGGTGCAGACGGATCAGGACCCATGCGGGCCGGTTCGGGACTGCGCAACCCCGAATACGAGGACCGTTCATGGCGGAAACCGTTGCAGACGAAGATCTGAAACAAACGCCTCTTCACGACCTTCATGTGGAACTGGGTGCACGCATGGTGCCGTTTGCCGGCTATTCCATGCCCGTGCAGTACAAGGCCGGCATCATGGCCGAGCACCAGCAGACCCGCACGAAGGCCGGCCTTTTCGACGTCTCTCACATGGGCCAGGCCCTGTTGATCGGTCCCGATCACGAAACGACGGCCCGGGCTCTGGAAGCGCTGACTCCGTCCAATTTCGTCGAACTTGGCCACGGCCGTCAGCGCTACACGGTGCTGCTCAACGACGAAGGCGGCATCATCGACGATCTGATGGTCACCCGGCCGCTGTCCGAAGCAGAAGACGGCAAGCTGATGCTGGTGGTCAATGCCTCTCGCAAGGATGTCGACTACGCCCATTTCCGCGACAGACTGCCTGAAAACGTGACCCTTGAAGTGATCGACGATCGTGCATTGATCGCGGTTCAGGGACCGGAAGCCGTGGCTGCGGTCGCAGCACATGCGCCCAAGGCGGCCGAACTTGGCTTCATGGCCGCCGCACCGATGGAGTTTGACGGTATCGACTGCCACGTTGCCCGTGCCGGCTATACCGGCGAGGACGGCGTGGAGATGTCCGTGCCTGCCGGTGCTGCTGAAGCGATTGCCCGTGCACTGCTCGCCGACGACAGGGTCGAACCGATTGGGCTCGGGGCCCGCGACAGCCTGCGTCTTGAGGCAGGGCTGTGCCTCTACGGACACGACATTGACGAGATGACGTCTCCCGTCGAAGGCGCCATCACCTTCTGCATGCAGAAGCGCCGCCGAGAAGAAGGCGGCTTTCCTGGCGCCGAACGCATTCAGGGTGAACTCGAAAAGGGACCGGGCCGCGTCCGCGTCGGCCTGCGCCTCGATGGCAAGGCACCTGCGCGGGAAGGGGCCGAGATCGCACTGCCCGACGGGCCGGTGATCGGCACCGTGACATCCGGCGGTTTCGCACCGACCGTGGGTGCCCCGATCGCAATGGGCTATGTCCCGGTGGAGCACTCCGAAACTGGCACGCCACTTGAATTGATCGTCAGAGGCAAGCGCTTGCCCGCTACCGTCGCGGACATGCCGTTTGTTCCGAACCGGTATTACCGCAAACCCAAAGCATAAATCTTTCCAGATAACGGACGCACAATATGACCACCTATTACTCCAAGGACCACGAGTGGATCGCCGTAGATGGCGACAAAGCCACCATCGGCATCACGACTTACGCGCAGGAGCAGCTCGGCGACGTCGTTTACGTCGAACTGCCGGAAGCCGGCAAGGCGCTGTCACAGGGCGATGAAGCCGCCGTCGTGGAATCCGTCAAGGCAGCCAGTGAAGTCTACGCTCCGATCGACGGTGAAGTCGTTGAAGCCAACGATGCGCTGGTGGACGAGCCGGCCAAGGTGAACGAAGATCCCGAAGGCGCTGCATGGTTCATCAAGATGACCGTCGGCAATGCGGATCAGCTGTCCGACCTGATGGACGCGGCAGCCTACAAGGCGTACGTGGAGACGTTGTAATTCATGGCAGGGCACTACTACACGGCACAGGTGGAATGGGCATGCGACGGCGACTATGCCGCAAACGCCTATTCCAGAGGGCACATCTGGCGTTTTGACGGTGGTCTGGAGATCCCGGCAAGCGCCTCGCCCACGGTGGTACCCCTGCCATATTCCATTGAGGCCGCCGTCGATCCGGAAGAGGCTTTCGTCGCCGCTATCTCGTCCTGCCACATGATGTCCTTCCTGGATCTTGCCCGGCGGGCGAATTTCGTTGTCGCCAGTTACAGCGACCGTGCCCAGGGCGAAATGAGCCGGGTGGCGCGGGGCAAGATGGCAATCACGAAAGTGGTGCTGCGGCCGGTTATCACGCTGGTTGCGGCCGAGGACCCGGATCCGACCTGGCTGACCGATCTGCATGAAAAGGCGCATGACGTCTGTTTCATCGCCAACTCCGTGAAGTGCGAGATCGTTGTGGAGCCCGAACCGCTCCGCCTCGTCGCACCGTGACTTTCCGGAACCGGCCGCACGAAGTCGCAGCCGGTTCCCTGTTCTGGATGGTGACCAGTTCTCTTCTCTGTGTGTCTGCACGGCGCCACCGCGCCGAGCAGGAAACGGGGAGCCCGTATCCGGAAGCTTGTCAGTTCTCCGGTTCCGGGCTGATGAAGCGAGAGCGTGGTTTTCGCCGGTCCGATTTTTGATCAAACCCTTGGGAGCTGCCTGATGCGCTACCTGCCTTTGAACGATACCGACCGCAGCGACATGCTCGCGCGGGTCGGCGTCAAATCCGTCGATGAACTCTTTGCGGATATCCCTGAAGACGTTCGCATGAAGGGTCTGCTCGACCTTCCCAAACGAGCCAGCGAAATGGAAGTGGAGCGCAAGCTCTCGGCCATGGCATCGAAGAACACTGCGGCCGGCTCCGTTCCGTTCTTCGTCGGCGCAGGTGCCTACAAGCACCATGTGCCGGCAACAGTCGACCACCTGATCCAGCGGTCGGAGTTCCTGACCTCCTATACGCCCTATCAGCCGGAAATCACGCAAGGTACGCTTCAGTACCTGTTCGAGTTCCAGACCCAGGTAGCGCGCCTTACCGCAATGGATGTCGCCAACGCGTCCATGTATGACGGCTCCACCGGCACCGGTGAAGCCGTGCTGATGGCGCACCGGGTGACCAAGCGCAACAAGGCCGTGCTTTCCGGCGGGCTGCATCCGCAGTACCGGGAAGTCGTCGAAGGCCTGTCCAACATGGCCGGCGATCGGGTCGTCAGCCTCCCGGCAGACCCGACGGGCACCGAAGACATCCTGTCACAGATCGATGACGAGACGTCTTGCGTTGTCGTCCAGTCGCCGTCGTTCTACGGCCAGCTGATCGACCTGAAGCCGATTGCCGAAAAGGCGCACCAGCACAAGGCGCTGCTGATCGCGGTCTTCACCGAAGTGGTGTCGCTCGGCCTGATCGAACCGCCGGGAACACAAGGCGCCGACATCGTGGTCGGTGAAGGCCAGTCCATCGGCAACGGCCTCAACTTCGGTGGTCCTTACGTCGGTCTCTTCGCCACCCGCCAGCAATATGTCCGCCAGATGCCGGGCCGGCTCTGCGGTGAGACGGTGGATGCGGAAGGCAAGCGCGGTTTCGTGCTGACGCTGTCGACCCGCGAGCAGCATATCCGCCGCGACAAGGCAACGTCCAACATCTGCACCAACTCCGGTCTCTGCTGCCTTGCCTTCACCATTCACATGTCGCTGCTGGGGCAGGCCGGGTTGACCAAACTCGCCCGCATCAACCACGGCAACGCGGTGAAGCTGAAGAAGCTTCTTGCCGACGTGCCCGGTGTCGAGGTTCTGAACTCGGCCTATTTCAACGAGTTCACGATTGCGCTGCCGAAGGTGGCCGAGGATGTGGTCGAGCAACTGGCCGAACGGGGCGTTCTCGCGGGCCTGCCGGTTTCTCGACTGGAGCCGGGCAACAAGGATCTCGCGAACCTGTTGGTCGTCGCGTCGACCGAAGTCAATACGGATGAAGACCGCGCGGCCTTTGCGGACGCGCTGAAGGAGGTGCTGGCATGAGCATGAACACGCAAGGCCGCCCGACCGCAGCAGGTGATGCCGGGGATGCTTTCCGCCCGAAGACTTTCACCGGCAACCGTGGTCTCGATATGGAAGAGCCGCTGATTTTCGAATTCGGCTCGCTGGAAACAACCGGTGTCGATCTCGACGAGGACGAAAGCGCCGAGTTCGAGCTTGGCAGCTTCAAGCGCAAGGCCGAGATCGGTCTGCCTGGCCTCGCCGAACCGGAAGCCATGCGCCACTATGTGCGCCTGTCGCGGAACAACTATGCCATCGACAGCGGTCTCTATCCGCTCGGCTCGTGCACCATGAAGCACAATCCGCGCCTCAACGAGAAGATGGCCCGTCTGCCGGGCTTCGCGGACATCCATCCGCTTCAGCCGGTCTCCTCGGTGCCCGGCGCACTGGAACTGATCGATGCGCTTGCCCACTGGCTGATGGTGTCCACCAACACCTCCGCCGTCGCAATGAGCCCGAAAGCCGGTGCCCATGGCGAATTGTGCGGCATGATGGCGATCAAGGCAGCCCACACCGCTGCCGGCCGTGATCCGAAGATCGTTCTGGTGCCGGAAAGCGCTCATGGCACCAACCCGGCAACGGCAGCGCTCTTGGGTTACAAGGTCGTCAACATCGATGCCAAGGACGACGGGACCGTCGATCTGGAGGCACTGAAGAAGACCATTGCCGAACACGAAGGCAACATCGCCGGCATCATGCTGACCAACCCGAACACCTGCGGGCTGTTCGAACGGGAAGTGAAGCAGATCGCCGATCTGATTCACAAGGCGGATGCCTATTTCTACTGCGATGGCGCCAACTTCAACGCCATCGTCGGCAAGGCCCGCCCGGGGGATCTTGGTGTCGACGCCATGCATATCAACCTGCACAAGACCTTCTCGACGCCTCACGGCGGCGGTGGCCCGGGTTCCGGTCCGGTCGTCCTGTCCCAGAGACTGGCTCCATTCGCGCCGCTGCCGTTCATCCGCAAGACGGAAAAAGGTGTAGAACTGGTCGAAACCGAAGCTGCCACCAAGGACGGCGAGCAGCCGTTCGGCCGCATGACCGCGTTCCACGGCCAGATGGGCATGTACGTGCGGGCTCTGTCCTACATGATGAGCCACGGCTCCGACGGTCTGCGGCAGGCGTCTGAAGATGCGGTGCTGAATGCGAACTATATTCGCGTCGGCCTGCAGGACCTGATGAGCCTGCCCTTTGGCGAGCGTCCATGCATGCACGAAGTGCTGTTCGACGACAGCTTCCTGAAGGACACCGGCGTGACCACGCTCGACTTCGCCAAGGCGATGATCGACGAGGGCTATCATCCGATGACCATGTACTTCCCGCTGGTTGTCCATGGCGCGATGCTGATCGAGCCGACGGAATCGGAAAGCCGGGCTGCGCTCGATCTTTTCGTCGCCACCATGCGCGATCTCGTGATGAGCGCAAAGCGCGGCGAAACGGAACGCTTCTCCGGTGCACCGTATCTTGCCCCGCGACGCCGTCTGGACGAAACGGGTGCAGCTCGCAAGCCGGTCCTGAAATGGACCGAGCCGGCTCCGGCCGAAGTGACCCCGGCTGCTGCCGAGTAGCACGTGGACGAATTTTCAAGCATGAAAACCCCGGCTTCGGCCGGGGTTTTTTGTTTCCTGTCGCTCAGGTGTGTGCTGTCACAACGTTGGAGACGTGCGGAAACCGGATTGCCTTACCGTCAAAACAGTGGCCCAGTTCTTTCAGGAAATCATTGAAGCAGGCGTTCCTGTCGTCTTCGGATAGCCGGGAGAGCTTGTCTCCGGTATGCATGCCGCCCATGGCTCCGGCGGCATACGCACGGCCATCCGGGTGATGAAGCGTCAGTGAAACTGTCTCCAGTTGGATATCCAGAAACCCGGCGGCCTCGAAGTTCGATCGTATTTCTTCAGGGTCGGAGAGTTGGCAGATCGCACGAACGGCTGCCCCCGCCTCTGCACCGACGTGTTTTTCCAATGCGGTTGCCTGCGCCATCAGCAGAGGATTTTCTGACAGACCGCGGGAAACGCAGAAGGCGACGCGGCCCCCGCGTGCCAGTACGCGGTGAAGTTCGCGCAGGGCTCCGACACGATCGGGAAAGAACTGCAAAGCCTGCTGACAGTAAGCGAGGTCAAAGCCGCCATCAGGAAACGGCAGATCGCCTGCGGTTGCCTCGAACCATTCTGCGTCTATCCCGTTTACGCTGGCCTTTTCGGCCGCAACGGCCAGCATTCCCGCACTCATGTCCACGCCGGCCAGCCTCGCAAATCCGTTCCCAAGGCTCGCGACTTCACGGATTACCGCACCGGTGCCGCACGCAAGGTCCAGGATCCGGTCTCCTTTTTGGGGTGGTTGCCGTTGGAGCAGCTCTTGTGCCCAAGGCTGAAAGATCACCGGCACCATGACACTGTCGTATCGCTCGGCGAATGTTCCGTTTCGGGGGACGCCTTCCTGATTGCTCATGGTTCGCTCCAGACTACGAACGGGACCGGCAGTATAGCTCCAAACCCTCGCCAAGGCACGGAACCTGGTTTTTACCGGGATCGAAACGTCTGGCTTAGGGCCTTCGGTTCCAGGGTGATGACACACAGGGGCGTTCAAAAATCTTATTGACAATATAAATGTCAAAATGACATATAAATTGTCAAACGAGGTACCCATGAAGAAGTCCGTCGAGCTTTATGAAATCATCCGCCTGATACGCCCCGTGCACCGCCGGCTTGCGCGGGCGGTGGAGGCCAAGCTGGAGGGAACCGGCGTGACCGTCGGTATGCGAGCGGTCATGGAAGTGCTGGAGGAGGCCGGGCCGATGGCGGTACCCGAGATCGGCCGGGCGCTGTTTCTTGCCCGCCAGCAGATCCAGCTCGTGATGAACGCCCTGGAAGAGCAGGGACTGGTCGAGCGCCGGGCCAATCCGGCGCACAAGCGATCACCACTGTTTGCCTTGAACGAAGCGGGGCACGACCGGTTCGGCGAAATCCGGGCACGGGAGACTGACGAAATCGAGACAGTCTGCGAGCTCTTCTCGGACGACGATCTGCGTTCCACGCAGCGGGTGCTCTGCACCATGCTTGATCATTTTGCCGCGTTCGAGGACGACCCGGATCGGCCCAAGGCACTGGAATAATTTCACGAACAGGAGAGGTCACATGACCGGTATCTGGATTGCGGCCGGGCTCTGTGCCGCAAGCATTGTCGCCTATATCGTTTATTGCCTGCGGCGGCTGGGAACGCCGACAAAGGGCGCAAGTATCGACAGGTCAATGCGGCCAGGCACGGCTCTGGTGGTCATCGACGTGCAGGAGGACTTCACCAGGAACACCGGCAAACACGCTTTTGACCCAGGCCAGAGAGACGCCGTGCTTGCCGAAATAGGACGCCAGGTGGAAGCGCACCGGATGGCAGGCCACCAGGTCGCTTTCGTCAAGAATGTCTTCCGCGACTGGCCGGTGATCGCCGCCATGAGGATGTCGGCGGGCGGTATCGGCACACCGGGGCGAGACGGTTTGAAGCTCGACCGAACACTTGCTGTCGGCAATGCTCCGGTCTTTGAGAAATCGATAGGTGACAGTTTCTCCAGTCCGCAATTTGAAGCCTGGCTTGAGGAAAAGCGGATCGGGCGGCTGGTCCTGGTTGGCCTTGATGCCTGTCACTGCGTTCAGCTGACCGCAAAAGGTGCGTTGAACCGGGGCTATGACGTCGAAATCAGGGATCCGGCGACACTAACCACGACGCCGGACAGATGGACGGACCTCAAAGGTGAGTTGGGCAAACTCGGCGCAGCCTTCGCCTGAAGCGGGCGCAGTCGGAGCCATGTCCGGCTGCGCTTGAAGGCCTCAGTGTGCGACCAGGAGTGATCGCTCCCGGCTGCACAAGTCGAGAAGTTGGGAGATCCAGCTATTTCGGTTTTGCAGAAAGGCGGTCAAAAGCGCTGGATAGTCCGCAGTAACTGCTTCTTGAACCGATGTACGGGTCGCAAGCTTGCTACGCCACGCAAGAACCCGGTCGAGGTCGTCAAACATTTCAAGCGTCAAGAACGTCTCAAAGACATCGAAATAGCGGAACACCGGGGCGAAAGCCGCATCGACGAGCGAAAAGGCTCTGCCGGCGAAGAAGGGACCGTCCGGATCAAGTTCACCTTCCAGATGACGGAACTTTGCACGAAGTGCCTCACCCGCAGCATAAAACCCGGTGTCGTCCCTGGCGTTGTAGAGCGCGCCGATGCCGTTCAGGATCTGCGAAGCGAATTCGATATAGGCCCGGTGCCGCGCGCGTTCGGCAGGGTCCTCCGGGTGCAGCCGGCTCCCTTCTGTCTCGTCCAGGAATTCGACGATCGGGGCGGATTCGAAGAGATAGCGATCACCGCCCAGTTTCAGCAGCGGCACCTTGCCGAGTGGTGAGGCCGCGCGGAACCAGTCCGGTTTGTCGGCAAGGTCGATGGTAACCCGGTCAAACGGAACATTCTTTTCATGAAGGACGATCGCCGCGCGCTGCACGTAAGGGCAAAGCGCATGGCTGATCAGCGTGAGTGTGTCGGGCATCTGGAGACTCCTTTTCATGCATCTACATCAAGATGGATGCATATGCATGAAAAATCAAGATTGATGCAATTGCATAAATTTTCTATTTCTTGGCTATGAGCAATTCCGCCGAAACCGTCCCCCAGGCCATCGACGCCTGGGCCCGTCTGCAGCGTGCAAGCGGCAACGTGCTGGCGCGGGTCGAGGCACGCCTGAAGGCGGCTGGTTTCCCACCTCTCGGCTGGTACGATGTGCTGCTGGAATTAAGCCGGGCAGAGGACAAAACTCTGCGACCGGTCGAAATCGAAAAGCGGATGCTGCTGGCCCAGTACAATGTTTCGCGCCTGCTCGATCGGCTGGTGGCTGCGGGCTACATCGAAAAGCTGAAGAGCCCGGAAGACGGCAGAGGTGTCTCGGTGCGTCTGACCCAGGAAGGGGAGATGCTCTTGAAGGCCATGTGGCCGTGTTACCGGGCAGCGGTGGAAACCGAATTCACAAGGCATCTGGAGCCGGGGGACACCGAAGCGCTCTGGAAGGTGCTGGGCAAACTGGTGCAGTGACGTCTGTTCCGGGGAGTGAACACACTGTTTCCGCATGACAGGCCAAAACATGCGTATAAGGTCGGCAAACCTTCTCTCTGACCGGACCTGAAACCCATGACCAACACCACCAATCTGGATGAACGGACCGGACTTCCGGAGGAGTGGCTGTTCCTTCTGAAAGAACATCCGCGCGAAGACTGGCCGGGTCACCGGAACCTCGGCCCACTGACCGAATTCTGGCTCGCACGGCATAACGGCTTCCGTCAGCTCGGTGCTGACCTGGATACGATCCTGACCGACTTCCGCGAACAACGGCTCCCGGTAAACCGTTTCGGCAACCTCTTTGCCCCGCGTCTGCAACAGTTTCTCAGTGAGCTGCATCACCACCACATGATCGAGGATGAGCACTATTTCCCGGTGTTCATGGAAGCCGAAAAGCGCCTGGTGGATGGCTTCGAGCTGCTGGAGGGCGACCACGAACTGATCCACCATCGCATTGAGGCGGTGATCAAGAGCGCCAACAAGCTGTTCGGGCAATTGCAGACGAAAGACCGCGATGCCATCCGCCGCGCGGCCGACAGTTTCGCTGGTGTCAGCGACACCCTGATCTCCGGCTTGATGCGCCATTTGGATGACGAGGAAGATCTGATCGTTCCGGTTATCCTGGATCGCGGCGAACGGAAACTCGGGTTGTCGTAACGCGGCCAGATGTGCGGAAGCGCTCGCCTTTCGCACAGGGTCAGGTGGAATTTCTTGACCGCGCGCAGCCTTGAGGCATTCCGGTTACACTTGCCGGGGGCTGGGACGTCACGAACACAACAGGCTTGACTCTTTTCCCGCCCTAACGCATTTAAGCTGGCATGACCAAGATGAGCGCATCCTTCGTGTATTTTTATTACGTCACCGACATACCGGCGGCTGCGTAGGATCTTGTTCACCCCATAGACACCTCAAAAGCCGCCGCGTCAGGCGGCTTTTTGGTTTCTAGAGACCCGAGCTTCCTGGCGGGGGAACCAGGAAGCGAAAAATGACCAGACATATGATCGAAGCCGGCAAACCGGCGACAAAACTCAAATCGGAAGCACTTGCCGTGCTTCTGGAACGTGGTCTTGTGCACCAATGCACGGATATCGAGGCGCTCGACCAGACGCTGTCACAAGGGCCGATCACCGCATACGCCGGGTTCGATGCCACGGCGGCAAGTCTTCATGTCGGCCATCTGATGCCGTTGATGACCATGCGTTGGCTGCAGAAGCTCGGCCATCGTCCCATCGTCGTGCTTGGCGGTGGCACAAGTCAGATCGGCGATCCGAGTTTCCGCAAGGATGCCCGGCCGATGCTGGAAGAACGCCAGATCGCAGCCAACATCGCGAGCATACGACGATCCGTTGAGCGTCTCGTGGATATGAACGGCGAAGATGGGGCTTTGCTGGTCGACAATGCGGAATGGCTCAATGAATTTCGCTTCCTGGAATTCCTCCGCGACTATGGCTCCCAGTTCACCGTCAACCGCATGATGACCTTCGACAGCGTCAAGTCGCGCCTCGATGCTCAGATGCCGCTGACGGTTCTGGAGTTCTGCTACATGATGCTGCAGGCCGTTGATTTTCTGGAGTTGGCAAAGCGTCATGACTGTGCGCTTCAGGTCGGTGGATCCGATCAATGGGGCAACATCGTCAATGGTGTGGAACTCGGCCGCCGTGATGGCCGCAAGCTGCACGGCCTGACAGTGCCTCTGCTGACCACCGCCAGCGGTGCGAAGATGGGCAAGACGGCCGCAGGTGCTGTGTGGCTGCATCCCGAACACCTGTCGCCCTTCGGCTTCTGGCAGTTCTGGCGCAACACCGCCGATGCAGATGTCGCCAAGTGCCTGCGCCTTTTTACCGAGCTGCCGATGAGCGAAATCGAACGACTTGCGGCGCTGGAAGGGGCGGAGCTGAACGAAGCCAAGAAGATCCTGGCAACCCAGGTGACGGCAATCGTTCATGGCCCGGAAGAAGCGCGCGGCGCCTTGCAGCAAGGCGATGCCCTGTTTTCGGGCGAAGGCGAGATCCTGGAACCGACCCACAGTCTGCCGCTGAAAATTCTGGCAGACGGTCTAGGTCTTCTGGAGCTTGTGGTCGCGGTTGGCTTCGCAGCATCCAACGGCGAAGCACGGCGGCTCGTGGAAGGTGGAGGCGTTCGCCTCAACAACCAGATCGTCGACGACGCGCGCCGGCGCATTGCCACCGGCGATCTTCAGGCCAACGACCGTTTGTCGATTTCTGTCGGCAAACGCCGCAAGGCCCTGGTCGGCTTCGAGTGAGGCCGGTCAGACGGCTTTTGCATCATCGATCAGAACGGCCGGCTCCAGCCGGCCGTTGTAGCCGAAGACCTTCCCGATCAGCGGGAAGGTCACCTCTACGGTGAAACTGTACCTTCCATCGACAACACGCTCGCGCCCGACCGCTCTCGGAGCAAGGCGCAGCGACAGCGGAAGCGGTCCAAGCGAAACCTCTGCCGGGGTGATGTCGATGCCCTTGTCACTTGCCGTTACCCGCATCTTGAACAGGAAAGGTCCAAGGCGCTCGAGCATGCAGGGATACGCTTCGCCAGTACCGGCCATCATGTCGGTCTGGAACGGCTGCCCGTCAAACCGCCGGGTCCAGCGCTCTCCACCCACGATAGGTTCAAAGCTGGTCTCGACCGGAACACCCATCCGTGCTTCCGGCAACTTCGCCAGCCGGCAGATCAGTCTTGCGCCCCACGAGCTTCCCCGGCTGACATCCGCGGTGCCCCGCGCCACCCGCGCGAAGCTGTGCATCCGCCGGATTTCTGCCGGTACCTTGTCGAACTCGGGGCCGAGGATGGTTTGATAAAGCGTGCGGGGCATGTGAGATCTGCTTTGATGTCGAAGTGTCTTCTCAGACAGACCATTCTCGCGTTGATTGGACAACAGCAAAAACTCTTTGCACTTGTTTGGTGACGTCCAGGTGAGCACCATTCAGCCTTCCCATCATCCCTCTCCACTTCCTCCGTCATGCCATGGCCTGGCCATGGCATCCATGCCGTTCCCCATCCGCCAATTGAGGCTTCTGGCTGAGGCGCGGTCACGGCATGGATTGCAGGGTTGAGCCCTGCGATGACGAATGTTTGGGACGAACGAATCCTGGGTTTCCCGGACTGTGGAGAGGAACTGAAAGAGGGAAGCGCAACGCGGCAAAGAAAGAAGCCGGGATTTCCCCGGCTTCCATTTGACCGTTCAGCTCTGTTTTTCCAGCTGCCTTGCCCGGTATTCTTCCACCGGCAGGCCGCCGACGCCCCAGTTCTCAAGGTCCACTTCCTCGATCACCACGAAGGTGGTTGCCGGGTTCTTGTCGAGAACGTCAACCAGTAGGTCCGTCGCGCCTTTGATAAGCCGGGCTTTCTGTTCCGCCGTCACCCCTTCACGGGTAACCTGGATATTCACGTAAGGCATGTCAGGCCACTCCTTCGTTGCGTGGTCGAATTTCGAAGATCTTCGCCATGATTTGCCAGCGGCCTTCGTCACGCACGAAGGTCAGGAAATCGGTGAAATCGTTGTTGCCGATCGAACAGCGAACTCTGGCAAAGGCCGTGTTCTCACCGGCGAACTGGATCTCGTCGATGACATCGCGGCGCTCCTCACCCCGGGACGCCGGCGACTGGCGGGCGGCGACGACCGGTACATATTCGGCCATCGTGCGATAGAGCAGGGGTGTCTCGTCCGCCGTGGCGTAGATTGCCTTCTCGTGAAACACCTGCTGCAGCAGGCCGGTATCGCAGTGATAAAGCGCGTCGAAATAGTCGGATATGACCTTTTCCAGCGCGGTCAGGGCACTGCTCATGCCGCCAGGCCTTCTTCCTGAAGGGTCTTCAGGGTGGCCGGGCGAGCACGGATGCGCTCAACATAGGCTGCCGTCTTCGGCCAGTCGCCAAGAGACACGCCGATGAAGTTCGTCCAGTTCAAGATGACAAAGGCATAGGCGTCGGCAACGGAGAAGGTATCTCCCAAAAGATAGTCGCCGCCCTTGGCCAGCAAGGCATCGAACTGGCCGAGCTTGGTATTCAGCTTTGCCTGGTTTTCAGCTGCTTCTGCTTCAGAAAATTCCTTGCCGGAAAAGAACGGACTGAAGCCTTTGTGAAGCTCTGAGGACAGGAAGCTGAGCAATTCCAGCACGCGGAACCGGTCGAGCGGCTTGCCAGCTGTATCCGTCGCAAAGTCCGGGTACTGCTCGCCAAGCCAATGCAGGATGGCAACGTTTTCCGTCAGAACGTCACCGTTCTCAAACCGAAGTGCCGGCACGTAGCCGCGCGGATTGGTCTGCGCGTATGCTGCGCCGGTCTCCGTCAGACCCGCGGTCGTATCGACTTTTTCGAGACTGTAGGTGGCTCCGGCTTCGTTGAGCAGGAGATGAGCAGCCATGGAACAGGCACCGGGTTTGTAGAACAGTTTCATCGATTGGCTCCTTGGTTCGTATCGATGCCCGGAAGGTGTCTTTTGAAGTCACCATTGACAAGTAGGTTTCTATTGGTAACTTGCATTATCGAGTTACCGGGCAGAAACCTGATGGTTCCCGCGTGACCTTGGACCCTTGAAGATTGTGTGGTGCCCATGGCCTTGAAAATGCGCAAGAATCTGAGCCCGAAACCGCCGACCCCTTGCAGTCTGACCCAGTGCATGCAGGTGATTTCCGGAGCCTGGGCACCCAACGTCATCTGGAGCCTGCGGGCAGGTCCCCGCCGCTTCAACGAGCTGAAGGCGGATATTCCCCCTGTGTCCGGCAAGGTGCTGTCACAGCGACTTTCAGAGTTGGAAGGCCGCGGCGTGCTTTTGCGCCATGTCCACCCGACATCGCCACCTTCCGTTGAATACGAGCTGACGGATCTGGGCCAGGATCTGATTCCGGCACTGGAAGCTATTGTCGAAGTCGGGCACAAACTGAAGGTACGGCGCGATTTCCAGATGGCGGCCGAAGCCGCCGAATAGGCGGTGAAGCGGGGAGGGGCTCTTGAAACAGCAGACTTTCGTTTGCGTCCATGGTGTCTGGCATGGCGGCTGGTGCTGGTCGCGTCTGGTAAACATCCTGCGGGCACGTGGGCATCGCGTGACCGCACCAACGCAGACGGGCCTCGGCGAGCGCTCACATCTGCTTTCGCCGGACATCACGATCCGGACGTTCGTGGAAGATATCGTGCGCCATCTTCAGTTCGAGGACCTGGCGGACGTCATTCTAGTCGGCCACAGCTTTGGCGGCATTCCGATCACCGGAGTTGCAGACCTCGTGCCGGAGCGGATTGCCGGTCTGATCTATCTCGACGCGATCATGCTGGAAAGCGGAGAGACCTGGTTCGATCTTCTGCCGCAAGATCTTGCCGAAGACCGCAGGAAGCTGGCGGAAACCAGCAGCGGTGGCCTGTCACTGCCGCCAGCCCCGCCGGAAAGTTTTGGCATCACGAAGCCGGACGACGTTGCCTTTTTGAAACCGCGCCTGACACCGCACCCGTTCCGAACCTTCACCACGGCACTGGACCTGAAGCACCCGGTCGGAAACGGTCTTCCAGCCCATTACATCGAATGCACTGACCCGCCGTATCCGCCGGCAAAAGTCGCGCTGGCCCGGGCACAGGCCAAGGGATGGCCGGTCTCTCGGATCGCGACAGGCCACGATGCCATGGTGAGCGAGCCTGAGGCGCTTGCGGATCTGCTGGAAGAGATTGCGGAAGAACTTTGACGATGAACAGGCTGCCGTTCCCGGAGCTTCAACGGAAAACGGGGCAGCCTTCTTCCGAAGACTGCCCCGCATCACTGCCAGGACAAGATCGGGTAACGCCGGCAGTCTTTAGAAGAACCCGAGTTTGTTCGGGTTGTAGCTGACCAGCATGTTCTTGGTCTGCTGATAGTGATCCAGCATCATCTTGTGGGTCTCACGGCCGATGCCGGACTGCTTGTAGCCACCAAAGGCCGCATGGGCCGGGTAGGCGTGATAGTTGTTCACCCATACGCGGCCTGCCTCGATGGCGCGGCCGAACCGGTAGCAGCGGTTGGCATCACGCGACCACACGCCGGCGCCGAGGCCGTACATGGTGTCGTTTGCAATTGCCAGGGCTTCTTCTTCGGTCTTGAACGTGGTGACGGACACCACCGGGCCGAAGATTTCCTCCTGGAAGACCCGCATCTTGTTGTGGCCTTTCAGGATGGTCGGCTGAACGTAGAAGCCGCCGGAAAGGTCGCCGTCGAACTTCGCTTCCGCGCCGCCGCACAGCACTTGTGCACCTTCCTCGACCCCGATGGTCAGATAGGACAGGATCTTGTCCTGCTGCTCGCGGCTGGCCTGGGCACCGACCATGGTCTCGATGGCGCGCGGGTCACCCTGCTTGATGGCTTTCACACGGGCGATCGCCCGTTCGATGAAGGCTTCGTAGATGTCTTCCTGGATCAGGGCCCGGCTCGGACAGGTGCAGACTTCACCCTGGTTGAAGGCGAACAGAACAAAGCCCTCGATGGCCTTGTCGAGGAACGCATCGTCTTCGCTCATGACGTCGGAAAAGAAGATGTTCGGCGACTTGCCGCCCAGTTCCAGCGTTACCGGAATGAGGTTCTCGGTTGCGTACTGCATGATCATCCGGCCGGTTTCGGTCGACCCGGTAAAGGCGATCTTGGCGATGCGATTTGACTTGGCGAGCGGGGCGCCAACCTCTGCACCAAAGCCATTGACGATGTTGAGAACACCATCCGGCAACAGGCCGCCGATGAGCTCCGCCAGCACCATGATTGCCGCCGGGGTCTGCTCGGCCGGTTTCAGAACGACGCAGTTGCCGGCGGCGAGCGCCGGAGCCAGTTTCCAGGCAGCCATCAGGATGGAGAAGTTCCAGGGAATGATCTGCCCGACAACGCCGAGCGGCTCATGGAAGTGGTAAGCAATGGTGTCGGTATCGATCTCCGACATGGAGCCTTCCTGGCCGCGCAGAACGCCTGCGAAATAGCGGAAGTGGTCGACGGAAAGCGGAATATCGGCTGCCGTGGTTTCGCGGATCGGCTTGCCGTTGTCCCAGGTTTCTGCCTTGGCCAGAATGTCGAGATTCTGCTCCATCACATCGGCGATTTTCAGCAGAATATTGGCACGCTCTGCTGCCGGGGTTCGGCCCCAGGCTTCCTTGGCCGCATGGGCCGCATCAAGCGCCAGGTCAACGTCTGCGGCATCGGAACGGGCGACTTCGCAAACGGTGGCGCCGGAAATCGGCGTGATGTTGTTGAAATACCGGCCGTTCACAGGCGCAACGAATTTGCCGCCGATATAGTTGTCATAGCGGGACTTGAACGGAGACGTCGTGTCGACGGAAAAACTGGGCATCTGATTCATCTGGGTTCCTCCACAAGATCGGCGGTCAGGCAACCGAAGCTGCGACGGGCCGAAGGTTCCGGTCCTCCACCGGGAATGGGCGGACTGTGCCGGAGGAACTTGCGCAGTGGTAGAAGGGGGCAGATGCCTGTGTCCGGCATGTGTCTCAGTTCTGAGACAGGTTAGCAGGGATATCAGTCTATGTTCAGCCGTTTCATTCGCCGGTAAAGGGTTGCCCGGCCTATGCCGAGCGCGCGCGCGGCTTCGGAAACGTTGCCGCCGGCCCGCGCCAGTGCACGAATGACGGCAGCCCTTTCGGCCTTCTCAAAGCCGCTCGGGCCATCCTCGCGGCCAAGCAGATCGGAAGCGGGCAGGGGCTTCAGAGGGCCGCTTGCACCAAGCCCGAAGGCCTTCCTGGCAGCGCGCGTTGCCCCGAGAACAATGTCGTCGGCGTCGACGGCAAGCAGCATTGCGGTATCGGTGGTTTCTCCGTCGGCGACGATGATACGGGCGGCAGGAAAAGCGGCGCGGAAGGTTTCGATCTCGATCTGTCTTGCAGTTTGCGAGACCATTGCTGCGATCAGCCGGTTGAAGGTTTCCGTCTGGTCGGAACGGGCAGAAGACACATCAAGTGCACCGGCCAGCCTGCCGTCCGGACCATAGATCGGCGCGTCCATGCAGCTCATGCCGACATTGCGAGCCAGGAAATGTTCCTGCCGATGGACGATCAGATTGCGTTCCTCGGCAAGGCAGGTGCCGATGCCGTTTGTTCCGACGGCGGCTTCGCTCCAGTCGGTGCCCTGGCTGAGACCCCAGTCCTGAAAGATGTCCGCATCGGCGCTCATGCAGCGCTGGTCGAGCACGACGCCTTCCGCGTCGGTCAGCAGAACCGTGCAGCCGGACTGACCGACCAGGCCGAATAACTGGTCCAGTTTCGGCGTGGCGATTTTCACGAAGGCACCTGTCTCTTCCCGCCGCCGGTAAAGCTGGTCGTCCCCCATGCGCTGGGGCGCCTTGTGGGCGGCAGGGTCCAGGCCGTGCTTGTCGATCGATCTGCGCCACGAGGCTGCAATCCGGGACAGCGCAGGCGCCGATCCCGATTGCACGGTTCGCAGAACTGTCTCGACATGGTCCTTCATTGATGCGACCGCCGACCTCGGGTCTTCCGGCCGTTTGCACCGGTTTCAAACCGTCGGATCGTTCCTCCCATGAACGCTCGATTGATCGCGGAGGATGGAGGGATTGCATGGCGATTGCAAGCCGTCTGTCCGACAACGGGCCGAACCGAAGACGCGGGCGGGCCGGACACGAAGGTTGGCGTTGCCTTTCCGGTACCTCAAACGATGCGCCTTCTTCCGGCAAGAGTTTCAGGTATTCATTGTTGTTTTTCTCAATGGGTTATTTGGAGAAAAAGAAACGTTGGGTAAATAAATTGAAAATCTCGCGCGGAAGTGGTGGTTGTTTGTCAGTAATGGCAGTTAAAAACAGACATATGTCTGGAACTGATTAATGCAGATGTAAGCAAATTCGTATACTCACAATGCTAACTCTGGAGAAGTCTGCATGTATGGAATGGTGAACGAAGGCATTCGCACCTTCATTCTGGACAACCACGGACCCGAGGCCTGGCAAAGCATTTGCGAAACCGCGGGCCTGGAGGAACTCGAATTTGAAAGAATGTCGAGCTATGACGATGCCATCACCTACAAGCTCGTTGGTGCCATCTGCAGCTTTACCGGCCTGCCTGCATCGGACGTCCTGAGCATCTTCGGAAAATACTGGGTCGAATACGCAGGCGCCTCACATTTCGGCAATCTGATGCGCCTTGCCGGCAATTCCTTCATCGAGCAGTTGAAGGGGCTCGATGACATGCACGACCGGATCCTGCTGTCGATGCCACATCTGAAGCCGCCGTCCTTCGAGGTCGACCAGAAGGAAGATGGATCCTGCATTCTGCACTACTATTCCGATCGTGACGGACTGGCGCCGATGGTCATCGGTCTTCTGCATGGTCTCGCCAAGGAGACCGGTGAGAGCATCGAGGTCAACCAGGTCGCGGTGAAATCGGAACAGGCGGATCACGACATCTTTGAAATCCGGATCCTCGACACTGCACTCAAGCCCATGAGAACCGAGGCCGGAATTTGACAGCATCCAAACTCGATCTGACCTGCAAGGCCATCGACATGCTATTTCCAATGCATGTTGTTCTGGACAATTGCGGCCGGATCAGTGGACTGGGCCCGACCCTTGAACGGATCCTCGGGCCGGAAGCGTCGGGAGCAAACTTGTTCGACGTCTTCAGGGTTGAGCGGCCGCGTAACGTCAGATCGATGGCCTGTGTTCGCGAAAGGCTCGGCACGAAACTGGTCCTTTCCGCATGTCCGCAGGATGGCGAGCCTATACAGTTTCGCGGTTTCGCCCTTGCTGCTGCGGACGAGGACACGGTGTTTCTTGACCTGTCCTTCGGTCTTCACCTGTCGCAGGTCGTGGAACGTTTCGGGTTGACGGAAACCGACTTCAAACCGAACGACTTCTCCATCGATCTCTTCTACTCCTTCGAAGCGCAGCGCACGCTTCTGGAGGACAGCCAGAAGATGGCAACCGCATTGAAGGCGGCGAAGATCGAAGCGGAAAAGAAGGCCTCACAGGATCCACTGACGGAGATTGCCAATAGAGGGGCACTGCACCGGCGTCTGGAAGAGGCGTTGCAGCTGCCCGACACCGGGCACGTGTTTGCGCTCCTTCACATCGACCTCGACGAATTCAAGTCGGTCAACGACAACTTCGGCCATACCGCGGGCGACATGATCCTGATGCAGACGGCTGAGGCGTTGTCGGCAATATGCGGTCCGAACGATCTTCCTGCGCGGCTTGGCGGTGATGAATTTGCCCTGTTTCTGGCCGAGCCTCCGGACAAGGAAAGCCTCTATGCCATGGCGCTGCGCCTCTTGAATGCGATCGCCATGCCGATCCGCTACAACGGGCACAGCTGCCAGGTCAGCGCGAGTATAGGCGTGGTTCTGTTTCATCCCGGCGAAGTGCAGAACGCCGACAGGCTGATCGCGAATTCCGATATCGCGCTTTACGATGCCAAGGTCACCCGGTCGTCCGTCAAATTGCTGTCAAAGGAGATGATCCGGCGGCACGAGGAGACGAGCAGGTTGGTCTCACAGATCGAAGAAGGTCTGAAACGCAGCCAGTTCGTTCCCTATTTTCAGCCGCAGATCGATATCGTCACGGGTCGGGTATGCGGCCTGGAGGTGGTCGCGCGCTGGGAGACGGCAGAACAAGGGGTGTTGCCACCGGCCCGGTTCCTGGAAACGGCGACCAGGGCAAACATCATGTCCGAAATCGACCGGCAGGTGCGGTGCAAGGCGTTCACCCATTTTGCTGCCTGGAAATCCGCCGGCAGGGACATAGGCAAGCTCTCGTTGAACGTGACGGCATCGAACCTCAGGTCGGTGGAGTTTGTCGCGATCTTGCATGCCGAACTTGCCGCGGCCGGCCTGAAGCCCGGGGACATTCAGCTGGAGCTGCTGGAATCGATCCTCTTCGATCAGTCGGATCAGGAGCTGATTGCCCAGTGCCGTAACCTGGAACAGGCAGGTTTCGCCCTTGCCCTTGATGACTTCGGCACCGGACATTCCTCCATCGCAACCTTGATCGAAACACCGGTCGCGACGCTTAAGATCGACCGCTCGTTCGTTTCCGGGCTCGACAGGAACCCGAAGATGCAGAGAATTGCCGGCGCCATGCTGGCAATGGCCAAGAACATGGGGCTGGACGTTCTGGCGGAAGGCGTTGAAACCCGCGAGGAGCTGGAGTTCCTGAAAAACTGTGGCTGCCGTCTATTCCAGGGTTTCTATTTTTCGCCGCCCATCGGTGCCGACGAGATCCTGCAATGGCTGGATGTCTGGGCGCCGGACGTGAAATACAAAAGCGCCTGATCGAGGTACCGTTCCCGTATTCCATAAAGAAAACCCCGTCTCCTTTTCTGGGAAACGGGGCTAAGTCGATCTCGCGGGGAACGCGAAGTCTCTCTTTGGAGTGCCTGCTTATGCCTGCAGGCGGGATCTGATTTCTTTGCGGAGATCGTCGATTGGCGACGTCTTGCCGCCCTCGTTGATGTGCCAGAAGGTCCAGCCATTGCAGGCCTCCTGACCCTGTACCAGAGCACCGACCTTGTGGATCGAGCCGGTATGATCACCGGACTTGAGCGAGCCGTCGGCGCGCACGATGGCAAGATGCTTGCCTTTCGGGCAGCTGAGTTCCGTCCCCGGCTGCAGCAGACCGCTTTCCAGAAGCGTGCCGAACGGGATGCGCTTCAGCGCCCGCTTGCCCTGCTGCATTTCCAGTGACGCAGCGTCGCCAGGCTCGATGGCCTCGATACGAGCCGTGGCCGCGTCGATATAGTCCTGCTCACGCTCCACGCCGACATAGTGGCGGCCAAGTTTCTTGGCGACAGCCCCGGTGGTGCCGGTCCCGAAGAACGGGTCGAGCACGACATCACCCGGTTTGGAGGAGGCCGTCAGAACGCGGTAGAGCAGAGCTTCCGGTTTCTGGGTGGGATGCACCTTCTGCCCGTCCTTGCCCTTCAGCCTCTCGGTGCCGGTACACAGCGGCAGGTGCCAGTCGGAGCGCATCTGAAGATCCTCGTTGAAGGTCTTCAGCGCATCGTAATTGAAGGTCGGCTTCGCATCTTTCGATTTGACCGCCCAGATCATGGTCTCGTGGGCATTGGTGAACCGTTTGCCGCGGAAGTTCGGCATCGGGTTGGACTTCAGCCAGACGATGTCATTCATGATCCAGAAGCCGAGATCCTGCAGGATCGCGCCGACGCGGAAGATGTTGTGATAGGAGCCGATCACATACAGCGAGCCATCCGCCTTCATCACCCGCCGGACGGCCAGAAGCCAGGCCCGGGTGAAAGCGTCATAGGCTTCGAAACTTTCGAACTGGTCCCAATGGTCGTCACAGGCATCCACCTTTGACTGATCCGGCCTGTGCAGATCGCCGCCCAACTGAAGGTTGTAGGGCGGATCCGCGAAGACCAGGTCAACAGACCGGGACGGCAGTTTCTCAAGGGCGGCAACGCAGTCGCCCTTCAGGATCGTGTTCAGCCAGGAAGCACCAGCTTCCGGTTCATTTGATAGGCGGGGTGCCGCGAAGGACACCCCGGTACGCAGTACACTCATTGCGACGCAATACCTCACGCAATTTCGAGTGTCATGGTTACCGGGTTTGGTAAATCAGCGGTTAAGCTGACGGAACAAAAATTCCCTTTGAATCAAGGCTTTGTTTACAATCGTAAAAGCTGAATGAGAAGTTAATGACTTGTCCCGACCGAAAAGGCCAGAATTCTGCTGATTTCGTTCAGGGGACGACCGGAAGTTGCCTTCCATTCGTTAAAGGCAGCCTGAATCGCGGTAAGATTTTTTTTCGACATCGCGTCCTTCTCGATGACATTTTCGCGGATCAGGGCGTTAACCACGTCGCCGGAGAGGACGAAACTTTCCTTGCCCATGAAGCGCAAGGCGATTTGCCCTGTGTTGCCACCAAGCCGGCTGCCGCGCTTCTTGAGCAGCTCCATCAGGCCGATCTGGTCGTTGACGGGATAATGCGCGAAAAAACCGGCTGCGCTGCCGTGTTCGGTCGCTAGGTCCTTGAGGAAAATCGCGTTTTCCTGAACAGATCGGATCTTGGCACCATTGCGGACGATGCGTTTGTCGCCGAGCAGCGCTTCAAACGCCTCGTCAGGGAGAAAGGCGAGGCGGGGAACGTCGAACCCCTCGAAGGCTTCCTCGAAACCCGGCCACTTCTGGTCGATCACCTTCCAGCTGAAACCGGCCTGGAACACGCACTTGGTGAACATGGCCAGCCAGCGATCGTCACCGACCTTCTCCAGCTCTTCCGCAGTCCTGGGCGCATTATGCTCTGCCAAAAGAGCGTTGAGTGCTACCGGTCCGCCTTTCTTCTCCGCGGCCAGTGCTTCTATTTCTTCAAAGGAACGCATGCGGGTCTCCGTCTCGCTGCAAACGCCGTTCCCCCTGCCCCCCCTCCTCAGGATGAGGGAGGAAGAAAGGCGTGGTCTGGCGAAAACCTTAGCGCTCCTGGATTTGCCTTGCCCGTTCAAATTTGCGCAGGGCCAGCGAAAGCGTGATCGTCATCATCAGGTAGATCAGCGCGACGACATTGTAGGTTTCGAAGTACCGGAAGGAGCCGGCAGCGTAGACCTTGCCCAGCTGAGTGATATCCGCGACACCCAGAACCGAGACCAGCGAGCTGTCCTTGATCAGGGCGACGAAATCATTGCCGAGGGGCGGCAGGATGGTCTTCAGCGCCTGCGGGAAGATGATCAGGCGGAAGCGAAGCCAACCGTTCATGCCGAGTGCTTCGGCGGCCTCGATCTGACCCTTGTCGACCGCCTGTATGCCTGCCCGAAACACCTCGGCGATGAAGGCTGAATAGCCGATGGTCAGCGCGAGAACAGCGCGCCAGAGCAGCGGGAAATCCCGCGTGCGCAGCGGGTCCAGACCCAGAGGTTCCACAATGGCGTTGACCCCGGCAATGAACAGCGGCGTTGCGACGAAGGCGATATAGAGCAGAAGCACGATGATCGGCATGCCGCGCACGATCTCGACGTAGAACCGGGCCATTTGCCGCAAGACGATTGATCCGGACAGGGAGGCAAGCGCCAGCAGGAGCCCGATCAGGGACGCGCAGAAGAAGGCGACAAGCGTGACGAAGACCGTCAGTCCGATACCACGCGAGACCGTCGACATGACCTGCGAATAGATGTCGTCGGTGGCAATCTGGAACAACAGGAAAACCGCAATGCCGACGGCAGCAACAAGCCAATAGGGAAAGTCTTCCTTGGGGGCGCCGGACGGTGTCTTGTTGCGGAACATGGGTTGGTCTCGGCTCCAGCTTTGTTAACGGCAGTTCAAACGAAAATGGCCGGCATCGGGGCCAAAAGCCCGGATACCGGCCATGGAGTGGAAAGTCCAGCCGCGCAGGGGCGGAGGATGGCCTTACTGGGCGACTTTATAGTCGAAGAACCACTTCTTGTTCAGTGCATCCAGCGTGCCGTCTGTGCGCATGCTGGCGACAGCCGCATTGATCGGTTCGATCAGGTCGGAGCCTTTCGGGAAAATGAAGCCGAAGTCTTCCGAGCCCATCGGATCGCCGATCAGCTTGAAGGTGTCCGGATTGGTCGCGACATACCCCTGGCCGCCGGTGCTGTCCGTCAGGACCAGATCGACGTCGCCCGCCTTGAGCGCCTGGACAGCGGCACCAAAGGTTTCGAACAGCTTGATGCGCGGGTTGGCTTCATCGCCATCCAGCACTTCATAAACAGTGACGTAGAAGGGGGTGGTGCCCGGTTGAGCACCGGCCAGGAAGTCCGTGTTGGAAGCAAAGCCCTTTGCATCGGTAAACCGGTCTTCATCGGCGCGCACCAGCATGAACATTTCGGACCGCATGTAGGGCTCCGAAAAGTCGACCTGCTCGGCCCTGTCGGCGCGAATGGTGATGCCGTTCATCGCCATGTCGTATTCGCCGGCGGAGATGGCAGGGATCATCGCATCCCAGCTGGTGTTCTGAAAGGTGACGTTCAGGTTCAGCCGCTTGGCGATTTCTGCAACCGCATCATATTCCCAGCCGATTGCCTCGCCAGACTTGGGGTCGACGAACTGCAGCGGTGGGTAGGTGTTTTCCGAAGCAATGACAATGTCCCGGCCACCGAGATCCGGCAGATTGTCGGCAAGGGCTGAGACGCCTGCGCCAATCAGGGAGGAAACGGCGACCGCGAGGGTCAGAACGGTTTTTTTCATGGGAAACTCCTGGTCAAAAGTTAGCCGGACTTTAGCCGCTTGCCACGGTTTGGGAAAGCCTGCTCAAATGCATCGTTGAGGCGCTTGTGCAGAAATTTTCTCTCTGCGAAAAAAAATTCAAAATCCGATGCTAGATCTATTGACCAAGGCAAGCGTTAGCGGGACTGTGAGCCCATAACAACAATAAGGAGACGGTTTATGTCCAACTCAACCAAAAACGTTTTTCATCAAGCCGCCCGCAGGGTTCGGCATGCGCCATCGCATCCGCTTGAGGTCTTTACCGAAGCCAACAAGGCGGTCGACCGTTTGATCGAAATTTTTGAATCCAACACCGCCTTTCTGCGCCAGCATTTTCAGGACCTTCTGGAGGGCAAGGAAATCGACGGCCGCGTGCGCGCGTTCTATCCGCAGGTCCGTATCGTGACCGACAGCCACGTCCGCCTCGACAGCCGCCTGTCTTATGGGTTCGTCTCCCGCCCTGGCACCCACGCCTCCACGATTACCCGCCCGGATCTGTTCCGTAACTATCTGGTGTCGCAGCTTTCGCTGCTGATGAAGAACCACGACGTGCCGATCCAGGTCGGCGACAGCGACATGCCGATCCCGCTGCACTTCGCTTTCTATGACGGAACGCATGTGGAAGGCGGCGCTGCAGCAGCAAATCTCGACCGTCCCCTCGCTGACATGTTCGATCTTCCCGACCTGACGGTGATGGACGATTCCATCGCCAACGGCACCTACGATCCGGCCGACGGGGTGATGCCGCTGGCATCTTTCACGGCGCCGCGCGTCGACTATTCCCTGCACCGCCTGCAACACTACACCGCGACAAAGGCCGAGCATTTCCAGAACTACGTGCTTTTCACGAATTACCAGTTCTACATCGACGAGTTCTGCCGCATGTCCAAGGCGCTGCTGTTGCAGCCGGACAGTGGTTACGAGGCTTTTGTTTCCCCCGGCAACGTGGTGCTGGAGGCAGGGCAGACACAGCCGGATGGCGAAGAGCTGACAAAACTGCCCCAGATGCCGGCGTATCACCTGAAGCGGGCTGACGGCAGCGGCATCACCATGGTCAACATCGGCGTCGGGCCGTCCAACGCCAAAACCATCACTGATCATATCGCGGTGCTGCGCCCGCATGTCTGGCTGATGCTCGGACACTGCGCAGGCCTCAGGAACAGCCAGACGCTCGGTGATTATGTGCTGGCCCATGGGTATGTGCGAGAGGACAATGTGCTCGACCAGGACCTGCCGATCTGGGTGCCGATCCCGCCGCTTGCCGAAGTGCAGGTGGCACTGGAAGACGCGGTTGCCGAAATCACCGGCATCGATGGGTATGAACTGAAACGTGTCATGCGCACCGGAACCGTCGTATCGCTCGACAACCGAAACTGGGAACTCTGGGACCAGCCGGAACTGGTCAAGCGGTTCTCCCAGTCCCGTGCCATCGCGCTCGATATGGAATCGGCAACCATCGCGGCCAACGGCTTCCGCTTTCGGGTGCCTTACGGCACGCTGCTGTGCATCTCGGACAAGCCGCTCCATGGCGAATTGAAACTGCCGGGCATGGCGACCGACTTCTACAAGCGCCAGGTCGCCCAGCATCTCCAGATCGGCATCAGGGCGATGGAGAAGATGCGAGACATGACGGCAGAGCGCCTGCATTCCCGCAAGCTCCGCAGCTTTGCCGAGACGGCGTTCCAGTAAAGTTTCTTGTCGGGCAGGAAGTTTCCCGATTTATCAGTGTCGCCCCGGGCAAGGAAAGCGAGACCCGGGGCCAAGTCATTTCCAGAGAAATGACCTGGCGTGGCAAGGGGTTGGCAGAACCTCCTGCTTTGGCAAGCTGACTCGCGAGTAGGCCCCGGATCTGGGCTGCGCTTGCCCGGGGAAACTGCCTGGAGAACAACGCTCGCCCCCAGCCGCCCCGTCCGTCAAACCGTTGCCCACGTACCGGTCTTCGACGATTTCCAGGCAGCTTCCGTGACCAGTTGCACCTCCAGCCCGTCCCGGAAGGTCGGCCAGACAGGTGTTCCGGTTTCGATGGCCTTCAGGAAGTCCCGCATCTCGATGATGATCTGGTCCTGATAACCGGTTCCGTGACCGGGGCCCTGACAGAAGGGCAGGTAATCGGGATGTGCAGGACCGGTCAGGATCTTGCGGAAGCCGCGTTCCGCCTCCGGCCCTTCGGCAAGGTAAAGCCAGAGTGCATTCTGGTCTTCCTGGTCGAAGCGGATCGAACCTTTGTCACCGTATATCTCGTAGGCGTAACCCATCTTCCGGCCGGTGGCGACACGGCTGATGAAGAGATGACCCATCGCACCGTTTTGAAAGCGGCACATGAGATGGGCCTGGTCGTCATTGGTGACCGCCTCCGGCCCGTTTGCGCCGGGGCGTTCGGAATGGACGGTCTGAATATCCGCACTAACGCTGGAGATAGGCCCGGCAAGGCGCAGGGCGGCGTTGATGATGTGAGGCGCGAGATCGCCCATGCATCCATTGCTTATGTCCTTGGTACGCCAGTGCGACGGCGTTTGCGGATCTGACAGAAAATCCTCGGTGTGTTCAGCGCGAATATAGTGGATCTGACCAATCCGGCCTGACTGGACAAGGTCATGGGCAAATTGGCTTGCAGGGGTGCGAATGTAATTGAAGCCGGTCATGTTCGGCAGGCCGGAGGCTTCTGCCGCCGCCATCATCCTGCGGCAATCTTCGGCGTGGCTGGCAAGCGGCTTTTCGCAAAAGACAGCCTTGCCGTTTTCAAAGGCGGCAATGGCGATATCCATGTGGGTCGACTGGGGCGAGGCAATTACAACCGCATCGATCGCCGGATCGGCAACGACAGTGCGCCAGTCGTCCGTCGCCCGGTTGAACCCGAAAGCACGGGCCTTTTCGCGGGCGCCTTCCAGCGTCGTTGCACAGATCGTCTCGCAAATCGGTCGCAGGCCTGTGTCGAAAACCGACGCCACTGATTTCAGGGCAACCGCATGGGCCTTGCCCATATAGCCTGTTCCGATCAGCCCGATCCGGATTTCCCTCATGGTTTCGCACCTCCAATTGCAATGAAAAAGCCGGTGCAGACCTGCACCGGCTTCAACATAGCCAATGATATGGCCGCTTGCGACTACTCGGCTTCGTCGGCTGGTGCGGCATTCAGCATGCCGTAGCGCTCGACGCCGATCTTTTCCAGAAGGTCGATCTGGGTTTCCAGGAAGTCGATATGGCCTTCCTCGTCGGACAGCAGCTCTTCGAAAAGCTGCATGGAAACATAGTCGCCTTCTTCGCGGCAGACATCGCGGGACTTGGCATAGGCCGTGCGGGCGTCATATTCGCCGGCAAGGTCTGATTCCAGCACTTCCTTGATGTTCTGGCCGATGCGCAGCGGTGCGACCTTCTGCATGTTAGGATGGCCTTCCAGGAAGATGATGCGGTCGACCAGCTTGTCGGCGTGCTGCATTTCCTCGATGGATTCTTCACGTTCCTTCTTGGCAAGGCGCGCAAAGCCCCAGTCGCTCAGGAGGCGGTAGTGAAGCCAGTACTGGTTGATAGCGCCGAGCTCCAGAAACAGAGCTTCGTTCAGGCACTCAATGACTTTTTCATTCCCTTTCACGGCAGAGCCTCCTTATTGCAAACCGATCTTTGTTTAGAATTATTCTAGAGTAATTCACGGCAGGCGCAAGGGTCCATTGCGCACGGAAGTGTAACTTCCACTGGTTACACCCCGAAACAGCGAATTGAAACCGATCACATGCGCTTTGACGTTTTTCCGGAAGCGGAGAGCAAGCTTCGGAGACGTGGACACCTGTCCTCGCTCAGGCCTCACCGAAAGCGGGGGCCGTGGCTCCAGCAGGTCAGGGAGTAGCGAGTTCCCTTGGTCACGGGTACGACCCTGTGCAACATGAAACTGGCAAACAGAGTTGCGCAGCCCTGTTCACGCGATGCGGCCATCACCTTGTGCCCAAGGCTGATTTCCAGTGCGCCACCTTCATAGTCCTGTGAAGGGGAAAGCTGAGTGACGATGGTTGCCTTGCGGAATTGCGCGATCGGGCCTTCGCCGACATCGGAATGCCAGTCGTAATGGCCTTCTTCACTTTCGTCGTAGATGGCAACCTGCAGTTTCTCCCGAAACTCGGTGATGTCGAAATCGAAAGCCTCGCGGTTGGCCTTTGCAACGGCGGTCATCACGCGGTTCAAAACCCATCCCGCATCGCCTTCGTCATCAAGCCAGCTGATTCTGGCCCGGCGGATGTCGCCCTGCTGCTTGCCACCGACGAGGCCGCCCGTATCCTGAGCTTCGGCCTGGCTCAGGCGGATGATTTCATCGCAGTCCTTTTGAGAGAAGAGTGCGTCATAGGAATATGTGAACATCGAGGCTCAGATCCAAGGAATGGGTGCGCTGTTCAACATCCAAACCGGACAAACTGCAACTGTTTTCTTGAGCCGGGAAAGAACTATTTCCGGGGGCTTTCGAACGCAGCGGCAAGAGCCTTCTTCATAACAGTGGGAAGTGCTTCGGTTTCAATGACTTCCGGGGCCGACCACCAGGCTCCGTCAAGCAGTGGAGTGGTGTCTGCCGTAAGGTCGGCCCGATAGACCGAGAGCCGCAAATGGAAATGGGTGAAGGTGTGTTTCACTTCCACCGGGCGCTGCTGCCAATCCGCTGGAAACGGTGCGAAGTCTGGAGCCGCTTCGGGCGAGAAATCCTCTGCCCATTCGGTCCCCGGCACTTCGCTCATCCCGCCAAGCAGGCCTCTTGGTGGGCGGCGGCGCAGCAGCACGGCCCCCGTCGCCGTATCGACAGCCACGAATGCAGCTCCAAAACGGGTGGGTTTTTCCTTCTTGGGTGCTTTGCGCGGCAGTGTTTCGGCAAGGCTTGAGGATTGCACCTTGCAGATAGAGCGCCACGGGCAGAGCGCGCAGGCCGGACGTCTGGGCGTGCAGATGGTTGCGCCAAGGTCCATGACCGCCTGCGCGAAGTCACCGGGCCGTTGGTCCGGTGTCAGGCCAGCCATTTTCGCCTTTATTTCTGGTTTGGCGTCCGGAAGCGGTGTTTCGATCTGGAAAAGTCGTGTCAGCACCCGTTCCACGTTGCCGTCGACCACTGCCGCGTGTCGGTCAAACGCGATGGTTGCGATGGCGGCAGCCGTATAGGGGCCGATGCCCGGCAGCTTCAGCAATGCGTCTTCGTCTTCCGGAAAGCGGCCGTCGTGATCACGGGCAACGGTTTCTGCGCATTTTTTCAAATTGCGCGCCCGCGAGTAATAGCCTAGGCCCGCCCAGGCTTTCATGACGTCTTCTTCAGCCGCGGCGGCAAGATCGGTTACGGTTGGCCAGCTTCGCGTAAACTTCGTGAAATAGTCTTTGACGGCGGCAACGGTCGTTTGCTGAAGCATGACTTCGGACAGCCAGATCCGGTAGGGATCGGGGACTTCGCCCAGTAGGCGGTCTTCCGGGGAAACCCGCCAGGGCAGGCGCCTGGCATGACGGTCGTACCAGTCGAGAAGCAGTCGGGAAGGGGAAGCAGACGCCATGAGATCAGCAGAACAAGTGGTGTTGATATGAAGCAGCAAGCCTTGGATAGCCTGGGGACAACTTGGCTGATAAAGGCAGTGCGGTGAGGTTGGGGAAAGTATTCGTCGTCATTTTGTCGTATTCTATTGAGACACAACACCCCAATCCGGAAAATGGCCGGCAAATCGCCGCACCTTACATCTGGATGAGGAGGTAGGCTATTAGCGCTACAAAGGCAAATCCCGTGCACGCCTCGAAGGGGGTGAAATCGCTGGCCGATCTTGTCGGCAAGGCGATGACGCCTGTTTGCCGGAAGCGTGGATTTGCGTCCGTCGATATCATTGCCTCCTGGGCCGATATTGTCGGCGAGCGTTACGGCACGCGCGTGCAGCCGGACAGGCTGATCTGGCCGCGGCAGCCTGAACGCGGCGACCCGGAAAACCCGCCGGAACCGGCGACGCTGGTGGTGCACACCGACGGGGCAACGGCCTTGATCCTGTCTCATGACAGTGCCCAGGTGATCGAGCGTATCAATACTTTCTATGGTTGGCGGGCCATCGGTCGCATCAAGATCTTGCAGAAGCCTGTTCTGGTGAAGCAGCCCGTGCGCAAGAAGCCCTTGCGCGACTTGACGCAAACCGAGGAACAGCAGCTCGAAGCGCGGCTGGAGGGGGTGGAGAACGACCGCCTGCGGCAGGCGCTCAGGAAGCTTGGCGCCCAGGTTATCGCCCGCAGCGCAGAAGATGCGGCCTGACGGCCCACATTACTTCTTCCAATAACAACTCTGTGAAACCGGCATTGGCAAACGTGCCGCCGACTTTGGCATGATATCGAAGAACTCAGGATTTCCCTTGTGTTGGTGTCGGCGGGTCAAGGGTGGATGCCAGTATTTAATAGCCTTTGACCGTCCTCGCTCCTGCCACATTTGATAAGCTTTGTTGACGCCGCCTGCCCGAGAGGGCACAGAAAGCGGCAAGCTGGTTCATCCTGCATTCAGCTGAACGCAAATAGGGTGACCCGGTATCAATTAACCCGATCGGCCAGGATATCCGACAGGATGTGCTTCGATCCACGCACCGGCCGGTGCAGCGCTTGATTAATGTGACAGGACGATCTTCGTGACCCAGACCCGTAGACAGTTTCTCAAAACCACTGCCCTGGCGACGGCCGCATTCTGCCTTGCCGGTTCGAGCTTGGCTCTTGCGCAGGCCGTCGACCAGGACGAGCTGGTCAAACCCGGCCCGCTGGGTGACAAGATCCTTGGCGACGAAAACGCGCCGGTCACGATTGTGGAATACGCATCCATGACCTGCGGACATTGCGCCAATTTCCATGAGCGTACCTATCCGGCCCTGAAGGCCGACTACATCGATACCGGCAAGGTTCGCTTCATTTTCCGCGAATTCCCGCTGGATCCGGTTGCGGCCGGCGCATTCATGCTCGCCCGCTGCGCTCCTGCGGACAAATATTTCGAGATTGTGGACATCATGTTCGAACAGCAGCGGACCTGGGCGTTTACCGACAATCCGTACCAATCCATGCTCGACTTTTCCAAGCAGATAGGTTTTACAAAAGAGTCCTTTGAGGAATGCTTGGGGAACCAGGGTCTGCTCGACGCCATCGATGCGGTGAAAAACCGCGGTGCAAACGAGTTTGGCGTGAACTCCACCCCGACGTTCTTCATCAATGGCGAAAAGCACTCGGGGGCGCTTTCGATTGAAGAGATGGGCAAACTTATTGACGCAAACCTCTAGACTGGCGGTCTGTCCGCCGGTCTGTTCGGTATGCGCCGATCAAGCCCGTGATCTTCAGGTGTCCGTGTCCAGGAGGCACGGGCGCCAATGAAATTTTCCAAGCTCCGCATTGTCGGTTTCAAATCCTTCGTCGAACCGATGGAGTTCATCATCGGAAACGGCCTGACCGGTGTGGTCGGGCCGAATGGCTGCGGCAAGTCCAATCTTGTCGAGGCCCTTCGCTGGGTGATGGGCGAAAACTCCTACAAGAACATGCGTGCGTCCGGCATGGACGACGTCATCTTTTCCGGCAGCCTGAACCGCCCGGCGCGCAACACCGCGGAAGTGACGCTCTACCTTGAAAACCAGGACCGTACGGCGCCTGCCGCTTTCAATGATGCCGATGCGCTTGAAGTCAGCCGCCGTATCGAACGCGAGCAGGGCTCCAACTACAAGATCAACGCCAAGGATGTGCGTGCGCGTGACGTGCAGCTTCTTTTCGCCGACGCATCCACAGGCGCCAGGTCACCTGCCATGGTCCGCCAGGGGCAGATTGGCGAGCTGATTGCCGCCAAACCGACCTCCCGCAGGCAGATCCTGGAAGAAGCCGCCGGTATCTCCGGTCTGCATTCGCGCCGGCATGAGGCGGAAATTCGCCTTCGCGCCGCAGAGCAGAACCTGGAGCGACTGGAGGATGTCCTCGTTCAGATCGACAGCCAGCTCGACAATCTGCGCCGCCAGTCGCGCCAGGCCTCGCGCTATCGTAACCTGTCGTCTGAAATCCGCGGGGCTGAAGCCTCGATTCTTTACATTCGCTGGACCGAGGCGCGCGATGCGCTGGGAACAGCCGAAAGCCATTTTGCCGAAGCCCAGAAGCAGGTGAACGAAGCCACGGGTTTGCAGGCGGAAAGCGCCCGCATCCAGGCTATCGCCGCCCACAAGCTGCCGGAACTGCGCGAGGATGCGGCCAGGGCGGGCGCCGCCTTGCAGCGGCTGGTGATCGCCCGCAACGAACTGGACGCGGAAGAACGGCGGGTAAAGGAAAAGCTTCAGGATCTGGAGCGCCGCCTGGTGCAACTGGCGGAAGATATTCGGCGCGAACAGTCCATGGTGTCCGAGAACGACGAGGTTCTGGAGCGCTTGTCGGAAGAACGCGCAGAGCTTCTGGAAGAAAACGAGATGGTGCAGGAGCGCACCGAAAGCGCTCGTGAAAAGGTGGCCGAGGCCGAAGAGACCGTGGGAACGCTGGAGAACCAGTTGTCCGACCTGACTGCGGCCGAAGCGCGTGCAACCGCCGAACGCCGCCAGTTGGAGCGGGCAGTCGCGGAAAGCCGCCAGCGCTCGGACCGGTTGTTAGCTCAGGCTCAGGACGCGCAGAAGGCTCTTCAGGAAATCAACGAACGCATGGCCGAACAGGACGGCGTTTCCGAAAACCGGGAAGCGCTGGAGGTGGCCGAGGAATCTCTTCTGGAGGCGGAAGCTGCCGCGGAAGAAGCCGAAACCGCGACCCGCGAAGCGCGCGAACAGGAACAGTCCGCACGTGGACCCGTTGGTGATGCCCGCCAGATGTTGCAGGGCCTCGAGACAGAGGCAAGGACGCTGGAGCAGGTGCTGAATGTTCACTCCGAACAGGATCACACGCCGGTTGTCGAGCAGATCCAGGTGGAGCAGGGCTTCGAAACGGCTCTGGGGGCGGCACTTGGTGAAGACCTTGATGCCTCACTTGAAGAAGCTGCCGCTGTTCGCTGGGGGGGTGTCCTCTCTCATGATGGCGATCCAGCCTTGCCGGCAGGAACCCGCAGTCTGGCCGAGGTGGTTGAAGCCCCTGTCGAGCTGAGCCGCCGCCTGCGTCAGATCGGCCTTGTCGACCAGACCGACGGACCAGGCCTGCGCACGACCCTGAAACCGGGGCAATGTCTGGTTTCCGTGGAAGGCGACCTGTGGCGCTGGGATGGATTTGTAATCGCGGCCAATGCGCCGACACCGGCGGCACAGCGCCTGGCGCAGAAGAACCGCCTTGCTGAACTCGGAGATGAAATCGAGCAGGCCCGGCGCGAGCTTGAGGATCGTCAGCAGGCACTGGAAGGTGCCGCAACGAGGGTTCGGCAGGCCGTCGAACTTGAACAGATGGCCAGGGGCAAGGTTCGTGACGGCCAGCGTCAGGCGGCCGCGGCGCGCGAAGCCCTGGCTGCGGCGGAAAGGGCCGTTTCCCAGTTCGCCGCCAAGCTGGAAGCTGCGCAGGACCGGGCACAGCGTCTTGGTGAAGAGGCCGAGCTGGCACGTGAACAGCTGGCAGAGGCCGAAGAACGCCTGGAAGAAGCGCCAGACGGAACCAGCTATCGCGATCGTATTGAAGAACTGCAGGGGCAGGTCGCGGCCGCGCGTGGCGCCCTGGCCGAGGCGAGGGCCGTTGCAGAGGGGCTTGCCCGCGAACAGCAGATGCGTGACCGGCGGCTTGAAGCCATCGCCCGGGAATATGACGGCTGGAAGACCCGTGCTGCCAATGCCGCCCAGCAGATTTCCATTTTGCAGGAACGGCGTGAAGAAGCGGAAGAAGAGCGGGCCGAGCTGATCGAGGCGCCCGAAGACATCGAAATCAAGCGCCGCGACGTGTTTTCCGCCATTGCCAAGGCAGAAGAGGAAAAGAAGGCGCGCGACGATCAGCTTCAGCAGGCGGAACTGGATCTTGCCGACGTCGACCGTGCAGCCAAGGCCGCGATGGAAGCGATGGCGGGCGCACGAGAAGAGAAGATTCGCGCCGAGGAACGGCTGGAAGCCGCCCGCGACCGCAAGCAGAATCTGGAACGGCGGATCGACGAGGACCTGGAGGTTGCGGTAACGGCATTGCCGGAAATCGCGGGTCTTAAGGAAGGCGCACCGCTGCCGGACCCCGATTCCATGGAGCGCAAGCTGGAACGGCTGAAGGCGGAGCGCGAACGGCTTGGCGGCGTCAACCTGCGTGCGGAAGAAGAGCTGCGCGAAATCGACGATCAGAAGACCACGCTGACCTCGGAGCGTGATGACCTGATCGAGGCGATTCGCCGTCTGCGAACAGGGATTTCGAATCTCAACCGCGAGGCGCGCGAACGTCTGCTCGCCTCCTTCGAGATCGTCAACGGTCATTTCCAGCGCTTGTTCACTCATCTTTTCGGCGGCGGCACGGCCGAACTCCAGCTGGTCGATTCCGATGATCCGCTGGATGCGGGGCTGGAAATCATCGCGCGCCCCCCCGGCAAGAAGCCACAGACCATGACGCTGCTGTCGGGTGGTGAGCAGGCGCTCACGGCCATGTCCCTGATTTTCGCGGTCTTCCTGACCAACCCTGCGCCGATCTGCGTGCTCGACGAGGTCGATGCGCCACTGGATGACGCGAACGTGGAGCGTTACTGCGATCTCCTGGACGAGATGGCCAAGAGCACGGAAACCAGATTTGTGGTGATCACGCACAATCCGATCACCATGGCGCGCATGAACCGTCTCTTCGGCGTGACGATGGCCGAGCGCGGGGTTTCCCAGCTTGTTTCGGTCGATCTGGAGACGGCAGAGCGATTCCGCGAAACTGGCTAAGATTGCGTCTGGTGCGGCACTGCCGCGAAAACCTTATGCAACTTAGGTCTGGCTGATTCTGTGAAAACAGAAAAGATCTTTATTTTTCAAATGGATAGAGTTTAGTGCAGGCTTCTTGACACGGCATGAGGTGCCGACTATGGTGCGCGCGGCTTAGGGGGCTCCCCAGTTGTCGGATCAAGCATGTCGGCGCAAGCTGAGGACTTAAGAACATGTCTTCGCAAAACGGCGATAACAAGGATCGGGCGGTTGGTTCCCCGGAAGCAGGTCTGTCGGAACGGCGGGCTCAATTGAACCGGAAGCTTGATGACATAAGGGTGGTTGAAGAAAAGACCGCTCGGAAGTCTCAAAGCAGCTCATCCGGATACGCGCAGGCAATGAAACTCTCTTCGGAGTTTATCGCCGGCGTGCTGGTGGGGGCCGGGATTGGTTGGGTTGCCGACCAGTGGCTTGGGACGTCGCCTTTCGGGCTGATTGTCTTTCTGTTGCTGGGTTTCGTAGCCGGGGTCTTGAACGTTCTGCGCGCGGCCGGTGTCGTCGAGCAGCCGGATGCCAAGGTCCAGCGCGAAAAAGACGTTCAGAACGACAGATCGAAATAGAATTTGTCGCGCCTTCTGGCGCATTGATATGAACGAACGAAGAAGGCTGGCCGGTGGCGAACGATCCGATCCATCAGTTCCATATCCAGACGCTATTCCCGATTGAAGTCGGGGGCATGGATTTCTCTTTTACCAACTCTTCGTTGTTCATGGTTTTGACCGTGGCGGCGACGTCTGCATTCCTGATTTTCTCGACCAGCGGCCGCGGACTCGTTCCGACCCGCCTGCAGTCGATTTCGGAAATGGCGTATGAGTTTGTTGCCGGAACATTGCGAAGTTCAGCAGGAACGGAAGGGATGCGCTTCTTCCCTCTCGTGTTCTCGCTCTTCATGTTCGTTCTGGTTGCCAATCTGTTCGGGATGTTCCCGTACTTCTTTACCATCACCAGCCACATCATCGTGACCTTCGCCCTGGCGATGCTGGTGATCCTCACCGTGATCATTTACGGCTTCATGAAAAACGGCATGAAGTTCCTCAAGCTCTTCGTCCCCAGCGGCGTGCCAGGTGCACTGATCCCGCTCGTGACGCTGATCGAGGTGATCTCGTTCCTTTCGCGCCCGATCAGCCTGTCCGTTCGTCTTTTCGCGAACATGCTCGCCGGTCACATCACGCTGAAAGTGTTCTCCGGATTCATCGTCAGCCTTAGCGCGATGGGTGCGGTCGGTATCTTCGGATCCATTCTCCCTCTCGGAATGACGGTTGCCCTGACGGCTCTAGAATTCCTGGTCGCGTTCCTGCAGGCATACGTCTTCACCGTTCTGACCTGCATGTATCTGAACGACGCCATTCATCCTTCACACTGAGGGTAACCCAATCACACGGCCATTGCGCCGCGAGTGAGCAATCTGCAAACACCATTTAGGAGCACGTGTCATGGAAGCAGAAGCAGCAAAATACATCGGTGCCGGTATCGCATGCCTGGGCATGGGCGGCGCAGGCATCGGCCTTGGCAACATTTTCGGTAACTACCTCGCAGGCGCTCTGCGCAACCCGTCCGCTGCTGATGGCCAGTTCGGCCGTCTGATCTTCGGCTTCGCCGTGACGGAAGCTCTGGGCATCTTCTCCCTGCTGGTGGCTCTGATCCTCCTGTTCGCTTAATCGCTAAACCTTAGCGACTATCGATGCGACTCCGGTGGCGGCGCTCTCTAGCGCCGCCCAGCCGGATTTAGGAGACTGGAAATGGCAGGCCAAACTCACTCGACCACAGAAGGCATGCACGAAGCCATAGAAGTGCCGGCCGCAGAGCATGGCGCGGGTTTCCCGCCTTTTGACAGCACCACATTCGCCTCCCAGCTCTTGTGGCTCGCGATCACGTTCGGCGTGTTCTACTGGATCATGAAGAATGTGGCCGTTCCGCGGATCGCAGGCATTCTGGAAGACCGCAGGGACCGTATCGCCGGTGACATTTCCGAAGCCAACCGGCTGCAGGAAGAAACCGACGCTGCGATCGCAGCTTACGAGCAGGCGCTGGCCGAGGCCCGCAACAAGGCTCATGGCATTGCCCACGAGACGCGGACCAAGCTCAAGGCTGATCATGAAGCTCGCCGCGAAAAGGCGGAAGCCGAGCTGAACGGGAAGCTGAAGGCGGCTGAAGCACAGATCGCTGCAACCAAGACCGATGCCCTTTCTCAGATCGGGGATATTGCCGGAGAAACCGCTTCAGCGCTCGTTGAGCAGCTGATGGGCAAAGCTCCGACCAAGACCGACCTGACCAAGGCGCTCAAGTCGGCGATGAACTGAGGAGACCGTCATGGATGCTACATTTTGGGCCCTGATCGGTCTTATCCTGTTCTTCGTCGTAATTTTCTACGTCAAGGTTCCGGCCAAGATCAACGGTTCACTGGACGAACGCGCAGAAACCATCCGCAAGGAACTGGAAGACGCACGCAAGATGCGTGAAGAAGCCCAGGCTCTCTTGTCTGAGTATCAGCGTAAGCGTCATGAAGCCGAAAGCGAAGCGGAAGCCATCATCGCAGAAGCCAACTCGGAAGCCGAGCGCCTGACGCTCGAAACCAGCCAGGCTCTGGAAGAAATGATTGCTCGCCGTACCAAGGCTGCGGAAGACAAGATTGCACAGGCCGAAAGCCAGGCAGTCGCTGAAGTCCGTGCCAAGGCCGCTGACATTGCCGTTGCCGCTGCCGAGGAAATCCTTGCAGCGAAGGTGAAGGATAAAGTCGCCGACGACATCCTTGCCAAGAGCATTGAGCAGGTGAAGGAGCGGCTGAACTAAGTTCGGTCCACTCTGCTGACGAATTGAAGAAGCGGCCTTTCGGGGCCGCTTTTTTGTTGCGGCAGGCAATTCGCACGCTACTTGGCACTAATCGGCAGCGATCTCCATTGCCGGTTGGTCTTGAGAGGCCCGAAAGCAGAGGAGTGTTGCTGACTTGCAGCGTGTTTCCTGCCGTCTAAACCCAACCCGTTATGTCCGGAACCTCAAGACCCTGCAGCCAGCCTGACCGGCTTGAAGCTGAGGCGATGATGAACGGTCGGCCCATGGCGTTCCAGCGCTGCCTGGTGTTGCGGCACGCCATACCCCTTGTGCTGGGCAAACCCGTAGTCCGGAAAACTGGCGTCGAGGTGAACCATCATCCGGTCCCTTGTCACCTTCGCAACGATAGAGGCAGCCGCAACGCACAGGCAGCGGCCATCGCCCTTGATCAATGCCTGTCCGGCCTGTTTCAGCCCATGCGGCACATCGCGGCCGTCGACAAGAACGTAGTCGGGAACCAGAGGCAGGTGATTGACGGCCTGCACCATGGCCGACAGGGTTGCGGTGCGAATATTGATAGCATCGATCGTTGCCGGTGAAGCGCTGGCGAGCGAGACATGGGCTGTAGCAACAATCTGCTCGAAAAGCTCTTCGCGCCGGGCTTCGGTCAGTTTCTTGGAATCATTGAGGCCAACCGGTACCCGGTCGTAATCCAGGATTACCGCAGCCGTGACCACGGGCCCGGCCCAGGGGCCACGACCGGCTTCGTCTACACCGCAGAGCCGACCGTCAAAGGATTTCGCGTGCTTGCGCTCGATGGCAAGGTCCGGGCTATCGGGAAAGGCAAGGTCGAAGAGGGAAGGGCTGAACGTCATGAACAGCACCCTGCCGTCCGGCAGCAAGTTTCTCAAGATCTTGCGTCAAAACAGGTCCAATTGCACACCGCCTTTTTGCGGCTGGACGAATGCCTCGGTGTTGAGCTTTCGGCGACGCAGATTGAGGCCAAGGCGTTTCGCTCCCAGCGAGAACCGTTTGGCAATCTGGTCGGCATAAGGACCTCTCCCGCGCATGCGCTCGCCCCATTTGGCGTCATAGTCCTTGCCGCCGCGCATAGCGCGGATCAGGTTCATCACATGGCGGTAGCGGTCCGGACGCTCTCGCAGCAGCCAGTCCCGAAAGAGTTCCGACACTTCCAGGGGAAGCCGTAAAAGGATGTAGGCGACCTCCGTCGCGCCATGCTCGGCTGCCGCTTCCAGAACGTTTTCAATTTCGCTGTCTGTCAGGGCTGGGATCACAGGCGCCATCATTACGGACGTGGGAATGCCCGCGTCGGAGAGAGCCCGGACGGCCTCAAGCCTTTTGTGGGGTGCAGACGCACGCGGCTCCATGGCCCGGCAGAGCTTCTTGTCGAGAGTCGTGACCGACAAGGCAACCTTCACCAGATTTCGATCTGCCAATCTCGACAGAATGTCGATATCTCGCGTGACCAGGGCTGACTTGGTGACGATCGCAACCGGGTGGGAGCAATTGTCCAGCACTTCCAGAATCTCACGCATCAGCTTGTAGCCGCGTTCCATCGGCTGGTAGGGATCAGTGTTCGTGCCGATGGCGATCACGCGCGGCTGATAACCGGGGCGGGAAAGTTCACGTTCAAGCAACTGTGCGGCATTGGGTTTGGCAAACAGCCTGGTTTCGAAATCCAGGCCCGGAGACAGCCCCATGAACGCGTGGCTTGGTCTGGCGAAACAGTAGATGCATCCATGTTCGCAGCCCCGGTAGGGATTGATCGAGCGGTCGAAGGAAATATCCGGCGACTCGTTTCGGGTGATGATCGTGCGCGCACGCTCTTCCTGAACCTGGGTCTTCAACGGCGGCAGGTTTTCAAGCGTTTCCCAGCCATCGTCGAAACATTCACGAGTTAATTTCTCGAAGCGGCCGGAGGCATTGAGCGCAGCCGCGCGGCCCCGCCGCCTGTGCTCGGCAACGGAGCGGACATCGGGTACAAGCCCGGCTGTGTCGGCTGGTAGTGAAATCTTATCGGGGGGGCTGAAGGGCACGCGAGAACGTCCAGGTTACGAAATGGAACATAACGAGAACATTATCACGACACCAACGCGACGCAAGATGCTGTTTACACCTTGTGGGATTTGACCTTCAAAAGATGGTGGACTGCAGACCAGGCCGGAATTCAGGAACCGCCACGGTCATCGTGACCTGGCCGGCGACCAAGGTATTTGACCAGGATCGCATCCAGCGTGCCGTCGGATTGCATCTCGCGAATGGTTTCGTCGTAGCGTCCGGGAAGACTTTTGATGTCCGGGTAGGTAGATGCTTTGGCAAAGACGTTGTAGTAGGGCTTCGTTATCAGCGGCAGCGGTAACGTCGCCAGCTGGTCCAGCCTCCCGGCCTTCTTTTCCTCGTAGAGCGTGCTGATGGTGTTCATGGGAACGGCATCCACACGCTTTGCCAGCAGCATGCCGATCTGGAGATTGTTGCTGGCGACCGTCTGAAAATCGAGGCCGGCGTTGAGGAACTCCGGGGTATAGGCGAAATCCTGCGTGATACCGATCTGCAGCCCCTTCAGGTCGTCGTAGCCTTCGAAACGGATCGTCCCGGCATCTTCGGCGCGGATGAAGAAGCTCCAGCTGATGTCGATGTAGCTTTCGTCCGGATAGTTCAGGTACTCCATCCGGTCCGGCTTCTTGGAAAACAACAACAGCATGTCCGCCCGTCCGGCGCGCGCTTCCTGTTGGATGCGGGTTCCGGAATCGATCAGTTCCAGCGAATAGGAAAGGCCGAGACGGCGCATGACTTCATCGAGAACTTCGACGTCGATACCCTTGTACACCCCGTCCTCGACAAACTTGTATGGCTCTTCCGGGGTTGCCAGCACCACGAGGTCTCGGGCCGATGCTGTCCCGGCCAGCAAAGCCAGGGACAGAACAAACCCGGCGAGCCCCATAAAAATCCGGCCGAGCGTCTGCGTCAGGTATCCTGCGCCTGAAGTTGGCTTTTGATCGGGTGTCGTCATGGCGCGATCGCTTGGGTTCTGGTCGAAGCAAGAGCTTTCAGCTTTGGTATGCACTCTTAAGATAACATGAAATCCGGCACTTCCATTTGCCGAAGAGGGGCTATTTTCCTGAAAACCGTCAAATGGATACCGTTCGGTTTCACACTGGAGCAACTTTTCACGGCCCTATGACAAATGTGAAAGAGGTACTGCTACAGCTTTCGCCCGGTCTTTTCTTTTCATGCAACCAAAGTAGACATTACCCGGCGATATATATCGCGAAGGTTGGTGGCCGATTATTGGAGTTTGTTAAGAACCCCAACAAAAAAACAGCTCCTGCTTCGTCACCGACACTCGCACTTTGAAAAAAATCATGTAAAACTTGAGATCATGATCAGCGTCATCATTGCGACAAGAAATTCCGAAACCGAGCTCGTTCACGCGCTTTCGGCCCTGGTGCCGGCAGCTGCAGAGGGCGTTATCCGCGAAGTTATCGTGGTCGATGGTGGTTCGTCGGACAATACCGAGAAGGTTGCCGACGCGGCCGGGTGTGTCTGGATCAGCCGGGGCAATGCTTCCCGCAGCGAACGCCTTGCCTATGGCGCCTCCATGGCGAGCCGGGGCGACTGGCTATTGTTCCTGCGGCCGGAAACGCTTCTGGAAAGCGGCTGGCATCATGAGGCCCAGGCCTTCATCGAGCGGGCAGCCCGTGCCTCCAACGGTCCACGGACCGCCGCAAGCTTCCGCCTTCGCTATGAGGCTTTCGGGCTCAGTGCGCGGGTAAGCGAGTCTTTTGCAGCCTTGCGGTCCCAACTGCTTGGCATGCCTTACGGTAACCAGGGCCTGCTGATCTCCAGACAGTTTTATCAGAAGCTCGGCGGCCATCGGCCGTTGCCGGAGCTGGAAGATCTCGATATCGCCAAGCGTATCGGACGTGGGCGGATGGTGTTCCTGCGCGCTGCCGCGGTCTCTTCGGGTGAACCCGAGCGGGAAGGGCTGTTTTCCAGGTTCCGCCAGGCCTTCGCACGCTTCTGCGTCGGTACCCTGCGTATTCCAGCGAGTGTTGCCGTCAAGCTGCACGGCTGAACAAGGCACTGCACGGTTCTTGGCGGATACGCTCTTCTTCGGTGTGGTGGGGCTCACGCCTCCCGCAGCTTGCCGCGCTTCAGGTGCTCGTCCAGCCTGGGCATGATCTCCACGAAATTGCAGGGCATGTGACGATAGTCCAGCTGCCATTTCAGGATACCGTCCCAGGCGTCCTTGCAGGCGCCCGGGGAACCGGGTAGCACGAAAATATAAGTCGCCCCGGCAACGCCGCCGGTCGCACGGGACTGGATCGTGGAGGTGCCGATCTTGTCGTAGGAGATCCGGTGAAAGACCTCCGAAAAGCCGTCCATGCGTTTTTCGAACAGAGGCTCCATAGCCTCCGGCGTCACGTCACGGCCGGTAAAGCCGGTGCCACCGGTCGAGACGATCACATCCACGCCCTTGTCATTGATCCAGCTTTTGGCGACCGCCTGAATGGCCGGAACGTCATCGGTGACGATCTGCCTGTCTGCAAGCGTATGTCCTGCCTTTTCGATCCGGTCCACCAGCGTATTGCCGGAGCGGTCTTCTTCCAGCTTGCGCGTGTCCGATACCGTCAGCACAGCAATGTTGAGCGGAATGAACGGACGGGTTTCATCAAGACGGGACATGGCGAACTCCTTTGCTCTCCAGACATAGGCAATAGCCGCAATGGCTTCCAGAGGCAGCAAGCAAACTGTCGCGGCATTTTGATATTGAAATAAAATTACAAAAAATAACAAGATTGAGACACTTGCAAAAAAGTTAGGTCAGTATTATTGACTTAAATAACCAATCCAAAAATGCAACGAGCCAACAATGACAACCTGGGAAAGCCTATACGCCCGACGCGCCAGCCGCATGCGCGCCTCGGAAATCCGTGAACTCCTGAAACTGCTGGACCAGCCGGATGTGATCAACTTCGCCGGCGGTATTCCCGACCAGGCTCTGTTCCCCGCCGAAGCGTTCAAGGCAGCCTATCAGGAAATTCTGGCAGGTCCGGATGCGGGCCGCGCACTGCAATACGGCATGAGTGAAGGCAGCGCCCGCCTGCGCAACTGGATCGTCAGCCACATGCGCCGCCTTGGCGTCGCGTGCGGGCCGGAGAATATTCTGGTCACCTCCGGGTCTCAGCAGGGGCTCGATTACATCGGCAAACTGTTCCTGACGGAAGGCGATACCGCGCTGGTGCAGTGGCCGACCTATCTGGGCGCGTTGCAGGCTTTCAATGCCTATGAGCCCGGTTACGACCGGCTTGACCCTGGAGCCAACCGCCCTGCGGAAGATTATGCGGCAACCGCGCGCGAAAAGGGCGGACGGATCAAGTTCGCTTACCTTTCTCCCGATTTCGCCAACCCTACGGGCCTGACGGTGGATCTGGCCGAGCGACAACGCCTTCTGGCACTGGCCGGGGAACTCTCCTGTGCAGTCATCGAGGATTCGCCCTACGAGGCTCTGCGCTATGATGGCGAACCGTTGCCACCGATGCTGGCGCTTGATTGCGAAGCCTCGGGGGGGATCAACAACACCCGCACACTTTACTGCGGCAGCTTTTCCAAGTCGCTCTCACCGGGATTGCGCCTCGGCTGGATCTGTGCGTCGGCTGAAGTCATCTCCAGGCTGGTTCTGATCAAGCAGGCGAGTGACCTGAACTCGCCGGTGCTCAATCAGGAAGCCATGGCCCGGGTCGCCGAAAATGTCTTTGAAGCGCATACGGCAAAGACGAATGCGGTCTACAAGTCCCGGCGCGATGCAATGCTGGCCGCGCTTGAGCGGCACATGCCGGCTGGTGTCAGCTGGACCCGCCCGGAAGGGGGCATGTTCGTCTGGATGACCTTGCCCGAAGGGATGGACGCGGCAACTCTGCTGGAAACCTCCATCGAAACGGCGCGTGTCGCCTTCGTTCCCGGCCGTGCGTTCCATCCGGATGGCACCGGAGCGAACACCCTCCGGCTCAGCTTCTCCTGCAACGACTATCAGAAAATCGAAGAAGGTATTTCAAGGCTTGGCCGCTTGATTACCGAAACTGTCACGTCCAAGTT